>MRWG01000025.1_pt1 | contig 380045 bp, 389 predicted proteins | sample 1013341 | NCBI WGS metagenome assembly MRWG01 (sample SAMN06117577, study PRJNA244670) | biofilm metagenome | biome: Water; feature: Cathode Biofilm; material: Biofilm; isolation source: microbial consortium enriched at the cathode of a solar microbial fuel cell | place: USA: District of Columbia...
AGAATGACGGCGACGGTCTGCGGATATTCGTTCTTCAGATAGTTGGCGAGCACCGCTTCGTTCACGTTGCCCATCTTGTCCCACATGGTGCGGCCGGCGGGGCCGCGCATTTCTTCCATGATGTTGTCGACGCGCTCGCCGGAAAGAGCAGCCTTCAACAGGCGCTCGGCGGCGTCGATGGAGCCGACCAGGCCGCCGGCCGATGACAGCTTGTCAGCGAATTCGACGAACAGCCGTTCGATGACCGAGGAATGGACGTTGCCGAGCGACGACATGGCGGCGGACAGCTCGCGGATTTCCTCGTCATCCATGCGCTCGAACAGCAGGGCCGCCTGGTCCTGATGCAGGGACAGCAGGAAGATCGCCGCTTTCTCGGTGCCCGATAGGGCTCGATAGTCGTCCTTGATGCGGGCCATTTTCACTCCGAAGGGGATTACAAGAGCTAGACCAACAAGAGCGGCGAGAGCTTACGCCCGGACCACCGAAAAATCAGCCAGAATTGTCTGCCGTACATCTTTCTTTACGCCCTTATTGGTTAACAGCTCATTTACCCGAATATCGTAGGGTTTAGGGAGTTGAAGTACGTATTTTCGGAGACATTTCATGTTCCGCGACACGCCCCCGTCCCGCATCCGCCCGGCCGCCGCCGCGATTTTGATTGCGCAGTTGGTCGCGCCGCTCGGTGCGGGTGCTGCCCATGCCGCTGATGCCGGACGCATCACCGGGCCGGACATCAACAGGCCCGGCGTGGCTTTGCCGTTGGATCGTCAGGGCGGTGGTTCCGTGGTGCGTCAGGCGCAGCCGGGGACCAGCGACGGCACGGGCGGTAACGGGGGTGAGCAATCCCAGGTCCAGATGACCAAGGAGCCGAGCCTGTTCATTCACCCGGTGCGCGGGTTCTCCCTGCCGCTGCCGGCGGGGGTCGCCGTGTCCCACCGGGGCAAGGAAATGCACGTCGCCGTGCGCTCGCCCAAGGGATATGTCATGAACCTGCAGACCGGTGACAGTAACCCCTTGGTGCCGCTGACAGGCATGCAGGGGCGTTTGGAATCACATTACCTGAACGAACAACGGGGCCCCTGGCTGCGCAAGCTGGCGGACGGCACCACGGTCGTTGCGGGCCTGCCGGCGATCGACGCCATCTATCAGGGCCACCGCACGAAAACGCGGGTCATCATCGCGCGCGGCGGCCGCACGGATTTCGTGTTCACCTTTACGGCGCCCCTCGACCTTTATGACGAACATGTTCAGATTTTCAATTGGGTGCTGATCAACTTCGTGCCGGGCGAGGGCGAACGTCCGGCCCAGGCGCCGGTCGCCGACGCCACGGACGCCAAGGCACCGAAGACGCCGGTCAACGTGCCCGTGCGGGCCGGCGACCACGTCGCGTCCATGGCTGCCGGCCGTCCTGAACCGGGGCCTTCGGCAGCGCCGCCGCCGGACATGAAGCGGTTTGTCGAACCGGGCTATGGCTTCCTGATGGACTATCCCAAGCAGTGGACGGTGTCCAAGCCGACGGCCTTTACGGCGACCTTCAGCGGGCCGGAAGGGGCAGCGTCCCACGACGCCGTCGTCTCTGTGCAGAACGTCAATCCGGCGGGCGCGCGGACGGGCGACGAGTCGGCCGTCATGGCGACGGCGGATTTGCTGAAGGCGCTGGAAGCAGGCACCCGCGGAATGACCGTGCTGGGTGAGGGTAAACTGGCGGAATCTCCCGGCTCGCAATTCATCGCCCGCTATGAATATTCCGGTAAGGCGTATCGTAAATGGGCGGTCGTCGTGCCCCGGCCGGAAGGCACGATCGCCCATATCTGGTCGTTCACGGCGCCCGAAGGGTCGTTCGACAGCTATCGGCCCGTCGCCGAATCCATGCTTCGGTCCTGGACCCTGACGCAGTAGACTGCAGTCTTGCGGCCACATCCGGCCGCCCGCAGGGTGACCGGGACGAACGGCATGCGTCAGTTCATGCAACTCATTGAAAGATGGGGATTTTTAAATCTCCGCGTCGCCCTTTTTCCGGCGCTTCTGTTGGCTGCCGCCTGTTTTTCCGGCACCGTCCCGGCGGCCCGCGCCGATGGCCCGCTGCCGCCGGTCGATGACCTTGTGAAGGCATTCGAGACCGTTGCCTTCGGTTCGGAAACCAAGGCATTGGCTGCGCGCACGACCCTGTTGCGCTGGGACACGGACGAGATCGCCGTGAACATGACCCAGTTCAAGAGCGAGGGTGAGCGCGAGTTGAAACCCGTGCCCGCCCAGGATTTCTGGGCCAAGTACGCGTGGAACCACCTGCGTACCCTTGAAAATCTGACGGGGCTGACCTTCGTCGATTCCATCTCCGCCAAGAAGCGTCCGCGCCTGACCATTGTGTTCACGCCCCGCGGCCTGTTGACCAAAGTGCCGATCCCGGGTGTCAGCGCCAAGTTGCAGCAGGAATTGTCGGCGCCGGGCGGATGCTATTTCCTGTCCTTCGTTGGGGGGCGTATGGGGGCCCTGGACCGGGCCTTCGTTGTCGTCAATACGGAGCGCGACGGCTTCCTCATCGATCACTGCCTGCTCGAGGAACTGACCCAGTCCCTGGGCCTGCCGAACGATACAGATTTTCTGCGGCCGTCGATTTTTTCCGACCACGACACGCTGCGTAAACTAAGCCCGACGGATGAAATCCTGATCCGCACGCTGTATCACAAGCGCATGTTCGCCGGCATGACGCATAAGGCGGCCATGACCATGGCTCGCCTGCTGATCGCCCAACAGTTGGCGGCGAAGCGGTAAAAGCGTACATTTTCAAGGGCTCAGGCCGTTTAGGGGTAGCGGATTGTTAACTCCTGGCGGGTAGGTTGGGCGTACGTTCCGGCCCATTCTGCAGCCTGGCCGGGCAAACTGGGGTGACATGATTCCACGGGCAGAGACCTTCGGTGCGGTCTTCGGTCCTGCGTCCGTTCGCGGCGCGGGTTGGGAACTTGCGGCTGCCGGCGTGATCCGCGCGGTGCTTTGGCTCACCCTTCCCATGCTCGTATTGCAGGTTTTCGACCGGGTCCTTCCGGGGGCGCGGGGGGATGATCTGATCTTTCTCGCGGTGGCCGTTGCCGTGGCGCTTGCGGTGCGGGCCGTGATTGATCTGGCGGCCGCGTCGCTGGCGGAAGCCGCCGCCCAGGCAGAGGCACGGGCCGGCAACTGGGCGGCCATTTCCCGTCTGTTTTCGGGGGCGTCTTCCGACGCACCGCCGGCCGGAGCGATTTCGGTGCCGGTATCCCATTTATTGATTCTGACCGGATTGCCGGTTCTTGCGGTGGCGCTGACATATCTCGCGGGGGCGATGGCTTTGCCGGCGATCCTTCTTGCCATGGCCGCGGCGGGGGCCGGCCATGTGATCCATCGCGGGGAGAATCCCGCACTTTCCGCCGACGGCATTGCTGTCCGCATCCTGGACATTCTCTGGACCGTCAAGGCCATGGGGGCGGAAAACCTCGTTCTGCGCCAGGCCGAGGGGGCTGCCCGTGACGCCGCCGCGACGGGACGCAACCAAGTACGCTCACTGTTCGCTGCCGGTCGGACGATGACCCTGTTCGACCGCATCACCCTGGTCCTGGCCATTCTTACGGGAACCGTGCTCTGCCTGAACGGGCTGATCACGGTCGGGCAACTGGCGGCGGGGGTGCTGATTTCCTCGACCCTGGTACGCGATGCATTTCGCGGCACGGCGGCCTGGACCCTGGCACGGGCGGGGCGCGACCACGGTGACACAACGGCGCCGGCCGCGGATGCGCCGCAGGAACCGCTGCCCCGCGTGACGGGCAACCTGATGCTCAACCGCGTCAGCCTGGATCAGCCCGCCGACGGCTTGCGCACCGTGGCACGGAACCTGTTCGACCGTATCCGCATTGAGGTCGAAGTGGGTGAAATGGTCCTGGTTACCGGTGGCGACGCCCAGATGCAGTCGACTTTGTTGCGACTGATGGCCGGGCTGGAACGCCCGCAATCGGGAACGGTAACCGTCGACGGTTACGATCTGGCGGCTTATCGCCCGGACAGCATCCGCCGCCAGATCGCCTATGTGCCGAACCTGGGCAACATCCTGCCGGGCACTCTTCTGGAAAACCTGACGGGATTTGATTCCAGCCGCGCCGCCGACGCCCTGGGGGCGGCCCGGCTGACCGGCTTGGATGCCCGCGCCGCCTGTCTGGCGGACGGGTTCGACACGCGTATGCAGGGCGGGGCGGTAGGGTTCCCCGCCGGGTTCCGCCAGCATGTCGCGGTGACCCGGGCGCTTGCCTTCAAGCCGAAGATATTGTTGCTTGATCGTGCGACGGAAAATCTCGACAGCCTGGACGTGCGCACGATCTCGGAGGTGTTGGAGCGGCTCAAGGGCCGGGTCACCATCGTCTTCGCCTCGACCCAGGCCGGTCTGCGCACCATGGCCGACCGCGAGATTGACCTCGACAGCCTGAAGCCGGCGCCGGAAATCGGCGCGGCCGGCGACGAAGCCGGCGATGATGGGGACACCCCCATCCCGGGGCCTGACGGGGAGGGCTGAGATGGTGAGCCGCATCCCTCATTTCGAAGCAACGGAAGCCTTGTTCACCCGCGCTCTGTCGGGGGGCTTGGACAGTGTCGTCGAAGCGGAGACCACCCGCCCCCGGGGACCGTGGCGGGCGTTGCGTCTCAACCGGCTGGAAGGGATCGATCCCCACGCCCAGGTGCCGCCGCCGCTTCTGGCCCTGTCATCCGAGGCCGCCGTCGGTGTCGCCGAGCCGGAGCCCGAGGAAACACCGCCCAGCCCCCAGGACCTGGAAGTGGCATTGTCCGAGGCCGTGGACCTGCCAGACGATTGGGCCATGGCGGCGGCGTTGGCGGGGGGGACGAACATCGCCCATTGCCTGCGCGAACTGCTTCGGGCCTTGGACTGGAACGGGGCGCCGCGTCAGGTGGCCGAGGTTCTGCCGGCCCTCAACACGCCGCTGGACGCTGCCGACGCGGTGATGGTTATGGCCCGGCTTGGGTTCCGCTGCCGCTCGTTCCGCGCCAGACTTAACGAACTGGGGCCGCAGGATTTCCCGGCCCTGTTCACCACCAAGTCCGGGGACGTCCTGGTGCTGGAGCGGTTCGGCCAGAATTCCCTGCCCGGGTTCGATGGGGCGACGCGTACCCGCCGGCCCATCGCCCGCGACCGGCGCGCCGGGCGGGTGCATGTCTTCACCGCCGCCGAACCGATGGCGGATACCGCTCCGCCGGCGGAACCGCTTGCCTTTCTCCGATCGTTGTTGCGGGGGCGGCTGCGCGCCATGGGGACCGTGGCATTGGTCCAGGGAATGCTGGCACTGGCCGGGCCGCTGCTGCTGCTGGTGGCACTCGACGATGTCGTGCCGTCGGCAGCCCTGCCCATGATTTTGTTCTTCACCGGGGCGGCGGCGCTGACCATGGTATTCGAAATTCCATTTCGCGCCTGGCGGGACCGCATGGCGGCCCCGGTGGCGACGGCGGCGGCGGGCCTTGCCCTCGGCGCCTTGACGCGGACCCTGTTCCTGCCGCCGGAAACCTTGAAGGACACCACGGCGGGCGCGCGGCGCAGCCGCTTCGATGACTTTCACGCAGGCGGTGCCGAACCGGCGGTACGGTTGGTGCGGGCCGCCCTCGGCCTGCCGGCCGCGGTGATCGCCCTTGCCGCCGTGGCGTATCTTGCCGGTGCATTGGTTGCTGCCCCGGTCTTTGGTGTCTTGGCGGTCGTCATTACGGGTTGGGTGTTGAAGGAGGGCGTGCGCAGCGCGACGGCACGGGCCGTTGCTGCGGCCGGAGAATCCGCCCAAAACTGGTTTGAGTCCGTCCGTGTCCGTGCCGACGCGATCGCGGCCGGCTGCGAGGACGCCGTCGCCCGGCGGATCGAGCGTGCCGCCGCCGAGATGGCCCGCACCCGGCGCGATGCTGCCGACCGCACCCGCCGTGTTGCTTTGATCGGACGTTGGATCGCAGGTGCCACCGTTGCCGCGACAGCAGCGGCCGGGGCCTACCTGAGCCTTTCCGATGGTCTGAGCCAGGGGGCCTTGGCGGCGTCTGTCCTGTTGACGGCGGCGGCCCTTCGCGCGGTCGCCCGCGTGACGGACGAGGCGGGCAACGCCGCGCGCCTGTGGTGCGGCCTGACCCAGGCAGGACGCCTGCATGCGATCCGGGCCGAACGCAGTGCCGCCCGGCCGTCGCTACCGCCACGCACCTTGGCCGGGCATGTTGATGTCAGCGGTCTGTCGACGGCGTCCACGGGCGGCATCGAGATGCCGCTCGACGATGTGTCGCTTTATGCCGATCCCGGCGAGGTCGTCGTCGTTGTCGGTGACTATCAGTCGGGCAAGTCGGCGCTGCTGCGGGTGCTGGCGGGGTTGGAGCCCACCGCCGCCGGGCACGCCCGTCTGGACGGTGTCGAAACGGGCCTGTTCGATCCCGTGCAGTTGCGCCAGTCCGTCGCCTATGTGCCGGAACTGCCGGAATTTCTGCCGCTCAGCATCGAGGACAATTTGCGGCTGATGAACCCGGTCGCCTCGGAGGCGGATATCCAATCCGCCTGCAATCTCGCCGGTGTGATGGAGGACATCCGCGTATTGGAAACGGGTGTCGGTAGCAATCGGCGGTTTGGCTTGGCCGTCAATACGGGGTTGATCGACCACGATCCGCAGCCGGGATTCCTGAAGCGTGTCGCGCTGGCTCGCGGCTATGTTCGCCGCAGCGGTCTGTTGCTGCTCGACGGCCCGGAACGCCATTTGGACCCGGACGGCGAGCAGGCCTTGCTGCGTGCCATCGAGGAATTACGCGGCACGACGACCGTCATCGTCGCCACGGACCGGCCGCAGATCATTCGTCTGGCTGACCGGGTGATCTGGTTGGAAGGCGGGCGGACCCGCGCCGAGGGGCCGTCGTCGGCGGTCTTGGAACAGCTTTACGCGGAAGGGCGGGTCGGACAGACTCTCGCCGAACAATGACCTTGGCCGAACGATGACCCAGCCTGGCACCACCCCGTCCTATACCACCGAAACCCAGGCACCCGCCCAGGGGCAGCCGGCCCTTGCCGTGCTGGAAGACGGCACGGCGTCGGCCGGCGAGGGCCGCCGCCGTCTGTGGTCGCGGGGCATGATCGCGGGGCTTGTTGTTCTTGTCGCTGCCGTGGGAATTTGGGCGGCGTTCGCCGAGGTTCAGGAAACGGTCGAGGCCGAGGGCGCCGTCGTGCCCGCCGGTCAGGTGCGCGCGGTTCAGCATCTTGAAGGCGGCGTGGTGGTTGAGGTCCTGGCCAAGGAAGGTCAATTGGTCGACCAGGGGGCCGTGCTGCTGCGTCTCGACCCGGCGCAGATCAAGGCGCGGTACGAGCAGGCGCGGATCGAGGAAGCGGCGCTCGCCCTCAAGGCGGAACGTCTGCGTGCCATCGGCGACGGCCGCGAGCCCAATTTCGGTTTCGCTGACCCCAAGTTCCAGTCCCTCGTGCAGGACCAATGGGCCGTCTATAACGGCTATCAGCGGGCCCAGGAAAACCGCCGCATCATCCTGGAATCGCGCATCCAGCAGCGTCAGGCCGACCTTGACCGTCTGAAGAGCGAGGACGAAACCCTGACCCGCAAGGCGCAGATTTTGGCCGAGGAACTGGCCATGCGGGAAGAACTGTTCCGCAAGGGCCTGAGCCCCAAGATCCTTTTGCTCAACGTGCGCCGTCAGGTCGCCGACGTGCGCGGCGACATGGCCACGGTCATCACCCGCCGCGAGAAACTAACGCAGGCGGTCGAGGAGGCGAAGACGGAACTCGACGCCCTGGAAAGCCAAAGCCGTGAGGAAGCCCTGGCCGAATTCGGCCTTGTCACTGCCAAGCTGGCCCAGGCGTCGGAAGAAGTGAAGCAACTGGCAGCGCGGGTAGCCGCCTTTGATATTCATGCCCCCGTGAAGGGGTTCGTGAAGGGCATCGGTGGTTATGCCAAGGACCGAATCGTGCCTGCGGGGGCGACGGTCATGGAAATCGTGCCCGTCGACGATGACCTGATCGCCGAGGTCCGCCTGGCCCCTCGCGACATCAGCCGCGTTACCGTGGGACAGCCGGTCGCCGTGCAGATTACCGGTGCGGGATCGGGGCGCGCGGGACTTGTCGGCGGCGAACTGCGCGACGTTTCCGCCGGCACCTTCATGGACGCTGCCGGCAAGCCCTATTATCGTGCCACGGTCGTTCTGGATCAGGCCTTCATCGGCGATGATCCCAACGCCAACAGAATCCTGCCGGGCATGCAGGTCAGCGTGCGCGTACGCACGGGGCGGCGGACCTTGTTGGAATATCTGTTCCGGCCGGCGTCCGCACCCCGACGTCTTTTATAAAATTCCGTAAGCGTCAATCCGACGGCGGCAAGGCTTCGGTCATTTCCGCCGCCAGTTCGATGATGCGCCGGGTTTCCGACCACAACTCCAGGGCGGGCACATCGGCCAGCGGCATCCACAGGGCGTCGGCGGCGTCGCCGGCGGCCCGGGGTTCGCCCGCGACCCAGCGGCAAACCACGTCGATCAGGGTATAATGGAATTGCAGGCGGCCGTTGTCGTCCCGGGTCATGCTGTCGACCACGTCGATCAGGCCCAGGACCTCGGCCTCGATGCCGGTTTCCTCCATGACCTCGCGCAGCGCCCCCTCATGTACGGTCTCGCCGATATGCTGCGCGCCGCCGGGCAGGGACAGGCTGCCGAGGCGCGGCGGCTTGCCGCGCCGGATCAGCAGCACATGATCGTCCTTGAGGACGACGGCGCCGATACCGACGATGGGGCGTTCGGGATATTCGCGGCTCATGCGGGGTGGGTGGGCATTGGAAAATAGACTCCCCTTGGCGGGTGGAGGGGGTACACTAGCCGCAACGGCGCATGCCTGGAAACGGGAAACGAAAAACGGCGTCGAAGAGGTTGTGAGTGGCTGCGTACGGACAGGAAGTGAGGGGTCGGACATGTCGGCCACAGGCGTGCTTGAACGGAAAATGTACCAGGCGGGTGATCGCATCTTCAAAGAGGGCGATGAAGGCCTGTTTGCCTATCTGGTGCAAAGCGGGACCGTCGAAATCTACCGCGAGGGCTCCGGGGAGATACTCAGCACCATCGGTTCCGGCGGCATCTTCGGTGAGATGGCGCTGATCGACGGCAAGCCCCGGGCGGCGTCGGCCCGGTCGGCAAGCGGCTGCACCGTGGTCGTCATCAACCGCGCGAATTTTCAGCACCGCATGATGAAATCGGATCCCTTCGTTCAGGGCCTGTTGAAGATCCTGGCGGAAACCGTCCGGCGGATGAGCAAGTGATCCCAACGCAGAGGAGGCAAGGGACCGCTTGATGTTCGACGGCTTTCAACAAGATCGCCGGGAGATCGGTGGCGTCGCCGTCAACTTTCGCATGGGCGGCGAAGGGCCGCCGGTTCTGTTGTTGCACGGCTATCCGCAGACCCATGCCATGTGGCACAAGCTGGCGCCCCTGATGGCGCGGCATTACACCCTGGTCATGCCCGATCTGCGCGGTTACGGCGACAGCGGCAAGCCGCCGACGGACGCGGACCATGCGCCCTATTCCAAGCGCGCCATGGCGGGGGACTTGGCGGGCTTGATGACTGACCTGGGGTTTGATCGTTACGCCGTCGTCGGCCATGACCGGGGCGGGCGTGTCGCCCATCGTCTGACCGCCGACAATCCGGATAAGGTCACGCGGCTGGCGGTGCTCGACATCGCGCCGACGGAACATATGTACCGCATGACGGATATGGAATTCGCCACGGGCTATTACCATTGGTTCTTCCTGATCCAACCGGCCGATCTGCCGGAACGCATGATCGGCGCCGACCCGGAATTCTTCCTGCGCCGCAAGATGGGACAGTGGAGCGGCAAGGGAACCTTGTTCGACGACGCGGCCATGGCTGAATACGTCCGCTGCTTTTCCATGCCGGAAACCATTCATGCGTCCTGCGAGGATTACCGCGCGGCGGCGACCATCGACATGACCCACGACCGGGACGATATGGCGGCGGGGGCCAAGCTGACCTGCCCAGTTCTGGCGCTTTGGGGGGCGAAGGGATTGGTCGCCCGCAAGTTCGACGTGCTGGCCGCGTGGCGCGAGCGGGCCGAGAACGTGACCGGCGGGACGCTTGATTGCGGCCATTTTCTTGCCGAAGAGTTGCCGGACGATACCTTTGCCCGGCTGCGGGACTTCCTCGGCGACGGGCCGTGGGATTGAGACGTGATTGATAATTTCCTTATTTGAACCGGAAAACAGAAGGCACCTCTTTACATGAGTGACGAGACGCAACACGGCGACCAGACCCCCGCATCCGACGCCAAACCGGCGTCAAACGGGTTCTTCCCACGCATGCGGGCCTATTTCTTCGCCGGGATTCTGGTGACGGCGCCGGTTACCTTCACCTTCTATCTGGCTTGGCTGCTGATCCATTTCGTGGACAACACCATCCGACCGCTGATCCCGGTCAAGTACAACCCGGAAACCTATCTGCCCTTCGCCCTGCCGGGCCTGGGCCTGTTCGTGTTGATCGTCGGCCTGACGCTGACCGGCGCCCTGACGGCGGGGTTCATGGGACGTTTCTTCATCAAGCTAAGCGAACACATCCTCAACCGCATGCCGGTGATCCGCAGCGTCTACAACGCGACCAAGCAGATTCTCGAAACGGTGCTGGCGCAGCAGTCGAATGCGTTCCGCGAGGCCGTGTTGGTCGAATACCCCCGGCGCGGTATGTGGGCCATCGCCTTCATCACCGGCACCACGACGGGCGAGGTGCAGAACGTGACGCAGGAGGAATGCATCAACATCTTCATTCCGACGACACCGAACCCGACCTCGGGGTTCCTGCTGTTCGTGCCCAAGGAGGATCTGGTCAGCCTGGATATGTCCGTCGAGGAAGCGATCAAGATGGTGATTTCCGGCGGCATCGTCACGCCGCCCGACCGGCGGCCGGATGCGCTGAAGAAGCAGCCCGTGACCTCGGCCCGGGTCTACGAGGGCCTTGAGATTCTTCGTGAAACCGAAAACATGCCCGTGGTCCTGGCCGCCAAGCGTCCTGCGGAAATTCAGAAAGACTTGCAGGCATCGCTGCCGGCGGGGGAACGGGGACGGACCAAGAAGCCGAAGAACGGCAACAAGTCCTGACCGGCCAATCTAACCTGACCGCAAGGTGCGCGCCGCCGCGTCCCGTTCGAACAGATACAAGAGAACGCGAAGGGCCGTCCCCCGGTCCGATTTCAGTTCCGCGTCCCGGTTGAGGATCAGCGCCGCGTCGTCCCGCGCCATGGCCAGCAGGTCGCCGTGGTGGGCGATGTCGGCCAGGCGGAAGGTCGGCAGGCCGCTTTGCCGCGTGCCCAGCAGTTCCCCGGCACCCCGTAGTTTCAAATCTTCCTCGGCGATGCGGAAGCCGTCGTCCGTTTCGCGCAGGATTTTCAGGCGCGACCGCGCGGTTTCCGACAGCGGCGGCGCATAGAGCAGCAGACAGGTGCCCGGCTTGTTGCCGCGCCCGATGCGACCGCGCAATTGATGCAACTGCGCCAGACCGAACCGCTCCGCATGTTCGATGACCATGACCGTGGCGTCGGGCACATCGACGCCGACCTCGATCACCGTGGTCGCGACCAGGACTTGAACGGGGCCGTTGGTGAAGGCGTCCATGACCGCGTCCTTTTCCGACGCCTTCAGACGCCCGTGGACCAGCCCGACCCGGTCGCCGAACACCTGTTTCAAATGGGCGTAACGGTCTTCCGCTGCGGCCGCGTCGATCTTTTCCGATTCCTCGACCAGCGGGCAGACCCAATAAGCCTTGGCCCCGGTCGCAAGCGCCCGCGTCAGGCCGTCGACGACTTCGGCCAGGCGGTCGTTGGGCAGGGCCCGGGTGTCGACGGGCGCACGGCCCGGCGGCTTTTCCGTGAGGCGGGAGGATTCCATATCGCCATAGGCCGTGAGCATCAGGGTGCGCGGGATCGGCGTCGCCGTCATCACCAGTACGTCGCACTTGCGGCCCTTGGCCGTGATGGCCAGGCGCTGATGCACGCCGAAGCGATGCTGTTCGTCGACCACGGCGAGAGCCAAGTCCTTGAACGCGACGTCTTCGGTGAACAATGCATGGGTGCCGACGGCAAGGTCCGTTGTGCCTTGGGCCAGATCGGCCAGGATCGCGTCCCTGGTCTTGCCTTTTTCCCGCCCGGTCAAAAGGGCGATGGAAAGGCCTGCCGACGTGGCGAGTGGCTCCAGGGTCGCGAAATGCTGGCGAGCGAGAATTTCCGTGGGCGCCATGAGAACGGCCTGGGCCCCGGACTCGACCGCCCGCGCCATGGCCAACAGCGCCACCAGGGTCTTGCCCGATCCGACGTCGCCCTGCAGCAGGCGCAGCATGCGTTCGGGCGCGGCCATATCGCCGGTGATCTCGGCCACGGCCATGACCTGCGACGGCGTCAGTCTGAAGGGCAGGGCCTTGGTGATGCGGTCCATGATCTTGCCGTCGCCCGAGGTTGCGCGGCCCGCCACCTTGCGCATGTCGCGGCGCACCAGGGCAAGGGCGAGTTGGTTGGCCAGAAGTTCGTCATAGGCGGCGCGGCGATGTGCCGGGGCGTCGAGGTCCGTGTCGGCTTGGGTTTCTGGGTGGTGCAGGGCTTCGATGGCCGGACGCCAGGCGGGCCAGCCTTCCCGCGCCGTGACGGCGGGGTCGAGCCAGTCGGGCAACTCGGGCGTGGCTTCGATCGCGGCCAGCACCGCGCGTCCGAAGGTCTTGGGCGACAGGCCGGCGGTCATGGGATAGACGGGCTCCGCTTTCAGAATCTGGTCGCGCTCGGCCACCGGCACGATGTGGTCCGGATGGGTTATTTGCAGGTTGTCGCCGTAGCGTTCGATCACGCCGGACACAATGCGGGTTTCGCCCTCGGGCAGGATCTTGGCCAGGTAATCGTCCCGGGCATGAAAGAACACGAGGGTGAGAAAACCTGAATCGTCGGAAACCTGAACCTTGTAGGGCTGGCGGCGGTTGTGGGGCTTGGCGTGGGGGCCGACGGTCACGGTCAGGGTGGCGACGCGCCCGGCTTCGGCCTCGGCGACCTTGGGGGCATAGCGGCGGTCGACGATTCCGGTCGGCAGATGGAACAACAGATCAAGCAGCCGCCCGCTGCCGCACAGCTTTTCAATCACCGATCCCACGCGTGGACCGACGCCGGGCAGCGTCGTCACGGGCTTGAACAGCGGGAACAGGATTTCCGGGCGCATTTTGGGGTAGGGCCTTTTCGACGGCTGACAAGGCGGGTTGAAGCGACTATATCCTACGTCCCCCGACGCGATCTTTCGATAGGAACCGGCCCCCTGATGGACGCCCGCCGCAAACGCATTCTTTTTCGTGCCCAGCACTGCGGGATGAAAGAGAACGATATCATCCTGGGCGGTTTCGCCGAGGCGCGGATCGAGGCCCTGTCCGAGGCCGACCTGGACGCCTTCGAGGTGCTGCTGAAGCAACCCGACAACGACGTCTACACCTGGGTCTCAGGGCGTGAAGCGCCGCCGGCCGAATTCGCGACGGATCTGATGCGCCAAATTCTCGCCTTCAATGACCAATAATCGCAAGAACCCGTGACCGGCATGGAAAAACATTGGTATTCGCCCGGCATCCGCCGCGTGTTCGGCGTGCCCGGCGGCGCGGAAGCCCTGATTTTGGCTGATGCGGCACGGGCCGGAAAGACTGTTCTGTTCATCGCGCGCGACGACGTGCACATGGACCAGGCGGCGGAGGCCCTTGCCTTCATGGCGCCGGATCTGGCCGTGCTGACCTTTCCCGCCTGGGACTGCCTGCCGTACGACCGGGTGTCGCCCAAGACCGACATCGTCGCCCGACGTGTCGGCACCCTGACCGAACTGCGTCACGGCGTGACCGGGAAGGGCACACCGCCGGTCGTGCTGACGACCGTGTCTGCGGCCCTGCAGCGCGTGCCGCCCAGAGCCTATTTCGACGATGCGGGGTTGAGCCTTCGGGTCGGCGACCGCACAGGGCCGGAAAAGGTTCTGGAAAGCCTGGCCCATGCGTCCTACCAGCGGGTCGAAACGGTGTACGAGCCGGGTGAATACGCCGTGCGCGGCGGCATCATCGACATCTATCCGGCGGGGTCGGCGAACCCCGTGCGCCTGGATTTCTTCGGCGACGAGTTGGAACAGGTGCGGACCTTCGATCCCACGTCCCAGCGCTCCGACGCCAAGCTCGACGGTTTCGCCATTCGCCGGGCGCTTGAGGCCCCCTTGGATGCGGAAGCCGTCTCGCGATTTCGCTCCGGCTACCGCGTCGCCTTCGGCACGGGCGGCGACGATGATCCCTTGTATGAAAGTATTTCCGCCGGGCGCGCCCATCCGGGCATGGAGCATTGGTTGCCTTTGTTCCACGACGGCATGGACACCTTGTTCGATTTCCTGCCCGACGACGTGATCATCGCGTTGGAGCCCCAGGCGGGTGAATCGGCGGAAGGCCGCCTTGCCATGATCGCCGATTACCACCAGGCGCGGGTGGAAATGGCGAATGCGCCCCAGGGCGCGATGACCGGCGTGCCCTACCGGCCCCTGCCGCCGGAACAATTGTACCTGGCGCCCGACGAGTGGCGGCAGATCGAAGGCGGGCTGAACGTACGTGAACTGTCGGCCTTCGATGCCGCCGGCGACTGGCCCGACGCCATCGACCTGGGCGGGCGGCCGGGCCGCGAATTCGGCGACGTGCGCGCCCGGCCCGACGCCGACGTGTTTCAGGAAACGGCGGGGCATATCAAGGCGCTGTTGGCCGAGGGCCACACCGTCGTGGTTGATACCTATTCCGAAGGGGCCCGCACGCGCCTGATCACCGTGTTGGCCGAACGCGGGGTGACGCTGACGCCCGCCGCCGATTGGCAATCGGCGCTTAAGGGGCCGGGGGCCTCGGCGATCGTCCTGGGCCTGCCGCGCGGCTTCGTGCTGCCGGGCCGGGTCACCGTTGTTTCGGAACAGGACATTTTGGGCGAGCGTGTGGTGCGCCGCCACCGGGTCAAGGTGCGCCCGGAAAACCTGATCGCCAGCGTGTCGGACATCAACGAAGGCGACTTGGTCGTCCATGCGGAACACGGCATCGGGCGTTACGACGGGCTGCAGACCATCGACGTCGGCGGGGCGGCGCATGATTGCCTGATGCTGGTCTATGCCGGCGACGACAAGCTGTTCATTCCGGTCGAGAACATCGAGATCGTCACGCGCTACGGCTCCGAAGGCGGGCCGGGGCAGTTGGACCGCCTGGGCGGCGCCGCCTGGCAGGCGCGCAAGGCCAAGATGAAGGCGCGCATCCGCGACATGGCGGAAAAGCTCATGCAGGTCGCGGCGGAACGCCTTATGAAGGACGCGCCGCGCCTGGAAGGGCATCCGGGGGCTTACGACGAATTCTGCGCGCGCTTCCCCTATGACGAGACCGAAGACCAGCTGCGCGCCATTTCCGACACCCTGGAAGACTTGGCCAAGGGCCTGCCGACGGACCGGCTGGTCTGCGGCGATGTCGGCTTCGGCAAGACCGAGGTCGCGCTGCGCGCCGCCTTCACCGCGGCGCTCACCGGCAAGCAGGTCGCGGTCGTGGTGCCGACGACGCTGCTGGCGCGCCAGCACTTCAAGACGTTTCAGGAGCGCTTCGCCGGCTTCCCCGTGAAGATCGGGCAACTGTCGCGCCTGGTCACCGCCAAGGACGCGGCCAAGGTCAAGGAAGGCATGGCCAAGGGCGATATCGACATCGTCGTCGGGACCCACGCGCTGCTGGCCAAGGATGTGCGCTTCCGCGACCTGGGCCTGCTGATCATCGACGAGGAACAGCATTTCGGCGTCGCCCATAAGGAACAGCTGAAGCAACTGAAGACCAACGTCCACGTCCTGGTGCTGACCGCGACGCCGATCCCGCGCACCCTGCAGATGGCGCTGTCGGGCCTGCGCGAGATGAGCCTGATCGCCACCCCGCCCGTGGACCGGTTGGCCGTGCGCACCTTCGTGCTGCCGTTCGATCCGGTCATCATCCGCGAGGCCATGGTCCGCGAACTGCACCGGGGCGGGCAGGTCTATTACGTCTGCCCGCGCGTGTCGGATTTGGACGGCGTCGCCAACCAGATCACGGAAATGATGCCCGACGCGCGCATCGCCCTGGCCCATGGGCAGATGAAGCCGCGCGACCTGGAAGACGTGTTCCAGGCCTTCGCCGACGGCGCCTATGACGTGCTGGTGTCGACCAACATCATCGAATCCGGCCTTGACCTGCCGCGGGTCAACACCATCATCATGCACCGCGCCGACCGCTTCGGCCTGGGCCAGCTGTATCAGCTGCGCGGGCGGGTCGGGCGGTCGAAGATCCGCGCCTATGCTTATCTGACGGTGCCGGCGCGCGGCAAACTGACGCCGACGGCGGAAAAGCGGCTGGAGGTCATGCAGACCCTGGATACCTTGGGCGCGGGCTTCACCCTGGCCAGCCATGACATGGACATCCGGGGGGCGGGCAACCTGCTGGGCGAGGAACAGTCCGGCCATATCCGTGAAGTCGGGGTCGAGCTGTATCAGCGCATGCTGGAAGAAGCCGTGGCCGAGGCCAAGAGCGGGGGTGGCGAGAGTGCCGCAGACGAGGATTGGAGCCCGCAAATCTCCCTCGGTACCGAGGTGTTGATTCCTGACCACTACGTCGCCGACCTGAGCCTGCGCTTGGAACTCTATCGTCGAATCTCCCGCCTATCCGGCGACGACGAGATGGAGGACCTGGCGGTCGAACTGATCGACCGTTTCGGGCCTCTACCGGAAAGCGTGCAGAATTTGTTGGACCTGGTGAAGCTCAAGGGATCGTGCCGCCGCGCCGGGGTCGCCAAGGTCGACGCCGGGCCGCGCGGCGCCACCGTGCAGTTCCGCGGCGACGACTTCGCCGACCCGGCGGGCCTGGTGCAATGGATCACCCAGCAGAAGGGTAAGGCCAAGCTGCGCCCCGACCACCGGCTGATCTACGTCAGCGACTGGCCCGACAAGCAGGCGCGGACCAAGGGCGTGCGCTTTCTGGTGTCGCAATTGGCGGCCATCGCGGGCAAGGCGGCGTAAGGGGATTCTACTAGTAGGAAATAGTAGGAAATCAGTGAATGACCTTCGTGCCCGCCTGCGGCGTGACGACGGGCTCGCCCACGGTCAGCGCCAACCCCCATTCCGCCTTCTGCACCGTGGTCGCCACCATGTGGCAGAACCCGTGCAGCAGTTTCTTGTCCAGGGTTACGGTGACGTTCATGTCGTTGGAGGTCTGAAACCCCAACACCAGTTTCTTGCCATCCCAGGGTTTGACCTTGGCGCCGACAACGATCATCGGGCCCGTATTGGCGGTCAGATCAACCGTGTCCTCATCGTGCTTGCGGGAAAAGTCGGAGTCCTGCACGGCGGCCTGATGTTCCATGCCCAAGACCGCGTCGCGCACCTTGGCGGGCACGTCGGGGGCCGGGGGCGGGGCCTCGGAGGCACCGGCGGGGGTGTCCTCGTCCTTGGATTGCGGGCGCAGGCCGCTGAGGTCCGCCGTCTGCGCCAATTGACCGCCCAGCGCCGGCCACATCGCCGCGATGAAGCGGCGGGTCAGCCATAGGCGGTATTCGGTTTTTTCGCTGGTCGCGATGCGCAGCATCATGCGGTCCTCGGTGGGCACGTAGGTCACCGTCATCTGATGCAGGCGTTTTGTCACGGTGGGATCGCGCCCCCGGCTCAGGCGGCCGAGGCGGCGGCGTCGAGCATGCGCGCCAGAATCTGCGGTTCCTGGGCGCCGGAAATCACCATGGGGCCGGCGAACACGAAGGACGGCACGCCGTTGACGCCGAGGCGGTGGGCGCGGGCGTTGTCCTGGGTCACGGCCTCCAGGTCCGTGTCGCCGGCCAGATAGGCCCGCAGGTCGGCACGGCCGAGGCCGTGGCGGTCGCCGATGTCGAGCAGCACCTGTTCCTCGCCGATGTCGAGGCCATGGACGAAATAGGCCACGAACAGGGCTTCGACCACGGCGTCGGCGGCGGCGCCGTGGCGGGCGGCGTATTTGACCAGGCGGTGGGAATCGACGGAATTGGGCGTCTTCTGGATGCGCTCGAAGGCGAAATCGATCTCGACCGACTGGCCGGCCTCACCGATCGCACCGTAGATGCGCCGCACCCGCGTTTCCGATCCGAATTTCTTGACCAGATAGGCCGTGCGGTCGACGCCGTCGGGCGGCAATTCGGGGTTCAACAGGAACGGCCGCCAATGGGTGGTGACGTTCAGGTTCGGGCGCAGGGCCAGGGCCTGATCCAACCGGCGCTTGCCGATGTAGCACCAGGGACAGACGGTGTCGTAGATGATTTCGATGTCCACGCGGCGGGCCCTTAATCCCTAATCAGGGCAAAGTATAAGGGGGCGGCACGGACGTGCACACCCCCTTGATACCCGGCCTGCCGGCGGGGAGGGAGGACCGGCTGGCCGGTACCTCAGTGGCTGAAGCGCGGCCGGGGCTGATAGAGCGCCCGGTTGAACGCGGCCCATTCCGGCGGCGAATAAGGGTAGGCCGTGGCGGCCGGCGTCTTTTTGGGCCGGTTGAAGATGAAGCCGCGGAACAGAATAATGTGCGAGAGCATGTCGTGGTCTCCTTTCAGGGTGGAGAATCGCTACACATCAATATACGCACATTGTGCGGAAAAATCCATTAAATATGCGCACAGTGTGCGCTTCATGGGCGTGAAAAACCAAAAGGTATATACATTTCTTCGGGTATGTTTTGCTTAAACGCAAGCACTTAGACGCGCCGCGGTGATCCGGAAAAAACTTTTGTCTATATGACCTTAGTCCAGCACCGGAACGGGGTAGATTCGCCGGAAATCAGCGCCGCGCGTCCGGCACCCGCAGGATCAGGATGAACCCGACGACAAAGAAGGCGATCACCGTCGCCATGCCATGGCGCTGGCTTTCGGCCATGCTGGTGGCCCAGGCGACGGCGGCGGGGCCGACGAAGGCCGTGGCCTTGCCGGCAAGCGCCATGAAGCCGAACATTTCCGTGCGCAGGTGGTCGGGGGCAAGATGCGCCATCAAGGATCGCCCCGCCGCCTGGCCCGGGCCCACGAACAGGCCGATCCCAAGCGCGAAGGCCCAGAACAGGGCCTTGTCGGTGACGGAGACGATGGCGAGCCCGAACACGATCAGTCCCAACAAGGAAATCAGGATCGTGCGCTTGGGCCCCATCCAATCGTCGACCCAGGCCATGGCGAAGGCGCCGATCCCGGCGGTGACGCTCATGCCGATGCCAAGCTGGATGACCTCGGCCTGTTCCATGCCGAAGGTGCCGGCGGCGTAGATACCGCCGAAAGTGAACATGGTGCCGAGCCCGTCCATGTAGATCATGTAGCCGATCAGAAAGACGATGATACCGTCATAATCCCGCGCGCGCTTCAGCGTACCGCGAAGCGTGGCGATGCCGTCGCGCACCGCCGTCAGGGCCGGCAGGCCGCGGGACGGCGTGTCCGGGGTGAACAGGAACAGGGGCAGGGAGAACAGGGCCAACCAGATCGCGACGAAGGGCCCGGAAATGCGCACGTGTTCGGCCGCGTCCTTGTCCAGGCCCAGCCATGGCACCTCTGGCTGCACGAAGCCGACCAGCAGCACGATCAGGCAGACGATGCCGCCCGCATAGCCGAACCCCCAGGCCCAGCCCGACAGCCGCCCGATGCGGTCACGCCCGGCGACGTCGGGCAGCATGGCGTTGTAGAACACGGTTGCCGTTTCGAAGGTGAAGTTGGCGGCGGCGGCCAGGACGAGCGCCAGCACGACCGACGACGGGGAGGGCTCCACGTACCACATCAGCGTCGTCGCGATGACGAGGCCCAGGGTGAACACGAAGATCCAGGGCTTGCGCCGCCCGCCCCGGTCGGCGATGGCGCCCAGGACCGGTGCCGAAATGGCGACGCAGAACGACGAGGCGGAAATGGCGTAACCCCACATTTCCGTGCCGGCGATGGGATCGGCGGCGACCGCCTTGGTGAAATAGGCGCTGAACACGAAGGTCGAGATGACCGCCGCATAGGCCGAATTGGCCCAGTCGTACATGGCCCAGGCGAGGGCACCCAGGAACGATGCGGGTTTCGTCGGTGCCGTGGGCTGCGGTTGGTCAGTCATCGGCGAAGGGCCATGTCGGGGGCATCCGGTGTCGGTTCGTTGATGGTGGCGACGGTAAGCCGGATCGTTAACGGCAGGCAAGGAAGTTGCAGGACGATTGCGCAACCGCGTTGCAATGATGGCAAAGACTCGCCATACGGCGGCCATGATTGTCGGGCATTAGCTGCTCGATAGATGATTTTCCTCAACAACATGGTCCGCGAAAGTTAGGCATGCATTACGATCCCAAAGAAATCGCAAAAAATTTGATCCAAGAGCACGGATTGGACGGTGCCCTTTCCGTCGCCATCGAAGGTGCTATCGATGCGCAACGCGCGGGCGACAATTATACGCTGAGCGTCTGGCGGGAAATTAAGGCGGTCATTCGCAAGCAAATCACCGACCAGGCGGCATGATGTATTTGTCGATTTGACGGTAGGCGCGGGTCTTGTCCCCGCAACCGGAAACGGGCCCCGCTGGGGGCCCGTTTGTTTAGGTTCTCGTCATTTCATGGAAGTGGTTGCGGTTGCATCACTGTCCTTTGAAGTTTGGCGGCCGCTTGCTGAGAAAGGCGTCCATGCCTTCGCGGAAATCCTCGCTCATGTAACACATGAGCAAGAGGTCGCGGCCGCCGCCCGGCGGCAATTCGGTGCGCAGGCGCAGGAACGCCTCTTTGGTCGCCTGCAAGGTGAGGGGAGCATACTCGGAGATCTGACGGGCGATCTCCTCGGCGCGCGGCGCGACATCGTCCGGGGTTTCGACCATTTCAGTGATGAAACCGTATTCGAGCGCGGCCGGAGCCTCGATCATCTTCGCGCGGAAGATCATGTCCTTTGCGCGGGCCGTGCCGATCAGGTCGGCCAACCTGGCAAAGTTCATCATCGACAGGCAGTTGCCGAGCGTGCGCGCGACGGGAAATCCGAAGCGCGACGTCCGCGCCGCGATACGCAGATCGCAACAGGCGGCGATGCCGGCGCCGCCGCCCGCACAGGCACCGCGAATGGCGGCGATGGTCGGAATCCTGCAGCGTTCCAACGTGCCGAGCGTGCGGTCGATCCGCGCCTCATAAGCAAGCGCATCCTCTTCCTTGTCGAAGGCCCGGAACTGCGACATGTCGGTGCCGGCGGCGAAGGCTTTTTCGCCGGCGCCGGTCAGGACGAGCGCCCGGATATCCCGGGTTTCATTGGCATCGGCGCAGATTTGGGCCATGCGTTCATACATCGCGAAGGTCATGGCGTTGCGCGCCTGCGGGCGGTTGAAGGTCAGGAACCCGATACCGTCGCGGACTTCGTAAAGAATGTCTTCGCCGGCTTCGCTGGCGAGATCGGCATCGATGTTGGGGGGCGTGTTGGAGGGCGGCATCATGTGATGGTCCTTCATGGTCGATTGATGGGAGTAGGCGTCAGCAGTGGGTTTGACAACGCACCGCTTATACGACGCCGGCGTCTTTGAGGTCGGCGATTTCCGCAGGTGAATATCCGAATTCCTGCAGAATTTCGTCGGAGTGCTCGCCCCGTTCCGGCGGGGCCAGCTTCATCGAACTGGGTGTCTTGTTCATCTTGATCGGCTGGCCGACCAAGGTGAGTTCACCAAGCGTATTCGACGTCACCTTTTGGGCCATTTCAAGGTGCTGAACCTGGGGATCGGCGAAGACCTTGTCGATGGTGTTGATCGGCCCGGCCGGCACGCCCGATTTGTTGAAGCGGCTGATCCAGGTGTCGCTGTCGGCGGTGCGGAGAATGGCATTGATCTCTTCGCCGAGCGCGTCGCGATTCTGAGAGCGGAGGGCAGAGGTCTTGTAATCCGGGTGTTCGATCAGGCGTTCGGCATCGACAGCCTGACAAAACCGTTCCCAGATCACCTGGCCCGTAACCGCCAGATTGATGTAGCCGTCAGAGGTCTCGAAAACGCCGGTCGGGATCGACGTGGGATGATTGTTGCCGGCCTGGGGCGGCACTTCACCATTGATCAGCCAACGCGTCGCTTGGAAATCGAGCATCGCGATCTGGGACTGCAGAAGAGAGGTCTGAACCCATTGACCTTCGCCGATCTCATCGCGGGCCAGAAGGGCGACGAGAATGCCGAGTGCGCAATACAGGCCGGAGGTCAGGTCGGCGATCGGTATGCCGACACGCATCGGACCTTCGCCGGGCTTGCCGGTGATCGACATCAACCCGCCCATGCCCTGGGCGATCTGGTCGAATCCGGGGCGCTTGGCGTATGGGCCGTCCTGGCCAAAACCGGAAATCGATGCATAGACCAGTTGCGGGTTGATGGCCCGAAGGCTTTCGTAATCGATGCCGAGCCGGTCTTTCACATCGGGGCGGAAGTTTTCGACGATGACATCGGCCTTTTCGACCAGACGTTTCAACACGGCGAGACCTTCCGGTGACTTCAGGTTGAGCGTCATCGCGCGTTTGTTGCGGTGGAGATTCTGAAAGTCGGAGCCGTGCCGCGGGCCGCCCGGGCCTTCTGCTGCATCCAATGCCTCGGGAAGTTCGACCTTGATGACGTTGGCGCCCCAATCGGCCAACTGGCGAACGCAGGTGGGGCCGGAACGGACGCGCGTCAGGTCAAGGACGGTAAAGCGCGACAGGGCGGGCGAGGCAGGGGTGAATGGCATGTGCGGTCTCCATATTGGTCGCAAGGGCTAAGCTCATATCGTATATTGTCTACAATATATCGGAAACATTTTCCGATATACGATTGACACAAATTGATGCCTTGGTGCAAATGAACCTATGAGTGACACCGTTTCAGAAGCCATAGCGCTGCGTCGTTCGGAATCCCTGACCGCGATCGTTCAGAAGGAATTGGAGCGATTGATCGTCACCGGGGAGCTGCGCGCGGGTGACCGCCTGAACGAGCAGGCGCTGGCACAGCGCTTTGGGGTCAGCCGTGGCCCCGTTCGTGAGGCGATGCGGGCCTTGGAATGCGCCCAGCTTGTATCGACCCGGCTTAACCAAGGGTTTTTCGTGCGGGAGATTTCACCCGAAGAAACCGCGGAGATTTATGACGTCCGCGCGGTCGTTTATGGCTTCATTTGCGCCCGCCTGGCGACCCAGATCACCGAACAGGCTCTGGCCGATCTCGAAGACAGTATCAGGCAGATGGATGCCGCCATTGCGGCCGGTGACCCCGTCGGCTATTACCGCCTCAATCTTCAATTCCACGAACATACCATTGTCCATGCGGCGCACGAACGCGCGCAGCAGACCTATCGTTCCTTGATTAACGAAGGGCACTTGGCCCGGCAGCGATCGCTGATCGAACCCGAACGTATGCGGCAATCAAACCGCGAACATAAGGACCTTGTCGCGGCCTTGCGCGCGGGGGATAGCGAACTGGCGCGCCGCCTCGGGGAAGAACATTCGCTTGCCGGTTACCGTCGTTGGAAGGCGGCGGTTACCGGTGATGGACAGGATTCACCCCAGAATCCCGATGAGAATTCGACTGGCAATAAGTTGGCCTCGGAGTAGGCGGCGGATAGATCGAATAAGGCCCACCAATCAAAGACCATGACCCTCATTTGCTGCGCATATGGGGAAGTTACGGAATGAAAAACGGAGGAAATTCAATGCACCTGAATAATACTATCGGCAAGGCGGTTTGGGCATGTGCCCTTGTCGGCGCCATGGCGATCCCGACTTTGTCCCCGGGACAGGCAAAAGCCGATTCCTATCCCAGCGAGCGGCTGAACTGGACGATCGCGTTCGGGCCCGGTGGCGGCAACGACATCATGTCGCGGACGATCATCTCGATCCTTGAGAAGTACAAGCTCTATCCGGGAGAGATCGTGGCGCAGAACCGTCCGGGCGGCAGCGGTGCTGTTGGCTGGGGCTTTGTCCACAATCAGAAGGGCAATCCCTATCACATCACCTCGACCTCCGGCAGCTACATCACGACGCCGCTGAAGGCGAAGACGCCCTGGTCGCCGACGACGTTCACACCCGTTGCACTGCTTGCGGCCGACGATCTGGTGCTTCTCGTCAACGGCAAGTCCAAGATCACGTCGTTCGACCAGTTCATCAAAGAGGCGAAAGCCAAGCCCCCGGCCATCGGTGGCATGGGTGCCGTCAACGTCGACTTCATCGTGCCGACGCTGCTGGCCGAAAAAGCCGGATATAAGTTCGAGTATGTTTCCTTCAACAAGCAGGGCGAACTGACGACCGCGTTGTTGTCGGATGCGCTTGACGCCATGGTGGCAAACCCGGGCGAAGTCGCGGGCCTGCTTGAATCGGGCGATCTGCGCGCGCTTGCGTTCTCTGGAAAGAAAGCGCCCGAGTCCCTGAAGGACATTCCGACCTTCGGCGACAAGGGGTATGAGCTTGGCATCTCCATGCCGCGCGGCGTGGTTCTGCCTCCCGAGGCACCCAAGGAAGCCCAGGAGTGGTGGATCGCGACCATGAAGAAGGTTGTCGAGAAGCCGGAATGGGCCGCCTATGTGAAGAAGCACGAGCTGACGGAAACCGTCCTTTGGGGTGAAGATTTCCGTAAGTTCCTGGCGCATTCGCAGGAACAGTTCGCCCGGGTCCTCAAAGCCAAGGGCGCCATTAAGTAACGACTGCTACGAAATGCGAGCCGCCCGCCGATCTGCTTTCGGCGGGCGGCCTTTTTGCAAAGCGTCGTTTGTTGCTCTTTGGGCGTTCAGTGATCATCTGAATGACAGTATGAAAGTTGCCGCGATCCACCCTGGTCGCGATTTCAAGATCAAGACGGGTATTGGTACCTTCCATGAGAATAGCCTTTATGACCGCCGTGCTGCTGCTGTCCGTGTTCTATGCGGTGTTGGCGTTTGCGGATTTGAACTTCCTGAGTTCCCGCGGCCGCATCGGTCCGGGGTTCTTCCCCCAGATCATCGCCGTCGCGCTCGTCGCATTTGTTCTGCACGCCACGGTCGTCGAATTCCGCCGTCGCCATACGGACGACGCGATCTCCATGGATTGGCCGGTCACGCTTTTCGTGGTTGCAATGGTCGCGCTGTTGATCATCGCGAGCCATTTTCTGGGAGCGCTGCCGGGCATGGTGCTTTTCATGCTGCTCGCCCTGTTCGTGCTGAACCGGGGGCGGCATGTAACAAACCTCCTGGTCGGTCTGTTGCTGCCCATCGGGCTTTTTACCCTGTTCAGACATACCCTCAACGCGGCGTTGCCGCCCGGCATGCTCGGTCTTCCGTTCTAGGGCGGAATCGAACCGTGGTTATGGCCGATCTTCAAACTTCTTAGGCAGCGTTAAATTATGGAAATCTTTGACCAGCTCTTACTCGGGTTCTCCGTCGCCATTTCGCCGATCAACATCGTCTATTTGATGCTTGGATCGCTTATCGGGATGGTCGTCGGCATCATTCCCGGTTTCGGTCCCGCTGCGGGCTTGTCGATTCTTCTGCCGCTTACGTTCGGGATGGATCCGACCGGCGCCATCATCATGTTGGCGGCCATCTATTATGGCGCCATGTACGGCGGCACGATCACGTCGATCCTTTTGAATACGCCGGGAGAGTCGGCCGTTGTCGCATCAACGTTCGACGGCTATCCGCTGGCCCAACAGGGCCGCGCCGGGCCGGCATTGGTCATGCAGGCGGCCGCGTCGTTTGTCGGCGGGACGGTCGGGGTCATTTTGATTTCCGTGTTGGCGGCGGTATTCGCGCAAGTGACGCGCGGTTTCGGTCCGCCGGAGTTCTTCATGCTTGTCCTGATGGGCATCGTCACGTTGATCGTCCTGATTGGTGACAACTGGCGGTTCGGCGCCATATCCGCGCTGATCGGGTTCGCGCTGGGAACGGTCGGGGTCGACCTGGAAACCGGTATGCAACGGTTTACCTTCGGTTCGGCGGAACTGATCGGCGGCATTGCGTTTATTCCGATCGCCATCGGTCTGTTCGGGCTGGGCGAGCTTTTCTACGCGTTCTATCAAGGCCTTCACCGCGGCGGCAGCGGCGGCATCATCCAGTACCAAAGCGAAAAGCATTTCTGGCCGTCGATGCGGGACTGGATCGAATCGCGCATGGCTTTCGTGCGCGGGTCTATTTTGGGCTTTTGCATCGGTGTCGTCCCCGGGGCAGGTGCGACGGTTGCGTCGCTGATGTCGTACTCGATTGAAAAATCCAGCTCGAAGACGCCCGAGAAGTTCGGCAAAGGCGCGATGCCTGGCTTGGTCGCGCCGGAATGCGCGAACAACGCGGCCTCCGCCGGCTCCATGGTGCCGCTGTTGACGCTTGGCATTCCGGGCTCGGCCTCGACCGCGGTGTTGCTGGCGGCCTTGCTGATGTGGGGGCTCAAGCCCGGACCGCTTCTCATGGAGCAGAACCCCGAATTCGCCTGGGCCCTGGTTGCCAGCATGTATCTGGGCAACATGGCGCTGCTCGCCATCAATATTTTCGCGATCCCGTTGTTCGTGACGCTTCTTAAGGTGCCGTACCGAGTCCTGGCGCCGGCGGTCATTCTCGTCTGTACGATGGGGACGTTCAGCGTGCACGGCAGTATCATCGAGGTTTGGCTCATGTTCGCTGCGGGCGGCGTCGGGTTCTTCATGAAGTTGTACGGCTTCTCTCCCGCCGCGACGGTTCTGGCGCTTGTGCTCGGGCCTCTCGCTGAGGAAACGTTGCGTCAGACACTCATCATCTCCCGAGGCTCACCCATGATCTTCGTCGAACGCGGGATGTCCCTGGGCATTCTGATCTTCACAATCGGTGTGATCGCGTTTGGCTACTTCATGAACAGATCGCGCCGGCTGGCCAAGGGCTAGACCATCGCGGTCTTGTGGTTGCTGCGCAGACCCCAGGTCCGGGGTGGCGGCGCTTTACGCGGGTGGGGCTGAATTCGGCAGGCGGAGTCGAAAATAGCTGGTGCCGGCTACGCTGAATTCCGCGGTCAGGTCGCCGCCCATTGCGCGCATGATCGATCGGCTGATCGGCAAGCCTAACCCGGCGCCTTTGCCGCGCGCGGATTTGCTGCCACGGGAGAATTTTTCGAAGATTGTCGCCGCGTCTTCCTGGGACACGCCCCCGCCGTTATCCATGATATCGATCAGCACGTATTCGCCCTTTTTGTAGGCGTTGATGCGGACCTCCGGCTGGTCGGAGTCATTGTATTTTACGGCGTTCGACAGAATGTTCAGCAGAACCTGATGCAGACGATCCTCGTTCGCTTTGACCCATAACGTATCCTGCTCATATTCGATGTTGACCAGGACATTGGCGTTCCTTGTGACGCCCGACATGGCGTCCAGGGCCGCCGTGATGGCGGTCTTTATTTCGATGAGTCCGATTTGCAGCTTCACGGTGCCGGACTCGAACCGGCTGATATCCAGCAGTTCATCCAGCAGACGCGTCAGCCGGCGGCTTTCGTCATGAATGATGGCGACGAAGCGCCTTTGATCGGCGAGGGATATCGGGTCATCGGCCGCCAGGGTTTCCGAGAAGGATTGGATCGAGGTCATCGGTGTGCGCAGCTCGTGACTGATCTGACTGAGGAATTCGTCTTTCTGCGCATCTAGGACCCGAAGGCGTTCGTTCACCTCGCGAAGCTGGTGGGCGGTGCGTTCCAACTGGGCGGATTTCTCGGACAATTGCCGGGATGTTTCGACGAGCTGCAGCGCCTCGTCAGCGATGTCGATCAGATCGGTCATGCCGACGGTCTCGTGGCCTGCGATGCGTGACACCATGGCATGGGCCGACGCCGCACCGATGGAGCCGGCCAATTCCCGTTCAAGTCTTGCGATGACGGCGTCGCTGGCTTGGGGCAGTCCGGTGGTGCCTTGTTCGATCGCCATTTCATCGAATAGACGGCGGGCGGCGTCGGTGCCAAGGATACGCTGAGCCAGGATGAACAAATCTTCCGAATCGGCGGTGCTGGTCGCGACGTTCGAAGGAACACCACCAGATGAGCGGAAGACGTCAACGAACATCGCTGCCTGAAACCGCTCAAGCGTGCCCGCATTGGTGAGGTTCGACACGATGAGGAAGGTCAGGGCGTTGGTCCCGACGCTCCAGATGACGGCGTGAACCAGGGAATCCATTCCCTTGAATCCGAACAGCGCCTGGGGGCGCAGCATGTCGATGCCCCATGGCCCGTTGGCCAGCGTTGCCGCGCTGAGCACGAAGTCGCCTCCGAAGCTGGGAAGGAACAGCGTGTAGGCCCAAAAGATAAAGCCCACGATCAGCCCGGCAAAGGCGCCCGTCCCGGTTGCGCCGCGCCAGAAAATCCCGCCAAGCAGGCTTGGCAGGAATTGGGCGACGCCGACGAAGGCGATCAAGCCGATTGCGGCCAAGGCATCGGAGCCGCCGCTGGCTTGGAAATACAGAAACCCAAGGCCGAGGATAAAGGCAATGCTGATCCGCCTGGATACCAGAAGAAGATTTCGGACATCGCCGCTGACGGCGCGCGTTCCGTGCAACAGGCGCAACGCCACCGGCATCACGATATGGTTGGACACCATGGTCGATACCGCAATCGCGGCAACGATCACCATGGAGGTCGCCGAAGAAAACCCGCCCAAGAAAGCAAACAGCGCCAGTTCGTGCCGGTCATAGGCAAGCGGTATCGTCAGGACATAAAGATCCGGGTTCGACGTTGTCGGCATGACCTGTAGGCCGACCAGCGCGATGGGCATGATGAAGATGGTCATGCCGAACAGATAAAGCGGGAACAGCCAGGACGCCGTCGTCAAATGACTTTCTTCCACGTTTTCGACCACCGTTACCTGGAACTGCCGCGGCAGGCAGATGATCGCGGTTGCCGACAGGAACGTCAGGGTGATCCATCTTGGGCCGAAGATGTCGCTGGACCCGCGGATGACATCGGGATGCACGTTTTCAAAGACATCGGTAAAGCCACCGGAAATGCCGTAGGTGACAAAGAACCCGACGGCGATCAGCGCGAGCAATTTGATGATGGCCTCAAGGGCGATGGCGGCGACCACCCCGTGATGGCGTTCATTGGCATCGAGGTTCCGCGTTCCGAACAAGATCGTGAAAAGCGCCATGCCGGCGGCCACCCAGAACGCGGTGGTGATGGCATCGGCATCACTGGAAATGATCTGATAGCTTCGGACCACGGATTGAAGTTGAAGCGCGATATAAGGCGTGGTCGCGATCACCGCGATCAAGGTCACGAGCACGGCAAGACTGGAGCTTTTGCCATAGCGCGATGAGATCAAGTCGGCGATGGAGGTGATCCGGTGGGCGCGCCCGATCCGGACAAGTTTGCGCAGTATCCACCACCACCCGATAAAAACCAATGTAGGCCCCAGGTAGATGGTGACGAATTCGAGCCCGTTTCGGGCGGCCGAGCCCACGGCGCCGTAAAACGTCCAGGACGTGCAATAGACGGAGATCGAAAGGGTGTAGACGATGGGCGAATGTAGCCAGCTTGTGCGGCTTCGCTGGGCCCGCCGGTCAACGAAGAAGGCGACGGCAAATAACAGAACCACATAGCCGAGACAGACCGTCAACAGGACATTGACGGAAATCATCAGTTCGCAGGATCGGTATTTGTTGGGGGGGCGGGATCACCGTCGCCTTGGGGCTGTGATGCTGCCGGTGTGCCGGTAGCGCTGAGCGGGCCCGCCATGACCGCAGCGCCGAATATCAGCGCTGCCCAAACCGTAAAGATGTACAGCAGCGGGATGGGCAGGCCGAACAAACTGGCGTCGACCAGGACGACTTGTGCGAATGGCGGCATGACCATGGCAATGCCGACCAGCAGGATCGCCATTGACCGATCACGCGCCCGGCGTCCCGACAGTTGCGTTATCTTTTGATCAGGCAAGACGCGGTCTCCAGCGAGTCCCTAATCGGGCCTGCCGACCGCGAGTTTTTCGACAGCGGCGATCAGTTCGGAATTGACGAACGGTTTGGTGATGAACATGTCGGCCCCGCATTTCATCGCCGTTTCACGGTCTTCGCGCTGTCCCTTTGCCGTCACCATCAGCACGGGAAGGGTTTTGGTCCGGGCGTCGGCCCGCAACCGCCGCAGAACCTCGTAACCGTCCAGTTCCGGCAGCATGACATCCAGAATAAGAATATCCGGCGTGTCCGATTGCGCGACTTCAAGGGCTTGGCGCCCATTGGTTGTGGTCGCCACTTCGAACCCGGACCGTTCCAAGATGAAAGTCAGTGATTCGACGATGTTCGGCTCGTCTTCGGCAAGCAGCACACGTTTCGCCATATTTCGACGAAATCTCCCAGATTTCTATTGTTGTTATGTCTCCCGATGACGGATTAGACCCCAGATGACACGGGTCTGCAATGCCCATGCGGAAATTCACATATTACTGAGTCAGGGGGGCATCGACGCGGTGCGGGCAGGATTGCCGCGAACACAATCGGCAACCTGGCCCGACTTCCTCGACAACGGATGCCGTGTCCGGTGCATAGATCGTCATTCCGGCATCAACTTCGGTCGTGACCAGCATGTCGGTTACGTAGTGCCGCGGTCGGCCGAAACCGGTCATTCCGGTGTTTCGCGCCCGGGCGATAAAAACAAAGCGGTCGCCGGAAGGGAAAAGCGCGCGCTGTCTGATCACCGCCTCCGGAGATTGCTGTGCCCGGAACAAGACCCACAACGGGCAGGCGGCGGCGTACCGGGGAATGATCAGTTTCTCGAACCCGAGTTTTTCAATGATCATTCCCGATGCGTTGGCCTGCAGGTATCCGAAGCGGGGAAAGCCGTCGCCTCTGGGGATCGAGATCAACCGGTGACAAATGGTATCGACCTCGGTCGAGTAGGCCTCCGCCAACGCTTCGATGTCATAGCGGAGATTTTTGGCTTCTTGTGTGAACGCGGCCATCGGCATCAGGATGGCGCCGACCGCGTAATCGGTAAGCAACTGGCGGGCGCGGTCGGTGGCTGCGGTTGTTTCAATTTGGCTGCTGTCGGCGATGATCCGTTGAATGGGGCCTTTCAAATGTTCGTCCACCAATGCCCGCGCCTTGACCCTTCGGGGCAGGGGGCGCAGGGCGGTCAGCATATGTGATATCTCGCCGGCAATGGTTTCGATGACATCGAAACGGCCCCCATGCTCGTCAAACAGGGCCTCAACCTCGTCAGCCGGGGTGAGAAACTTTTCCGCGTGTACCGATTTGTCCAAGTATGTGGCCAACGTTTCGCCGTTGTCTGAAAGCACGCGGATTTCTTCATGGATGATCTCGATGAACCTATCGCGGCGTTCCGGGGGCAGGTCGGAATAATCGACGAGAATATCCGCGACCGAGCGAATGGCCGTCATGCGGTTCAGCATCTTGTGGATCTCCGCGCCGAGATAAGGATCATTCGACAGCCGATCAGACAGGACTTGCGCGCGAACCGTCGCCTCGTGCTCGGACTGGGCAAGGGCTGCCATGGCCCGGGCCCAGCCCGGGAATCTTCCGATGAATTCACTGGTGCGCTCTCTCTCGACATTCGCGTCCTTCAGGCTAGGCAGATGGGCGATCTCTGAAAGGGTGGCGTTCAATCGCTCTTCAGCCATGCTGCCCAGATCGTCGGGAGACAGGTTGAGGGCGCTGGCGATTTTGCGCAGCAGGGCGCCGGCGATGGGCCGTTTGTTCCATTCGATCAGGTTCAGGTAGCTGGGGGAAATGCCGACTTCGCGGGCAAGTGCGGCCTGTGTGATGCCCACCTCCCGGCGGTATTGCTGAATTCGCGTGCCCAGGATTGCATTGACCATTCTACCGCCTCGTATCTGTCACGCGCCGGAGGGCGCTCTATGTCAATAATTTACAAGTTCATTAATTCAGAATTAAATTATTTACTAAATTATCTATATAAATCAATTAAATATTGATTCGTTTACAAGAGTCCCGCCTTCTGGTGCCGGGATGGATCAGTTCATCGTGGGTCATGCCTGCATGAACAACCGCAGAATCAAATAAGACCCACCGACAACAATCAAATTGGGAGACCTCCAAACATGAGTGAGTTCAAAATCACACGCCGTGGCCTGCTGAAAAGCTCCGCCGCGGCCGGTGTTGCCTTGGCGGCGCCGACCATCTTTTCCTCCAAGGCATTCGCCGCGGGTTATCTGAATGAACCGACGGGCAAGACCGTCACGTTCGGCTTCAACGTGCCGCAGACGGGTGCCTACGCCGATGAGGGCGCGGACGAGCTGCGCGCCTATCAGCTGGCCGTCGAACATATCAACGGTGACGGCGACGGCGGCATGCTGAACACCTTCTCGTCCAAGGCGCTCAAGGGTAATGGCGTCAACGGAAAGAAGGTCGTGTTCGTCACCGGCGACACGCAGACCAAGTCCGATGCGGCCCGCGCCAGCGCCAAGCGCATGATCGAAAAGGACGGCGCCATCATGATCACCGGCGGCTCGTCCTCCGGTGTTGCGATCGCGGTCCAGGGTCTGTGCCAGGACGCCGGCGTCATCTTCATGGCCGGCCTGACCCACTCCAACGACACCACCGGCAAGGACAAGCGCGCCAACGGTTTCCGTCACTTCTTCAACACGGAAATGACCGGCGCCGCCCTGGCCCCGGTGCTGAAGAAGAACTTCGGCTCCGACCGTGTCGCCTATCACCTGACCGCCGATTACACCTGGGGCTGGTCGCAGGAAGGCTCGATCAAAAAATACACGGAAGAGCTTGGCTGGAAGACGGCCGCCGCCGTCCGCACGCCGCTCGGCGCCGGTGACTTCTCGCAGTACATCACGCCGGTGCTCAACTCGGGCGCCGACGTGCTGGTGCTCAACCACTATGGCCGCGACATGGTCAACTCGCTGACCCAGGCGGTGCAGTTCGGTCTGCGCGACAAGCAGGTCAACGGCAAGCAGTTCGCCATCGTGGTGCCGCTCTACAGCCGTCTGATGGCTCAGGGTGCCGGCGAAAACGTCAAAGGCATCTTCGGCTCGACCAACTGGCATTGGTCCTTGCAGGACGAAGGCTCGCAGGCGTTCGTCAAATCGTTCGGCAAGAAGTACGGCTTCCCGCCCTCGCAGGCGGCGCATACCACCTACTGCCAGGCGATCCTCTATGCGGATGCCTGCCAGCGGGCCGGTACGTTCCGTCCGTCCGGGGTCGGCAAGGCGCTGGAAGGCTTCAAGTTCGACGGTTTGGGCAACGGCCCGACGGAATACCGGGCCGAAGACCACCAGTGCTTCAAGGATGTCCTGGTCGTGAAGGGTAAGGAAAACCCGACGTCCAAGTTCGACGTTCTCGAGGTCGTCGAAGTCACGCCCCGCGCGCAGGTCGAATACCCGGCCAGCCTGCTGGGTGGTGAACTGGGACCGTACAACGACGGTAAGTAATCAGTCCTCCCGACTGGCTCAACGGTCGCTCCCGGGGGGAAATTCCCCGGGGGCGGCCAACTATTTCCGTAGGGGTGACGATTCATGGATGCAATTCTTCTCCAGATTTTAAACGGTCTCGATAAGGGCGGGGCCTATGCCCTGATCGCGCTTGGCTTGACCATTATCTTCGGCACGCTCGGCGTGGTGAACTTCGCGCACGGTGCCTTGTTCATGCTGGGTGCTTTCTGCGCGGTGGCGGTCAAGGCCGTTCTGAACATTCAGATGGTGACGATCGATCCGACCAAAATGACGCCATGGGGCGCGCCGATGGAAATCAGGCAGCCTTATGTTGAAGTCTGGTTCGGTAATTTCGGCACGACGCTTCTCGATTTCTCGGTGCCCGTTTCCATTCTTCTCGCGATTCCCATCATGCTGATCATCGGGATCGCCATGGAGCGCGGCCTGATCCGGTATTTCTATAAGCGCCCCCATGCGGAACAGATCCTGGTGACCTTCGGCCTCGCCATCGTGCTGCAGGAGATCGTCAAAAGTTATTTCGGCGCCAATCCCATTCCGCAGCCGGCGCCCGACGTCGCCAACGGCATGGTCGACTTCGGCATCCTGGTCGGCTTCGATGCGGGTAACGTTGTCTACCCGGCCTGGCGCTTCATCTATTTCCTGTTTTCCACTGCGGTCATCGCCGCCGTGTTCGCGTTCCTGCAGTTCACCACCTTCGGCATGGTGGTGCGGGCCGGGATGGCGGACCGGGAAACCGTGGGGCTTCTGGGGATCGACATCGACCGCCGGTTCACCATCGTGTTCGGCATGGCGGCGGTCGTGGCCGGCCTGGCAGGCACCATGTACACGCCGATCCTGAGTCCCGATTACCACATGGGCATGGACTTCCTGGTTCTCAGCTTCGTGGTCGTGGTCGTCGGCGGCATGGGGTCGCTGGGCGGTGCCGTGTCCGCGGGGTTCCTGCTCGGCATTCTGCAAAGTTTCGCCTCCATGAACGAGGTCAAGGCGATCCTGCCCGGCATCGACCAGATCATCATCTATCTGATCGCAGTCGTCGTCCTTCTGGTTCGCCCGCGCGGCCTGATGGGCCGGCGCGGCGTGATGGAGCAATAAAAAATGTTTGCCAATTCAATCAGCAAAAAAGACCTGCTGCTGCTTGCCGTGTTCACGGCGGCCGTGCTGGCAGGGCCCATCATTCTGAAACCGATCGGCGCCGGTTATCCGGACCTTCTGCAAAAGTTCGCGATCTACGGGATCTTCGCTCTCGGGTTCAATATCCTGTTCGGGCTGACCGGTTACCTGTCGTTCGGCCATGCCGCCTTCCTCGGCGTGGGATCCTACACGGCTGTCTGGACCTTCAAATTATTGAGCATGAACCCGGTGCCGGCGATCATCTTCGCGACGGTGATGGGGGGCCTGTTCTCGGCGTTGATCGGGTTTATCTCGCTGCGCCGTTCGGGCATCTACTTTTCCATCCTCACGCTGGCCTTCGCGCAGATGTGCTACAACCTCGCCTATTCGGTGCTGACCCCGATCACCAACGGTGAAACGGGCCTCCAGCTTGCGCAATCCGACCCCCGCGCCCTCGACGTCGCCTTCGGGCGAGATTACGGTGCTGTTCTACCGTCGTCGGACCTGTTCGGCATTGAGATGACCGGCTATCCCGGTTTCTATTTCTGCGCCGTCATGCTGATCCTCTGCTTCTTCATCTCCATGCGAATCTACCGATCACCCTTCGGGATGATGCTGCGCGCCGTGAAGTCGAACCAGAATCGCCTGAACTTCACCGGCATCCATACGCGGCCCTATGCGCTGACGGCCTTTGTCATTTCCGGCATGTATGCCGGATTGGCGGGAGGCCTGTTGGCGGTCACAGACCCATTGGCCGGGGCGGAACGGATGCAATGGACAGCATCGGGTGAAGTCGTGCTGATGACCATCCTGGGCGGCGCCGGCACGCTTCTTGGGCCGGTGATCGGCGCCGGAGCCATCAAGTATTTCGAAAACATCTTCTCGGCCTTCAACGAGGGCATCCTGAACAACATCTTCGACTTCCTGCCCGATGCCCTGCAGCACATTGCCGTATCCGTCAGCTCCATGTTCGTGGGTGAAGGGTGGCATCTGACGCTGGGCGCCCTGTTTATGGTGATCGTTATCTTCCTGCCGGGCGGCCTGATGGAAGGCGTCAGCCGTATCAACAACCTGATCCGGCGACAACCACCGGATGGTGGGCCCGGCGGTGCGCCGCATGCGGCGCCGGCGGAATAGGGGGATCAGGACATGAGTGCTCTATCCGTCAAGAACGTCAACAAACGGTTCGGCGGCCTGAAGGCCCTGGACAACGTCAATCTGGAGATCGAGGCCGGTACGGTCCATGCCATCATAGGGCCCAACGGAGCAGGAAAATCGACGCTGTTGAACTGCTTTATCGGCCGGCTCGAACCCGATTCCGGGACGGTTACCTTCGACGGTCAGTCGTTGCTCGGCATGGCGCCGCACGAGATCAATCAGGCGGGCGTCAGCCGGGTTTTTCAGACACCGGAAATTTTCGGTGATCTGAACCTGATCGACAACGTCATGATTCCGAGTTTCGCGCGCCGGGACGGGGCCTTCAAGATCAACGCCTGGACTCCGGTCCGGCGAAATGGGCCGATGGCCGAGAAGGCGATGGCCATGCTCGAAGATGTCGGCCTGGCGGCCAAGGCTGACGAGACAGCAGCCCATCTGTCGCGCGGCGACAAACGGCGGCTTGAACTCGCCATGTGTCTTGTCCAGGACCCGAAACTGCTGTTGCTCGACGAACCGACGGCCGGCATGGCGCGGGCGGACACCAACAACACGATCGACCTGATGAAGACGATTTCTCAACGGGGCGTAACCATGGTGGTGATCGAGCACGACATGCACGTGGTGTTCTCTCTGGCTGAAAAGATTTCGGTACTGGCCCAGGGGACGGTTATCGCCGAGGATACGCCTGAGAACATCAAGGGGAATCCGAAAGTTCAGGAAGCCTACCTTGGTGGAGCGCATCTATGAACCAGATAGACGAACGGGAGTCTCGTATGGACAAGGGCGCTGAGGAACAGACGCTGCTCGAAAACGGTGGTTTCAAGGGGGGCACCGCGCCGGGCGTGCCGCCGGTGACCGCGAAGGGGGGGCAGCCCGCTTATTTCTCCTGCTGGGACATTCATGCCTATTACGGGGAAAGCTATATCGTTCAGGGCGTGTCATTCGACATCCGGGAGGGCGAGATCGTCGCTCTCTTGGGGCGCAACGGGGCCGGCAAAACATCGACGCTCCGGGCCATCGCGCGGCTCGACGACCCGGCGCTCAAGCATGGGGAGGTTTGGCTCGACCATAAGCCGCTGCACAGCATGCGGGCCCACGAGGCGTCGCGCAACGGCATCGGCCTGGTGCCCGAAGACCGGCGAATCATCCAGGGCCTGACGGTGGAAGAAAACCTTACCTTGGCCCAGATCGCGCCGCCGATCGGCTGGTCCATCGAACGCATTTACGAGCTGTTTCCCCGTTTGGGCGAACGCCGTGAACAGGAAGGCACGACATTGTCCGGCGGCGAGCAGCAGATGCTGGCCATCAGCCGGGCCTTGGCGCGGGATGTGAAACTGCTGCTGCTGGACGAACCTTACGAAGGTCTGGCCCCGGTCATCGTGCAGGAGATCGAGCGGACCCTGGAAGAGATCAAGTCTCACGGCATGACCACGATCATCGTCGAACAGAACGCCATCGCCGCGCTGCATCTGGCAGACCGGGCGATCATTCTCGACATGGGAAAGGTGGTGTTCGACGGTCTTGCCAAGGAAGTTCTGGATAACGCGGACCTGCGCCAGCAGTACCTGGCGATCTGACGGTGAGGCCTTCGGTGCGGAGGCGAGAGGATGCCAGCTTGACCTGTATCAAGGTGATGGTTTGTCGGTCCCTGTAAAACCCTCGGACAACCACACGAGGGCATCATGAACCACCATCACCGCAAGGTCCTGCATTCGCTTTTTTCTCATCCGATCAACGGCAATATCGCCATGAAGGATATTGAAAGCGTATTTCGAGAATTGGGCGCAGAAGTCAGCACTGCGCAGTCGGGTAAGATGCACGTCGCGTTGATGGGGCATAGTGCCAATTTTCCCCACGCCCAGCACAGCTTGCCGCGCGAAGAGGTTGTCCAAGTCCGGAAATTCATCGAATCCTGCGGCATTGACCCGGAATCCGATTATCCGCTCTAAGCGGTCGGAGGGCAGGGCGGAACAAGACCCGGAAGGTGGGGCAGGGTGCCCCTGTTGACCGGTTTGCCCCTCGGGAATTGCCGTAGACGGTCATGGAACGCGAATGCCGACGCTGCTTTCGCGGACGCGGCCCGTTTCGTCGCGGCCCCGAAGGTAATAAGCCCCCATTCAAGCATTTGTCCCGGGCCGCTCATCGGATGCGGTAACTAGGGAATGGCGGATGGGGTGGGATTCGAACCCACGGTACGCTTTCACGCACGCTGGTTTTCAAGACCAGTGCCTTCAACCGCTCGGCCACCCATCCTGTCCGGACTCATTGAGCCCGAGTGCAGGGAGGATGTCTCTCGTGTTCGTGGACGGCTGTCAAGCCTAAGCGAAGGTCGGTCGCGCCCGCCTAGAAAAGCCGAAGAAGACTTAACTGAATGATGTGGATGACGCCGATGGCGGCAAGGGTGCCCCCGGTTACCACGCCCAGCGTGCTGCCGATGAGTCTGGTGGAGCGGTTCGTCATTGTGAAACCTCCTGTCCAGGCATGCCCGTCCGCCTGAAGTTCTACTCTGTGCATTCTTTCTAATGCACCTTGGCGCAGCAGTGACCGAAGTCACAAACCCCAAAAAAAAGACCGAAATGGTGCCGTCAGGTTATTGTCAGGATTGAATTAGCGGCAATTTTCATTCATGCCGAGGCGCCAAAATGGCGGAAATCAGCCCTGGTCCATAAAATGAAAAAAATGTCAAGAGGGGGGTTGCCGTTTATGCCCGGTCTTGATAGTATACGAATGTAATCCGTGTGAGATGATTTAATCACGCGACGTGTAGGTTCAGAAGGGACCGCCTGACAATGATCGGTTCGGCACAGAAAGCGCCGGGAGTAAGCGCAGCCCTCACCGCCCTCAATTTGGCGGTGGTGCGGCAAGTCGTTTTTGAGCGCGCGGCGGAACAAATTTCAGATCGGCGCGAGGATGCGACTGCGGCCGTCGTTCAGACGGCCGAGGAAAATCGCAACCGCAACGATGCCGTTGATGCCGTCCTCGAAAATAAGAATTCCCACCATTCCGCCGAAGGTGACCGTACGTCCGGCGGCGGTGCCGACAGCGAATTCAAATCCCCTGATTTCTCTACTAAGAATGGCAATACGGTCGATATCCAGGTCTAAAATTCGAACGCCTTTCGCGTCGTCGTGTTGCTTGGCCCTTTGGGGCTTTTTTAATGCCTAGTCCTTGCAGGATTGTCCGGAGATAGCGCGACATCATCCGTGTTACATGGATTTACGTGCGCTTGGTCCGGGCTTGAGGTACAAGCCCGGCCATGTATTTTATCCTGTCCAAAGTCATGTGGTTTCTGTTGAAGCCGTCGATGGTCATGTTTCTCGGCATGACGGTTGGTTTTATTCTCGTTCTGACCCGGTTCCGCCGCGCCGGCCTGATGCTGTTCGGGGTGAGCATTCTGACACTTTGGGCGGTCACCGTGATCCCGATCGGGGAGATGATGATCCGAGATCTGGAGGAGCGCTTTCCAAAGCAGACGGAGTTGCCGGAAAAGATCGGCGGGATCGTTGTGCTTGGGGGCTCCATCAATCCCGTGATCTCCCGCGAACGGGGGCAGATCGCCGTCGACAGCAGCATGGAACGGCTGTTGTTTTTCGCCATGTTGGGCGACACCCGGCCGGGCGTGCCGTTGGTGTTCACGGGCGGGGCGGGTAGCCTGTTCGCCCAGGATGCCAAGGAAGGGCACTATTTCAAGGACCTGGCTGATTTGCTCAACCTTGATATGTCGCGGGTGATTGTCGAGTCGGAATCACGCAACACCATGGAGAACGTGGTGTTCAGCAGGAAGTTGGTGACGGTCGAAGCGGATCGTCCCTGGGTGATGATTACCTCCGCCCGACATATGCCGCGCGCCGTCGGCCTGTTCCGCAAGCAAGGCTGGCCGGTTATTCCCTATCCCGTCGATTACATTACGTTGCCGACCAGGGGCTGGACGCTGAGCCTGGAAAACCTGGGCGGGCAATCCATGCTGGATGCCGCCGTGCATGAATTCCTGGGCATGGCCGTGGCCTATATTTTGGGGCGCAGCGACAGCCTGTACCCGGCTCCCTGAGCGTAAACCGCCCCCGGGGCGGCGCCCGGCATCGCGCCGGGCCTTGCGGCGGTCAAATCCCTATGGCACAAGGCCTTCATGGCCCAGGCGAGGCAACCGCTATCGGTCGGGCAGGGTATCGAGGATCATGCAGAGACGTTCAATATGGCTCGCGGCGTCGTTGTTGTGCGCTCTTTGGCTTGGAAGCCTTGGCATTCGGCCGGCTTCTGCCTCTGTTGAACCGGTAACCCCGCCGAGCGCCGCCGAATTCCAGGCTTGGCTCGATTCCTTCAAAACAACCGCGGCCGCGCGGGGCATTTCCGCCGCGACTCTGGATCGGGCCCTGGCGGGCGCGTCTTACATCACCCGGGTCATTGAGTTGGACCGCCGCCAGCCCGAATTCACCATGACCTTCTGGCAGTATTACGAAAAGACGATTTCCGACAAGCGGATCGCCCGCGGCCGCGAGCTGTTGAAGACCCATGCCGCGCTGTTGAACAAGGTTGAGGCGCAATACGGCGTGCCGCCCCGCTTTCTGGTCGCTTTCTGGGGGCTGGAAAGCAACTTCGGCGACTACACGGGCACCTTTCCGCTGATCGGGTCCCTGGCGACCCTGGCGTTCGACCCCCGGCGTTCCAAGTTCTTTTCAGAGCAGCTAATGGCGGCGCTGGAGATCATCGACCGCGGCGACATCCCGGCGGATGTGAAGGCATCCTGGGCCGGGGCCATGGGCAATACCCAGTTCATACCCTCGACCTACCGTGCCTATGCGATCGACTTCGACGGCGACGGGCGCCGCGATTTGTGGCGCTCCCTGCCGGACGTGTTCGCCTCGTCGGCGCATTTCCTGTCGAAATCGGGATGGCGCCCGGACGAAACCTGGGGGCGCGAAGTGCGCCTGCCGAAAGGTTTCGATTTTGCTTTAAGCGGTCTTGATAAGAATCTGAAATTAAAGGAATGGCAGGCGAAGGGTGTGCGTCGCGCCGATGGCCGCGATCTGCCGGCGGTGGACATCGATGCGGCCCTGGTGTTGCCTGCGGGGGCGGACGGCCCAGCCTTTCTGGTCTACGGCAATTATAAAACCATTCTCGTCTGGAACCGCTCGATCCTCTATGCCCTGGCGGTCGGGCATCTCGCCGACCGGCTGGTCGGCAAGGGGCCTCTCGTTGCCAAAAAACCAAGCAATGACAAGGCCTTGTCAAGATCCGACATGCGTGAAATTCAACGCCTTTTGGCGGAAAAGGGGTTCGACGCGGGGGGGCAGGACGGCATCGCCGGCGCCAAGACACGGCGTGCCATCAAGGGGTATCAGGCGCGGGAAGGTCTGGCGCCGGACGGCTATCCGGATTCCCGATTGCTTGATCATCTGCGCGGCAATGGCGGGTAACGCCCGTGGTTGCCGGGCGGACCGGACTCGACTACACTAAATAAAGGCTGGTTTCCGTAAATTTTCTACTACATTTTCGTATTCAGGGGGCGGCGCCATGGCTGGGCGTATTAAGGTTAACTGGCTGATCTTGTTGGGATTGGCCATACTGGTCAGCGGTTGCGCCGAAACCCAGTTCCTGATTTCCGGCACCAAGCGCCTTCAAGGGGCGGCGGGCACCGCAGGCAACTACAAGATCGGCAACCCCTATCAGATTTCCGGTACCTGGTATTATCCGGCCGAGGAATGGGACTACGACGAAACCGGGATCGCCTCCTGGTACGGCAGTGATTTCCACGGCAAGGACACGGCCAACGGCGAGACCTACGACATGAACGACCTGACGGCGGCGCACCGCACGTTGCCGCTGCCGTCCTTCGTGCGGGTCATCAACCTGGAAAACGGGCGTTCCATCGTGCTTCGGGTCAACGACCGGGGGCCCTTCGCCAAGGGGCGCATTATCGATGTCTCTCGCCGCGGTGCGCAATTGCTGGGGTTCAAGGATCAGGGCACGGCGCGGGTCCGGGTGCAGATTCTGGCCGAACGCTCGCAGGCCCTGAAGGCGCAGATTCTCGGCCAAGACTCAATTGCCGAACACGGCAGTCCCATACAGGTGGACAAGATGCCGAAAGCCTCGGTCAGCGCCGAATCCCTGCCGCCGCCGCCGGGGGCGCAGGCCGCCCCCCAGCCGTCCAGCCAGCCACCCGCATCGGCGCCGAGCAGCCAAGCTGCCGCTGCTGATGACATTCGCCCCGCCCCGCCGGCCGAACCGGAAGTCACCACCGTCGCCGTCGGGCCGACCAAGATCTTTGTTCAGGCGGGGGCTTTCAACAATTACCAGAACGCCATGCGGACCCAGATCATGGTCAACCGGGTGTCGCCGGCGACGATTTCCCATGTTCTGATCGACAACAAGGATTTCTACCGTGTCCGGGTCGGTCCTCTGGCCACGGTCGAGGATGCCGACCGGGCCCTTGAGCAACTCCAGGCCATCGGTTATCCAGGGGCACGGATCATCGTTGACGGCAAAGGGGCGGGGTCCTGACCCCATTTCCGCCCCATTTCCATGGCGTGGTCGGTCCTAAGATTGTCCCAGACGCCCGGTCCCGGGCGTTACAAGGAACCAGAAGGACGCGCCTTTAAGCAGCGGGCGCGAAGTATGATGACGACATTGAATTCCGTATTCCATTCCGTTCCGCATCTGCGCCGCCTTGCAGCGGGTGCCGTGGTGATCGCCGCCATGATGTTCGGCGCGCCGTTGGCTGCGGCCATGGACACCGTCGCCCGCGAGGCCATCCTGATCGATAATCAGACCGGCGCCGTGCTGTTTGAAAAGGACGCGGACGCCCTGATGCCGCCGGCGTCCATGAGCAAGCTGATGACGGTTTACATGGTGTTCGAGCGCCTGAAGGAGGGCAGCCTATCCCTCGACGAGGAGTTCGTGGTCAGTGAGAACGCCTGGCGCAAGGGCAATTGGGCCTCGGGCGGGTCGACCATGTTCCTGGAACCGCGTCAGCGAGTCCGCGTCGAAGACCTGCTACAGGGCATTATCGTTCAGTCGGGTAACGATGCCTGCGTCGTCGTCGCCGAGGCCTTGGCCGGCAGCGAGGATGCCTTTGCCGAGATGATGACCGAAAAGGCCCGCGAAATCGGGCTCAAGAACAGCACCTTCCGTAACGCGTCGGGCTGGCCCCATCCGGAACACCGCATGACGGCGCGCGATCTGGCGACTCTGGCCCAGCGGACGATCAAGGATTTCCCCGAGTTCTACCACTATTACTCGGAACGCAAATTTGCCTACAACAACCACACTCAGCACAACCGCAACGAACTGCTGGGCAAGGGCATCGGTGTCGACGGGCTGAAGACGGGGCATACGGAAAACGCCGGATACGGGCTGACCGCCTCGGCGGAACGCCTTGGCCGACGGTTGATCCTGGTCGTCAACGGCCTGACCAACAAGCGCGCCCGGCGCGAGGAGCCGCAACGGCTTCTCGAATGGGGCTTCCGCGAGTTCAAGAATTACGCCCTGTTCAAGGCCGGTGAGGAAGTCGCCAAGGTCGATATCTGGCTCGGCAACAAGGCGCAGGTGCCGCTGATCGTCACCGACGAAATGCTGCTGACCCTGCCGCGCAAGGAACGGGCGGGCATGAAGGTGACCGTCGAATACCAAACGCCCGTACCGGCCCCGGTAAAGGCGGGTGACAAGCTCGGTACCCTGACCCTGACCTTCCCCGAGCGCGAAGCGATCAAAGTCCCGCTTCTGGCCGGTGACGGCGCCGAACGCCTGGGCCTTTTCGGTAGGGTGATGAGTGCTCTCCGGTCTATCATTCTGGGTGTTTCCGGTTAGCGCCGCCCGGCCAGGGATGCGGCAACTGACCGCAAACATGCACGGAACGCGCGATAACCAGGATAGTCGGGGTGCCGGCCGGTGACGACGGGCAAGTTCATTACATTCGAAGGCGGCGAGGGCGGCGGCAAGTCGACCCAACTTGGCCTGTTGGCCAAGGTCTTGGAGGACGCGGGTATCGAAGTCCTGACCACGCGGGAGCCCGGCGGCACGCCGGGAGCGGAGGATATCCGTAATCTGCTGGTTCGTGGCACGATTGATCGCTGGCCGCCCGTGGCTGAGGTGCTGCTGCATTTCGCGGCCCGGGTTGACCATGTCGAGAAATCGATCCTGCCGGCGCTGGAAAGCGGCATCTGGGTGCTATGCGACCGGTTCACGGATTCCACGTTGGCCTATCAGGGCGGCGGGCACGGCCTGGGGCTGCATCGCATTCAGGCCCTCAAGGAAGACATCCTGGGCGACTTTCAGCCGGATTTGACCCTGATTCTGGATATACCGGTGGAGGAAGGTCTGGCCCGCGCCTTCGGCCGCGCCGGGGCCGAGGACCGATATGAGCGCATGGACCTGGGCTTTCACACCCGCATCCGAGATACCTTCCTGGCGATCGCCGAGGCGGAACCCGGACGCTGCGCCGTGGTTGATGCCACCGGCACCGTCGACGATGTGCAGCGGGAAATCTGCGCCGCCGTGTCGCATCGCCTGGGCGCCGACCTGAAAGCCGCGGGCCGATGAGTGACGACGATGCCCCGGACCTGGACCCGCGCGCCAATCCGGACCTGATCGGGCATCTGGAGGCCGAGGAGAGCCTGCGCACGGCGCTTGAGGCCGGCCGCCTGGCGCATGCCTGGCTGATCACCGGGCCCAAGGGCATCGGCAAGGCGACCCTGGCCCACCGTTTCGCGCGCTATGTCCTGAGCCACGGTGCGGTCATGGCCAAGGCCGCCCCCACGAACGACGGCCCGGGCCTGTTCGGCGACACGCCGCCGGAACCGGCCCCTGCGCCCGCCGCGGCCGGGGGAGACGGGCAGGGACTTTACCTGGACCCCACCCATCCCGTGTTCCACCGTACGCTGGCCGGCAGCCATGCCGACTTGATGGTGATCGAATGCGCGGTCGACGAGAAGACCGGCCGCCGCAAGGGCCAGATCCCGGTTGACGCCATCCGCGCGGTCAAGGGCTTCCTTAGCCTGACGGCGGGCGAGGGGGCGTGGCGCGTGGTCGTCATCGATAGCGCCGACGACATGAACCGAAATGCCGCCAATGCGCTTCTGAAAGTACTTGAAGAACCACCGCCCCAGGCCTTGGTTATCCTGGTGTCCCATAACCCCGGCAGTTTGCTGCCGACCATCCGTTCGCGCTGCCGGCGCCTGACCCTGCGGCCGCCGCCGGCGGATGCCGTGGCGGCCCTGATCGCCCAGCGCTGTCCCGATCTGGGGGCGGCCGAGGCGTCGCGCCTGGCCGAAGTCGCCGAAGGCAGCATCGGGTATGCCCTCGATCTGGCGGAGCAGGGGGGATTGGCCATGCTGGACGAGGTCTCGGGCCTGCTCGCGCGCTTGCCGGATGGCATTCCGGCCAAGGATTTACATGATTTCGCAGGGCGTCTGGGCGGGGCCGGTAAGGAAGCCGAATTCGCGGCTTTCGCCAAGACCCTGCGCTGGTGGCTGGAACGCCTGATCATCGCCGCCGGTGGCGGGCCGTTGCCGAGCATCATCGACGCTCAGGTCGTGGCCAAGCTCAATGCCATGGCCGGCCTTGATCGCTGGCTGGAGGTATGGGAAAAGGTGTCGCGCCTGCTTGCCGCGACGACCGCCGCCAACCTGGACCGCAAGCAGGTGGTTCTCAACGCGTTCATCACGGCCGAAGCGGCGGTTAGGCGATAACGCGGACGCGACGCGCCACCCTTTGACCCTGTGCCATTGGAACCCGAAATGCCGGCCACGCCCTACTACCTGACCACCCCCATCTATTACGTGAACGACGCGCCGCACATCGGCCATGCGTACACCACGCTGGCCTGTGACGTGCTGGCGCGGTTTAAGCGCCTGGATGGTTACGACGTGAAGTTCCTGACGGGCACGGACGAACACGGCCAGAAGGTGGAAAAATCGGCCCAGGCCAAGGGCATCGACCCGCAGACCTTCGCCGATCAGGTGTCGCAGAATTTCCGCACCCTGGCCGATTTCATGAATTTCAGCCATGACGACTTCATCCGCACGACGGAACCGCGCCACATCAAGGCCTGTCAGGCGATCTGGCAGCGCATGATCGACGCCGGGGAAATCTACCTGGGCAGCTATTCCGGCTGGTACGCCGTGCGGGACGAGGCGTTCTACGGCGAGGGTGAGTTGACCAAGCGGCCCGACGGCACGCGCGTCGCCCCTTCGGGCGCCGAGGTCGAATGGGTGGAGGAGCCCAGCTACTTCTTCCGCCTGTCCGCCTGGGGCGACCGCCTGCTGGCGTTCTATGACGCCAATCCGGACTTCATCGCGCCGCCGAGCCGGCGCAACGAGGTCACAAGCTTCGTCAAGGGCGGCCTGCAGGACCTGTCCGTGTCGCGTACCACCTTCAACTGGGGCGTGCCGGTGCCGGGCGACGATCAGCATATCTTCTATGTCTGGCTTGATGCCCTGACCAACTACATCTCGGCCCTGGGATATCCGGACGAGCAGGGGGAATTCGCCACCTATTGGCCCTGCGACCTGCACATGGTCGGCAAGGACATCCTGCGCTTTCACGCGGTTTACTGGCCGGCCTTCCTGATGGCGGCGGGGCTGGAGCCGCCGAAGCGCGTGTTCGCCCACGGCTGGTGGACCAACGAAGGCCAGAAGATTTCCAAATCCGTCGGCAACGTCATCGATCCCATTGATCTGGTTGGAAAATACGGCCTCGACCAGGTGCGCTATTTCCTGCTGCGCGAGGTTCCGTTCGGCAACGACGGCGATTTTTCCCATTCCGCCATGGTCAACCGGATGAACGGCGAACTGGCCAACGATTATGGCAACTTGGCGCAGCGCGTGCTGTCCATGGTTACCAAGAACTGCGGCGGCACGGTGCCGACGCCGGGCGATTTCACCGACGATGACAAGGCCTTGCTCGATCCCGCGGCGGCGCTGCTGGACGTGGTGCGGGGTGCCTTGGATCGACAGGCGTTCCACGAGGCGCTGGAGGCCATCTGGACCGTGATCCGCGCCGCCAATGCCTATGTCGATCATCAGGCCCCCTGGAAGCTGCGCAAGGAAGACCCGGCGCGCATGGCGACGGTGCTGTACGTGCTGGCCGAAACCATCCGCCGTCTGGCGATCCTGACCCAACCCTTCATGCCCGAGACCTCGGCCAAGCTGTTGGACCAACTGGCCGTGGCGGCGGATGCCCGCGCCCTCGATCAATTGGTCCCCGGCGTAGCCCTGACGCCCGGCACGGCCCTGCCCAAGCCGGAAGGGGTGTTTCCCCGTTATCAGGACGACGAGACCCAGGGAGCGGCCTAAGGCAATGGACGGCGCCCCCCAACCCTTTCTGGTCGACAGCCACTGTCATCTGGATTTCCCGGATTTCGGGGATGAGCTGGACGCCGTGGTCGCGCGGGCGGGGGCGGCCGGGGTCGCCTATATGGTGACGATCTCGACCCATCTGTCCAAGTTCGATCAGGTCAAGGCGGTGGCCGAACGGTTCCCGAACATCTTCTGCACCGTCGGCATCCATCCGCATCAGGCGGCGACGGAAAAGGTTACCAGCGCCGAGGAATTGACGGAGCTGGCGGCCCATCCCAAGGTCGTCGGGATCGGCGAAACGGGCCTGGATTTCTATTACGAACGCAGCCCCCGTGACATCCAGGAAACCCAGTTCCGCGCCCATATCAATGCGGCGCGCATGACCGGCCTGCCGCTGATCGTCCATACCCGCGACGCCGACGACGATACGCTCCGGGTGATGGACGAGGAATACCGCGCGGGCGGGCCGTTTCCGGGCCTGATCCACTGCTTTTCCGCCGGGCCCGAAGTGGCGGAAAAGGCCGTTGAGATGGGGCTCTACATCTCCATTTCCGGCATCGTCACCTTCAAGACCGCCGAGGGCCTGCGCGACACGGTCAAGGACGTGCCGCTCGACCGCCTGCTGGTCGAAACGGACTCGCCCTTCCTGGCCCCGGTGCCGCAGCGCGGCAAGCGCAACGAGCCCGCCTTCACCGCCCTGACCGCCGCCAAGGTTGCGGAACTCAAGGGGATTTCCCCGGACGATCTTGCCCTGCGCACGACCGACAACTTCTTCACCCTGTTCACCAAGGCTGCGGCCGCGGTGCGGGGCGAGGGGTAAGGGGCCCGACATGAAGGTCACGATCCTGGGCTCGGGCGCCTCCAGCGGCGTTCCCTCGATCGAGGCCGGATGGGGGGATTGCGATCCGAAAAACCCCAAGAACCGCCGCACAAGGCCGTCGATCCTGATCGAAAAAGCCGGCAAACGGCTGTTGATCGACACGGCGCCCGATTTCCGTGAACAGATGCTGCGCACGGGCGTGCGGCACCTGGACGGTCTGGTGCTGACCCATGGTCATGCGGACCATCTGCACGGCATTGACGATATCCGCAGCATCAACCGCGCCATGGGGGCCGCTATTCCGCTATGGACCGATGCGGAAACCCTGGCGTCGGTTCAGGAACGCTTCGCCTATGTTCTGGTGCCGCTGCATGCCGGCACCGAGCATTATTACAAGCCGACACTGACGCCCAACGTCTATGAGGCCGGCACGCCGTTCACCGCCGGCGGTATCGACGGCCTGGCGTTCGAACAGGATCACGGCTTTTCGACCACCCACGGGCTGCGTTTCGGGCCGCTGGCCTATACCACCGACCTCGTGCGTATGACGGATGCCGGCGTGGAAGCCGTGCGGGGAGTGCACACCTGGATCGTCGGCGTGTTCGCCTGGCATCCGCATCCGACGCATCTACATGTCGACGCCGCGCTTGAACTGTGGGAGCGCATCCAGCCCCAGCGCATGGTCATCACCCACATGAGCCCGCGCATCGACTACGACACGCTCACGGCCTATGTGCCGGACGGGGTGGAGGTGGCCTACGACGGCATGGAACTGGACGTGCCGGAGGCCTGAATGGTGCCGGTCCATAGGTTCCGTAACAGATTCATACCCATATCTAACCATCTGAATAAAAATACATATCCAATATTTTCCATAATATACATTATGCGATAAATCATGAAGGGCGAATGAGGGCTACGGGTCATGCCGTGCCCCCTTGCCAAGCGATGGCGATCACCCAACGACGCGTTACGTGGCGGACAACGAAAACGTCAGCTTGGTGCTTTCGGTGAAAATCCCTCCCCGGTCGCCTGGCGTCAGGTCGCCGTAGCGCGGCTCAAACACCGGCGGCAGCGGCCGGCCGATCTCGGGCGCCAACCAAAGGCGCAGCAGATGCCGCCGGTTTTCAAGCTCCGGCCAATCCTCATAATCCGTGCGCGAATGCAGGATCTGGTGATTGTGCAGCAGCTGGATATCGCCCGGCAGGAAATCCATGGACAGATAGAATTCCGGGTCGTTGCACAGCGTATCCAGGTAGTCCATGGCCTCGATCTCAAGGTCCGTCAGGCGGCGCGCCTCCGGGAACAGTTCCTGGGCCGAACGGATATACTGCCCGACGTACATCGTCGTCAGGTGGCCCGCGTGCCAATTGAACACGGGCACGTCGAACCAAGGCTTCATCCCCGGCGGGATTTCACCGCGCCGGTCGGTGGGATAGACATTGAACAGGGCCCGCCACAGGTCGGGCCGCCGTTCGCGGATCACGTTGTGCAGGGTCACGGAGCTGACGATGCGGCTGGCGCCGCCGGATTTCGCTGTTTTCAGGCAGAGCAACCCGACGATATCGACGCTGTCCGTATGGAATTCGAGGCCGCGGTTGGTCTGATAGTACCGTGTGGTCGGGTCCTTGATGTTCCGCCCGATGTCGCGCACATGGCCCAACAGATGCCCCTTGGCGTTGCTGGGCCGGAAGCCGCCGATGTAGGACCCCAGCCCCAGATAGCCGACGGCCGATTCCGTGACGCTGTAACGATCGACCGGAAACCCGCGCAGCAGCACGAAACCGCGTCCGTTGACGACCTCTTCGCGCAGTTTCTTCAGGCGCGGACCCAGGGTCGGAAGATGGAAGGTCTCGGGCCCGATATCCGCCATGCTGAGATCGTTGGCCTGATGGGCGCGGATGGCCGCGTCGATTTCGGCGATCTCGCCCTCGGTCAGGTGTTCGATCCAGACGCCGGATGCCGCCATGTCCGGGCCCCGCCAGGCGCCGGGGCCGCCGACCGGCCCGGGGGTCAGGTCAGGCGATGTCATGTCGGCCGCCGTGTCGACGGTGTCTTTGAGGGCAAGGTTCGTCATGGTCCACTCCCGCAAGTTGTTGGCGGAAACACCATCAAGTTTGATCAGTTATTTGTCTATTTTGTTTTTTTAATTGATTGATATATTTATGATATGAATAACAACATCACCCTCCGCCAACTGCGGGCCTTTCTCGCGGTCATGGAACAGGCCAGTTTCACCAAGGCGGCGGCCGTGCTCAACATGACGCAATCGGCGCTGACCAATTCCGTGAAGAATCTGGAACTGGAACTGGGGCTGCGGCTGTTCGACCGCACGACCCGGCATGTCGAGCCGACCGCCCACGGTCGGCAGTTCGCCACCGTCGCCCGCCGCTTCACCGAAGACCTGGAGCGCGGCATGGACGACCTTCGCGCCCATGTGGACCGCCAACAGGGCCTGGTCGTGGTCGGTGCGACGGCGACGATGATTACCTCGGTGCTGATCCCGGCGATCAAGGACATGGCCGCCCGATATCCGGGAATCCGCGTGCGGATCATCGAGATCCTGACGGCGGAGGCGGTCGAGCGCGTCCGCGCCGGCGACATGGACCTGGCATTCACCACCATCGCCCTCCCCGATGCGGATTTCGACGCCACGCCGGTGATGCGCGACGCCTTTCACCTCGTCTGTCCACCGGGGCATCCCCTGGCGGCGCACCAAGGCCCCCTCACCTGGGACGTGTTCAACGATCATCCGGCCGTGGGCATGTCCGGCGAAAGCGGCATCCGGGGCATTCTCAAGGAACATGCGGCGGGCCAGCTTGCGGTCAGCGGGCTGGCTTACGAGGTGTCGTCGGTTTGGGGGCTGATCCGCATGGTGCGCGACGGGCTGGGAATTGCCGCGGTGCCGGGGCTGGTGGCCCAGGCCATGGCGTCGGAAGGCATTCCGGCGATCCGTCTGACCCCGCCCATCCACCGCACGGTGTCCTTGATCACCCGTGCCGGGCGGTCCCCCACGCCGGCCGCCGGCACCCTGGTGTCGGCGGCGTTGGCGCAACTACGGAACGTGCAAAGCGACGGGATCGAGATTCCGGTGACCGAGGAACAGTTGGCCGCGCGGGGCTTCTCTGCGGGATAGCCGCCTCACCCGCCCTCGGCCGGAAGAAACGTCGCGGCCTCGATCTTGTTGCCGTCGGGATCGCGGATGAAGGCCGCGAAATACGGCCCCGTGGAGGCGTCGCGCATACCTGGCGCGCCACCATCCGTCCCGCCATTGGCCAAGGCCGCCGCGTGGAACGCCGCGACCGCCGTCGTGGTCCGGGCGCGCAGGCAAATGTGCATGCCGGTTCCGTCCTCGACCGGCGTCATGTCCGGCCGCGCATTCAGCCAGAACTCCGGATAACGTTTGCCGAAGCCGACCGTATAGGGCCGGTCGACCAGCCGCGTCAGGCCCAAGGGTTCCAGAACGGCTTCGTAGAACACGGCGCCGGCGGCAAGGTCCGAGACGGCAATGGAGATATGGTCGATCATGGCAAGCCCCTCTCCTACCCGCCATCAACATAGATGCCGAGCATCTGCCGCCGTTCATGGAAGCGTTCGATGCTCTCGACCGCGGACGCCGGCGCCTGCGCGATAACGAAGGCCATCAGCGTCTCGAAAAAGGCATGGATGGCCAGGGTCGAGGAAAAGAACTGCGGGGTTTCCGTCGGCAGCACGAAACGATGCTTGGCGGTCTGGAAGATGGGAGCCGCGGGCGTATCGGAGATCGCCATGACCGTCATGCCCATCCGGTCGGCGAGGTCGACGGCTTCGATCACTTCGCGGCGGAACGGCTTGATGGTCATGGCGATCAGGAGATCGCCCTCCTCCGCCTGAACCAGGCCATCGACCGGCAAGGCGGCGTCACTGGGAATCGCCCGGACCGTGTCCAGCGCCATGCTGGCGAGGTAGGCGAAATTTCGCGCCAGCGCGCTGCCCACACCCACACCCAGGACGTAGGTCATGCGGGCCTGCACGATGTCCTGCGCCGCCGATTGCATGTTCGCCGCATCGCAGGAAGAAAACATCTGCTCGATATTGGCCAGGGAACTGGCGGCCATGTCCGCGTAAAGGCCCGAGAGCTCTCCCTTTTGCGGCAAGGATTGCAGCCAGCGCGCCCGGTCGGGAAAGTCGGCCTGACGGTGGCGCAGTTCCTCGCGGAAAACCGTGCGAAAGTCGTCATACCCGCCGAATCCGGCGGACCGGGCCATGCGGACGAAGGTGTTGGGTTTGACCCCCGCGGCCACCGCCATTTCACGGATGGAACAAATGCCGATCTCGTTTGGGTTTTCCAACACGTAGGCAGCGGCCTTGCGGACCTCGCCCGGCAGGGTCGGCAGGATGTCGGCAACGGCATCGAGGACGGCGCGCGGCGAGGACGTATCCGGATTTTGTACATTTGTTTTATTCATTATTGACAGTGATACATTTGTACCATTAGCTGTCAAGTCAAAGCACTCACCCACCCAGCCAGGAAACATCATCATGTCCCAGCAAGAAATCGTATCTCGGGCAAGCAGCGTTCTGCCCGCGGCTTCCTTCGGCAACTTCGACGCCAATGTGATCATTCGCGAGGGCAAAGGGTCGCGCATTTGGGACGAGGACGGCACCGAGTATATCGATTATCTCATCGGATCCGGCCCCATGATCCTGGGCCATTGCCATCCGGAGGTGTTGGAGGCGGTTCAGGAGCAGGTGGCCAAGGGCTTCACGTTCTTCACCAATAACGCCCGCGGCATCGAACTGGCGGAAGAGATTTGCAATGCGGTGGCCTGCGCCGACCAGATCCGGTTCGCCAGCACGGGCACCGAGGCCGATATGTATGCCATGCGATTGGCACGCGCCCATACGGGCCGGGACAAGATCCTCAAGTTCGAAGGCGGCTATCACGGCATGTCGTCGGAAGGTCAGATGAGCCTGTCACCGACCAAGATGATGAATTTCCCGATCGCCGTTCCCGACTCAGCCGGGATTCCGGACTCCGTGCGCGACGAGATGCTGATCGCCCCTTACAACGACATCGAGTTTTTCCGCTCCCTGATGGCGGAGCGCGGTGATGAGATCGCCGCGGTCATCGTCGAGCCCATGCAGCGGATCATCCCGCCCGTTCCCGGTTTCCTGGAGGTGCTGCGCGAGGAATGCACGAAGCATGGCGCGGTTCTGATCTTCGACGAGGTCGTTACCGGCTTTCGCTTCGCCTATGGCGGCGCGCAGGAGGTCTATGGTGTGACGCCCGATGTCTGCACGCTGGGCAAGATCATCGGCGGCGGCTTTCCGTTGTCCGTCATCGCGGGAAAGGCCGACATCATGGCGCATTTCGACGCGGCCAAGGTCGGCAAGGACAAGTCCCTGATGCAGATCGGTACGTTGAGCGGCAATCCGGTGGCCTCCGTTGCCGGTCTGAAGACCATGGAGATCCTGCGCCGACCGGGTCAGTACGAACGGCTGCGCCAAGCCGGCCAGACCATTATCGACGCCATTAACGAACACCTCGGGCGGGCGGGCCATGCCCATCACGTGGCGGGTGTGCCGGTGTTGTTTGATATCGTGTTCGCCGACGGCCCGGTGAGAAATTACCGTGATGTGATGAAGGGCGATGCGGGCAAGCTTGCGCGCTTCAACGCATTGCTGCGCGAACAGGGAATTTTCAAATCCCCCAGTAAGTTCTACCCCTCCCTTGCGTTGACGGACGAGGATATCGCCAAGACCGTTGATGCCATCGCGTATGCCGCCAAAAAGCTGTAGGCCCTGCCATGATTCCATTGATTGGCTATGCGGACAAACTGTCCGGCCGGCCCGGTGAGAAAGTGGCGATCAAGGTTTCCTCGGAACTGGGGGGAACCTATCGCGCGGAACTGGTCCGGGTGATCTCCGGCGACCCCAACCCGGCCGGGCCCGGGGTTCGCACGGCGCCCGTCGCCGCCGCCTTCGAAGGCGAGTATCCGGCGCGTCCGCAGCGCGCCCACCTGGGATCGCACATGACGGCCGCGCTGCGCGGCCCCCTGCCCCCGCAGTTTACCCTAAGGACGACGATCTGGCCGACCACGCCGGACAAGGGCCGACAAGGGGTCATATCCCTCGTCGATGGCAGCGGCAGCGCCGTGGCGGGGCTGTCCATCGGGCCGGACGGCGCGGTGCTGACGCTGGGCGGCGTTGCCGTCGCCGTCGGCAAGGCGCTTCAGCCCCGCACGTGGTATCAGGTGCAGGCGGTCATCGATCTGGACGCGGGGACGTTGCGCGTCACGCAGACGCCGGTTCACGGAGCGGGCGTCGTCGATGATACGGGGGACGCGGAAACCACCCTTCCCGCCGATGCGTCAGTGGCTGCCGCAGTGACGCGCGCACACACAGTGATCGTCGCGGCGGTGACGGAAACGGACAGCGCGTCGCATTTCAACGGCAAGATCGAAGCTCCGGTAATCCTGGCGGGCGATGGCGATGTGCCATTGGCTGCCTGGGATTTCAGCCGCGACATGGCGTCCTTGACCGTCTCCGGCGACGGCCTCCTGGTGGGCGACGGGGTTCTGGTCGGCGCCCCGGTGCGGGCGATGACCGGGTCAAATTGGGATGCCTCGCAGATGTGCTGGCATCACGCGCCGGAACAATACGGCGCCATTCATTTCCACGACGACGATATCGCCGACGCGGGATGGCAAACCGATTTCGAATTCGAGATACCGACAGGCCTGCGCAGCGGCGTCTATGCGGTAAAGCTGACCCAGGGCGCCCATTGGGACATGATCCCGCTGTTCGTATGCCCGGCGAAAGGCACGCGGACCGCCGATCTATGCGTCGTCGTCCCGACATTTACCTATGTCATTTACGCCAACCAGGCGCGGGCCGAATTCGGGCCGGAATGGAAGGCACGGGCGGCGGAATGGGGATCCTATCCCTATAACGCGGCGGAACATCCGCAATTCGGGCTGTCGACCTACAACGACCATACCGACGGTTCCGGGATTGGCCATACCACCTGGCACCGCCCGATCTTCAACCTTCGGCCGGGCTATCACGCGTTCGGCAACAAGGCCTCTGGCTCGGGTCTGCGGCACTTTCCGGCCGACACGCACCTGTTCACCTGGCTGGAGGCCAAGGATATCCCGTTCGATATCGTGACCGATTGGGAACTGCATCACGAAGGGGTTGACCTGTTGGCCGGTTATCCGGCCGTGTCGACTTGTAGCCACCCCGAATACCACACGACCCAGACCTTGAATGCGTTCAGGGATTACCGGGACAGCGGCGGCAAGCTGGCGTATCTGGGCGGCAACGGGTTTTACTGGCGGGTCGCCCTGCATCCGGAAATGGACGGATTGATCGAAGTCCGCCGGGCCGAAGGCGGGCTGCGTGCCTGGGCGTCCGAGCCGGGCGAGTATTACCACGCCTTCAATCGCGAATACGGCGGTACCTGGCGGCGCAATGCCCGGCCGCCGCAGCAACTGGTCGGTGTCGGCTATACTACGCAGGGAGATTTCGAGGGCACCCATTACCGTCGGCAAGAAGGTGCCGATCACCCGGACGCGGCCTGGATCTTCGATGGCGTCGAGGATCAGGTGATCGGCGATTTCGGGCTTTGCGGCGGCGGGGCCGCGGGCTATGAGCTGGACCGCATCGACAGCCGGCTCGGGACCCCGCCGAACGTGCATGTCTTGGCGACCTCCGAAGATCATCCGGCCAGTTTCCAGCTTCCGCCGGAGGAATGGCTGACCCACGTAAAGACCTGGGCCCATGCCCCAGCGGACCAGTTGATCAGGGCCGATATGGTGTATTTCGAGGTTCCCGGCGGCGGTGCCGTGTTTTCCACGGGTTCGATCACGTTTTGCGGCGCGTTGCCGGTCAATGATTTCGACAACAACGTATCGAGGATTTTGGAAAACGTGTTCCGAAGGTTCCTTGAAACGGGAGTTGGCGCGTCCTGATCTCTTGGCGGCGGGCGGCTCTGTCGGCTACCTTCGGCTGGTCATGAACGCCCCGGATCGGAAGGTGCCCCTCCCTGTGCCCAAGGACGACGTTTCTCAAACCCCAACCGACCGCCTGCGCGCGGTGATGGCCAAACTGCGCGATCCCGACGGCGGCTGTCCGTGGGATGTGGAGCAGACCTTCAAGACCATCGCCCCCTACACCATCGAGGAAGCCTACGAGGTCGCCGACGCCATCCAGCGGGGCGACATGGTGGGATTGCGGGACGAGTTGGGCGACCTGCTGCTGCAGGTCTTCTTCCACGCCCGCATGGCCGAGGAAGCGGGGCATTTCGATTACGACGACGTGGCCCGCGCCATCGCCGACAAGATGGTCCGCCGCCACCCCCATGTATTCGGCGATACGGAAATCAATTCGGCCGAGGCCCAGACCGTGCATTGGGAAGATTTGAAAGCCAAGGAGCGGGCGGAAAAGGGCGAGACGCCGGCGGAAGACGCCAGCGCATTGGACGGCGTGGCAATCCCCCTGCCCGCCCTGACCCGCGCGGAAAAGCTCCAGAAACGGGCCGCCCGCATCGGCTTCGATTGGCCGGAAGCGGAACCGGTGATCGCCAAGATCGAGGAAGAACTGGCCGAACTGCGGGCCGAGATGTCCGGCGGGGGCTCTCCGGCGCGGGTCGAGGAGGAAATGGGCGACTTGCTGTTCGCCGTCGCCAACTTGGCCCGGCATTTGAAAATTGATCCGGAAACGGCCCTACGCCGGGGCAATCACAAGTTCGAAGACCGCTTCCGCCGTATGGAAAAGCGCCTGCGGGCCGACGGCCGCGACCCTGCCGAGGCAAGCCTGGACGAGATGGAGGCCGCATGGCAGGCCGAAAAGGCGCACGATACACCCGCCGGATAATCATAATCGCTGACCGGACGGCCGCAATAGGCTAGAAGGCTGAAGGACTTAAACCGCTTGAGAACCCGAGTTTCCGCATGCGCCGCCGTCTTCGCCCCCTGCTGATCCTCCTTGTCGCCGCGGTCGCGCTTTCCGGCTGCTATCTGCCGGCGCGGTTCGATGCCGAGATCGAGTTGGATCGGCGCGGCTATTACAAGCTCACGTTCTCCGGCTACATGGTCGATACGCGGCTATACGGTGCGCTCAAGGACGGCAAGGTCCAGGGGGCCCAGGAAGTCGACGAGGTCAAGAAGCTGAAGGCGGATATCGAGCGCGACCCGGACGCATCCGATTTCAGCTACATCAAGCAGGGTTATTTCAAGATGCACTGGCATCGCGAGGGTGACTTGCTGCAGGCCAAGTCGGTCACCTTCCTGCGCCGTAACGAACATATCTTCGGCATCGCCTACAACAAGGAAACCCGCATCGTAAACATGCTGGGCCGCTCCTTGGGGAAAAGCCAGAAGGACCAGATCGTCCAATCGGGCCTGAACACCTCGGGTGAACTGCGAGTCATCACCGACACCAAGGTGATCAGCCATAACGCCGACGAGGTAAAGGACTTCCCCGCCCGCGGCCCGCGCACCAAGGTCTATATCTACCGCATTCCCAACATCTACCGCGCCACGCCGCAGATGCAGATCAGCCTGCGTTAGGCCCTATCATTCCCCATCATGCCCGCGCTCGTCACGGGCATCCACGCCCTTGCAAAGTCATGGACCCCCGGGTCAGGCCCGGGGGTGACGTCTGGGATGGTCAACCTTCCTGGTTCAGCCCCAATTCTTTTTGCAGTTTCTTGGTCAGGCCCAGCGAGACGAGGCGGTGCGATTCCGTAAGGTGGTCCTTGAGGTCGCTGTCACTCAATCCCGGTTCGGCATAATGCTGGATCCATTTCATGCCGCGTGATGCCAGATAAGGGGCCGGGCGCAGCCCCGGCATATCGCGCAGAACGTTATAGGCGAATTCCGAGACCTTGAAGGTGATACCGGCGAGATTGCCTGCGTTCCAGCCGCCGATGGCGAATACCTTGCCGCCGACCTTCCACACGTCCGCCCCGCCCCATTGCACGACATGGGTGGTGGCCGGCAGTGTTCGGCAGAAGGCGTTGAACTCGTCATAGGTCATGGCCGCCCCCTTCCCCGAATGCTGCGCCCTATTTGCGGCGCAGCCTGCGGATCAGCGACGAGGTGTCCCAGCGTGCCCCGCCCATGTCCTGGACGTCCTTGTAATAGCCGTCGACGACGCGGGTGACCGCCAGTTCGGCGCCGTTGGCCTCGGCCTCGGCGAAGCAAATCCCAAGATCCTTGCGCATCCAGTCGACGGCGAAGCCGAAGTCGAACTCGTCATCGACCATGGTCTTGCCGCGGTTTTCCATCTGCCAGCTTTGCGCCGCACCCTTGGAAATCACGTCGAGCACCTGCTTGACGTCGAGCCCGGCGCGCATGCCGAAGTCGAGCCCTTCCGATAGGCCCTGAAGCAGCCCGGCGATGCAGATCTGGTTGACCATCTTGCACAGCTGACCCGAGCCCACGGGGCCCAGCATGGTGACCGCGCGGGCGTAGGCCTGGATCACCGGCTCGGCGCGGGCGAAGTCCCCGTCCCCGCCGCCGCACATGACGGTCAGCACGCCGTTCTCGGCCCCCGCCTGGCCGCCAGACACGGGACCGTCGATGAAGCCGATGCCTTTTTCGGCGGCCTTGGCGCCGATTTCACGGGCGACGGCGGCGGACGCCGTGGTGTGATCGACCAGGATCGTGCCTTCCGCCATACCCGCCAGCATGCCGTCGTCGCCAAACGTGACGGCGCGCAGGTCGTCGTCGTTGCCGACGCAGCAGAACACGAATTCCGCCCCTTTGGCGGCTTCCGCGGGTGTCTTGCCGAACGCGCCGCCATGATCGGCCGCCCATTTCTCGGCCTTGGCCGTGGTGCGGTTATAGACGGTGACCTGATGGCCGTTTTTCGCCAGATGCCCTGCCATGGGATAGCCCATGACGCCCAGGCCGATGAATGCGCAGCGTGCCATGCCGCCTCCTTCGAAATCGTTCCAGATGTAAATACCTTCCCGTTTGGTAGCGCCCTCAACGCGTCGGGGCAAGGCGGGATATGTCTTAGGACATTAGGCGGTCGAGCGCTGTCCAAGCCGGCATGTCGGGGGCCAGCAGCAACGCGTCGCCGGGCCGTGCCGCACCGGGGGCATAGGACCGCCCGTCGCCGGTCATGGCCGCCTTGCCGCCGGCTTCGCCATGCAGCAGCACCCCCGCCGCATGGTCCCAGGGCATCAGCTTTCCGGCATAGCGCGCGAAATCAAGCTTGCCCCGCGCCAGATCCATGTATTCCAGGCCGACGCAGCGATAGCGCAGAAACGCCTTGGGGATTGCCGGGGCCCCCGGTGTTCCGGCACGGGCGCGCAGACGGTCCGCGAACTTGTTGCCGAGAGATCCTGTCATGGCGGCGACCGGGCCGGCATCTCCCAGGCGCAGGGGCGTGCCGTCGATGGCGGCACCGGCCCCCGCCTCCGCAAAGGCCAGATGATCGCCCATGGGGTCTAGGATCCAGCCCATGGCGGTCTCGCCGCGCCGGGCGAGGGCCAGGATCATCGCGAAGCGCGGCGTGCCGTGGGCGAAATTATGGGTGCCGTCCAGGGGATCGATGATCCAGGCCCAGGGGGCGTCGTTGATCTCGCCAAGGGCCTCCGGGCTGACTTCATGGGCTTCCTCGCCGACGATCAGGGCTCCCGGGATCAGATCCGCGAGACGGCGGGTCAGCATGGCTTCCGAGGCCTGGTCGGCGACGGTCACCAGATCGCCCGGGTTCTTTTCCGAAATCTCGTGGCTTGCCAGGGTGCGGAAGCGCGGCAGGATTTCCGTCTCCGCCGTTTCGCGCAGAATGGCGGCGACGCGGTCGGGATCGATGTCGAAGGCATTGGGCACGGGTTTGGTAATCCGGACGCTGCCTTGTGAGGGCAGATCAGTTGGAATGAATGTCGCGATCGCGGTGGAAGGCTTCGGCGAGGTCTTCCAGCATTTGCGCGACATCGTCGCTGTAATCGGCGCGCTGCATCAGGGCACGGGTGATGAAGGTGGCGAAGGATACCGCCTCGCCCTTACCGCGCAGGCGGAAATCGTCGGCCAGGCGCTGCAGATGGTCGTGCACATGGCTTTTCGCCATGACGTTCAGTTGGCGTTTGACCAACTTGTTCTTGGAACGCCATTTGTTTTGGCTGCGGTTTGTCGCCATGGGTGCCCGTCCGTCCGTACCGGATGTCTGCTGTCGCCGGAATGCGATGTCCCCGGTTTAATGGGAAATGGTTACCAACCGGTGTAGGGACTCCGCCCTTGGAACCCTCGCGGACTAGTGTAGACGGCTCCGGCGGGCGCTGTCGATACGGGTCAGCAGCTGCGATTGGCTGCGCGGGTCCATGCGGACGCGCAGATGGATGCCGGCTTCGCCATCGGCCCGGTCCAGAACCTCGCCGTGCTCGTAGATCCAGGCCAGGGTCGCCCCTTCGTCGAAGCCCAGGTCCAATTCCAGTTCTCCAAGCTTGTCACCAAGAACGTCCTGGATGCGCTGGATCAGGGTATCCAGCCCCTGCCCGGTTACGGCGGAAATGGCGACCGGCGGGTTGTTGTCCTGGCGCGCGATGCGTTCCTCCAGGGCGGCGAGCGCTTCCGGCGCGAGAAGGTCGATCTTGTTGAAGGCCTCGGTGATCGGTGTTTCGGAGTCGTCGCCCAGGCCGAGGCCACCCAGAACCTCCAGCACGTCGCGGCGCTGAATCTCGGTATCCGGGTCGGCGATGTCGCGCACATGCAGGATCATGTCGGCCTCCACGACCTCTTCCAAGGTCGCATGGAAGGCGTTGACCAATTGGTGCGGCAGGTCGGAAATGAAGCCCACCGTATCGGACAGGATGACCGGCCCGCCTTCCGGCAGGTCGAGCCTGCGCATGGTCGGGTCCAGGGTCGCGAACAACTGGTCGCGGGCAACCACCTCAGCGCCGGTCAGGCGGTTGAACAGGGTCGACTTGCCGGCGTTGGTGTAGCCGACCAAGGCGACCACCGGATAGGGAACGCGCTGGCGCGCGCGGCGTTGCAGGGACCGGGTGCGTTTGACCTCCGCCAATTCGCGCTTCAGCCGCGCGATGCGCTGGCGGATCATGCGCCGGTCGAGTTCGATCTGCCGCTCACCTGGACCGCCCATGAACCCCGCCCCGCCGCGTTGGCGTTCCAGGTGGGTCCAACTGCGGACCAGACGGCCGAGCTGATAGCTGAGGGCAGCAAGATCGACCTGTAGGCGGCCTTCCTTGGTCCGTGCCCGGGCGCCGAAGATTTCCAGGATCAGGCCCGTGCGGTCGATGACCTTGGCCTCCCAGGCGGTTTCCAGATTGCGCTGCTGAACCGGTGTCAGGTTGGCGTTGACGACAACCAACTCGCAGTCAGGCAGGGCATGCAGGGTCTCGCCGATGCGCTCCACCGTGCCCTTGCCCAGAAGGGTCGAGGGGCGAGGCCGGGGCAGCTCGAACGTTTCTGCATGGACGACATCCAGGTCGATGGCCCCGGCGAGTGCTATGGCCTCGTCAAGGTTGGCGCGCGCGCTGCGGCTGTCGGCTCCGCCGGTAGCGGACATGTTTGGATGGATGACGGCGCAAGCACCCGCGCCCGCCGCCTTGGCGGCGGACGTGACATCACCTGGCGTTTGTTCGCTCAACCCTCGGCGGACTCAGCCGCATCCGGTTCGAACAATTGAACGGGAACGGATGGCATGACCGTCGAGATGGCGTGTTTGTACACCAACTGCGTATGCCCATCCCGGCGCAGGAGAACGGAAAAATTGTCAAACCAGGTAACGATTCCCTGCAGTTTGACTCCGTTGACCAGAAACACCGTGACCGCAGTTTTGTTCTTCCTGATGTGATTAAGAAAAACGTCCTGCACGTTTTGTGATTTTTCTGACGACATCACTCCCCACCCCAAAGTCTTTTTGCGGCCGCACCTCGCTTCTGCGCGCTGGCCGTAACGCCGCGTCCGACTTTGTTCCGGGCTCCCTGTTGTTGTTTTCTCTTTTGTTTCTACACGGCTAACCAGCCTTGTACAAAAGCTTACAGTGTCTGAGTGAACTTGCAAAGACTATCGCAGTCGGTGAAATGCAGGGCTGGAGGAAAGTCGACAAATTCATCTAGTCTGGGCGGTTGGGGGCGGATCAGCACCGGATAACAGCCGGCTCCATGGGCGCATTCCATGTCGACATCGGCGTCGCCGACGAACCAAATGCCCTCCCCGGCCGACATGCCGCCGGGATGCAGCGCCATGTCGATGGGGTCTCGGGCCGGTTTGTCGCGCGGCGCGTCCATGGCCCCGACCAGGGCGCCGAAATGACCGGTCCAGCCCAACGCCTGGGCCTCCTTGCGCAAAAACGACCCTTTCTTGTTGGACACCACGCAAAGGTAGACGCCGGCGTCGGTCAGCCCTTGAAGGAGGGCCGCCGCCCCCGCCGCCGGCTGCAGCTTTTCCGCATGAATCGCTCCGTATCGACCGTAGAACACCTCGCCGGCCTTTTCCCAATCGTCGCCGAACAGTCCGGGAAAGCTGTCGCGGAGCGACTTGCGGACCTTGGCGTGGGTTTCTTCAAGCGTCCATTCACGCAGGCCCCAGGCGCGGAAGGTATGGTTCAAAGCGTCGTGAATGATCGGCCAGGTATCGACCAGGGTGTTGTCCCAGTCGAACACGACGGCCCTGGGCAGGGTCAACGGCGGCGGAAGGTGCGAATCGGTCACTGCTTAGAAATATTCAAGTTGTACGGCGAACATGTTTTCGACCTTGCGGATCGATTCCGGCGCCGAGAACAGGATCACCCGGTCGCCGGCCTCGACCGTGGTCGTGCCGCGCGGGAACAGCATCTTGCCGTCACGCACGATGGCGCCGACGACGACCCCTGTCGGCAGCTGGATTTCCTTCAGCGTCTTACCGGCAAGGTCCGAGGTTTCCAGCGCCTCGGCCTCGATCAGTTCGCCCAGGCCCTCGCGCACAGCATGGACCGAATGAATGCGCCCGCGCCTTACGTGCTGCAGGATGGTCGAGACCGTGATGTTGCGCGGGCTGACCACTACGTCGATGCCGAGGGATCCGATGAGCTGCTCGTAGATCGAGGTATTGACCAGGGTTACCGTGCGTTCGCAACCGAACTTCTTGGCCAGAAGCGAGGCCAGGATGTTGCTTTCATCGTCGTTGGTGACGGCGACCACCGTGTCGGTGCCGCGGATGTTGGCTTCTTCCAGGATTTCGATGTCGCGGGCGTCGCCGTTCAGCACCACCGTGCTTTCCAACTGGCCGGAAATGTATTCGGCGCGTTCCTTGTTGTGCTCGATGATCTTGGCTTTGACCCAGGGGTATTCGCGCTCGATCTCCTGCGCCAGGACCAGGCCGATGTTGCCGCCGCCGATGATCAGCAGGCGCCGCGCTTCGCCCGCGTCATAGCCGAAGGCGGTCATGGCACGGCTGATCTGCGCGGTGTCGACCACGAAATAGACTTCGTCGCCGGGGGCCATCTGGTCATCGGCCTTGGGTACGATGGCGTTGCCGTCGCGGACCAGGCCGACAATCACGATGTTGAGGTCCGGGAACAGCTGGGTCAGCTGTTTCAACGGCGTGTTCAACAGCGGGCATTCCTCGGTGCAGCGCACGCCGAGCAGCGTCACCGCCCCGTCGGCCAGAGGAATCATGTCCATGGCACCAGGAATGCGCAGGCGCCGTGCGACGGCGCGCGCGACTTCCATCTCCGGCGAGATGATGACGTCAATGGGAAGGTTGTCGCGCGAGAACAGGTTGGCCCACATGGGGTCGAGATAACTTTTCTGGCGGATGCGGGCGATCTTGGTCGGTACGTCGAACAGGGAATGTGCGACCTGACAGGCGACCATGTTGATTTCGTCCGTCAGAGTCACGGCGATCAGCATGTCGGCATCGGCAATGCCGGCGCGCTCCAACACGTCCGGATGGGAGGCATGGCCCACCACCGCCTGGGCATCCAGGGTGTCGGATACCCGGCGCACCAGATCCGGTGCCTGATCGACGATGGTCACGTCGTGGTTTTCTAACGCCAATTGGCGGGCGATGTTGACGCCGACCTGGCCGGCGCCGCAAACGATGATCTTCATGCCGAACGCCCTTCTTTGGATGCGGCGGTTGTGCGGGAAGTGGTCATGACGTCCCGCGGTCCTCGTCCGTCAGGCCGAGGGATTTGAGCTTGCGGTGCAGGGCCGAGCGTTCCATGCCCACGAACTGCGCGGTGCGCGAGATGTTGCCGTTGAACCGCGACATCTGGGCATTCAGGTATTCGCGTTCGAAATCTTCCCGCGCGTCGCGCAGCGGCTTGGCCAGATAGCCCTCGTCGCTGCCGATGGTGCTGCGTTTTATCCCGTCGAGAAACTCCGTTGGCAGCATGCTGGCCCCCAGAACCGTGTCGTTGTCGCCAGGGGCCAGGATCAGCACCCGTTCGATCACGTTGCGAAGTTCGCGGACGTTACCCGGCCATGCGTAACTCTGCAATGCCGCCAAGGCATCCTCGCCCAGGCGGCGGGGCTGCTGGCCGGTGGCGTCGGCAGCTTGGCGCATGAAATGGTCGGTCAGGTCGCGAATGTCCTCACGCCGGTCGGCCAACGCGGGCACCGTCAGGGGCACCACGTTGAGACGGTAGAACAGGTCTTCACGGAATCGTCCGGTGGCGACTTCCGCCTGTAGGTCGCGGGTCGTCGACGAGATCACGCGCACGTTGACCTGCACTCGGGTGGAGCCGCCGACACGCTCGAAATTCTGTTCCTGCAGAACGCGGACGATCTTGCCCTGGGTTTCCAGCGGCATGTCCGAGACCTCGTCAAGCACCAGGGTGCCACCGTGGGCACGCTCGAACGTGCCGATGCGCCGTGAACCGTCGTCGCCTTCGGTGCCGAACAGTTCCATTTCAACCCGATCCGGTGCCATGGTCGCGCAGTTGACGATGACGAAGGGCCCGTCGGCACGGTTGGAGCGCGCGTGGATGTTGCGTGCCACGATCTCCTTGCCGCTTCCGCTCGGTCCGAAGATCAGGATTCGGCTGTTGGACGGCGCCGCCCGGTCGATCACCTGCTGAATTTCGCGCATCGCCGACGACATGCCGATCAGGTCCAGGGACGAGCCAGCGCGCAGCCTCAGCTCCTCGTTCTCCGAACGCAGACGCGCCGCCTCAATCGCGCGCCGCACGTTGAGTAGCAGGCGGTCGGCTTTGAACGGCTTTTCGATGAAGTCGTAGGCACCGTCCTTGATGGCCGTCACGGCGGTTTCCACGGTGCCGTGGCCACTCATCATCAAAACCGGGATTTCCGGATGGTTCTGCTTGATCCGCTTGAGGATCTGCAAACCGTCCAGTTCGCTGCCCTGAAGCCAGATGTCGAGCAGCACCAGGCTCGGCTGACGCGCCGACAGGGCTTCAAGCGCCCCCTGACTGTCCGCTGCCTCGCGGGTGTCGTAGCCTTCGTCTTCGAGAATCCCCGCCGTTAGGGTTCGAATGTCGGCTTCGTCATCGACGATAAGAATATCTTGTGCCATGACAGCCCTACCCCAATCCCAAGCCGGTCGCGACCTTCATGGGATCTTTGTCGCCGTCGTTGGCGGTTTCATCCAAGTCCCGAAACACCAAACTGATCCGCGCCCCGCCGCCGGGGCGGTCTTCAAGGCGCAGGTCACCTTGATGATCTTCCATGATCTTGCGGACAATGGCCAGTCCCAGGCCCGTTCCTTTGCTGCGCGTCGTCACGTAGGGCTCGGTCAACCGTTCGCGCCCGGCTTCGGGCAGGCCGATGCCGTTGTCCTCGACGGTCACGGTAACGCTTTCGTCGCCGCCGTCCTGGCCGCGGCCGTCGGTCACCATGACGGTAATCCGGCCGGGTTCGCTTTCGCCGCCATCGGTCTTGTCCTGAAGAACACGGCTTTCAACGCTTTCCGCCGCGTTCTTCAGGATGTTGGTGAGGGCGCGCGACACCTGGCGCCGATCACAACGCAGCATCATGTCGCCGTCCGGCAAGGTGAGGTCGAGCGTGATGTCTTCCGTGCGTGAACGCTCTAGAATGACGACTTCGCGAATCAGGTTTGACAGGTTCTCGCGCCCGATGGAGGGTTGCGGCATACGCGCGAAGGACGAGAATTCGTCGACCATGCGGCCGATGTCCTCGACCTGCCGGATGATCGTATCCGTGCAGGTGGTAAAGGTTTCCGGGTCCGAGGTGACTTCGCCCTGGTATTTGCGCTTCAAGCGTTCGGCTGACAATTGAATGGGCGTCAGCGGGTTCTTGATTTCGTGGGCGATGCGCCGCGCCACGTCGGCCCAGGCGGCGGCGCGCTGCGCCGACAACAGTTCGGTTACATCATCGAAGGTGACGACGAAGCCCAGCAACTGGCCAGCCAGGCGTTCGGCGGCGATACGCACCAACAGCGTACGTTCGCTGCCATCGCGGGCAATTTTGACCTCGGAGCGCTGCTGACGGTCGGGCCGGCGCTTGGCTTCGGACCACAAAGGGGCGAATTCGGGCACCAGATCGACCAGCAACCGTCCCTTGGCCCGCATCAAGTCTTCGCCGACGAGGACTGAGGCCGACCGGTTGGGCAGATTGATGCGCCCGTCCTTGGCCAGGCCGACCACGCCCGCCGACACACCGGCCAGCACCGTTTCCGTGAAGCGGCGCCGTTCGTCCAATTCCCGGTTTGCTGAAATCAGGCCTTCCTGCTGGCCGCGGATTTGCGCCGTCATGCGATTGAAAGCGCGCGACAGGGATGCCAGTTCGTCGTCGGCGTCGGGAATATCGACAGTCGTCGTCAGGTCGCCGTCGCGGATGCGTTCGGCGGCATAGATCAGGCTTGAGACCGGCTCTGCCAATTGTGTCGCGACGGTCAGGCCCGTCCACACGGCGGCCAACAGCAACAGCACGGAAACCACGGTGAAGATCAGGATGAAGCTGACCTGTAACCCGCCCCGTTCGCGCTGTAGGCGCTGGTATTCGCGCACCGCGTTCTGAATGGTGTCGATATGGTTGAGCACGTCCGGGTTCACGAACCGTTCAAGCACCAGATAGGCGTCGACGAAGCGGTTCAGCTTATAGATGGCGCGGATGCGATCCTGTTCGTCGAGCGGGATCAAGGTGATCTTGCCGGCCTGCGCCTGCTGGAAAAGCTCCGGGGTGATCTGCTCGGTCTCACGCGGGCGGGAAAATTCGGATTGCGCGATGACCTTGCCCGTACCGTCGACCATGACCGCCTCGGTGAACCCGCGCGAGCGGGTGTGGAAGGTCAGGAGCGGTTCAAGCCGCCAGGGTTCGCGCGTGAGGATGCCGGAGTTGATGTTCAGATCGTTGGCCACGGCCAGAATGTCGGTGCCGAAATTTTCCCGGTGTTCCTTCAGATAGGCGCTGGCCACGTCCATGGACTGTTCGAGCGCCGTCGACACCCGTTCGTTGAACCAGGCCTGCACACCGTAATGCAGGAAGGTCGCCGACATCACGGCGACCAGAATGGCCGGTGCCGTGGCGACCAGGGCGAACAGGGTCACCATGCGCACATGCAGGCCCGAGCCCGCCTGTCCGCGCCGCCGGTCGAGCCAGATCGAGAACAGGCGCTGGCCGACGACCATGCCGAGCAGCAGCAGGATCACGCCGTCCAGGTAGATCATGGCGACGATGGTTTCGATGTTCTGGGTCTGGGCCGGGCGGAACACCAGCATGAAGGCCGTGGCCACGCAGGACACGACCGCCGCCGCCGCGAGCCCGTAGGCCAGCAGACGTTTGGCGCTCGCCCCGCGCAGGCCGATCAGCGCCCAAAGGCTGCCGAGGGGGCCTTGTCCGGGCGTGGCCGGAGGGTTCATTTCTGGCCCCGCACCACCGAAATGTCGAGATCGCGGATCTTCTTGCGCAGGGTGTTGCGGTTGAGCCCTAAAACCTCGGCGGCTTTGACTTGATTGCCGCGTGTGGCCCGCAGGGTCAGCAGAATCAGCGGCCGTTCGATTTCACGCAGCACACGGTCGTACAGACCCGCCGCCGGCAGTGCCCCCGCATGGGCGCCGAAGTAGGCTTCCAGACGTTCCTCGACAACCTGTGACAGCCCCCGGTTGGCGCCCGGGTCGCCGCTGCGGCCGCGATCGGCGAGCTCTGCCGAAATTGCCTGCTCGGAAATGGTTTCTTCGGAATAGAGGGCGGCCAGGCGATGAATCAGGTTTTCCAACTCGCGCACGTTGCCTGGCCAGTTGTAGGCCATCAGGCGTTCGGTGGCCTTGCCCTCGATGATCTTCCACGGCAGGCCCTCGCCCGCTGCCTTGGCGAGGAAGGTCTTGACCAGTTCGGGGATGTCCTCAAGCCGTTCGCGCAGCGGCGGCAGGCGCAGCGGCACGACATTGAGGCGGTAGAACAAATCCTCGCGGAAGCGGCCCTGGCGGGTCAGTTGGTTCAGGTCCTGATGAGTGGCAGCGACGATGCGTACGTCGGTCTTGCGCGTCACCCGGCCGCCGACGGAGGTGTATTCCCCTTCCTGCAGCACGCGCAACAGACGGGTCTGCGCCTCCAGCGGCATGTCGCCGATTTCGTCGAGGAACAGGGTGCCGCCCTCGGCCTGCTCGAAGCGGCCGGACGAGCGCATGGTGGCCCCCGTGAAGGCCCCCTTTTCATGGCCGAACAGTTCGCTTTCGATCAACTCACGCGGGATCGCCGCCATGTTGACGGCAACGAACGGCCCCCGCTTGCGCTTGCCGTAATCGTGCAGCACCCGCGCGGCCAGTTCCTTGCCGGTGCCCGATTCACCGGTGATCAACACGGTCAGGTCGGTTGAGATCAGGCGCGCCAAGGTACGATAGATTTCCTGCATGGCCGGCGAGCGGCCGACCAGCGGCAGCTTTTCCACGCCGGCGTGCTCGGGGCTCAGTCCCGGCTGCTCGGGTGGCGCTTCCAGCCCGCGGCGCACGATGGAGACCAATTCGTTGATGTCGAACGGCTTGGGCAGGTATTCGAAGGCCCCGCTTTCGGCGGCTTTGACGGCCGTCAGGATGGTGTTCTGCGCGCTCATCACGACGATGCGCAGTTCGGGGCGGATTCCCTTGATGCGGGGGATCAGGTCCAGGCCGTTTTCATCAGGCATGATGACGTCGGTAATGACGATATCGCCCTCACCTGCCGATACCCAATCCCATAATGTCGAGGCCTGGCCCGTCGTCTTGACGTCCAGCCCGGCGCGGCCGAGCGCCTGTGCAACCACGGTGCGGATGGCCGCGTCGTCGTCGGCGACAAGAACGGTGCGGCCGCTCATTTCAATTCTCCCGGATCAGTGTCTTCGTAGAACGGCAGCATGACCCGGAATTCGGTCCGACCCGGGCGGCTCTCGCATTCGACCACGCCGCCGTGATCGCCGACCAGCTTGGCGACCAGGGCGAGCCCCAGGCCGGTGCCGTTCGGTTTCGACGTCACGAAGGGATCGAACAGGTTGGACGTCAGGTCCTCGGGAATGCCGGGGCCGTTGTCGACGATTGAAACCTTCAAGGGCAGCGCCACCTTGTCCTTGCGGCCCGACAGTGCAAACCGCACACCATGCTGATAGGAGGTGCGCAGGTTGATTTCGCCACCGACCTCGGGACAGGCGTCGCAGGCGTTTTTGACCAGATTGAGGAAAATCTGCACCAGTTGGTCGTGGTCGCCCGGCACCGGCGGCAGCGACGGGTCGAAATCGGCGCGAAACCGGATGTTGGCGCCGAACCCGGTTTCCGCCAGGCGCTGCACCCGGTCCAGGACCTTGTGGATGTTCACGGGCTTGCGTTCGAACGGGCCGTAATCGGTGAAGATTTCCATGCGCCCGATCAGGGTCGAGATGCGGTCGGCTTCCTGGCGGATCAGTTCGGCGAGCGGCCGGTCCTCGTCGGAGGCGTTCTGTTCGAGAAGCTGTGCTGCGCCGCGGATACCGGACAGCGGATTGCGCACCTCATGGGCCAGCACGGCAGCCATGGAGGTGATGGAGCGCGCCGCCCCCCGATGGGTCATCTGACGGTCGATCATTTCCGTGATGCCGCGGTCGAACATCATCAGCACGATGAAGCCGGGCGAATCCGGCAGCGGCGTCGCCTGCACGCTGAGGAAATGGCGGCCGACGCGCGGGCTTTCGATGGCAAGCTCGTGTTCCGAGACTTGGGCATTGGCCCGCCGCACCTGGGTGATCAGGCCGTGCAAGGGTGAATCGGGCGGCACGAAATTGGACAGCGGGCGGTCGATCAAATGGGAAGCACTGGCGCTGAAGAAATTCTCCGCCGCCGCATTGACCATGGTGATGCGGTCTTCGGCGTCGAGCGTCACCACGGGGGCCGGCAGAAGATCCAGGATGGTAGCGGAATCCGCAGGCGAATGGGCGCGCCCGCCGGCACGGACCCGGGTGATGGTGGTTTCCATCACGCCGCGGCCCTTTCCATCTGCGGGCCATAGAACGCGGCCAGTTTGTGGCGCACGACATCCGGGTCTTCCTGGCCCATGATGTCGGCACGGAATTCAGCCGATCCGGGCAGGCCCTTGGAATACCAGCCAATGTGCTTGCGTGCGATCTTGACGCCTGCATGGACGCCGTAGTGGCTGAGAATGTCCTCGTAATGCCGACGCAGCATCTCGTATTGAGCGCCGATCGCGGGATCGGGCAGCCGTTCGCCGGTCTTCAGAAAATGAATGACCTGGGCCGGGAACCAGGGCCGGCCATAAGTACCGCGCCCGATCAACAGGCCATCGGCCCCGGATTCTTCCATGCAGCGCTTGGCGTCGTCGAGGGTCAGGATGTCTCCGTTTGCAAAAACAGGGATATCGACCGCGTCCTTGACGTTTTGAATGAATTTCCAGTCGGCGCTGCCTTTGTAGAATTGACAGCGCGTGCGGCCGTGCACGGCGACGGCCTTGATGCCCACGTCCTGGGCCGCGCGGGCAAGGATCGGCGCGTTCAGGCTATCGTGGTCCCAGCCCATGCGCATCTTCAGGGTCACCGGGATGGCGACGGCCTTGACCACGGCGTCGAGGATCTTGGTCGCGTGTTCGACGTCGCGCATCAGGGCGGAGCCGGCATCGCCGTTCACGACCTTTTTCACGGGACAGCCCATGTTGATGTCGATCAGCGCGGCGCCACGGGCTTCGTTCAGGCGCGCGGCCTCGGCCACGACCTCGGGCTCGCAGCCGGCCAATTGCACCGACATGGGGTGCTCCTCGGCGCAATGGGTCGCCATCTTCATGGTTTTCTTGGCGGCATGGATCATCGCCCGGCTGGCGATCATTTCCGACACGACAAGGCCGACGCCGCAGCTCTTGACCAGGCGACGGAACGGCATGTCGGTGACGCCGGACATGGGCGCCAAAACAACCGGGTCGGAAATCTCGACCCCACCAATCTTCATAGACATGTTGGGTATCCCATTTTGCGTGCCCATTTATTGGGCAGAACCGGCAAGAATTCAACTAAATGCGAGGGAAAGGCGCATAAATTTTATGCCAGGAGCACGCTGGTCACGAATTTGACCCCCGGATAGGCCAGGGTCACGAATAAATAGGCCAGTAAAACCAGGCGGGCGACCTGCCGGCCGCGGGCGCCGGTTTTCTGATGCGCATACAGCAGCGCGCAGATCACCGCGAAGGCGGCCAGGGCGAACACGGTCTTGTGGTCGAGATGCAGGATCGACACGCCATGGGTCAGATTGATGGCCGTTCCGGTGGCCATGCCGAGTGCGAGGACCGCCGCCGACAGCCACAGGAAGCGCAGCACCACCCCCTCGCAATCCAGCACCGAGGGCAGGCCTTGGGGGCGTTTCAGGGGCGTCTTGCGTTTCAAGGCGCGTTCCTGCAGCAAGGCCGCGAGAGAGGCCGCGGCGGCCACGGTCAGCAGCGCATAGGTCGCGATGGACACGCCGATATGGAACCACAACCAACCGCCGTCCCCGGGCGCCATGGTCATGGGAGATGCATTGGTGGTTCCGTGGCTGAGCATGGCGAGAACGGCCAGCAGCGTCATCAGCACCAGAAACAAGGGCGACAGGCGTGCAACGTCGCGGTCGAACACTGCCGCGGCGGCGAACACGGCCATGCTGGCGCTGACCGAAACCCAAAGGGCGAACGAAAGGTCCGTGCGCCAATCGGCGACCGCCGTAGCGGCGGCCACGGTCCATGCCACGGGCCCGACCACGGCCACGGCAAGCAGCATCCAAAAACGCGCCTGGGGCTGTTCCGCCGCGCCCTTCCAGGCGGCGAGCAGCGCCGGCAGCAGGGCGACCAGGGCGGCAATGTTGAGAACGGTGTCGGCGGCCATCTGTTCAGTCTCTCATTACAACGGGCGGCTAGAACATCGCCCTACGCGCCCGGTTTGACAAGGGGCGCCTGCGCATTACCGGTGAGCGATATGGCCTATTGGCAAAATCCCCGTTTGTTCAGTATGTTCCGCGCCTGATCACCCTTCCCTTTCTGCGTTGATCAAGGCGACATCGGAACCCATGGCGAATTGCACGGCCATCATCGTCGGCGCGGGGCGCGGCCATCGTTTCGGCGGCCCCCTGCCCAAGCAGTACCGGACCCTTGCCGGGGAGCCCGTGCTGCGCCATGCCTTGCGCGCCTTTGCGGCCCATCCCGCCGTGACCCAGGTGATCGGCGTCATCCATCCCGACGATCGTGAGATGTTCGAGGCCGCCGCCCAGGGGCTGGACATCGCCGGTCATACGGCAGGGGGCGCCGAGCGGCAGGATTCCGTGCGCAACGGCCTGGAATTCGCGGCCGGCCTGACCTCTGGTGGGACGCCTGACCTGGTGTTGATCCATGATGCGGCCCGGCCCTTCGTATCAGCCCGCGTGATTTCAGATGTCATCGCCGCGCTGGAGAACACGCCCGGCGCTGTCCCTGCCCTGGCCGTGGCCGATACCCTGAAACGCAGCGCGGACGACCGGGTTGCGGAGACCGTGGACCGCACCGGACTGTACCGGGTGCAGACGCCCCAGGGATTCCGTTTCGCCGATATCCTGGCGGCCCACGGCACGGCAAAGGGGCAGAGCCTGACCGACGATGCCGCCGTGGCCGAGGCCGCGGGCCTGGCGGTTACCCTGGTTGCGGGTGATGCGGATAATTTCAAGATCACGACGGAGGGCGACCTGATGCGCGCCGAAGAGATGATGAACGGCGGTGAAACGCGAACCGGATTCGGCTTCGACGTCCACCAGTTCGAGGCCGGCGATGCCGTGCGGCTATGCGGCATCGACGTTCCCTACAACCAAAAACTCAAAGGTCATTCCGATGCCGATGTCGGGTTGCATGCCCTGACCGACGCCATTCTGGGCGCCATCGGCGAAGGCGACATCGGTCAGCACTTCCCGCCGACGGACCCGCAGTGGCGGGGGGCGGAATCGGATATTTTCCTGGCGCACGCCGCCGCCCTGGTCCGCGACCGGGGGGCGATGATCGTCAACGTTGATGTGACGATCATCTGCGAAGCGCCCAAGGTCGGCCCGCACCGTGCCGCCATGGCCGCGCGGATTGCGGAGATCCTCGGCATCGCCGGAGACCGGGTCAACGTCAAGGCGACCACGACGGAACGCCTCGGCTTCACCGGCCGGGGCGAAGGTATCGCCGCCCAGGCCGTGGCGACGGTGCGCTACCGTGGTGCCGGTCCGGAGTGATCTGCACATCTTCGTGTGAACGTCGGTTCACAGACGCCCGGCGTACGTTCTATATTCCGGCCAACTGGCGTGGGGACGCGCTGAAACAAAAGACCGGGGAACCGCCTGAACAATGGCGAAACTGAATTTTGGCAATATCGGAGTATTTCTGGTCGACGGCGACGCCGGCGCCCGCCAGGGCGTCCGCCATATCCTGTTCAACGAAGGCTGCCGGGATATCCGCCTGGGTGACGACTGCAAGGAAGTGGTCACCGTCCTCGGTCAGAACGATCCCGACCTGATTATCGGCGAACTGCGCCTGCCTGACGGCAATTTCGCCGCCGTGACGCAAAAGATCCGTCAGGGGAAAATCGGCCACAATCCCTTCGTGCCCATCATTCTGGTCGTCGTCGAGGACGAGGACCCCAAGGCGGTCAAGGCGGCCCTCGACATGGGGGTCGACGATGTCGTGTCGAAACCCGTTTCCGCCGTCGGCCTGATGTCGCGCATTACCCGTTTGGTGGAAAAACGCCGCCCCTTCGTGGTGACCGAGGACTACATGGGGCCCAAGCGGGTGCAGGACGAGGGGGCGAAGGCCATCGACGCGCCCAACCACCTGAGCCGAAAGCTGAAGGGCGAGAAGATCGGTTTCCTCGACAAGGAAATGGATGTCGCCGCCGCCGAGGAGGATGTGAAGGGCTGCCGTCTGCAGTTCATCGGCGATGAGATCAAATCACTGATCGACGGCATCGCGCCGCGCCTGGAAAAGGGCGAGTTCGACCGGGATCTGCGCAACACATTGGCCCGCGTTGTGGCGGAAGCCATGCGCGCCCAGGATCAGCTTGAGAACACGCGCTATGAACATGTCGCCCGCCTGTGTAGCAGCCTGAGCGGCGTTGCCGGCCAGTTGCGGGATACGGGCGAGGACAGTGTCGACCTGCGCCGCGCCATGCTGCTGCGCCCCTTGTCTCAGGCAATTCAGGTGGGATTCGCAGGCGGTATTGCCTCGGAAGAGGCGGCCAAGGTCATTGTCGAGAAAATCGGCGCGGGCATTCTCAAATCCTGAGCCGCGCCCGGGGCCCTTCCCCTACCCGCCCGTTTCCGCCGATATCCAATTCAGGAACGGCGCGTGCCCGCCGGCCACATCCAACACCACCAGACAAGGACAGTCGTAACTGTGCAGGTCCGCCGCGCGGGCGATCGCGACATCAACCAGATCGTCCCGGGTCTTCAAGATCACGGCGACCTCGTTGCCCCGGGTCACCTTGCCCTCCCAGCGATAGACCGATTCCATGGCGCCCAGGATGTTGGCGCAGGCGATCAGGCGCTCATCGACCAGGGTTTCGGCGATGCGCCGTGCCTCGTCCATGTCGGCGGCGGTCATGTAGATGAATTTCGCTGTCATGTTCAGTGCCTGCGGCCCTAATCGGTTGGCGGGGCTCGGGAACTCAATTACCATCACGGGGGACGCGCCCCGGGGGACGGGGCATGATGGCAGGTGAGCAGGAGGCATGATGTCGCAAGGCCAGACAGAGATCAATGAACGCAGACGGCAGGATGCCGGCGCGGGAACGCAGCCGACGGCACAGCAGCGCAAATGGCTGCGCCGCGGCCTGAATCAGGCCGGCGGGAAGTTGCCGCTGTTTGATGAAGTCGGCCAGAAAGTCAGTGACCGCACGGTCAACGCCTGTATCGAACACGGCTGGGCCGAACCCTGGTTCAACAATCCCCTCAAGCCCGACTGGCAGGTCTGTAAATTGACCGATGCGGGCCGGCGCCTGCTGACGGGCGATGACGCCTGAACCATGATGCGGCCGTCGCATTTCGCCAAGCTTTCTCAAAACGCCACGCGTTCTGCGAAGAACAACTTTCCCCAATGCACGTTTCAGGTGCGGTCAGGTTTTGGCCCTGTAGCGGACAGGCAGCCAACATGTTGAATTTTCAATGAATTTTTGGGAGATCGGCAACCCAGTGAACCAGTGCTTGGGGGGAGGAGGAGAAAAGTTCCGGCCCACCGGGTTACCACTGAAGCAAATTGCACTTTCCATGCCAGTCCCTGTCACCCCACCTCATCCCATGTTTGTCACACCCCGCCATGCCGCAGGATAACCTTCCCTTCACGCCGCCCGTGCCGCCGCCCGCCGCCGGCTGGACCATCATGATCTGCATCAACCGTCGTCTGCGCTCTGATCTGGCGTCCTGCGCCGCGCGCAGCAGCGAGGATCTGGCCAAGGCCATCGAAGCGGAAGTGCAGGCCCGTGGTCTCGATATTCGGGTTGAACGGACGGTGTGCATGGGGCGCTGCGATTTCGGGCCGACCGTTCGCGTGGCGCCCGGCGGCGCTTTTCACCTCGGACTCGCGCCGGATGACGTCGGCCGGTTCCTGGATGACCTGGAATTGGAATTAAGCCTTAAAAAAGAAACAAATAAAATCAATGAGTTGCCGCCGCCCGGCACTTAATAAGGCAATTTTTCCCAGGGTTGTGATGGCAATCACAGCCGCGCCGTGGCGGGCCTGTCATAGTCGGGATGTTGGATGGATTTGTAATGAATCCTCCCTTCCCTCAAGAGCACAGACTGCGGGCCGGAACTTCGTGTTCCGGCCCTTTTTCTTTGCGCCCCTTAGGGAAGGTTATCCCGTGCCGTCGCCTCATGGGCCGGAAGGGATATGGGATTCTGGTAATTCGGGAAAAAGAAAATGGTCGGAGCGGCGGGATTCGAACCCACGACCCCCACACCCCCAGTGTGGTGCGCTACCAGGCTGCGCTACGCTCCGACTACATTATTGGCGCCGCGATCATTTGCCTTGGGTGGGCTCGCGGCGACCGGCAGGTGCATCGGGGCAAAACCCCGGTGACGTGCGGGCCGGACTATACTTGCTGCGCCCAGTGGGGGCAACAACCCTGGCCGGGTCCGAACGATTTTTCTGAGCGGGCCGCAGGGTCAGTTGAGAAGGGCCCGGATATCCTTCAATTCCGCCAATACGGCGGCCAATTGCGCCGTCTGCACGTCGCCCGCGGGGGCGGATTTCGGCGCCGGCGCCGCGGGCATGTCCTGGCCCTCGCCGCCGTCGTCGGTGACGCCGTCCTTCAGCAGCTTCTGCACGCCCTTGATGGTGTAGCCGTCTTCGTACAGCCAGCGCCGGATACGGTCGAGAAGCACGATGTCCTCGGGCCGGTAATAACGCCGGCCGCCACCGCGCTTCATGGGCTTGATCTGGGGGAATTTGGTTTCCCAGAACCGCAGCACGTGCTGCGGCAGGCCGAGCTCGTCGGCGACTTCGCTGATCGTGCGGAACGCGCCCGCCGACTTCTTCACAGTCCTGGCGTCATCGGCAGGCATCGCTTCGCCGCGCCTAGCTGTTGCTTATGGAACGATTGATCCGGCTTTTCAGGACCTGCGACGGCCGGAACACCAGAACCTTCCTGGGAAGGATCGGCACTTCCTGTCCGGTCTTCGGGTTGCGTCCGATGCGCTGTCCCTTCTGGCGGACGGAGAAACTGCCGAACGACGAAATCTTCACGGTTTCGCCACGCGCCAGGGCATCCGTCATATAGCCCAGGACATTCTCCAAGAGGGCCGCGGATTCATTCCGCGACAGCCCGACTTCCTGATACACCGCCTCACCCAGCTGTGCGCGGGTGATTGTTTTACCAGCCATAATTTTCGGTCCCCCTTAGGTCCGCGAGCGAGGCAAAGGGTATCCTCGCCGGAGAAAGCCGTCAACGTCAAAGGGTTGCGTGTAACAACCTAAAATCAGGCGGGAAATTACCAACGTACGAGGGCGGAGCCCCAAGTCAGCCCGCCGCCCATGGCTTCGAGCAGAAGCAGGTCGCCGCGCTTGATCCGGCCGTCCTTGACGGCGACATCCAACGCCAGCGGAATGGACGCGGCCGAGGTGTTTGCATGCCGGTCCACTGTCGTAACGACCCGTTCCGGCGACACGCCCAACTTGCGCGCGGTCGAGTCGAGAATACGCTTGTTGGCCTGATGCGGGACGATCCAGGAAATGTCATCGCGCTCCAGGCCGTTGGCGTCCAGCGCCTCGTCGACCACGGCGGCCAGATTGGTCACCGCATGGCGGAAAACCTCGCGTCCAACCATGCGGACATGGCCCACGGTCTGGGTCGAGGATGGCCCGCCGTCGACGTAGAGAAGGTCGTTGAGCTTGCCGTCCGAATGCAGATGCGTGGACAGGATGCCGCGTTCCCGGTTGTGGCCGCTGCCGGCGCCGTCATCGTCCGCGCTGGCGCCGTTGGCGGATGCCTGCAGGACAACGGCCCCTGCCCCATCGCCGAACAGCACGCAGGTCGAACGGTCTTCCCAATCGAGAATTCGGGAAAACGTTTCGGCACCGATCAACAGCACGGTCTTGGCTTGACCCGATCGGATGAAGGCGTCGGCGGTGGAAATTCCATAAAGGAATCCCGAACAGACGGCCTGAATATCGAAGGCGGCGCCGTTCGACATCCCGAGCCGCGCCTGCACTTTTGTCGCCGTCGAGGGGAAGGTCTGGTCCGGCGTCGTTGTCGCCAGGATCACCAGATCAATGTCGTCGACGGCGATGCCGGCATGGTCGATGGCCCGTTCCGCAGCAGCGAAAGCAAGGTCGGAGGTGAACTGTCCGTCCTCGGCGATATGGCGCTGGCGGATGCCCGTGCGTTCGACGATCCATTCATCGGTGGTGTCGACGCGTTGCGCCAATTCGTCGTTCGTGACGACACGCTCCGGCAGATAGGAGCCGCAGCCCAGAATGATCGAGCGAGGCATGGTCATCCGTTGGCCACCACTCCGGACCCGCCGTTTCCGTCGGGGACATCCGGGCCGTTGGCGGGGATATCGTCGTCGGTTTCCGTCAGGATGCTGGGATCGAAGGAGGCACGAAACTGTTCGTAGTCCTCCTTGATGCTTTCGTTGAAATTGTTGGAAATCAGCTCGTAAGCGACGTGGATTGCGTTGGCGAAACCGACCGCGTCGGTGCCGCCGTGGCTTTTTACGCAGATTCCGTTCAGGCCGACGAACATGGCGCCGTTGTAGCGCCGGGGATCGACCCGCATCTTGAAGGTCATGAGCGCCGATTTCGCCAGCATGGCGCCCAGCTTGGCCGGCAGGGAACTGGTCAGGGCTTCCTTCAGGAACTGGCCGAACAGCTTGGCCGTGCCTTCGGCCGTCTTGAGCGCGATGTTGCCGGTGAACCCGTCGGTGACGATCACGTCGACGGTGCCGGCACCGATATCGTCGCCTTCGACGAAGCCGTGGAAGTGCAGCGGAAGCTTGGAATTCATCAATCCCTTGGACGCGAGCTTGACCGCCTGGTTGCCCTTCAGGTCTTCCTGACCGACGTTGAGAATGCCGACGGTGGGCTTTTCCAGGCCCAGCACGTTGCGCGCGAAGACCTCGCCCATCACCGCGAACTGGATCAGGTTTTCGGCATCGCATTCCACATTGGCGCCCAGGTCGAGCATGACGCTTTCCCCACGCCGCGTCGGGAAATAGGTCGCGATGGCCGGCCGGTCGATGCCCGGTAAGGTCTTGAGCACGAACTTGGCCATGGCCATGAGCGCGCCGGTGTTGCCGGCCGACACGATACCCGCGGCCGTGCCGTCGCCGACGGCGTTGATGGCCAGGCGCATGCTGGAATTGCGGCCCTGGCGAAGCGCCTGGGCCGGCTTGGCGTCGTTGGTCACGATATCGGCCGTATGACGCACCTGACACGCCGCGCGGGCCCGGGGAAACCGGTCCAGCAGCGGGTTCAGGCGGGCTTCGTCACCGAACAGGAGAAAACTGACACCCGTCAGCCGCTCAAGAGCCGTGTCCACGCCTTCCACCACCATGTCCGGGGCATTGTCCCCGCCCATGGCGTCGATGGAGAGCGTCAGGTTATCCGACAAGGAAATGTCCTTTCCCGACTGCCTCGTTGTGTTAGCGCCTGGAAAGCAGGCTACGCGGCGTCGTCGGCTTCGATCACTTCGCGGTCGTCATAATGACCACACGCCTGACACACATGGTGGGGGCGCTTCAGTTCACCGCACTTGGGGCATTCGTTATACGAAGACGGCGACAAGCGGTGATGGGCTCGCCTCATGTCCCTTTTCGACTTCGAGATCTTCTTCTTTGGAACAGCCATGTTGACTACACCTTCATTCAAAAAACGCCCGGGCGGCGAACCGCCTGCGGCGCAAAGCCGGTTACTTAAACAATCTCGCTTTTACCTGCAAGCGCTAACCCACCATTATTTTTCATGATCGCGCAGTTTCGCAAGCACCGCGAAGGGGTTGTTTTTGGGCGGATCGGCCTCCCCGCCTCCGTTCTGGGCCGTATTTTCGACCGTCGGCGCGTCTTTGGTGCGGGGATAAGGCTCCATTTCCAGGGCCGTATACTCGCAAACCGCCGCCCCGGCATCAATCACGCCGTCCTCGATCAGATCGGGGGAATCGTCGTCGAAGGGGTCGAGGTCGGCATCTTCGTTGTCAGGGGGCGTATCGATGTAAACGCGGCGAATCGGTCCCTCGATATAGGTCTCGACCGGCTCCAGAGTGACCACGCAGGACTGCACCAGATCGGCGGCAACGGTTCCGTCCAGAACGAACCGGCGTCCCGGCTCGGCCCGCAGCTTGATGCGCGCAACCAGGGATTTGACTTCGGGAATATCCAGGAAATCGGCCAATGCCCGGCGCTCGTCATCGTCGGCATCGATGGTCAGGGACACGACATCGCCGCGCAGCAGGTCGCTGATCGGAACCGGGTTATTCAGGGGAAAGGCGCCTTTTGTCATTGCCCGTCCCCTTCCGGTGCCCATTCAGGGCCCGTGAAGGCAACGCGCCCGGCAAGCAGGTCCACATCCCCCAGGGCCGCCAGGCTTGCCGTCTGGGCCCGTACGTAGCCTGCCAGGCGCCCCACGGCGGCATCAGGGGGCGTGACGTTGCGGTAAAGGTTGCGGCGCAGGGCACCCTCCAGGGCTCCCTCGCCGCCCGTCAGCCCCTCGCGGTAGGCGGTCATGCGGCCATAGAAGCCTTCGACCATCCTCTGGATACGCCGACGCACACCCTCGTCGCCGAATCCCATCTCGCGCAGATTAAGGTCCAGGTCCTCGAACAGCACGTCGAACAGGTCCTGCTTCAGCTTGACAGGGTCCGGGGATACGCGGTTCAGGCGTTCCAGAACCAGGAACATGTGCAGCAGGATCAGATCGTAGCGGCCGTCTTCCGTGTCGGCGACGCCGCCGGCCCCATAGAACGCGGGCTGGCGTGCCTGACGCACGACGTCGCCATACAGGCTGCGTGCGGTCTTGGCGCCGGAAGAACGCTTAAAAAGGGATAGGATCATTGCCGTTTGAACCGGATTTGGGGAAAAACCGCCATATGGGCCCTGGACATGCGCACTCGCGTGACTAATTATCAAGTCCGATTTACCGGGTCCGTTTAGCAAGTCGTGCCGGGCCTTGCACGCAAGAAGATTGCCGCCGGCTGAACATGACACGAAATCCTAAGATCTATCGCAAGCTTATCTCCGCCCGCCCCTGGCTTGGCCTGACGGCCGCCGTATTGGTGTCCGTGGCCGTCGCGGGCTGCGCCACGCGGGTCGCGGTGCGCGGCAATCTGCCCGATTCCGAACGCCTGGCCGAAGTCGTGCCCGGCGATATGAGCCGCGAAGAAGTGGCGGAAATCCTTGGCTCTCCGTCCAGCGTCACGCCCTTCGATTCGCATCTTTGGCTCTATATCAGCGAAAAGACGGAAACCTTCGCGTTCATGGCGCCCAAAGTTCTGGAGCGCAACGTGATCATGGTCCGTTTCAGCGACAAGGGACTGGTCAAGGAGGTCAAGAAGCTCGACCTGTCCTCGGCCCAGGATATCAAGCATGTCGAGCGGATCACGCCGACATCCGGCAACGAGATCACCTTTTGGGATCAGTTGTTCAACAACATGGGGCGCTTCAACAAAAACAACACCGACACCGTCACGCCCGGCGGGCCGACGGGCGGCGTTCCTTAAGCCCGCCTGCGGGCCCCGCGCTCGTTCTTTTCCTCAGCCCATCAGGCAAGAAAAAGCCCCGGAGCAAACCGCCCCGGGGCTTCGTCGTATTCGGTTCGTGAAAGTCCTGACTTAGGCGAGAATCGCCAGCAGCAGGATCGCCACGATGTTGATGATCTTGATCATCGGGTTGATGGCCGGGCCGGCGGTGTCCTTGTAGGGATCACCGACCGTATCGCCCGTCACGGCCGCGTGGTGGGCGTCGGAACCCTTGCCGCCGTGGTTGCCGTCTTCGATGTACTTCTTGGCGTTATCCCATGCACCGCCACCGGAGGTCATGGACAGCGCCACGAACAGGCCGGTCACGATGGTGCCCATCAGCATGGCGCCGAGAGCCGAGAACGCCGCGGACTGGCCGGCAATGGCATTAACCACGAAGTACATGACCGCGGGTGCAAGCACCGGCAGCAAGGACGGCACGATCATTTCCTTGATCGCGGCCTTGGTCAGAATGTCCACGCATTTGCCGTATTCCGGCTTGCCGGTGCCTTCCATGATGCCCGGGATTTCGCGGAACTGGCGGCGCACTTCGACGACCACCTGACCGCCCGCGCGACCCACGGCCATCATGCCCATGGAGCCGAACAGGTAGGGCAGCATGCCGCCGATGAACAACCCGATGACCACATAGGGGTCCTGCAGGGAGAAGGTCACCGAGACATCGGGGAAGTAGTGCTTGAGGTCCTCCGTATAGGCGGCGAACAGCACCAGGGCGGCCAGACCGGCGGAGCCGATGGCATAACCCTTGGTCACGGCCTTGGTCGTGTTGCCGACGGCGTCGAGCGCATCCGTGGTCTTGCGCACGTCTTCCGGCAGATTGGCCATTTCGGCAATCCCGCCGGCGTTGTCGGTGACCGGACCGAAGGCGTCGAGCGCCACCACCATACCGGCCAGCGCCAGCATGGTCGTCGCGGCGATGGCGATGCCGAACAGACCCGCGTTCAGGTAGGAGATGATGATGCCGGCGCAGATCACGATGACCGGCATGGCCGTCGCTTCCATGGACACGGCCAGCCCCTGGATCACGTTGGTGCCGTGGCCGGTTTCAGAGGCCGCGGCAACGCTTTTCACCGGGCGATAGTCGGTGCCGGTGTAGTATTCGGTGATCCACACGATCAGCCCGGTCACGCCCAGGCCGGTCAGGGCCGTGATGAACAGCTGCGTGCCGGTCACCGTCTTGGCGCCCATCGGGATGGCCGTTTCCCAACCGATGAACATGGACACGATGCCGCCGATCAGCGCGGCGGAGATCACGGCAGAGGCGATGAAGCCCTTGTAGAGCGCGCCCATGATGTTCTGGCTGGCGCCCAGCTTGACGAACCAGGTGGAGATCACCGAGGCGACGATGCACACGCCGCCGATGACCAGCGGGAACAGCATCATCTGCTCCTGGGCGGCACCCGTGAAGAAGATGGCGGCCAGCAGCATGGTGGCGACCATGGTCACGGCGTAGGTCTCGAACAGGTCGGCGGCCATGCCGGCGCAGTCACCCACGTTGTCGCCCACATTGTCGGCGATGACGCCGGCGTTGCGGGGATCGTCTTCGGGGATGCCGGCTTCGATCTTGCCGACCAAGTCGGAACCGACGTCAGCACCCTTGGTGAAGATGCCGCCGCCCAGACGGGCGAAGATCGAGATCAGCGACGCACCGAAGCCGAGGGCGACCAGGGCTTCGAGCACATGACGCATGCCTTCGGCCGTCGTGGTGTCGACCATTTCGCGGAGCGCCACGTAGTAGCCGGCGACGCCAAGCAACGCCAGGCCGACCACCAGCATGCCGGTAACGGCGCCGGATTTGAACGCGACGTCCAGGCCGCCGGCCAGGCCCTGCGATTGGGCGGCTTCGGCGGTGCGCACGTTGGCGCGGACGGAGACGTTCATGCCGATGTAGCCGGCCAGACCGGACAGGACGGCACCGATGAAATAGCCGACGGCCACGGTCATGCCGAGCTTCAGGCCAAGCAGAATGCCGATCACGGCGCCGACGATGGCGACGGTCGTGTACTGGCGGTTCAAGTAGGCGGCCGCACCTTCCTGAATGGCGGCTGCGATTTCCTGCATACGTGCGTTGCCGGCAGGCGCCGACAGGACGGAGCGGATGGCATAGGCGCCGTACAGTAGCGCCAGGACACCGCAAGCGATGACCAAGGTGTAAAGCGACATTCTCGTTTATCCTTCATGCATGTGAATAGTGCCGCCGGGATAAACACTCCCCTACCCCAACATTCGGCGGCCCTTGTGATTATTATTCAGCCGGCGTCACAACATGCGATTCCGACCGGAAAGCCGCCGGGAACATACGCAAAGACTTTTCATAAAGCAACCGCCATGGGCAGGAGCATGGCCCTCGCAAGCCGCTGTCAGGGACCGCAAAAACCGACCGATGGCGGGTTATTTCTGGGGGGTGTCGACGACCGATTGGATCAGCACGCTCTGCACCACGTCCTTACCCAGGACGATGTCGGCACGCAGTTGCAAGCGCTGCTGCAGGATGGCCAGATTCAACTGGTCCTGTTCCTTCAACATGCGCGGGATGAAGGTGTGAAGATCTTTGAAGAAGGCGTCTTTCAGGACCGGCGTCATCTTGCGCACTTCGGCAAAATGGTCGTCGTTCCAGACTTCAAGTTTCAATTCGAATTGGAAGTTTCCAAGCACCTTGCCGTTGCCGAAAACGTTGACCAGCAAGGGAGTCATCTCGATGAACTTGGCTTCGCCCTTGCTCGGCCGCTTGGGTTTTTCGACTTCCGCATGGGGGTTGGCGAAGGGACCGAGCTCCATCCATTTCATGGCACCGACGGCGCCGCCGAGGATGCAGATCAGAACGATGAACCCGATAAAGATCTTTTTCATTGGCGTTGGCCGTCAGCCGTTCCGTCTGTGGTCAGGGAGATCGCGTGGCGCCATTATGCAGGTGGCGGCCGGGCGTGCAATGCGGACGATCACCCCGCCCCGGCCGTTAGAAATGCCGGTACCCCCCGGGACCCAGATCCAGCACCGCCCCACCGGGGCCGAGCAGGCGGACCTCCGGTTCCATCGTCATGGTCCCGATACGGGTCACGGGAACGCCCGATTCGCGGGCGGCCGTGGCGACTGCGGCCGCCGATGACGGGGGCGCCGTGAACGCAAGCTCGTAATCGTCGCCGCCGGTCACCAATGTTTCCAGCAGGCTGGGGTCGGCCGCAAGCGCCGCCCGCGCGGCATCGGACAACGGCAGATCCTGGACACCGATCTCGGCCCCCAGGCCCGACGTCTTGGCGATATGGCCGACGTCGGCGGCAAGGCCGTCGGACACGTCGATGCAGCTCGTGGCGATGCTCACCAGGCGAGGTCCGAGCGCCGTCCTTGGCCGTGGCCTGTCATAGCGGTCGCGCAGGAACGCATCGCCGTCGACACCGGCGAGCGTCCGCCCGTCGCGGGCAACCAGAAGGCCGAGGGCCGCATCGCCGATCGACCCGGACAGGTAAAGATCGTCACCGGTCTGCGCCCCGGACCGGCGGAGAGCCTGCCCCGCGGGGACCCAGCCGAGTGCCGTGATCGAGAGCGTGAGCGGCCCGTTCGTGGTCACCGTGTCCCCACCAAGCAGAAAGATGCCGTGTGCGGCCTGCATGTCCCCAAGACCGGAAGCGAAGGTCTGCAGCCAGCCGGGAACGATCGGCTTGGGGGCCGCCAGGGCCAGGGTATACGCGGCCGGTGTGGCGCCCATGGCGGCCAGATCCGACAGATTGACGCCCAACGCCTTGACCGCCAGGCATTCTGGGTCGGCATCGGCCAGGAAATGCTGGCCCGCGACCAGGGCATCGGTGGTAACGACAAGCTGGCAGCCCTTGGGCGGCGTCAGCAGCCCGGCGTCATCCTTGAGGTCGAGCGCTTCCGGCCGGCCCTCGGTCAGGGGCCGGAAATAGGCGGCGATCAGATCGAATTCGCCCAATCTGTCCGGTTCGTCGTTGTCGCTCATGCGGTTAGGTACATCCGTCGTGTCCCCCATCCATTGGGAGGGAAATTGTGGCGACCTTTAAGTGAACTCCGCCGGGCGGAGTTCGCGACCCAGATGGTCGAGAAAGCCGTTGACCAGGGCTGGTTCGCGCCCGTCGAAAAAGGCGTCGGCGACGTCCACGTATTCCTTGATGACGACCACGGCGGGAACCTGCGGCCGTTTGGCCATTTCAAAGGCCGCCGCGCGCAGTACCGCGCGCAGGAGGGCTTCCAGGGACTCCACCGTATGCGGGTGGTTGAGCGCCATCTTCAGGTAGCGGTCGACGCCCTCGAGATCGTTGCTGACCCCCGCGACCAGTTCCTTCAACAGGTCCAGGTCCGGTGGCGTGAAGCCGTTTTCGTCGTCGTTGCCGCCATGACCGTCATCGGCGTCGAGAGCGGACGACGACCAGCGTTCGGCCATGATGGCTTCCAGCACCGGATCCGCGCCGGCACCGGCCAGATCCATTTCATACAGCGCCTGCACGGCGGCCAGACGGGCCGAACTGAGGGGGGCGGATCGGGTTGTGGTCATGGATCGTCCTTAACTTCCGCCGAAACGCTGTTTAACGTCGATCATGGCAAGGCAGGCGCGGGCCGCTTCGGCGCCCTTGTTCTTGCCCTTGGGATCGGCGCGCACGTGGGCCTGGTCACCGTTTTCGCAGGTCAGCACCCCGAAGCCGAGCGCCAGGCCGTCCCGCGTCGTCAGGTCCATAATGGCGCGGCTGGCTTCGGTGCAGATATGGTCGTAGTGACTGGTTTCGCCGCGAATCACGCAGCCGAAAGCAAGGAACCCGGCGTATTTGCCGCCGAAGGCCGCATGGCGGATGGCGGCGGGAATTTCGAATACGCCCGGCACTTCCAGGCGCTCGTGGTGCAGGCCGGCCTCGGTCAGCAGCGGCAGGGCGCCGGCGATCAGGCCGTCGGCAATGTCCGGATAGTAGCGGGATTCGACGATCAGGACTGTGCCCTTCGGGGCCTCGGCGGCGCTCACTCGGCACCTCGGTCGATGGGGTGGCGGCCGACGATGGTCAGCCCATGGCCGTCCAGGCCGACCACGGTCTTGGTCGAATTGGTTAAAAGGGTCATCTCCGTAATGCCGAGGTCGGTCAGGATCTGTGCGCCCACGCCGTAATCGCGGAGCTGGCCGGATGGCTTCTCGCCCTCGCCCAGCTTGGCCTTGACCCGGTCGGACAGGCTGGTCGGCATGGGCTCGCGGATCAGCACGATGACGCCCCGGCCCATCTCGCCGATGATTTCCATGGAGCGCTGCAACAGGCCGTCGGCGCCCCGTGAATTGTCGCCCAGGACGTCTTCCAACACATTGAGCGCATGCATGCGCACGGGCACCGGCCCGCCTTTGGAAATGTCGCCCTTCACCAGGGCGATGTGTTCCGCATAGGCCACGGTGTTCTGATAGATCGCCATGGTGAAGCTGCCGCCGTGGCGGCTTTCGAACGGCGTTTCCAAAATGCGTTTGACCAGCCGGTCGTTCTTGCGCCGGTAGGCGATCAGGTCGGCGATGGTCGCGATCTTCAGCCCGTGATGCTGGGCGAAGCCGACCAGATCGGGCATCCGCGCCATGGTGCCGTCGTCGTTCATGATCTCGCAGATCACGCCGGCCGGGCTGAGGCCCGCCAGGCGCGCCACATCGACGGCCGCTTCCGTATGACCGGCGCGCACCAGGGTGCCGCCGTCGCGGGCTTCCAGCGGGAAGATATGGCCCGGCGTGGCGATGTCGGCCGCCCCCCGCGCCGGGTCGATGGCGACGGAGACCGTGCGCGCCCGGTCCGAGGCGGAAATACCCGTGGTGACGCCCTCGCGGGCCTCGATCGACACGGTGAAGGCCGTCTGATGGCGCGACGAATTGGTGCGGCTCATATGCGGCAGGTCCAGCTTTTCGACCCGCTCGCGGGTCAGCGCCAGGCAGATCAGCCCGCGCCCGAAGCGTGCCATGAAGTTGATGGCGTCCGGGGTCGCCATCTGGGCCGGGATGACCAGATCGCCCTCGTTCTCGCGTTCCTCGTCGTCGACCAGGATGAACATGCGCCCGTTGCGCGCGTCCTCAATGATGTCCTCGATCGGCGACAGGATGCCGTCGTAGGCGTTAACGTCTTGTAATTTCAAGGGGCTTCACCGTTTGTCTGCATAAGCCGCGCAACATAGCGCGCCAGCATGTCGATTTCCAGGTTCACGGCGCCGCCGACGGCCAGGCCGCCGAGGGTCGTCTGTTCCTGGGTATGGGGGATGATATTGACCGTGAAATCCCGGGCCAGGGCCGTGTTCACGGTCAGCGACACACCGTCCAGAGTGACCGAGCCCTTGGCGGCGATGAAGGGAGCCAGGGCGTCCGGCGCGCGGAAGGTCAGTTTCAGGGACTCCCCTTCCGTTTCCCGTGCCACCAACTCGGCCATGCCGTCGACATGGCCGGACACGATATGTCCGCCCAACTCGTCCCCGGCCTTGAGCGCCCGCTCCAGGTTGACGGTGGTGCCTTCGTGCCAAGTGCCGAGCGTCGTCAGCCGCCGGGTTTCGCCAGAGGCTTCGAAGGCGAGCCAACCTGCTCCTTTTTCGATCACCGTCAGGCAGCAGCCGGAACAAGCGACCGATGCGCCGATGGCGATATCGCCGGTGTCGAAGGCGGTTTCGATTTCCAGACGGCCGTCATCCGCATGCTGGATGGCGCGGACCCGGCCGACGTCGGTGATGATGCCTGTGAACATGAGTGTTACTTACGCCGGACGGGGGCGAACCGCCAGTATTTCCAGGATGTCATCGCCGACCAGTTCCATGGACAGGCGCTCGAAGCGCAACGCGTCGCTCATCGTGACCACGGATAGAGGTGCGACCGCCGGAATGCCGTCGCTGCCGACCACCACGGGGGCATGGAACCAAGCCAGGCGATCAACCAGTCCGGCCTTCAGGAAAGTCGCCGCGACCGTGCCGCCCCCCTCGATCAACAGGCGCGTGATCCCGGCCCGGGCCAGGGTGGCGAGAACCGCCGCAGGATCCGGCCGGCCGTCGCTTCCAGCGGCGACGCGGACCACCTGGGCCCCCATTTTCTCCAATGTTTCCGCGGCTTCGGGAGAAGAATCCGGAACCGTAACGACCCACAGGGGCACATCCTTGGCCGATGCCACCAGCTTGCCCTTTGGCGGAGTCTTCAGATGCGTGTCGAGTACCACCCGCGCAGGTGATTGGCGATCCATGCCCGGCAGACGGCAGGTCAGTTCCGGATCGTCAGCCAGCACCGTGCCGATCCCCACCATGATCGCATCGGCCTGCGCACGCATCAGATGGCCGCGCGCCCGGGCCGCGTCGGAAGTCACCCATTTGCTGTCCCCGCCGGCGGCGGCGATGCGGCCGTCGAGGCTGGAGGCCGCCTTCAGCAGGACCAGCGGCCGGCCCTTGGCGGCGCGGGTGAAATAGCCGGCGTTGATTTCCCGGGCGTGGGGCTCGTCCAGGCCCTGGTCGACGGTGATCCCGGCGTTTTCCAAGGCGGCGACGCCCTGCCCGGCCACCCGATCGTCCGGATCGGTGACGGCGATGACGACACGGCGGATGCCGGCGGCGATCAGGGCCTCCGTGCAGGGGCCGGTCTGGCCCGTGTGGCAGCAGGGTTCCAAGGTCACATAGGCCGTGGCGCCCCGGGCCAGTTCCCCTGCCCGTGCCAGGGCTTCGGTTTCGGCATGGGGCCTGCCGCCCGGCTGGGTCCAGCCGCGCCCGACCACGCGGCCGCCGCCGTCGCGGCAGCCTTCAAGGTCCGGGCGGACCAAGACGCAGCCGACCGCCGGATTGGGCCAGGCATTGCCCAGCCCGCGCCGGGCCAAGCCCAGCGCCATGACCATGAACCGCCGGTCGTGTTTGGTGAATGGCTTAGTCGTCTTCGCCACTTAAATTCTCGACGAAGGCCTCAAAGTCCTTGGCCTCGCGGAAGTTTCGGTAGACGGAGGCAAAACGAACGTAGGCGACCTGATCCAGATTGGCCAGATTCTCCATAACCATTTCGCCGACCACTTTGGAGGGAATCTCGTTTTCCCCCAAAGTTTCCAGGCGGCGCTGTATGGAATTGACGATCCGCTCGATACGGTCTTCGTCGACCGGGCGTTTGCGGAGCGCGATGTGCAGGGAACGCGACAGCTTGTCGCGGTCGAAGGGGGTCTTTTCCCCGCCTTTCTTGACGACCACAAGTTCACGCAGCTGGACCCGTTCAAACGTCGTCCAGCGGGCACCACAGGCCGGGCAGAAGCGTCGGCGGCGTACCGCCGAGCCGTCTTCGGTCGGCCGGGAATCCTTCACCTGAGAATCGTCATGTCCGCAGAATGGGCACCGCATCGGTCACTACTCCCCAATATTTTGTGTTTTGTACCCGCTCAGGTCTAAACAAGCCGTTACCGGCCTAGATGTTCGAATAGATCGGAAAATCCCGGCACAGCCGGCCCACGGCTTCGGCCGCCTTGGCTTCCACCGCAGAATTGTCGTCCGGATTGGCGGCGACGCCATCCAGCACGTCGGCGATCAGGTTGCCGATTTCGCGGAATTCCCCCTCGCCGAAGCCGCGCGTGGTGCCCGCCGGCGTGCCGAGCCGGATGCCCGAGGTCACCGTCGGCTTTTCCGGATCGAACGGCACGCCGTTCTTGTTGCAGGTCATGCGGGCGTTTTCCAGGGCGGCCTCGGCCGCGACCCCGGTCAGCCCCTTGGCGCGCATATCGACCAGCATCAGATGCGTGTCCGTGCCGCCGGCGACGATATCGAAGCCGCGGGAAACCAGCGTTTCCGCGAGAACCCGGGCATTGGCGACGACGCGCGCCGAATAGTCCTTGAATTCAGGGCGCAACGCTTCGCCGAAAGCCACCGCCTTGGCGGCGATGACATGCATCAGCGGCCCGCCCTGCAGGCCCGGGAACACGGCCGAATTGATCTTTTTGGCGATCGCTTCGTCGTTGGTCAGGATCATGCCGCCGCGGGGACCGCGCAGGGTCTTGTGGGTCGTCGTGGTGGCGATGTCCGCATGGGGGAACGGGCTTGGATGCACCCCGGCGGCGACCAGGCCCGCGAAATGCGCCATATCGACCATCAGCAACGCGCCGACCTTGTCGCAGATCTCGCGGAACTTGGGGAAATCAAGAGTGCGGGGATAGGCGGAACCGCCGGCGATGATGATCTTGGGCTTGTGTTCCATGGCCAGGCGCTCGACCTCGTCGAAATCGACCAGCGCGTCCTGACGGCGCACGCCGTACTGCACGGCGTCGAACCACTTGCCGGACATGGCGGGCGGCGCCCCGTGGGTCAGATGGCCGCCGGCGGCCAGGGACATGCCCATGATGGTCTCACCCGGCTTGACCAGGGCCAGCATCACGGCCCCGTTGGCCTGCGCGCCCGAATGGGGCTGCACGTTGGCGAAACCGCAGTTGAACAGCTTCTTGGCCCGGTCGATCGCCAGGGTTTCCGCGACATCGACGAATTCGCAGCCGCCGTAATAGCGCCGCCCGGGATAGCCCTCGGCGTACTTGTTGGTCATGACCCCGCCCTGGGCCTCCATGACCGCGCGGGACACGATGTTTTCGGACGCGATCAGCTCGATCTTGTCCTGCTGGCGTTTCAGCTCGGCGCGCTCGGCGGCGTAAAGCTCCGGGTCCGTCTCGGACAACGGTGCTTCGAAGAAGCGGTTGAGGGACGGATCGGCGTATTTCGGGGTATTGGCGTCGGGCATGGCGGGTTCTCGGTCCTTGAAGTTCGGTTGCAGCGCCCGGACGCCGTCGGCAGCGGGCGCGGATGTTCAGGCTATGTGGCGGCCGGCCCTAGGCCGGGGTGGACAGCTTGTCCACGCGGCGGCCGTGGCGGCCGCCTTCGAAGTCGGTTTCCAGGAATATTTTAAGGCAATCCTTGGCCGTTTCGGCGCCGATCATGCGGCCGCCGAAGCAGATTACGTTGGCGTCGTTGTGCTGGCGGCACATGCGAGCCCCGAGCGCATCATGGATCAGGGCGGCGCGGACTTCCGGATAGCGGTTTGCAGCAATGGAAATGCCGATGCCGGAGCCGCAGACCAGAACGCCCAAGTCGGCCTTGCCATCGCGGATGGCCTGGGCCATGGCGAAGCCGAAATCGGGGTAATCGACCGAGTCCTCGGAATTGGTGCCGAGGTCCAGGACCTCATGGCCCATGTCGGCAAGCTGCTTCAGCAGATCGGTTTTCAAGGCGAAGCCGGCGTGATCGCAGGCGATGGCGACGGGTTTGGTGCTCACGGTTGTCCACCTGGGGCTTTTGGAAGGCTGCGTTCGTCCGGCGGCAGTGATACCACATCTCGATTCCTGCCGCCACACGAACACAAGGGCTCTGCGCCGCTCCAGATGTAGAAATCACTGGATCGGCGCGACACATGTGGAAAAACCGGCGCCGAAAATCAAGCGCCGAATTGTTCGGGAACAAACGCCGTGCACGCAAAAGGAGACCCCGGTGCGATCTGCACCGGGGGGGCTTCAATTTTGTTCGGGTTTTCCTCGGCGTCGGTCTACTTCGTTCCCGTCAGGGCGTCGTAGCTGGTCATCAGGTTGCGGTAGTCGGGAATATGGTTGGACAGCAGGGTGGCCAAACCTTCCACGTCGTTACGCCAGTCACGGTGCAACTCACAGGCGACAGCGAACCAGTTCATCAACTGGGCACCGGCCTGACTCATGCGGTTCCAGGCGGACTTCTGGGCGATCTCGTTGAACGTGCCGGAGGCGTCGGTCACCACGAAGACATCAAATCCTTCCTCCAGGGCAGAAAGCGCCGGGAAAGCGACACAGACCTCGGTCACCACGCCGGCAATGATCAGCTGCTTCTTGCCGGTTGCCTTCACGGCGTTCACGAAATCCTCGTTGTCCCAGGCGTTGATGTTGCCGGGGCGTGCGATGTAAGGCGCGTCGGGGAATATTTCCTTCAGTTCCGGCATCAAGGGGCCGTTGGGCCCGTTCTCGAAGCTGGTGGTCAGAATGGTCGGCAGACCGAAATACTTGGCCAAATCGGCGAGAGCGAGGACGTTGTTGCGGAACTTGTCCGGGTCGATATCGCGGACCAGGGACAGCAGGCCGGCTTGATGATCGACCAGGAGGACGGCCGCGTTGTCTTTGTCGAGGCGAACATAAGGTTTGGTGGTCATGACAGGTTTCCTTCAATGAGGGTGACGTGGGTTGATCAAAGGAAGCTAATGTCAGGACGATGTTGCTGGTAGATGTCAAAAATGCATATCATTGTCCTACAAATAGAACGATAGGAGGACGGCGATGCAGGACCTGAATGACCTCTACTTCTTCGTCCAGTCGGTTGAATATGGGGGCTTCGCGCCAGCGGCCCGGGCCTTAGGTGTGCCGAAATCCAAACTGAGCCGCCGGGTCGCCATGCTGGAGGAGCGATTGGGCGTGCGGCTGATCAATCGGTCCACCCGCTCTTTCGCCACAACCGAGATCGGCCGGGTCTACGCCGAGCACTGCAGGGCCATGCTGGTCGAGGCCGAGGCGGCGCAGGACGCCGTGGACTCTCTTCGCGTGGAACCCCGTGGCGTGATACGCATGACCTGCCCGACTGCAATCCTGCATGCGAACGTCAGCGGCATGCTTGCGGAATTCATGGCGCAATATCCTGAAATCACGGTGTATCTCGAAGACACGAACCGCCGCGTCGATCTCTTGAGCGAAGGCGTGGACATCGCCATCCGCGTGCGCCCGCCGCCGCTTGAGGACAGCGATCTTGTGATGCGGGTGTTTTCTGACCGGGGGCAGAGCTTGGTCGCGAGCCCGGTGCTTGTACGGGAGAAAGGAATGCCGCTCCAGCCGACCGAACTGAGCGGCTGGCCGAGCTTGGGGGTCGGCGTGCCGCAGCAATCCTATGTTTGGACGCTGTTCGGTCCTGACGGGGACATTGCCTCCGTCCAACACATACCGCGTTTTGTGACGACGGATATGACTGCGCTGCGGGACGCGGCGGTTGCCGGCGGTGGTGTCGTACAGCTTCCGCTTTTGATGCTGCGCGATCAGCTGGCGGATGGCGCCCTGGTCAATGTGTTGCCGGATTGGGCGCCGCGCCGGGAAATCATCCACGCGGTGTTTCCAAGCCGACGGGGTATGTTGCCGTCCGTCCGCGCGTTGTTGGACTTTCTTGCCGAAGGCTTCGCCGCGCTCAACGAGGACTGAGCGGACCGGCGGTCAGGCCAGCAGGTCCGTTCGCCCGGTGCGACCCGGCCCCATGATCTGGGCTCGGCGCTTGCGCAGCACGTATTTCAGTTTCCGCACCGCCAAGTTCTTGACCATGGATTGGGAGTATTTGGCGTCGCAGATGGAGATCACTTCGACACCCGTGCGCGGGTCGATGGCGGTGACACGCACATAACGCCCCTTGGGCTGGAATTCGAACAGCACTTCCGGCAGATAAACGTCGTCTTGCTCGGCCAAGCCAGAGCCCTCATTTTCGGCCGGGAGGCGGCCGTTTCGGCCGGTCCGGCTACATGTTCCGGCGGTATTGCCCGCCCGCATCGAACAATGCGTCCGTGATCTGTCCCAGGGAACACGATTTCACGGCATCCATCAAGGCCGCAAACAGGTTGCCGTCCGATGCGGCAGCGGCCTTGAGATGGGCGAGCGCCGCCTGGGCATCTTCGTGCCGTGCATCGTGAAACGCCCGCAGCCGTTTGATCTGATTCTGTTTTTCCTCTTCCGAGGACCGCTGCAACGGCGGTTCGGCCAAGCCTGCGTCCGGGTTGGGGTTGAGAAAGGTATTGACGCCGATGATGGGCAGATTGCCGTCGTGTTTGAGGGTCTCGTAATGCAGGGATTCCTCTTGAATTTTGCCGCGCTGATACCCTGTCTCCATGGCGCCGAGCACGCCGCCGCGCTCGGAAATGCGCTCGAACTCCTGCAACACGGCCTCTTCCACCAGGTCGGTCAACTCGTCGATCACGAACGCCCCCTGGTTGGGGTTTTCGTTCTTGGCCAGGCCCCATTCCTTGTTGATGACCATCTGGATGGCGATGGCCCGGCGCAGACTGTCCTCGGTCGGGGTGGTGAAGGCCTCGTCAAAGGCATTTGTGTGCAGGGAATTACAGTTGTCGTAGACCGCGATGAGGGCCTGCAACGTGGTGCGGATGTCGTTGAAGTCCATTTCCTGGGCGTGCAGCGACCGGCCCGAGGTTTGGATATGGTATTTGAGTTTCTGTGAACGTTCGTTCGCGCCGTAGCGTTCGCGCATGGCAACCGCCCAGATGCGCCGCGCGACCCGGCCCATGACCGTGTATTCCGGGTCCATGCCGTTGGAGAAAAAGAACGACAGGTTGGGCGCGAAGTCGTCGATCTTCATGCCGCGGGCCAGGTAGGCCTCGACGAAGGTGAAGCCGTTGGCGAGCGTGAAGGCCAACTGCGAAATCGGGTTCGCCCCCGCTTCGGCGATGTGATAGCCGGAGATCGAGACGGAATAGAAGTTCCGCACCTTGTTCTCGACGAAATAGGCCTGGATATCGGCCATCATGCGGAGCGCGAATTCGGTTGAGAAGATGCAGGTGTTCTGGCCCTGGTCTTCCTTGAGGATGTCCGCCTGCACGGTGCCGCGCACGTTGGCCAGGGTAAACGCTTTGATTTCCGCGGCTTCCGCGTCGTCGGGGGCGCGGCCCTTCTCGGCCTCGAACTTGGCCAATTGCTGGTTGATCGCCGTGTTCAGGAACATGGCCAGGATGGTCGGCGCCGGGCCGTTGATGGTCATGGAGACCGAGGTCGTGGGCGCGCAGAGGTCGAAGCCGTCGTACAGTTCGGCCATGTCCTGCAGGGTCGCGATCGAAACGCCCGAATTGCCGACCTTGCCATAGATGTCCGGCCGCTCGTCCGGATCGAAGCCGTAGAGCGTCACGGAATCGAAGGCCGTCGACAGGCGCTTGGCCTCGGACTCCTTGGACAGATACTTGAACCGGGCGTTGGTGCGCTTGGGATCGCCCTCGCCCGCGAACATGCGGGTGGGGTCTTCCTCGGTCCGTTTGAAGGGGAACACCCCCGCCGTATAGGGGAAATACCCCGGCAGGTTTTCCCGCATCAGCCATTTAAGCAGTTCGCCGTGATCTTCATATTTCGGCAGGCTGACGCGGCGGATCGTGTTACCGGACAGGGTCGTGCGGGTCAGCGCATTGCGGATTTCCCGATCCCGCACGGTGACCACCATCTCGTCGCCTGAATAGGCGTCTTTCAGCGCCGGCCAAGCATCCAAAAGGGCATGGGCTTCGGCGCTCAATTCTTTCGACTTTGAGTCAGCAAGACTCGCTACATCGTTGGAAGTCTTGCCCATTTCTTCCAGCATACGGCTTGTTTCCAGGGCCTGCTGGCGGGCCCGGGCGATCCGCGCCTGGGCCTCGGCGCGGGCCAGGTAGCCGCGCACCTCATCGGCGATTTCGGCGAGATAGCGCTGGCGGTCCGGCGGCACGATGGCCTGCCCCGGCTCCGACGTCCGCACCGCCACTGACGGCAGCAGATGGGGCAACGCCGGAAAACCCTTGGCCGTGAACTGGCTCAGCAGTTCCTGGTAGACCGCCGTCACCCCGGCGTCGTTGAACCGGGAGGCAATCGCGCCGAACACGGGCATATCGTCGGGTTTGGCGCCGAAGGCTTCGCGGTTGCGTAGCACCTGTTTGCGCACGTCGCGCAGGGCGTCCATGGCGCCTTTGCGGTCCATCTTGTTGATCACGATGACGTCGGCGAAATCCAGCATGTCGATCTTCTCAAGCTGGCTGGCGGCGCCGAATTCCGGGGTCATGACGTAAAGCGAGACGTCGCAGAACGGCACGATACCGGCGTCCCCCTGCCCGATCCCCGGCGTTTCGATGATGACGATGTCGGCGCCTGCTGCCTTCACGGCGGCGATGATGTCGGCGAGCGCCGGCGGGACTTCCGTCTTGGCGTCCCTTGTGGCCAGGGAGCGGAAGAACACGTTGGGCGCGTTGTTGGCGTTCATGCGGATGCGGTCGCCAAGCAGCGCTCCGCCTGTCTTGCGCCGGGTCGGGTCGATGGCGACGACGGCGATGCGCGGTTCGCCCGACCCAAAGCGGAACCGCCGCACGATTTCGTCGGTCAGCGACGATTTACCCGCACCGCCCGTGCCCGTGATGCCAAGCACCGGAACCGTGTCGCGGCTTTGGGCGATGGCGTTTAATTCTTCCAATAAGGGCTTGGGCAGGCGGCCGTCCTCGATCGCCGTGATGATGCGGGCCAGTTCGGCCGCGTCGCCGGCCTTGAGACCGCCCAGGTCCTTGGGCAGATCGGCGGAGAGATCGCGCCGTGCTGTCTGAATCATGTCGGCGATCATGCCCTGAAGGCCCAGACGCCGGCCGTCCTCGGGCGAATAGACGCGGGTCACGCCATAGGCTTCCAGATCCCGCACCTCGTCGGCGACGATGACACCGCCGCCGCCGCCGAACACGGCGATGTCGGGCCGGCCGCGCTGACGCAGCAGGTCGATCATGTACTTGAAATATTCCACATGGCCGCCCTGATAGCTCGAGACGGCGATGCCGTGGGCGTCTTCCTGGATGGCGGCGGTGACGACCTCGTCGACGGACCGGTTGTGACCCAGGTGAATGACCTCGGCGCCCTGCGCCTGCAGGATGCGGCGCATGATGTTGATGGCAGCGTCGTGGCCGTCGAACAGGGCGGCGGCGGTAACGAAACGGACCGGATGCAGCGGCCCCTTGCTGGCATCACCCTGGGCCTGTTTCGATCCGGCGGTGGGAAGTGTGTCGTCCGGCACGATGGTGTTTCCGATCCCAATGATTGTTATAGTTTCCGTTTACGTAAACGTAAGGCAAATCCCCTATTGGGTAAAGGGACCAATCCCCTGAACGTGGGGCCAAGGGATGCCAAGAAACGTTGACTTTACCCCGGGCCCAAGGGATTTTGTCGGCTCCGTCCAAGCCATTTGGCTGACTTGACCCTCATTGGAAGCAACCGCCCGTGTCCACATTCCCCCGCAAGCGCATGCGCCGCAACCGGCGTGAACCCTGGATCCGGCGGCTGGTCGCCGAGCACAAACTGTCCTCGGACGACCTGATCTGGCCGGTGTTCGTGGTCGAGGGCACAAACAAGCGCGAACCCATTCCGTCGATGCCGGGCGTCGAGCGCCTGTCCGTCGATCTGCTGGCAGGTGCGGTGACGGAAGCCCGCGAACTTGGCATTCCCGCCATTGCCCTGTTTCCCTATACGGACGACAACCTGAAGACCCCGGACGCCAAGGAAGCCTACAACCCGGACAACCTGGTGTGCCGCGCCGTGCGCGCCGCCAAGGCCGCCGTGCCGGACGTCGGGGTGATCTGCGACGTGGCGCTCGACCCCTTCAATTCCGACGGCCACGACGGCCTTGTGAAGGATGGGATCATCCTCAACGACGAAACCGTTGATATTCTGGTCAAGCAATCCCTGGTCCAGGCCGAGGCCGGCTGCGACATCATCGCCCCGTCGGACATGATGGACGGGCGCGTCGCCGCCATCCGCGACGCCCTGGACGACGCGGGCCGCCAGGACGTCTCCGTGCTGGCCTATGCGGCTAAGTATGCGTCGGGCTTCTACGGGCCGTTCCGCGATGCGGTTGGCTCCAAAGGGGCCTTGAAGGGCGACAAGGCGACCTACCAGATGAACCCGGCCAACGTGGACGAAGCGATGTGGGAGGTCACCCTGGACGTCGAGGAAGGTGCGGACATGGTCATGGTCAAGCCGGGCCTGCCATATCTGGACGTGGTGCGCATGGTGAAGCAGGAGTTCCGTCTGCCGACCTTCGTCTACAACGTGTCGGGCGAATACGCGATGCTGCGCGGTGCCGGCGATGCCGGCTGGCTGGATTACGACAAGGTGGTGGTGGAAACCATGATGGCGTTCAAGCGCGCGGGTGCCGACGCGATCCTGACCTATGCGGCCTTGGATGTCGCGCGTCTGTTGCGTGGGTGATGGGCGATCGCTTCTAGGGCCGGACGCTGATGTTCAGCAGGCGGTGCACATCAAGCACCACCATTAACTCACCCTTCAACCGATAGATCCCGTTGGCGAATTCGCGCCATAGAGAATCAAGGGTCGCCGGATTGCGCTCGTATAGATCGTTGGACAAGCTGACCACATCGCCGATGCTGTCGACCAGCAGGGTATAAAGCTCGTGTTCGTGCTCCACCGTCACCGCCATGGCGTTTTCCGAGGCTTCCGTGCTGCTCGGCAAGCCTAACCGCACGCGCACGTCGATGACGGTGACGATGCGGCCGCGCAGGTTGATGGAGCCGCGCACTTCCGGTGGCGCCAGCGGGATCGAGGCGATGCGGTCCGGTGATAGGATGTCTTGGACCATCAGCACGGGAATGCCGAACAGCTGTTTCTTGACCCGGAAGGTCACGAAATCTTCCAGGTCCTCACCCGGGTGCGTCGCCAGTTCGCGGGTTTCCGCTTCGCGCAGCGCGCGGGACGAATTTACAGCCTGAACTTCCGCCATTGTCGGCACTCCCCAGGTTTCCGGCGGTCTTGCGCGAAAATGCGTCTGACCGATCCTTAACGTGGCTGCATAGTATTCGTCGGCCCGGCGACTTTCAATACAGACAAAGGTATGTGTCCGCTGAATAAATTCGGGCCGGTTCAGTCCGTAAGCCAGTCCGCGATCAGATTCAGCTGAACCTCGTCCATCAAAGCCGGCGCATGACCGACACCGGGAATTTCATGGGCCGTCGCCTTGGGGCCGCGGGATTGCATCTCCGCCAGGGTGTCGGCGCGCAAAAGGTCCGATTGCGCGCCCCGGATCACGGTGACCGGACAACGGATCGCGTCCCACACGGGCCATAGCACCAAATCGTTGTCGACCGCGCTTTGGAACGGTTTGGCCAGGCCGGGATCGTACTTCAGCACCAGCCGCCCGCCGCCCCCCTCACGCACGCTGTGGCGGGCGAGATGGGCCCATTGGTCATCGGTCAGGGGGCCGAACGGCGCGTGGACTTGGCGGATATAGGCTTCCGCTTCGGCCATGTCGGCGAAATCCGGCGCCGTGCCCAGGTAGGCGGCGATGCGCTGTAGAGAGTCCTTGGTCACCACCGGCCCGGCATCGTTCATCAGCAGGCGTTCGACCGGTGTCCCCGGCCCCGCTGCCATGATCATGCCGAGCAAGGCCCCCATGGAGGTTCCGAGCCAAGCGACCCGGTCCACATCGAGCCGGGCGATCAAGGCCGTCAGGTCGGCGAGGTACTGCGGATAGCCGTATTGCAGGGGATCGGCCAAGCGGCCGCTGTCGCCGCGCCCGACGATGTCGGGGCAAACGACGCGCCAGCGGTCGGAGAACCGTTCGGCCACCGCATCGAAGTCGCGGCCGTTGCGGGTCAGGCCATGAACGCAGAGCAGCACGGGGCCGTCGGCCGGTCCCCACTGCCAATAGACGACCTCGTGAAACGTGCCGAGGGCGGAGCGGCCGAGGAACGATTTGCGCTGCATGTCGTTTCGCTCCCCTGCCCTGACCCGCCGCAGCGTCAGATCACGCCGCGGTCGCGCAGGCCCGCGACCTCGTCGGGGCTGAGACCCAGGACCTCGCCCAGGACCTCTTCCGAATGTTGGCCCAGAACCGGCGGCGCCATGCGATAATCGACCTGCGATTTCGAGAATTTCAGCGGGCTCGCGACCATGCTGACCGGCTTGCTGCCGGTCTTCGGGTGCGGCATGTCGAGCCGCATGCCGCGGGCCAGGAACTGCGGATCGGAAAACACCTGGTCCAGGCGGTTGATGGGCCCGCAGCTGACGTTGTTCTTCTCCAACTCGGTCAGCCAGAATTCCGACGGCTTGGCGGCGATGATCGGCTTCAGCAGAGCGACGATCTCGTCCCGGTTCGACACGCGGTTGGCGTTGGTCGCGAATTTCGGGTCTTCGGCCAGGTTCTCGCAGCCGGCGACCTTGCAGAAACGCTGGAACTGGCCGTCGTTGCCCACCGCCAGAATGATGTCGCCGTCGGCGGTCGCGAACGACTGATAAGGCACGATGTTCGGGTGCGCATTGCCCAGCCGCGGCGGGTTCTGACCGGTGGCCAGGAAGTTCGCCCCCTGGATCGACAGAATGGCGGCGGTGGTGTCCAGCATGCCGATGTCGATATGCTGGCCCTCGCCCGTGACTTCGCGGTGACGCAGGGCGGCGTTGATGCCGACGGCGGCGTACATGCCCGCGATCAGGTCGGAAATGGGGATGCCGGCTTTCTGCGGATCGCTGTCCGGCTCGCCGGTGACGCTCATGAAGCCGCCCATGCCCTGGATCAGCACGTCGTATCCGGGACGGTTGGCGTAGGGCCCCGTATGGCCGAAGCCGGTGACCGAGCAATAGACCAGGCCCGGATTGTCGTCCTTCAGCTGCTCATAGCCCAGGCCGTACTTGGCCAGGCCGCCCGTCTTGAAGTTTTCGACCAGCACGTCGGACTTGGCGATCATCTTCTTCGCCAGTTCGATGCCTTCGGGTTTGGTCAGGTCCAGGGTGATCGAGCGCTTGTTGCGGTTGGCGCAGGTGAAATAGGCGCTCTGGTCCGTGTCCTGGCCGTCGCCGTCCTTCAGGTAGGGCGGCGCGAAGCCGCGCGTGTCGTCACCCTTGCCGGGAATTTCCACCTTGATCACGTCGGCGCCCAAGTCGCCAAGAATCTGCGTGCAGGAGGGGCCCGCCAGAATGCGGGTCAGATCGAAAACCCGAAGGCCGCTCAAGGGTCCGGACATGTCTGTTTCCTTTTGTTGGTCGCGCCTTATTGTGGGCGTCAGGCGATGGTAGGGAACGCTTGGCACGCCCGGAAACCGGGGGCCGGCGCAAGTTTGGTGTCGCGCGATGTATAACGCCAAGATTTACCCCCCGCAATGCAGGCGGGCGAAAATTTCCGGCCCGAAAGGTTCGCGATGCGGCTGCGTGGGCTGAAGGTCTGGGGCCTTGCGCTGGCCGTGGCGCTTGTTGGCGGCGGTGCGACCTTGCTCGCCCCGACCTTTGCCAAGACGTCGGGAAGCCTGAGGCTCACGGGGCTTTCGGCACCGGTGACGGTCACCCGCGACGGCCATGGCGTGCCGCGCATCCGCGCCGACAACGGGGACAGCGCCTTTTTCGCCCTCGGTTTCGTCCATGCCCAGGACCGGTTCTTCCAGATGGAATTGATGCGCCGCGCGGGGGCTGGGCGGCTGGCGGAAATGTTGGGCGCGCCGGCCCTCGACATGGACCGCTACATGCGACGGCTGGGAATCTACCGGCTGGCCGAAGCGCAGGCGAAGGCCGCGTCGCCCGCATTGAAGAGCCGTCTGAAGGCCTATGCCGCCGGGGTCAATGCCTGGATCGACGAGACCGCTTGGCCGCGCACCGTCGAATTCCTTGCCCTGCGCCACACGCCCGAACCCTGGCGACCCGCCGACAGCCTGGTATGGGGCAAGCTGATGGCCCTGCGCCTGGCGGGTAATTGGCGGACGGAACGCCTGCGTCTCGACATGCTGGCCAGACTGTCGCCGGAACAGGTGGATTTCCTGTGGCCGCCCTACCCCGGCGACGCACCGACGGCCTTTCCGGGCGTGCCCGGCGGCAGCAGCGGTTTGGCGGCCTTTCCCGCCATGGATTGGGATCCGCGCAGCGTGGGCGCGCCGGGCACGGCGTCCAACGCCTGGGCGCTGTCGGGGGCGCGCACGTCGACCGGCAAGCCGTTCCTGGCCAACGACCCGCATCTGGAATTCCGGGCGCCGATCTTATGGTATCTGGCCCGCCTGGAAACCCCGGACGGCGTGCTTGCCGGGGCGACCGTGCCCGGCGTGCCGTTCCTGCTGATCGGCCACAACGGCCATGTCGCCTGGGGGTTCACGACCACGGGGGCGGATACGGAAGACCTGATTATCGAAACCCCGGCCGGGCAACCGGGCACCTACCGCACCGACACCGGCGACGGGATGGCCGAATTCGGCACACGCACCGAGGTCATCAAGGTGCGGGACGGCGCGCCGGAAACCCTGAAGGTGCTGGAAACCCCCGACGGCCCCGTCATTACCGAGGCCGGCGGCCGCCCGGTGACCCTCTCTGCCCCCTATCTGGAAGCGGGCGACCGCACGCCGGAAGCACTCCTGGCCCTCAACGCCGCCAAGACCAAGGCCGATGTCGCGGCGGCCCTGCGCCAGTTCCATGCCCCCGTGCAGAACATCCTTTATGCCACCCGGGCAGGCGATATCGGCATGATCACGGCGGGCCGCCTGCCCCGGCGCAAACGCGGCGGCGGCGCGGTGCCACTGGTCCGCACCCAGGGGCCGGTGGGGCACGGCGGCTATCTCGATCCCTCGGTGATGCCGCGCTATGCCGATCCGCCGGGCGGCGTGCTGCTGAACGCCAACAACAAGGTCACGCCTCCGGGCTTTCCGTTCGCGATCGCCGCCGACTGGCCGCCGCCCTTTCGCGCCCGACGGCTGGCCGATCTGCTGGCCGGTGACCGGCCCGACCCGATCATCCCCCAGATGGACATTCATTCCGCCGGGGCCGAGGAACTGTTGGCCTTCGCCTTGGCGCAACTGGACGACGTTGCCGGCCGCCGGCCCCTGGTTCGTACGCTGGAGCGTTGGGACGGCGCCATGGACCGCCGCCAGCGCGCGCCCCTCGCCTTCATGTTCTTCGCCCTCAACCTGAAACGCGCCATCTTCGCCGACGACCTGGGCGACCTGATCAGCCGCTGGCACGGCCTGCGCATCCAGGCCGTGGTCCGCGCCCTGACCGCCGGACAGCAATGGTGCGACGACCGGGGGACGACGGACAGGGTCGAAACCTGTGCCGAAGCGGTCGTCCGCGCCTTGGACCACACGGCCCGCGACCTGATGGGTCTGGACCGGGAACTGGGCCGCACGGCGCTGTGGGGCGATGTCCATGTCGCCCGGTTCGAACATCCCCTGTTCCGGCACATTCCCCTGCTGCGCGATTGGACGGCGGTCGAGGTCGCGACGGACGGCGGCAACGATACCCTCAACCGGGGTGCTATGTGGTTGGGGCGCAAGGATGCTCCCTTTGCCCATCGCCATGGGGCGGGGCTGCGCGCCCTCATGGATTTAAGCGATCCGGACGGTTCCCGCTTCATCATCGCCACGGGGCAGTCGGGCAATCCGCTCAGCCCGCGTTATCGCGATCTGGCCGATGCCTGGCGGGACGGCCATACCCTGACCCTGGGGCCGGACCCGTCAGGGGCGCGCGACGTTCTGAAAATTCTGCCAAAAGACTAAGCAAGCGTGTAGAACGGCGGCTTCAATTGCCGCAACGGAACCTGTGCCATGACCGTGACGATAGATACCATCCGCGACGCCGCCCACCAATTGCAGGGCGAGATCATTCGCACCCCGGCCCTGCCGGTGCGCCGGTTGTCGCGGGCGACCGGCGCCGATGTTTATCTGAAGCTGGAGAATCTGCAGGTCACGGGCTCGTTCAAGGTCCGTGGCGCCGGGATCAAGCTGGGCAGCCTGTCGGATGACGAACGTGCGCGCGGCGTCGTCGCCGCCTCGGCCGGCAACCACGCCCAGGGCGTGGCCTATCACGCCGGGCGACTGGACATCGCGGCGACCATCTACATGCCTGAAGGCACCCCCTTCACCAAGGTCGGGCGGACCGAGGACCTGGGTGCCAAGGTCGTTCTGGAAGGCGTCGATTTCAACGCCGCGCGGGATGCCGCCCTGGCCCATGCCGAGGAAACCGGTAAACTGTTCATAGCCCCCTTCGACGACCCGCACGTGATCGCCGGTCAGGGCACGGTGGCCCTGGAGCTGCTTGAGGATGTGCCGGATCTGGATATTCTGATCGTGCCCATCGGCGGCGGCGGCCTGATGGCCGGCTGCGCCATCGCGGCCCATGCGATCAACCCGGGGATCGAGATGATCGGCGCGCAGACGGCGCTTTACCCCTCCATGGCCCAGGCCCTGAACGGCGAGACCTCGACCGGCGCCGGCACCACCATCGCCGAAGGCATCGCCGTGAAAACACCGGGCGAAATCACCCAGCCGATTATCGCCGACCACGTGACGGATATCGCTGTTCTGAGCGAAGATCAGATCGAAGCCGCCGTCCTGGCCCTGGCCGAAGGTCAGCGCATCGTTGCCGAGGGCGCCGGGGCGGCCGGTGTGGCGGCTCTTTTGGCCGGCGATGGCCGGTATGCCGGAAAAAAGGTCGGTATCGTGATTTCCGGCGGCAACATCGATTCCCGCCTGCTGTCCAACGTCCTGCTGCGCGGCCTGGTGCGTGGTGGGCGCATGGTGTCCTTGCGCATCGGCATGAGCGACCGTCCGGGCATGTTGGCCGAGGTCTCCGGGCTGATCGGCGGTCTGGGCGGCAATATCCTGGAAGTCTATCACCAGCGCCTGTTCACCGACGGCCCGATCCGCGACACGGAACTGGACGTGGTGATCGAAACCATCGACGCGGAACATGCCCGCGCGATCGTCGAAGCCCTATGCAACGCTGGGTTCCAGACCCGGGTCCTGTCGAACCGCAAGGACTAGGCCTACATCCTGAAGACCAGCAGTCGGGTGTGCCGGCTGTCGTCGACCTCGACGATCTCGTCCGGGGCGACATCCGGCACGGCAAAGCTGTTGGAAATGAACAGGCTGCCCGGCTTCATTTCCGCACGGGCCTTGGCGTAGAGACGTGCCATGGGCACGGGTGACAGGAAACAATAGACGACATCGAAATTCCTTAAATCCGCCCGCCAAAGGGACAGAAAGCGGATTCGCAGGTTCGCCCGCGGTTGTGTGAATTTCCTAAGGCGGGTCGCGAGATAAACCAATGGGGCGGTTTCGAAGCCGTCGAAATCGGCATCTGGCCGCGCATCGGCGAGGTGCCAGAGCGTCCCGCCGAGCCCGCTGCCAAGATCCGCCATGCGGATGCCGTGCCGCTTCGGCAACAGCTTTTCAACAGCGCGCCATGTCTTGGCGTTGGACAGATAGAGGGGAACGCCCTCACCCACGGCGTTCCAATAGACGGCAAGCAGGATCGCGAATACGGCGAAGATGACCCATCCCGGCGGCTGCAGGCCGAGCACGACCCAGAGCAGCACCGGCCCGGCCGCCTGGACCGGCAACCACCAACGCGCGAGCCCCAAGGGCAATGTCGCCACGGCGGCCACGGCCCCCCAGATGACACAGAGCGCCGGCGCCGGCGCCGGCCAGCCGAGATTGCGCAGAATGACCATGGTAGCCACGGTCGCGATCCCGCCGACAAGCTGCGCCGCCACCGCGCGAACGATGGGCAAATTGAATGATATCGAAGGGTTAGGGGCGCTCACTTAATCCACGATATGAGCTTTGGAAATAGACCAATGGTGCCTTGTCGCGGGTCACCTGCACGTCGGCCACGCGGCCGACCACGATGCGATGATCACCGCCGTCGTGGATCGCGTGGGTTTGGCAGGACAGGGCCGCCGCCACGCCGTCGAGGACCGGCGCGCCGGTCGCACCAGCCTTAAATCCATGCCCGTGCAGGTCGAAAGTCTGCGGCCCGGCAAAGGCGTCGGACAGGGCATGTTGATCGGCGGCCAGGACATTGACCGTGAACCCGGCGCCCGATTCCAGGAATTGGGCGATGCAGCCGGTGCGGTTATCCAGGCAGACCAGGATCAAGGGCGGGTCGAGGGACAGTGAGCAGAAGGCGCTGACAGTTACGCCGACGGGCCCCTGTCCGTCGCCGGGCGCGGTGACAACCGTGACGCCCGAGGCAAAACAAGCCAAGGCGTTTCTGAATGCAATTTGATCAACCATATCGGCGGCCGAATCGTTCCCCAAAGGATGCTGGCAGGTGTACGCGGATGACGTCTTGAATACGTCGCCCGGGGAAGGGCTGGCAAGCCTTTACCAAATACCAATCAATTTGACGTTCAATGAGAGCCTGGCTCTTTGAATTAATCATATTGGCTTATGGTACTTAGGTACGAGAAATGCTTGTATTTTGGGATGATAGGACGATAGCTTTCCATCCGTGCGCCAAAGATCGAAAACCGACACCGGCGCGGGCCCGTGCTCTTGGAGACTGCTGAATGCTGTTTATTGTAGGCTCATTGGTTGTACTGGTGTCCGTGTTCGGTGCCTATGGCGTCCACGGCAGCTTCGGCGTGCTATGGCAGCCGCTTGAATTCATCATCATTTTCGGCGGCGCCATCGGGGCCTTCGTCACCGGCAACCCAAAGTCGGTGATCAAGGGGGTCATGGGGTCCTTCAAGACCCTGATCAAAGGCCCCACGTATACTCGCGAACACTATGAAGAGCTTCTCGGTTGCCTCTATTCAGTGTTCCGCTTGGCCAAGACCAAGGGTGACCTGGCGCTGGAAGCGCATGTGGAAAAACCGGATGAAAGCACCCTGTTCGCCAATTTCCCGTTGTTTCACGCGGACCATCACGCCATCGAATTCCTGTGCGACTATCTCAGGCTGTTGACCCTGGGGGCTTCCAACCCGCACGAAATCGAATCGGTCATGGATGCCGAACTGGAAAAACACCACGAGGAGTTGCATGCCATCTCGGGCGCCTGGCAGAGCATGGCCGACGCGACCCCGGCGCTGGGCATCGTCGCCGCCGTCTTGGGCGTCATCGTGACCATGGGCTCGATCACCGAGCCGCCGGAAGTTCTCGGTAACCTGATCGCGGCGGCCCTGGTCGGGACGTTCAGCGGAATTTTCTTCGCCTATGGCTTCATGGCCCCCATTGCGGCCTCTCTGACCAATACCTACAGCGCCGACGCCGCTTACCTGAACTGCATCAAGATCGCGCTGGTCGGCCACATGCAGGGCTATGCTCCGCAGGTGTCCGTTGAATTCGCGCGCAAGACCCTGGCGCACGGGCTGCGGCCAACCTTTGCCGAGGTCGAGGAAATGGTCACCAACCTGCCCGCCGCGTCGTGATAAGCACCCCGCCTGTCACCGGTCGCATACCTCCCCATGACCATGGCAGCACGAACGGCCGAAACGGGACGGACCCCATAGGAAGGGCCTGATGGCGGAAGAAGCCGCAAAACAACCGATCATCATCAAGAAGATCAAGAAGGGCGGACACGGCCATCACGGTGGCGCGTGGAAAATCGCCTACGCCGACTTCGTGACCGCCATGATGGCCTTCTTCCTGTTGCTGTGGCTGTTGAACTCGGTCACCCAGGAATCCCTCGAAGGCATTTCCAACTATTTCGCGCCCGTGTCCACGTCGCAGACGACCAGCGGGTCCGGCGACATCCTTCAGGGCAAGACGATCACCGAGGAAGGCATTTCCTCGAACGCCACGGCGCGCGACAGCGTGACCGTCGACCTGCCGCCGCCCAAGGCCGGCACCGGTGGCGACCTGTCCGAGGGCGAAGCCGAATCCAAGGCCCAACCGACCGAAGAGGACCTTGAGGCCCAGGCCGCCAAGAAGGAACAGGAAGCCTTCGAGGATGCCCAGGAAGAACTGCAAAAAACGCTGGAAAGCGTGCCGCAGATGCGCCAGTTGAAGAACAGCCTGCTGGTCGACAACACGCCCGAAGGTCTGCGCATTCAGCTGATCGACCGCGACGGCTTGGCGATGTTCCCGTCGGGATCCTCCAAGATGTTCCTGCACACGGAACGCCTGCTGGAACTGGTCTCCAAGGTCATTCTGTCGATGCCCCAGGACATCTCGATTTCCGGGCATACGGACGCAACCCCGTTTTCCGGTCAGGACTACGGCAACTGGGAACTGTCGTCGGACCGCGCCAATTCGGCGCGCCGCGCGCTCGAAAGCTTCGGTGTGCCCGACGCCAGAATTCAGCGTGTCGTCGGCAAGTCGGCGACGGACCCTCTGATCGCCGAAGATCCCAAGCATCCGTCCAACCGGCGGCTTTCGATCATTCTGCTGCGGGGCACCGGCCGCGAGGCGGAAAAGGAAAAGGCCCAAAAGGCCGCCGAGGAAAAGGCCAGGAAGGAACGTGAGAACGAAGCCTTGCCCGGCCTGAACGAGATCAAGCGTCAGCAGCGGCAGGAGGATGGCGGCGCCGCGCCCGCGCCCGAGTTGAAACCCGAAGGCATACAACTGCCTGCGCCTAACGGCGGTGCCCCGGCTCAGCCAGCCGCACCGGCGTTGCCCGGGATCAACCTTGAAATCCGCGGTGATATTAAGCCACAGTAGGTTCCGAACGGTTGACGCATTGGCGGCGTGACCGGAGGCACAGGGACACGACATGCGCCACAAACCCATATCGGACACGCGATTCTTTTTCGCGACGGCCCCGTTGCCTTGTCCGTACCTGCCGGACCGGGTCGAACGACGCGTGGTCACCGAACTGTTCGGGCGCGACGCCACCCGCCTGCATGATCAGTTGTCCTATGCCGGTTTCCGCCGCTCCCACGGCATCGTCTATGCCCCGGCTTGTCCCGGTTGCGATGCCTGTAAGGCCGTGCGCATCGCGGTCGACGGCTTTGACCTGCGTCCGTCGATGAAGCGGATCCTTAAGGCCAATACGGACCTGTCGGCGCGCATGGCGCAGCCGACCGCGACCCAAGAACAATACCGCCTGTTCCAGCGTTATCAGGCGTCGCGCCATTCAGGCGGCGACATGTCCAAGATGGATTACCTGGACTACCAGGCGCTGATCGAGGACACCCCCATCGACACCGGCCTGATCACCTTCCGCGATGACGAGGGCGCGCTGATGGGGGCCATGCTGGCCGACCGCCTGGGCGACGGGTTGTCCGCGGTCTACAGCTATTTCGACCCGGAACAACCGCGCCGCGGCATGGGCACCTACATGATCCTGTGGCTGATCGACGAGGCCAAGCGTCTCGGCCTGCCCTATGTCTATCTGGGATTCTGGATCGAGGGCTGCAACAAGATGTCCTACAAGGCGCGGTTCCGCCCGCTCGAGGTCCATACGGCGACCGGTTGGCAGAACTTCGACGACTTCATGGCCAACAAGTCCGGCGGCTAGTCCCGCCCAAAGGTGCCCGAGCGCGGAAAGCCCTTGGGCACGACAAGGCCCGCCTGGGCCCGCTTGCCAAGCCATTGCTGATATTCCGGCTCCGTACGCTGGCCGCCCGAGCGCCAGGTCAGGCCCTCGGCGAAGCGCATGGTGGTGACGTCGGCCAGCCCGCCCTTGTTGTAGCGTTGCAGGATCACGCCCTTGCCGCGGCCCATTTCCGGCAACTCATCAATTGGGAAGATCAAAAGCTTACGGTTCTCGCCGACCACGGCGACGGCATCCGCCCCCTCCATCACTTCCGCGATGGCGGCGGCCTCTTCGCCAGTGCCCAGGTTCAGGACCTGTTTGCCGTTCTTGGTCTGGGCCATCAGGTCATCGGACGGCACGATGAAGCCGCGCCCTGTGTCCGACGCCACGACATACTTCTTGCCGGTCTGATAGACCTGAAGCCAGATCGGGTCGTGGCCGTTCGGGATGTCGACCATCAGGCGCACGGGCTCTCCGTGCCCGCGACCGCCCGGCAGCTTATCGCCGGCCAAGGTGTAGAACCGCCCGTTGGTGGCGAACACCAGGAACTTGTCCGTGGTCTGTCCGTGGACCATGAACTTCAGATTGTCGCCGTCCTTGAACTTGACCTCCGTGCCCGGCTCGACATGGCCCTTGAGGGCTCGGATCCAGCCTTTTTCCGACAGCACGACGGTGATCGGTTCCTTCTCGATCATGGCTTCCAGGGGCACCACGACGGCGGTCGGCGGGCCGGCGATTTCCGTGCGCCGCGCGCCGATTTCGGTCTTCTGGCCGAATGCTTTCTTGGTCTCGGCGATTTCGGCGGCAATCGCCTTCCAACGCTCGCCCTCGTCCTTCAGCAGCGTCTTGATCGTCTTGCGTTCCTTGCCCAGGTCCTCGTTCTCGCGCCGGATCTCGATCTCTTCCAGCTTGCGCAACTGGCGCAGGCGCATGTCCAGGATCGCATTGGCCTGGACCTCGGTCAGGTCGAAGCGCTTCATCAACACGGTCTTGGGCTCGTCCTCCTCGCGGATGATCTTGATGATTTCATCCAGGTTGAGGAACGCGACCAACAGCCCGCCCAGGACCTCCATGCGCCGCTCGATCTTCTCCAGGCGGAAGTTCTTGCGCCGGATCAGTACCTTGTGGCGGTGGTCGAGGAACGCCTGCAGGACGTCGCGCAGGGACATCACGCCGGGCGTGTTGTTGGCGTCCAGCACGTTCATGTTCATGTTGAAGCGGATTTCCAGGTCCGTCTCGCGGAACAGGTGCTCCATCAGGGTTTCCGCGTCGACCGTGCGGCTCTTGGGCTCCAGCACGATGCGCACGTCTTCCGTCGATTCATCGCGCACGTCCTGCAGGATCGGCAGTTTCTTGCCGATGATCAGGTCGGCGATGCGCTCGATCAGCTTGGCCTTCTGGATCTGATAGGGAATTTCCGTGATGACGATCTCATACTGGCCGCGGCCCTGATCCTCGACCTGCCATTTGGCGCGCAGGCGGAAGGCGCCCCTGCCCGTCCGGTACGCCTCGACCACGGCGGCATGGTCTTCGACCAGCACGCCGCCGGTCGGGAAATCGGGCCCGGGGACGAACTCGCACAACTTGTCGAAGGTCGCGTTGGGGAATTTGATCAGGTGGATCAGCGCGTCACACAACTCGCCCGCGTTATGCGGCGGGATGTTGGTCGCCATGCCGACGGCGATGCCCGTCGATCCATTGGCCAGAAGGTTCGGGAAATTGGCCGGAAGAACGATGGGTTCTTCCTCTTCCCCGTCGTAGGTCGTGCGGAAATCGACAGTGTCCTCGTCGATACCGTCAAGCAACGCCGCCGCGATCTCGGTCAGGCGCGATTCCGTGTAACGCATGGCGGCGGGGTTATCGCCGTCGATGTTGCCGAAGTTGCCCTGGCCGTCGACCAGGGGGTAGCGCACGGCGAAATCCTGGGCCAGGCGCACCAGGGCGTCATAGATCGCAAGATCGCCGTGGGGGTGATATTTACCCATCACGTCGCCGACGACGCGGGCGCATTTCTTGTAACCCGTGGCCGGGTCAAGCTTGAGCTGGCGCATTGCGTAGAGCAGCCGCCGGTGCACGGGCTTCAGGCCGTCGCGCACGTCCGGCAACGAGCGCGAGACGATGGTCGACAGCGCATAGGCCAGATAACGCTCGCTCAGCGCCTGGGACAGCGGGGTATCGCGGATTTCACCGCCGAAGTCGCCGGGCGGGGTGATCGCGGTCATCGCAAGGATTCCTTAGATTGCAGGTTTTCCGCGCATTTGGGGCGGAAGGCCGAATTCATGCACCAGATATAGTACATTCAGGGGGTGGGCGGTCAATGCGCCGATGGCGACAAATTGGTTATTTTTTCGCCTGGAAGCGTTCCACCAGGCGATCACGGGCGGCCAGCCGCCCGGCCCGGCCTTCCAGGGCATGGCTTTCCAGGAAATAACCGGTCAGCTTAAGGCCGTCGACGACTTCGTCCGGGGTCTCTGCCGCCCCGGGGCCGAGCAGAAACGCCGGCAGGGCCAGCAGACGCCCATGATAGGGCTTGCCGGCGGCGGCCGAGACGGCGCGCCCGGTCTTGGGTGAGACATAGATCAGGTTTTCCGTCTCGCCCGTGGCGGCGCAGGCGGCGAGATCGAGGCCGAAGCCCAGTTCGCCGAGCACGCCCATTTCCCATTTCACATAGGCCGATCCGACGTCGGCATCGTCGAGGACCCCAAACAACGCCGCCAGGCCATGGAAGATCGCGGGATGGTCTTCGCCCTCGGGCAGCAGGGCCTCGGTCACCGCACAGGCGGCGGAGAGCGCGGCAAGGCCGTCCGGGCAGTTCATCAGCGCCGCCGCCGGGGTTTCCAGCACTTCGGTCGTCAGGCTGCCCAGGTGTTCCGGCAGGCGGCCGCGCCAATCGAGGGTGACCAGGTTGCCGACCTGCAGGCCGCCGCGTTTGCGCCGCCCTGCCCCGCCCCGCACCAAGCCCGTCTGGCGGCCCCGCGTCTGCGTCAGGGCGCTGACGATCAGCGCACTTTCACCATGCTTGCGGGTCGCCAGGATGTAGCCTTTATCGTGCCATTCCATGGCGGAGCGCCCTACCTGCGCGTTTCAGGCGCAGACGATTGATCCTGATCAGGCATCGAAGTCCAGGCCCCATTCGGCATAGCGTTCACGGTCGTCCTGCCATTTCCCGCGCACCTTGACGTGGATGAACAAATGCACGGGATGGCCCAGCAAATCCTGAAGTTCGGTGCGCGCGGCGGCGCCGATCTGTTTGACCATGGCGCCCTGGCGGCCCAGCACGATGCCCTTCTGGCTGTCCCGCTCGACATAGATGACTTGGCGCACATGGGCTGAGCCGTCGGCCTTCTGGGTCCAGTCCTCGGTCTCGACGGTGATCTTGTAGGGCAGTTCCTGATGCAGTTTGAGAAACAGCTTCTCGCGCGTGATCTCGGCCGCCAGCAGGCGCGCCGGCATGTCAGAAATCTCGTCCTCGGGATACAGCCACGGGCCCTCGGGCACGGCGGCGGCAAACACCTTGGCCAGATCGGAAACACCATCGCCGGTGTTGGCGGAAACCATGAAGCAATCGGTGAAGACGCCTGTATTCATTAATTTTTCCGCCAGGGACAGCAGCACCGGCTTGGCCACAAGGTCAATCTTGTTGAGGATCAGATAGGCCTTCCGCTTGCCCAGGATCAGCTTGTCGATGATCGCCTGCGAGCGCTTGTCCACACCGTCCTTGGCGTCGATCAACAGGGCGATGGCGTCGGCATCCTGGGCGCCCGACCAGGCGGCGGCGACCATGGCCCGGTCGAGCCGGCCCTTGGGCTCGAAAATGCCCGGCGTGTCGATCAGGATGACCTGGGCCGATCCTTCGATGAAGATGCCGAGCACGCGGGTCCGCGTCGTCTGCACCTTGGGCGACACGATAGAGACCTTGGCCCCGACCAGACGGTTGACCAGGGTCGACTTGCCGACGTTGGGCGCGCCCAGGATGGCAATGAAGCCGGCGCGGGTCTTGGTGTCGTTCATTCTGTCCCCCAGTTGTCCAGCATCGCCGTGGCGGCGGCCTGTTCGGCTTCCTGTTTGGCGTTGCCCGTCCCTGTCTGGTCCGCGCGCCCCGCGACCTGCACTGTGACGGTAAAGGTCGGTGCGTGGTCCGGCCCGCTCTGGTCCGTCACCGCATAGACCGGCAGCGGCAGAGCGTCTTTCTGGCAGCGTTCCTGAAGCCGTGTCTTGGCGTCCTTCAGGGGCCCCGTGTGGGCATCGGCCAGGGGTGCCCACATGCGTTTGACGAAACCGGCGGCAACGTCGTATCCAGCGTCCAGGAACAGGGCCCCGATCACGGCCTCGCAGGCGTCGGCCAGGATCGACGGGTTGTCCCGCCCGCCGCCAGCTTTTTCACCGGGCGAGAGCGCCAGGCAGGACGCCAGGTCCAGATCACGGGCCACGGCGGCCAGGGTATCCTTGCGCACCAGGGCCGTGAAGCGGTAGCCGAGCTCGCCCTCGCTTTCCTCGGGAAAGCGCTCATATAGCAACGCCGAGACGGCCAGTCCAAGCACCCGATCACCGAGGAATTCCAGGCGTTCGTTGGAATTCAGGCGATCCGCCTGCCCCGATGCATGGTTGAAGGCCTGTGTAAGGAGGTCAGGATCGCCGAAACGATGGCCCAGGCGGTCCTGCAGGGCCGAATGGCGCTTGGATGTGCTGCCGCCGCTCATTCAATGCCCTGGAAGATGCGCTCGAAGCGCACCGTCGACGGCCATTGCCAAGGCCGCCACAGGGAGCCCTGGGTTGAGAAGAACAGGAATTCGGCGCGGCCCACGAGGTTTTCCTTGGGAATGAACCCGACGTCGCCGTAGCGGGAATCATTGGACCGGTCGCGGTTGTCACCCATGGCGAAGAACGTGTCGGCGGGCACCTTGTAGACCCGCGTGTTGTCCATGGGATCGTTGTCGGTTTCTTCCAGAATGAAGTGCTTCACGCCGTTCGGCAGGGTCTCGACGAAACGCGGCACGCGCCGGGTGGTGCCGAAATCGTCGGTCGAGACAAAATCCTCGACCCGTTCGCGGACAACCGGCGTGCCGTTGATGTGCAGGATGCCGCCCGTCACCTGAATTTCGTCACCAGGCAGGCCGACGATACGCTTGATGAAATCGGTCTTGTTGTCGGACGGCAGTTTGAACACCACGACGTCGCCGCGGGCCGGCGTGTCTTCCAACACGCGCCCCGGGATCAGCGGCATGGAGAACGGCAGCGAATGCTTGGAATACCCATAGGAGAACTTGGACACGAACAGGTAATCGCCGATCAACAGCGTCGGCAGCATGGAGCCCGACGGGATGTTGAAGGGCTCATACGCGAAGGTCCGTACGACCAGCGCGATCAGGATCGCGTAGGCGACCGTTTTCAAGGTGTCCCAGAATCCGCCGGGTTTGTCGCCGCTCATATGTTGTTTTTCCGTGAAATGCCTAGGGTGGTGCCTGGAAGAAATGGCTGGGCCGCCGGATGGTTTCGGCGGGCGGATGAAACGCGGGTCGGGCGCAAAGGTCAAGCGCCTTCCATCGCGGGAACGGCGGAAATGATCACCATGGCGTGGGCCAGGGGGTATTCATCGGTCTGGGAGACATGAACCTGGGCGACCATGCCGGGCGGCGTCAGCGCGTCGAGCCGCGCCTTGGCGCCGCCGGTGATCAGCATATAGGGCTGCCCCGTGGGCAGGTTGGCGACCACCATGTCCTTCCAGAACACGCCCAGGCGAAATCCGGTGCCCAGCGCCTTGGCGCAGGCTTCCTTGGCGGCGAAGCTCTGGGCGAAGGAGGCCGCCGGATTCTGCCGGCGATAGGCCTTTTTCTGCTCGCCCTCGGCGAACAGGCGGTCGACGAAGCGGTCCCCGAACCGGTCCAGCGTGCGCTCGATCCGGCGGATGTCGCACAGGTCCGTGCCGATTCCGATGATCATGGGTGGGATGTCATGGTCTGCTGGCGGTCCGGCGTCGTCACGCGGAGCGTTCGCCCAGGGCCTCGGCCCGGGCTTGGTCCATCAGGGCGCGCATGCGCTTGATGGCGCTTTCCAGGCCGCCGAAAATCGCCTCGCCGATCAGGAAATGGCCGATGTTCAGCTCGGCGATGGTGGCAATCGCGGCCACCGGCCCGACCGTGTCGAAGGTCAGGCCGTGCCCGGCATGGCATTCCAGGCCGATGGCCTCGGCATGGGCGGCCGCGTCCTTAACCCGCTGCAATTGCGCCGCCTGGGTGGCCGGCCCGGCGTCGCAATAGGCGCCGGTGTGAAGTTCGACCACGGGGGCGCCCAGGGCCTTGGCGGCGTCCAATTGCACGGGGTCAGGTTCGATGAACAGGGAAACGCGGATGCCGGCGGCGTTCAGGGCGTCGACATAGGGCTTCAGGGATCCCATGCCGCCGGCGGCGTCCAGGCCGCCTTCGGTCGTCCGTTCCTCGCGCTTTTCCGGCACGATGCAGGCGGCGTGCGGCTTATGGCGCAGGGCGATGGCCAGCATTTCCTCCGTCGCCGCCATCTCGAAGTTGAGCGGCAGGTCGATCTGCGCCACAAGCCGCGCCATGTCGTCGTCGGAGATATGGCGCCGGTCTTCGCGTAGGTGTGCCGTGATGCCGTCGGCCCCGGCCTGGGCGGCGGCGCGGGCCGCGCGCACGGGATCGGGATGGCCGCCGCCGCGGGCGTTGCGGATGGTCGCCACGTGGTCGATGTTGACGCCGAGCCTGAGATATCCGGTCATTGTCTTCAAATCCTTGCCTGCCTTAGCCTTTCGCGCGTTCGACCGAATTGACGGCGGGCGACGCGCGCAGCGCCGCGATGATGTCGGTCAGGTGCTTGACGTCGCGCACCTCGACATCGATCAGCATGTCGAAGAAATCGGTCGAACGGTTGATGATCTTGAGGTTGGAGATATTGCCGTCGTTCTTGGCGATCATGGTCGACAGATCGCCGAGCGAGCCCGGTGCGTTGGCGACGGTGACATGGACGCGGCCGACATGCAGGTCGTGCTGCGCCTCGCCCCGATCCCAGGCAAGATCAAGCCAGCGTTCCGGCTCGTCGCCGTAGCCTTCCAGGGTGTCACAGTCGATGGTGTGTACGGTGACGCCGCGCCCCGTGGTGACGATGCCGACGATGCGGTCGCCCGGCAGCGGATGGCAGCAGCCGGCGAAATGCATGGCCATGCCGGGGATCAGGCCCTGAATGGGGACGCCGCCGCCCTCCCCCTTGTCCTTGCCGCGCTTACGGCTGCGCGCCTCGGCCAATGGCACGACGATATCGTCGCCGTCTTTGTTCTTGCGCTTGGCCCGGGGATAGACGGCTTCCAAAACCTCGCGGCCGCTCTGATTTCCCATGCCGACGGCGACATAGAGATCGTCGACCGTCGCCAGGGTCAGTTTTTTCAGGGCTGCATTTAACCCTTTTTCCGTAAGCTCGTAGTCGGCTTCCTTGAAGCTACGCTGCAGGATGGAGCGGCCGAGCTTTTCGTATTCTTCGCGCTCCTGCAGGCGGACGAAGCGCCGGATACGCGCCCGCGCCTTGCCGGTCACGACGAAGCGCTCCCAGGTCGGATTGGGCGTCTGCGCCTTGGACGTCACGATCTCGACCTGATCGCCGTTTCGAAGCTCCGTGCGCAGCGGCATCATCTTGCCGTTGATCTTGGCGCCGACGCAGTGGTCGCCGACCTCGGAATGAACCGCGTAGGCGAAATCGACGGTGGTCGCTCCCCTCGGCAGGTTGATCAGGTCGCCGCGTGGCGTGAAGCAGAACACCTGGTCCTGGAACATCTCCATCTTGGAGTGTTCCAACACTTCCTCGGGATCCGATGCGTGTTCCAGAATGTCGAGCAGTTCGCGCAGCCAGCGGTACTGGGTGCCGTCCTTGGCCGGCCCGCCCTGCTTGTAATTCCAATGGGCGGCGACGCCCAGTTCGGCCACTTCGTGCATCACCCTGGTGCGAATCTGCAGTTCGATGCGCTGCTGGTGCGGACCGAACACGCCGGTATGAAGCGACTGATAGCCGTTCGGCTTCGGCATGGAGATGTAGTCCTTGAACCGCCCCGGCACGACCCGGTAGGCGTTATGCGCCACGCCAAGCGCCTTATAGCAGTCTTCGATGCTGTTCACGGTGATGCGGAAGGCCATGATGTCCGACAACTGCTCGAACCCCACGTCGTGCTGCTGCATCTTGCGCCAAATGGAATAAGGCGACTTCTCGCGGCCGTTGACCTCGGCCTCGATACCGTTCTCCGACAGGGTTTCCGACAGTTCGCCGATGATCTTGGGCACCAGCTCGCCACCCTGCTCGCGCAGGGTATCCAGGCGTTTGACCACGGCGCGGCGCGCTTCCGGGTTGATTTCGGCGAAGGCCAGGTCCTCAAGCTCGGTCTTGATTTCCTGCATGCCGATGCGTTCGGCCAACGGCGCATAGATGTCCATGGTTTCCATGGCGATGCGGCGGCGCTTTTCGTCGCTTTTGATGTAATGCAGGGTCCGCATGTTGTGCAGGCGATCGGCCAATTTGACCAGCAGCACACGGATGTCCTCGGACATCGCCAGCACCAGCTTGCGGAAGTTTTCCGCCTGTTTGGCGCGGTCCGATTGGAATTCGATGCGGGTCAGCTTGGTCACACCATCAACCAGCTGCGCGACCTCGTTTCCGAAGTGGGAGCGGATATCCTCCAGCGTCGCCACCGTGTCCTCGATGGTGTCGTGCAGCAGGGCCGTTTCGATGGTGGCGCTGTCGACCCGGTAGGACGTGAGAATCCCCGCGACCTCGATCGGGTGCGAGAAATACGGATCGCCCGAGGCCCGCTTTTGCGAACCATGCGCCTTCATGGCGAACACGTAGGCGCCATTGATCCCGACCTCGTCCGCGTTGGGATCGTAGGCCTTTACCCGTTCAACAAGTTCGAACTGGCGGATCACGAAGGGGGCGCCTTATCCAGTCAATAACGGGACGCCGCCCTCAGAATGCCGGAACACGCGGCACGGCCACGGTTCCGGTCGGGAATGTGTCATGGACGAGGACTTTAGTCCTCCAGCCCAATCTCCGCATCCTTGAAAACGACGTCTGCCCCCATCGTAGCAGGGTCCGCGCCGTCGTCCACGTCCAAAGTATCGTCGCCATCATCGTCGTCAGACGCGGAAGCCCCGGCGTTTGCTGACATGGCGGATAGCTGCATGGTTTCCGGAACCGCGGGATCCAGGTCCTCGATGGATTCCTCCATCTGCACGTATTTCTGCATGCCCTTGATCAGGGATTCTTCGAGATCCGGCAACGTCACGGCTTCCTCGGCGATTTCACGCAGGGCAACGACCGGGTTCTTGTCATTATCGCGGTCGACGGCCAGCGGGGCCCCGGCCGAAATGTGGCGGGCGCGCTGCGCGGCGAGCATGACAAGCTCGAAGCGATTGGGAATCTTTTGTACGCAATCTTCGACCGTAACGCGGGCCATGCGGAACCTCCGGGGTCGGAATGTCAGGAATATGGGTCGCCAATCATTGGCAAGGCTGTGGGTTATATGCCGGAGTACAGGGATTATCAAGCTTTTCGGCGAATTATTCGGAGGTCTGCCATTCCGTGCCCAGATAGCCCCCGGCATCGGCCAAAGGACGGATTTCCTGGTCCGCCGGCAGGTCGGCGCAGAGGTCTTCGATCGTGCGGCCCAGTAATGGGTGGCGCCAGCCGGGGGCCACGTCGCGGATCGGCAGCAAGGCGAAGGCGCGCTCATGCAGACGCGGATGCGGCACCTCCAGATCGCCCGTCAACACCCGGTCGCCGAAGGTCAAAAGGTCGAGGTCCAGAATGCGCGCGGCGTTGCGTTCGCTGCGGCGGCGTCCGAACCGGGTTTCGATGTCCAGCAAGACCGCCATCAGGGCATCCGGGGTCAGGTCCGTGGCCACGGCGACGGCGCCGTTGACGAACCAGGGTTGATCGGAAATCGGTACGGGAGCGGTTTCGTACCATCCGGCGTGGGCCGTGATTTCGACTCCGGGATGTTGTGAAAGAACCTGCAACGCCGCCCCGCAGGTGGCGCGTGGCGGCCCGAATTCCGCGGTCGGCAGGTTGCCGCCGACACCGATGACGATGGGCCCGCTCACGCCGGAATCCCTGGGCCGGCGGGCGTTGAATCCTTGTGCTTGGGGGGAATGGGGCTTAAGTGTTTCATTATTGGTATTGTGTAAAAAATTAACGCTGTGATTTCACCAAGGGATTGATGGTAATGAATTTTTATCCTGAAGAACGCGTGGCCCTATTCATCGACGGCTCTAATCTTTACGCCGCCGCCCGGGCGCTCAACTTCGATATCGACTACAAGCGCTTGTTGGCCGTTTTCTCCGGAAAATGCCGCTTGGTGCGGGCCTTCTACTACACGGCCATGGTCGAGGACCAGGAGTATTCACCGATCCGCCCCCTCGTCGACTGGCTGGACTACAACGGCTACACCATGGTCACCAAGCCGACCAAGGAATTCACGGATTCCGCCGGCCGGCGCAAGATCAAGGGCAACATGGACATTGAACTGGCCATTGATGTGATGGAAATGGCCGACAAGCTCGACCATATCGTGCTGTTTTCCGGCGACGGCGACTTTCGCCGCCTGGTTGACGCCGTGCAGCGCAAAGGCTGCCGGGTCAGCGTCGTATCCACCGTGCGCTCGCAGCCGCCCATGGTCGCTGATGAACTGCGCCGCCAGGCCGATATCTTCGTCGAACTGCAAAGTCTGCAAACGGCCATCCAGCGCGCCGGCGGTCCGTCCAACAACGTCATGCCCGATGACGACGATGACGATTATGATGACGACGATTACGACGATGACGAAGGTGAAGCCGAGGTCGAAGTCGTCTGAGCCGCATGCCCGCCGCGTTCCAGAACCCGCCCCGCGACTGTGCGAAATGCCCCAGATTGGCCGGATTTCGCGCCGATAACCGCGCCGCCTTTCCCGATTGGCACAATGCCCCCGTCCCCGCTTTCGGGCCGCTTGATGCGCGGCTTCTGATTGTCGGGCTGGCCCCCGGGCTGCGCGGCGCCAACCGCACGGCGCGGCCGTTCACCGGGGATTATGCCGGCGACCTGTTGTACCCCACGTTGGGCGAATTCGGCTGGACCGAAGGCATCTATGGCGCCGCGCCTGACGACGGGCTGAGCCTGTTGGATTGCCGCATCACCAACGCCGTGCGTTGCGTGCCGCCGGAAAACAAACCGACGGGGGCGGAATGCAAGGCCTGCCGCCCTTATCTCGCGGATGAAATCGCGGCCATGCCCAACCTGCGGGTGATCCTGGCCCTGGGCGGCGTCGCCCATGCCAACGTCCTGACGACTCTGGACGAGCGGAAAAAGGATTTCCCTTTCGGCCACGGCAACAGTCATGTCCTGACATCCGGCCGGCGGCTGATCGACAGCTATCACTGCTCGCGCTACAACACCAACACCGGCCGCCTGACCCCGGACATGTTCCGCGACGTGTTCGCCGCCATCGCCGCCCTGATGGCGGCCTGACCCGTCATTCATCCCCCCGGAACAAGGGCTTGGCGGCAAGCGGTTGTTCGGGTTATCGTTTTTACGGCGCCTTGTCTGAGACGCGCCGGTGCGAACGGAGGGACGAGATGGCCGCGGAGATCGTCAACTTACGTCAATACCGCAAGGAAAAGCAGCGCCAGGAGCGCGAACGAACCGCGGAACAGAACCGGGTCCGGTTCGGCCGCGACAAGGCGCAGCGGCGGGAAGACGAGACGGACCGTCGACGCAGCGAACAGGACCTGGACGGCAAGCAGATCGACCCCGAAAGCGACAAGCCCGCGGGCTGACGGCCACAAGGCCGCCCCCAACCGACCTAGTGGTTGTGAGCTTCTTCCGGTTCCAGCAGCCGGTGCAGGTGCACGATCACGTACTTCATGTTGGCGTCGTCCACATGGGACTGTGACGCGCCGCGCCAGGCCGTCAAAGCCTTGGCATAGCTGGGATAGATGCCGACGACTTCCAGATTATCCGGATCGACGAAATCCTGGCCCTGGGGGTCGGTTACCTTGCCCCCGAAAACGAGATGCAGAAGCGCATTCGACATATTCAGTCCCTTTTCCGTTCTTTTGACTGCCTCTGGACGTTTCCTCACGGATTGTTCATCCGCGGACCAACTGTTGTTCCGGCGCATTCACTGGCGGCCGGCGGAATTTTCCCTAAACTAGGGCCAATCCCGCGGACGGGCAATACACCCAAGGTCCAGTCTCGCGGCCATCGAAACCTTTGAAAGGTCTGCAACGACAATGATCGATCTCTATTCCTGGCCTACGCCCAATGGGCACAAGGTCCATATCATGCTCGAGGAAACCGGGCTGGCGTACAACGTGCACCCCATCAACATCCAAAAGGGCGACCAATTCCAGCCCGAGTTCCTGAAAATCTCGCCGAACAACCGAATCCCGGCGATCGTCGATCAGGACGGCCCCGGCGGAAAGCCCTACGCCCTGTTCGAAAGCGGCGCCATTCTGATCTATCTGGCCGAGAAAACCGGCAAATTCCTGCCGACCGACCCCACGGCCAAATACGACACCCTGCAATGGCTGATGTGGCAGATGGGCGGCATCGGCCCGATGTTCGGCCAGGCTCACCATTTCCGCGGCTATGCACCGGTCGACATCCCCTACGCCGTCGACCGTTACACCAAGGAAGCCGGGCGTCTGTACGGCATTCTCGACAAGCGTTTGGGGGAATCCGCCTATCTCGCCGGTCCCGATTACACCATCGCCGATATCGCGACCTTCCCGTGGACCCGCTCCATCGACCGCCAGGGCCATTCACTCGACGATTTCCCCAACGTGAAGCGCTGGTCCGCCGAAATCAACGCACGGCCGGGCGTCGCCAAGGGTGTGACCGTGCTGGAAGACGTGCGCGGCGAGCGCAAGCCGCTGTCCGACGAAGAACGGGCGGTGATGTTCGGCGACAAGCAGTTCGCAAAACGGTAAGATCATCGGCACAGGCCGGATCGCCATCGATCCGTCACCGTCAGGGCGTAGGCCATTGAAATCCTGACGGTGACGGGCGGACGGCAGCGCCAGGAGGGGGCTCGTATAAGCGCGATAGACGATCAGTCATCGACCGCCCGTTCGACCCCGGCGGGGATTCCCCCCCTCCTCCGGGCCGCTGCCTTGATCGCCCTGTATTTCAGTCTGCTCGTGCTGCCGGTCGTGGCGGCCTGGCTTCAGGGGCTGCCGCCGCGGACGTGGCAGGACGATCTGTCGTCGGGCATCGCCATGTGCGCCTTCGCCGGCATCCTGGCTGAGTTCGTGCTGTCCGGCCGGTTCCGCGTGATTTCAAGCCACCTCGGGATCGATACGACAATGCGGGTCCATCAGCTGATGGCCCGCACGCTGACGGTCCTCGTGCTGATTCACCCGATGCTCTACGTCACCCGGGGCCCGGCCTATCCCATGCCCTGGGACACGACGCGCCAACTGAGCCTTGATTTAAGCCTGATCGCGGTGCTGACCGGGCTCGTCGCCTGGGTGGCCCTGCTCGCCCTTGTTCTTTCCGGGATATTCCGCAACAAGCAAGGGGGCAGCTACGAAACCTGGCGGGCGTCCCACGGCCTGGGTGCGGCAATCGTCGCCCTGTTCGGCACCCTGCATACGCTGGAAGCCGGGCGTTACAGCGAGCATCCTTTTCTCAGGTGGTTCTGGCTGGCGATGCTCACCGTGGCCCTTCTGGCGCTGGTCTGGATCTATCTTCTGAAACCGCTGTGGCAGACGCGGCACCCCTATGCCGTCCGCTCGGTGCGCAAGATCGGCGACCGCACCTGGGAGCTCGCCATCGCCCCGGTCCGGGGAGAAGCACTCGCCTTCGATGCTGGGCAGTTCGTCTGGCTCAACGTCGGGCATAGCCCGTTTTCGTTGCACGAAAACCCGTTCTCGATCGCCTCCGCGCCAAGTACGCGCGACCAGTTGAGTTTCGTCATCAAGGAGGTCGGCGATTTCACCCGCAGTCTCGGGAACCTCACGCCCGGAACGCCCGCCTTCGTCGACGGCCCGCACGGCAATATGACGCTCGGCGGGCGCGCTGCCGCCGGCATCGCGCTTTATGCCGGCGGCGTCGGCATCGCGCCGATCCTCTCGGTCCTCCGCGAGCTCCATGCCCGGGGCGACCGGCGGCCCCTGGTTCTGCTGTTCGGCAACCGGGTCGAGGATCAGATCGTCTACCCGGACGAATTGGACGCAATGACGCGGGATCTCGACCTCAAGATCACGCATTTCCTTTCCGAGCCGCCCGCCGGCTGGACCGGCGAGACCGGGATGGTCGACGCATCAGCCCTGGACAAGGTGTTTGACGGCCGCGACGCCGGTCAGTGGCTGCATGTGATCTGCGGGCCGCTGCCGATGATCGAGGTGATTGAGGCGGCGCTATTGGACCGCGGTGTCCCGGACGGACAGATACTTTCCGAGCGGTTCTATTACGATTGAGGCCCCCGATGACCCAACGCCGCCGCATCCTGCTGACCGTCCTGGCCCTGAGCCTGGGACTGCTCGCGGTCTCCCTCGCCTTCGCGCTGCGCTAGACCGGGGCCGCCGGTCTCGACTACACGATCACTGATATCGCGACGACACAACAGGCGTTGACCAGGTCACATGCTCAACTTGATTTTATGAATTTCAAGGCGGCCGTCAGTCTTGGATGAGACCTGTAACTCGTTGCCCGATGCCATAATTCACCGTCGAATACGACCAATCTTCCGGGTCTGGGGGGCAGCCCTTGGATTAGGTTGTTGACGATAAACTGGGTTTCGCCGCCCTCATCGACGTCGTATTGCGGGGTGATGTAGAACAGGCAGGTATAGACATTGCCATCCTGGTGAAAGTACGGACGGTCGTTCGGCAGGAACAGGTTTACGTAAGCGCGTTGTAATTCCAGGTTCTTCAAGCGGTCGAATGCAGATTTTGCGACACCGGCCAAAAAATTGAAAACGTCCGGGTTTTCCAATTCAAATATCATCCCTACCGGTTCTAATTCCGGTCGGTCTCTTTCTCCGTATTCAAATTTGCTGCCATGTAAAAAGAGCTCATAAAGTTCTTTATTCTGTTTTTCTGTGATTAAGTCATCGTACGGAGAAATCATTTTTCCCTCTATTTAAACTGCGCTGTGTATTGGGCTGTGGGGGAATGGCTTGCAAAATGGGCAGGAACGATATCTTTCCCGAAAAACTTATTCAACCGATCCCCGTCTTTAGTCGGTGCGGCCAATCGGGCTGCCCCGCCAACCTGTGCAGCCAGGGGCTGTCACCCGTAGCGCTGCTGTTTCCAGGGATCGCCCAGATTGTGATAGCCGCGGGTTTCCCAATAGCCGGGGGTGTCCTTTGCCAGGAAGGTGATCTGGCGCAGCCATTTAGCGCTTTTCCAGAAATACAGGCTGGGCACCACGGCCCGTGCCGGGCCGCCGTGGTCGCGCGGCAGGGGCGCCCCGCCCCAGGAATGGGCGATCAGGGAGGCGTCCGCGAGGAAATGGTCCAGCGGCAGATTGGTGGTGTAGCCGTCGTGGCTGTGCAGTACGGCAAAGGCCGCATTTTCCCTTAGGCCCGCTGCTTCCGCCAGGGTCCGGACGGCGACGCCGCCCCAGCGGTTGTCGTATTTGGACCAGGACGTGACGCAGTGAATATCCGTGGTCAGATCGACCTGCGGCAGGGCCAGGAATTGGGCCCAGGAGAGGGTCAGGGGCCGGTCGACCGCCCCCAATATCTTCATTTCCCATTGATCGGTCGGCACCAGGGGGCGATGGCCCAAATCCAGGATCGGCCAGTCCTTGGCGAGATGCTGGCCCGGCGGCAGGCGCCCGCCGCCGTCCAATCGGCCCGTGGGAAGGCGCTTGTCCCGCGCCCATTGTTCCTTGGTCTGGGTCAGTTTGCTTTCCGGCGGCGGCGCGGTTAGCGATGCGTCCTTTTCCGCCTGGGCCTTCATGTCGCCCAACAACGAGCCGTCGCGCCCGGCGAACAGGTCTTTGAAGCGGTCGTCGTCACCGCCGGTCATGGGGCTTAACCCTTGTCGCGCATCAGGCGCGCCTTTTGCCGGCCCCAGTCGCGGGCCTTGGTGGTTTCGCGCTTGTCGTACTGATGCTTGCCTTCGGCCAGGGCCAGTTGAACCTTGGCCAGACCGCGCTTGTTGAAATAGATGGCCAGCGGCACCAGGGCCATGCCCTTACGGTTGACCGCCCCCGACAGGCGCGCGATCTCGCGCCGGTGCAGCAGCATCTTGCGCTTGCGCTTGGGCTCGTGATTGTTGGGGCCCGCTTGCTCGTAGCGGGGAATGTCGGCGTTGTAGAGGTACAGTTCGCCGTCCTCGTCCGCCGCATAGGCGTCGACCAGGGAGCCCCGGCCCAGGCGCAGGGACTTGACCTCGGTCCCGGTCAGCATCAGGCCGGCCTCGACATCCTCAAGGATGAAGTAGTTGTGCCGCGCCTTGCGGTTCTGGGCCACCACGTTGCCGGGCGGGCCCTTTTTCTTTTTTGTGGCCATGGTAAGGGACTTTCACGCACTCAGGGGTGCGGTCAGTTAAGCAGTCCGGCGGCGACCATGGCTTCGCGCACCCGGGTCTTGCTCGTCTCGGCGATCTCGCAGATCGGCAGACGGGTTTCCGCCGAACACTTGCCGAGCAGCGACGCCGCGTACTTGACCGGCCCGGGGCTGGTTTCGCAGAACAGGGCGTTGTGTACGGGCGTCAGGCGGTCCTGCAGCTCCATCACCTTGGCCATGTCCCCGTCCCGCCAGGCGCGCTGCATGTCGGCGCACATTCGGGGTGCGATATTGGCCGTCACGGAAATGCAGCCGTGGCCGCCCGCCGCCATGAACGGGATCGCGGTGCCGTCCTCGCCGGACATTTGGCAGAAATCCTTCTTGATCGCGAGGCGCGTGTTGATCGGCCGTGCCAGGTCCTGGGTCGCGTCCTTGACGCCGACGATGTTCGGCAGTTCCGCCAGCCGCGCCATGGTGGCGACGGACATGTCGACGATGGAGCGGCCGGGAATGTTGTAGATGATGATCGGCAGGCCGCCTTCGTCATGGATGGTCTTATAGTGCAGGTATAGACCTTCCTGGGTCGGCTTGTTGTAATAGGGCGTGACGACCAATGCCGCATCGGCCCCGGCGGACTTGGCGTGCTTGGTCAACTCGACCGCCTCCTTGGTCGAGTTCGATCCCGCGCCGGCGATCACGGGCACGCGGCCGTCAGCGGCCTCGATGCACCATTCGGTGACCTTCATATGCTCTTCATGGCTGAGAGTCGGCGACTCGCCTGTCGTGCCGCAGGGCACCAGGCCGTCCGTACCTTCGGAGATCTGCCAATCGACGAAGTTCTTGAATGCCGATTCGTCCACCGCTCCATCCTTGAAGGGGGTAATCAGCGCAGGGAAAGAGCCCTTGAACATCGTTCACTCCTTAGTATCGTGCGGGGCCTCGGGATTGAGCGGACCATAGCCCTGACCGGCTTCGTCGGCAAGCATGGACCGCCGCCAGTTGGACCGTGTTTTTGTCACGATTGCATCGCTTGTTGCCAGCCCCCCGAAATCGTATCATCGCGGCCATGATGCGGCAGATTGCCACGCAATCCGTAATCAGGCCGCCAAAACGAGGAGGCCTAGCGCCATCGGGGGTATTCCGGTGGGTGTGTGCCTTTTGCGTCCTTGTCGGGCTGACCGTCGGCGCCCAGGCGGGGACGAAGGCCGGCAGTGCGCCCGAGCCCGTCAATTCCCGCGACCTCGCCATCATGACCAAGGCCTTCAAGGCCATGGACCTGGGGAAGTGGTCAGAGGTCAAATCCCTGGAATCCAAAACCAAGGATCCTCTCGCCCGCAAATTGATTCAATGGGGGCGGCTGTCGTCCTACAGCGGCCCGGCGGAATTCGACGAATTGTCGGCCTTCCTCTACAACAATCCGCAATGGCCCCGATCCTTGCGCATCAACGCCAAGGCCGAGGCACGCCTGTCGGCGACGGAGGCCGACGACGTGGTTCTGGCCTGGTTCACGGGGCGGCAACCGGTCACGGCGCTGGGCAAGGCACGCTATGCGGTGGCCTTGCTCAATCGCGGTGACAAGAAGGACGAAGACCGGGCCACCGCCATGCTGCGCGATGCCTGGATCAACGGCGATTTCTCCAAGGCCGACGAAAAACACTTCATGGGCCGCCACGGCAAACGTCTTCGCACGTCGGATCATATCGCCCGCCTGGACCGCCTGTTGTGGGAAGGCCGCTATTGGGCCGTGCGCCGGCATTTATGGCGCGTGCCCAAGGCCTATCAGAAGCTCGGCCTGGCGCGCATTTCCCTACGCCGCCAGATGGGCAACGTGGATGCCCTGGTCGCCAAGGTGCCGGATAACCTGCAACGTGACCCGGGCCTGATCTATGAGCGGCTGCGCTGGCGGCGCAAGAAAGGCAAGGAATCGGCCCTCGACCTCGTCCGCTACCTGCCGGGCGATCAGCCCCATCCGGAATTGTGGTGGGAGGAACGATCAACCCTGGTGCGCCGGGCGCTGCGCAAGGGTTTCATCACCGACGCCTACCGCATCGCCCGCAATCACGGGCTCAGCGAAGGGGCCGATTATGCCGAAGCCGAATGGCTGGCCGGTTGGGTCGCCCTGCGCTTTTTGAACGAACCCAAGGTGGCGCTTCAGCATTTCCAGCGCATGTACGCCCGGGTCAATTATCCCGTTTCCCTGTCGCGTGGCGCCTATTGGATCGCGCGCAGCTTCGACGACCTAAATCAGCCGCAGCGAGCCATCGAATGGTTTGCCCGTGCTGCCCACCACCCGACGACCTATTACGGGCAACTGTCTTTGGCCCGTGTCGACCCGGCGGCTGTCCTGCGCCTGCCGCCCGACCCGGAACCGGACGCGGATCTGGTCCGACAGTTCCAGTCCCATGAATTGACCCGCGCGTTCCGCGCCCTATCCGCCGCCGGGGCCGATCACGCGCTGCGCGCGGTGCTGGAAACCCTGCTGGACCGGGCCGACGAAAACCCGGGCTGGCGCGTGCTGACCGCCAACTTGGCGGCGGAGGCCGAACGCCGCGACCTTGCCGTGCGGGTCGCCAAACAATCGCTCCGCGACGGGCTGATGCTGGCCAGTCACGGGTATCCCGCGATCACCCTGCCCCGCCTTCCGACGAAGTGGAACCTGCCGCCGCTGGAAGCGGCCCTGGTGCTGGGCATGATCCGCCAGGAAAGCGCCTTTCGCGGCAATGCCGTCAGCCGTGCCAGCGCCCAGGGCCTGATGCAGCTGATGCCGGCCACGGCCAAGGTGGTGGCAAAGCGGCAGGGCCTACCGTTCTCACGCGCCCGCCTGATCACGGATGCCGGCTATAACCTGACCCTGGGCCAGACCTATCTGGCCGGTCTGATCACCGAATTCGACGGCTCCTACGTGCTGTCGGTGGCCGGATACAACGCCGGGCCGCACCGGGTGCGCCGTTGGCTCAAGGAATATGGCGACCCCAGGCAGAAGGAGGTGGACGTCATCGACTGGGTCGAGATGATCCCTTTCGACGAAACCCGAGATTACGTCCAGCGGGTGATGGAGAATTTGCACGTCTACCGTTCGCGCCTGTCGGGCACGGAAGTCGCCTTCGCCCCACACGCCGATCTGGCGCGCTGAGCCGTTCAGCCGGGAAATCCGATCAGTCATCCCATTCACCGGATAGTGACCCGCAATCTAGCCGCCTGTTGTTGACCGGCTTTCCGGCGCCGCCCATAACGGCAAGGCCATTCAGGGATCATCAGGCATGGAAATGGGGAGGATTTGAGACATGGCGCACGACCAATTGACGGATATCGGGGCCTGTGTGTTCGACGCTTACGGCACCCTGTTCGACGTCGCCGCGGCAGCAGCCCATTGCAAGGACGACCTGGGCGACAACATGGCGCCGCTGGCCACCCTGTGGCGCGACAAGCAGCTGTCCTATTCCTGGCTGCGCTCGCTGATGGGTGAATACGTGGAATTCTGGCAAGTGACGCAAGACGGGCTCGATTACGCCCTGGCGGCTCTCGGCCTCGACGGCGATCCGGTCCTGCGTCAGAAACTGCTCGACCTTTACTTCAAGCTCGATGCCTATCCCGAGGTGAAGGGCGTGTTGACCGCTCTGAAGGCGGCCGGCCTGAAGACCGCGATCCTGTCCAACGGCTCACCCGACATGCTGGCGGCGGCCGTTACCAACGCCGATATCGGTGCCGTTCTGGACGACGTACAGTCGGTTGCCGACGTGGGGATTTTCAAGCCCCATCCCAGCGTCTATCAAATGTCCGTCGACCGCCTGGGCGTCGAGGCCGGGCGCATCTGCTTCATGTCGTCCAATGCCTGGGACGCGGCGGCGGCGGCGAATTTCGGGTTCCGGGTCGTCTGGGTTAACCGGTTCAAGCAGCCGCCGGAACGCCTGCCGGGCAAGATCGTCACGCAGCTCGACAATCTGAGCGGCCTGCCCGACCTGCTCGGCCTGTAATCTCACATGACCGATGCGGGCTTTACCGAACACCGGTTTACGGCCCGCGACGGGCTTGAACTCTATTATCGCGACTATGCGCCTGCCCGGAACGGCCCGGACCATCGCCCGGCCGTGCTGTGCCTGCCGGGATTGACCCGCAATTCCAAGGATTTCCATCAGCCGGCCCTGCGCCTGCAAGGCCTGGGCTGGCGCGTGATCTGCCCGGACATGCGCGGGCGCGGGCGTTCTCCCCATGATCCGGACCCGGCCAACTACCGGGTGGAAACCTATCTGGACGACATCCGCAACCTGCTGGCCGTGCTGGGCTTGCACCGGGTGGTGGTGATCGGCACCTCCATGGGCGGGATCATGGCGATGGCCATGGCAGCCGCCATGCCGACGGTGCTGGCCGGGGTGGTGTTGAACGACGTCGGTGCGGTGGTGCCGGCCGAACCCCTGAAACCGATCATCGACAGCATGCGGGGGCGCGGCAGCTTCGCAACCTGGGATCAGGCCGTGTTCGCCCTGCGCCACGGGTTTCCGGACCTTCCCGCCGACACGGATACGGAATGGATGGACCTGGCACAGGCCACCTTCATCGAGGGACCCGACGGCCGCATCCACCGCGACTGGGACTTGGACATCGTCAAACCGCTGCTTGCCCTGCCGGCCGGCGACACGGACCTGTGGCCGTATTTTCGCGCCCTCAAACGGGTGCCGACGGGGGTTGTTCGGGGGGCGAAGTCGGATATTCTGAGCGCCGAAATTCTGACTGCGATGATCCACGATCGCCCCGGGCTGATTCATGCCACGGTACCGAACGTGGGCCACCCGCCCAACCTTCGCGAACAACCATCCAAGGAAGTCATCGATGCCGTCCTCGCCCGCGTCTGAAGTGCTGACATTTGCCGATATTGAAAACGCCGCCCAGGTTCTGAAAGGCATCGCCGTCGTCACCCCGGTGCTGGAAAGCCCGCTGCTCAACGCGGCGTTGGGCTTTCGCCTGCGCATCAAGGCGGAGCCGCTGCAGATCACCGGATCGTTCAAGTTTCGGGGTGCCTACAACGCCATTTCCCGCATTCCCCAGGACAAGCGCGCGGCCGGCGTGGTCGCCTTTTCCTCGGGCAACCATGCCCAGGGTGTGGCGGCGGCGGCCTCCATGCTGGGCCTGCCGTCGGTCATCCTGATGCCGAAGGACGCGCCCAAGACCAAGGTCGAATTAACCAAGGCCTGGGGCGCGGAGGTCGTGACCTTCGACCGCTTCACGGAAAGCCGCGAGGAATTGGGCGCAAAGCTGCGCGAAGAACGGGGCGCCACCCTGATTAAACCCTATGACGATCCCCTGATCATGGCCGGTCAGGGCACGTTGGCGGCCGAGGCCGTGCGGACCTGCGCCGCCGAGGGCTGGACGCCCGATATCTTCATCAGCCCCTGCGGCGGCGGCGGGCTGATCGCCGGCTGTTCGACGTCGGTGCGCGCCCTGTCGCCGGACACGGCCGTCTATTCGGCGGAACCGGCGGGCTTCGATGATACGGCGCGGTCCCTGGCCGCGAACAAGCGACTTGCCAACGATCCGGCCGCGCGCTCCATCTGCGACGCGCTGTTGGCCCCGGAACCGGGGGAACTGACCTTCGCCGTCAATTCCGAACGCCTGACCGGCGGGCTCTGCGTCACCGACGATGAGGCGATGACCGCCATGGCGGTCGCCTTCAAGTATCTGAAATTGGTGGTGGAACCGGGGGGCGCCGTGGCCTTGGCCGCCGCGATCACCGGCAAGGTCGACTGCAAGGGGAAAAACGTGTTGGTCGTCTGTTCCGGTGGCAATGCGGACGCGGAAATTTACGCGGAAGCCCTCAAGCGGCCCCTGCCGTTCTAAAAACGAAAAAAGTGCGGTCGGGTCCCGGCGCCGTCTTCGATGCCTTATTCGGCGGCGGCGGGTGCAGTCTTGGGCGTGGACGCGGAGGCGATGGTCTGCCGGACGGCATCGACATCCTTCTTTTCGACCAGGCGCTTGCAGTGACCTTCCAGGAAGGCCCCGTTTTCGATCGCCAGATCTTCGTGAAGAATGTCGCCGATGACGCGCGCCGAGCGCGCCAGGGTCACGGACCGGGCCTTGATCTGGCCATTGATGGTGCCGTGGACTTGCACCCGATCTGCGACGATTTCGCCCTTGATGTTGGCGGTTTCGCCAACAAGCAGGCTTTTTGTGCGGATATCGCCGTCGATGGTGCCGTCGATTTGGATTTCACCTTCCGAGCTCAGATCCCCGATGATGCGAAGGTCGGCCGAAATAATAGACGGGCCGGCCGATTTCACCGTGGGCTGTTGGCCGCTTTGGCTGCTCGTACCCTTACTTGTCTTTGAAAACATACTTTCCTGCCCTGATGAACTTGAGCGGGTTCAACGGCTTGTTGTTGAACACCACCTCGTAATGGAGGTGTGGCCCCGTGCTTCGGCCCGTACTACCCAGAAGTCCAATCTTCTCATGAAACTTCACTTCTTGGCCAACCTTAACGAGAACCTTGCTGAGATGCGCGAACCGGGTTTTCAGCCCCAGCCCGTGGTCGATCTCGATCAGGCGGCCGTAACGTCCCTTCCAGCCGGCGTAGGTCACCTTGCCCGCGGCCGTCGAGTAAACCGGGGATTTCACCGGCCCGCCCAGGTCGACGCCGTAATGGGCGGACCAGCGGTTGGTCATTGGATCCTTGCGCTTACCGTAGCTGGAAGTGATGTAATAGGACGTCAGGGGTGCGGCGAGCGGCACGCGGGCAATGGATTCCTGAAGGGATTCAAGGCGGTTCAAATTGCGGTCCAGGTTGGCCAGTTCAAGCTTCAGGTCACCGGCCGGCAGACCGTCGGGTTCGACCGGAATAAACGGGCCGCCGACACCTGACTTGTCTTCTTCGGTGACGCCGAGCAACCGGTCCGGCTCCAACCCAGTCAGTTCGATGACCTTTTCCAGGCCGGCGATCTGGTCACCGGCGCGCTCGTTCATGCGCTGGACGACCTCGCCTTCCGTTTCCTGAAGTTCCTTCAGGCGCGAGGTCAGCTCATCGACCCTGTTGCGCATGCGCGATGAATCGTTCTGCGCCTTGTTGCGCTCGGTCATGATCAGATGCAGGTCGCTTTCGACCGCGTTCAGATTGTCCTTCAGCGCGAAATTGCGGCCCGACAGAGACGTCATCTCGTTTTCAAGCGTGGCCAGTTGTTCCTTCAGGCGCTCGCGCGCACTGATCACCTGCTGACGCTCGGCGGCGGTGATTTCCAGCTTGCGGGACACGGAACTCAGGTTGCGCTGCAGGGCGGCGTTCTTTTCCACCAGCCCCAGCATGAGGGAATGGTTTTCCTCAAGATCCTTGGTGATCGAGGCGAACTTGCGCTGGTACTCGGCAACCTCATTAAGCAACGAACGATAGGCCAGGCGCGCGCCGGCGATCTCATCGTCCTTGGCCTGCAGGACCTGGTCGTGCATCAGGAAGCTGACGGAGGTGAAGGTGCTCCACGACAGCGCCACGGCGACGACGCCGGACATCACGATCTGCAGGGGTTGGGAAACTTTGAAGTAGGACACCCGCCCTTCGGTACGTACGACGAACTGGCGTTCCGGGAACAGCCGATCGATAAGCGCCCGCAAGTGCTTAACGGCATTCGTTTCGAAGGCTCCCCGTCTCATCATTCCCCCGTATTCCTTCCCTCGTGCGTGGTCATTCCGGTCCCAGTTCGGCGCCGCCCGGCACTTGGCTTTCACGTCTGAGCCGGGTAGACAGTCTTTGTTGTTTTTGGGCCGCCTTCAGGCCCCCATCGGCCCCGGAAGCGATATGCCTGCGTCGAAGGTATAGGGAAGGTCTAAGGCGTTCAAGTCTACATTTCCGCACGGCCATGAACACATCGCAAAAGTGTTGAATTTCCGGCCTTTCCAAACGGTTCAAGGCGGTTACGGCACCTCGTCGACGGGGTCCGAAAAGGAGCATCAGATTGACCGAAAACACCACGTCCGGGGCCGCGCCAAACCCCGGCCGGGAGCGTCCCCCGGCCCTCAATCCCGCGATGATCATCGCCACATGGTTCGGCTGCGGCCTGTCGCCGAAGGCACCGGGAACCATCGGCTCCCTGGGCGCCCTGCCCGTCGCCTGGGCAATCCTGTTCTATTTTGGGTGGCCCTGGCTGGCCGTCGCGGCGGTTGCGGCGACGGTGATCGGTATTCTCGCCACGGCGGCGGTGCTCAGGCGCTCCGCCGTCAAGGATCCGTCCTTCGTGGTGATCGATGAGGTCGCGGGGCAATGGATCGCCCTGCTGCCGGCGGGCCTGGACCCTGTCCTGTTCATCGCCGCCTTTCTTGCCTTCCGCCTGTTCGACATCTGGAAACCCTGGCCCATCAGCTGGGCCGATCGTGCGGTTCCGGGGGCGCTCGGCGTGATGTTGGATGATCTGATCGCCGGAGGCTTTGCGGCGGCCCTTGTCTACGGATTAGGATATGCGTTGGCCGGAGGAACCTAACACCATGACCGATGCCGTGATTGACGATCTGGCGCGCCAGGTGATCGAAACCTATGCGGCCCGGGACCTGACCCTGGGCACCGCCGAAAGCTGCACCGGCGGCCTGATCGCTGGCGCCCTGACCGGCATCTCGGGATCATCGGCGGTGGTTGACCGGGGCTTCGTCACCTATTCCAACGACGCCAAGATGGACCTGCTGGACGTGGCCGGATCGACCTTGCGCGATCACGGCGCTGTCTCCGAGCAAACGGCCCGGGCGATGGCCTGGGGCGTGCTGACCCATGCCCCCGTCGACTGCGCCGTCGCCGTCACTGGTATCGCCGGCCCGACCGGCGGCAGCAAGGACAAGCCTGTCGGCCTCGTCCACTTCGGCGCAGCCCGCCACGGGCGGGACATCGTTCATGAACGGCACGTGTTCGAAGGCGACCGGACGGCGGTACGGATGGCGACCGTGAAACGGGCGTTGGAACTGCTGCTCAGCCTTGCTGACTGACCGCGCCGCTGGGTGTCGGCACGCCGCCGTACAGATCCTCGGCACGGGTTTCGAAGGCGTTGACCATCTTGGTCACGGCCTCGTTGAACACCACCGAGATCGCCGACTGCAGCAGTTTGGAGCGGAATTCGAAATCCACGTAGAAGTCGATCTCGCAGCCCTGCCCGTTCTTTGCCGGTGCAAATATCCAATGGTTTTTCAGATACTTGAACGGTCCGTCCGAATAGGCCACGTCGATCCGCTTGGCCTCCCAGTCAAGCGTAACACGGGACGTGAAGCGTTCGCGGAAGATCTTGAAGCCGATCACCATGTCGGCGACCAGAAGCGTATCCGAGCGTTCGCGGATACGGGTCGCCTGACACCAGGGCAGGAATTCCGGGTAGCGACCGACGTCGGCAACCAGATCGAACATCTGATCGGCCCGGTAGGGCAGCCGGCGGATTTCCGCATGTGTGGGCATGGCCCCTAGCCCCGGCCCGCCTGACGCGCGGCCTGAAGCTTGGCGAAATCCTCGCCCGCGTGGTGGCTTGAGCGGGTCAGCGGCGAGGCGGAGACCAGCAGGAAGCCCTTGGCCTCGGCCAGACGCCGGTATTCGGTGAACTCGTCCGGCGTGACGAAGCGGTCGACGGGGGCATGGCGCGTGGTCGGCGCCAGGTACTGACCGATGGTCAGGAAGTCGACCCGGGCGGAGCGCAGGTCATCCATGACCTGCAGCACTTCGGAGCGGGTTTCGCCAAGGCCGACCATGATACCGGACTTGGTGAACACGTTGGCGTCGATGTCCTTGGCCCGGTCCAAGATCTTCAGGGAATGGAAATAACGCGCCCCCGGGCGGATCGAGGGGTAGAGCCGCGGCACGGTTTCCAGATTGTGGTTGAACACGTCCGGCTTGGCCTGGATCACTGCTTCGAGCGCCCCCGGCTTGTCGCGGAAATCGGGGGTCAGGATTTCGATGGTCGTTTCCGGAGTGGTCTCGCGCAGGCGCTCGATGCACTTCACGAACTGCCCCGCCCCGCCGTCGGCCAGGTCGTCGCGGTCGACGGAGGTGATGACCAGGTGCTTCATGCCCATTTCGCCGGCGGCGATGGCCAGGTTGTCGGGCTCCAGCGGATCGACCTTGCCCGGCTTGCCCGTGGCAACGTTGCAGAAGGCGCAGGCCCGTGTGCAGATGTCGCCCAGGATCATCACCGTGGCATGCTTCTGGGCCCAGCATTCGCCGATGTTCGGGCAGGCCGCTTCCTCGCAGACCGTCGTCAGATTGCGTTCGCGCATCAGCTTGCGGGTTTCCGCATAAGCCGGTGACGTGGGCGCCTTGACCCGGATCCACGCAGGTTTTTTCTGGTGGGGGTTTTCCGGGTTCTTGGCTTTCTCCGGATGACGCAGCGGCCGAACGTTGTCTGTGTTTGCCATGATTTAGAAGTGGATCACCCGCCCATAGGCGTCAAGGACGGATTCATGCATCATTTCCGACAGGGTCGGGTGCGGGAACACCGTATGCATGAGGTCTTCCTCGGTGGTTTCCAGGCCCATGGCGATGACGAAACCCTGAATCAGCTCGGTCACTTCGGCGCCGACCATGTGGGCACCCAGCAATTGCCCGGTCTTTTCGTCGAACACAGTCTTGACCAGGCCGTCGGGCTCGCCCAATGCAATGGCCTTGCCGTTGCCGAGGAACGGGAAGCGGCCGACCTTGACGGTGTAGCCCTGTTCTTTCGCCTTGGCTTCCGTCAGGCCGACGCTGGCGACCTGCGGATGGCAGTAGGTGCAGCCGGGAATGTGGTTCTTGTCCATGGGATGGACGCCGTCCAGGCCCTTGATCTTCTCGACGCAGATGACGCCTTCGTGCTCGGCCTTATGGGCCAGCATGGGCGGCCCGGCGACGTCGCCGATGGCATAGACGCCCGGCTCCGACGTGCGGCCGTATTCATCAATGACGATGCAACCCCGGTCGGTCTTGACCTTGGTGTTCTCCAGGCCGATGCCTTCGATGTTGCCCTGCACGCCGACGGCGGAAATCACTCGATCGACGGTAATTTCCTGGGTCTTGCCGTCCTTGCCTTCAACCGTGCAGGTCACGTTGTTGGCCCCCTTGGCCAGCTTCGTGACCTTGGCCTCGGTCATGATCTTGAGGCCGGATTTTTCCATCTGCTTGCGCGCGACGGCGGAAATTTCGGCGTCCTCGACGGGCATGATCTGGGTCATGACCTCGACCACCGTCACGTCCGCACCCAGGGTGTGATAGAAGCTGGCGAATTCGATGCCGATGGCGCCCGACCCGATGACCAGCAGCTTTTTCGGGAAGATGTCGGGCTTCAGGGCCTCGAAATAGGTCCAGACCAGCTTGCCGTCGGGCTCCAGCCCCGGCAGGGCGCGCGGGCGCGCCCCCGTGGCGACGATGATGTGTTTGCCGGTCAAATCGGGCAACGCCTTGCCGTCGGTGCCGGTCACGGCGACCTTGCCGCCGCCCTTGAGCACGCCGGTGCCGTCAACGACCGTCACCTTGTTCTTCTTCAACAGATGCCCGACGCCGCCGTTCAGCTGTTTCGAGACGCCGCGCGACCGCGCGATGACCTTGTCGATGTCGAAGGCGACGTCCTTGGCGCTCAGGCCATAGTTATCCGCGTGCTGCATGTAGTGATAGATCTCGGCGGAGCGCAGCAGTGCCTTGGTCGGGATGCAGCCCCAGTTGAGGCAGATGCCGCCCAGGTGCTGTTTTTCCACGACGCAGGTCTTGAAACCCAACTGTGCCGCGCGGATCGCGGCGACGTAGCCGCCCGGCCCGCCGCCGATGATGACGATGTCGAACGAGGTGTCAGCCATGATGTTTACCCTCCCCGCCTACAGCAGCAACTGAATGGGATCTTCGAGGATCGCCTTCAGTTCCTTGGCAAAACCGGCCGCCGTGGCGCCGTCGATGCAGCGGTGATCGACCGCCAGGGTCAGGGACATCACCGTGGCGACGGAAAGCGCGCCGTTCTTGACCACCGGGCGCTGTTCGCCGGCCCCGACGGACAGGATGCCGCCCTGGGGCGGGTTGATGATCGAATTGAACGACTTCACCCCGAACATGCCCAGGTTGGAGATGGTGAAGGTGCCGCCCTGGAATTCCTCGGGCGCCAGCTTGCCGTCCCGCGCCTTACCGGCCAGTTCCTTGGCCTTGGCGGAAATGGCGGCGAGACCCAGCGATCCCGCATCCTTGATGATCGGCGTGATCAGCCCGCCTTCGATGGCGACGGCGACGGAGACGTCGGCGCGCTTGAACTTGAGGATCGCGTCGTCCGTGTAGGACACGTTGACGTCCGGGCAACGGCGCAGCGCCACGGCCACGGCCTTGATGACGAAATCGTTGACGGAAATCTTGTAATCCGCCCCATCGCGGCCGTTCAGGTCCTTGCGCGCGGCCAACAGCTTGTCGATCTCGACATCGATCGAGATGTTGAAATGCGGAATGTCGCGGGCCGAGGCCGTCAGCCGCGAGGCGATGACCTTGCGCATGGAGGAATTGGGCACGGCCTCGAATTCCGGCATGTTGGCGAATACCGGATCGCCCTGGGCCGGCGTCGGGGCCTGGGTGGGCGCGGTTCCCGCCGACGGGGCGGCTGCCGCCGCCGGGGCGGCCTTGCCCGTTCCCGAGGCGAGCGCCGCGTCCACGTCGCGCTTGACGACGCGGCCGCGCGGGCCGGTGCCGGAAATGGCGGCGAGATCGAGGCCTTCCTGGGCGGCGATGCGCTTGGCGAGCGGGCTGGCGATCACCCGGTCGCCGGATGCGGCCGCCGGGGCGGCGGTGGGTGCTGCGGGCGTTGCCGGTGCGGCTTTGGGCGCTTCCGCCGTCGGCGCCGGGGCAGCAGCGCCGCCCGAGGTATCGGCGCCGTCGAGGGCCGAGGCGTCCTCGCCGTCTTCCAGCAGCAACGCGATGACCGCGTTCACGGCGACGTCGGCGGTGCCTTCCGGCACCACGATCTTGCCGAGGATGCCTTCTTCCACGGCTTCGACCTCCATGGTCGCCTTATCCGTTTCGATTTCCGCGAGAACGTCGCCGCTTTCCACGGCGTCGCCTTCCTTCTTGTGCCACTTGGCCAGGTTGCCCTCCGTCATGGTCGGGCTCAGGGCCGGCATTAGAATCTTGATCGGCATGATGTCTCTCCCCCGCCTCTACGCGTAGCAGACGGCTTTCGCCGCCTCGACCACGTTGTGGGCCTTGGGCAGGGCCAATGCCTCCAGGTTCGCCGCATAGGGCATGGGCACGTCGGCGCCGGACACCCGGGTCGGCGGCGCGTCCAGATCGTCGAAGGCGTGCTCGATCATCAGCTGGTTGATTTCGGCGCCGATCCCGCAGGTCGGCCAGCCCTCTTCGACCGTGACGATACGGTTGGTCTTCTTGACCGAAGCAACCAGGGTTTCGACGTCGATGGGACGCACCGTGCGCAGGTTGATGACCTCCGCGTCGATACCTTCGGCCGCAAGCTTTTCCGCCGCTTCCATGCAGATGCCGACGGCGATGGAGAACGCCACCAGGGTCACGTCCTTGCCGGGCCGCTCGACCTTGGCCTTGCCGATGGGCAGGGTCCAGTCTTCGTCGTCCGGCACTTCGAAGCTTTGGCCGTAGAGGATTTCATTTTCCAGGAAGATCACCGGGTTGGGGTCCCGGATCGCCGATTTCAGCAACCCCTTGGCGTCCGCCGCCGACCACGGGGCGATGACCTTCAGCCCCGGGCAATGGGCGTACCATGACGCATAGCACTGGGAATGCTGGGCGCCGACGCGGGCCGCCGCCCCGTTGGGGCCGCGAAACACGATGGGACAGCCCATCTGTCCGCCCGACATGTACAGCGTCTTGGCGGCGGAGTTGATGATCTGGTCGATGGCCTGCATGGCGAAGTTGAAGGTCATGAATTCGACCACGGGCTTCAGTTCCAGGAACGCGGAACCCACGGCCATCCCGGCGAAGCCCTGTTCGGTGATCGGCGTGTCGATCACGCGCTTGTCGCCGAATTCGTCGAGCAAGCCCTGGGAAATCTTGTACGCCCCCTGATACTGGGCGACTTCCTCGCCCATCAGGTAGACGTTGCCGTCGCGGCGCATTTCCTCTGCCAGGGCGGAATTGAGCGCCTCGCGCACGGTCATGGTCTTCATCGCGCCGGTGTAATCGGGCTCGGCGGCGACCGTTGCGGCAACGGGGGCAGCGGCCGTCGCTGGCGCGGCCGAAGCCGGTGTTTCCGCCGCGGGGGCCGGGGCGGCGGCGGGCGCGCTGTCGGCGTCCGATACCGTCTCGCCGTCTTCGACGATCACCGCGATGGGCGTATTGACGGCGACGCCGTCCGTGCCGTCGGGGACCAGAATTTTGCCCAGGATGCCTTCATCGACGGCCTCGACCTCCATGGTCGCCTTGTCGGTTTCGATTTCCAGCAACACGTCGCCGCTCGCGACGGTGTCCCCTTCCTTTTTGAGCCACTTGGCGATCTTGCCCTCGGTCATGGTCGGAGAAAGCGCCGGCAGAAGTACTTGCGTAGCCATGTTCAGATGTTCCCTTCGTGCGACGTTTTCGTTCAGGCTTCGACCAGGACGTCGGTCCACAATTCGGACGCGTCCGGTTCCGGGCTCTGCTGTGCGAACTCAGCGGCCTCGTTGGCCAGGGCCTTCACTTCCTTGTCGATGGCCTTGAGGTCATCCTCGCTGACGACCTTGGCCTCCAGAAGCTTGTGGGCGAGCGTGTCGATGGGGTCCATCTCGCGGCGCACCTTCTGGACTTCTTCCTTGGTCCGGTACTTGGCCGGATCGGACATGGAATGGCCGCGGTAGCGGTAGGTCTTCATTTCCAGGATGACCGGCCCCTTGCCTTCGCGGCAGCGCTTGAGCGCCTCGGCCGCGGCTTCCTTGACCGCCAGAACGTCCATGCCGTCGACGGCAAAGCCCTCGATGCCGTGGGCCAGGCCGCGGGTGTGCAGATCGGCCGTCTTGGAGGTGCGTTCGATGGAGGTGCCCATGCCGTACTTGTTGTTTTCGATCACGTAAATCACCGGCAGGTTCCAGATCGCGGCCATGTTGAAGCTTTCATAGACCTGGCCCTGGTTGATGGCGCCGTCGCCGAAATAGGCCATGCAGACACCGCCGTCGCCCTTGTATTTATGGGCGAAGGCCAGCCCCGTGCCGAGCGGCACCTGGGCGCCGACGATGCCGTGGCCGCCGAAGAAATTCTTTTCGCGGCTGAACATGTGCATGGAGCCGCCCTTGCCGCGCGAATAGCCGCCGCGCCGACCGGTCAGTTCGGCCATCACGCCCTTGGGGTCCATGCCGCAGGCCAGCATGTGGCCGTGGTCGCGGTAGCTGGTGATCACCGTGTCCTGCGGTTCCGATGCCGCCATCATGCCGACGACGACCGCTTCCTGCCCGATATAGAGATGGCAGAATCCGCCGATCAGGCCCATGCCATACAGCTGGCCGGCCTTTTCCTCGAACCGCCGGATGAGCAGCATTTCGCGGTAATAATGGCGAAGCTCGTCGGGCGTCGGGCCCGTCTTGGAGGATTTCGCGGTGGATGATTTGGCTGGCGTTTTTGCCTTCGCCGCCGTCTTGGGTGACCGGGCCATTGGACCTCCCTTGGCTGACTGTTTCCATCCCCAGATGGCGCGCCAAAGGTGTCCGCCTTTTCGCATCCCTCCCAGGGTCGGCGGTTACCCGCCATCACTTCAGGAGATCATAGCTGAAAAAAGGGGTGAAAAACAATATAGGTCAGGAATGCTGCTATTTAATTAATCTAATAACAGTTAAATAACGATCATTACGATGACGGATCAGGCCTGTTTGGCCGCATCAAGCCAGGGCCACAGGCAGCCTTCCCGTCCGTAAATCCGCGACAACAGGCCGTTGTCGCCGATCACGATGGCCGATGATTTCTTCCATTGCCGGATATAGGCGGGAGACGCCCAATGGGTGACGGCATATTCCCGCCCGCCTTCCATGACCTCGACATCGTAACCCAGATAACCCGGACTTTGTTCCGCCAGGGTGGCGAGCATGCGCAGGGCCTCGGCCCATCTGATCGGCGGGTCGCCGTCCCAGGCATCGGTGAACAGGACCGCAAAATAGGTAGGCCGGGTACCGCCTTCGGGGTCGGCGTCGACAAACGCCGTGGTCAGCAGATCCCTGCCCTCGGCGACCGCAATGGACGCCTGGGCGGACATTACGCAGCGCTCCGTTCGACCGCCGGTAACGGCGGTGATGCGATGGTGATCATGATTTCGACGGAAAGCGGCGTCTTGCCCCCGAACAGGCGCTTGACGATGCGCGTCACCTCGATGGCGCAGGCGTCCTCGATGCGCCGGTTCTTCAGGCTCACCTCTTCCATCATTTGCGACAGCACGCGGGTTTTCCAGCTTTGGATCGCCGCCGGCGTTTTCCAATAACACACGGCAGCCCCCCGGCCGTCATCCAGGCGACCGGTCTCAAGGCCGAGAAAACCGTCGAGACGCGGCGCCAGCGAAATCAATTCATCCATGGCCAGACGGCCCGGCAGGTCGATGTCCCCGCCGACCGGCGTGACGACGGCCGCGTAATAAGGCGGACGCAGAGTTTCCGCGAGCGATCCCATGGCTCAGCCCCCCGTCTTGGAAAAGAAGATGACGTAATCGCGGTCAAAGCCGACGTTCAGCATGACGCGGGCCCGTTCCTCGAGCATGTCGAGGTCGAGGGACTGGGAACCGAGGAGTTCGACCCGGTGTTCCCATTCGTCGCGCTGTGCCTTCAGGTCGTCGGCAAGGATTTGCGCCTCGGCAACCTTGTCCTGCATCAGCATCAGGGACGTGACACCCCGATCGCCGTGGACCGTGTGATAGGCAAAATAGGCACAAGCCAGAATGCCCAGGGTCGGTCCCAGGGCCGTGGCCAGTTTTTTCTTCAGAGAGGCAAAGCGCGTCGCCATCGTTTTTATTCCCCAGTATTCCCCATGCCGGTTCCGCGAATCGGCATGTACGAATCTAAGGATTGATGGTTAATTTTCGGTTAGGACTCGGAAAACCCCTTTGTTTTCCAGTACTTTGGAAATCCGAAAAGGTTAACGCAGATCACCCGAACAGCGCGGCGCCGTTGTAGCGCGCCGTCGGGCCCAGGTCTTCGTTGATGCGCAGCAGCTGGTTGTACTTGGCCAGCCGGTCGGAGCGCGACAGCGACCCGGTCTTGATCTGCCCGGCATTGGTGGCGACGGCGATGTCGGCGATGGTGGTGTCCTCGGTCTCGCCGGAACGGTGGGAAATCACCGCCGTATAGCCGGCCTTATGGGCCATCTCGACCGTCTGCAGGGTTTCCGACAGGGTGCCGATCTGATTGACCTTGATGAGGATCGAATTGGCGACGCCCTTTTCAATCCCGTCGGCCAGACGCACCGGGTTGGTCACGAACAGGTCGTCGCCGACCAGCTGCACCGTGGCGCCGATGGCGTCCGTCAGGGCCTTCCAGCTGTCCCAGTCGTCCTCGGCCATGCCATCCTCGATGGATTTGATGGGGTAGTTGGCGCAGAGATCCTGGTACAGCCGCGCCATTTCGTCGCCGCCAAGGGTCTTGCTGATCCCCTCCATGACGTACTTTCCGTCGCGGTAGAATTCGGTCGACGCACTGTCGAGGGCCAGGACCACGTCCTCGCCGGGCGCATAGCCGGCATCGGCAATGGCCTTCATGATGAAGTCGAGCGCCTCCTCCGAGCTGCTCAGGTTCGGCGCGAAGCCGCCTTCGTCACCCACGTTGGTGGCGTGCCCGGCCTTGGCCAGGCCTTTCTTGAGAGTATGGAACACCTCGGCCCCCATGCGCAGGGCGTCGGGGAAATCCTCCGCGCCCACGGGCATGATCATGAATTCCTGGAAATCGATGGGATTGTCCGCATGGGCGCCGCCGTTGATGATGTTCATCATCGGCACCGGCAGGTCGCGGGCGAAGGCGCCGCCGACATAGCGGTACAGCGGCAGGCCCGCCTCCTCCGCCGCCGCCTTGGCGGCGGCCAGGCTGACGCCCAGGATGGCATTGGCGCCGAGCCGCGCCTTGTTCGGCGTGCCGTCCAACTCGATCATCACGTTGTCGATGAACAACTGATCCTCGACATCCGCACCGGCCAGGGCATCACAGATTTCGCCGTTCACGGCATCGACGGCGGCCAGCACGCCCTTGCCCAGATAGCGCGCATCGTCGCCGTCGCGTAGTTCGACGGCCTCGTGCGCCCCGGTCGAGGCCCCCGACGGGACGGCGGCGCGGCCGAGCACGCCCGATTCCAGGGTCACGTCCACTTCCACGGTGGGATTGCCGCGGGAATCGAGGATTTCACGGGCGAATACGTCGATGATGGCAGTCATGTCTCTCTCCGGTCAGGTCGGCCTGCTGGGCCGTCTGGTGGGGGTATCAGGATCGGGGCGTTATAGGGAAACCGGATGGGCCTTGGCCAGCCGGTCGAACGCCGCGAGCGTTTCTAGCACGCCGGGCATGTCAGTTAGGTGAATCATGTTGGGCCCGTCGGAGGGGGCCTTGTCCGGGTCCTCATGGGTTTCCATGAACACGGCGGCGACGCCCACGGCCACGGCGGCGCGGGCCAGGACAGGCGCGAATTCCCGCTGCCCGCCGGACGTGGCGCCCTGCCCGCCCGGCTGCTGCACGGAATGGGTGGCGTCGAACACCACGGGGCAGCCGGTCTTGGCCAGCACCGGCAGGGCGCGCATGTCGGACACCAGGGTGTTATAACCGAAGCTCGCCCCCCGCTCACAAACCATGACGCGCTGATTGCCGGTCGACTTGATCTTGTCGACCACGTTCTGCATGTCCCAGGGGGCCAGGAACTGGCCTTTTTTCACGTTGATGGCGGCCCCCGTCTCGCCGGCGGCGAGCAATAGGTCCGTCTGGCGGCACAGAAAGGCCGGGATCTGCAGCACGTCGACCACGGTCGCGGCCTCGGCGCATTGCCCGGCGTCGTGGATGTCGGTCAGCACGGGGCAGCCGATCTGCTGCTTTACGGCCTCGAACACGGGCAAGGCCTTGTCCAGGCCCATGCCGCGCGGGCTGGTGGCGCTGGTCCGGTTTGCCTTGTCAAAGGACGTCTTGTAGATCAGCCCCATGCCCAGCTTGTCGGTCATTTCCTTCAAGGCGCCCGCCATGTCCAGCGCATGGCCCTGGCTTTCCATGGCGCAGGGCCCGGCGATCAGTACGAGCGGCAGGCCGTTGCCGATGGTCAGGTCGCCGACGGTGATCGAAGAGGACAAGGGCGTTTCCTTAAAAGGCTGACTTAGACCAAGTGTTGTTTAAACCAATCTGGCCTGCTTGACCGCCGCGTCGATGAACGACGTGAACAGTGGGTGCGGCTCGAACGGTTTCGATTTCAGTTCCGGGTGGAACTGCACCCCGATGAACCACGGATGATCGGGGATTTCAACGATTTCCGGCAGCAGACCATCGGGCGACATGCCGGTGAACTTGAGGCCGGCCGCCTCCAGCCGCGAACGATATTCCGTATTGACCTCGAAGCGGTGGCGGTGACGTTCGGAAATGTCCTGTTCGGCATAGATTTCGCGAACGCGCGAGCCGTCCTGCAAGGTGCAGGGAAAGGCGCCAAGCCGCATGGTGCCGCCCAGGTTGCCGCCCAACTTGCGCTGTTCCAGCTGGTTGCCGTTCATCCATTCGGTCAGCAGACCGACCACCGGCTCCTTGGTCTGGCCGAATTCGGTCGAACTCGCCCCCTTGATGCCGGCCAGATTGCGCGCCGCCTCGACCACCGCCATCTGCATGCCGAAGCAGATTCCGAAATAGGGCACGCCCCGCTCCCGCGCGAAGGTGACGGCGGAAATCTTGCCTTCCGAGCCGCGCTCGCCGAAGCCGCCCGGGACCAGCACGCCGTGCACGTCCTCAAGGGTATGCAGGGCTTCGCTTTCGGTCTCGAAGATTTCCGACTCAATCCACTTGATGTTGACCTTGACGTTGTTGGCGATGCCGCCGTGGGTCAGCGCCTCGATCAGCGACTTGTAGGCGTCAGGCAGCACCGTGTACTTGCCGACCACGGCGATCGACACCTCGCCCTCGGGCCGGATCGCGGTTTCGGCGATGGTCTCCCAGCGGCTGAGGTCCGGCTCCCCCGTCTCGATATTGAAATGCCGGTAGACGGAAGCATCCAAGCCTTCGGCATGGTAAGCCAGCGGCACCCGGTAGATGGTATCCACGTCCAATGCCGGGATGACGTCGCGTTCGTCCACGTTGCAGAACAGGGAAATCTTCTTGCGCTCGCCCTCGGGCAGCGGCCGGTCGGCGCGGCACAGCAACACGTCCGGCTGAATCCCGACGCTCAGCAGTTCCTTCACGGAATGCTGGGTCGGCTTGGTCTTCAACTCGCCCGCCGTCGGGATATAGGGCAGCAGCGTCAGATGCATGTACATCGTGCGGTCGCGGCCCAGTTCGTTGCGAAGCTGACGAATGGCCTCCAGGAACGGCAGACCTTCGATGTCGCCGACGGTGCCGCCGATCTCGCACAGGATGAAGTCTTCGTCCTCCAGGTTCGAGGTCACGAAGTTCTTGATGGCGTCGGTGACGTGGGGAATGACCTGGATGGTGGCGCCCAGATAGTCGCCGCGCCGTTCCTTGGCGATCACGTCCGAATAGATGCGGCCCGTGGTCACGTTGTCGGATTGGCGCGAGGCGACGCCCGTGAAGCGCTCGTAATGGCCGAGGTCGAGGTCTGTCTCCGCCCCGTCGTCGGTGACATAGACCTCGCCGTGCTGATAGGGGCTCATGGTCCCTGGATCAACGTTCAGATAGGGGTCCAGCTTGCGCAAACGGACCTTGAATCCGTTCGCCTGCAGCAAGGCCCCGAGAGCCGCCGATGCCAGTCCTTTTCCGAGGGAAGAGACCACGCCGCCGGTGATGAAGATGAACCGCGTCATGGGCCTACACAATACACTGACGGGTGGTGGGGCAAAAAGAAAAGAGGCGGGAAATTCCCCGCCTCTGATCGATGTTCCGGGAGTCGCGGATTCCTGCCATTTCCCTACTTGGCAATCGGGGCTGCAGGGGCCGCGGGCTCGGTGGACTCGGGTGCCGTCTGCACCGGCTGGTCGAGAATCGACCCCGTCGCCGCCTTGCGGTCGTGGGCGGCGATGATCGCCAGCACCAGCGAGGTGATCATAAACGCGGTCGCCAGGATCGCCGTGGTGCGGGTCAACAGGTCGGCCGTGGCGCGCCCGGTCATGAAACCGCCCATGCCGCCGCCACCGCCGCTGCCGCCAATGCCCAGGCCGCCGCCTTCGGAGCGCTGCAACAGCACCACGCCGACAAGGCCGATGGCCAGCAGCAGGTGAATGACCAGGATCACGTTTTGCATCGAACTTCCTTCCAAACGGGCCATGCGCAGTCGCCCCGCGCACTGACCCTAATCAGTTGGGCCGCGTTTTACTGCGTTGCAAGACCGATTACCAGGGCGTTTTGCGCGCTTACGCCACGGCCTCGGCAATCGCCCAGAAATCATCGGCCTTCAGCGCGGCCCCGCCGATCAGCCCGCCGTCGACGTCGGCCAGGGCCAGAAGCTCCGCCGCGTTGCCTGGCTTCATCGATCCGCCGTAAAGAATACGCACCCCTGCCGCCACGTCCGGACCGAACCGATCGGCCAGCGATGCGCGGATCGCCGCATGCATTTCCTGAGCATCCCCGGGCGTCGCGGTCTTGCCCGTGCCGATCGCCCAGACGGGCTCGTAGGCGATGACCAGATTATCCGGGTTTGATCCTTCCGGGACGGAGCCGGCGACCTGGCCGACCACGACCTCGGCCGCTCGGCCGGCATCGCGTTCCGCCTCGGTCTCACCGACGCAGACGATGGCGCATAGCCCCGCCGCTTGCGCCGCCCGGGCTTTTTCCACAACCTGTGTGTCGGTTTCATCGTGGTCCGTGCGCCGTTCTGAATGGCCGACGATGACGAAGCTGCAGCCGACCTGGGCCAGCAGGGCCGCGCTGACGTCGCCCGTATGGGCCCCCTGCTCTTTGCCGTGACAATCCTGGGCGCCCAACGCCAAGCCGCTTTCCTCGATTCGGGCGGCGATCATGGGCAGCAGCGGAAACGGCGGGCACAGCGCCATGTCGAACGCGGGCGGCCCGTCAAGCGCGGTCATGCGCCGGGCCAGTTCGCCGGCCAGGGAATCGACCTCGTCCAGTCCGCCGTTCATTTTCCAGTTGCCCGCGATCAGCGGCGTCCGCCCTTGGCTCATGTCACACCTAATGTATCGGATGTATCGGATGGTTTCTCTTGCTGTGCCTCCTCTAACACAGCCCCCCCGGCAAGCCAATCGGCAAGCCGCCCGAATAGCGCCGCAATCGGCGTCCAAGTGGTGTTGCGGGCGTTCCGTGCCCCCTCTATGATGCGCCGCCCCAAGGAGAAGGGCGCAACCCAGAAGGATTTTCCATGCTCCGTCAAATTCGCGAAAAGACCGGCTCACTCGTCGTCAAGATCATCCTCGGCCTGCTCGTCATCAGTTTCGGCGCCTGGGGCATCGGGGACATGGTCCAGTTCCGTCCCGACGACCAGCCCGTCGCCGAGGTTGCCGGCAAGGAATTGTCGCGCCGCGACGTGGAAAACGAGGTCCGTCGCGAGATGGCGCGCCTCAACCCCCGGTTCGCCGGCCAGCTGACGCCGGAAACGGCGCGCCTTCTGGGCCTGCCGCAATCGGTGCTGGGCCAATTGATCAACGATATCCTGCTGACCAAGGCCGCCCATGACATGGACATCGCCGTGTCCGACACCATCGTGCGCGATGCCGTGCGCGCGTCCAACGCGTTCCGCAGCAACCTGGGCGCCGGCGGCTTCGACCGCCAGAAGTTCCAGAACATGCTCTACCAGTTCGGCCTGACCGAACAGGAATTCCTGGAACGCGCGCGCCGCGAACTGGCCCGCGGCCAGTTGCTCGACACGGTCGAGGCCGGTGTCGTGGCGCCTGAGGTGCTGGCCGAAACCTTCTATCGCTACCGCGAGGAAACCCGCAGCGCGGAAACCCTGTTCGTGACCGACGCGGCGGCGCAGATCACGACCGAGCCGACCGAACTTGAGCTTCGCGCCTATCACAAGGCCAATCCGGCCCCCTTCACCGCGCCGGAATACCGTGCCGTGACCTTGGTCGTGCTCAGCGCAAAAGACCTGACGGATGCCGCCGCCGTGACCGATGCCGATGTGGAAACGGTCTTCAAGGAACAGGCGGAAACCTTGGGCACGCCGGAAAAACGCGCCTTGTCGCAGATGGTTCTGCCCGATCAGGCAGCCGCCGACAAGGCGGCCAAGGCGCTGTCCGAAGGACGGGCCTTCGTCGATGTCGCCAAGGAATTCGCCGGCATGGACGAAGCCGGCACGGATCTTGGAACCGTGGCCCGTGACGAGGTCCTGGCGGAAATCGCCGATGCGGCCTTCGCAACACCTGCGGGCGGCGTGACAGCCCCCCTGCCCGGCCCCGGCGGGATCGGGTTCTACATCGTCAAGGTGCGCGAGATTACTCCCGCCCATGTCGCCACCCTGGACGAGGTCAAGGAAAAGCTGCGCGCCACGATCGCCCATGAACGCGCCATCGATGCGCTGTACACCCAGGTCAACCGCATGGAAGACGACCTGGGCAAAGGCCTTTCCATCGAAGCCGTGGCCGAAGCCATGAACATCAAAGCGGTGAAGATCGCCGCCCTGGATTCCGACGGAAACGGTCTGGATGGCAAACCGGCGGCGGGCCTGCCGGAAAATGCCCAGGCCATCGTCGCCTCCGCCTTCGAGACCGAGGAAGGGGCCGATTCCACCCTTCGCGAAATGGGTGACGATGCCTTCTTCGTGCTGCGCGTGGACAAGGTGACCAAACCGGCGGTGCGCCCCTTCGAGACGGTCAAGGATCAGGTCAAGGATGCCGTCGTGGCCGAACGCAAGCGCGACGCCGCCCTGGCCTTTGCCAAGCAGTTGGCCGAACGCCTGAAAACGGTCGAGGACGCCAAGGCCGTCGCCGTCGACGCGGGGGTCGCCTATGCGGAAACCAAGGCCCTGAAGCGCTATATGGCGCGCAGCCAGTCGGACCTTCCCGGTCAGGTGCTGCAGGATATCTTCACCCTGACCATGGGCGAGGCCAAAGTAACCCGTGCCGATGGCGGCTACTTCATCGCCCGCCTGAAATCCGTCACCCAGGCCGATCCGGCCGCCGATACGACCGGCGTCGACACGATGCGCCAGGAACTCACGTCGGTTCTGAAGGATGACTTGGTCACGCAATTGGCGGGGGCTTTGCGCAAGGACCTGGGCGTGACCGTCCATCAGGACGTTCTGAACCAGATCCTGAACCCCGGCGCGACGCCGGCCGCGGCCAACTAGACCGGCCGGGCGGACGCGCGGATCCATGAAGATCGAACCCGCATTTGACGGCTTTGCCGCGGCTTACGAGCGTGGAGAGCCGCAGGTTCTCTGGACATCACTGGTCGCGGACGTGGAAACGCCCGTGTCGGCGTTCCTCAAGCTGGCGCGCGGCAAGCCCTACAGCTTCGTTCTCGAAAGCGTCGAGGGCGGCGCCGTGCGCGGCCGCTATTCGTTCATCGGCCTGGATCCGGATCTGATCTGGCGCTGCCAGGGCAATACGGCGGAAATCAACCGTGATGCCCTGGACGATATCGACGCCTTCGCCCCCTGCCCGGTCGCCGAGACCGAAGGAACCATTGCGTCCCTGCGCTCGCTGGTCGCGGAATCCCGCATCGACCTACCGGAAGGCCTGCCGCCCATGAGCGCCGGGTTGGTCGGCTATGCCGCCTACGATACGGTACGCCTGGTCGAAGACATTCCCGACGGCAACCCGGACACCCTGGGTATCCCCGACGGCGTATTCATCCGTCCGACCGTGATGGCCGTATTCGACACCATCAAGGACGTGATTTCCGTGTTCACGCCCATCTGGCCCCGGGATGACGTGGATGCACAGAACGCTTATGGCATCGCCGTGGAGCGGCTGCGCCGCATCGTCGGTGATTTCGACACCCCCCTGCCCGAAGCCGCGCGCGCCCATCCGGAAAGCGACGTGCCGGACCTTTCCCCCGCGTCCAACATGACCCAGGGCGAATTCCATGCCATGGTCGAAAAGGGCAAAGAATACATCAAGGCCGGCGACGTGTTTCAGGTCGTCCTGTCGCAGCGTTTTTCCGTTCCCTTCCCCTACCCACCCTTCGCGCTTTACCGGGCCCTTCGGCGGCTTAACCCCTCGCCGTTCCTGTTCTTTCTGGATTTCGGCGGCTTTGCCATCGTCGGCTCGAGCCCGGAAATCCTGGTCCGCGTGCGCGAGGGCAAGGTCACCATCCGGCCCATCGCCGGCACGCGGCGGCGCGGCAAGGACGCGGCCGAGGATCAGGAACTGGCCAACGACCTTCTGACCGACCCGAAGGAGCTGGCCGAACACCTTATGCTGTTGGATCTGGGCCGCAACGACGTCGGCCGGGTGGCGGAAACGGGCACGGTGACGGTGACCGAACAGTTCAACATCGAGAACTATTCCCACGTCATGCACATCGTCTCCAACGTGGAAGGCAAGCTGAAGCCGGACCTGGACGCGCTGGACGCCCTCTATGCGGGCTTTCCGGCGGGCACCGTGTCGGGAGCGCCCAAGGTCCGCGCCATGGAGATCATCGACGAGTTGGAGAACGTGCGGCGGGGCGTCTATGCCGGCTGCATCGGTTATTTCGGCGCCGACGGCGACATGGATAGCTGCATCGCCCTGCGCACGGCCGTGGTCAAGGACGACACCATGTACGTTCAGGCCGGCGGCGGCGTGGTTCATGATTCCAGCCCCGAAGGCGAATACCAGGAAAGCATCAACAAATCCCGCGCCCTGATCCGCGCGGCCGAAGAGGCCGTGAAGTTCGCGGGATAGCCTAGCCGGAGGTTCCCGGCAGGCCCGACTGGGCCGCCGACGGCCGGTGCAACACCCTGGACACCCCAACCAATTCGAACCCGTCCGCCTGAACCTTGGTCAGCCAGGTCTTCAACGCGCGCAGGGTGATGTCGCGGGGGTGGCCAATGGCGATGGCGATGCCGCGCTTGCGGGCCTCCGCCTCGACCTTGGCAAGCTGCTTGTGGACGAAGGCCTCGTCGTCCCTGTGGTCGATGAACACGTCGCGGGTGGCGAAGGGCACTCCCGCCTCGCGGGCGGTCTTGGCGCCGACGCTGTCACGGCTGGTCACGGAATCCAGGAAAAACAACCCGCGCGCCTTCAATTCAGCCATGACCAGACGCATGCCCGCCAAATCGCGGGTAAAGCGGCTGCCCATGTGGTTGTTGATGCCCTGGTATCCGGTCATCTGATCCAGGTTCCAGCGCAGGTTGGCCAGCAACTCGGCCTCCGGCGTGCCGGTCAACAATACGTTGGGGCCCGGGTCGGCTTCCGAACTTTCCGGCTCCATGGCCACATGCAGCATGACCTCATGTCCCAGAGCCACGGCCTCGGCCGATTGTTTCTTCAGGTCGCGGGCATAAGGCAGGAACGACAGGGTCACCTTTGCCGGCAGTTTCATGGCGCGGGCCGAGCGTCGCTGATCCACCCCCATGTCGTCGATCACGATGGCGATCATCGGCTTGGTGGCGAGCGTCGGCGGTGCGGCCTCGGGAAACGGCGTCACGGCAGCGCTATCGGGTGCAGCGTCGGGGGTTTGCACCTGTTCGGTGACGGGTAGCGTGGTTTCAGGAAGTGCCGGCGCGGCCGATTCCGGCTCCTCGACACGGGCAACCGGCAATGAGGGGTAGTTGTCCGGCGCGAGTGTGGCCGCTGGCTCCGCCATCTCCGGCGCCGTCGCGGATTGCGTTACATGGCGGGGTGCGGGGGTGACAATCGCCGCGACCTGGCCTTGTTGCGCGGGCGGGTACTGCACGGCGGCCGGCGTGTCCTTGTGGCCACCGCCGGACAGTATGACCACGACCAACACCAGGACCGCGCCCGCCAGGGCACCTCCCAGCGCCGCGAGACGCACCGCAGGATCCTTGATCGCTGTCTTGAATAGTCCGCTGGGCTGTTCCGTCATTGCTTTCACTTGATAAGTTACGTCACGCCCGTTCTTGATCTGTGCTGGTACTCCTCCGGCCCCCGGGCCGTCAAGGCGGCGCACACCCGGGGATCGCTGAAAGCAAAAGGCTACGCTCCGCCAGCTGCCGAACGCCGGGTATTCGCGACCTAAGATCATGCAACTGCGCTTGGGCTTCCAAGACAGCGGCAACCCTGATGAGTTGTTGACGACGGCCCCCTGCGAAAAGCCCTGGCCAAACGGCTGAACTCTACCGATATATGCTGTTCCATAAGGGCTAATGTCCTTGACCCGTGGCGACGCCAAGGGGCATTGTGGCGCCCGATTTTACGGCTCCTGTCCGGCATTCCGCCGGCATGTCAGAAACCATGTCCAAGGTGTTGAATGTTTGTCCTTATCGACAATTACGACAGCTTCACGTTCAACCTGTGGCACTACCTGGGGGAACTGGGGGCGGAGGTCACCGTTCACCGCAACGACGTGGTGACGCCGGAAGATGTTCTCGCCCTTAAGCCGCAGGGCATCGTGATCTCACCCGGGCCCTGCGATCCGGACAAGGCAGGCATCTGCCTGGACCTGATCGCCGCCGCCGCCGGCAAGGTGCCGATCCTGGGCGTGTGCCTGGGTCATCAGTGCATCGGCCAGGCCTTCGGAGCCAAGGTCGTGCTGGCGCCCAAGCCCATGCACGGCAAGGTGTCGACCATCACCCACGACGGCACCGGCGTGTTCACCGGGATCGACAGCCCGTTCACGGCGACCCGCTACCATTCCCTGACCATCGACCCGGCGACGGTGCCCGATTGCCTGCGCGTCACCGCCCGCAGCGAGGACGACGTAATCCAGGGCATCGCCCACCGCGAGATGCCGATCTACGGCGTTCAGTTCCACCCGGAAAGCATCGCGTCCGAGAACGGCCACACGTTGCTGCGGAACTTCATCGGCATGACCGGCACCAAGGCAGCAGCATGAGCGACGCGCTCAAGCCCTTCCTGGCCAAGGTTGCCGACGGCACCGCGCTGACCGCGCAGGAGGCGGAGGACGCGTTCGCCGTCATCATGTCGGGCGAGGCCACGTCGGCGCAGATCGCCGGGCTTCTCATGGCGCTCCGCGTGCGCGGCGAAACCGTCGACGAAATCACCGGCGCCGTGCGTGCCATGCGCGCCAAAATGTTGCCTGTCACGGCCCCGGCCGGGGCGATCGACGTGGTCGGCACCGGCGGCGACGGGTCCGGCACGTTCAACATCTCGACCGGGGCGGCACTGGTTGTCGCCGGCTGCGGCGTGCCCGTGGCCAAGCACGGCAACCGGGCGTTGTCGTCGAAATCGGGGGCGGCGGACGTGCTGACTTCGTTGGGCGTCAATCTGGACGCCGAACTGCCCCTGGTCGAACGCGCCATTGCCGAAGCCGGGATCGGCTTCCTGATGGCGCCCCGCCATCACGCGGCGATGAAGCACGTCATGCCGGCGCGGGTCGAAATGGGCGTGCGCACGATCTTCAACATCCTGGGCCCCCTGTCCAACCCGGCCGGAGTCACCCGCCAGTTCACCGGCGTGTTCGCCCGGCAATGGGTCGAACCGCTGGCCCAGGTCCTGAAAAACCTGGGATCGGAGGCCTGCTGGGTGGTCCATGGCGAGGACGGTCTGGATGAGTTGACGACAACCGGGCCGTCGTTCGTCGCCCAACTGAAGGACGGCGCCATTACGACCTTCACCGTGACGCCCGCCGACGCAGGCCTGCCGACGGCACGGCCTGAAGACCTCAAGGGCGGCTCACCCGAGGTTAACGCCCAGGCGATCCGCGACCTTATCGCGGGCAAAAAGGGCCCTTACCGTGATATCGTGCTGCTCAACGCGGCGGCGTCGCTTGTCGTCGCCGGCAAGGTGGACGACCTGACGTCGGGCGTGGCCACGGCGGCGCAGGCAATCGACGGTGGGGCGGCGGCACAGGCCCTGGACCGGCTGGTCTCCATCACCAACGGGGGGACATGAGATGGCTGAAAAACCCGCCAACGTGTTGGACAAAATCATCGCCGACAAGCGCGCCCACATACTTGCGCAAAAGGATAATGTCAGCCTTCAAGAGCTTAATAAAAAAACACATTCCCAATCAGCGCCACGCCGATTCCTGCATGCCCTGCGGGAGGCGTCGCGGGACGGTTTCGGGCTGATCGCCGAGATCAAAAAGGCCTCGCCATCACAGGGCGTGATCCGCGCCGATTTCGATCCGCCCGCCCTGGCCCGGGCCTACGAAGCCGGCGGGGCGACCTGCCTGTCCGTGCTGACGGACGAGCCCTATTTCCAGGGCCGACCGGAATACCTGATGGCCGCGCGGGCGGCCTGCGCCCTGCCCGTTCTGCGCAAGGACTTCATGATCGACACCTATCAAGTGATCGAAGCCCGCGCCATGGGGGCGGATTGCATTCTGCTGATCATGGCGGCGCTTGACGACGCGACGGCGCGCGACCTCGAACATTGCGCCTTCGACTTAGGCATGGACGTGTTGATCGAAGTCCACGACACGGCCGAACTTGACCGCGCACTGCGCCTGCAAAGCCCCCTGATCGGCATCAACAACCGTGATCTGACGACCCTCAAGGTGTCCCTGGAAACCACGGAACGTCTGGCCCGCGGCGTGCCCGACGACCGTGTTTTGGTCAGCGAAAGCGGGCTGAATTCCGGGGCTGACCTGAAACGCATGGCAACCGCCGGGGCGCGTTGCTTTCTGATCGGTGAATCCCTGATGCGTCAGGACGACGTAGAAAGCGCCACGCGCACCCTGCTGTCGACCGCACGGGCGGCGGCTTAAGACCAAGCATAAGGATAGGCGGGCATGGCCGACGATTTCACCCATCTGGACGCCGAGGGCAACGCCGTGATGGTCGATGTTTCGGCCAAGGATGCGACGGAACGCACCGCCACGGCCAAGGGCAGCGTCATCATGGCGCCGGAAACCCTGCAGCGCATCCTGGACCGGGGCGTCAAGAAGGGCGACGTGCTGTCCGTGGCGCAGTTGGCCGGCATCATGGCCGCCAAGCGCACGCCGGACCTGATCCCGCTGTGTCATCCTCTGATGCTGACCTCGGTCAAGGTCGACCTGACCTGTGATCCGGCGCGTAATGCCGTGGATATCACCGCGACCTGCCGCCTGAGCGGCCAGACGGGGGTCGAGATGGAAGCCCTGACGGCGGTCACCGTCGCCGCCCTCACGGTCTATGACATGTGCAAGGCCGTCGACCGCGGCATGCGGATCGAAGACGTGCGTCTGACCCATAAATCCGGCGGCAAGTCCGGCACCTTCGACGCCGCATAAAACACCAGGAAACCCGCCGCCATGCTGTCCGTCATCGACGCCCTGGAAAAAGTCTCCGCCGGCTGCGGCCTGCTGCCGGCCGAACAGGTCTCGCTGGATGCGGCCCTCGGCCGGGTGCTGGCGCAGGACGTCGCCTCGACCCTGACCCATCCGCCCACCGCCGTCTCGGCCATGGACGGCTATGCCGTGCGCTGGGACGACCTAGCGGCCATTCCCGCCGACCTCACGGTAATCGGCGAAGCCGCCGCCGGTCATGTCTTCTCAGGCGCCCTCGCCCCCGGTCAGGCGGCCCGCATCTTCACCGGCGGCGCCCTGCCCGAAGGGGCCGACACGATCGTCATCCAGGAAGACACGGAACGCCACGGCGACACCGTGCGGGTGACCGAAAAGCCCGCCGAAAAGGGCGAATTCGTGCGCCCGTCAGGGCTTGATTTCAAGGAAGGCGAGGTGCTGCTGAGCGCCGGGCAGGTCATCACCGCGCGCGGCGTCGGCCTGGCCGCCGCCATGAACGTTCCCTGGCTGATGGTGCGCCGCCGGCCCCGCGTCGCCTTCGTCGCCACTGGCGACGAGGTCGTGATGCCGGGCCAGCCCGTCGGCCCTGGCCAGATCATTTCCTCCAACAGCCTGGCCCTTGCGGCCTATATCACCGCGATGGGCGGCGAGCCCGTGAGCCTGGGCATTGCCCGCGACACCCCGGAAAGCTTGGCGGAAACGCTGGCGGGCGCGCGCGGCGCCGATCTTCTGGTGACCATGGGCGGGGCGTCGGTCGGCGACCATGATCTGGTGCGCCAGGTGCTCGGCGGGCGCGGGTTCGAGCTGGATTTCTACAAGATCGCCATGCGCCCGGGAAAACCGCTGATTTTCGGCCATATCGACGGCACGCCCATGCTGGGATTACCGGGCAATCCGGTGTCCACCGGCGTGACCAGCGCCCTGTTCCTGCGCGCCGCCTTCGCCAAGATGCTGGGGCTGGTTGGTGAGCGCAGGGAATCCACCGCCGTGCTGGGCACGGACCTTCCCGCCAACGGCAAGCGCGAGGACTACATGCGGGCCAGCCTGGACACCGCGGCCGACGGCCGCGCCGTGGCGACCGCTTTTCCCCGCCAGGACAGCGCCATGTTGGCCGCCTTCACCAAGGCCGATTGCCTGATTATTCGCGATATCGGGGCGCCCCCCGCCATGGCCGGTGATTTGGTGCGTATCCTGCCCCTGGGCTTCGGCTCCTTGCGATTCTAAACCTCTCCTGACCGCCTATTTCCGCGATAATGCCGCCACCAATCCGATTCAAAGTTGACACGATACGTGAACTAAAGTAGAACATATGGTGTATATTCGGGTTGCATCATATTGTTCGTGGTTGTATTTCCGCGAAACACCAGATGAACCAAGGCAAGGGTCCTGATGATATCGGCGGTTGCGGACTTTGTTCTGCACTTGATCCCGAACCATCTGCGGCCAAAGGGGCGGAGACAGCATGCTCACCAAAAAGCAGTACCAACTTCTCGTGTTCATCGACAAAAAGCTCAATGAATCCGGTGTGTCCCCGTCGTTCGAGGAAATGAAGGAAGCCCTCGACCTGCGCTCCAAATCGGGCATTCACCGGCTCATCACGGGGCTGGAGGAACGAGGCTTCATCCGCCGCCTTCCCCACCGCGCGCGGGCCCTCGAAGTTCTGCGCCTGCCGGAGAACATGGACGATGGCCAATCCGCGCCCCGTTCCGCCCCTGCACCCACCAACGTCATTCCCGGGCGCTTCGGCAGCGGCCCCGTGCCGCTTTCCGGTGGCGGCGACGTCGGCCAGCCCGGCGAGGCCGTCTCCCTGCCCCTTTACGGGCGGATCGCCGCCGGCACGCCGATCGAGGCCCTGCGCGATCATTCCAACGCCGTCGACGTGCCGCCCTCCATGCTGGGCGGCGGTGAACATTACGCGTTGGAGGTAGACGGCGATTCCATGGTCGAGGCCGGCATCCACGACGGCGACACGGTCATCATCAAGCGCACCAACACGGCGGACAACGGGGCCATCGTGGTGGCCCTGGTCGAGGGCTCGGAAGTAACCTTGAAGCGTCTGCGCCGCAAGGGCGCCTCGATCGCCCTGGAGCCCGCCAACAAGGCCTATGAAACCCGCATCTTCGGCCCCGATCAGGTCGAGGTTCAGGGCTGTCTCGTCGGCCTCATGCGCAAGTACTGAGCCCGACACACTCTTTTTCAGCGTTTCCGCACCTGACGCACCACCCAGGGCCGTCTGCCGCGCCCGTCGTTGACCGCTTTAACCTCGATCGCCGGTCCCAGGGTGATGCTATGCGCTCCCTTGGCCTTGAGATCGAACAGATCGATCACCCGCACCCCCGCGCCCCCCGTTCCATCACAGGCTCGCCCGGCCGGAATCAGGGCGATCACCAGATCGGCGCGCCCACAGTCCTCGGCCAGGGCGCCGCGGGTTTCGGCGAGAACCACCCGCCAGCCGGCGCGGGTCAGAACGCAGCCGACACCGTCACAACGCAGACCGTCTCTCTGAAGACGGCCATATCCTCCGTCACGCGCCCATTGGACGGCTTCTTCTGCGCGGTACCCTGCGTGTTCCAGCCAATTTTCCCGGGTGAACCGGCCGTGGCGCAGGGAGGAAAACAGATACCCCTCTTGGCCCCGCACGGCGGCCAGGTCACCGGCGGCCGAAACGATGAGGTCCGGCGGCACCACCCGGGCATTGGCCGCGGCGAACAGGGCAACCCCGGCCAATCCGACCAGGCGCAGCCGTCCGCGCAAAACACAAAGCCACAATCCACCCAATGCCAGGCCCGTCAACGCCCAGGCCGGGGCCGAGGGCAGAATTTCCGTCGCCTCGGGCAGGCCCGCGACCCAGTCGGCGACGCGAATCACCTGCTCCGTGCCCCAGCCCATGGGAATGAGCGCCAGCTTTTCCCAGCCGAACGGCAGCAACAGGAACGACAGCATGGCCGCCGGCATGACCCAAAGTGCCGTTATCGGCACGGCGACCAGATTGGCGAGCAGCCCGAACTTGGCGACCTGATTGAAGTGGTAGAGTACGAAGGGCGCCGTCGCCAGGCTGGCGACCAGGGTGGTGAAGGACACCCCCGCCACGTAAAGGGCGATCCCCCGCCCTGCCCAGCGGGACCGGTCGCCGTCGCGTCGCCAGATCCCCCGTTCCGTGGCGGCCTCATAGGCCGCGACCAGGGCGATGGCGGCGGCGAAGGACATCTGGAAACTGGGGCCGAGCAGGCTTTCCGGCTGGATCAGCAGCACCACCGTCGCCCCCCAGGCCAGCATGCGCAACGATATGCCCCGACGGTCGACCATGACGGCGATCAGGACCATGGCGGCGATCAGGAAGGCCCGCTGGGTCGGCACCGTGGCCCCGGCCATCAGGGCGTAGCCGAAGGCCGCGAGAAGGGCCAGAAGCGCCGCCGCCTTCTTGACCGGAAAGCGCTGGGCAAACGGCGGATAAAGGCTGAGGGCCCGCCTGGCACCGAAGAACACGATCCCCGCCGCCAGACCGATGTGCAGCCCGGAAATGGCCAGAAGATGGGCCAGCCCGGCATCGCGGAAGGCGTTCAGGACAGCTTCCGGGATCAGCGACCGGTAGCCGGTGATCAATGCCGCCGCGACCGCCCCCGCGTCGCCCGGAACGGCGTCGGTCACCCGCATGGCCAGGCGGACCCGAAGGTTCGACAGATGAACCCGCCAATCGAACGGCCCGGGTGGCGGTCCTTCCAGCACCCGCGCCGCCCCCATGGAAAAGCCGACGGCGCCGATCCCCGTGAAATAGGCATGCCGCTGAAAATCGAAGCCGCCCGGCATCAATGGCGGTGACGGCGCCGACAGGCGGCCGCGCAGGCGCACCCAGTCCCCGGCCTTGAGCGCCGGTTGGTGCCCCCGCAGGCGGACACGGACCCGTTCCGGCGTTGCCGGCTGGCTCAGGGCAGCAACGCGGACCCGGTCCAGGATCACCCGCGATCCCTGATGATAAGGCTCAAATTCAACAATACGGCCTTCGATCACCGTGGTCGGCGTCTCCTGGGTCAGAAGCCGCCCGTCCAGGCTCTGCGTGCGCAGCGAGGCGGCGGCGAAACCGAGCGCCACGAAGGCCAGAACCATGGCAATAAGGAAGGGGGCGCCACCTGACCGGCGCAACAGGACCGACGCCAGGATCGTGCCGGCAAGAACCAGTGGCCCGGCGAACCAGATGGGCTCCCCCGGCATCTGGAAATAGGCACCGATACCGACCCCCATGCCGACCGGCAGGGCAAACGGCCAGCGCCCCCTGTTGGCCACAGCCGCCGCGGCAAACTCGCTTTGAAACCACCGTCTTAGGGACATATCACCCTCGGCGCCCCCACGCCTGTCCATCCCCGGGTTTCGTGCCGGTACAAGGAATGCTGCGCCCGCACAGAAAGTATGCTATCCCTCCGGCGCCCCCCGTTAAAGTCCCGCATTCAGGGATCTAAAAGGATAAAAAGACAGCCATGACGGTCGTGACCCGCTTCGCCCCTTCTCCCACTGGTTATCTGCACATCGGCGGCGCGCGCACGGCCTTGTACAATTGGTTGTTTGCCAAGCATCACCAACGTCATGGTGCCGGCGGCAAGTTCTATCTTCGGATCGAGGACACGGACCGCGCCCGTTCGACCCAGGCGGCGGTCGATGCCATCTACGCAGGCCTCGAATGGCTCGGCCTGGATTGGGACGGCGATCCGATTTCCCAGTTCGAACGCGCCGACACGCACCGTGCCGCCGCCGAACGCCTGCTGGCCGAGGGCAAGGCCTATAAATGCTATTGCTCGCCGGAGGAACTGACCGCCATGCGCGAAGCCGCGCGCAAGGAAGGCCGTCAGCGCATGTATGACGGCACCTGGCGTGACCGCGACCCGTCGGAGGCCCCCGCCGGCGTCGATCCGGTGATCCGCATGAAGGCCCCGCTCGAGGGCGAAACGGTGATCGACGATCTGGTGCAGGGCCGGGTTACCGTGGCCAATGCGCAACTGGACGACATGGTACTGCTGCGCGCCGACGGCACGCCGACTTATATGCTTGCCGTGGTCGTTGACGACCACGACATGGGCATCACCCATGTGATCCGTGGCGACGACCACCTGACCAACGCCTTCCGCCAGACACAACTGTATCTGGCGCTGGGTTGGGACACGCCGACCTTCGCTCATATTCCGCTGATCCACGGTCCGGACGGCGCCAAGCTGTCGAAGCGCCATGGCGCCCTGGGCGTCGAAGCCTACCGCGACGACGGCTTCCTGCCCGAAGCGCTGCGCAACTATCTGTTGCGCCTGGGTTGGAGCCACGGCGACGACGAGATCATTTCCACGGATCAGGCGATCGAATGGTTTGGGCTGGAAAACGTCGGAAAATCGGCGGCCCGGTTCGACGTTACCAAATTGACCAGCCTGAACGGCCATTACATCCGCGAGGCCGATAACGCCCGGCTGACTGACCTTGTCATGGAACGTTTACAGGCCGCCTATCCAGGAAGACTTGCTAAAGAGGCTCAGGATCGGCTATTTAAAGGCATGACTGGTTTGAAGGAACGCGCGAAGACAATTTCAGAACTATCTGAAAATGCTATTTTTTACGCCCTTCAACGCCCCATCCCCAAAACGGAAAAAGCGCAACAGCAACTGGGCGCGGACGGTGCAGCCCTGCTCCGTGATCTGCGCCCTGTTCTGGATGCCACCGAAACCTGGCGCGACGAAGCCCTGATGGCCGCTGCCAAAGGATTCGGAGAAGCCGGCGGCCTTAAGCTCGGTGCCGTCGCACAGCCTGTCCGCGCCGCCCTCACGGGCAGCACGGTTTCGCCGAGCGTATTCGAAATCATGGATGTATTGGGCCGTGAGGAAACTTTGGGGCGTCTCGACGACGCCCTGGCCGGCCTTTAACCCCGGACGGACGCGTTAGAACCGCTACACCCCGCGGCATGCGCGCCGAGACGAACCGGAGACCCCTGTCTCCGCCGCCCATAAGGAGGGACACGTATGAGTGACACCAGCCACGGCAAGAACGCCACCTTCACCCTGACGGACAACCGTGACGGCAAAGCCTATGAATTGCCGGTCATGGACGCCAGCGTCGGCCCCTCCGTCATCGACGTGCGTAAGCTCTACGCGGAAACGGATTGCTTTACCTACGACCCGGGTTTCACATCGACCGGCAGCTGCGAGTCCAAGATCACCTATATCGATGGTGACGCGGGCATCCTGCTGTATCGCGGTATTCCGATTCAGGACCTGGCCGAACATTCCGACTTCATGGAGGTCTGCTACCTGCTGCTCTACGGCGAACTGCCGACAGGCCAGCAGAAGGGCAAGTTCGAGAAAGACATCACCTATCACACGATGCTGCACGAGCAGATCGCCAACTTCTTCCGCGGGTTTCGGCGCGACGCCCACCCGATGGCGGTGATGTGCGGCGTGGTCGGCGCCTTGTCGGCGTTCTATCACGACTCGACCGACATCAACGATCCGCACCATCGGATGATCGCGTCCTACCGCCTGATCGCCAAGATGCCGACGATCGCCGCCTGGGCCTATAAATACGCCCTTGGTCAGCCCTTCATCTATCCCCGCAACGAGCTGAGCTTCGCGGAAAACTTCCTGCACATGATGTATGCGACGCCCTGCGAGGAATACAAAGTCAGCCCCGTTCTGTCGCGCGCTATGGACCGCATCCTGACGCTCCATGCCGATCACGAGCAGAACGCCTCGACCTCGACCGTGCGTCTGGCCGGCTCGTCCGGCGCCAATCCCTTCGCCTGCATCTCGGCCGGGATCGCGTCCCTCTGGGGCCCCGCCCACGGCGGCGCCAACGAGGCCGTTTTGACCATGCTCGGCGAGATCGGCCACAAGGACAACATCAACGAGTACATCAAGAAGGCCAAAGACAAGGACGATCCGTTCCGGCTCATGGGCTTCGGCCACCGCGTCTACAAGAACATGGACCCGCGGGCCAACGTCATGCGCGATTCCTGTCACGAAGTGCTTGAGGAATTGGGCATCAAGGACGAGCCGCTGCTCGACCTGGCCATGGAACTGGAACGCATCGCCCTGGAAGACGAATATTTCGTCAGCCGCAAGCTGTTCCCCAACGTCGATTTCTATTCGGGCATCATCTTCAAGGCCATGGGCATCCCGACCAGCATGTTCACCGTGCTGTTCGCCGTCGCCCGCACGGTCGGCTGGGTTGCCCAGTGGAACGAGATGGTCGAGGACCCGAGCCAGAAGATCGGCCGTCCGCGTCAGCTCTATACCGGTTACACCGAACGGCCCTATGTGCCGATCGACAAGCGCTAAGCCGCTACCGGGTTGAAATAAGTGAAGGGCCGTCCCCCCAGGGGCGGCCCTTTTGCTATGCCCGGCCGATGACGCCGGCAACCACCTCGGCCGCCGCCGCGGCCGGACCGTCGGCGGGGCCTTGCAACATGGCCATGGCCTGCTTGAAATGGCCGCGTTGCGTGGCCCGGGCCGCCTCGTCGCCAAGTAGGGCCTGCAAGGCCGGAACGATGCGTTCGGCCGTGCAGTCGTCCTGGATGAATTCGGGCATGACCTCTTCGCCCAGAAGGATGCTGACCAGCCCGGCATGGGGGGTCCGGATCAGGCGCCGGGCAATGGCGGCGGTCACGCCGGACACCTTGTAGGCGATCACGGTCGGCACGCCGGCGGCGGCCAGTTCCAGGGTCACCGTGCCCGAGGCCGCGAGCGCCGTGTCGGCGGCGGCGAAGGCCCGCCATTTTTCGTCATTCCCGGTAACCACCAGGGGATTGCCCGGCCAGTCCTGCACGGCCGCGATGATCCGGCCTTCGTGACGGGCCAGGGTCGGCACGACCACGCGCCCGCGCCAGCCACCGGCCCACAGACGCGTCAGGGTCTCGTCGAACACGGGCAGCAGACGGTCCAATTCGCCGCCACGCGATCCCGGCAACACGGCCAGAACCTGCGCATCGGCGGCAACGGCGTGGCGGGCACGGAAATCGGCGGCGCGGTCATCGGCGCCCGGCTGCGCCCCCATGGACAGGGCGATGGGATGGCCGATGAAGGACGCGGCCAGGCCCTCGCGCGTGAAATAAGGCGGCTCGAACGGATAAAGGCAGAGCATATGATCGAGGAATCGGGCCACGGCCTTGGCTCTCTTGGGGCGCCAGGCCCAGACCGTGGGCGCTCCATAATGAACGATGGGCAGGCCTGGCCTGAGGGCCTTCACCTTCCTGGCCACGCGGAAACAGAAATCCGGGGCATCAATGGTCACCAGAACGGCCGGATTCTTGGCCACAACATCGGCGCGGGTCTCCGCCATGCGCGTCAATAACCTCGGCAAGCGCGGCACGACCTCGGCAAGGCCCATGACGGCCAGGTCATCCATGGGGAACAGGCTATCGAGGCCTTCGTCTGCCATCAAAGGGCCGCCGACGCCCGCGAACCGGACAGCACCGCCAAGACGGGTCTTAAGCGCCGCCATTAACGATGCCCCCAGGGCATCGCCGGACGCCTCACCGGCGATCAGATAGACCAGGGGCGCCTCGGACGCCGTCATGCCGCTCCTCCATCCGTGTCCGCGTCCGTGAAGCCGTGAACGGCCAAACCGGCGGCATCGGCCCGGCGGATCATCTCGTCGCGGTCCAGGATCAGCGATCGCCCGGCCTCGACGGAAATCCCGTGCAGGCCTGCCGCCACGGCCTGATCCACGGTGTCGGGGCCGACGGCCGGCAGGTCCACGCGCGGCTCCTGCCCCGGTTTCATGGCCTTCACAAGGATGCCGCCCCGTGCCTCGAGCCCGGCGACCGCGATCATGGCTTCGGTGCCTTGCGGGCCTTCCCAGGCCACCACACGGCCGCCCGCGGCAATCACCGCCTGACCGGCATCGCGGCGGCCATGGGCGCGGGCGCCGGCGATTCCGGCGGCAAGGTCCCTCGCCATTTCCCGCGACAATGCCTGCACGCCCAACGTTCCGGCCGGCGTCAGCAGGTCCGGCGCCAGATCATGAGGGGCCAGGACCCGGAATCCTTCCTGGTCCTCAAGCGCGGTCAAGATGGCGGTCAACAGCCCATCATCGCCCCGGCCCAGGGCCTTGGTGCGGGCCAGAAACCGCGCCGACCACAGATCCGGAATCAGGTCGGCGGCCCGCGGCCGCTGTACGGCGCCGGACAGAACGATGTCAGTGATATCCAGGGATTTCAGGCGCTTGATGATGCCGCCGACGGCACCCAGGCGGAACGTCTCGACCTCGGTGCCGGAAAACCGGCCGGCGTCCCCCTGCCCCTTCAGCGCGGCCACGAACACGGGCCGGCCGGCGGCATGGCAACGTTGCACGAGAATCTCGGGCAGCAGGCCGCCGCCCGCGATGATCCCAAGCCGGGGCAAGCTAGGCCGCATCCTCCACCAGGGGCTGGCAGATGGAGCGCGAGGAATCGGAGCGAATGAACTCCACAATTTCCATGACCGGCTGGTTGTCACCGAACAGGTCGGCGACATCGTCCAGGCGTTCGGCCATGGTGCCTTCCTGGGCGAAGATCAGGCGGTAAGCCTGGCGCAGAGCATGGATCGTTTCGCGATCAAAACTGCGGCGCTTGAGACCGACCAGGTTCAATCCTTCAAGCTTGGCCCGGTTGCCGGTGACGGAGCCATAGGGGATCACGTCCTGGGTCACACCCGTCATCCCGCCAATCATGGCATGGCGGCCGATGCGCACGAACTGATGGACCGCCGACAGGCCGCCGACGATGGCCCATTCCTCGATCGACACGTGCCCCGCCAAGGTGGCGTTGTTGACCAGGATCACGTTATCAGAAACCTGGCAGTCATGGGCGACATGGGCGCCGACCATGAAAAGACAGTTATTCCCGACCTTGGTTTCCAGGCCACCGCCTTCGGTGCCCGGGTTCATGGTCACGTGTTCACGGATGATCGTGTTGGCGCCGATCACCAGGCGCGAGACCTCGCCCTTGAATTTCAGGTCCTGGGGCGCGTGGCCCAGGGAGGCGAAAGGAAACACGCGGCTATGGGCACCGACCCGTGTGTGTCCCTCGACCACGACGTGGGACAACAGTTCGACTCCGTCCTCAAGCACGGCATCAGGGCCGACAACACAGAACGGGCCGACCGTGACCCCACTGCCGATCTCGGCGTCCGGATGGACCTGCGCCATCGCGTGAATGTCGGTCATTTTTGTCTCACGATCATGGCCGCAAATACGGCCTCCGCCTTGGTGACGCCGTCGGCGACGGCTTTGCCTTTGAATTTCCACACGTCGCCCCGGTTCTGGATGCATTCGACGTGAATATGTACGCAGTCCCCGGGTACCACGGGCTTGCGGAACCGGGCGCTGTCCACCGTCATGAAGTAGACCAAGGCATCCTTGGCATCGGTCAGTCCGGCCATGACCAGAACGCCCGCCGTTTGCGCCATGGCCTCGACGATCAGAACGCCCGGCATGATCGGATGGCCTGGGAAATGGCCTTGGAAGAAGGGTTCGTTAATGGTCACGTTCTTGATGCCCGTGCCGCTCGTGCCCGGGATCGCATCGATCACCTTGTCGATGAGAAGAAACGGATACCGGTGCGGGATCATTTCCATGATCCGGTTGATATCAATTTCCATGGTTTCCGTGCTTGCCTCGGAATCCATCTCCCCTAGTCTCCTTTCTTCTTGGCCAACTTGGACAATGTCGCCAATTCCTTCATCCATTCGCGCCTGTCCTTGGCGGGCGAACCGCCGATGGTCGCCCCCGGCGGAACGTCACGCATGACCCCGCTTTGGGCCGCGATGCGCACGCCTTTGCCGACCGACAAGTGGCCTGCGATACCGACCTGGCCGCCGATAATAACAAAATCGTCGATATGGGTACTGCCAGAAATGCCGACGAAGCTGACGAGGATGCAGCCCCGCCCGATCCGTACGTTGTGGGCGATCTGCACCAGATTGTCGATCTTCGTGCCGGCGCCGATCACCGTGTCGGGCCCGGCTCCCCGGTCGATGGTCGTATTGGCGCCGATCTCGACATCCGATTCGATGATGACCCGGCCCAGTTGCGGCACCTTCAGGTGGCCCGCAGCCCCCGGTGCGAAGCCGAAACCGTCCTGGCCGACGCGCACGCCCGGATGGATGATGACGCGGTCCCCGACAAGGCAATACTGAAGCGTGACACCGGCCCCGATGGTGCAATCCGCGCCGACGGTAACGCCGCGCTCAACCACGGCGCCCGGGCCGATCACGGTTCCCGCACCGATCACGGCACCATCCTGGACCACGGCGCCGGCGTCGATGCGGCTTTCCGGCGAAATTTCCGCGCCGGCGGCGACATGCGCCCCCGGATGGATGCCGGGTTCAATCGCTGGGCGCGGGTAGAAGTGCGCCGCCGCCAGGGCGAAGGCACGGTAGGGATCGTCGCTCAACAACAGAGCGGCACCTTTTGGCGCCTGATCCGCAAGGCTGGGGACAGCCAGAATGGCGGAGGCCTTGGCAGTACGGAACGCATCCAGATACTTGCGGTTGTCGATGAAGCTCAGGTGCCCCTCGCCCGCCGAGGACAACGGCATGACATCAACGATCGACAGATCGCCAGACGTGTCGGGACCCAGGGTTGCCCCCGTGGCCTCGGCCAGTTGTCTCAGGGTGAAGGGCCCGGCCCTCGTGAAAAATCGGGGGTCGGCCATCGGCGTCTATTTTTGCGGCGGCGTGACTTTGACCGCCGGCAGACGCTTGTCGAGGCGAGCCAGCACTTCCGGCGTCACTTCGATGGGCGGATGAACGACGATGGTCGCGCTTTTGCGGAAGATCAGGCCGTAAGACCGTTCGTTGGCCAGTTCGAGAACAATGGCGTTATAGACCTTTTGGACTTCGATGACGGCCTCAGCATTGGCGCGGTCGAGCTGCTGATTGCGTGACTGCACCAGACGCTGTACCTCGGCCACTTTCTGATCGAACTTGCGGCGTTCCTCGTCAAAGGCGTCGGGCGACAGGATGGTGCGCTTGCGGCGCAGTTCTTCATTGGCCGTGCGCAGGTCGCCCTGCATCTTCTCGATCTCTTCCTGATAGCTTTTGCGCAGCTGGGACACCTGGTCGCGGATGTTCTTCATCGCCTTGGCTTCGCGCAGGATGCGTTGAACATCCAGAACGGCCACCTTGGCGGCGCGCGCGTTGATATCCTCTGCCGTCGCTGCCTGGCCGGTCTTGGGTTCCTGCTGGGCTTGGGCGGCGGCGGGAACGGTAAGGCACAAAGCCAGCATCATGCCGCGCCAAACAACGGACTTGGTAACGTGATACAAAAGAACCTCCTAAAATCGCGTGCCGAAGTTCACGCGGACAATCTCGGTTTCATCAAACGATTCCTTGACCACCGGAATGCCGAGGTCGAGACCGAGGGGACCGAACGGCGATTTCCAGGTTACACCGAAGCCGACGGAGGCACGGAGCGAGCCCGTATCCTCGATCCCGGTGCGGGTGGTCGCGATCTCTCCGGCGCTACCGATATCGGTGAACACGCGGCCGGCGACACCCAATTCAGCCGGTAGGCCCAGGGGGAAACCAAGCTCCAGCGTGCCGGAATACATCCATTCGCCACCAAGCGAGTCATCCGTCGTAATGTCGCGCGGCCCGACACCGCCGACGGAAAATCCGCGCAGGTCGCGACCGCCGACAAAGAACCGCTCAGACAATACGACATCATCCTGTAATGCGTAGACAAACCCCGCCCTGCCGCCAACGGTGAGAAGGAATCCTTCGGTAGGCGTCCAGTGATAGGCGCCAGACGCGATGTTCTTCACGCTGTAGATATCGCCGCCAAGACCCGAGACGTTGGTCGCAAGTTTGGCGAAATAGCCCTTGGTCGGTGTCAGGCGATTATCGCGTTTGTCGTAGGTGATGCCGTGTTCGACGGACGAGAACATGTTGGTTCCCGCCGCATCCTGAACCACCAGTGACGCGCTGGAATCAACATCCAGAATGGATTCCCTCCGTAGCTCATAGGCCCAGTTCTGGGTCAACAGCTCGGTGATATGGTAGCCGGCGCGCAGCCGGAAGCCCGTCCGCTTCTTGTCGAAGGAACCGTAATCCTGCAGATCCTCGGTGATACGGAAGACGTCGAAACCGGCTGCAATATCGCGGTTTAGGAAGAACGGCTCCGTGAACTTCAGGTCGATTTCGCTGCGCCGCGCGGCCAGGATGAAGCGCAGCGATAGATCCCGGCCGGTGCCGAGCAGGTTGCGCTCACGCAGCCCGAAATCACCAAGCACGCCCTGATCGGTCGAGAACCCGGCGCCGATGGAGATTGAACCCGTCGATTTTTCCGTCACGGTCACGTTAATGACCGCCTTATCGGGGGCACTTCCGGGAACAGGCTCCATTTCAACTGTTTCGAAGAAATCCAGGTTCTGAATCCGGGTGCGCGACCGGCGCAGCTTGGCCGCATTGAAGGCATCGCCTTCAACCAGACGGAACTCGCGGCGGATCACGTCATCCTGTGTGCGCGCATTGCCGACGATGTTGATGCGTTCGACAAACACGCGCGGCCCTTCGTTGACCTCGAAGACCACATCGATCGTCCGCTTATCGCGGTCACGATCCAGGCGCGGTCGCACTTCAACGAAAGCAAATCCCTTCTCGCCGACCGCCTCGGTGATGGAATCGATGGTCTTGTCGACCTCGCTTGCGTCGTACCAATCGCCGGAATCAATGTCGACGACCTTGCGAAGAGATTCGACATCAAGATTGCGGATGGTCGTAACCACATCGACCTTGCCGAAGCGGTACCGCTTTCCTTCCTGGACACTGAAGGTAATGAAGAAATTCTTGCGGTCGCGGGTCAGTTCGGCGACGGCGGACTGCACGCGGAAATCGGCGAACCCGTTGCGCAGATAGAAGCGGCGCAGAAGTTCTCGGTCGAGGGTCAGGCGGTCGGGATCGTAGGTGTCGTCACTCGACAAAAACCGATACCAGATGGACTCCTTCGTTTGAACATTCTCGCGCAAGTCATCATCATCGAAGAATTCGTTGCCGATGAACGAGATGCGGGCGACCTTGGTCGGCTCCCCTTCGTTGATTTCAAACACCAGATCAATGCGGTTCTGCGGCAGGCGGATGACCTTGGGTTCCACCGTCGCGCCGAACCGGCCGGTCGAACGGTAGACGGCCAGAATGCGCTGCAGGTCGGTTTGAACCTTGGCACGGGTGAAAATGACGCGGGGGCGCAGCGTGACTTCGCCCTCCAACGTCGAATCCTCGACCTTCTTGTTCCCTTCGAAGGCGACGCGGTTGATGATCGGGTTTTCGACCACGTTGACGATCAGCCGCGTGCCGTCCTGACGCATGGTGACGTCGGCGAACAGGCCGGTCGCGAACAGGCTTTTCAGGGAACGGTTGATACGAACGGGATCGGCGGCCTCACCCTCCTTGATCAGAAGATAGGACCGAATGGTGCCCGGCTCGATACGCTGGGCCCCCTCGACAACGATCTCACTGATCGTGCCGCGGCCCTGTGCCGATGCATCCGCCGCCGCCCAGATGACGGCAGTCAGCACAAAACCAAGAAGGAGACGTGATAGGCGCTCCAATTTCTTCCCCCGAACGTACATGCCAAGGCCCCAGGTGTACGCCTTTATGAGCCTAAATCATTGGCAATCCGTTAAATTAACCCCTTGAACCATGTAACGACGCGGTCCCATGGCATCTGGGTTATATCATTCCATGTCACGAACACGACCAGAAACAGCACAAGCGCTAAGCCCAGGCGCATGCCGTATTCCTCAATCTTGGGCGCCACCGGCCGCCCCCGCAACCCTTCCGCCGCGTAAAACACCAACCGTCCGCCATCCAATACCGGGATCGGAAACAGGTTGATAAGGCCCAGGTTGACCGACAGCGCGGCCATGAACATGACCAGTTCCTTGAAGCCAAGCTGTGCGATATCGCCGGAAAGCTGCGCGATGCGCAACGGCCCGCCCAGTTCTTCGGCCGAACGGTGACCGGAAATCATCTCACCGAGCACGCCGAAGATGCGGGTCACCATTTGCACCGTATATCCGACACCCGTCGAAACCGCTTCGACTGGCCCTTGGCGCTCGTATTCAACCGCCTGGGGATCGAACCGCACGCCAAGCAGGCCGATCGGCGCCTCCTGCCCCTCGACGGAACGGGATTGAGGGGTGACGGTCAGGGTCAGGGTTTCGGCACCGCGCACCACGTCCATGCGCAGCGTCACGCCCGGTTGCGCGGAAACCGTTTGGCGCAGATCCTCGAACCATTTGATCGGCTGTCCGTCGATGGCGGTGATGCGGTCACCCGGCAGCAGCTGCGCCAATTCGGCTGCGCTGCCCGCCTGAACCTCGCCGACGGCGGCCAGCGGCCGCGCCGTGCCGACGATCCCGGCCAGAAGCGCCACCAGAACGGCGGCGAAAATGAAGTTGGCAAGCGGCCCGCCGGCCACGATGGCCGAGCGCTGCCACAGCTTCTTGTGATGGAACGACACCGCCTTCTCTTCGGCCGGCAGAGGCTCGGACTCTTCCTCTTCCTCCCAGCCCATGTCGGCTTCGCCGAACATCTTGACGTAGCCGCCAAGCGGAATGGCGCTGATTTTCCAGCGGGTGTCGTGCTTATCGGTCCAACCGAAGATTTCCGGCCCGAAGCCGATGGAAAATACTTCAACCCTGACCCCGCAGCGGCGCGCGATCCAGTAGTGGCCCCATTCATGGACGAACACCAGGATCGTCAGCACGATCAGGAAAACCACGACGTAATTGAAGGCGAAGTCGACGATATTCATGTGGGGTCCTTATTTCAGGCCTGTCGGAAACCCATGCCGGTGAAATACCCGAAAATTGGGAATTAACCAACTGATTTCGAAGCAATTTCCTCTGCGACGCGGCGGGCTTCGGTGTCCGCGGCGAAGACGTCGTCGAGCGAGTCGAGCGGTCGGGCGGTCACCCGTTCCAGCACCTGTTCGACAACCTCCGTGATCTTGAGAAAGCCCAGCCCCCTTTCTAGGAACCAAGCCACCGCGACCTCGTTGGCGGCATTCAATAAGGTAGGCGCGCTGTTGCCCGCCCGCAATGCCTCGCGCGCAAGGCGCAGCGCCGGAAAACGCACAGGATCGGGCGCCTCAAAGGTCAAAGTTCCGATGTCCTCAAGCGCCAGGCGCGCAGCCGGGGTTTCCACCCGCTTCGGCCAAGCCAGGGCAAAGGCGATGGGCGTGCGCATATCGGGCGTGCCCAACTGCGCCAGCACGGAGCCGTCGACGTAATCGACCATGGAATGGATAACCGACTGGGGATGCACCAGAATTTCGATCCGCTCTTCCGGCACCGGGAACAGGTGAAAGGCTTCGATCAGCTCCAACCCTTTGTTCATCATGGTGGCGCTGTCGACGGAAATCTTGGCCCCCATATCCCAATTGGGATGGGCAACGGCCTGGGCCGGGGTGACGGCGGCCAATTCCTCGCGCGGCTTGGTGCGGAACGGTCCGCCCGACGCCGTCAGCACGATGCGCCGGACCTTATCCGGCTGACCGAAATCGAAAACCTGAAAGATCGCGCTATGTTCTGAATCAACCGGCAGCAGCGTGGCACCGGATGCCTCGACCTCGCGCACCATCAAATCACCGGCGGACACCAGGCATTCCTTGTTGGCGAAGGCCACGGTCGCCCCCCGCCGAACCGCCTTGAGCACAGGCGGCAGGCCCGCCGCGCCGACGATTGCCGCGACCACGATATCGGTCGGCTGGTCGCCGGCTTCGGAAATGGCTTCAGCACCGGCGGCAGCCTCAATTGACGTGCCCGCCAGGGCTGATTTCAGGGCGGCGTATTTACTGTCATCGCCGATCACTGCCCGTTTAGCACCAAGTCGCAAAGCCTGTTCCGCCAGAAGGTCCACGTTGCGGTGCGCGGTCAGCACATCGGCCTGAAAAGCACCCGGATGACGGGCAAGAATATCGACCGTGTTGCAGCCGACCGACCCAGTCGCCCCCAGGACGGTGACGCTGCGGGGGGCTGCATCCGTGGCTTGTGCCGTCGCATCCGGTTGTAAGGCCAAATCCATTCCTAAAGTCCCTGCCTCAACGCCAAATTCCCGTGCCTGCAACCGCCAACGCCGCCGCCAAAAGGCCATCGACCCGGTCAAGCACACCACCATGACCGGGGATCAGGCGTCCCGAATCCTTGACCCCGAAATGGCGTTTTGCCCCCGATTCCAAAAGGTCACCGACCTGACAGGCAATGCTGCCGACCACGGCGGCGGCGGCAATCTGACCGTCGATTTTCCCGCCGGTCAAATACCATACCAGGATACCCGCCCCGACCCCAGCCAGCAAACCGCCAACGGCCCCGGAAATCGTCTTTGACGGGCTGATCCGGGGCGCCAGTTTCGGGCCGCCGAAAGTCCGCCCGGTCAGATAGGCACCGGTATCCGTCATCCAGGTGACCACGAACAGGAACAGAATTAAGCTGCGCCCCGCAGCTCCGTCGCCCCGCATCAGGAACAGGACATAAGCAGCGGACAGGATGTACGCAGAACCTGCGACCAGCCACAGCACCTGTGACCGCGCCATGACCAGCCATTCCCACATCATGGCGGCGGTAAACAGGACGATCAGGATCGTATACCAGGGCGGCCCGGCATAGACAGCGGCGACAACGGGCGGCAACAAGACCGCAGCAGACAGCACCCGCTTGTGAAATTCCGAAAGGGCCAAAATTCAATCCGCCAAGGGACTTAGGGGTTCGTAACGCCGCCGAACCGGCGTTCCCTGCCGCGGAAATCGCCCAGCGCTTCGGCAAGGTGTTCGTGGCCGAAGTCGGGCCACAAGACGTCGGTGAACACGAATTCCGCATAGGCGACCTGCCACAGCAGAAAATTGCTGATGCGCTGCTCACCGCTGGTCCGGATCAGCAGATCCGGTTCCGGCAGGCCGGCGGTGAAAAGCGCGTTCTCAAACCGGGTTTCATCAATGTCTTCCGGGGAGATTTCGCCGCGCTGCACCTGTTCCGCCAAGGCCCGGGCTGCGCCTAGGATTTCCTGCCGCCCGCCATAGCTGAGCGCGATCGTCAGGTTGAGCCGCGTATTATCCCGGGTGCGGTTCTCGGCATCATTGATTAGACGTTGGATGTCGTCGTCGAACCGCGCACGCTCACCGATGATGCGAAGACGCACACCTTCGCGGTCAAGCTCGCCGATTTCCTTGCGCAGATAAAGCCGCAACAAGCCCATCAGGTCGCCGATTTCACTGACCGGGCGATTCCAGTTCTCCGACGAAAACCCGAACAAGGTCAAATAAGGAACGCCCAGGCTGATTGCCGCTTTCACCGTCCGGCGCACGGCCTCGGCTCCGGCTTTGTGACCAGCGGTGCGCGGCAATCCCTTGCCCTTCGCCCAACGCCCGTTGCCGTCCATGATGACGGCGACGTGGACCGGATTTGCCGGCGCGTCGTTGAATTGAAGGGGAACGGTGGGCATCTGCATCAAACCTGCATGATTTCGATTTCTTTGTTGGCGACGATTTCGTCGATCTTGGCGACGTGCTCGTCGGTCACCTTCTGCACATCCTCCGTATAACCGTGATAGGCATCTTCGGAAATGTCGCCCGCCTTCTCCGCGTTCTTCAGCTCGTCCATGGCGTGGCGGCGGACGTTACGCACGGAAATGCGCGCATCTTCTGCGTATTTATGCGCGACCTTGCCAAGTTCGGTGCGGCGTTCCTCGGTCAGGGCCGGGATCGGCACACGGACAAGCTGACCGTCCGCCGCCGGGTTGAGACCCAGGCCGGAATCACGGATCGCCTTTTCGACGGCGCCGACAAGGCCCCGGTCCCAGACCTGCACGGTCAGCATGCGCGGTTCCGGCACGCCGATGGTGCCGACCTGGTTCATGGGCATGTCAGAGCCATAGGCCTGCACAGTCACCGGTTCCAGCAGGCTGGTCGACGCCCGCCCGGTACGCAGACCGCCAAGCTCACGGTGAAGGACATCGATCGCCCCCTCCATGCGCCGCGTGATGTCACCCTTCAAATCTGAAAAACTGAATTCCGCCATAATTTCCTCCCATTGCGGCCGCTTGCGCGCGGTCCCAGGGGGCCGGCCAGCGCCCGGTCAATCGACCAGAGTGAACCGCCCCTCCCCGTTGATAACCTTGGAGAATTCTCCGGGATTGTGAATTGAAAACACGAGGATTGGAACCCGGTTGTCACGCGCCAGCGCAATCGCCGAAGTGTCCATCACCTTGAGGTCGCGGGCCAACACATCCTGGTACTTCAGATTGTCATAGCGCACGGCGTCCGGGTTGGTTTTGGGATCGGAATCATAGACACCGTCAACCTGCGTGCCTTTCAACAGCGCGTCGCAGCCCATTTCCACCGCGCGCAGTGCCGCCGCCGTATCGGTGGTGAAGAACGGGTTGCCCGTGCCGGCGGCGAAAATCACCACCCGTCCCTTTTCCATATGGCGCACGGCGCGCCGCCGGATATAGGGCTCGCACACGGTCTGCATGGGGATCGCCGACAGCACCCGCGTGTCCACGCCCTTCGATTCCAGGACGCTTTGCACCGCCAACGCGTTCATCACCGTCGCCAGCATGCCCATATAGTCGGCGCTGGTGCGCTCGATACCTTCGGCCGATGACGACATGCCGCGGAAGATGTTGCCGGCACCGATGACGAGACAGACCTGAACGCCCATGTCATGGACGGCGGCGACCTCGTCGCAGATACGCCCGACCATGTCCGGGTCCAGGCCGTAATCGCGTTTGCCCATCAGGGCTTCGCCCGACAGTTTCAACAGTACACGCTGGTATTTAGGTTCCTCGGACACTGGGGACACTCGCGCTCTTCCATCAAAATCCGCCGCCGGCCCATTAGATGGGAAACCGGCGGCGGGAATGAGTTCCGGGTGACAGTCTACATCACCCGTCGAACGGCGTCTTGCCCGGCGCCCGGAAAAGCCGCCGGGACGCCGCGTCGAAGGATCAGGATCCGGCCGCGGCCGCGACCTCGGCGGCGAAATCGCCGACTTCTTTCTCGATGCCTTCGCCAAGAACGAACATCTTGAAACCATTGATCGAAATGGCGCCACCGGCATCCTTACCGGCGGCCTCGACGGCCTTCGAAACCTGGGTTTCGCCATCGATCACGAAGGTCTGATCGAGCAGGCAGACCTCTTCGTAGAACTTACGCAGACGGCCTTCGACCATCTTGCCGATGATCTCTTCCGGCTTACCCGATTCGCGGGCCTGTTCCGACAGCACGACGCGTTCACGCTCGAGGATCTCCGGGTCCAGTTCGTCACGCGACACGGACTGCGGTTTGGCCGCCGCGACGTGCATGGCAAGCTGCTTGCCGAAGGCTTCCAGCTTGCCCTTGTCGCCGGTCGATTCCAGACCGACCAGCACGGCGATCTTGCCGACGCCGTCGGTCATGGCGTTGTGCACATAGGTCGACAGCACGCCGTTGCCGACGGTCATGACGTCACAGCGGCGGATGGTCATGTTTTCACCGATGGTGGCGATCATATGGGTCAGCTGATCGGCGACCGTGCGGCCCGCGCCCGGGTAATCGGCGGCCAGCAGCTTGTCCATGTCGCCGTCGGCGGCCAGCGCCAGGGACGCGACGCCGCGGACGAAGTCCTGGAACTGCTCGTTGCGGGACACAAAGTCGGTTTCCGAGTTCACCTCGACGACCGCACCCTTGTTGCCTTCAACGGCAACGGCCACCAGGCCTTCAGCGGCGACGCGTCCGGATTTCTTGGCAGCGGCGGACAGCCCCTTGGTGCGCAGCCAGTCGACGGCCTGATCCAGGTCGCCGCCGTTCTCGGCCAACGCCTTCTTGCAGTCCATCATGCCGGCGCCGGTTTGTTCGCGAAGCTCTTTGACGAGAGCCGCAGTGATTTCAGCCATAGTTCTACCTTCTCTTCAGATCGTGTCGTCAGCCCGTACGCGCAGACGCGGTTAGGAAGCCGGCTGGGCTTCCCCACCTTCGGCGGGCGTTGCGGCCGCTTCGGAAGCGGCTTCCGGAGCAGCTTCAGCAGGCGCCTCGGGGGCGGCTTCGGCTTCCGGGGCCGTTTCGATGGCACCACCGGCGTTCTCGTCGGCACCCAGATCAACACCCTTGGCGGTCAGCGACGCGGACAGGCCGTCCAGCACGGAATCGGCGACCAGGTTGCAGTACATGGAGATCGCGCGGATCGCATCGTCGTTGCCAGGGATCGGGAAGGTGATGCCGGCCGGGTTGCTGTTGGAATCGATGACGCCCACGACCGGAATGCCCAGCTTGTTGGCTTCGGCGACGGCGATGTCTTCCTTGTTGGTGTCGATCACGAAAATGATGTCCGGCAGGCCGCCCATTTCCTTGATGCCACCCAGCGCGCGCTCAAGCTTTTCCTGCTCGCGGGTCAGGCCCAGCTGCTCGCGCTTGGTCAGGCCCTGAACTTCCTGGCCGCCCAGCTTGCTGTCCAGCTCCCGCAGGCGCGCGATGGACTTGGAGATGGTCTGCCAGTTGGTCAGCATGCCGCCGAGCCAGCGGTGGTTGACGTAATACTGCCCGCACTTCTTGGCGGCTTCGGCAACCCGCGGCGAGGCCGCGCGCTTGGTGCCGACGAACAGGATGCGGCCGTTGGACGCGACGACGTCGCGCACGGCGGCAAGCGCCTGATGAAGCAAGGGAACGGTCTGCTGCAGGTCGATGATGTGGATGCCGTTACGGTCGCCGTACAGGTACGACGCCATTTTCGGGTTCCAACGACGGGTGCTGTGACCAAAGTGAACGCCGGCTTCCAACAGCTGACGCATGGTGAACGACGGAATCGCCATGATAATCTCTTCTCCGGTTATGCCTCCGCAGGGTGTCATTCGGCCCCATGGCCGAACACCGGAGCGGCAATTCCCGTGAATTTGCACAGGCGCCGCGTCCCCGCGTGCGATATGGGCGTGGGTTTACAGGGGCAGCACGGCCCGATCAAGGGAAAAAAGCGTGACGTTCCGGCGAAGGACGGTCAGCCCTCGACGACCTCAAGCACGCCCTGGACCGACTTGATGGCCTGGATCACCGCCGGCGACACGGCGTAGCGGTCATTCAGCGACAACACGACCTCGCGGTTGTCCTCCAGCCGGGGCACGACATAGACCGGCACCTGCCCCCTGCCCTGGCTTTCCAGCACCTCGCGCAGCGGCGCCAGCGGGCTTGCCCCGCCGATCACCACGGTGACGGAGCCGACGGCGTTCAACGCGGCGCTTTCCAGCGGGCGCAGGCCCTGAACCATGAACCGCGGCGCCTCGGCTTCGATCTGCACTTCCATCTCAATTAGGAAGGAATTGCCTTCGGTCAGATGTTCGCGGGCGGCGGACAGAACTTCCGAGAACATGATCGCCTCGAACGTGCCCGTGGTGTCGGAGAAGCTGACGAAGGCATAGCGCGAGCCCTTGGCCGAGGTGCGCTCCTTCATGGCGACCAGCGTACCCGCCATGCGCCGGTGGCCGGGCCGGGCGGCGGTCAGGATTTCGACGTAGCTCATGACCTTGTGCTTTTCCAGCATGCTTTCGTAGGTCGCGAGCGGATGCGACGACAGGTAGAAACCGACGGCGTCGAATTCTTCCTTGAGCCGATCCATGGGCGTCCAGTCGGCAATGTTATCGAGGCGGATTTCCGGCACCTCGGGGGCGTCGCTGCCCCCGCCGCCGCCGAACAGGCCCATCTGGTCGGAAGTCCGATCCTGATGGGCGCTGACCGCTTCCTTCAGGATGCGTTCCAGCCCCGTGAACAACTGGCGGCGGTTGGGATTGAGGCTATCCAAGGCACCCGCGCGGATCAGGTTTTCCATCTGTCGCTTGTTGATGACCTTGGGGTCCAGGCGGTGGGCGAAGTCGGCGACGTCCTTGAACGGCCCGCCGTCCTTGCGCGCCTCGACCAGGGACGCCATGGCGCCCTCGCCCACGTTCTTGATGGCGGCCAGGGCATAGCGAATGGCGCTCGTGCCGCCGTCCCGCTCGACCGAGAACTTGACCTGCGATTTGTTGACGTCCGGCGACAGCAGATCCACGCCCATGCGGTCCAGTTCCTGCTTGAAGATATTGAGCTTGTCCGTGTTGTGCTGGTCGAGCGTCATCGAGGCGGCGAGGAATTCCACCGGGTGGTTGGCCTTGAGATAGGCCGTCTGATAGGCGACCAGGGCATAGGCGGCGGCGTGCGACTTGTTGAAGCCGTAGCCGGCGAACTTGGCGACTTGGTCGAAGATGTCCGAGGCCTTACGGCCGTCGACCTCGCGCTGCACGGCGCCGTCGACGAACAGCTGGCGCTGCTGGTCCATCTCTTCCTTGATCTTCTTGCCCATGGCGCGGCGCAGAAGATCGGCGCCGCCGAGGGTATAACCCGACAGCAACTGCGCCGCCTGCATGACCTGTTCCTGGTAGATCATGATGCCGAAGGTTTCGGTCAGGATCGGCTCCAGGATCGGGTGCAGGTAATCCGGCGTTTCCTCGCCCTTCTTACGGGCGATATAGCTCGGGATGTTGTCCATGGGCCCCGGGCGGTACAACGCCACGACGGCGATGATGTCTTCGAAGGTATCGGCCTTCATCTGGCGCAGCACGTCGCGCATGCCCTGACTTTCCAGCTGAAACACCCCGGTCGTCTCGCCGCGGCCGATCATCTCGAAGGTCGCGGTATCGTCCAGCGGGATGGTCGACAGGTCGATCTCGACCCCTTTCTCGCGGCACAGGTCGACCGCCGTCGCCAGCACCGTCAGGGTCTTCAGGCCCAAAAAGTCGAACTTCACCAGCCCCGCACTTTCCACGAACTTCATGTTGAAGCCCGTGACCGGCAGGTCGGATCGCGGATCGCGGTACAGCGGGATCAGTTCCTGCAACGGCCGGTCGCCGATGACCACGCCGGCGGCGTGGGTCGAGGCATGGCGGAACAGCCCTTCCAGCTTCATCGCCAGGTCGACCAGATGCTGAACCTGGGGGTCTTCCTTCATCATCTGGCGGATTTGCGGCTCGCCCTCGACGGCTTCGCCCAGGGTCACCGGATTGGCCGGATTGTTGGGCACCAGTTTGCAGATTTTGTCGATATAGCCGTAGGGCATCTGCAGCACGCGCCCGACATCGCGCAGCACGGCGCGGGCCTGCAGCTTTCCGAAGGTGATGATCTGCGCCACGTGGTCGTCGCCGTATTTCTTCTGGACGTAGCGGATGACCTCGTCCCGCCGGTCCTGGCAGAAGTCGATGTCGAAGTCGGGCATGGACACGCGTTCCGGGTTGAGGAAGCGTTCGAACAGCAACCCGAAACGCAACGGGTCCAGATCGGTGATCAACAGCGACCAGGCGACCACGGACCCGGCGCCGGAACCACGGCCCGGCCCCACGGGGATGCCCTTTTCCTTGGCCCAGCCGATGAAGTCGGCAACGATCAGGAAGTATCCCGGAAAGCCCATTTCGTTGATGACGCCAAGCTCGTAATCCAGGCGCTCCCGGTAGGGCGCCGCCGCGGCGTCCCGCGCGGCATCGTCCATGCCGTCGCTGAACACATGGGTGACCAGCCGCTTTTCCAGCCCGGCCAGGGCCTGGGCGCGCAGTTCGTCCTCTTCCGTGCGGCCCTCGCCGCAATCGAAGGGCGGCAGGATCGGCGCGATCTTCTCGACCATGAAGGCGCAACGCTTGGCGATGACCAGGGTGTTGTCGACGGCTTCCGGCAAATCCTCGAACACCCGGCGCATGTCGGCCGCACCCTTGAACCAGTGCTCCGGGGTCAGGCGACGGCGTTCCGTTTCAGAAACATAAGCGCTTTCCGCGATGCAGATCAGGGCGTCATGGGCCTCGAACATGTCGGGCGTGGGGTAAAAACATTCGTTGGTCGCGACCAGCGGCAGGTCCAGGCTGTAGGCCAGGTCGAGGAACGCCCCTTCGGTCTGTTCCTCCACCGCCATGCCGTGGCGCAGGATTTCCACGTAGGTCCGTCCGTCATACGCATTTGCAAGGCGCGTCAACAGGTCGCGCGCGGCGTCGCCCTTGCCTTGTTGCAGCAATCGCCCGACCGGCCCGCCGGGCCCGCCGGTCAACAGGATCAAGCCGCCGTTGTATTGCAGCAAAGTGTCCAGCGAGATCGCCGTCTCCTCGCCGTCGTCGCCGTCCAGATAGGCGACCTTCAGCATCTGCAACAGATTGCGGTAGCCTTCCGGGTTCTGGACCAACAGCACCACCGAGGGTTCGCGCTCACGCCGCCCGCCGCCGTTGGACGGCGCCATGGCATGGCCGCTGGCCTCCTCGGCCTCCATCTGCACGGAGATCTGGCAGCCGATGATGGGCTGGATGCCCTTGTCCGTGGCCGCCAGGGAGAATTCCAGGGCCCCGAACAGGTTGTTGGTGTCGGTCACGGCGACCGCCGGCATGTCCATGGACCGGCACATCTTGGCCAGGTCCTTCAGACGGATGGCGCCTTCGGACAGGGAATAGGCGGAATGGACCCGCAGGTGGACGAAATCAGCATGGGACATGCGGCAATCATTCCACATTTCGGCGGGCGCGCGGAAACCGTTTGCGCCCAGTTGTCCACCGTCGGAAAGATTGCCGTGGATAACCCAGGGGATTCCGGGCCAAAGCCGTTTCTCCGGCATTGTTGAACGCGCACCTCAGGCTGTATCATCCCCCCGCCCGCATCCTTGGGCGCAGACAAATTGGGAGAATCGCATGCCGCATGACGGACACGACCACGATCACGACCATACGGAGCCGCCATCGGACATCGAACTCCGCGTGAAGTCCCTGGAAAGTCTTCTGGTGGAAAAGGGTCTGGTCGACCCCGCCACCCTGGACGCCCTGGTCGACCGCTACGAACACCACGTTGGCCCGCAGAACGGCAAGAAGGTCGTGGCCCGCGCCTGGACCGATCCCGCCTACCGCCAGTGGCTGCAGGACGACGCCAGCGCCGCCATCGGCGATTTCGGCTTCAAGGGCCGCCAGGGCGAACACATGGTCTGCGTGGAAAACGGCCCCAAGGTCCATAACCTGGTCGTCTGCACGCTGTGCTCCTGCTACCCCTGGACCGTCCTGGGCCTGCCGCCCGTGTGGTACAAATCCGCCCCCTATCGGTCCCGCGCCGTGGCGGACCCGCGCGGTGTCTTGGCCGAATTCGGCACCACGCTGGCCCCCGACGTGGATGTCAGGGTGTGGGATTCAACTTCTGAAATGCGCTACCTGGTGATCCCCGAACGTCCCGCCGGCACCGACGGCTGGACCGCGGAACAACTGGAACCGCTGATTACCCGCAATTCCATGATCGGCGTCGAAAAAGCCAGGACGCCAGAGGAACTGAAGGGAGCGGCAGAATGAACAGCGGCCACGATCTCGGCGGCATGCACGGCCTCGGCCCCATCAACCCGGAACCCCAAGACGAGGAGCCCGTGTTCCACGCCGATTGGGAGCGCAAGGCGTTCTCGCTCACCCTGGCGACGGCCCTGCTCGGCCGCTGGAACATCGACATGGGCCGCCATTCGCGCGAACGCCAACACCCGGCCCGTTATCTGATGAACACCTACTATGAAAACTGGCTGACGGGCACGGAGGTCCTGCTGAAGGAATCGGGTCTGGTCACGGCCGAGGAAATGGCGACGGGCAAGCCGCAAGGCCCGGCCCCGAATTCCATCCATGTGCCCGGTCCGGACGAAGCCCTGAACGCGGTCAAGGCCGGCGGACCGGCGGATATCGACGCACCGGTTCAGGCGCAATACGCCGTCGGCGATGCCGTGCGCGTTAAGAACTTCCATCCCCTAGGCCATACACGGGCCCCCCGCTACACCCGGGGGCGGGTCGGCGTGATCCAGCGCCTGCACGGCATTCATGTCTATCCCGATACCCATACGCCGGATGTTACGGAGGGCTATCCGCTTTATTCCGTGCGGTTCGAGGGCGACGAGCTTTGGGGCCCCGACGGTGACGCCAAATCGTCCGTCTATGCCGACCTTTGGGAACCTTATCTGGAGCCGGCATGACCGCCCTGAAGCAGGAAGACGGCCCCGCGTTCTGTGAGCCCTGGCAGGCCCAGGCCTTTGCCCTGGCCAACGCCTTGATCGACAAAGGCATTTTCACCGCCGAGGAATGGGCGAACACGCTCGGCGCCGAGATCAAGCGCGCCCAGGCGGCGGGCGATCCCGACACGGGCGAGACCTATTACAACCACTGGCTGGCGGCGCTGGAACGGCTGTGCGCCGACAAAGGCTTGGCCCTGGGTGACGAGGTCGCCGACCGCGCGGAGGAATGGCGCAACGCCTATCTGGCCACACCGCACGGTCAGCCGGTTGCCTTGAAGTAATCATCACGCGCCCAACGGCGGTGCCGCGACAGAAGTTCTGCGCAATGTCTCGTTCAACCTAGGAGGCCGTCGTGAAATTCCTGAACCCTTTTAAAGACCATCTGTATAGCCTTCTCCGTCTCATGACGGGCCTGTTGTTCCTGCAGCACGGCACCACGAAGTTTCTCAGCTTCCCGGTCACGAAATACAGCGGCGTCGATCCGTTTTCTCTGGTCGGTGCGGCCGGGATGGTCGAACTGGTCGGCGGCGCCTTGGTCGCGATCGGCCTGTTCACCCGGCCGGCGGCGTTCATCTGTTCAGGGACCATGGCCGTGGCGTATTTCCACGAACATTTCCCGGTCAGCTTCTTCCCCATCCTGAATTGGGGCGAACTGGCCGCACTGTACTGCTTCGCGTTCCTCTACATCGCAGCTGCCGGCGGCGGCAAGTGGAGCATCGACGCCCTGCGGTCGCGGGCACCCTAGCGGGCCGCACGGCGGAACTTTTTTCCGCCGCATGTCACAATCGCCTCCGCCATCTCGTCATCTGGGCATACCCCCCTTTTTGACGATGGAGACCGTTATGACACCGCGACTGAACGAGCCTTTCAAACTGGCCCAAGCCCCCATTAAGGCAATGCAGGCGCTTGAGGTGGCGCTGGCCGCCAGCGGGCTCGACCACAACCTTCTGGAACTGGTCAAATTGCGCGCCTCGCAGATCAACGGCTGCGCCTTCTGCATCCACATGCACACGACCGACCTGCGCAAGCACGGTGAAAGCGAAATGCGCCTGTACATGCTGAACGCCTGGCGGGAATCCTCGCTGTACAGCCCCCGTGAGCGGGCCGCACTGGCCTGGACGGAGGCCCTGACCCGCCTTGCGGAGACCGGTGCGCCGGACGCGGATTATGATCTGGTGAAGACCGAATTCACGGACGCCGAACAGGTCAACCTGACCCTGGCGATCGGCGCCATCAACGTGTGGAACCGCCTGCAGGTCGGTTTCCGGGCGGCGCATCCGCAGGAGGACATTGTTGACGCCGCCTGACAACCAAACCGATGAATTCGAGGCGCACCGGCCCCGGCTGGTGCGCCTCGCCTATCGCATGCTGGGCTCCATGCTGGAGGCCGAGGACATCGTGCAGGATGCCTGGCTGCGCTGGCGGCGGGCCGACCGGGGCGCGGTCGCCACACCGGGAGCGTACCTCACCCGCATCGTCACGCGGCTTTGCCTCGATGTCCTGAAATCCGCCCGCGTGCGGCGGGAAACCTACATCGGCCCCTGGCTGCCCGAACCCGTCGTCGAACCGGAAGACGACGCCCTGCGGGCGGACGACCTGACCCTGACCCTGATGCTGGCCCTGGAACGCCTGTCGCCGCTGGAACGCGCGGCCTTCCTGCTGCACGACGTGTTCGACGTGCCGTTGGGCGAGGTCGCGGCTGCGCTGGATCGGGAACCCGCCGCCGTGCGTCAACTGGCCGCCCGTGCCCGCAAGCATGTGCGCGACGGCCGCCCGCGCTACGCCGTCAGCCGGGAGGAAGGCGAGCGCATCGCCCAGGCCTTCTTCACCGCCTCGACCAAGGGCGACATCGACGCCCTGCGCGGCCTGCTGGCGGAAAACGTCGTGATCCTGTCGGACGGTGGCGGCAAGGTTGTGGCCTTCCGCAACCCCATCATCGGGTTGGACCGGGCGCTGCGCCTGTTTGCCGGCCTCAGCCGCAAGTTCGCCGATAAAATGCCCGCCGACATCCGGCCGGTGTGGATCGACGGCCTGCCCGGCTACATCAGCCAGGGGCGCGGCGACGTGCTGCAGACCACGGCGCTGGAGATCGAGGACGGCCGCATCACCGCGATCTACATCACCCGCAACCCGGACAAGCTCGGCCGTATCGCCGGGCTGCTCGACGGTCCTCTCGTATCCTAGGCCGCCTTTGCGGCGATGGCTTCGATTTCAACCTCGACCCCCGGGCGTGGAAACGGCCCGACGGTCAGCAGCACCACCGGAGGATTGTGGTCGCCCAGGTAGCGGCCGCGCAGACGGTAGAAGTCCTCGAAGATCGCATGATCGGTGACATAGACCGTCAGTTTCACGATGTCTTGAAAGTCCATATCGGCGGCGGCCAGGATGACCTTGATCCGCTCGAAGATAACTTCCACCTGCTCGCCCGTATCGTCGGGCACGGTGGCGTCCGGCCGGGCCCCGACCTGACCGTTGCAGAACAGAAGCCGCGCATTCGGCGGCACTTCCGTCGCGTGCCCCCCATTGTCGCGATGGGCGCAGATTTGATCGTTGAGTGTGTGAACGGTCAACATGGCGTGTCCTCTTCCTCGAAAAAAATCAGACTTTCGACCAACATCCGAACGTGGCGACCTTGGTCACATGGATTCCGTCGTCGGACAAAGGTGCTCGGACCTGAATTTGTTCGATATTCACGCGTTTGCCGTATTGCTCCCGGTAGACGGTGTCGCGCGATACGATGGGCCGTTTTTCCTGCAAGACGCGTAGGTACTCTTCCCAACCTTCGGGGCCCCGGAATTGGGGGAAATCCCTGGTGCGTTTACCAGTCTTGTCGGCCCCCTTCCATTCCGTCTGGCCCGTGCCCCAGAACCGAATGACGAAATCAATCACTTCGCGCCCGGAAGGGTCATATACCGCATCGGCGACAATGACGTAGGGCACCAGTTTTGGATTTAATCTGGGGAGGTTGAATTGCTTCCATGTCGGTGCGAAGGCCTCCCCCTTCACCGATGACCAGTAGGCAACAAATTCGTGGATTTCGGGGTCGGTGATTTCAGACAGATCGACAATCATCAGCGATTAACCATGACTTTGTTCCTTGATGTGCCGAATGCACCTGGCACCTGTCAATCGTCGGCGTTGGCCCGCCCCCAAGCAAGGTATCAATCATACCCCGATATGGCGAAAGCTTCGTGCTGATTTTGGTCCCGAAAATTAAGTCGGGTGGTGGCTTATTCGGGAAACAGGAACCCGTCGGTCAAGCGCAAGGTGCGGTCCATCTGCGCTGCGAGACGCGGGTTATGGGTCGCGATCAGGGCCGCCAGCCCTGCCCCCCGGGCCAGGCGCAGCAGGATCGAGAACACCTCGTCCGCCGTATGGGGGTCCAGATTCCCCGTGGGCTCGTCCGCCAGCAGAACCTTGGGCGCCGTCGACAGCGCCCGGGCGATGGCGACGCGTTGCTGTTCGCCGCCGGACAGCCGGGCCGGACGGTGGGTCAGGCGTTCGGACAGGCCCATCCAGTTAAGGATTTCCATGGCCCGGTCCTTGGCGTCCTTATGGGGGATGCCGGAAATGATCTGCGGGATGATGACGTTTTCCAGCGCCGAGAATTCCGGCAGCAAATGATGATGCTGATAGACGAACCCCAGGTTGTAGCGCCGCATCAGGGTGCGCTCCTCGTCCCCCATGGCGGAACAGTCCTGGCCACCGACCTCGATCGTGCCGGCATCGGGGGATTCCAACAGACCCGCGATATGCAGCAAGGTCGATTTCCCCGCCCCCGACGGGCCGACCAGGGCCACGACTTCGCCCGGCCGCACGGTCAGGTCGATGCCCTTGAGAATTTCCAGATCCGCCCGCCCCTGGTGGAAGGTGCGCCGGATGCCGCGCAGCGCCAGGGCGGGCACCGTCCCCGTCTCACTCATAGCGCAGCGCCTCGGCCGGGTCCGTGCGGGCGGCCCGCCACGACGGATAGATGGTCGCCAGGAACGACAGGCCCAGCGCCATGCCGATCACGGCGCAGACCTCGCTCCAATCGACGACGGCGGGCAGCTGCGACAGGAAATAGATTTCGGCGGCGAACAGGTCCGTGCCCGTCAGGCCCTGAATCCATTGGCGAACGCCTTCGATGTTGTCGGCGAAGGCGATCCCCAGGACCGATCCCGCGACCGTGCCGATCACGCCGACGCTGGCACCGGCGATCAGGAACACCCGCATGACCATGCCGCGGGTCGCCCCCATGGTGCGCAGGATGGCGATGTCCCTGCCCTTGTCCTTCACCAGCATGATCATGGACGAGATGATATTGAAGGCCGCGACCAGGATGATCAGCGTCAGAATCAGGAACATGACGTTGCGTTCGACCTGGATGGCGTTGAAGAAGCTGGCGTTGGCCTGTTGCCAGTCGTGGATGCGGCCGATCCCCGGCACGGCGCCGGCAATGCGGGTTTTGACCTCAAGCGCCTGATCCGGGTCACGGATAAACACCTCGAGCGACGATACGGCCTCCTTCGGGAATTTGAAGTAGACCTGGGCATCGGTCAGATCCATGAACACGAAGCTGGAATCGTATTCGTACATGCCGACCTCGAAGGTCGCAGCGATGCGGTAGGCCGCCGTGCGCGGCACCGTGCCGAAGGCGGTGGCGCTGCCCTTGGGCGAAATCAGGGTGATTTTGTCGCCGACGCGAAGCCCCATTTTCTGCGCCAGGCGGTCGCCGATCACGACGCTTTGCCCGCCGTCCTTGAAATCGTCGAGGGAGCCACGGGCGATGTTGTCGGCGATCAGCTTGCGCCGCGCCAGATCGGCATGGCGGATGCCGCGCACCAAGGCCCCTTGCGCCGTGCCGTTGGCCGTCGCCATGACCTGACCCTCGATCAGGGGGGTCACGCTGATCACGCCGCGCAGGTCGCGGATACGCTGGCCGATGGGGTCGAAATCCTTGAGGTCGCGAAACTGGCCCTGCACGCTGAGATGGCCGTTGAGGCCCAGGATGCGGGTCAACAATTCCTGGCGGAAGCCGTTCATCACCGACATGACGATGATCAGGGTGGCCACGCCCAAGGCGATGCCGAGCAGCGAAAACCAGGCGATGACGGAGATGAACCCCTCCTGCCGGCGGGCACGCAGGTAGCGCAGCGCCATCATCCATTCAAATCGGCTGAACACGGGGCGCGCTATCCTTCTCTGTGGGTCCGGCGGCGGGTCCGGCCAAGGGCGAACAAGTGGCCATTAATCCGCTTCATACCGGTTTTCAGGAGCATTGTGGCCATCATCCTTGGGTCAGGCGCGCGAGGGCCGATTCACGGCTGATTTCCACGCGCTCACCAGTCGCCCGGTTCTTCAGTTCGACCATGCCCTTTTCCAGGCCGCGCGGCCCGGCGATCAACTGCCAGGGCAGACCGATCAAGTCCATGTCGGCGAACTTGCCGCCGGCCCGCTCATCGCGGTCGTCGTACAGCACGTCCTGCCCCGCCCCCATCAACTGTTCGTACATTTCCTGGCAGGCCTGATCGCAGGCCGCGTCGCCGGCGCGCAGATTGATCAGGCCGACACGGAACGGCGCCACGGCTTCGGGCCAGATGATGCCCGCATCGTCATGAAACGCCTCGATAATGGCGCCGACAAGGCGCGACACGCCGATCCCGTAGGATCCCATTTCGCAGACGATTTCCTGGCCGTCGGGACCGGTGACCTTGGCCCCCATGGGTTCGGAATACTTCTTGCCGAAATAGAAGATATGCCCGACCTCGATCCCCCGCGCGGTGATCAGGTCATCGCCCAGGGCCGCTTCCTGCGCCGGATCGCGCTTGTCGTCCGTGGCGGCGTACTTTCCGGTGAAGGTATCCATGACCCCGCTCAGGTCGCCGTCGAAATCGACACCGTCGAGCCAGTTATTGTCGAGGAAATCCTTATGGCAGGCGATCTCGCTTTCGCCCGTATCGGCCAGGATCAGGAATTCGTGGCTCATGTCGCCGCCGATGGGGCCGGTGTCGGCCGCCATGGGAATCGCCTTCAGCCCCATGCGCGCATAAGTCTTCAGATAAGACACGAAATGTTTCTGGTAAGACTTTCTGGCACCTTCATAATCCAGATCAAACGAATAGGCGTCCTTCATCAGGAATTCGCGCCCGCGCATGACCCCGAAGCGGGGCCGCACTTCGTCGCGGAACTTCCACTGGATGTGATAAAGCATCTTCGGCAGGTCGCGGTAGGAGCGCACCGCGTCGGCGAAGATCTGGGTGATCTGTTCCTCGTTGGTCGGGCCGTAGAGCATGTCCCGATCGTGACGGTCGGTGATGCGTAACATCTCGGGGCCATAGGCGTCGTAGCGCCCCGACTGGCGCCACAGTTCCGCCGGCTGGATCGTCGGCATCAGGACCTGCTGGCAGCCGATCGCGTCCTGTTCTTCCTCGACGATGCGGGTGATGTTCTTAAGCACCCGATAGCCCAAAGGCAGCCAGGAATAGATCCCCGCCGAAGATTGGCGGACCATGCCCGCGCGCAGCATCAGCCGGTGGGACGCGATCTGCGCGTCGGCGGGCGTTTCCTTCATGGTCGGCATGAAAAAGCGGGAAAGGCGCATGCGGGCCGGGGTCCTTCAGTTAACGGGTTGTCTCTGCGGGATGGGCAGTCGAGGTGGTTTGCGACACCGGACCCAAAGCCCGGTAAAGGGTTCAAGAACAAGGGAAGGTCATACCTTGTCCACGGGGGCTTTGTCCACGGGCCCATGATCGGTCCGCGTCATCGGACGATCTACGTATGGAGGTATCTTTGCCCCTGTGCAATCAGCAGGTTAACGAAGAAACTTAGGCGCAGTCTTGAGAAAAAGGGTGACCCGCATGGGGCCTCCGGGTAAGATGCCCTCGCTCGCAATGACGAGTACCTGCCGGTCAGACTGGGCCCGGGTTTTGGGAGGAAAAAAGCAAGAAGCAATAATTAAGCGGCAGCCTTCAAACGGCGCGAAGCTTTAGAGAATTCTGGACTTGAGTAGGGCAAGACCGTAGTGGTCTTGCCTTTATTTTTGCCTGTGGGACATGGCCTTGCCCGAGCCTACTGGCGGAAGCTGACCAACCCGGATTCGTGCAGCCAGTAGAACCCCGCGAAGATGATTCCGGCAAGCACCGAGGTGGCGGCGAACTTCAACAGGATTCGCGGCTTGGCCGGCGATCCCGGGTCCTCGCCCGGGTTAAGGTCTTCGGGATCGACCCGACGCACCCCCCAGGGCAGCACCGCGAACAGCGCGATCCACCAGATCACGAAATAGACAGCGAGGCCGGTTTGCCAGCTCATAACGGTTAGGCCTGTTCCAGTTCGATGAGAGTGCCGTTGAAATCCTTGGGGTGCAGGAACAGCACCGGCTTGCCGTGGGCGCCGATCTTGGGCTCGCCGTCGCCAAGCACGCGGGCCCCCTGTTCTTTCAGATGGTCGCGGGACGCCAGAATATCGGCGACCTCATAACACACATGATGAATGCCGCCCGACGGATTCTTGTCGAGGAAACCCTGGATCGGCGAGCCCTCACCCAGGGGATGCAGCAGTTCGATCTTGGTGTTCTCCAACTCCACGAAGACCACGGTGACGCCGTGGTCGGGTTCCGGCTGCGGCGGCGAGACCTTGGCACCCAGGGTGTCGCGGTAAATCGCGGTCGCGGCGGCCAGATCGGGTACAGCGATGGCCATGTGGTTCAATTTTCCGATCATGTCGCAGAATTCTCCGTCACGGTTGTCCCTGCCCCTTGTCTTTATCAGATACGCACCAAATGCACCGTTGTCACGGGCTTCATGTCCAATTGTCCGCGGAATGTCCGCCGCACGGCCAGACGCACGGCCTCGCTGACGGCCGCATCGTCGGCCAACTTGCGCGGCGGCAGGGAGCGCACGGCATTGATCGCCGCCTCGCGCGCGGCATCAACCACCGGGTCGTTGTCCTGATCCTCGGAAATACCCAGGGTGGTGATCTGCGGCTCCTCGGCCAGACCGCCGTCGTCGACCGCCACCGTCACCGTGACCACGCCGTGCCAGACGCCGCGGATGCGTTCCTTGATGAGGTTGCCTTCCATGGGCACCAACCGTCCGCCAATCAGAGCCAACCGCCCGGTCGGCACATGATCGACGACCTCAAGCGCCCCCGGCGCAAGGCGGGTCATGGTGCCGTTGGGGGCGACGATCGCCGCCTCGACCTGGCATTCACGGGCCAAACGCGCGTGTTCGTGCAGATGGCGCAATTCGCCATGGACCGGCACCGCATAGCGCGGCCGCACCAGTTGGTACATATGCGACAATTCATCCCGGTTGGGATGGCCCGAGACATGAATGAAGGCGTCGCGTGAGGTGATGATCCGCACACCGCGTGCCACCAGATCGTTCTGCAGGCGCGCAATCGAGGTTTCGTTGCCGGGAATTTCCCGGGACGAGAAAATTACCCAGTCCCCCTCGCCCAAGGAAATGCGGGGATGATCGCCGGAAGCGATGCGCGACAAAGCGGCCCGGGGCTCACCCTGGCTGCCCGTGCAGATGATCAGGACCTTATCGTCGGGCAGGCTGTCGGCGTCCCCTTCGTCGAGGAAGGCCGGTATGTCGGCCAGGTATCCATTCTCGCGGGCGGCGCTTTGGATACGCCACAAGGAGCGCCCGGCCAGAACGACCTGGCGGCCCGTTTCCTGGGCCGCGCGGGCGATGGTTTCAAGCCGCGCCACGTTGGTCGCGAAGCAGGCCACGGCGACCCGGCCCGAACAGCCGGCGATGACCTCGGTCATGCTGTCCAGGATTTCGCCCTCGGACCCGGATTGGCCCGGCGAAAACACGTTGGTGGAATCGCAGACCATGGCCAAAACGCCGTCGTCGCCGAGCGCCCGCAGGGCTGCCTGGTCCGACACGTCGCCGATCACCGGGTCGGGGTCGAACTTCCAGTCGCCCGTGTGCAGCACCGTGCCCAAGGGCGTGCGCACGACCACGGCGTTGGGTTCGGGGATGGAATGGGTCAGCGTGATCAATTCCAACTCGAACGGCCCGACGGAGAACGTGCCCTGTAGAGGGACGATGGTAACCTCTGCCTCGCGCTCCCAGCCCGGTTCGGCCAGCTTGCGGGCCAGAATATGGGCCGTGAACGGCGTCGCGTATATCGGACACTTGAAACGGTCCCACAGGTATTGGACAGCCCCCAGGTGATCTTCGTGGGCATGGGTCAGCACCAGACCGTCTAGCTGATCGGCGCGTTCCTCGATAAACGACGGATCGGCCATGATGACATCCACCCCCGGCGGCCAGCCGTCGGAAAAGGTGACACCCAGGTCGAGCATGATCCAGCGCTCCTCCCCCGGCGGGCCGTAGCCGTAGAGGTTCAGGTTCATGCCGATCTCGCCGGCCCCGCCCAGGGCAACGAACACCAGTTCGTTGCCGCCCGGATTGGCGTTGGCCGTTTTCGATTTCGCCTTCTTCGGCTTTGCCGGCTTGGTCATGCCGTGTTGTTCCGGTGGATCATGTAAAGCCCGTCCAGGGTCAAGGTGCCGTCCACCAATTCGATGGCCTTGGTCGCGTCAAGGAACAGGGGCGCCAGGCCGCCGGTCGCGATGACCCGGGCGTCGGCCCCCGTCTCCGTCTGGATGCGCCGCACGATGCCTTCGATCAGGCCGACATAGCCCCAGAACACGCCTGACTGCATGGCGGTGACGGTATCGCGGCCGATCACCCTGTCCGGGCGCTCGATACTGATCAGCGGCAGCTTGGCCGCCGCCTGATGGAGCGCCTCCAGGGACAGGTTGATGCCCGGCGAAATGACGCCGCCCATATAGCTGCCCTGCCCGTCAATGACGTCGAAGGTCGTCGCCGTGCCGAAATCGACGATGATCAGCGGCCCGCCGTATTTGGCATGGGCGGCCACCGTGTTGACCAGACGGTCGGCCCCGACCTGTTCCGGGCGGTCGACCAGCACCTTGATGCCCAGGTCGACATCCGCGTCGCCGATCACCAGAGGCTCGATCCCGAAATAGTCGCGGCACAGCCCGACCAGGGGGAAACGATTGTTGGGCACCACCGTGGCCAGGATCGCATGGGTTATCCCGGCAGGGTCGATGCCGTTCATTTCCATGAGCGGCCGCAGCCAGACGGCGTGTTCGTCCTTGGTGCGCTCCAGCTTGGAATTGGCGCGCCAGGACCCCTTGATGACGCCGTCGTCGCCGAACACGGCGAAGACGATGTTGGTGTTTCCGGAATCGATTGCCAGCAGCATGATGCCCCGTCCCGCCCTCAGGCGTCCCGGCTTTGCGGGAAAAAGACGTCGCCGGCGGTGATCGTGCGCAGGCCCGAGGACGTTTCCAGGATCAACGCGCCGCTGTCGTCCAGATCCTTGAAGGTGCCGGTCAGGGTTTCGTTGGCAAGCCGCACTTCGACCTCCTTCCCAACCTGGTCGCAGCGCCACAGCCAATTCTTACGCAGGCGCTCGAACCCCTCGTCGACCCAGATGCGGGTCCAGGCCAGGAAGTGCCGCCCGAAACTTTCAAGAAATTCGGGCACCAGCACGGTCGTTCCCTCGTCCAGCATACTGGTCGCAGGGAACTCCACATCCTCGGGAAAGCTGCGCAGGTTGACGCCGACGCCGACGATGACGAAATCGGGCGGGGCGTCGGCGGACGCGGCCCCCTGGGCCTCCAGCAGAATGCCCGCGACCTTGCGCCCGGAAATCAGCACGTCGTTGGGCCATTTGGTATGGGCTTCCGTGCCCGGCTGGGCCAGGCTGCCGATGGCGTCGAACACGGCGAGTGAGGCGACGAAACCGAACTGCGCCGCATCCCGAAGCGGCACGTCCGGGCGCAGGATGATGGAGGCATAGAAATTGCCCTTGGGGCTGACCCAGGTGCGGCCCCGGCGACCCCGCCCGGCGGTCTGCTCCGCGGCCCAGACCAGGGTGCCCTCGGGCGCTTCTTCAGCCCCCTGCTCGGCCCGGCGCCGGGCTTCCGCATTGGTGCTGTCGACCGTGTCGAGTTCGACAAGGGTGAACAGTGACGGGAGTCTTGGCGCGTCCATGACGGACTTCACTCTCTACCCTGCAAGGAGGGCTTTCGCCGCCGCCGCCGCGGGCTCCAGGATCAGGTTCGGCTGAATGAAGAAGAAGCAGATGATGAAGGCCGTGACGCCGATCAGAATTTTCAATTCACGGCTGACGCCGGCGTCCAACGGATCCTCGGCATCCTCGAAGTACATCACCCGCACGATGCGCAGGTAGTAGAACGCGCCGATGACGCTGGTCAGCACGCCGATGATCGCGACCGCCATCAGGCCGGCATCGACCGCCGCCCAGAAGATGTAGAGCTTGGCGAAGAAGCCCGCCAGCGGCGGCACGCCGGCCATGGAGAACATGAAGACCAGGAACGCGAAGGCGATGGTCGGATGGGTTTTCGACATGCCGGCCAGATCGGAAATCTGTTCGACCATGCGGTCGCCGCGCTTCATGCACAGGATGCAGGCGAAGGCGCCGACGTTCATCACCAGATAGATGGCGAGATAGACCAGAATGCCGCGCACGCCCGTTTCGTTGGCGACGCAAAGCCCGATCAGGGCATAGCCGACATGGCCGATGGAACTATAGGCCATCAGGCGCTTGATGTTCTTCTGCGCCACGGCGGCGACCGCGCCCAGGATCATCGAGGCGACGGAGATGAAGATGATGACCTGACGCCAGCTGTCGGCGGCCTCACCGAAGGGCTCCATCATCACGCGGGTGAACAGGGCCAGGGCGGCAATCTTGGGGGCAACGGCGAAGAAGGCCGTGACCGGCGTCGGCGCGCCTTCGTAGACGTCGGGCGTCCACATGTGGAACGGCACGGCCGAGACCTTGAAGGCCAGCCCCGCGACCACGAAGACAATGCCGACGACCAGGCCGACCGAGGGTGCGCCGCCCTTCAACAAATCGGCCAGGACCGAGAAGTTGGTGGTGCCGGAGAACCCGTAGACCATGGAAGCGCCGTACAGCAGCATGCCCGAGGCCAGGGCGCCGAGAACGAAGTACTTCAAGCCTGCTTCGGTCGAACGCTGATCATCGCGCTGGAACGAGGCGATGACGTAGAGCGACAGCGACTGCATCTCCAGCCCCATGTAGAGCGAGATCAGGTCGTTTGCAGAGATCATCATCATCATGCCGAGGGTCGCGAACACGACCAGCACGGCATATTCGAACCGCGCCACGCCGTTGCGTTCCATGTAGCCCGCCGACAGCACGATGGCGCAGCCGGACGCGATCAACACCAGGACCTTGGCATAGGTCGCGAAGCCGTCGACGACGAACATGTTGTTGAAGGCCATCAACTGGCGGTCGGCAAGCATGACGACCAACAGGATGGTCAAGCCCAGCACGCCCACGGAAAGCCCGGAAATCAGGCGGAAACTTTTCACGTCCTGATCGGCGAGCGCGCCCTTTTGGAACACGCCCAGCATCAGCAGCGCCATGATCATGCAGGCGACGAAGATTTCGGGCAGGGCCGGAATGATTTGATCGATCGACATCTCGTCCGGTTCTCCCTTAGCGCCCGGCCAGATTGGTATGGCCGGCCGCGGCCAATGCCGTTTCAACATGCTTCAGCAGGTTTTCAACGGACACATGCATGACGTCAAGGAACGATGACGGGTAAATCCCCATCCACAGGGTAATAACGACAAGCGGCGCGAACACCGCGATCTCGCGCTTATCCATGTCGAGGATCTTGCTCAGGTGTTCTTTGGTCAGCTTGCCGAAGATGATCCGGCGGTAGAGGTAAAGCATATAGACGGCCCCCAGGATGACGCCCGTGGCGGCCAGCGCCGCGACCCAACTGTTGGCCTGGAAGGCCCCCAACAGGACCAGGAATTCGCCGACAAAACCGCCCGTGCCCGGCAGACCGACGGAGGCCAGCATGAACAGCATGAAGGTGATGCCGTAGACCGGCATGCGTTCGACCAGCCCGCCGTAATGGGAGATCTCGCGCGAATGCTCGCGGTCGTAGACGACGCCGACGATCAGGAACAGGGCCGCCGACACGACACCGTGGCTGAGCATCTGATAGATCGCCCCCTCGACCCCCTGCACCGTCATGGTGAAGGCGCCGATGGTCACGAACCCCATATGGGCGACCGATGAATAGGCGATCAGCTTTTTCATGTCTTCCTGGGCCAGGGCGACCAGCGAGGTGTAGATCACCGCGATGATCGACAAGGTGTAGATCAGCGGCGTGAACATGACGCTGGCTTCGGGGAACATGGGCAGGGAGAAGCGCAGGAAGCCGTAGCCGCCGAACTTCAGCAGCACGCCGGCCAGGATGACCGAGCCCGCCGTGGGCGCTTCGACGTGGGCGTCGGGCAGCCAGGTATGCACCGGCCACATCGGCATCTTGATCGCGAAGGATGCGAAGAAGGCGAGCCACAGCCAGGGTTCGAGCGCGGTCGGGAAGTCATGCACCAGAAGCTTGGTGATGTCCGTGGTCCCGGCGTCGAAGTACATGGCCAGCATGGCCAGCAGCATCAGCACCGAGCCCAGCAGGGTGTAGAGGAACATCTTGAACGAGGCATAGATGCGCCTGGGGCCGCCCCACACGCCGATGATGATGAACATCGGGATCAGGACCGCTTCGAAGAAGATGTAGAACAGGAACAGGTCAAGCGCGACGAACATGCCGACCATGAAGGTTTCCAGGATCAGGAAGGCGATCATGTATTCCTTCACACGGACCTTGATCGATTCCCAGCTGGCCAGGATGCAAAGCGGCGTCAGCAGCGTGGTCAGCAGCACGAACAGCATGGAAATGCCGTCGATGCCGACCCGATAGGCGATCCCGGCCATGGGCATCCAGGCCGCTTCCTCGACGAACTGCATGGCCGCCGTGGTGCGGTCGAAGTTGAACCAGATCAACAGCGATACGATGAACGTGCCGCCCGACACCCACAACGCCACGCGCCGCGAATTTTCCGGGTTGTCCGCCGGGATGAACGCAATCAGCGCCACGCCGACAAGCGGAAGAAAGGTGACCAGCGATAGAATGGGCCAATCCATGGTCGTCTCACCCCGCCTTCGTCAATAGATACCAGGTCACCAGCACCACGATGCCCGCCAGCATGGCGAAGGCATAATGGTAGAGGTAGCCGGTCTGCAGCGCCGACGCGCGGCGTGCAATGTTCTTCACAGCGGCGGACACGCCGTCGGGGCCAAGCCCGTCGATCAGCGTACCGTCGCCCGTTTTCCAGAGATTGCGCCCCAGGTAGAAGGACGGCTTCACGAACACCTTGTCGTACAGCTCGTCGAAATACCATTTGTTGAGCAGGAACTGGTAAATGCCCTGGAACCTAGCGGCAATCGCCCCCGGAATGCCCGGCGCGAACATGTAGAACACATAGGCCATGGCGATCCCGGCAACGCCGACGACAAGCGGCAGCAGCTTCACCCAAAGCGGCACGTGATGGGCGTTTTCCATCGCCTTGTGGTGCTCCAGCACGACAATGGATTTGCCCCAGAATTCCGCCATGTGATGACCGACCATCAGGTCATAGGCCAGCACCCCGGCCAGACAGGCGCCGGCGGCCAGCACGACCAACGGCAGAACCATGACCATCGGGCTTTCGTGGACATGGGCCATGGTCGTCTCGTCGGCACGCGGTGCGCCGTGGAACGTCATGATCAACAGGCGCCAGGAATAGAACGCCGTCAGGAAGGCGGCGGTGATGCCAAGCCAGAACGCGTACTGGCCGACGCCCGTATGGGCACCCCAGGCGGCTTCCAGCACGATGTCCTTGGAATAGAACCCGGCGAAGGGCGGAATCCCGGCCAAAGCCAGCGATCCGATCCACATCAGGATGTAGGTCACCTTGATGTGCTTCCAGATGCCGCCCATCTTGCGCATGTCCTGTTCGTCGGACATGGCGTGAATGACCGAGCCGGCGCCCAGGAACAGCAGCGCCTTGAAGAAACCGTGGGTCATCAGGTGGAAGATGCCCGCCGAATAGGCCGACACGCCGCAGGCGAAGAACATGTACCCCAGCTGTGAGCAGGTCGAATAGGCGATCACCCGCTTGATGTCGTTCTGCACGCAGCCGATGGTCGCCGCGAAAATACAGGTCGAGGCGCCGACGATGGTGACCACGGTCAGCGCGACCTCGGAATATTCGAACATCGGCGACAGACGCGCGACCATGAAGATCCCGGCCGTGACCATGGTCGCCGCGTGGATCAGCGCCGACACGGGCGTCGGGCCCTCCATGGCGTCGGGCAGCCAGGTATGCAGGCCCAACTGCGCCGATTTACCCATGGCGCCCACGAACAGCAGCAGGCAGCACACGGTCAGCGCATGGAATTCGCCGCCGAACACGTTCAGCGTGGCATCGGCCTTGCCGGGCACGGCCTGGAAAATGGTATCCAGATTGACCGTGTCGAACAGCATGAAGGTCGCGAAAATGCCGAGCGCGAAGCCGAAGTCACCGACCCGGTTGACCACGAAGGCCTTGATTGCGGCCGAGTTGGCCGACGGGCGATCATACCAGAATCCGATCAGCAGGTAGGATGCAAGCCCGACCCCTTCCCAACCGAAGAACAGCTGCACCAGGTTGTCGGAAGTGATGAGCATCAGCATGAAGTAGGTGAACAGGCTGAGATAGCTCATGAACCGGGGGATCGACTTGTCGTGGTGCATGTAGCCGCAGGAATAGATGTGCACCATGGCCGACACGCCGGTCACGACGATCATCATGACCGAGGTCAGTTGATCGACCCGCAGCGCCCAGGAAACCTCCAGGCTGCCGGAATCGATCCAGGTGAACAGTTCCGTCACCCGGGCGTTGCCGTCGAGCGCCACATCCTTGAACAGGATGATCGCGCAGATGGCCGACAGCACCAGACCGGTGCAGGTGATCCACTGCGCCAGGGTGTCCATTTTGTGCTGCTTGTGTTTGTCCGCCTGCGGCATGAACACGATCACACCGGCCAGGGCCGCGCCGACGAGCGGCAGGAAGACAGCGAGAATTTCGATCATGAGCCGCTCCCTAGCCCTTCATCATGTTGATGTCTTCGACATCGATGGACCCGCGGTTGCGGAAGTACACGACCAGGATGGCGAGGCCGATGGCCGCCTCGGCCGCGGCGACGGTCAGCACGAACAGCGCGAACACCTGGCCCACCAGATCGCCCAGGTGGGATGAAAACGCGACCAGGTTGATGTTCACCGCCAACAGCATCAATTCAACCGACATCAGAATGATGATGACGTTCTTGCGGTTCAGGAAGATGCCGAAGATGCCCAGCGTGAACAGGATCGCCGCGACGGTCAGGTAATGGGACAGGCCGATTTCAAACATGCTCAGATCCCCTTCCCGACTTCGACCTTGCGGACTTCGACCGTGTCCGTGCCGCGCGCGTTCTGATCGGCGATGCGCTGGCGTTTGACGCCCGTGCGCCGCCGATGGGTCAGCACGATGGCGCCGATCATGGCGACCAGCAGGATCAGGCCCGCAGCCTGGAACAGATAGACATAATGTGTGTACACGATCTCACCCAGGGCATGGGTGTTGGTCGTGCCCTTGACGATGGGGGCCGCCGCCTCGGCCAGCTTGGCGCCGCCGGCGATGGACTGCCAGCCGCCGGCCACGACGATCATCTCGACCAGCAGGATAAGGCCGACCAGCCCGCCGAAGGGCAGATACTGCAGAAAGCCCGAGCGCAGTTCCGTGAAGTTGATGTCCAGCATCATGACCACGAACATGAACAGCACGGCCACGGCGCCGACATAGACAACGACCAGGATCATGGCCAGGAATTCCGCCCCCAGCAGTACGAACAGCCCGGCCGAATTGAAGAACGCCAGGATCAGGAACAGCACCGAATGAACGGGGTTCTTGGAGGAAATGACCAGCACACCCGCGGCCACGGCGATGAAGGCGAACATGTAGAACGCCAGGGCTTCGACGATCATCTGCCGCCTCCCTTCACGTTCCCTGTCCGCGCCATGGCGCGGCCTTTGTTCTCAATTCCCCTCATACTTTCCTCGTCAGTCCTTAATCGTCTCGTTTCGGCCCCGATCAGGGGGAATGGTCAGCGGTAGGGCGCGTCGGCGCGAAGCCGCTCGGCCAGTTCCGTTTCCCAGCGGTCGCCGTTGGCCAACAGTTTGTCCTTGTCGTACAGCAGTTCCTCGCGGGTTTCCGTGGCGTATTCGAAGTTCGGGCCCTCGACGATGGCGTCGACCGGGCAGGCTTCCTCGCAATATCCGCAATAGATGCACTTCACCATATCGATGTCGTAGCGCGTGGTGCGGCGCGAGCCGTCGTCGCGGGGTTCGGCCTCGATTGTGATGGCCTGGGCCGGGCAAATGGCCTCGCACAGCTTGCAGGCGATGCAGCGTTCTTCGCCGTTGGGGTAACGGCGCAGCGCATGTTCGCCGCGGAACCGTGGGCTCAACGGGCCCTTTTCATAGGGATAGTTCAAGGTCACCTTAGGCTTGGTGAAGTACTTGAGCGTCAGCGCCATGCCGGCGACAAGTTCCTTCAGGAACAGGGCCTTGGCGCTTTGTCCGATGAAGCTCATGGAACTCTCCTAAACCCTTAACCGGCGACCGGGGTGGGGACCCAGCCGAAGGCCAGCAACACACCGGCCACGGCCGCGACGGCGAACAACGAGATCGGCAGGAACACTTTCCAGCCGAGGCGCATCAACTGGTCGTAGCGATAGCGCGGGAAGGTCGCGCGCACCCAGATGAAGATGAACAGACAGAATGCAATCTTGGCCGCGAACCAGATCGGCCCGGGAATCCAGGTCAGCGGTTCGATCGACAGCGGCGGCAGCCAGCCGCCCAGGAACAGGATCGTCGTCATCGCCGACATCAGGATCATGTTGGCGTATTCACCCAGGAAGAACAGGGCGAAGGCCATGCCCGAATATTCAACGTTGTAGCCGGCGACCAATTCGGCCTCGGCCTCCGGCAGATCGAAGGGATGGCGGTTGGTTTCGGCCAGGGTCGAGATGAAGAACACCACGGCCATGGGGAACAGCGGAATGACGAACCACAGGTCGCGCTGAGCCTCGACGATCGCCGACAGGTTCAGCGAACCGACGCAGAGCAGCACGGTGATGATGACGAAGCCCATGGAAACTTCGTAGGACACCATCTGTGCGGCAGAACGAAGCGCGCCCAGGAAGGCGTAGCGCGAGTTTGAGGCCCAACCGGCCATCAGGATGCCGTAGACACCGAGCGACGAGATCGCGAACAGATACAGAATGCCGACATTGATATCGGCCAGAACCAAGCCCTCGCCGAAGGGGATAACGGCCCAGGCCATGAGGGCGAGCGCGAAGGTCACGCAGGGCGCCAGGATGAACACCCCCGGATTGGCGCCTGACGGGATGATCATTTCCTTGAGGAACAGCTTGGCGCCGTCGGCCAAAGGCTGGAACAGGCCGAAGGGGCCGACCACGTTCGGGCCCTTGCGCAACTGCATGGCGCCGATGACCTTGCGTTCAAACAGAGTCAGATAGGCGACCGAAAGCAGAATCGGCACCACGATCACAAGGATTTTCAGGACGATCCAGACCGTCGGCCAGATCCAGCTGTTCCAGGCCTCAACCATCGGTGCCGGTCTTCCCTTCCCCGCCGCCGAGAATCTCGTCCGTGCATTCAGCCATGGTGGCGGACGCTCGGCTGATCGGATCGGTCATGTAGAAATTGGCGATCGGATAGGTGAACGCGCCGGACACTTCGCCGGTCGTCCCGAACTCGCCCCAGGACGCGGCCTGGATGTCGTCGATGCCTTGGAACACGGGGTTGGCCTTGACCAGGCCCCGGCGTACATCGGCCAGGGTCGTGTAAGGCAGCGTGGCATTCAGGGCGTCCGACAGGGCGCGGATGATCTTCCAATCCTCGCGGGCATCGCCCGGCGGATAGACAGCCAGCTGGCCGCGCTGCACGCGCCCTTCCAGGTTCACGTAGGTCGCGTCTTTTTCCGTGTAGGCCGCCCCCGGCAGGATGACGTCGGCAACATGGGCACCGGCGTCGCCGTGGTGGCCTTGATAGATAACGAAGGGCTTATCCAGGTCCTTGGTGTCGATCTCGTCGGCACCCAGAAGATAGATAACCTTGATGGCGCCGGTCGCGGCTCCATCCAGGATGCGGCCTGTGTCCATGCCGCCCTCGCCCGGCACGAAGCCCAGGTCCAGACCGCCGACGCGTGAGGCCGCACGCTGCAACACGTTGAAACCGTTCCAGTCCGCCGTCACCGCACCGGCCGCATCCGCGGCCTGGCGCGCCAAACCCAACACCGCCGCGCCATCGGGGCGCGCCACGGCGCCCGAGCCGACGATGATCATGGGCCGTTCGGCCGTCTTCAGGATTTCGGCAAAGGGATGTGTGCCGGCGGCGATCTGCGCCAGAACATCGGCGTCCTCACCCAGCCAGTCCACGGGATAGCTCAGGTCGATGGCCGGGCCGATGGCGGCGATGGGGAACTTGCCCATCAGATAGCGCTTGCGGATGCGGGCATTGAGTACGGGCGCTTCCCAGCGCGGGTTCGCCCCCACGATCAACAGCGCGTCCGCGTCCTCGATCCCGGCGATGGTCGAATTGAAGATGTAGGACGCGCGCTGGGTGGGATCGACCTTCGATCCGTCCTGGCGGCAATCCATGTTGGTCGATCCCAGACCGACCATCAGTTCCTTGAGCACCAACATGCTTTCGCAATCGGCTAGGTCGCCGGCGATGGCCGCGATCTCGCTGCCCTGCTTGCCCTTGATCGCCTTGGCCACGGCGGCAAAGGCTTCCGGCCAGGTGGTCGGCTGCAGCTTGCCCTTCACGCGCACATATGGCTGATCCAGGCGCTGGCGCTTAAGGCCGTCGACGCAATACCGCGTCTTATCGGAAATCCATTCCTCGTTGACGTCTTCGTTGAGCCGCGGCAACACGCGCATGACCTCGGGCCCGCGGCTGTCGACGCGGATGGCACAGCCCTGGGCGTCGGACACGTCGACGCTTTCCGTCTTCTTCAATTCCCACGGCCGCGCCGCGAAGGCATAGGGCTTGGACGTCAGCGCCCCCACCGGGCACAGATCGATGACGTTGCCCGACAGTTCGGAACTCACGGCCTGGTCCAGATAGGTGACGATTTCGGCGTTTTCGCCACGACCGATCAGGCCCATGTCGGTCACGCCCGCAACCTCGGTCGAGAACCGCACACAGCGCGTGCAATGGATGCAGCGCGTCATGATTGTCTTGATCAGCGGCCCCATGTGCTTGTCTTCGACGGCGCGCTTGTTTTCCTTGTAGCGCCCGTGATCCATACCATAGGCCATGGCCTGATCCTGCAGGTCGCATTCACCGCCCTGATCGCAGATCGGACAGTCCAGCGGGTGGTTGATCAGCAGGAATTCCATCACCCCCTGGCGCATCTTCTTGACCTCGGGCGTGTCCGTATAGACGACCATGCCGTCGGCCACGGGCATGGCACAGGACGCCACCGGCTTGGGCGAGCGTTCCATCTGCACCAGGCACATGCGGCAGTTGCCGGCGATGGACAGACGGTCGTGATAGCAGAAGCGCGGGACTTCCTTGCCGGCCTGCTCGCAGGCCTGCAGGATCGTCATACCGGCGTCGACCTCGTGTTCCGTGCCGTCGATGGTGATCTTTGGCATCTAGCTCAAGCCCCTAGTAAACCTGTCTATTCCGCCGCCGACCGGCGCGCGATGTTGTCGAGGATCCGTTTTTCCATTTCCGGGCGGAAATGGCGGATCAATCCTTGAATCGGCCAAGCCGCCGCGTCGCCCAGGGCGCAGATGGTGTGCCCTTCGACCTGGCGGGTGACCTCTTCCAGCGTGTCGATCTCGTCGATATGGGCATCGCCCGAAACCATGCGCTGCATGACCCGCGCCATCCAACCGGTGCCTTCGCGGCACGGCGTGCACTGGCCGCAGCTTTCATGCTTGTAGAAGGCCGAAAGCCGCGCGATGGCCTTGATCACATCCGTCGACTTGTCCATGACCATGACCGCCGCCGTGCCCAGGCCGGAGCGCTGTTCGCGTAAGGAATCGAAATCCATCAGCACGTCGTCGCAGATGGTCTTGGGCAACACCGGCACCGATGCCCCACCCGGAATGACGCACAGCAGGTTATCCCAGCCGCCGCGCACCCCGCCCGCATGCCGTTCGATGAGTTCCTTGAGCGGAATGCCCATTTCCTCTTCGACCGTACAGGGCTGGTTCACATGACCCGAGATGTTGAACAGCTTGGTGCCCACGTTGTTGGGTCGACCGATGCCGGAGAACCAGTCCGCGCCCCGGCGCAGGATGGTCGGCGCCACGGCAATGGATTCCACGTTGTTGACCGTGGTCGGGCAGCCCCACACGCCGACCCCCGCCGGAAACGGCGGCTTCAGGCGCGGCTGGCCCTTCTTGCCTTCCAGGCTTTCGATCAGCGAGGTTTCCTCGCCGCAGATATAGGCCCCGGCGCCGGAATGGACGTAGAAATCGAACTTCCAGCCCGTGCCGCAGGCATCGTCGCCGATCAGCCCGGCTTCGTAAGCTTCGTCCACAGCGCGCTGCAGGCAATCGATCTCGTGATGGAATTCGCCGCGCACGTAGCAATAGGCCGCATGGGCCCCCATGGCGAAGGACGCGACCAAGGCGCCTTCGATGAGCTTATGCGGCTCGGAGCGCATGATTTCGCGGTCCTTGCAGGTGCCGGGCTCGCCCTCATCCGCGTTGATGACAAGGTAATGCGGCCGGGTACCGATCTCCTTGGGCATGAAGGACCACTTCACGCCCGTGGGAAAGCCGGCACCACCGCGCCCGCGCAGGCCCGATTCCTTCATCTCGTCGATGATCTTGTCGCGGCCCAGTTCGATCAGCTTGTTCGTGCCGTCCCAGTCGCCGCGCGCGCGGGCACCGTCGAGCCAGGGGCTGTCGAAACCGTAGATATTGGTGAAGATACGATCCTTGTCGGCAAGCATCAGTCGTCGCCTCCCGCCTTGGCGGCCCGGTCCGGATAGCGGTCGGTCAGGGTCGTGATCCCACCGGCGGGCTCGCAGGTATAACGCCCGGACTGGGAGCCGACCTTCGGCTTCTGACCTGCCTTGAGCGCCGTCAGGACCTCTTCGGTCGCTGCCGAATCCAGGTCTTCGTAATAATCGTCGCCGATCTGCATCATCGGTGCATTGACGCACGCCCCAAGGCATTCGACCTCAAGCACCGTGAATTCGCCGTCCGCCGAGGTTTCACCGTTCGAACAGCCGGTGACTTTCTTGCAGGCGGCCATGATCTGGTCTGAGCCGCGCAACCAGCACGGCAGATTGGTGCAAACTTGGACGAAGTGCCTGCCGACCGGCTTCAGGTTGTACATGGTGTAGAAGGTCGCGACCTCGTAGACGCGGATCGACGCCATATCCAACATGTCGGCGATGACTTCGATCGCCGCCTGGGGAATCCAGCCGTCATTCTGCCGTTGCGCCAGATCAAGCAGCGGCATCACCGCGCTCTGCTGGCGGCCGGCCGGATATTTGGCGATGTGCCATTTGGCCTTTTCGAGGTTCTCCGCCGAAAAGGCGAAGCTCGACGGTTGTTCAATATTCATCCCGGTCACCGGTCGATTTCGCCGAACACGACGTCGATGGAACCGATGTTCGCGCAAATGTCCGCGAGCATATGGCCCTTCGACAGGAATTCCGTCGCTTCCAGATGGGCGAATCCCGGTGCCCGGATCTTGCAGCGATAGGGTTTGTTGGAGCCGTCAGCCACCAGATAGACGCCGAATTCACCCTTGGGCGCCTCGACGGCCGTATAGGTTTCGCCAGCCGGCACGTGGAAGCCTTCGGTAAACAGTTTGAAGTGGTGGATCAAGGCTTCCATGGATTGCTTCATGTCGCCGCGGGTCGGCGGCGTGACCTTTTTGTTGGTCGACTTGACCGGCCCGCCAGGCATGTTTTCAACGCATTGGCGGATGATCTTCAAGGATTCGCGCATTTCCAGCATGCGCACCAGATAGCGGTCGTAGCAGTCGCCCATCTTGCCCACGGGAATGTCGAAATCCATGTCCGCATAGGCGTCATAGGGCTGCGACTTGCGCAGATCCCAGGCAATACCGGACGCGCGCAGATTCGGGCCCGTGAAGCCCCAGTCGAAGCATTGTTCGGCATCGATGACGCCGATATCGACCGTGCGCTGCTTGAAGATGCGGTTTTCCGTGAGCAGGCTTTCCAGATCGTCAAGGAAGGCCGGGAACTCGTCATCGGCCCATTTGGCGATGTCTTCCAGCAGCCCCGCCGGCAGGTCCTGGGCAACGCCGCCGACGCGGAAATAGTTCATATGCAGGCGCGCGCCCGAGGCGGATTCGCAGAACTCCATCAGGCGTTCGCGAATCTCGAAGCCCCACAGCATCGGCGTCATCGCGCCCACGTCCATGGCGAAGGCCGTGATGTTCAGGATGTGGTTGAGGATACGCCCGATCTCGCAATAGAGCACACGGATGTACTGGCCGCGTTTGGGAATTTCGATGCCCAACAGCTTTTCCGCCGCCAGCACGAAGGCGTGTTCCTGGTTCTGCGGCGCGACATAGTCCAGACGGTCGAAATACGGCACGGCCTGGGCATAGGTCTTGTATTCGATGAGCTTTTCCGTACCCCGGTGCAGCAACCCGATATGCGGGTCAGCGCGCTCGATGACCTCACCGTCCATTTCCAGGACCAGGCGCAGCACCCCGTGGGCCGCCGGATGCTGCGGCCCGAAGTTGAGGTTGAAATTCTTGATCTGGGTTTCGGCCATGGTCAGGACGCCTCGGTTTCCGGTTCCGCCTCGGCCTTTTCGTCGCCCGGCAGAACGACGCGTTCCATGCCTTCCCAGGGGCTTTCGAAGTCGAAGTTGCGGAATTCCTGGGTCAGCTTCACGGGTTCGTAGACCACGCGTTTCTGTTCATCGTCGTAGCGCACCTCGACATAGCCCGTCAGCGGGAAATCCTTGCGCAGGGGATGGCCCTCGAATCCATAGTCGGTCAGCAAACGGCGCAGGTCGGGGTGGTCGGAGAAGAACACGCCATACATGTCCCAGATTTCGCGCTCGAACCAATTGGCGGTCGAGAACACCCCGGCGACGGACGGCACGGGATCGTCCTCGTCCGTGCGCAGTTTGACGCGGATGCGCGTGTTATGGGTCATGGACAGAAGGTTGTAGACGATTTCGAAACGCGGGCTTTCATCGGCGTAATCGACGCCGCAGATATCCATCAGCTGATGGAACCGGCAGTTCGAATCGTCACGCAGGGATTTCAACACCGCGACGATGGCGTCCCGCCTGACGGTGATCATCAATTCGCCAAGACGCACCTCGTCGGCCAGCAGCTTGTCGCCAAGCTGGTCGCGGAGGTGTTCGGCAAGTTCCTTGAGGGCCTGATCCATGGTCTTCTTGGTTCTTTTAGTGATCGGTCGCGGTTCGTCCGGTCGCGTCAGCGCCACAGGGCGCCGGTACGGCGGATTTTCTTCTGCAATTGGAGAATGCCGTACACCAGCGCCTCGGCCGTCGGCGGGCAGCCGGGCACATAGACGTCGACGGGCACGACGCGGTCACAACCGCGCACGATGGCGTAGGAATAATGGTAATAGCCGCCGCCGTTGGCGCAGGATCCCATGGAGATCACATAACGCGGCTCCGCCATCTGGTCATAAACCTTGCGGAACGCGGGGGCCATTTTGTTGGTCAGGGTGCCGGCGACGATCATCACGTCCGACTGGCGCGGGCTCGGCCGCGGCACGACGCCGAATCGATCCAGGTCATAGCGGCTCATGTAGGCGTGGATCATCTCGACCGCGCAGCAGGCCAGACCGAAGGTCATGGGCCACAGCGATCCCGTGCGTGCCCAGTTGACCAGCTTGTCCACATTGGCAAGGACGAAGCCCTTGTCCTGCAGCTCCTGGGTCACGCGGGCGAGAATCTCGTCCTGCTCGGCACCGGGCCCCAGGGGTTGGCCCAGGTCGGGGGCGGTTCCGGACTGCGTCACGACGGACATTCGGTCACTCCCTCTATTATTCCCATTCGAGGGCGCCTTTGCGCCACTCGTAGATAAATCCGATGGTCAGCACGGACAGGAATACCATCATCGACCAGAAACCGAAGACACCGATCTTGCCCAGCGTCACCGCCCAGGGGAACAGGAAGGCCACTTCGAGGTCGAAAATGATGAACAGGATGGCCACCAGATAGAACCGAACGTCAAACCGGCCGCGCGAATCGTCAAACGCTTCGAAGCCGCATTCATAGGCCGAGTTCTTTTCCACATCGGGGTTCTGCTGGGCGATCACGAAAGACGCAATCATGATCGCGCCGGCAAGCCCGACGGCAATCCCGATGAAGATCAGGATGGGGAGATATTCCAATAGCAAATCGTTCACGCCGAACTCCCTGTCCCCGGCTTCCTGCCTTGGTCCCCCCGAATGCATTCTAGGAATGCCGCGATGCGGCCACGTCGATGGCTTAATGCGGCCATGTCGATGACTACCGGGGGAAAGTGACCGATAACCGGATAAATTTCAAAGGTTTTATCGCAACGCAGGCGCAAAAAACCGATGCCCGGCGACAGACGCGAAGGAAACCTGGAATTGGGGGAAATGGCGGGAGTGACGGGACTCGAACCCGCGGCCTCCGGCGTGACAGGCCGGCGCTCTAACCAACTGAGCTACACCCCCTTCTGAAGGGTCTCTCGGCCTGGGGCATGGGCCCCGGTGCGCGAAAGAGGGCACCATGTACTCCAGCGCCGGAAGCAGTGTCAAGGACGATCGGCGGGAAAAGTCCACTAACCTCTCTTGCCTTGGAAATCTTAGGCTTGCGGCATCCTCCCCCGGCGGCGAATGGTGGGCGGTGAGGGGTTCGAACCCCCGACCTTCTGGGTGTAAACCAGACGCTCTCCCAACTGAGCTAACCGCCCGTTTGCCGAGGGCTCTATTTAAGGGCTGTTGCCGGCCGGCACAAGCACGCAAGACCCCTGCCCCACGCCACCGGCGAACCCAGCCGCAATGACCTACAGCCAAACAAAACCGGCCGCCGATTGCTCGGCGGCCGATCTGTAGGCGTTACGTATGGCTGAGACGCCGGTCTTAGTTGACCGCGTCCTTCAGACCCTTGCCAGCCTTGAACTTGGGCTGGTTGGACGCCGGAATCTGGATGCTTTCGCCGGTCCGCGGGTTACGGCCCGTGGTCGCGGCGCGCTTGGTCACACTGAAGGTGCCGAAACCGACCAGGCGGACTTCGTCTCCGCCCTTCAAAGCGCCAGCGATCGCGTCGAAAACGCTGTCAACCGCGCTCGCGGAATCGGATTTGGACAAGCCGGTGCTATTGGCAACGGCTGCGATCAGATCATTCTTGTTCAATTGAAAGGCCCCCTCTTGCTGAAAGGTATCGGGTTGGGACAAATAGATTATTATCGTGATCGGGTGTTTAGCCACCCACTCGACCGGGTGTTTCGCCACCCGTTCGAATCGCGAAGAGTGTATGTGCGCACCCATGGGGCGTCAATCTTCATGCCCCAGTTTTCCCCAGATTTTTGCGGGTTTCGACGAATTTTCCGGCATTCGTTCCGGGCTCGGAAGAATGCCCTTGATGCTCACGGAGGGGCGGATTTCCGCCACCTTCATGAAAACGGGCCGCCGGATGATCCGGCGGCCCGCAAAAACATCTATATATTGTAAGTGGTTACCTGAATTTAGTGGGTCACCACACCGCCGACATCGTCGTCGTCGGCGCTGCCAGACCGGAGGGCACGAGCCTCCAATTCAGCCTTTTCCTCGTCCCATTCGACCGGGGTCACCGGGCTGGCGAGAGCATGCGAAAGCACCTCGTCAACGGTCGTCACGGGCACGATTTCCAGCCCGCGCTTCACGTTTTCGGGAATCTCCGACAAATCCTTCTCGTTGTCCTTGGGAATCAGAACCTTCTTGATCCCACCTCGAAGCGCCGCCAGCAGCTTTTCCTTGAGCCCACCGATCGGCAGAACGCGCCCGCGCAGGGTCACTTCGCCGGTCATGGCGACGTCTTTGCGAACCGGAATGCCGGTCAGCACGGACACGATCGAGGTCACCATGCCGACGCCGGCCGACGGCCCGTCCTTGGGCGTCGCCCCTTCGGGCACGTGGACGTGGATGTCTCGCTTGTTGAACAGCGGCGGCAGGATGCCGAGTGAAGCCGAGCGCGACTGCACATAGGATTTGGCCGCCTGGATGGATTCCTGCATGACGTCGCCGAGCTTGCCGGTGATGGTCATCTTGCCCTTGCCCGGCACCATGACGGCTTCGATGTTGAGAAGCTCGCCGCCGACTTCAGTCCAGGCCAGACCGGTCACCACGCCGACCATGTCCTCGGCTTCGATCTCGCCGAACCGGTATTTGCGCACGCCACCGTACTTTTCCAGGTTCTTGGACGTCACCTTGATGGTCTTGGACGCCCCGATCATGATCTCCTTGACCGCCTTGCGGGCCAGGTTGGCCAGCTCGCGTTCCAGGTTACGAACCCCGGATTCCCGCGTGTAATAGCGAATCACATCGCGCAGGGCGCCGTCGGAAATCGACCATTCACCCTCCTTCAAGCCGTGTGCCTTGATCTGCTTGGGCAGCAGGTGGCGGTTGGCGATCTCAACCTTCTCGTCCTCGGTGTACCCGGACAGGCGGATGATCTCCATGCGGTCCAACAGCGGACCCGGCATGTTCATGGTATTGGCGGTGGTTACGAACATCACGTCCGACAGGTCGTAATCGACCTCCAGATAATGGTCGTTGAAGGTGGAATTCTGTTCCGGGTCAAGCACTTCCAAAAGCGCCGAGGCCGGGTCGCCGCGCCAGTCCTGGCCCATTTTGTCGACTTCGTCGAGCAGGAACAACGGGTTGGACGACTTGGCCTTCTTCATGCCCTGGACGACCTTGCCCGGCATGGAGCCGATATAGGTGCGCCGATGGCCGCGAATTTCCGATTCGTCCCGCACACCGCCCAACGACATGCGCACGAAATTACGCCCGGTCGCCTTGGCGATGGATTTACCGAGGGACGTCTTGCCCACGCCCGGAGGACCCACCAGACATAAGATCGGTCCGGTGACCTTATTCGTACGATGCTGGACGGCCAAGTATTCAAGGATGCGTTCCTTGACCTTTTCCAGCCCGTAGTGATCTTCGTTGAGGACCTCTTCGGCCTTCAACAGATCCTTCTTCACCCGGGTGCGCTTCTTCCACGGAATGGACAGAATCCAATCCAGGTAATTGCGCACCACCGTGGCTTCGGCGGACATCGGGCTCATGGAGCGCAGCTTTTTCAGCTCCGCCTCGGCCTTTTCCTTGGCTTCCTTGGTCAGACGGGTCTTGCCGATCTTTTCCTCGATCTCCGCAACCTCGTCCTTGCCTTCGTCGGTTTCGCCCAACTCCTTCTGAATGGCCTTCAATTGCTCGTTCAGATAGTACTCGCGCTGGGTCTTCTCCATCTGGCGCTTGACCCGGTTGCGGATCTTCTTCTCGACCTGCAGGACGCCGATTTCCGATTCCATGTGGGAATAGACGCGCTCCAGACGCTCGGCAGCCGATTCGATTTCCAGCAGTTCCTGCTTTTCGGAAATCTTCAGCGCCAGATGCGAGGCAACGGTGTCAGCCAGCTTGTTGGCTTCGTCAATTTGATTAATTGAAACAAGCACTTCCGGCGGAATTTTCTTGTTCAACTTGATGTACTGTTCGAACTGGCCGATGACCGAGCGAGACAGCGCCTCAAGCTCGTTCTCGTCCCCTTCCTCGTCGGGGATCAGTTCGGCCTCGACCTCGAAGAACGAAGGGTTGTCCACGAACTCGGTGACTTTCGCGCGCTGCACGCCTTCGACCAGAACTTTCACCGTGCCGTCCGGCAGCTTCAGAAGCTGCAGCACCGTCGACACCGTACCGACGGTGTAGATGTCGTCGGCCGTCGGATCGTCCTGCGCCGCGTTCTTCTGCGCCACCAGCAGGATCTGCTTGTCGTCCTGCATGACGTCTTCGAGCGCCCGCACGGATTTGTCGCGGCCGACAAACAGCGGCACGATCATGTGCGGGAACACGACGATGTCGCGCAACGGCAGGACGGGGAATTGCTGGGACTTCATACCTGGGAACATCTGGCCTCAACACGGGAAGACCGCGCCACAGGGGCAACGGCGGGTTGGAATTGCTTCACAACAAAGGTGGGGGATGGAACGCTGCGGCGCAAGCCCAGACCGTGGATAACCGTGGAAAGACGCAAATTACGCGCTGGTTTCCACTTCTTCGGCCTTTTCGCCATAGATGAACAGCGGATTGGCACTTTCTTCCACCACCTCTCCATTGATGACGACCTCTTCCACACCTTCCATGCCGGGAAGGTCGAACATGGTGTCGAGGAGAATGTTTTCCATGATCGACCGCAAGCCCCGGGCGCCGGTCTTGCGTTCGACGGCCTTGACGGCGATGGAACGAAGGGCGGCATCGGAGAACGTCAGCTTGGTGTCTTCCATCTCGAACAGGCGCTGGTACTGCTTCACCAGGGCGTTCTTCGGCTTGGTCAGGATTTCCACCAGCGCGTCTTCGTCCAGGTCCTCCAGGGTCGCGACCACCGGCAGGCGGCCGACGAACTCGGGGATCAGACCGAATTTCAACAGGTCTTCCGGCTCCACCTCGCGCAGGATTTCACCGGTCTGGCGTTCCTCGGGCGCACGCACGTCGGCGCCGAAACCGATGCTGGAGCCCTTGCCGCGGGCGGAAATGATCTTGTCCAACCCGGCGAAGGCACCGCCGCAGATGAACAGGATATTGGTGGTGTCGACCTGCAGGAACTCCTGCTGCGGGTGCTTGCGCCCGCCCTGGGGCGGCACGCTGGCGACCGTGCCTTCCATGATCTTCAGCAACGCCTGCTGCACGCCTTCGCCCGACACGTCGCGGGTGATCGACGGATTGTCGGATTTGCGGCTGATCTTGTCGACTTCGTCGATGTAGACGATGCCGCGCTGCGCGCGCTCGACGTTGTAGTCGGCGGACTGCAGCAGCTTGAGAATGATGTTTTCGACGTCTTCACCGACATAGCCGGCTTCGGTCAGGGTCGTTGCATCGGCCATGGTGAAGGGCACATCCAGGATGCGCGCCAGGGTCTGCGCCAACAGGGTCTTGCCGCAACCGGTCGGGCCGACCAGCAGGATGTTGGACTTGGCCAGTTCAACGTCGTTGTTCTTGGCGCCATGGTTCAGGCGCTTGTAGTGGTTATGCACGGCAACCGACAACACGCGCTTGGCGTTGTTCTGGCCGATCACATAGTCATCGAGGACGGAGCAGATGTCCATCGGCGTCGGCACGCCGTCGCCCGACTTCACGAGGTTCGTCTTGTGCTCTTCGCGGATGATGTCCATGCACAGCTCGACACATTCGTCGCAGATGAACACGGTCGGACCCGCGATCAGCTTGCGCACCTCGTGCTGGCTTTTGCCGCAGAACGAGCAATAAAGGGTGTTCTTGGAGTCGCTGCCGGTGGTTTTCGTCATTGTTTATCCTGTTGGTCCCGCGCCGCCTCCCGGATCAAGACCATGTTAGCCGGACCCTTGTGCAACACTCAATCACAATCACGCCCATGGAGCTATGCCAAAAGACGTAGCGGCGGAGAGACGTCCCGTAGTATTTGCGCCGCCACCCAAGACCTGGGGGCAGCCGTTTAGACGGAGGCCGCGGTTCAACCCTTGCCGGGCTTGCCGCCGTCGTCGTCGCCGGTGGCCGGCCGGTTGGCGACCACTTCGTCGATCAGACCGAACGCTTTGGCTTCCTCTGGAGTCATGAATTTGTCACGCTCCATCGCGTTTTCAATGGTTTCCATCGATTGGCCGGTATGTTCGACATAGATTTCATTGAGCCGCTTGCGCAGCGCGATGATCTCGCGGGCATGGATTTCGATGTCCGATGCCTGACCCTGGAAACCGCCCGACGGCTGATGAACCATGATCCGCGAATTGGGCAGCGAATAGCGCTTTCCGGGGGCACCTGCAGCCAGCAGAAGCGAGCCCATGGACGCCGCCTGACCGATGCAGACCGTCGACACATCCGGCTTGATGTAGCGAATCGTGTCGTAGATCGCGAGGCCGGAGGTCACGACGCCGCCCGGCGAGTTGATGTAGAACGAAATGTCCTTGGACGGATTTTCCGATTCCAGGAACAGCAACTGTGCGCAAACCAGGCTCGAAACATGATCCTCGACCCCACCGGTCAGGAAGATGATGCGTTCCTTCAACAGCCGCGAATAGATGTCGTAGGCGCGCTCACCCCGGTTGGTGGTCTCGACGACCATGGGCACCAGGGTATTCATGTAGATGTCGTGGGGATCGGTCATGCCGCGGTCCTTATGATACGTGCTGCTCGGGATGACGGGTCCAGGGATGGCGGGCCGCCTATGCTCTGATAGCGCCCCGGTCCCGCCGCCGCTACTCCTTTTTCGCCGCCGGCTTCTTTGCCGCGGGCTTCTTCTTGGCCGGTTTCTTGTCGTCCGCCGCGTCGTCCTTGGCCGCGGCCTTCTTCGGGGCGGCCTTCTTCTTGGCGGCAGGCTTCTTGGCTTCCTTGGCCTCGTCCTCGGCCTCAAGAACCTTGATCAGGTCTTCGAAGGACGCCGGCTTTTCTGTCACCTGGGCCAGTTCGATGATGTAATCGATGACCTTTTCCTCGAACACGGGAGCCTTGATCTGCTCCTGCGCCTGGGGGTTGGAGCGGAAGAATTCCAGCACCTGCTGCTCCTGGCCCGGGTATTTCTGGGCCTCCTGCATCATGGCGCGGTTGACGTCTTCCGGCGACACCTGGATGGCGTTGGCGCGGCCGACCTCGGACAGCAACAGGCCCAGCTTGACCCGCCGCTCGGCGATGTCGCGGAACTCAACCTTGTGCTCTTCGTCCGACTTGTCGTCGTGATCGTGGGCATGGTCGTGATCATGGTCATGATCGTGGTCGTGATCATGATCGTGTTCCTGCTTACGCTGTTCCTCGAACTGGGCCCAGATGTTGTCGAATTCCATCTCCACCATCTTGGGCGGCATCTCGAAGTCATGGCTGTCGGCCAGCTGATCCAACAGCACGCGCTTGACCTGCATGCGTGCCATCTGATCGAACTCGCGGCGCTGGCCCTCGACGATCCGTTCCTTCAGGGCGTCCAGGCTTTCCAGGCCGGCCTTCTTGGCCAGTTCGTCGTCGATCGGCGCCGGCTTGGCCTCGCGGATTTCGTGAACCTTGACGTCGAACACGGCTTCCTTGCCGGCCAGATCCTTGGCCGCGTATTCGGCGGGGAAGTTGACCTTGACCTCGATATCGGCACCGACATCGACGCCGATCAGCTGTTCCTCGAAGCCCGGAATGAACGAGCCGGAGCCCAATTCCAGGTGATAGCCATCGGCCTTGCCGCCGGCGAACTCGACGCCGTCCAGCTTGCCGACGAAGTCGATGACGCAGACGTCACCCGACTTGGTCTTGCGCTTGGCGGTGATCGGCTCGGACGTTTTATGGGCGTTGGCCAGATTCTCGAGGGTTTCCTCGACCTGCTTCTCATCCGGCTTCAGGACCAGTTTCTCAAGCTTCAGCTTGGAAAAGTCCATCGGCGTGATTTCGGGCAGGATATCCACGGCCAGGGTGTATTCCAGATCCTTGCCCTCGTCGAAGGAAGTGATCTCGACCTGCGGCTGGGTCGCGGCACGGATGCCCTTCTCGGCCAGCGCCTGAGCGGAGGAATCGTTCACCGCCTGATCCAGGATCTCGCCCAGGATCGACGGTCCGAAGCGCTTGCGCAGCAGCCCCACGGGCACCTTGCCGGGCCGGAAACCGGGCAGCGAGGCGGATTGTGCGACTTCCTGAAGACGCAGGTTGATTTTCTCTTCAATGTCCTTGGCGGCCACGGTGACTTTCATCTCGCGGCTCAGGCCTTCGGATTTTGTCTCGACGACTTGCATGGAACTCCCGTTTCGGAAATCTGCGGCGAAGCACCTAAATCGGCGCCGCCTGTAAAACACACTAGGATTAAGCCCTCAACTCCCGGGCGGATATATAGGCCGCCACCCCGGACCCGGCAACGATAAACGGCTGGTCGGAACAATCCTGCTACTAGGTGTAGCCTCCCTCCGCACGCATTCGCGCGCTTCGGGGAGGCACGCCTACGCCTAAACGCCTTCGATTGGCAGTCCACAAATGGCCTGCCCCCCGAAGCCGAAGGCATAGGGTGGTGCGGGCGGAGGGACTTGAACCCCCACGGCCAAAGGCCACCAGGACCTAAACCTGACGCGTCTACCAATTCCGCCACGCCCGCCGACGCCGCCGGGATGCCCGACCAGCGAGCGGCGCGACTTTATCCATTCTGACAACGATTACAACCGGGAAATCGGCCCCGCACCGGCGCGCTGCGGGCTCACCCCCGCAGGTGCGCCTTCACGCCCGAGGACATATCGACGCTGCCGGCCGAGGTATAGGCCTCGTGGTTCCCTTCGATACGGCCCAGGTCATAGAGGTAGTTGACCATCAGCCCCGCCGACTGGGCCAACCCCTTGTCCGAGGTATCCCCCAGCCAATTGAGGCGTTCGAGCCGCGCCCCATTCGACAGGTGGAAATGCGCCACCGGGTCGCGCGCACGCCCTCCCCGGCCCTTTTCCTTGGCCAGGTAGCGTGCCGCCAGACGCGTCAGCGGCCCTTGCAGGGCGGCGATCATGTCGTCGTCCTTGATCCAGGCGGGGGTGTCGAGGACCGAAATCATCGATCCCTTGGCCCCGCCCTTGCGGCCCGTAGCCGCGTTCAGGGCCTTGCGCTCCTCGGCCGAGAACAACTTGGGCTCGCCCTCCGACAGGAGTTCATTGAGCCAGTTGCGGAAACCGGGAATCGGCGACAGGGTCGCGAAGGCCTTGAGATTTGGAAACTCCTGGGACAGTTGCTGCGCCACGCGCTTGATCAGGAAGTTACCGAAGCTGATGCCAGCAAGCCCCTTCTGCGCGTTGGAGATGGAATAGAAGATCGCCGTGTCGGCGACGGTCGGATCGGTCGCCGGGGCGTTGGTGTCAAGCAACGCCTGCACATTGGCCGCCATGCCGTTGACCAAAGCGACCTCGACGAAGATCAGGGGTTCATCGGGCATCCGCGGATGGAAGAAGGCGTAGCAGCGACGGTCGGAATCAAGCCGATTTTTGAGGTCTTCCCAGCCCTTGATGGCATGCACGGCCTCGTAGGCGATAAGCTTTTCCAACAGCGAAGCCGAAGAGGAATCCCAGGCGATCCGCCGCAATTCCAGGAAATCGACGTCGAACCAACTGGCCAGCAGGTCCCGCAGGTCGTGTTCCATGGCCTTCAGGCCCACGTCAGACTTGGCAAGCGGCAGCAGTTCTGCGCGCAGATCAACCAGAAACTTGACCCCATCGGGCAACGCGTTGAACTGGGTCAGCAGCCGGCGCCAGGGGGCCTGCAGGCTGTTTTTGATCGCAAGCTGCGCATCCAGGCGCGCGGCATCGGTATCCGCCGCCTGGAACTTGCCGATGGCCGTCTCGACAGCCTTGGCGTCGGTGCCGAAATTGCCGGCCATAAGGCGCAGGAATTTCTCGCGCCCGCTCTTGTCCAGGGCCAGATAGACCCGGCCGAGGGCTGCCGCCTTGGTCCGCGCCGAAACCTCGCCGCCCTTGTTGTCCAGGCATTCCTGCATCTGTTCCAGGATACGCCCGGCATCTTCATCCGGCAGGTTGGGGCGCGTGCTTGCGGCATCCTCGTCGTATGACGATCCGGCGATGGACTGCCAGCCCCGGCGCAGATTGGCCAGGGTACGGTCGAGGAAACTGCTCGGTTTATGCTCGGTCATCAAAGCCCTTTCAAAGGTACGCGGACATCCCGTTAAACCTGTTCGCTTTTGCCGGTCGGTTCAAGGGGCAAATGGGTGAAAATTTGCCCGGGCACGCCTCCCGTCACGGCCCCGGGAAGGGCGCCGACAATGCCCGGCAGCAGACCGGGAATATCCTCGGCGATCAGGCCATGGCCAATGCATTGCGCCGCCGCCGCATGCAGCCAAACCGCCGCGCAGGCGGCCGGGAACGGCGCCATGCCCTGGGCCAGCAGCCCCGCCGTGATACCCGCCAGCACGTCACCGGTACCCGCGGTGGCCAGATGGGGTGAGCCGTTGGCGTTGATCACCGCGCGACCGTCTGGGGCCGCGATGACCGTGTCAAAGCCCTTCAGAAGGACCACAGCACCCGATTGCTCGGCAGCCCGGCGCGCGCGGCTCAGCCGGTCGCCGTCGTTCGGAAAGACGCGGGCGAATTCCCCGCCATGGGGGCTGATCACGCAGTTGCCGTGCAAGGCCACCATCAAGGCGTCGGGTGCGTCCGCGAAAGCGGAAATACCGTCGGCATCCAGCACCACCGGCTTGCCCGTGGCCAGCGCCGCCAGGGCCCGCGTGCGGGTATCCGAGCCCGGCCCGTTGCCGGGGCCGACGACCAGGGTCTTGTTGCTGTCCTGAACATAGGTTTCATACACGGCCGCGTCGTCCATGGGCCGGACCAGCACGCCGGGTGCGCCGGCGCGGAATATCGCCGTATCCTCGGGCCTGCAGGCGATGGAAACGATCCCCGCCCCGGCCCGCCTGGCCCCGTCGGCGGCCAGGCGCGGCGCCCCCGGCATGGCGCCCGCCCCCCAGATCACGACATGGCCCCGCGTGTACTTGTGGTCGCCCGGCCCCGGATGGGGAAAGGCGGGCCACCAGATGTCGGCGCTGTTGACCCAGGTATCGGGGGCCTGGGCCGCGACCACGGCGTCGGGAATGCCGATGTCCGTGACCCGCACCCGGCCGCAGAAATCCCGGCCGGGGCGCAGGAAATGGCCTGGCTTGCGGCGGCAGAAAGTCACCGTTTCCCGGGCCTGTATGGCCAATCCGGCGACGGCACCCGTGTCACCCATGACGCCCGACGGGATGTCCACGGCCAAAACATCCGCCGATGCGGCATTGAGGGTTTCCGCCACGACCGCCGCGACACCATCGAGCGGGCGCGTGAGGCCGGCCCCGAACAGAGCGTCGATAATTCCTGCCCCCGCTGGGTCAAAGCCTTCCGTCAACTTTTCCACCGCACCGGTCCAGCGATCCGCCGCCAGGGCCGCGTCGCCCCGCAATCTTTCCCGCGCGCCCAAAAGGTAAAGCCGCACCTCGGCCCCCTGCTCCTTCAGAAGTCGCGCCGCGACGAAACCGTCACCGCCGTTGTTGCCGGGGCCGCACAAAATAGCCACGGGACGGCTGTGAAACAGGGCCTGGGCCCGTGCGGCGACGGCGGCCCCAGCCGTTTCCATCAGATCGATGCCGGGGATACCGCCCGCGATGGCCGCGGCATCGGCCTGCGCCATCTGGCCGACCCGGAGCAATGCCGCCGGCAACCAGGCCGAATTTTCCACCGTCATTTCATGCTCCGATAATTCACGATCTTCACGTTATACTCCGAAAAAGGGCGAAACGGCGGGAGAATCCCGGAGTCCGGCGGACCTTGTCGATCAGTTTGCATGCCGATGACGGGCCCGCATACTCTGTTGTAATTTACATGAAAAAATACGCATACTGTTTTGTTATTACGTTTCTTTTTGTTATTTTATGGGAAACGTTGGGGGCGCCGAAATTGCTCCCGGCGTCGGTCGCCGACATATGGCGCCCGTTAACCACGGCCCTGCTCGCGGCCCTTGCCGTCGCCGCCGGCCTTGCCTTGTCCCGCCAGGTTGCGTCGCTACGGCCTCCGCCGCCGGAACTTGCCGGCCCGCTGGTCGGCAAGTTGAATGATAACGATTGGTGGCGGTTCATTTTTGCCGCCGCCGATTGGTTCTGGGAAACGGATACCGAACACCGCTTCACCTTCGTCTCCGACCGGCTGTTGACCACCTACGGCCTGCCCCCTGAGAACCTGATCGGCCAAACGCGCGAGGCCGTTGCTGTAATCCGAGGGCCCGCGCAGCGCATTGCTTTCGAGCAGCATCGGGCGGATCTGGCGGAGCGGCGGCCGTTCCGGGACTTCGAATACGGCCTGATCGACGGCAAGGGAAACCTTCGTTATGCACGGATCAGCGGCGCCCCCGTGTTCTCCGACGATGGCACCTTTCTCGGCTATCGGGGGTTCGCCCGTGACGTGACCCGGGAATGGCAGTCAGACCAGGCGCTGCGAACCGCCAAGGAAGAAGCGGAACTGGCCAACCGGGCGAAGACGGAGTTCCTCGCCAATATGAGCCACGAACTGCGCACGCCGTTGAATTCCATCATCGGGTTTTCCGACATCCTGGTGAACGAGACCTTCGGCACCTTGAACGTGCCCCAGTACAAGGAATATGCCGGCGACATCAACGACGCCGGCAAGCACCTGCTGCAGCTCATCAACGACCTTCTCGATCTGGCCCGCATCGAACGCGGCCAGATGAGCCTGAACGAACAGCGCCTGGACCTGGGACTGATCTTCAACTCCTGCCATCGCCTGGTGCGCGAACGCGCGCTTGAGGCCGGGGTCTCGTTGATGATCGACTGCCCTACCGACCTGCCGCCCTTGATGGCCGACGAACTGCGCGTCAAACAGGCCCTGGTCAACCTGTTATCCAACGCCATCAAGTTCACGGAACAGGGGGGCGCGGTCTCCGTCGTGGCGCGCCAGCAGGACGACGGCGCCATACGACTGACCGTGTCGGACACCGGGATCGGTATTTCGCCCGAGGATATGGCCGTGGCGCTGTCCGAATTCGGGCAGGTCGACGGCTCCCTGACCCGCAAGCACGAAGGCACGGGCCTGGGCCTGACCCTGTCGCGCAAGCTGGTCGAACTGCACGGCGGCGTGCTTAAAATGGAAAGCGAGGTCGGCCGGGGGACATCGGCCCATCTCGTGTTCCCGGTGGCGCGCAGCCTGCCCCCGCCCGACGCGCCCTAGCCCCCTCCTGGAACGGGCGGGCCACGCGTGTCCCGGGTTTTCATGAGGGCCAACAATTAGGCGCCTCATCACGCAGCTTTGTTCACGCGGCGCCAGGGAACCCGTTACACTTTGAAATCTTCGCCCCCGCCACAGGAGATTTCCCGGATGCATACCCATCGTCTGTTTTTCTTCGCCGTCGCCGCCCTAGCCCTGATATCGGCCCTAACCCTGAGCAATCCGGCCCAGGCCGCCGAGGGCCTGATCGTCAAGCCGAGCCAGCATTCCCCCGGCGAGACCCTAAACCGCCTGGAAAAACTGTTGAAAGCCAAGAACATCGGCATCCTGGCCCGCATCAATCATTCAGCCGGCGCCGAAAAGGCGGGCCTCAACCTGCCGGCGACGGAAGTCCTGATCTTCGGCAACCCCAAACTCGGCACGCCGCTTATGCAGGCGACGCGGACCATGGGCATCGACCTGCCGCTCAAGGTTCTGGCCTGGAAGGACGACAAGGGCAGCTGGATCGCCTACAACGACCCCAAATGGCTGGCACAGCGGCACGGCAACACGATCGACAAGGTCATCGAGACCATGACCGGCGTGCTGAAAAAGCTGACCGACGCCGCCGCAATGAACTAGAAAGGCAGATCTCCGCATGCTCAGCGCCCTTGCAACCGGTTTCCACGCGATCGCCGCCGTCGTCTGGGTCGGCGGCATGTTCTTCGCCTATTTGGTTCTGCGCCCCGCCGTGGGCGGCATCGCCCCACCGCCGGAGCGCCTGAAGCTGTGGGATCGCGTGTTCGGCCGGTTCTTCCTGTGGGTCTGGGCCGCCGTGCTGATTTTGCCGGTGTCGGGCTATGCGGTGATCGCCCTGCAATACGGCACCTTCGCCGCCGCGCCCATCCACGTTCATTGGATGCACGGCATCGGCTGGGTCATGAACGCCCTGTTCATCTACCTGTTCTTCGCGCCCTACCGCGCCTTCCAGGCGGCTGTCGCCGCCCAGGACTGGCCCACGGGGGCCGCCAGCCTGAATATCATCCGCCGCATCGTCGCGATCAATCTGGCACTCGGTTTGATCACGGCGATCTTGGGGGCTTCGGGCCGCTACTGGGCCTGGGTGCCGGGCGGCTGACACGGCCAATGAAAAAGGCCGCCGGGGGGAATCCGGCGGCCCTGTTCATCGGTTACGCGGCCGTGAGGGCGGCCGCCGCACCCGAAATTACTTCTTCTTCGCAGGCGCGGCCGGCTTTGCGGCGGGCTTGCTGACGGCGGGTTTCGCGGCCGGTTTGCCGGCGGCGGAAGTGGCGGGTTTGGTGCGGGAAAACATGCTCATTTTCCTCAATAAATCGCCGGGGGGCCCGGCGCGGTGACCGGCTCATTGCCGGCAGGGGAATAAATACCTGATACCTACGGGCCGAAATAACGAATTCTTTTGCACATTAATATTCGTTATTTCGATATTTAAAGAACTCAGCCCAGCTCAGCCCGCACCATGGCCGCACCATCCACCATCGCCTTCAGCTTGCCGAAGGCAACCTCGCGCGGCAGGTACTTCATGCCGCAGTCGGGTGCCGCGATCAGCCGTTCCGGGGCGATGTGTTTCAAGGCACCCCGCAGGCGGTCAGCGACAGTGTCCGCGGTCTCGACCTCTTCCGTGCCCAGGCTGAGAACCCCGAACAGGATTTTCTTACTCGGCAGTTTTTCCAGGATCGCCGGGTCCAGGTTGGGCTGCGCCGCCTCGATGGAGATCGCCCCCGCCGAGCAGGCATCCAATTGCGGCAGGAAGGAATAGCCCACGGGCTTGTCCTTGACCACATAGGCATAGCCGAAGCACAGGTGCACCACGGTCTCCCCCTCGATGCCGTCGAGCGCCTGATTGATCGCGGACACGCCGAACTTTTCCGCCTCTTCCGGATTGGCCTGCATGTAGGGTTCATCGATCTGGATGACGTCGGCGCCGGCGGCCTTGAGATCGCGGATTTCTTCGTTCACCGCCTTGGCATAGGCCGAAATCAGGGCCGCCGTGTCGCCGTAGTGTTCATCCTTGGCCAGCTTGGCCATTGTGAAAGCGCCGGGAATGGTGATCTTGATCGGCCGGTCCGTATGGGCGCGCAGGAATGCCACGTCGCGCACCTGTACGGGCGTGGTGCGCTTGATCTCGCCGACCACGCGCGGCACCGGCACGGCGACGCCGCGGCGGTTGGGCACCATCGCGGGATTGTCGATGTCGATGCCGTCCAGCGCGTTGGCGAAGCGGTTGAAATAGCTTTCGCGGCGGATTTCGCCATCGGACAGGATATCGACCCCGGCCCGTTCCTGGTCATGGATCGCAGTCAGGGTGGCGTCGTCCTGGGCTTCGTCCAGTTCGTCGGCCGCAACCTTCCACACATCCTTCATGCGCACGCGCGGCGGCGCGGAGCCCAGCATCTTGTCCTTGTCGACCAGCCAAGCCGGCTGCGGATAGCTGCCGACGAGGGTCGTCGGGATCAGTTTCTCGGTCATTGCGTCCTCCCCTTGGTGTTTCTTCAGCCTAACCTAAACCACCCGGCTTTCCTCGACGATCTCGGAATGCAGGGTCTTGTGGACCGGGCATTTGTCGGCAATTTCCAGAAGCTTGGCCTTCTGTTCGTCGCTCAGATCGCCTTCGAAATGAAGATCGCGGACGATGCGGTCCAGCTTGCCCACCTTGGTTTCGCAATCGGTGCAATCCTCGGCATGGATCTTATCGTGGGTCAGGATCACGCGGACCTTGGTCAACGGCAGCTTCTTCAAATCCGCGTACATGCGGATGGTCATGGCCGTGCAGGCCCCCAGGGCCGTCAGCAGGAAATCATAGGGCCCGGGCCCAGTGTCGGTGCCGCCCACGTCCGCGGGTTCGTCCGCCATCAGGACGTGGCGCCCGCCGACGGAAACCGCGTTCTGGAACTTGCCCTGGCCGGTTTCCTCAACCACCACCGTGCCCGGCGCGGCCTGGGGGGCGATGCGCGAGGCCGGCGCGTCGCCCAGGCAGACATAGCGCCGCGCCCAGGCGGCAATCACGCCGGCGACGTATTCGGCGTCTTCCTTGCGGCTCAGCAGATGGTCCGCATTGTCCAGGGACACGAAGCTTTTCGGATGTTTGGCGGCGCCATAGATGGCGGCGGCGTTGTCGATGCCGACGGTGGCGTCGACCGGCGAATGAAAGATCAGCAGCGCCTTTTTCAGCCCGGCCACTGCGTCCTGAACATTCTGCGCCCGGATATCGTCGAGGAACTGCTTCTTGATGCGGAACGGACGGCCGACCAACAGCACCTCGGCCTCGCCCTTGGCCTCGATCTCCTCGATCGAATTCTGGAAGTTATGGGCGACATGGGCGACATCCGCCGGGGCCCCGATGGTGATGACGGCCTTGGCCTCCGGCACCTTGGCCGCCGCGACCAGGACTGCGGCCCCGCCCAAGGAGTGGCCCAGCAGCATGGCCGGGGCTTCCAGGTTATCCCGCATCCAATCCGCCGCCGCGACCAGATCGCCGACGTTGGAGGAAAAATTGGTATTGGCGAAGTCCCCTTCGCTCGCACCCAGGCCGGTGAAGTCGAAGCGCAACACGGCAATGCCGTTTTCCGTCAGCGAGCGCGCCACCCGCGACGCGGCGAACACGTCCTTGGTGCAGGAAAAGCAATGCGCCCAGAGCGCATAGGCCAAGGGTGGGCCGTCCGGCAGGTCCAGGCGCGCGGCCAGGGTCTCGCCCAAAGCGCCAGGGAAGGAAACCTTTTCGCTTGTCGTCATGGCGGCCGCCTTTCATCAGGGTGACGTCGTTGATATGAAACCAGAGATGACCATACTACCGCCGCAGCATGAAAGGGCGATGTCCGATGGACAGTGACGATCTAGACATATTGGCGCGACGCCAGGTGTTCCAGGGCTATTTCCGCATGGAGGAATGGCGCATCCGCCACCGCCTGTTCGCGGGCGGCTGGAGCAACGAATTCACTCGCGAATGCCTGCAACGCGGCCATGCGGTCGCCGTCCTGCCCTACGATCCGGTGCGCGACGAGGTCGTGCTGATCGAACAGTTCCGCGTGGGTGCGGCCGCCAGCGAGCCGTCGCCCAATTGGGACGGCACGCCGCCCTCGCCCTGGCTGATCGAGATCGTCGCCGGCATCGTCGAGGACGGCGAGCACCCCGACGAGGTGGCAGCCCGCGAGACCATGGAGGAATGCGGGCGTGACCTCCTCGCCCTCAAGCAAATCACCAACTATCTGGTGACGCCCGGCTGCTCGTCGGAAACCATCCGGCTCTATCTCGGCCGGGTCGACGCCGCCGATGCCGGCGGCATCCACGGCCTGGACCACGAGAACGAGGACATCCGGGTGTTCACGGCCCCGGCCGAGGACGCCTTCAGGATGGTTGCCGACGGCACCATCAACAACGGCACGATCATCATCTGCCTGCAATGGCTGCAATTGAACCGGGAGGCCGTGCGCCGGGAGTGGACGTAAGCGGCCGTCCTATTCCTTGAACCAGCTTGGGTTGCGCTTTTCGAGAAACGCGGTGAGCCCCTCGCTGGCTTCCGCCGACTGGCGCTTTTCCGAGTGCAGACGGGCCAGATCCTCGGCCGTCGCCTCGTCGATGCTGGTTTCCGCAAGCTCCAGGATCTTGGCCTTGGTCTGGGCCACGGCGTCGGGACCGCTGCGTAGGAAGGCCTCGATCGTCTTTTCCGCCGTGCGTTCGAGTTGCATGGGGGGCGCGACTTCATGAACCAGCCCCATGATGTTGGCCTGCACGGCGGAAAAGCGTTCGGCGGTCAGGGCGTAGCGGCGCACGTTGCGTGAGCCCATGGCGGCGATCAACTGCGGCAGGATCGGTTGCGGAATCAGGCCCCAGCGGACTTCGGAAATGGAGAACGTGGCGTCGGACGCGGCGATCACCACATCGCAGGCGGCGATCACGCCCGTGCCGCCACCGACGCAGAACCCCTGCACCACGGCCACGGTCGGTTTCGGGCAGGCATCCAGCAGCCTGACGACGGCTTCGGTGTCGCGCGACGCCTGCAGATTCTGTTCCGGCCCTTCGCCGGCCACCCGTTTCAGCCACTTCAGGTTGGCGCCTGCCTGGAAATGCTTGCCGGCCCCCCGCAGGACGACCAACCGCACCCGGTCGTCGACGGACAGGGATTTCACCCCGTTCAGCAACGCCGCGATCATTTCATCGTCATAGGCGTTGTTGACGTCCGGACGGTTCAGCGTGACCGTCGCGACGCCCCGGGCGTCGATTTCAAGAAGGACGGGTTCGTCGGCCATGATTGTTCTCCATTCGCTCTTATTTTCGTAGGTGTCCCGGCGGGCGGGGAGAATAGCGTCTACCATGCGTCCGACGGAACAGGAAATCCGCGCGAAATCCAAAGCCCGTGCCTTGATCGCCCCCGCAGGCACGGTTATGTTGCCGCAAACCCCAATAAACGTAAGCTGACGAACCTCTAGGGACGGAACTCAAATACATGAACATCAAGAAGGGCCTGGTGGACGCCATCGGGAACACGCCGCTCATTCGCCTCAACAAGCTGTCCGAGGCGACGGGCTGTGAAATCCTGGGCAAGGCCGAATTCCTCAACCCCGGCCAATCCGTGAAGGACCGCCCGGCCCGTCACATGATCCTGGAGGCCGAAAAGCGCGGCGACCTGAAGCCCGGCGGCCTGATCGTCGAAGGCACGGCCGGCAACACCGGCATCGGCATCGCCCTGGTCGCCAATGCGCGGGGCTACCGCACCACCATCGTCATTCCGGAAACCCAGAGCCAGGAAAAGAAGGACATGCTGCGCCTGTGCGGCGCCAAGCTGGTCGAAGTCCCGGCCCTGCCCTATTCCGACCCCAACAACTATCAGCACATCGCCCGCCGCATGGCGGAGGAACTGGCCGCGACGGAAGAAAACGGCGTACTGTTCGCCGACCAGTGGAACAACCTGGACAACCGCCGCGCCCATTACCATTCCACCGGCCCGGAAATCTGGGAACAGACGGGCGGCAAGGTCGACGGCTTCATCTGCGCCGTCGGCACCGGCGGCACCCTGGCCGGGACCTCCACCTTCCTGCGCGAAAAGAACCCGAACATCGTTGTCGGCTGCGCCGACCCCAAGGGCGCGGCCATGTACCACCTGTTCAAGGACGGTGAGGCCAAGGCGACCGAAGGCGGCTCGATCACCGAAGGCATCGGCCTGGGCCGCGTCACCGCGATCATCGAGGACTTGAAGATCGATCAGCCCTATTCCATCGACGACCAGGAAGCCGTGCCGCTGATCTTCGACCTGATCAAGGACGAGGGCCTGGTGCTCGGCGGCTCGTCCGGCATCAACGTCGCGGGGGCTGTGCGCCTGGCCAAGGAACTGGGCCCGGGCAAGACCATCGTCACCATCCTCTGCGACATCGGCACGCGTTATACGTCGAAGCTGTTCAACCGCGATTTCCTGAAGTCCAAGGGCCTGCCGGTCCCGGACTTTCTGCCCTGATCGCCGGGAAGGAAACCGCCCCATGCCCTATTCGAACCCGCAAGCCCTTGTCTCGACGTCCTGGGTCGCCGATCACATGTCGGCCCCCGACGTGCGCATCGTCGACTGCACCTATTACCTGCCCAACGACGGCCGCAACGGGCGCGAGGAATACGCCAAGCAGCACCTGGACGGCGCCGTGTTCTTCGACATTGACGACGTCAAGGATCCGGGCAATACCCTGCCCCATATGATCCCGCCGGCGCATATCTTCTCGGCCAAGGTGCGCAAGCTGGGCCTGGGCGACGGCAACCGCATCGTCTGCTACGACCATAACGGCGGCGGCATGGCGGCGGCCCGGGTGTGGTGGATGTTCCGCCTGTTCGGCCACGACGACGTCTGCGTGATGGACGGCGGCCTGCCCAAATGGCTGGCGGAAAACCGCCCGGTGACGGATATCGAACCCAACCCGCGGGAACGTCATTTCACGCCCCGCGAAAATCATCTGATGGTTCGCACGGTGGATCAGGTTCTGGCCAATATCGACGGCAAGCGCGAGGACGTTCTCGATGTGCGCGCCGCCGGCCGTTTTGCCGGCACCTCGCCGGAACCGCGCGCGGGCATGCGTTCCGGCCATATGCCGGGGGCGATGAACCTGCCCTACGGCGACCTGATGGACGCGGACAAGAACTGCACCATGCGCTCGGCCGAGGAGATCAAGGCCCTGGCCGACAAGGCGGGTGTCGACCTCAAGCGGCCGCTGGTCACCAGTTGCGGGTCCGGCGTCACGGCCTGTTACGCGGCCCTCGCGCTTTACCTGATCGGCAAGGAAGACGTCGCCGTTTATGACGGCTCCTGGTCCGAATGGGGGGCGCGGCAGGACACGCCCATCGTTACCTGATCCCGTCTCTCCAGCCCATCCGGACAGCACGACATCCGGCGGACACCAACACCATGACGCTGCCGGACTTTACCCCCATCGCCCTTCTGGTCATCATCCTGGGCCTGTTTTCCGGCTCCCTGGTCAAGGGCGTGTTGGGCGCGGGCATTCCCGCCGTCGGCCTGCCGATCATGGTGATGGTGATCGACCCGGCCCAGGCGGTGACCTTGTTCATCGTGCCCATTGCGATTTCCAACGTCTGGCAGATCATCGAATCCGGGGAATGCCGGGAAGCGGTCCGGCGGTACTGGCCGTTCCTGATCTTGCTCATGGCCGGCGTGTGGATCGGCGCTGGCGCCCTGACCTCCCTGGACCCGCAACTGATCGCCCTGGCCCTCGGCTGCGTCGTCATCGCCACGACCTTGGCGCAAATCTTCACGCCCAACGCCACCTTCCTGCAGCGTCACGCCCGCATCGCCAACCCCGTGGCCGGCGGCCTGATCGGCCTGTGTTCCGGCGCCACCGGCGCCTTCACGCCGATCATCGTTTATTTCGCGGCGCTGCGCCTGCCTAAGAACCTGTTCGTGGCGCAGATGGCCCTGGCGGCGATGGTCGGCTCCGTCCCGCTTTATCTGCGGCTCATCACCGAAGGCCATATGTCCTGGCCCCAGTTCACGGCCTCGGCCCTGGCGATGATCCCCGTCGGCATCGGCATCGCCACGGGATTCTGGATCAGAAAGCGCATCTCCGAAGCGGTGTTCCGCCGGCTGGTGCAGGTCGGCCTGATTTTGCTGGGGTTGATGCTGATCTGGCGGGGGCTTTCCTAGCGTCGGCCAGCGGACCTTCCGTCAGACCGCCGCCGGCTGACGGATCGTCGCCGACAGCCCGCCATCGACCACCAGCGACGTGCCCGTGATATAGCCCGCCCGGTCCGAGGCAAGAAACAGCGCCGCCTCGGCAATATCCCAGGCACTTCCCATCCGCCCCATCGGACAGCTTGCATCGCGCGCGGCACGCATCTGCGCCTCGTCGCGATCGCCATAGCTTTTGGCCAGCGTCACCCCGATCCGGGGCGTGTCGATCAGCCCGGCAACGATGGAGTTCACGCGAATGTTGTCGGGCGCCAATTCGACCGCCAAGGCCGTCGCGAAGTGACTCGCCGCCGCCTTGGTCGCGCTATAGGCAAGGTGCGGGAACCCGGGATAGCGAATTCCCGCGATCGAGGACGTAATCGTAATCACCCCTGCCCCTTGGGCACGCATGGTCGGGATCGCCGCCTGTGACGCGACATGCAGCGACGTCAGATTGGCGTCACTGATCCGCCGCCAGTCGGCGGCCGAGGTTGTGTCCGACGGGCCGCTTTTGCCGAGCCCCACATTGCAATGCAGGATGTCGAGCCGGCCGTGACGGTCGATCACACGCGCCACCAGCGCCTCGACCGAAGCATCGTCCAGCACGTCCACTTCGGAGATTTCCCCGCTGTCCCCCGCCTCGGCGATCATGTCGCAGGTCACCTGGGCGGCGGCCAGGTCGTTGTCGGCGGCCACCACATGCGCCCCTTCCCGGGCCAGGGCCAGGCAGATCGCCCGCCCGATGCCGATCCCGGGCGCAATCGACCCGGCGCCGATGACCAAGGCCACGCGCCCACTCAATTCCGGGGTTGCCGTGCCGCTCATTGCTCAGCCCCCCGCGGCCAAGAGGTGGTCTTGCGGATGCAAGGGGCCGGCAGTGCCGGGATGGCCGTGGGGACCCGGAGGAACGGGGCGAGACTGGTGATCATGTGTTTTCCCAATGGTCGGAAGAAGAAGTGGTCGGTGCTCTGCAGGTTACCAAGTCCAGGCGACATGGAAACCACCGGGTCGACCCCAGCCATGACGCGCCAGGTTTCATGCGCCGAGCCCCACCTGTTCCCAGGCCGGAGACCGGCCGATCCGGTCCACGAGGAAGTCAATGAAAACCCGGACCTTAGCGGTCAGCACGTTGGCGCTTGGGTACACCAGCCACAGCGCCGCCTGATTGTCGATTTGATATCCAGGGAGCACTTGAACCAAGGAGCCGTCCGAAATCTCCGGATGCACGCTCCAAAGCGAGTTCATGGAAATGCCGGCGCCGGCAAGCGTCGCGACCTTCTGGCTGAGACCATCGTCGACCGTCATCCGGCAATTTGCCTGCTTCGGATCGAAATCTCCCGTGCGCCCAGCCGGCCCGATCAACTTCCTGGCGGTCTGATCCCTGAACGCGATCAATTGATGGTCGCGCAAGTCCTCCGGCGACGACGGCGTCCCATGTTTCTCGAGATAGCCGGGTGACGCGCAGAGAATACGGCGATCATCGGCGAGCTTCCGCGCCTTCAGGCTGCTGTCGGCCAGCGCGGAATTCCGAAGGGCAAGGTCGAAGCTGCCTTCGATCAGGTCGAACTGCGAGTCGGAAAGGCGCAAATCGAGGTCAATGCCCGGGTGGCGTTCGAGAAAATCGGGAAGAAGCGGTGCGATATAGATCTGGGCGAATGAACTCGGCGCGGCGAACCGCAACCGTCCCGTAACCGTCGCCTTGCCATGGCCGAGCGCCGCCTTCGCCGCGTCTTCCTGGGCGATGATCTCACGGGCGAAGGGAAGAAACTCCGCCCCTTCCAGCGACAACGCCACCTTTCGCGTCGAGCGGTGCAGCAAGTCGGCCCCCACGGTGCTTTCCAGCTTGGCGAGCTTTCCGCTGGCCACGGCCGGTGCCATGCCCAGCGCCCGCCCGGCGGCGCTGATATTCAGCTTTTCCGCCGCCAGAACGAACAAGCGCAGGCTGGTCGTGTCCATCTTATTATCCTCAAAATACGAATTCTGAACCAGAATTTAGCCTGTTTATATATGAATTTAAATCAATATATTTCGCATATGAGCTGTGGCGGTCAACTGCCGCGGCTCTCCGTCAATCGCCCAAATTCACCTGACCTCATCGCCCCTCCCCGGGGGCAGGCGCACCCGCTGCCGCCCCATATGATTAGGACGAACACAATGCTTCACACCATGCTCCGGAACTCTGTTCTCAAGCAGAAAACGCTTCCGTCCCTCGCCCTTGCCGGCGCCGTGACCGCCGCCTTCACCTTCGCGCAGATCCCGCCCAGCACCGCCGCCGAACCTGCGCCCCGGGTCGTCCTGGCATCCGAGGTCGATTGGACGCCCCTCAACCCCGCGCGCGGCGACGCCAGCCCAAAGGCCGGCACCCTTTGGGGGGATCGTGCGTCCTCCGGACCGTCGGGCTTTCTCGTGCAGTTTAACGAAGGATTCTCCTCACCGCCGCATATCCACAACGTCACCTACCGGGGCGTCGTGATCCGCGGCCTCATGCACAACGACGATCCCAAAGCCGCGGACATGTGGATGCCGGCGGGCTCGTTCTGGACACAGCCGGCCGGAGAACCGCATATCACCGCCGCCAAGGGCCGCATCAACTTGGCCTATATCGAAATTCAGGAAGGCCCCTATCTGGTCCACCCGACCGAGCAGGCCTTCGACAACGGCGAACGGCCGGTCAACGTCGACAAGTCGAACATCGTCTGGCTGGACGCATCGGACCTGACCTGGGTCGATCAATCCGGCGCCGCCGCCACCGCCGAAGGCCCCAAGGTCGCCTTCCTTTGGGGCAAACGCCAGGACGGTCATCTGAACGGGTCCCTGATCAAGCTGCCGACCGGATTCACCGGCACGCTGCGCAGCCGCGGCGCGACCTTCCGCGCCGTCGTCATCCAGGGATCGGCCAAGCACCACGGGGCCGACGTGAAGACCCTGGAGCCGGGCAGCTATTTCGGTTCGGACGGCGCCTCGGCGCACCGGATCACCTGCGACGCCGCCGCGGATTGCATCATCTATGCACGCACCCAGGGCAAGTTCGACATCGTTTCGGCTCCGTCCAAGAAATAGCCCCCGTCTTTTGGAGTAATCCCATGAAAGCAATGGTTCTCAACCAATACGGCGACAAGGCCGAATTCCAGCCCGCCGACATTCAAAAGCCCGCCCCCACCCCCGGGCATGTGGTTGTCCGGATCGAAGCAGTCAGCGTGAACACGGTCGATACGATGATCCGCCAGATGGGCAAGGATCTGCCGATTTCACCCGACCTGCCCGCCGTGCTGGGCATGGACTTCGCCGGCACCGTCGAAGCCGTGGGGGAAGGCGTCACCGCCTTTGCCCCGGGCGACGAAGTCTACGGCTGCGCCGGCGGCTTGGCTGACCTGCAAGGTGCCCTGGCCGAATACATGTCGGCCGACGCCAGGTTGATCGCCCGCAAGCCGAAGACCGTCTCCATGCGGGCGGCGGCGGCATTGCCCCTGGTCGGCATCACCGCCTATGAAGGATTACAAAGAGCAAACGTCCAGGCCGGGCAGAAAGTCCTGGTTCACGGCGGCGCCGGTGGCGTGGGCCATGTCGCCGTACAGATCGCCAAGCACCTGGGGGCCGACGTTTACGCGACAGGTACGGGCGACGCGCAGATCGCGGTCATTGAAGGATACGGCGCCACCGCCATTGATTTTCGCACCGAGACCGTTGCCGAGTATGTGGAGAAACACACCGGCGGCGAAGGCTTCGACGTCATCTTCGATTCCGTCGGCGGCGCCAATCTGACGAATTCCTTTGACGCCGCGGCATTGAACGGGCACGTCGCCACCACGGTGTTCCTGGTGGAACTGGATTTGACCCCGGCCCACTTCAAAGGCCTGTCGCTGCACGTCGTCTTCATGCTGATTCCCATGCTGCACGACCACAAACGCGAACAGCACGGCGCGATCCTGGCGAAACTCAGCGAGATCGTGGATGCCGGCGCCCTGCACCCTCTGCTGGACGACACCCGGTTCGGTCTCGCCGACGCCGGCAAGGCTTATGATCGGCTGACCAGCGGCCAGGCCATCGGCAAGGTCGTCGTCAAAGTTTAGTTGCGCCGGCGTTTCGCCGTTTGTCCCGCCAACAGAAAAGGCGCCCCGAGGGGCGCCTTTTCCATGTTCGAAGACCGGCTGTTCTAGTGCGCCAGGATCTGGCTCAGGAACAGCTTGGTACGTTCGTGCTGCGGGTTGTCGAAGAACGAGTTTGGAACGTTTTCTTCGATGATCTCGCCACCGTCCATGAAGATCACCCGGTCGGCCACGGTCTTGGCGAAGCCCATTTCGTGGGTCACGCAGAGCATGGTCATGCCCGTGTCGGCAAGCTCGATCATGGTGTCGAGCACTTCCTTGATCATTTCCGGATCGAGGGCCGAGGTCGGCTCGTCGAACAGCATGATCTTGGGGCTCATGCAGAGCGACCGCGCGATGGCGACGCGCTGCTGCTGACCACCCGACAATTGGCCGGGGAACTTGAGCGCCTGTTCGGGAATCTTGACCCGCTCCAGGTACTCCATGGCGATCGCCTCGGCCTCTTTCTTCGGCGTCTGGCGAACCCAGATGGGGCCCAGCGTGCAGTTTTCCAGCACCGTCAGATGGGGGAACAGGTTGAAGTGCTGGAACACCATGCCGACTTCACGCCGGATCAGGTCGATGTTCTTGAGATCGTTGGTCAGCTCGATGCCATTGACGTAAATGTCGCCCTTCTGATGTTCCTCCAGCCGGTTGATGCAGCGGATCAGGGTCGACTTGCCCGACCCGGACGGCCCGCAGATGACGATCCGCTCCTTGGCCTTCACCGACAGGTTGATGTCCTTGAGCACATGGAAATCGCCATACCACTTGTGCATGCCGTGGATTTGGATGATGTCGTCGGACCCCTTGGAGGACCCGATCGCGCCGGCCGTTGCGGCGGTATGTGTTTCAGCCATGATTGCTGGCTCCTCTTAATGACCCGTGTGCAGCTTCTTCTCGAGGTACAGGGAGTACCGCGACATGAGGAAGCAGCTGATGAAGAAGAAGATGGCGACGAAGACATAGACCTCGGTCGAGAGGCCCTGCCACTTGCTGTCCGCCAACGACGACCGTCCGATCCCCAGGATATCGAGCCGGCCGATGACGATGACCAGGGTCGTATCCTTGTAGAGGGCGATGAAGGTGTTGACGATGCCGGGGATGGCGATCTTCAGGGCCTGCGGCAGGATGATCAGACGCATGGACTGCCAGTACTTGAGGCCCATGGAGTCGGCCGCTTCGTACTGTCCCTTGGGGATCGCCTGCAAGCCGCCGCGGATGACCTCGGCCATATAGCCCGAGGCGAACAGCGTGACCATGATCAGCATGCGGACCAGCAGGTCGAAGTTGGTGCCCGGCGGCACGAAGTAGCTGAGCATCACGGCCGCCACGAACAGCAAGGTGATCAGCGGCACGCCGCGGATGAACTCGATGAACGCGACGCAGACGATGCGCAGCACCGGCAGGTGCGATTGTCGCCCAAGGGCGAGGCAGATGCCGATCGGCAGCGAGAAGGCGATGCCGGTGACGCCAATGATGACGTTCAGCATCAGGCCGCCGAACTGGTCCGTCGCCACGTATTCCAGCCCGAAGATGCCGCCGACAAGCAGCACACCGGCAATCAACGGGTAAAGCACGGTAAAGATCAGCGCCTTGCCACGATGCGGCACGTTGTCATAAAGCACCGGCGCCAAGGCAGCGACCAGTAGGATCGCCGTCAGATTGACTCGCCAGCGCTCGGCCTCTGGATAGAAGCCGTAGATGAACAACTGCAGCCGAGTCCCGATGAAGGCCCAGCAGGCGCCGCTGGCCTGGGCCTCGCAATCCTTGCGCGAGGTCCCGGTGTAGGCCGCATCAATGAACATCCAGTCCACCATGGCCGGGATGATCTTGTACAGCAGGTAGATGGTCAGCAGGGTCAGCAGCGTGTTGGTGACCGAACCGAACAGGTTCGTTTTGACCCAATGGACCGGCCCCTTGACCGACGACGGCGCCGGCCAATCGGGATGCTCGCCTGGCTCGTAGGCGTTCACGAGACCGGGTGTCATATCGGGATTCTGTGTGTTTGCCATGATCCCTTCCCCTTACCTTTCAACCAGCGCGATGCGCTTGTTGTACCAGTTCATGAACGCCGAGATGACCAACGAGAAGCTGAGATAGATCAGCAGCACGATGATCATCGTCTCCATTTCCTTACCCGTCTGCATGAGCGTGATGCCGCCGATTGTGGCGACGATGTCCATGTAGCCGATGGCGATGGCGAGCGACGAGTTCTTGGTCAGGTTCAGGTACTGGCTGGCCAGGGGCGGAATGATGACCCTGAGCGCCTGGGGGATGATGACAAGTTGCAGCACGCGGTTGCGGCGAATACCGAGCGCACCCGCGGCTTCCCATTGTCCCTTGTTGATCGCCATGATGCCGGAGCGCACGATCTCGGCGATGAAGGCCGAGGTATAGAACGACAGCGCCAGCCATAGGGCCAGGAACTCGGGCAGCATCATGACGCCGCCCTGCAGGTTGAAGCGCCCCATCTTGGGCATTTCCCATGTCAGCGGAGAACCGGAGATCAGGAACACGATCAGCGGCAGGCCGATGATGACCCCCGTGCAGATCAGGAACACGGGATAGATCTTGCCCGTATCCTCCTGCACCTTCTTGGCCCAACGGCGGAAGATCACGGCGGCGATCACCGCGATCCCGAAGGCCGCCACGGTAAAGCCGAAGCCGTCGAGAAATTCGGGGCGCGGCGCATAGACGCCGCGGTTGGACAGGAACAAGGCATCGCCGACGCTGATCGCCTGCTTCGGCAATGGCAGGAAGTGCACCATGATGCCGTGGATCAGCAGGATATGCAGCAGCACCGGCACGTTACGCGTGAACTCGATGAACACGTAGACGATGCGCGACGCCAGCCAGTTGTTCGACAACCGGATGACGCCCAGCACGAAGCCGAGGATCGTCGCCAAGATGACGCCGCAGAAGGCCACCAAGGCGGTGTTCAGGATGCCCACCAGCATGGCCCGCGCATGTGACGAGCGAGAGGTGTATTCGATCAGCGTCTGGTTGATGTCGTAGGACGCGGGCTCCTGCAGGAAGTCGAAGCTGAACGTCTTGCCCAGCGCCTGCAGGTTCAATACCGCATTGTTGATGATATAGGCGAAGAAGGCGAACAGCAGGGCCATCGTCACAATCTGGATGATGACCGAGCGGGTCTCCTTGTTCCGCCAGAGCTTCAACAGCACATTGGGTTCGCCCCGTGCCGTCGCGCTTCCTTGATCCACAGTCGTGGTCACGTCAGCCCCCTGTCGTTATTGGGCGGTTTGATTCAAACCTTACCGGTGTTCCGCCGCCTTGTTCCTTCCCCAGAGCACGGGAAGGCCATTTCTTATTATCGGCTTCCGAAACGAAGACGCGCCGGAGGGGTACCCCCACCGGCGCGTATCGTTCAGGTCGTTTGCACGAGTATGTCCCGGCTTACCGGAACGGCGGTGCGTACTGCAGACCGCCTGCGGTATAGAGCGCGTTCAACCCACGCTCCAGACCGATCGGCGTTTTCGTGCCGAGATTGCTCTCGAAGATTTCACCGAAGTTGCCGCGGGCCTTGATGGCGCGCAGGGCCCAGGCCTTGTCGAGGCCCAGCATGGATCCCAGATCGCCTTCGGCGCCCAGCAGGCGGGCGACGTCGGGGTTCGGCGGGTTCTTGGCCATTTCGTCGGCGTTGCCGGCGGTGACACCGGATTCCTCAGCCTGGATCAGGGCGAACACGGCCCAGCGGACGATGTCTTCCCACTGGTTGTCTCCATGACGGACGACCGGACCCAGCGGTTCCTTGGAAATGATTTCCGGCAGGATCACGTGGTCGGACGGTTTTTCGAAGGTCGCGCGGGTGGCGGCCAGGCCCGAGGCATCCGTGGTGTACGCATCGCAACGGTCGGCCAGATAGTTCTTACGCGCTTCCGAGCTGTCTTCGATCGGCACCGGCGTGTACTTGATCTTGTTGGCGCGGAAGAAGTCGGCGAGGTTCAGTTCGGTCGTCGTGCCGGTCTGAATGCAGACCGTGGCGCCGTCCAGTTCCTTGGCGCTTTTCACGCCCTTGGACTTGCGAATGATGAAGCCCTGGCCATCGTAATAGGTCGGGTGAATGAAGGTCAGCTTCACGTCAACGTCGCGCACGAAGGTCCATGTGGTGTTCCGGAAGATCACGTCGCCTTCCTTGGAGTTCAGCAGCGTGAACCGGGTCTTGCCGGTGGCCGGAATGAACTTCACCTTGTCCGCATCACCGAGGACGGCTGCAGCAACGGACCGGCACATGTCGGCATCGAAGCCGGCCCAGTTACCGTTGGCGTCGGTGTACGAGAACCCCGGAAGGCCGGTGTTCACGATGCAATGCAGAACTCCGCGTGCCTTGACGTCATCAAGCGTTGCCGCTTGTGCCCCCGTGGCAATGCCGACGACCGCAGCTGCGGCGGCGACAATACTTGCTCGTTTGAACATTTGTAGATTGCTCCCTGGCTATCTGAAATCGGTTTATTACTTTGTTTTCCGCGGGCGAATGTTCATACCGCACCCGCGAAGGCTTACAGGCGTAACATAACCTACAAAAATCGCTCAAGCGAGAATCATTGTCTTTTTTCCCCGGGACGCCGCCCACTTTGACGCGACGCACATGTGTAACGCCTTGCGAAAACATGGTTTCCCGCTATCTTGCCGAAACGCCCAACCAACCAAGGACTCCCCCTGAAATGACGAAGAAATCACGGCGCAAGGACACGGTGATCGCCCATACGGCAATGAAGCCTTGGGACAACGTGGGCATTCCCAATCCGCCGATCTATTACGCCTCGACCGTGCTGTTCCCGACCGTCGAGGAATTCGAAACCCGCGACCGGCCGCCCTTCAAGGGCGTGCAGTACGGGCGTTCGGGCACGCCGACCCAGTTCGCGGTCGAGGAAGCCGTGACCGCCCTTTACGAAGGCTCCCACCGCACCGTGACCTTTCCATCCGGCCTGGGCGCCATCGCGGCGGCAACCATCACGTTCCTCAAGCACGGCGACCATGTGCTGATTTCCGATTCTGTCTATGGCCCGACGCGCAAGCGGGTCGGCGCCAACCTTCTGGAACGCGCCGGGGTCGAGATCACCTTCTACGATCCCCTGATCGGTGCCGAGATTGAGGATCTGATCCAACCCAACACCCGCATGATCTACATGGAATCCCCGGGCTCCCACACCTTCGAGGTACAGGACGTGCCGGCCATCACCAAGGTCGCGCGGGAGCGGGACATCATCACCGTGATCGACAACACCTGGTCGTCGGCCTTCTTCTGCAATCCGTTCACGCTGGGCGTCGATATCGTGCTGGAAGCCGGGACCAAGTACCTGTGCGGCCATTCCGACGCCATGCTGGGCACGGTCACGGTCGCGACCGAGGAGCAGTTCCAGGCCCTGAAGGGCATGCAGAACACCCTGGGATCGCGTGCCGGACCCAACGAATGTTATCTGGCGCTGCGCGGCATCCGCACCCTGTCCGTGCGCATGGAACGCCACCAGAAAAACGCCATGGAGGTCGCGACCTGGCTGGCCGCCCGCCCCGAGGTCGAACGCGTACTCTACCCCGCCCTGCCCTCCGACCCCGGTCATGCCCTCTGGAAGCGCGATCATACGGGGGCGTCCGGCCTGTTCGGCGTGATGCTCGGCGATTATCCCAAGGCCGCGGTCGCGGCCATGGTCGATGGTTTGGACCTGTTCGGCATCGGCGCCAGCTGGGGCGGCTTCGAAAGCCTGGCAATTCCCATCAACCCGAAAGGATCGCGCACGGCCGTGTCCTGGCCCCATGACAATCCGATGGTGCGCCTCCATATAGGGCTGGAAGACCCCCAGGACCTGATCGAGGATCTGGAGGAAGGCCTCGGGCGGCTGAATGCCGCCCGCTGAACCCAAATTCAGCGGTTGAACGCCGCAACGTAACGAGGACATCGGCATGAGCAACGACGTAGCGGACCGGGTGATCGGCCGCCTGAAATTCAACGAAGCCGGCCTGATCCCCGCCGTGGCGCAGCAACACGACACGGGGGAGATGCTCATGCTCGCCTGGATGAACGCCGACGCCATCCGCGAAACCCTGGAAACGGGCCGGGTCTGTTATTTCTCCCGGTCCAAGGGCCGGCTGTGGCGCAAGGGAGAAAGCTCGGGCCAGGTTCAAATGCTGAAGGAATTCCGCTTCGACTGCGACGAGGACGCGGTGCTGATGCTGGTCGACCAGACGGGCGTGGCCTGCCACACGGGCCGTCACAACTGCTTCTTCCATGCCGTGCGCGACGGCGACATCCGCGTGATCGCCGAGCCCGAGACCACGCCGGAGGCCCTTTATGGCGGAAAAGAATGACGCCAGGGACGAAGCCCCCGCCGACGCGCCGCAGGACGTCAACGCCCGGCTGATCGCCAAGACCATTCCCGTGACCGTGCTGACCGGATTCCTCGGGGCCGGCAAGACGACGCTGCTCAACAAGCTGCTCGGCCATCCCGACATGGGCGAGGCTGCCGTGTTGATCAACGAATTCGGCGAGATCGGGATCGACCACCTGTTGGTCAAGGAAACCCGCGAAGACACGGTGCTGCTCAATTCCGGCTGCCTGTGCTGCACCGTGCGCGGCGACTTGGTCAACGCCATGCGCGAGCTGTTCTGGCAGCGCTTCGACAAGAAGATTCCCTGGTTCAAGCGGGTGGTTATCGAAACCACGGGCCTGGCCGACCCCGCCCCCATCATCCATACCCTGATGACCGACCCGACCGTGGGGCCACGTTATCGGCTGGACGGCATCGTCACCGTGGTCGACGCCGTGAACGGGCCGCAATCCCTGGACAGCCAGCCGGAAAGCGTAAAACAGGCCGCCGTCGCCGACCGCATCGTGCTGACCAAGGCCGATCTGGCGACGCCCGAACAACTGGCGACGATCCGCGATCGCCTTCGCGCCCTCAACCCGGCGGCTCCCGTGTTCGATGCCACCGCCGACTTCGGCCCCAAGGACCTGTTCGACGCCGGGCTGTTTTCCAGCGACCGCAAGATCGCCGACGTGGCCGGCTGGCTGCGCGAGGAAGCCTTTGCCCAAGACCACGACGATCACGAACATGGCCACGGCCATGATCACAGCCATGATCACCATCATGATCATGGTCATGGGCACGATCACCACCACGATCCCAACCGCCACGACGCCCGCATATCCTCCTTCTGCATGACCGTGGAGGACCCGATTCCCTGGGAGAAATTCGTCACCTGGATGGAGATGCTGATCACGACCCAGGGCGAAAACCTGCTGCGCATCAAGGGCATCCTAAACGTGGTCGGCGAGCCCAATCCGGTCGCCGTGCATGGGGTTCAACACCTGTTCCACCCGCCCGTGGGCCTGCCCGCCTGGCCGGACGACGATCACCGCTCCAAGATCGTGTTCATCACCCGCGACATCGGCCGCAAGGTGATCGAGGACACGTTCAAGGCCTTTGTCGGCGAGGACACGACCGGCCCCTGACGGGACTTCGCAAAAAGCAGATGGAAAGCGCGCGCCCATGACACTCGACAGCGAAATCGACGATCTTGTGCGGCGTCTGGTCCGCCTGGAAAAAGAGATCGAAGCGAAGATGGAAGCGCAGCAGGCACGCTTTCAGTTCTCCATGGCGGAAGGCCGCGCCGTGTTCGAGGACGAGGTTCTGCGCCGCCACAAGCGGCTCAAAACCGGGCTTCTGACCTTCCTGCGCCGGTCGCCGATCGCAAACATTCTGGTCAGCCCCTTCATATACGGCCTTGTTGTGCCGATCCTCATTCTCGACCTGGGAGTGTCCATCTACCAGGCAGTCTGCTTCACGGTTTGGCGCATACAACCTGTCCGGCGCGCGGATTACATGGTCAACGACCGTCACCGGCTGCCCTATCTGAACCTCATCGAAAAGCTGAATTGCCTATATTGCGGCTATGCCAACGGCGTTATCGCCTACACCCGGGAAGTGGCCAGCCGCACGGAACAATACTGGTGCCCCATCAAGCACGCCTTGAGGGTCCGCTCGCCGCATCCGCGATACCCCGGTTTTCTCGCTTATGGCGATACGCGGGACTTCCGGAACCGTCTTCAGGCCATGCGCAAGGCTTCCATGCGTCCCCCCGATCCCGAGTAGCCTGCGCCGCGGCCTGTGCCCCCGTATCCCAAACGTTCTGAATCCCCTAATATCCCGCCATGCTTGAACCGGCCCTCATCGCCTTCGCGACCTTTTTCGCCACCGTCGGGCCGCCCGACGTCGCCATCGCCTTCGCCGCCCTGACCCCCAAGGCCTCGGCGGCGGCACGGCGGCGCACGGCCGTGCGCGCGGTTGTCATCGCCGGCGGCATTCTGCTGTTCTTCGCCGTGCTTGGAAAACCCGTGCTGACGTACATGGGGATCTCCCTGCCCGCACTCCGCACGGCCGGCGGAATTCTCCTGCTGCTGATTTCCATCGACATGGTGTTCGCCAGGTCCTCCGGCGGGACGTCGACCACCGACGAGGAAGACGCTGAATCGATCACCCGCAAGGATGTCTCCGTGTTTCCCCTGGCGACGCCACTGATCGCCGGGCCGGGAACGATCGGGGCGGTCCTGCTGCTGGTCGCCGACGCCCATGGCGACCCGTTGCGCCTGGCCGCCGTGGCGGCCGCCATGATGGCGGTCCTGGTCATCGCCCTGGCGCTGATGCTTGTGGCGGCGCAGGTTCAGAAACGCCTGGGCGTGACCGGCGTGCATGTGCTGTCGCGGGTGTTCGGAATTTTGTTGGCAGCCCTTGCCGTGCAATTCCTGTTCGACGGAATCCGGGCCAGCGGCCTGTTAACCGGGCTGGCCGGCGGCACCTAGGCGGTCTTGACCAATTCCTCGATCAGGGCCAGCAGCTTGTCCACATTAATCGGCTTCTCGACATAACCGTCGGCCCCCAGTTCCGCCGCGCGATCCTTCCAGGTTTCGGCGGAATGGGCGGATACGATGATGATCTTGGTCCGGTGCAGACGGGGGCTCCGCCGAAGTTCGCGGCACAGATCGAACCCATCGACGGAGGCCATCTGAAGGTCCGTCAACACGACATCCGGCACATGCTGCTTGATGGACGAGATCGCCGTGGCCCCCATGAGATCGCTCGTCACCTCATGGCCGGCGCCCTCGAGAATGGACCTTAGAATCTCAAGCGTGATCTGGTCGTCATCGACGATGAAGATTTTCAAGGGTGCCTGTCCGCTGTGTCTGATCATCTGCCAAATAGGTAGGGCCTGCGGGCGCCGCCGTCTAGGCCGCCCGCTCTTTTTCCCAAGGGGGAATGGGGCCGAACTTCTCGGCAAAGTAATCGATGAAGGCCCGCACGTTGGGCGACAGATTCCGTTTGTTGGAATAGATCGCGAGAATGTCCGAGGTCTCGTCGGCATAATCCGGTAGCACACGGACCAGCCGCCCCTGCGCCAAGGCATCGTTAACCAGATACGTGGAAAGGCGCGCGATTCCGACGCCCGCCAGCACGGCGTAATAGATGGCGTCGGCGCTGTTGGCCTCGAAATTGCCTTTGATCGGCAGCCGCTGAAGGTCGGCGCCATTGTCGAACGTCCAGGTATTCCAGGCTTCCACCGTCGAAATCCGCAGACAATTATGGTTCGCCACATCGTCCGGGGTGCGCGGCAGGCCATGTTCGGCGACATACGACGGCGCCGCCACATAGACCCGCCGATTGGTCGCCAGTTTGCGCGAGACCACGGACGAATCGTCGATCTGCTCGGAAAACCGAATGGCCACGTCGACCTGCTCCTCGACCAGATCGATGACCCGGTCCGTGGCGTCGAGGGAAATCTTCAAATCCGGATTCCTGGCCAGGAACACGGGCAACAAGGGCAGAAGCTGCGCCTTTGCGAAGGCCACGGTTGCCGCCACCTTGAGGGTTCCCTGGGGATGGTCGACCATGTTGAGAACCAGGGCCTCGGCCTCCTGCACGTTCTGCGATACGTCGGCACAGCGCGCATAAAAGGCGCGCCCGACCTCGGTCAGGGAGATCCGCCGGGTCGACCGGTTCAACAGGCGCGTGCCCAGACGGTCCTCCAACTGGCCGATCTGGCGACTGACCGCCGAGGGCGTCAGGTTCAAATCCCGTGCCGCCGCGGAAAACCCGCCGTTTTCCACCACGGCGGCGAACATGATCATCTGTGTTGCGATATCCATTAACTTATTTCCAATTAAGTTTTGACCGTTTGTGCGTGAAAGTCACAAGCCTTGTGCAATCCGAGGGGATTATCGCTGATTCATCTTACCACTATATTGCACTGCAACACGGATTGTTGCAACGCAGCAGCCGCAGATTCAGTGACGAACCGCACACCAAACCCGAAAGGAGTCCTCAGATGAGCAACATCGTTGGACAGACGACCTACAAAGAAATCTCCCCCGAAGAACTGACGCGGCACCTGCACGAAGCCGAACTGCTTCGCGCCGAAGCGGTCCGCGACCACTTCTTCGCCCTCGGCCGCGGTATTGCCCGCGTTGCCGGCACCATCCGCCACGGTTTGGACGGCCTGTTCCATCCGAACGCCGCAGGCGCCCGCTAATTTAACCCGTACCACCACGGGTTCCGGCGGAGCATCTAAAGGACGGGCGTTCAAGCGGACCTCCCACCGCGCGTGGTCCCGTCCTTACTCCGCCGGCCGGATCGGCGGCGCCCCCTTGGCCCAGTCAGCCATAGGAAGGGGGCGCCCCGGTCCGGCCCAAATTTGCTTCGGCCCCATGGGCCCGGCCCTTCATGGGCCACTTTCCAACCCGCAACGGCGCGGGCCTTCCATTGAAAATCAATACCGAATCCCCTGCCTGACCCCGCGGTCAGGCAGCGCCGAATTGATATAGGAATCAGGCAGTTGCCTGACCGGATTCGAATTTCAGAGAAGGACCGATCCGCCCGGCAACGGCGTCTGGCGTTCACTCCGATCATTCGTTTGGCACGCATCACCATAACCGGTGCCGTCAAAAACCAATCAGACAGGGAAAAGTGAGAACGTCATGAAACGCCGAGACCTATTGAAAGCCTCCGTCACCGCCGGGGCCGCCGCCGGCGGCCTGCTGGCCGCCCCGGCCATTGCCCGCGCCAAGGACACCTTCAACTGGAAGATGACCAACATGTATCCAGCCGGTGCCCCCTTCTATACGGTCGGCCCGGGCAGCCCCACGGACTTCTGCGCCCGCGTGAAGGAAATGTCGGACGGCCGCCTGAACATCCAGCATTTCGCCGCCGGCGAGTTGATCCCCCCCAAGGAAGGCTTCGACGCCGTGCGCGCCGGCACCATCGAAATGAACGCCGGCAACGCCTATTACTGGGCCGGCAAGATCTTTGCCGCGCAATACTTCACCACCGTGCCCTTCGGCCTGAACTTCCAGGGGGTTAATGCCTGGATGTACCACGCGGGCGGCCTGGAACTGTGGAACGAGGTCTATGCCGATTACGGCCTGACCGCCCTGCCCATGGGCAACACGGGCGTGCAGATGACCGGTTGGTTCAAGAAACCCATTGAATCCGTTAAGGATTTCGACGGTCTGAAGATGCGGATTCCGGGCCTGGCCGGCAAGGTGTACGAAAAACTGGGCGTCGCCGTGAAGCTGCTGCCGGGCGGGGAAATCTTCCCGGCCCTGGAACGCGGCGTGATCGACGCGGCCGAATTTGTCGGCCCCTTCCAGGACCGCCGCATGGGCCTGCACAAGGCCGCCAAGTACTACTACACCACCGGCTGGCACGAGCCGTCCAACGTGACGGAACTGCTGATGAACAAGAAGGCCTGGGACAGCCTGCCCAAGGACCTTCAGGCCATCGTCAAGTCCTGCGCCCAGGCCTGCAACCTGGACAGCCATGCCTGGAGCGAAGCCAACAATGCCGACGCCCTGACCGATCTGGTGACCAATCACGGCGTCATCGCCCAAACCCTGCCCGACGCGGTCGTCGCCGAACTGAAGACGCTGACCGAACAGGTTCTGGCGGAAAAATCCGCCGCCGATCCGCTGACCAAAAAGGTCCACGACCATTTCATGGCCTTCCGCGCCAAGCATCGGTCCTGGGCGGCGATTTCGGAAAAGCCCTATCAGGGCATGATCTCGTCTTAACGCGGGCGAGGTAATCGCACATGCATCCACGCAGCCCCTCGGGCCTGCGGCGTCTCGAAGCGGCCCTGCTCATTCCGGTGGAATGGGCGGGCCGTCTCGCGGCCGTCTGCGGCCTCATCATGGTCTTTGTCGTCGCGGGCAACGTACTTACCCGCTACGGCCTCAACATCAGCTCCGTCGCCCTGCAGGAACTGGAATGGCATCTGGTCTCGCCGATCGCCCTGATCGGCATGTCCTATGCCATGCAGAAGGGCGAGCATGTGCGCGTGGATTTCCTCTATGCCCGCCTGCCCGCCCATTGGCAGTCGGCGGTCGACCTGGTCACGGACTTTCTCGTGATCGGGGTTTCCGTCACCATCGTCGTGCTGTCCCTGCCCTACGTGCAACAGTCCTACGGCATTCTTGAAGGCTCGCCCGACCCCGGCGGCCTTCCGTACCGCTGGGTTCTGAAAGCCTTCATTCCCTTAGGGTTTGGCCTTCTCGGCCTGCAGGCGATCAGCCAGGCCCTGGGCGCCCTCACCACCTTCGCCGCCGCGCGCGACGAGCGGACCGTGCCGCAATGACGGAAATGGAACTGCTCGCCATCGGCATGATCGGTGGCTTCTTCGGGCTTCTGGTGATCGGCATTCCCGTCGCCATATCGCTCGCCGTGTCCGGCCTGCTGTTCGGCTATCTCGGCTTCGGGACCAGCCTGTTCGGCCTGTTGCCGGGGCGCATTCACGGCGTCGTCACCAATTACACCCTGCTGGCCCTGCCGCTGTTCATCTTCATGGGCGTGATGCTGGAGAAATCCCGCATGGCCGAGGACCTGATCGACGTCATCGGCCATGCCATGGGGCGGGTGCGCGGCGGCATGGGGCTTGCCATCGTCATCGTCGGCGTTCTGATGGGGGCGTCGTCGGGCATCGTGGGTGCCACGGTCGTCACCGTCGGCCTGTTGGCGCTCGGTCCCCTGGTGCGGCGCGGCTACAACAAGGGGTTGGCCTGCGGCACCATTTGCGCCTCCGGCACGCTAGGCCAGATCATCCCGCCCAGCCTGGTGCTGATCCTGCTGGCCGATATCCTGGGCCTGTCCGTGGGCACGTTGTTCGCCGCCGCCATGGTGCCGGGCCTGATGCTGGCCGGGATTCTCGCCCTCTACCTGTTGCTGCTCGGCTATTTCCGCCCCGACATGGCTCCGGCCATTCCCGAGGCCGAACGGGACGCCATGGGCCGGCGCGAACTGCTGATCAAGCTGGTACAGGTCGTGCTGCCGCCCCTGGTGCTGATCTTCGCCGTACTGGGCTCCATCGTCGGCGGCGTCGCGGCCCCGACGGAAGCCGCCTCCATGGGCGCCTTCGGCTCCCTCATCCTGGCCCTCATGGGCGGGCGGTTGAACGTCCGCGTCCTGGCCGACGTGTGCAAAAGCACGCTTCTGACCTCGGCCATGGTGTTCTTCATCCTGATCTGCGCCCAGCCCTTCGGCCTGGCGTTCCGGGGGCTCGGCGGCGAACACCTGGTCGGCTACATGTTCGACTTCATCCCGGGCGGCGTAATGGCCGACCTTCTGTTCATGATGGCGGTGATCTTTGTGCTGGGCTTCTTCCTGGAATGGATCGAGATTTCCTACATCGCCCTGCCCCTGTTCCTGCCCGTGTTCGCCAATTCAGGCATCGACATGGTGTGGCTCGCGATCCTGGTCGCCATGAACCTGCAAACATCGTTCCTGACGCCGCCCTTCGGCTGGGCCCTGTTCTTCCTCAAGGGCGTGGCGCCGCCGGAAATCACCACCGGCGACATCTACCGGGGCGTCATTCCGTTCATTCTGCTGCAGATGGCCGCACTCGGCCTGTTGTTCGCCTTCCCGGAAATCGCGACTTGGCTGCCCAAGGCAATTGGGTGGTAGAGAGGTCGAGAAATTCATAAATCACGCAGGCATTACCACTGCTCCACCAAATTCTTTCGTTGCGGTCGCTAAGTTTTGATCACTGGTGACGAGCACATAACCGGCTTTTATAGCTGTAATCGCAATCAGCGCATCACGGGATTGATTTTCTTTCTTCTTTTTCTTCTTAGCCAACCGATCCAGTTCTTGAATACGCGCTAGCAGCGGCTCGTAATCATCTTTTCTGGGCGGCCAATTTGCTTGCCCCCATCTTGAGATCCCCCATACGGCTGATTCTGTCGGAACCCGCTGATCCACAACTGCAGAAAACTTGGACTGTAGTTTCTCTCGCCTTGCTGCGTCTGGAGTGTCGGATAATTCGTCAAATTGGACGTGGGTGGCGAAAAGGCGTTTCCCGTCAAATTGCTCCACTTGGACCAGCCCATCTATCAGGCCGTTGAACACATTAGTGTCCAACATGTAACCCGCACACTCAGACAGGTCATCAGAAGCCAAGTTCAATACCTTTACTGCCGCGGCACGTAGTGGTCCTGCCACTTGAGCACGATGTTGAAGCTGACCGAGACCCGCGTATCCTTGGACAGGTTCGGGTGGATGAAGTGGCTGAGGAATGCCGGCCACATCATCAGCAGGCCCGGTTCGGGCAGCACCGTGAATTCCGGATCGACATAGGGATCCTTGGCAATCGCCGTCATGTTCACGCCCGGGCGCGGGTCATAGAACGTGATGTGCGAAGGCCGCAGGTCGGCGCGGTTGCGCATGGGGTCCTTCGCCCCCGGCATTTTCAGGTAATAGGTCCCCGACAGGTACGACCCCGGATGGTTGTGGGCGTCGTGGTAATCGCCCAGGCGGTTGATGTTGGGCCAGCCCTGGATGGTCCACTTCACGTCGTAGTCGATGCCGATGGCGCGCAGGTAATCAACCACGGTCTGGTTGATCTGTTCGCGCAGCCAGCCGACCGCCGGGTCGTCCAGATTGAAGAAATCGGGGGCCAGATAATCCGTGGTCAGGTTCTTGTTCACCCGCTCCATGTCGCGGATCAGCTTGACCAGGGCCTGGGTCGGTTCCTCGAACCCTGGCAGGTGCCGGCGGACCAGCTTGGTCGGCCACAGGTCGAGGATACCGTCTTGGGAGGTGTCCGTCATGAAAGGCCTGGCATGTCAGGCGCAAGCCGCACTGCGGCGGGTTAGAAACATCCCAGCCCGTACAGGCTGTTCTGGACCACCTTGATCGCGTTCGCATCCAGGCTTTTCGACAGCACGAAGGCCCCCGCGTCCCTCAATTCGGGCGCGAAGATCAGGGCGGCCATGCCGACCAGGGCGGCGAGTGCGATCTGTCGTTGCATAAGCGCCATAATATGGCCGAACGGCGCGCGATCCAAGAAAAATGGCCAGCCCGAGGCCGCCGCCGGTCACGCTTTCGAGAGCCACGATGGATATTCGGGCTGTGTTTCCTATATGCTGACCAACACCGGATTTTCGAGGAATGCCGCCATGTTTTCCCTGTTCAAGATGCCGAACAAATCAGAATTGCCGACCGCCGACCAGGCCCTGCCCGGCCGCGACACGCCGATCCCCACGTCCGAATTCCATGTCGTCACCGGCAACCGCATCAAGCCGCCGTTTCCCGACGGCATGGAAACCGCCGTGTTCGGCATGGGCTGTTTCTGGGGGGCGGAGCGCAAGTTCTGGGAAACCCCCGGTGTTTGGACCACGGCGGTGGGATACGGCGCCGGGTTCACCCCCAACCCGACCTATCAGGAGGTCTGCACCGGCCAGACCGGCCATAACGAGATCCTGCTTGCGGTCTACGACACGGCCAAGGTGAGCTTCGAGGACATGCTGAAGGTGTTCTGGGAAAATCACGACCCGACCCAAGGCATGGGCCAGGGCAACGACCGGGGCACCCAGTACCGGTCCGGCATCTACGTGAATTCGCCCGAGCAACGCCGTGCCGCCGAAGCCTCGCTGAAGGCCTACCAGAAAAAGCTCACCGACGCCGGCTACGGCAAGATCACGACCGAGATCAAGGATGCGGGGCCGTTCTATTACGCCGAGGACGTCCATCAGCAGTATCTGGCCAAGAACCCCCGGGGCTATTGCGGGCTCGGCGGCACGGGGGTCGCCTGCCCCATCGGCCTGACGGCATGATATACTGACGGGCGCTAACAACTCGCAATCGAATTTGTCGATTAATTATAAAAATACAATCAATTATACTGAATACACGTCTCTCGGTAACGTCATCATACGCCGACGCTGCCGGTCGAACTCTCCGGCACGCTGATGGCAGCGGCCCAGTCCGGGCCGTGTCTACGGGAGAAGACGGTGGACTTGGGTAATTTTTACACCTCTTAGACGCAAATTGAACTCGTCTCGACTTTTCCCTCCGCACGCGCGTTTTTCAACAACCGACGATATAACTGGAGGACCCCAATGGCCGAATCGAAATGCCCCGTCATGCACGGCGGAAACACATCGCATGGCGCATCCATGGAATGGTGGCCCGAATCACTGAACCTGGAAATTCTGGCTCAGCACGATACCAAGACAAACCCGCTGGGCGCGGACTTCAACTACCGTGATGCGGTCAAAACGCTCGACTTCGCGGCGTTGAAAGAAGACATGAAAGCCCTGATGACGGACAGCCAGGAATGGTGGCCGGCCGACTGGGGCCATTATGGCGGCCTGTTGATCCGCATGTCCTGGCATGCTGCGGGAACCTACCGCACGGCTGACGGGCGCGGCGGTGGCGGCACCGGCAACCAGCGTTTCGCGCCGATCAACTCCTGGCCGGACAACGTCAGCCTGGATAAGGCGCGGCGCCTGTTGTGGCCGCTCAAGAAGAAATACGGCAACAAGGTCAGCTGGGCCGACCTGATCATCCTGGCCGGCACGGTCGCCTACGAAACCATGGGGCTCAAGACCTTCGGTTTCGGCTTCGGGCGCGAGGACATCTGGCACCCGGAACTGGACATTTACTGGGGTGCGGAAAAAGAGTGGCTCGGCAAGGACCGCTATGAAGACAACGGCGACGAGGCCTCCCTCGAAAACCCGCTCGCCGCGGTGCAGATGGGGTTGATCTACGTCAACCCGGAAGGCGTCGACGGCAAGCCGGACCCGATGAAAACGGCGGAAGCCGTCCGCGTGACTTTTGCCCGCATGGCCATGAATGACGAAGAAACCGCGGCACTGACCGCCGGCGGCCACACCGTCGGCAAAACCCACGGCAACGGCGATGCCGGTGCATTGGGACCGGACCCGGAAGCCGCCGACGTCGACCAGCAGGGATTCGGCTGGGCCAACCCGAACATGGATGGCAAGGCCGCCAATGCGGTGACCTCCGGGATCGAGGGGGCCTGGACGACCGAGCCCACCAAGTTCGACATGGGCTTCTTTGACCTGCTGTTCGGGTATGAGTGGGAGTTGAAGAAAAGCCCGGCCGGCGCCTACCAGTGGGAGCCCATCGACATCAAGGAAGAAGACAAGCCGGTCGATGCGACCGACCCTTCGATCCGCCACAATCCGATCATGACCGACGCCGACATGGCCATGAAAATGGACCCGATCTACAACGCGATCTGCAAGAAGTTCATGGCCGATCCGGCGTACTTCAATGACACTTTCGCCCGGGCCTGGTTCAAGCTGACGCACCGCGACATGGGCCCGAAAGTCCGCTACATCGGCCCCGACGTGCCGAACGAGGACCTGATCTGGCAGGATCCGGTTCCCGCCGGTGCCACCAGTTACGACGTCGATGCCGCCAAGTCGAAGATCGCCGCCAGCGGTCTGACGGTCGCCGAGATGGTCGCCACCGCCTGGGACAGTGCGCGCACCTATCGTGGCTCCGACATGCGGGGCGGTGCCAATGGTGCGCGAATCCGCCTGGCGCCCATGAAGGATTGGGACGGCAACGAGCCGGCGCGTCTGGCCAAGGTTCTGGGCGTCTTGGAACCCATTGCCGCGGAGGTCGGCGCCAGCGTCGCCGACATGATCGTCCTGGCCGGGAACATCGGTGTCGAACAGGCCGCCAAGGCCGCGGGTGTCGAGGTGACGGTGCCCTTCACGCCGGGTCGCGGCGATGCGTCGGCGGCGGATACCGACGGCGACTCCTTCGACGTCATCGAACCGGTCCACGACGGCTACCGCAATTATCTGCAAAAGGACTATGCCGTCAAACCGGAAGAACTGATGCTGGACCGCACCCAGCTCATGGGCCTCACCGCCCCGGAAATGGTCGTCCTGGTCGGCGGCATGCGGGTCATGGGCACCAACCATGGCGGCACCAAGCACGGCGTCCTCACCGACAACGAAGGGGCGTTGACTACCGACTTCTTCGTCAACCTGTGCGACATGGCCTACACCTGGAAACAGGCAGGCAAGGATGTCTACGAGATCCGCGACCGCAAGACCGGCGCGGTCAAATGGACCGCGACCCGCATGGACCTCGTGTTCGGGACCAACTCGATCCTGCGGGCCTATGCCGAAGTCTACGCCCAGGACGACAACAAGAAGAAGTTCGTCAACGACTTCGTCGCCGCCTGGACCAAGGTAATGAACGCGGACCGCTTCGACCTCGCCGCCTGAACCGGCGCCGAAAGACGGTCTTGAAGACAACGGGCGGGCCCCCAGGGCCCGCCCGTTCGTTTTTGAGATCGATGCCGAATGCCCCGGACCGACCGCCCGAAGCGGCCTGCAATGGCGTGGGCCGGGCGGTCTATATCTCAAGTCCAGGGTGTGTGTTCCGTCACTTTCGTCAAGGAAACTCTATATTATTTTGATATCGAAATAATAAACGCGAAGACGCGATGAGGAAAGGAACACAGCCATGACAAATCTGCTGATCTCGGACGACAACCCCAATGGTGCCAAGCTGGAGGACGTTCTCCGCATTCTGCGCAAGGACATCATCGCGCGCTGCCACCTCTCCGTCGCCGTCCACGACAAGGACACGGAAAAAGTCGTCGCCAACAACATGCGCATCCTCAACCTGCTCACCGAATGCATCGACCTAGCCGAATCCTCGACGGACATCCTGGTTCAGGCCTACGGCGTCGAGCAGGCCGCCAAGGGCATCGCCCGGCGTCCGGACGGACACCCGGAAAACACGGCATAATCGAAAAAATGCGCCTGTTTGCGGCGGGTGGCATCCCCTCAAGGAGGATCGATTAAGACCCTTTGTACCGCGACATGTCGGCGAAGGCCGCGACCGCGGCGCTGGCGATGATCGTTTCATAACCCCTCTCCGGGTAAGGAACGTTCAAGCCGCCCTTAACAACACGCACCGATGCGCGGCCGTGCGGCAGCAGGGCCTGCACCGCCTCGGTATCGACCGCCGACGGGTCCTGCACACCGATCGTCACCTCGACCGTCATATCCGTATCCGGGTCCCGGCCCAATTCGCGCATGAACGACAGGCTTGAATGATGGATGGCGTCATCGACGGCACGGCAGGCGGCTTTCGTATAATTGCCCCCGCGCAGCGAGACCCCGGAGCCCATTTCCAAAATCACGCGATCCAGTTTCTTGCTCATTGGACGGCTCCCAGAAGTTCATCCGAAACCTCCATGCGGACCACGACCGCCGCATGGGCCAGCAAGGTCGAATCCGTGCCGTCCGGTGTCGCGATTTCCAAGCCCCCCTCTTGACAGGTCACGGTGACCTGACCGTAGGGAAACACGGCCGCGACGGCCGCCTTGTCGATGGTCTCGGGACGAGGTGCCCCGATGGTCACCTCGATCATCATGTTGTCGCGCGGCTGCCCCAGGGCATCGGCGATCTGCAGGAAATTCCGCCACAGCGCGTCCCGCACGGCCCGTTCGGCGGCCTTGGTGCTGTCCCCGCCGTGGATATCGGTGCCCTGCCCCATTTGCAGGACCATGCGTTTCAAGCTCACCGCAGCCCACTCCCTTTAAGACATTGAAATAACTGGCGACCCCGGCAGGACTCGAACCTGCAACCTGCTGCTTAGAAGGCAGCTGCTCTATCCAGTTGAGCTACGGAGTCTCCGGCGGGCATAGCGCCGGCAAGACGGCCCGGCGCAGCCCCGTTCAGTGGGTCCAGACGCCGACCTTGTCGAAGGCGAAATTGTCGGAATAGCTCTTCGGCTTGACGCGGCGGGTATGGGGCTCGATCACCTTGTAGATCAGGCCGTTCTTCTTGGCGTAGTCGACGGCTTCTTCCTTGCTGTCGAACTTGAGCCGCAGCTGGCCGCGGGTATCGCCCGAGCCGATCCAGCCCATCAGGGGATCGGCGACGCGGGGTTCCGCCGGTTCGTATTCCAGTATCCAACGCCGGGTTTTGCCCCGGCCGGACTGCATGGCGTTCTTCGCCGGCTGAAAAATGCGCGCTTCGCTCATCTTCCCAATTCCCATCCTGGCGCGGCCGATTGCCGCGCGTCTTAAGGTCTTCTATGCGGCCATCGGGCCGTCCCGTCAACGCTCACATGGACGGACACAGCGGCACGCCTCGGGCACCCTGCCCGGGTACTGGTCGGGGCGACTGGATTCGAACCAGCGACATCGTGCTCCCAAAGCACGCACTCTACCAGGCTGAGCTACGCCCCGACGCGGGGGAAACCTATGATTTAAGCCTGCCCAAGGCAAGCACGCGGTTAGCGGAAGATGGCGTGGTCGACCCGGTCGCCGACGCGGATGCCGAGCCGCGCCACCGTCCCGGCGGCGACCTCAAGCACGGCGCGGTTGCGCTCCGGCGCCTCGATGATGTCCAGCGACCGCGGCGTCGTGCGCTCACGGATGAATCCGATGCGCCCATCCGCGCCGATAAACAGCATATCAAGCGGAATGAAGGTGTTGCGCATCCACATGGAAATATAGATCTCACGCCCGAAGTCGAACAGCATGCCGCGGTCCGGGGCCAGGTCGCGGCGATACATCAGGCCGAGGGCGCGCTGCGCGTCGTCGACCGCCATCTCGACCTTGAACGGGTGTGCGCCGTTCACCGTGTGCACGACCACTTCGGATTCGGCGAATCTGACCGTTTGACCGTCCGCATGCACTGGCGTGCCGCTCAAAACGACGCAAAGCACCGCCAACACACCGGCAAAACGCAGGGCGGCGCGGCGCGTGATTTTCCACGATCTGAAAATCCTGTCGATCATTTCAGGCCCATCGCACCTATTAATAATACAGCTTCCGTAGATTTCCGCCGCCCTTGGTATACCAGCGCGAACGTCCTTGTTATTCCATGAAATTATGCCCATTTTGTTGTCACGTCGATGGCTTTGGGTGGTATACCTGAGCCTCGGATAACGTAGTGATCGGTGTCGCCCTTCAAAGGTGCGGTAACGCCGACCAGGGGAAGAACGGGGGAACGTTTCAGTGCTCCATGCGATCAGCCTTAGCATCGGCCTGGCCACGCTCTGGTGGCTGCTGTCGGGCTATACGATTCCGCTGATCCTGGCCTTCGGCGCCGCTTCCGTCGCCCTGGTCGTGTTCATCGCCCACCGCATGGATGTGGTCGACCACGAAGGCCACCCCATCCAGGTTACCTGGCGCTGGCTGACCTACCTGCCCTGGCTGGGCAAGGAGATCGTCATGGCCAACATCGACGTGGTCAAGGCCGTGCTGTCGCCCAAGGGCCGGGTCCATACCTCGGTCCTGCGCACCAAGGCGACACAGAAGACCGAACTGGGCCATGTCATCTACGCCAATTCCATCACCCTCACGCCGGGCACGGTGACCCTCGCCGTCGAAGACGGGGTGATGATCGTCCACGCGCTGACGCGGGGGGCCGCCGACGGGCTGAAGTCCGGCGAGATGGACCGCCGCTGCACGGCCGTCGAGGGTGCGCCCGGAGAGGACCGCTAACGCCATGAGCTTCGCCGCCGCCGCCCTCGCCGTTCTGGTCACCATGGTTCTGGTCCTGGTGCGCGCCTTGAAGGGGCCGACCGTGTTCGACCGCATCCTCGCCGTGAACGCCTTCGGCACGCTGACGGTCCTGTTGATTTCCGTGGTCGGGTTCCTGCAAGGACGCCCGGAATTTCTCGACCTGGCGCTGGTCTATGCGTTGATCAACTTCATCGGCACCATCGCGGTGACCAAGTTCATCAAGTTCCGGGACATGGGCCACGGCGAACAAGCCGCCGGCCCCGATGCGGGGGATATCTGACCATGGCGCTCCCCATTGATCCGATCATCTTCGACATCCTGACCTGGCTGTTCATTCTGCCGGGCGCGGTGCTGCTGATCATCGGCGGTATCGGCATGATCACCATGCCCGACGTGTTCGCGCGCATGCATCCGGCGGGCGTCATCGATACGCTGGGCTGCGAACTGATTCTGGTCGGCCTGATGTTCCAGGCGGGGCTGACCATCGTCACGGTCAAGCTGGCCCTGATCCTGGCCTTCATCTTCTTCACCAGCCCGACGGCGACCCACGCCCTGGCCCGCGCCTGCCTCAATGCCGGCGTCACACCCCGGGTCGATGAGGAAAAAAGCGCGGCCCTCAGCCGGGGAGGCCGACCATAGAAAACGTCATCATCATCGTCCTGATGCTCATGATGGGGGCCGTCGGCCTGGCCATCGCACGCATCCGTGACCTGTTCGCCGTGTCCATGCTGTCGGGTATCTTCTCGCTGATCGGCGCCGCCGCCTATGTGGTGCTGGACGCGGTCGATGTCGCCTTCACCGAGGCCGCCGTGGGCGCCGGGATCTCCACCGTCCTGATGCTGGGCACCTTGGCATTGACCACGCGTAAGGAAAAGCTGGGCGGCGGCAAAAGCAAGAGCACGACCGCGTTCCTGGTCGTCGCCGTGACCGGCGCCGTGCTGGTCTACGGCACCTTCGACATGCCCCGCTACGGCGACAAGATCGCCGCCATCCACCACCACGTGGTGCCCCGTTATATCGAGAAATCGGGCGAAGAAGTGGGCATGCCCAACATCGTCACCAGCGTGCTGGCCAGCTACCGCGGCTATGACACACTCGGCGAGGTCTTCGTTATCTTCACCGCCGCCACGGGCGTGCTGGCCATCCTGGGCCGCGCGCGCCGGCGACGCGAAGACGAGGAAGCGGATGAAGGCGGCTCGGACACGAAGGGGGCCGCATCATGATGCACCGTAAGGTCGTTCTCCGCGTCGTCTCCAAGTTCCTGATTCCGCCGATCCTGCTGTTCGCGCTTTACGTTCAGTTCCACGGCGACTTCGGCCCCGGCGGCGGGTTTCAGGCCGGCGTGATCTTCGGTTCGGGCTTTATCCTTTACGCCATCCTATTCGGCGTCGAGACGGTGAAACGGGTGCTGCCGCCCTGGTCGACGCGCCTGCTGCTGGTCGTCGGCGTGCTGACTTATGGATTAACCGGGGTCGCGGGGCTGATCCTGGGCGGCAACTATCTGGACTACAACGTCCTGGCCCACGACCCCTTGCACGGGCAGCACTACGGCATCCTGATCGTCGAATTGGGCGTCGGCATCACGGTCGCGGCGGCGATGATCACGATCTTCAACGTGTTCGCCAGCCAGTCGGGCGGGGACTGAGGCCATGCAGGGATTAGTCGACATCTTCAAACCGCTTTACGACCTGTGGCTTTCCTTCGAAGCCTTCATGGTCGGTCCGGCGTCGCCTGGCCTGCTTGGCTACTGGATCGTCATCGCGTTGATGATGACCGGGTTCTACATCGTCATCGCCCATGACAACCTGGTGAAGAAGATCGTCGGTCTGAACGTGTTTCAGGTCTCGGTCTTTCTGTTCTACATCCTGATGGCCAAGGTCACGGGCGGCACCGCGCCGATCCTGGACGAAGGCATCAAGCTCTATTCCAACCCCCTGCCCCATGTCCTGATCCTGACCGCGATCGTGGTCGGCGTTGCCACCACGGCCCTCGGCCTTGCCTTGGTCGTGCGCATCCGCAACGCCTACGACACCATCGAGGATGACGAGATCCTGGCCGTGGAAGAGGAGGAGGACAGGTGACCATCTTCTACACCTATTTCCTGTCGCTGCCCTTTGCCGCCGCGATCGAACCGCACCTGCCCATCCTGCAGGTCGTCGTGCCGCTTCTCTGCGCGCCGATCTGCGTGCTGCTGCGCGACGCCAAGCTGAGCTGGCTGTGGGCGACGATCGTTACCTGGATCACCTTTTTCATCGCCCTGGTCCTGCTGGGCAAGGTGTTGGCCAGCGGCCTGATCATTTACGAGCTCGGCAGTTGGCCGGCGCCCTGGGGCATCGAATATCGCATCGACGCGGCCAACGCCCTGGTTCTGGTCATCGTCACGGCAATCGCCGCAATCACCCTGCCCTACGCCAAGGTAAGCGTGGAGAAAGAGGTCGCCCGGCCGCGCATCTATCTGTTCTATCTGATGTACATGCTGTGCATGACGGGCCTGCTCGGCATCACGACCACGGCGGACGCCTTCAACCTGTTCGTGTTCCTGGAAATCTCGTCCCTGTCGAGCTACGTGCTGATCAGCCTGGGCGGCAATCGCCGCGCCCTGACCGCGTCCTACCGCTATCTGATCATGGGCACCCTGGGCGCGACCTTCTACATCATCGGCGTCGGCATGATGTACATGATGACCGGTTCGCTCAACATGGCGGACCTCGCGACCCTGCTGCCGGCCGTGGACCACACGCGCACGGTGCTCGCCGCTTTCGCCTTCGTTGTGGTCGGTCTGGGGCTCAAGCTCGCGATGTTCCCACTCCATACTTGGCTGCCCAACGCCTATGCCTTCGCGCCCTCGGCGGTCACCGTGTTCCTTGCCTCGACGGCGACCAAGGTCGCGATCTATGCCTTGCTGCGCCTTGTCTTCACGGTGTTCGGCGGGACGGACCTGTTCACCAGCTCGGACATCAGCCTGATGCTGATCATCGTCGCCCTGGTCGGCATGTTCGCGGGCGCCTTCGTCGCCATCTTCCAGACTGACGTGAAACGCATGCTGGCCTACTCCAGCGTGTCACAGGTCGGCTACATGGTGCTCGGCATCGGCATGGCCACCGCCGCAGGCCTGACCGGGGGCATCGTCCATCTGTTCAACCACGCCGTCATGAAGGGTGCCGCCTTCATGGCCGTGGGCGCCATGTTCTACGTGATCGGATCGGTCCGGCTCAACGACCTTGCCGGCATCGGCAAACGCATGCCGGTGACCACCGCGGTGTTCCTGGTCGCCGGGCTGTCGCTGATCGGCACGCCGCTGACGGTCGGCTTCATTTCCAAATGGCAGTTGGTGCAGGCCTCCCTCGCCCTCGGCTGGTGGTATGTCGCGGCAGGCATCCTGCTGTCGTCGCTGCTCGCCATTGTCTACGTCTGGCGGGTGGTCGAGGTCGCGTACCTCAAGGCTCCGCCCGAAGGCGCCGCCCGGCGCAGCGAGGCGCCGCTGTCCATGCTGGTGCCGATGATTGTGTTGGCTGCGGCCACCGTCTGGTTCGGCATCGACGGCGACACCACCTTGCGCATCGCCGGTGAGGCGGCCAACGCCCTCATGGGTCCCGCCAGTGGAGGCAAGCCATGACCGGTCTTCTTGCCGGCTGGGCACCGGGCGACGCCCTGGTTCTGGCTCTCGTCATTCCGGTTATCGGGGCGTTCGTGGTGCTGGCGCTCGGCCGTTGGGAAAATGCCCGCGATGGCGCCAGCCTGATCACGGCGGGCTGCCTGTTCTACGTCGTCGCCCAGTTCTATCCCATCGTCGCCGCCGGCGGCCGGCCCGACATCGTGCTGTTCGACATGGTGCCGGGGCTGTCGATCCGTCTGACGCTGGAACCGCTGGGCATGATCTTCGCCGGGATCGCCAGCTTCCTGTGGATCGTCACGACGCTGTACGCCATTGGCTACATGCGTGGTCATCACGAAGAAAACCAGACCCGGTTCTTCTTCTTCTTTGCCATCGCCATTGCGTCGGCCATCGGCGTCGCCCTCGCCGGCAACATGCTGACGCTGTTCGTTTTCTACGAAGTGCTGTCCGTCTCCACCTTCCCACTGGTCGCCCATCACGGAACGGAAGAAGCCAAACGCTCGGGTCGGATCTATCTCGGCATTCTGCTGTCGACCTCAATCGGCTTCCTGCTGTTCGGCATGATCTGGACCTGGCAGATCGCCGGAACCCTCGATTTCGTCCGGGGCGGCGTGTTCAATGCCGAACAGGCCCAGGGCCCGATGATCGCAGTCCTGCTGGCGCTTTATGCCTTCGGCATCGGCAAGGCGGCGTTGATGCCGTTCCACCGCTGGCTGCCCGCCGCCATGGTCGCCCCGACCCCGGTCTCGGCCCTGCTGCACGCCGTCGCGGTCGTCAAGGCGGGCGTGTTCTCGGTCGTCAAGGTGGTCGTTTACATCTTCGGGATCGACATCCTGAACGTGGCCCCCGGCACGGACTTCTTGCTGTACGTCGCGGGCTTCACCATCATCGCCGCCTCCGTCGTCGCGCTGCGTCAGGACAATCTGAAACGCCGGCTGGCCTATTCGACGGTGTCGCAATTGTCCTACGTGGTCATCGCGGCGGCGATCCTGACGCCTATTTCCGTCGCCGGTGCCGCCATCCATATCGCGGCCCATGCCTTCGGCAAGATCACCCTGTTCTTCGCGGCGGGCGCGATCATGGTGACCTCGAACAAGACCGAGGTCAGCCAACTCAACGGTATCGGCCGACGCATGCCGTTGACCATGGCGGCTTTCGCCATCGGGGCGCTGAGCATGATCGGGCTGCCGCCCACGGCGGGATTCGTATCGAAATGGTTCATCCTGCAGGGTGCCGCCCAGGCCGAACAATGGACGGCGGTCGTGATCGTGGTCCTGTCGACCTTGCTCAACATGGGCTACTTCATCCCCATCGTGTATGCCGCCTTCATGAAACCGGAGGACCGGCCCGAGGACGCCACGGAACACGCCAAAGCCGGAGATCACGGCGACGGCCATGATAGCCATGACGATCATGGCCATGACCACGCCATCAAGTACGATCACGGCGAAGCCGCCTTCCCCATGGCATGTGCCATGGCGGTGACCGCAGGCATGACTTTCATTCTGTTCCTGAAACCGGACCTGGTCGTCGGCCTGGCCCAGCAGCTGACGGGGATCGCGCCATGAGCGACAGCAGCCCGCGCCCCGAGGGTGGCGAAAAGCACTGGCTGGTCCGCCCCCGGACCATCCGTAATCTGTGGATCGGCGGCATCATCTTGCTGATCGCCGTGACCATGCTCGACCTTATCGTGCACAAGCACGTGCACTTCGGTATCGAAGGCAGCTTCGGGTTCTATTCCTGGTACGGCCTGTTAACCTGCGCCGCCATGGTTGTGGTCGCCAAACTGCTCGGCCTGTTCCTGAAACGGGAGGATACGTATTATGACGATGCCGATTGAGTGGCTCGCCCAGTATCCCTTCCCGCCGGCCCTGATCCTGATCCTGGGCGGTCTCCTGTTGCCGCTGCTGCCCGCCAGCTTCCGCCCCGCCGCTGTGCTCGGCCTGCCGCTCGCGACGCTGATCGTGGGCCTCAGCATCCCCGATGGCGTGCTGCTCTATTATCCGTTCATCGGCTACGAACTTGAACTGGTCCAGGGCGATCGCCTGGGCCGGTTGTTCTCCACCATCTTCTCGATCATGGCTTTCGCCGGCGGGCTCTATGCCTTCCGCAATTCCAAGGTGATGGAACTGTCGGCCGCCTTCGTCTACGCGGGCGGTGCCGTCGGTGTCGCTTTCGCGGGCGACCTGATCACCATGTTCGTGTTCTGGGAAATCATGGCGATCGGCTCGACCCTGGTCATCTGGTCGGCCCGCACCAAGGCCTCGCAAGGGGCCGCCATGCGCTATCTCGCGGTGCATCTGTTCGGCGGTGTGGTGCTGATGGCCGGCATCGTCGCCCATGTGGCCACCACGGGATCGATCGAATTCGCCGCGATCAAGCTCGACGGCATCGGCGCCTGGTTGATGCTGATCGGCTTCCTGATCAACGCGGGCGCCCCGCCGTTTTCCAGCTGGATCCCAGATGCCTATCCGGAATCCAGCCCCTTCGGCATGGTGTTCCTATCCGCCTTCACGACCAAGACCGCGGTGTTCGTGCTGATCCGCACCTTCGCAGGGGCGGAAATCCTGATCTACGTCGGCGTCTATATGGCGTGCTACGGCATCATCTACGCGCTGCTTGAAAACGACATGCGCCGCATCCTCGCCTATTCGATCGTCAACCAGGTCGGCTTCATGATCTGCGGCATCGGCATCGGCACGGAAATGGCGCTGAACGGCGCGTCGGCCCATGCCTTCGCGCATATCATCTACAAGGCGCTGCTGATCATGTCGGCGGGGGCCGTGCTGCAACAGACAGGCAAGCGTAAATGCACGGACCTGGGCGGCCTGTTCCAAAGCATGCCGCTGACCTGCATCTGCGGCACCATCGGGGCGCTGGCCATCTCGTCCTTCCCCTGGACATCAGGTTTCGTGTCCAAATCCATGATCAACACCGCCGCCGCCACGGAACATCTGGCCTTCGTGTGGTACGTGCTGATGGCGGCATCAGCCGGCGTGTTCCTGCACGCCGGGATCAAGTTCCCCTGGTTCGTGTTCTTCCAGAAGGATTCCGGCATGCGCCCGCCCGACCCGGCGTGGAACATGAAGGCGGCGATGATCTTCTTCGCCTTCCTGTGCATCGCGCTCGGCGTCTATCCGGACCCGCTTTACGCCCTGCTGCCCTACACGGTCGAGTACGAGCCCTATACCTTCGCGCATGTCGCCGAGATGCTGCAGCTGCTCCTGTTCTCGGGCCTCGCGTTCTTCCTGCTGCTGCCGATGATGAAGCGCACGCTGACCATCTCGCTCGACTTCGATTGGTTCTACCGGGTCGCCGGGCCGTTCGTGGTCGGTCGTCTGGTGCAGGGGTTGGCGGCCATCGGTACCGCCATCGAAACTTCACTGACCAAGGTGGCTGTCGATACGATCACGGTCATCCGCCGTCACCATGGGCCCGAAGGCTTCATGGCCAAGACCCTGCATCTTAGTTCGATGGTGTTCTGGGTGGTGGCCGCACTGGCCTTCGTGCTGATCCTGGACTTCGCCCGGGGCGTCTGACCGCTACTGTTCGTCGATGCGCAGGTTGACGTCCATTTCCTCGAGCCCGCCGCCCGAGCGCAGCCCCCGGATCGGGCAGGCTGTGCCGTAGTCGAGCCCCAGCGCCAACCGGATATAGGCATCCGTCGCACATTGATCGTTGGCCGGATCGAAGCTGACCCAGCCCAAGCCTTCGACCAGGGTCTCGGCCCAGGCGTGGCTTGCCAGATGGCTGTCATTACCCTTCCCCGCCGCCAGGTATCCGGATACGTAGCGCGTGGGCAAGCCCAGGTGCCGGGCGGCGGCGATGAACAGATGTGTCTGGTCCTGGCACACCCCCTTACCGGCGGCCAGCGCCTCGGAAGCCTTGGTTTCCACCGTGGTCTGGCCGGCCTGATATTTCACGGCCTCGGCCACCGCGGCCATCAGCGCATGGCCCGCGGCAAGCGCCCCCTGCGATTCAAGAACCTTGGCGATCGGCTTGGCGAACTTACGGATTCCGTCGTCGGCATCCGTGTAATCCGTGGGCGTGAGAAAGATATAGGGCGGCAGCCCGTCGTCCATGGGCAGGATGCCGTTGGTATCCGATGTCATGATCTCGCCGCTGACGGTGACGCGCACCTCGTCGTGCTCTCCGTCAAAGGTCACGACATGGGCGTGGTTGTCGAACCCGTCGGTCCAGGGCGTCAGACGCCCGCTCGCCGTGATCTCCCATTGGCGGACCCGCTGGCACAGGTCGGCGCGCGGCGTCATCCGAATGTACTGAATCGAATGGGTCGCCGCTTCCGCGAACTTGAACTGGGTGACGTGCTTGACGGTCAGATGCATAACGCACTCATTGGATCATCAGGAAGTCTTTTTGGATTTGCAGGCTGAGATCGTGCAGGCCGGCCCGGTAATCTTCCAGGAACCGCGCCATGCCCGTGCGGTAGACGCGGTCGATGCGCGCCGACTGCAGCCGGTTGAGAAGGTCGCGCGACTGTTCGAAACACCGCGACCGCGGGCGCAGGCCTTCCAGAACTTCGCAAATCTCCTCGACACAGGCCATGACGGAACGCGGAATCTCCTCGTTCAGGGTCAGCAATTCAACGACCCGGCGCGGGTCGATCTGGCTTTTGTAGATTTCCCGGTAGGCCTTGTAGGCGTTGACCGATCGCAACAGCGTGCCCCATTGGTAATAATCGAGGGTCGCCGTGTCCTCACGCGAAATGGGGCCCGTCGGCTTGAAGGTATGGGCGCGGGCGGCCAGCAAGCGAATGGTATTTTCCGCCCGCTCGATAAACACGCCCATACGCCAGAATTCAAAGGCTTCGCCGCGCCGCATGGTGCCATGGGCAACCCCGCGGAACAGGTGCGAACGCACCTTGATCCATTCCAGGAATTCGTGATGCCCCATGTCCAGCATGTCGGCATAGGTGGTCTTTGCAATGTCCAACCAAGTGGAATTGATGGTCTCCCACATGTCCGTGGTCAACACATGGCGCGTGGCGCGCACGTTCTCGCGCGCCGACCAAACACAGGACCGGATGCTTGACGGGTTTTCGCGGTCCAGCACCATGTAGGTCAGCACCGGATCGGTCTTGAAGGCATCGTACTTGGCAAGGTAGGCGTTGCGTTCGGCCTCGGACTGGAACAGCCCTTCCCACAAGCCCGCCTGCGCACCCCGCCGCGCCGGCAGCAGGGACATGTGATAAAGCCCGGTCAGCAGGCGCGCGGTATTTTCCGAACGCTCCATATAGCGCGCCATCCAGAACAGGTTTTCGGCGGTGCTCGATAACATCTCTGCGTCGCCCTCCCTATTCCTCTTCCTCGATGACGACCGGCGCCTCGAGGACCCAGGTGTCCTTGGTCCCGCCACCCTGCGAGGAGTTGACGACCAGCGACCCCGGCTTCAGCGCCACGCGGGTCAGGCCGCCCGGCATCACCCGGGTCTTCTCGCCCGACAGCACATAAGGCCGCAGATCGACGTGCCGCGGCGCGATGCCTTCCTCGACCAGGGTCGGGCAGGTCGACAGCGCCAGGGTCGGCTGGGCGATGTAATTGTCCGGCTCCGCCTTCAGGCGCCGCTTGAAATCGTCGCATTCGGCCTTGGTGGCTTTGGGCCCCACCAACATGCCGTACCCGCCCGAACCATGGACTTCCTTGACCACCAAGTCGGCGATGTTATCGAGCACGTACCTGAGGTCGTCCGGCTTGCGGCAGGAATAGGTCGGCACGTTCTGCAGTACCGGTTCCTCCCCCAGGTAGAATCGGATCATGTCGGGCACGAAGCAGTACATGGCCTTGTCGTCGGCGACGCCGGTGCCCATGGCGTTACACACGGTCACGCGGCCGCTGCGCACGACGGACAGCATGCCGGGCACGCCAAGGGCCGAGTCCGGATTGAAGGCCAATGGGTCGATGAACCCGTCATCGACCCGGCGGTAGATCACGTCGACCCGCCTGGGTCCTTCGGTCGTGCGCATGAACATGGAGCCCGAGTCGACGAACAGATCGCGCCCTTCGACCAGTTCGATTCCCATTTCCATGGCCAGGAACGCATGTTCGAAATAGGCACTGTTGTATTGTCCCGGCGTCATCAGCACGACCGTGGGATCATCCACGCCCGCCGGCGCCACGGCCTGGAGCGAGCGCAGCAGGTATTCGGCATAACGATCCACCGGTGCGACCACGGATTGCGCGAACAGATCCGGGAACAGGCGCATCATGGTTTCGCGGTTTTCCAGCATGTAGGACACGCCCGACGGGGTGCGCACGTTGTCTTCCAGGACATAAAAGGTCTTATCGTCGACCCGCACCACATCGACGCCGGACACATGGGCATAGACCCGGCGCGGCAGATCGAGCCCCAACATCTGCGGCTGGAAGGCCTCGTTGGTCATCACCAGTTCGGCAGGCACGATGCCGGCGCGGATGATTTCCTGTTCGTGATAGATGTCATGCAGGAAGGCGTTGAGCGCATCGACCCGCTGAATGGCGCCCCGTTCCAGAACGCTCCATTCCTCGTGGCTGATAATGCGCGGGATGACGTCGAAGGGAATCAGGCGCTCGCCGCCCTCGTCCTCGCCATAAACGGTGAAAGTGATGCCGAGCCGGCGGAACAACAAATCCGCCTGTGCGTGCTTCTGGCGAAGCCGCTCCAAGGACTGGTCGGTCAGCCAGGCCGAATAATCTCTATAAGCCGCGCGGATGTCTCCGTTCGCGGCGTGCATTTCGTCGAAAATGTCGGGTTTCTCTCTATCGGACAAATTCACCCCAGGAGCCCAGTTGCCATTAAACCGTAGAGCATCATTTGGTGCAGCGCAACAGAGCCGACACCGGTCTGTAACGTTTAACTGGTTGGCCCGGTGGGGTTTTCCGTGTAGAGGCGTCGGGGGGGATTTGCCATGTCCATTTGTCTGTCCTTCGCCGCTCTCGCGGTCTTCTTATTCGCCGTCGCCGCCGATGCAGCGGAGGCACCGTGGCGCGCCCTGCCCCGGGCGGAAATGTTGGAAGAGGACTCCCACTCCCACGATGTCCAGCCCGGCCAGGAAGCCCGTTTTCATACCCTGCCCGCCGCGACTCCGTCCTTGATCGACGTCAAGTGCGCGCTGACCGGACCGGCGGCCCGGGCCGCGATTGTGACCTCCGGCATGGAATTACAGGACTGGCCGCTGCCGGGCCGTGAATTCGACCTCGCGCCCGGGGCGACCTTGTGGTTCGACATCACCGCCGTGGTCGCCCCCAGTTCCAAGGATGCCCCTTATTTCGCATTCCGGAACCTGGATGCATCGCGCCTGCTCTGGCACCAGTGCTATAACAATTAGAACAAACGCAGACACCAAACAGACCCTCCAAGGAAACCTCCGAATGTCCGATGATCAGACAGGCATGAAAAAAGGCCTGACCCGCTATGGCGACGACGCCTTTTCCCTGTTCCTGCGCAAGGCCTTCATCAAGGCCATGGGCTATACGGACGATGCCCTGAACCGTCCGATCATCGGCATCGCCGACACCTTTTCCGGCTATAACGCCTGCCACAAGACGGTACCCGACCTGATCGAGGCCGTGAAACGCGGCGTCATGCTGGCCGGCGGCCTGCCGGTGGAGTTTCCTACCATCTCCATCCACGAAAGCTTCGCCCATCCGACCTCCATGTTCCTGCGCAACTTGATGTCCATTGACACGGAGGAAATGATCCGCGCCCAGCCGATGGACGGGGTCGTGCTGATCGGCGGCTGCGACAAGACGGTGCCGGCGCTGCTGATGGGCGCCGCCTCCGCCAATGTGCCGGCCATCGTTTGCGTCACCGGCCCCATGGGCACCGGCAGCCACAAGGGCGAGCGGCTGGGGGCGTGCACCGACTGCCGGCGCATGTGGGGCAAGTTCCGCGCCGGCGAGATCGACGAAGCCGAGATCGAGGACATTTCCTCCAAACTGGTGCCCACGGCGGGTACCTGCGGCGTCATGGGCACGGCCTCGACCATGGCGTTGATGACCGAAGCCATGGGCATGATGCTGCCCGGCGGGGCGGCGATCCCAGCCTTTGCCGCTGACCGCCTGCGCCATGCCGAGGAAACGGGCACCCGCGCCGTCGCCCTGGCCAAGGAAAAAGTGACGCCGGATCAAATCATTACGCAAGCGGCCCTGAACAACGCCATGAAGACGCTGCTGGCCATCGGCGGCTCGACCAACGGCATCGTCCACATGGCCGCCGTGGCCGGACGCCTGGGTCTCAATGTTGATCTGGACGCCTTCGATACGATGGGCCGCGACGTCCCCATGCTGGTCGACCTGAAACCCAACGGCAGCTACTACATGGAAGACCTGTGGAAGGCCGGCGGCCTGACCACCATCCTGCGCGAGATCGAAGACCTGTTGGACCTGGACTGCCCGACCGTGTCGGGCAAGACGTTGGGCGAGAACCTGGCCGCCATGGCCCCGGGATGGCAACAAGACGTGGTGCGGCCACGCAGCAATCCCCTGTTCTCCAAGGGCAGCATGGCCGTGCTGCGCGGCAATTTGGCGCCGAACGGTGCGGTTTTGAAACAGTCGGCGGCTGACCAGGGGCTTTTGGTCCATGAAGGCCGCGCCGTGGTGTTCGAAAACCTGGAAGACCTGGCCGAACGCATCGACAGCGCCGACCTAGACGTGACCGCCGACGACGTGCTGGTGCTGCGCAACATCGGGCCCAAGGGAGCCCCCGGCATGCCCGAGGCCGGATACATTCCGATCCCGAAGAAACTGGCCAGCCAGGGCGTGAAGGACATGGTGCGCATTTCCGACGGCCGCATGAGCGGCACCGCCTTCGGAACGATCATCCTGCACGTCTCGCCCGAGGCCGCCGACGGCGGCCCCCTCGCCCTGGTGCAAACGGGCGACCGCATCCGCCTGGACACGCCGAACCGCAGCCTTACTCTACTAGTAGACGATACCGAAATGACCGCCCGGCGCGCCGCCTGGACCCCGCCCCCGGCGCACAAGGGATCGGGCCGCGGCTACCTGAAACTCTACCTGGACACGGTCACCCAGGCCGAGGACGGGGCCGATTTTGACTTTCTTCAGGCAACCGGCGACTCATAACAGCCAGGACATCTGCAAACGTAGTTATCCTTAACCGCCTCAGCAGTTAAACTGCATCACTACGCATGGTTTCTTGTAATAACAACAAGTTGTAGATGTTTTTATAGATAGGATGAAAACAATCGACGCCGTTTACGGCACGTGTTTACGTTCCAAGCTCTGTGCCGGCGGCCGCTTTTCCTCGCCGCGATTCCAGAACCGAAACGGCATGGCCCATGGAGGAAAACCGGCACGCTTAATGCATTAACATCGGATAGATCTTGGCATGTACGTGATAGGGTGCCCGCAGGCGTTGAGGGAGCCTATCAAGAGGGAAATCACAATGGCTTTCCGTAGCTTGAGTTCCTGGGGGGATTTTTCTTATGGCGCTTCTCGCGAAGAACGCCTGGACGAACTTGCCGCCCCCATACTGGTGGAAACATTCGCTTATTGGAAAAAAGTTACGCCCAAGGGTGCGATCGGCCCGGCATGGGGTGTCTTTAGGCTACAGGACCTATCGCCAGAGGCCATTTCCCTGACACTGGTTGTCGATGTTCTCCGCGACCCGTTGGACTTCCGTTACCGTTTTTGGGGCACCGCCCATGTAGAACGGAAAAAGATCGACCGCACCGGGCAAAGGACGTCTGATGAACACCCCCAAGGGCGCGGCCCCAAGGTCGCGGGTGAATACCAAACCGTCGTCGAGCGACACACCCCGCTGCTGTTTTCCAGGCTGATCGAATTCCCAGATGGTCGACTGCCCCTGCCCCAACTGGCTCTCCGTCTTCCACTTTCAAACGACGGAGAGCAGGTTACGGGAATCGCTTCCGTAACGTATTGGGATGAAAAGCGGCTTATCAGCGGAAACAACCGCTGAGCTATCCGCCCAGGAACAACCGGCCCACGTCCTCGTTTTCCAGCAGCGCGTCGCCGGTGCCCGCGATGGCCAGTTCGCCCGAGACCAGGACATAGCCGATATCGGCGAATTCCAGGCCCTTTTTGGCGTTCTGTTCGACCATGATGATGGTCTTGCCCTCGGTGTGCTGGAGGTCGTCCAGGATATCGAACACCATGTCGATGAACCGGGGCTCCAGCCCGATGGACGGCTCATCCACCAAGAGAACGTCCGGGTCCATGACCAGGGCGCGGGAGATTTCCAACAGGCGACGCTCCCCCCCCGACAGCACCTTGGCCAGGTGCTTGCGGCGCTGGGCCAGACGGTCGTACTTGGCGAACACCTTTTCCGCCGCTTCCTTGGCCTGGGCCGTGGTTTCCATAAGGAAGCCGCCCATCCACAGGTTCTCTTCCACGGTCATATCGGGGAAGATGGATTTGTCCTGCAGGATATAGGCGATGCCGGCCTGCTTCAGCTTCTGGTTGGCGGTCATATGGGCGACGTCCTGGGCCTGAGCGCCCTCGCCCACCAGGATATTGCCGCCCATCACCGTATTGAGGCCGTAGATGGCGTGCAACACCGTCGACTTGCCGGCGCCGTTGGGGCCGATCAGGCAGAGCGACTGCCCCTTTGCGACCTGCAGGTTGAGGCCGTGGATGATCTCCATCTTGCCGTACCCGCAACGCAGATCCTTCAGATTGACGAAGGGATCGTTGTTGGCCAAGGACGCGACCTGCTCCAGCGGGACCTCGACAGCCATGGCCTTGGCCTGGCGATTGACGTCCTCGACCGAAATGACCGCGTCGACGGTTCCCATGTGATAGCCGGTGGAGCGGCGGCTCGCGGCGGCCCCGGCGGATTCGTCTTCTTGTGCCTTGTTTTCGTCGGCCATGTTCAGTGTGCTCCCAGATAGGCGTCAATGACGCGCTGGTCGTTCTGGACCTCGTCCGGCGTGCCATGGGCGAGAAGCTCGCCATGGGCCAGACAGTAGATCGACTGGGCCATGTTCATGATCACGCGCATGTTGTGCTCGATGACGAACAGGGTGATGCCCAGTTCTTCATTGGCGCGGCGGAGCCGGTCGATCAGCCCGTTGATGAGCGTCGGGTTGATGCCCGCCGTCGGCTCGTCAAGCAGCAGCACTTCGGGCCGGTTCATCAGCGCCATGGCGAATTCGAGCAACTTTTGCTGCCCGAACGAAAGGTCGCCCGAGATTAGCCGCCGTTTTTCATAAAGCCCGACGAAGTCGAGCAGGCGGTCGACCTCTTCCATGGTTTCCTTGTCGCCGCGGTTCTTGAACATGTCCGCGAAGCCCAACTTGCGGTGCGGGATCGATATCAGCATGTTGTCGATGCAGTTCATGTTCGAATAGATGCGGGTCTGCTGGAAGGTGCGCAGAAGGCCCAGGCGCGCGATCTGCGGCACCCGGTAGGTGGAGATTTCCTCGCCCTTGAACTTGATCGAGCCCTCGTCGACGGGATGGTAGCCGACGATGGAATTGAACAGGGTCGTCTTGCCCGAACCGTTCGGCCCGATCAGGCCGGTGATGCCGCCGGACGGCACCTTCAGCGAGATGTTGTGATTGGCGACCACGCCCCCGTAGGACTTCGATACGCCCGAGATTTCAATGACGGTATCGGTCATTTTGCCGTCTCCTTCTTGTCGACGATAATGCCGAACCGTTCCGGGAATTTTTCCATCAGCCAGCCCATGATGCCCTGCTGGAAGAACACCACGTTGACGATGATCAGCACGCCGAGCGCCACCCATTGCCAGCCGAGGAAGTAGGTCCAGGTGAATTCCTTGAGGACGTGGAACAGGGCAGCGCCGAGGATCGGTCCCCACAGGGTCCCCTTACCGCCGAGCAGCGACATGGCAACCATGAAGATGCCGAAGGTGGCGACCGGGAAGGCCACTTCCAGGGGCTCGACAAAGCCCGTCATATTGCCGAACAGGGCGCCGGAAATCCCAAGGAAGAACGCCGATACCGACCACGCGATGGTCTTGTAACGCAGGGTATGGATGCCCATGGCTTCGGCTTTCTGTTCGTCGTCGCGGATGGCGTTGATGGCCAGGCCGAAACGGGTCGAATAGAGCCAGCTGCAGAACAGATAGGTTCCGATCGCGGCGAAGAAGCACATGAAATAGAACATGAACGACTTGCCGTCGGCGCTGCCCGGGTAGACGGGCATGGCCAAGCCGCCGCCGGCGCCGACCCATTCCCAGGTCCCCATCAGTTCACCGGCCGTCAGCGCGATGCCGAGGGTGCCGATGGCGAAATAAGGCCCGCGCAGACCGAACAGGGTCCAACCAAGGGACGCCGCCAACAAGGCCGAACCGATGCCTGCCGCCAGAATCCCCCATCCCAAGCCCCAGAAGTACTCGGAATTCGTATAGGTGAAATCGACCGCGCCCGAGGACGCCGTGTATTCGGACACGTTGGCGAACATGCTGATCTGGACCAGGGCCGAGATATACATGCCTGAACCGAAGAACAGGATGTTGCCGAGCGAGTTGTAGCCCATCTGACCGCCCATGATGTCCCAGGTCAGGGCGAACAGGACCATGACCCAAAGGACGGCGATCTGGATGGTCACGCCGGGAATGACGAAGGGGGCCCCGATACCGAAGATCAGGATCGGCAGATGCAGTTTCGGATTGAATGATTCCAAGGTTTTTGCTCCCGTATTCGTTCTTCTTGGGTCGTGCTATTGCACGACCTGGCGATGGCGGCGCATTTCAAGCTGGCGGTAGATCAGCACGGCGACCAGAAGGCCGACCACACAGGCCTGCTGGTATTCGGCGCCGAGCACGAAGCCGCCGTACTGTTCCATGACGCCAAGCCCCAGACCCGCCATGATGACGCCGCCCAGATTGCCGAACCCGGCCGCCGTGACGATGACGAACGACCGGATCGAATGGCCGATGCCGTAGAATGGCTGAATCACCCAGATCATCGAGATCAAGGCCCCCGCAGCACCGCAGATCGCCGCGTTCAGGGAAAAGGTAAAGGCATAGACCTTGTCCGTGTCGATGCCCATGACCCGCGCGGCCCGGGCGTCCTGGGCCGTCGCACGGATCGCCTGGCCCATGCGCGAATTCTTCATGAACAGCACCACGACGACCGCCAGCACCCCGCAGAGCGCGAAGGCGACCAGCTTGATATCCGCAACGGTGACGCTGTTGTCGAAATAGCTGCGGATGGCGAAATCGCTTTCCGCCGTCTGCACCTCGGGGCCGAACATCAGGTTCAGCGCCTGGGCCAGAACGATGGCAAGCCCGAAGGTCGCAAGCAACGAGGTGAACATGTCCTTGTCGATGACCCGTCGGATGATGGTGACATAGACCAGCCAGCCGAACGTAAACATGACGACGATCGAGATCGGCAGGCCCCACAGAGGGTGAATGCCCTGCTTGCCCAGCCACCAAGCGACGTACCCGCCCATGATGACGAAGTCGCCCTGCGCCAGGTTCTTCACGTTCATCACGCCCCATACGAGGGCCAGGCCATAGGCCGCCAACGCAAAGGTCGAGCCGATGAACAGACCGTCGAGGATCAGCTGAATATTGAAGACCGGCGCCGCGGTCAGAATTGAAATATTGTCCCACATGTCCCTGATCCATCCCTAGTTCAGTGGAGAAGCAATTGGTCGGTATATCCGAAAATATGAATGCTGGTATGCGCAGGAACCGGCCGCCCCCGGCCAACATTGGCCGAGGGCGGGGTTCAAGCTATGCCTGCGGTCACCCGTCAGGCCGAAAGGCCTGACTTATTGGGCTTTCCGCGGCCAGTTCACGGGATGCGACGCCCATTTGGACGGGGCCACCACGTTGTACTCGCCGTTCTGGATCTGACGCAGAACCATCGGCTTGGCGACGTTGTTGCCTTCCGGTGCGAACTTGATCCCACCATAGAAGGTTTCCATATCCGTCGCCGCGATGGCGTCACGGACCTTTTCCGGATCCAGGGAATTGGCCCGTTCGAAGGCATCCTTCCACACCAGAACCGACGCGGTCGCCTGAGCCGACTGATAAGGCACGTTCTTGTAACCATCGAAGGTTTTCTTGAACTCCTTGTCGTAGTCGCCGGCCGTACCGAAATACTTGTCCTTATAGGTCAGGGTCGGGGCCCATTGGGTCGGACACAGGAAGTCGTTGGTCGAGGCGCCGAACTTGCTGGTGATCTTGGCCGCCTCGCAATGGGTCAGCGCGATCATCGGCACGTCGATCTTCATTTCCTTGATCTGACGCGCACCCGTGGCCGCACCCTTGGAATGGCCGGATAACAGAAGCAGGTCAGGCTTCAGGGCCTTGACCTTGGTCAGCGTCGAGGAAATGTCGTTCAGGTCGCGCGGCATCTTGTCGTCGATGACGACCTTCATGCCGTATTTCTTGGCGTCTTCCAGCACACCGGCCCGCACATCGAGAGAGAACGGATCGTTCTCGAACGCCATGGCGATCTTCACGTCCGATGCCTTCTTGCCGTTCTTCTCGGCGATTTCGGCGGCCAGCCCGATCGAGCTGGCAAGATACTGTTCGGACGTCGACAGGACCGCGAACAGATACTTGTAGCCCTTGTTGAACAGCGAGCGCGACGCACCCTCCGCTTCAATCATGGGCACCTTGTATTTTTCGATGATCGGCGCGGCAGCCTTGGTGGTGGCCGACGAATACGGCCCCAGGAAGTACTTCACGCCGTCCTGGTTGACCAGGCGCTCAAGCAGCTGCGCGGTGCGGAGCGGCGTCGATTCATCATCGTAATACTGAATTTTCAGTTTGTAGGATTTACCACCGACCTTGACGCCGCCCATCGCGTTAATCTTCGCGACGCCGATGTCGTAGCCGTTCTTGGCATGAATGCCGTTGGTCGAATACTTCCCGGTGAACGAAATCGCCGAGCCGAGAATGATGGTGTCACCTTCGACCTTGGCTTGCGCCGGGCCGGCAAAGGCCAAACCTGCGACCGCAAGAGTTGCGGCGACGACGGGGATGAGTCGTTTCGTGTTCATGCGTGTCCTCCCAGACATATGTGTAAGGCGCTTTATTCCGTGCGCCGTTATTCGGCGCTTATCGAAACGTCTGCCTCATTATTGCCGGCCCCCCAGAACACCCCAACACCATGACTGGCACAGAGCAGCCCAGATGAACCGTTCGCGCCTGATATTAGCCAAGTCATGGAAAGGCGCAAGCGGAACCCCAGGAACACGACCTAATGAACTGATATAAATGAGAGTTTTTTTGGTTAGGAATTTTTCGCACCCGGATCCCAGGCCTTGACCTGAACCGGCTTGCCCGTCTGGGTTACAAAAACCTTGGGCTTTACCACCTGCTGAACTCCGGGCGTGTTCTCGGCCCGCACGAACGACAGGCGCATGGCGTCGAGGGTGATTTCCGTCCGGGCGCCTTTGGCCCGGGCCTGCTTGTAGGCGCTGGTTCCCTTGGTTATTTGGTTCAGGCGCTCCATCGACGCATGGCCGAACCGACGCCACAGGCTGGTCAGATAACCATCGATTTCGTGGGGGATGAACAGCTCGACATCGATGTTGGGGCGCCCGCGGGAGAATCCGGCGTAGATATTCGGCTCCATGGGGCCGAGTTCGTCGGCGACGAAAACAGCCGGCATCAGCTTGCGCCCGTTATGCAGCACGGCGTAATAGCCCTGCGCAAGGAACAGAAGCCGCTGAAGCTTTTGCGGCTGCAGATATTCATTCTGTTCCAACGCCGTGTCCGCGAACCAGAAGGCCACGTCGAAGGCGCATTTTACATCGGCACGCATGCCTTCCCCTTGTTTCCGGTGTCGTTCCGGTGCGCCGGTCTGCCCGGCTTGATCATCGCCGCGTCGAAAGCCTTGAGCGGGCGGCCCGAGTATGCCCCGTCATTGACCAAGGAAAGATTAACACAGGCCTGCCATGACGGGTCCAGCCCAAACATCCGGCAAAAATATCGGCAGTTACCCCAACCTTCCACGCATGAAAAAGCCGGCCATCGGGCCGGCGTGTCGGTCGGTCTGCGGCGAGATCGGTTACAGGCGCATGCTAAGGGTCGTGCCCTTCCTGGGCAGCGTGCCATGGATGACCTGAGCGTTCAGCTCGTAGATCGCGATCGCCTTGGAGACAAGACCGCCGAAATTTCTGGGCCGGCCTTCCTCGCCGTAAACCTTGGGGGCGGAGAGTTCGCTTTGAATGATCTTGGCGAACGTGTCGTTCGGCGCCGTGAAACGCCCGCGCCCGAGGTTCGGATTGCGCCGTCGGTCATCGGACAAGGCGCGGCGGTCGTCATATTTGTCATCTGGCGCGTTTTGGAAGCCGAACTGAGCGGCTTCGAACGACATCGCGTTGCCGCCGCTGATCTCCTCAATCCGGCCATGGCCGGACACGCCCGCGACGCCCGTCATGCGGGCGGTCGAGACGCTGGAAATAGCCGGCGCGGCGGTTGGAGATATCTTCGCCATATTCCCGTTCGTTAACGCTTCGTTTGTGGGCTCCCAATCGCGTGCGGGGCGCACGAACTGGGCACACTGCTCCATTAAGGCGCAGATACACCATTACACCGTATAAATTATAGGAGTCTTAACGACAGAACAACCCTAGAAGCCCCAGCCTTTTCAGGATGTTATGATTAACGCACCGAAGGAACGCCCCCGTCTCCGCTCGGCCGCGCGTCGAGAAAGTCCAAAATGATCTCTCCGGCACCGAAGTCATAGACGTCGCCATGCCCTGCCCCCGAAAGCCAGGCCGCCGTCTTGGGCTCCGCCGCAAGGGCGAACAGGCGCTTTCCCTGGTCCTGCGGAACGACCCGGTCGGCGCTACCGTGGACGACAAGGACCGGGCATTGCACGGCGCCGATCTTGGCACTGGAAGCATAGCGGTCACGGGTCAACAGGCCGGTCGGAAGCCAGGGATAATGCACGCCCGCCGCATCGGACATGGTGGTGAACGGCGCTTCGAGCACCAAGGCCCGCACCGGCGTTCCTGCCTGGGCTTGTTCAAGGGCCGCCTGAACGGCAACACCGGTACCAAGGGATTCGCCGTAGACGACGATGTCCCCCGGACCATGCCCCTGGTTCGCCAGCCATGCCAGATTGGCCCGGGCATCGGCATAGAGCCCTGCTTCGGTTGGGTTGCCCGAATTGCCGCCATAACCCCGGTATTCCGCCAACATCACGCCAATCCCCTGGCGCGCAAAGAGACGCGCCTTGAACGCACGGTCAGCGATGGTGCCCGCATTGCCATGGAGATAGAGAAGGACCGTACGGCCGGACCGCGGCGCCAAATACCAGGACTGAAGCTCGACCCCATCCGCCGTCGATACGCGGACCACTGCGGCATCAGGCAGGCCGGCGTCGGCAGGCACGCCGGCCACACCGCCCGGGTGATACATCAGTCGCCGCTGCCCAAGGAACACCAGCCCGACGACAAGAAGGTAAATGCCGGCGGCGAGGATCAAAATTTGTAAAGCGGCCAGCATCATCCGACCGTATGGCCGCTGACTCGGCCCAAGGGCCCGCATCCTGGGATCACGGCTTCGTTTCAGACTGACCGGGAACAGCCGGCGGCAAGGCAGGAAGCGGCACCGCCGGGGAGGCCGTCGAGCCTTGTCGGCCGAACAGCACCCCCATGGGACGAGCGCCTTCCGCAAACCCGGTCAGGGGCGTGCCCGGCTGCCCGGGCGTTCCGCCTGCGGTGGGTCGCTGACCCACACCCCGCCCCGATACAGCCTGCGTTCCCACCGCCCCGATACAGGAAAATACGGCGCCGACCGGCGTCAACAACGGGCATTCTGTGTAACCATTACCGACAAAAGCGATACCGGTCCCGTAGGGAGCGCAAGTTTCAGCGGCAAGTCGCGCAACCTCTGCCGGCGTGGTCGACCGCTTGGAATAGCAGATAGTGACCGAATACCGTGTTTGGGGGATTTTGGCAAAATTCGGATCATCTCGGTTATAGGCAACCGGATCGTAGACATAGGGCTTGGCCATTCCGCAACCGCCAAGCAGCACCCCGGCCGTAACGGCCAAGATTGCGGCACGGGCTGCCTTGAAACGGGCAGCCCTTGTCCGATCAGTGCGTTGGTGCGGCATGTTCATGGTCCCGCTATAACCTCTTTTTTGCGCCCCGGCAAACCCCATACCCTCCGGGAATTACCGACAATTTTATCTAAAAGTACCGGCAAATTATTCATTCGAATGCGTATTTTTCATACCTTACACTATGCCGAAAGTCATAAATCCGGTCATGCAACGAACCGGCACCACACATATTTGAGGAAAGGAACAGAAGACATGACACGCGCGGCACAGGCGATGACGACACCGAAACGAGGCAGGTTCCGCCCGTTCCGGGCACTAGCCCTGGTCTTCGGTGTGTTGGGGCTGGCATTCGGTCTGCTCGCTCATTTCGCCTCCCCCGCCCCTAAGGAAACCGACACGGCGGATGTCTCCGGCTATCTGCCTGATATGGAAATCAAAAAGCGGGAAGCCCAACACATCGGCGCAGCGGCCCTGCAGCTTTACGTGGCCCGCGTTCGTGCGCCCCTGGCCGACCCGAATTTCTTCATCGGCCCCATTGAAATCGGCATGACGTATGAGAATTTCCTCAAGATCATCCCCACGCCGGAATCATTGAAGGCAGCCCAGGCCGGTGTGATCGGCGTCCTGCGTACGGACAAGGGAGTATTCACGGCTCATTTCCCGACGGCTGAAAAGGACGCAACCGCCTTTCGCCTGAGCTATACGCAGACATTCAGGTTTCATACCGAGCGCGAAATCACCGAGCATCTGGGCAATTTGTGGGGCAAGCCTTCAACCTCTGAATGCACCCGTCTGTCCTACGGCAACGGCCAGGATTGCCGCTATCAGTGGTGGCCCGTGAACGGCGTGCGCGTCGATGCCCAACTGCGCGTGACCAACGACCGCCTGCACGGGCGTCCGGAAATCACGTTGCGGGTCGATGCCGCCGACGAACGCACGGAAGGCCGCCGCTGGTCGGTCGGCAAAGTCGCCGCCGCCGGCAGCTGACGCTCACCCAATTTCAACCTGTGAAATGCGCTGAATCTTGCCCGCACCCGCGAACCGTGCGAGTTTGACGCCTCATTTGGCGCCAACGATAAGCAAACAGGAAGGAGCACCCGATGCCGGATGCAGCCGACGCCCCCCAAGTTGCCCCGAAGTCCCCGCAGGCCAAGCCTGAATTCAACTGGGAAGACCCCTTCGGGCTGGTCGATCAGCTGACCGAGGACGAACGCATGGTGGCCGAAACGGCCCGCGCCTATTCTCAGGACAAGTTGATGCCGCGGGTTCTCGAATCCTTCCGCAACGAGACCTTCGACCGCGAAATCTTCAATGAAATGGGCGAATTGGGCTTTCTCGGCCCGACCATTCCCGAACAGTACGGTGGCGCCGGCGTCGGCCATGTGTGCTACGGCCTGATCGCGCGCGAGGTGGAACGGGTCGATTCCGGCTACCGCTCAAGCTTAAGCGTGCAATCGTCCCTGGTCATGTACCCGATCTATGCCTACGGCACCGAGGAACAGCGCATGAAGTTCCTGCCGCGCCTCGCCAAGGGCGAGATCGTCGGCGCCTTCGGCCTGACCGAACCCGACCACGGCTCCGACCCGGGCGGCATGACGACCCGCGCGGTCAAAGCCGACGGCGGTTATGTGCTGACCGGCAACAAGATGTGGATTTCCAACAGCCCGATCGCCGATGTGTTCGTCGTGTGGGGCAAGCTCGACGGCAAGATCCGCGGCTTCATCCTGGAGAAAGGCATGAAAGGCCTCACGGCACCGAAGATCGAGGGCAAGTTCTCCCTGCGCACGTCGCTGACCGGCGAAGTCGTCATGGACAACGTGTTCGTGCCCGAGGAAAACCTGCTGCCCAACGTGTCCGGCCTGGCCGGCCCCTTCGGCTGCCTGAACAAGGCGCGGTTCGGGATTTCCTGGGGGGCGCTGGGTGCCGCCGAGTTCTGCTGGCATGCCGCCCGCCAATACACCCTCGACCGCAAGCAGTTCGGCCGTCCGCTGGCCGCCAACCAGCTGATTCAAAAGAAATTGGCCGACATGCTGACCGAGATCACCCTCGGTCTGCAGGCCTGCCTACGGGTCGGCCGCATGCTCGACGAAGGCACCTGCCCGCCGGAAAACATCTCGCTGGTCAAGCGCAACTCGACGGGCAAGGCGCTCGACGTCGCGCGCATGGCCCGCGACATGCACGGCGGCAACGGCATCGCCGACGAATTCCACATCATCCGACACCTTCTTAACCTTGAAACGGTTAATACATACGAAGGCACCCATGATATCCATGCCTTGATCCTGGGCCGGGCGCAGACGGGCATTCAGGCCTTTACCGCGTAATCCCGGGCGGAAGGCAACCCCATGGCACCATCCGCCGACGTCCCGGACCTGTTCGTCGGCGACGATGACGTCTGGTGCCAGATCGTCAACCGCACGCCGGGCCCGGTCCGCCGGGGGGCGTTGTTCCTCGACCGTGACGGCGTCATGGTCGAGGAGGTTCCCTATCTCCACCGCATCGAAGACGCCCACCTCGTCCCCGGCACCCTGGCCGCCATCCGCGCCGCCAATGCGCAGGCCATCCCCGTCGTCGTGGTGACCAACCAGGGCGGCATCGGGCTCGGAAAGTATGACTGGGCCGATTTCGCCCGCCTGCAGGACTGGATGTGGGCGCAGTTGGCCGATGCCGATGCCTTCGTCAACGCGATCCTCGCCTGCCCCCACCATCCCGAGGGCAGCGGCCTGCTGCGGGTGTCCAGCCATCCGGACCGCAAACCCAATCCCGGCATGTTGTTGCGCGCGCTGGACATTCTGCCCATCGACGCGGCCGCGTCCTGGATGGTCGGCGACCGCGTGATCGACGTTCAGGCCGCCAAGGCCGCCGGCCTGGCCGGTGCGGTGCATATGCGATCGTCCCATAAGGATTCCGAGGCCGCGCGCGGCAAGGCGGCGGCACTGGCCGACGCCGGGTTCCGGGTCCGCGCCTGTGACGACGCGGACAAGTTGACGGAAGTCCTGAACCCGCTGTGGGCACAGGACTGAACGACCGGGCGAAACGCTTTATTCGCCGCCGTAATGGATGTAGTCGGCCCAGGTCCGCTCAAGCCGCTGCAGGGCCTGACAGACCTCCTCGACCTTTGGTTCGTCGATATATTCGCTGAACGCGGTGGCATTGTGATCCTCAAGCGCCTTGACCTGCTTGACCACGGCCCGTGCCTTGTCGGTAAGTTGCACCGTGATGGACCGCTTGTCGTGCAGGGAGCGTTCCTGGGTCAGATAGCCCATGTCCGTCAGTTTCTTGATGTTGTAGGACACGTTGGAGCCCTGATAGTAGCCGCGTTCGACCAGATCGCGGATGGCCATGGCCTCGTCCCCGATATTGGCCAGCAGCAGGGCCTGCACGCCGTTCAGGTCACGCACCCCCAGGCGGTTCAATTCGGCCCGGATGACGTCGAGAAAGCGCCGATGCAGGCGCTCGATCAGGCGCGTCAATTCGGAATAAGTTCGGCTCACGTGACGTCTCCTCTATCCCAAGACTGTTATATTTTCTGTCCCATTTCGCAACAACCAAGTCAGACTCCGATATCAGGCTACCGTGACGGCCCTATGGCCCGCTGCGCCGCCGCGTTGTAGGCTCGGGCCATGACCACGCCGTTCCGCATATTCCAGCGAATCTTCCTCGCTGCCGCCCTGCTGTCCGTCGCCGCCTGCGCCACGGACAAGGTGCCGACGCCGGACGAGATCAAGCAGGACAACGCGGACAGCCGCGCCCGGCAACTCGTGCGGGTCGGCGACGCGTCCCGCGCCGGCGGCGACAGCGCCTCCGCCCTCGCCTTCTACCAACGCGCCCAGGCCATGCGCCCCGACTGGGACGAACCCTACCGGCGCAGTGGCGAGACAGCCCTGGCCCTCGGCATGGCGGAAGAAGCCGCCGCGGCCTATACCCGCCTGACCGCCCTGGCGCCAGGCGACGCGGCCGCCCTTTTAGGCCTGGGCCGGGCGCTCGTCGCCCTCGACCGACCGGCGGAGGCTGAAGACGCCTTCACCCGCGCCCAGGCGGCGGCGCCCCGGGACCACCGGCCCCTCAACGGCCTCGGCATCGCGCGCGACCTTGCGGGCGACCATGCCGCGGCGCAGGCACTCTACCGCCGGGGACTCGCCCTGGCCCCGGACAGCCTGTCCCTGAAGAACAACCTGGGCCTGTCCCTGGCCCTGTCCGGCGCCTACGCGGAAGCGATCCAGGTGCTGGGCGATGCCGCCAAGTCGCCAGGCGCCGGCCCCCGTGCGCGCCAAAATCTGGCATTGGTCTACGGCCTGTCCGGCGACATGGACCGCGCCGCCAAGATCGGCCGTCTGGATCTCACCGCAGCCCAGGTGCGAAGCAACCTCAAACGTTACGAAGCGCTGCGCAAGCTGTCGGACAAGGCCCGCGCGCGGGCCGTGCACACGGGCCAGGGCCCCGACGGCTAAACAGCCACCGCCGTCCCGGCCGCGGGTAAAGCGGCCGGAGGACGGCACCCCTCCGTCCTCCGGCCAGGTGGTCCGCCTGACCCCTAAGTGACGGCGGCTCACCCAACTTGTTCCCGATCGCTCCGGCGCTCATTTCAGGCCGCCCAGGCCGTCGATGGCGCTGATCACGGCCGGCCCCAGCAGCACTACGAACAGCGCCGGCAGGATAAACAGGATCAGCGGCACGGTCAGCGTCGCCGGCAGGCGGGCGGCCTTTTCCTCGGCCCGCATCATGCGGTCGTTGCGAAATTCCGTGGACAAGACGCGCAGCGACAGCGACAGCGGCGTGCCGTATTTTTCCGTCTGCTGCAGGGAATTGACGACGCCCTGGATCGACGCCAAGGCCGTGCGCGTCGACAGGTTGTCGAGGGCCTGGCGGCGGTCCGGCAGAAAGCCCAACTCGACCGCGCAGATGCTCAATTCCTCCGCCAGTTCCGGACAGGCGGGGCCGGTTTCCCGCGCCACCCGCGTCAGGGCGGCATCGAGGGCAAGGCCCGCCTCGGTGCAGATGACCAACAGATCGAGGGCGTCCGGCAGGCCCTTCTGCATGGCCTGCTGGCGCTTCTGCCGGATGTTGGCGACGAAGACCTCGGGCGCATAGGCGCCGGCGATCACGGCGGCGATGGCGACGAACAGCTTCATCATCCCGGACATCGCCCAAAGGTTCGAGACATAGACCAGGATCACGGCGACGCCCCCCAACACGAATGGCAGCGCCAGTTTGGCGAACAGATAGATGACCAGCGCATCCTTGGACCTGAACCCGGCCTGCGCCAGCCGCAGGGTGATGGCGTCGGCCTGTTGGGTCTTCAGAAGCTTCAGGCGAAGGGCCACCCGGCGCATGAAATCGACGGTGGTCTCACGCCGCCTGGCACGGTTGCCCTGGGCCGCCAGCATGGCCTGGCGCAATTCGTCCCGGTGCAGGCCGACGTTCTTGATACGCCCGGCCATGGGGTCGCGGACCAGCAGCGCCGTCCATACCGCATAGACGGAAAAACCCGCCGCCAGGGCCGCCATGGCGGTGATCAGGTCGGCTGCGCTCAGGCCGGGGATCAGGTCGAGGACGCTCATATCTCGAACCTCACCATACGGCTCATGACGAATACGCCCATCGCCATGGCGACCAGCCCGCCGCCGAGAATGAGCCGCCCGCGCGGGTCCGTGAACAGCAGGGATTCATAATCCGGGTTCATCATGTAGATGATGCAGAACATGATGAACGGCAGAGAGCCCAGGATCATGGCGCTGGCCTTGGCCTCCGACGACATGGCCTTGATCTTCAGCTTCATCTGCCGGCGGCGGCGCAGGATATCCGACAAATTGGCCAGGGTCTCGGCCAGGTTGCCGCCGGTTTCCTGCTGCACGGACAGGCTGACCACGAAGAACTTGAACTCGGGAATATCCAGGCGATGGGCCGCCGCCCACAGGGCGTCGTTCATCTTGGCCCCGAACTTGACCTCGTCGGTGATGCGGCGGAATTCGGCGCCGACCGGCTCCGCCAACTCGCGGCCCACGGCCTTGATGCATTCGGTGACCGGCAGGCCGGATCTGAGCCCCCGCACCATCAGATCGATGGCGTCGGGGAACAGGCTGTTGAACCGGTTCTGCCGCCGCGTCGCCATCATCGAAACGGCAAGATGCGGCAGCAGCAACCCGGCGGCCAGCGCCGACAGCGCCGACAGCACGGGATGTAGATTGAGAACCAGGAACAGGACCGCGAACACGGTCGCCGCCAATCCCGCCGACACGCACAAATAGCCCGTGACCGACATCCGTTTGCCGGTCCGCGCCAGCCGCTTGCGCAGGCTGGCGATGCGCGGCAGCAGGCGGCCCAGGGATTTCTCCAGCCCCTTGCCCGCCCCGTCGTCGCGGCGCAGGGTCACGGCACCTCCGCCGCCCGGCATCACCTTGGCCGGCCCGACGGCAGCCAGGCGGCGGGCCAGGATGCGGGCCCGCTTGGAGCGTTCCGCCCCCAGCCCGTACCAACCGGTCAGTAAGGTGATGAACACGCCCAGCGATATCAGCAGGATTTCCATGGCCGCCTGCTACCCCGCCTGCTGAGTCATGTGATCGGGCTGGGACATGGCCTCCAGCAATGCCTTTTCCAGACCGAAGTACTTGGCGTTGGCGGCGAAGGCCGGGCGCAGGCCCGACGACTTGAAGGCGCCGTACAGCTTGCCGTCAGCGTCCTCGCCCTCGAATTCAAAGGTGAACAGGTCCTGGGTGGTGACGACCTCGCCCTCCATGCCCACGACCTCGGTGATGTGGGTGATGCGGCGCACGCCGTCGCGCATGCGGGCGATCTGCACGATCATGTTGACGGCCCCGGCGATCTGCGCGCGCACGGCCTCGTTGGGCAGCTTGACCCCGGCCATGGCGACCATGTTCTCCAGCCGGGTCAGGGCTTCGCGCGGACGGTTGGCGTGAATGGTGCAAAGCGATCCGTCATGGCCCGTGTTCATGGCCTGCAGCATGTCCAAGGCCTCGCCGGCGCGGATTTCACCCAGGATGATGCGGTCCGGGCGCATGCGCAGACAGTTCTTCACCAGTTCGCGCTGGGTGATCTCGCCCTCGCCTTCCAGGTTGGCGGGGCGGGTTTCCAGGCGCACCACATGGGGCTGCTGCAACTGCAATTCGGCCGCGTCCTCGATGGTCACGATACGCTCGCCGGGGTCGATCATGCGCGACAGGGCGTTCAGCAGCGTCGTCTTGCCCGACCCCGTGCCGCCGGAAATGATGATGTTGAGGCGCGCCCGCCCGGCGATGCGCAGCACCGTCGCCATGGCCGGCGACAGGTTGTTCTGCTGCTCCATCTTTTCCATGGTGATCTTCTGCTTGGCGAACTTGCGGATCGAGATCGACGGCCCGTCGATGGCCAAGGGCGGGATGATGACGTTGACCCGCGAGCCGTCGGCCAGACGCGCGTCGCAGAGCGGCGAGGTCTCGTCGACCCGCCGCCCGATGGCGGAGACGATGCGCTGCGCCACGTTCAGAACATGGGCGTTGTCGCGGAACCGGACCTCGGCCAGTTCCAGGCGCCCGCCGCGCTCCACGTAAACCTGGTCCGGCCCGTTGACCATGATGTCGGTGATCCGCTCATCGGCCAGCAGCGGCTCCAGCGGCCCCAGGCCCAGCATGTCGTTGAGCAGCATGGTCACCAGATCGCGCTGCTCGATCAGGTTGAGGTGCAGTTTCTCCTCGGCCAGGATCTCGGCGACAAGGTCCGTGACCTGGCGGGCCATCTCGGCACGCGGCAACTCGGCCGCCTTGGATACGTCCATGCGTTCCATCAACAGGGGCTGGACCCGTTCCTTGGCCATCCCCGTCGGGTCGGGCACCGTCGTGCGGCCGCCCACCCCGCCGGCGCCCGGCAGATCCGTCAGGCGGTTGAGCAATTCCGTGATGACGTCGCGGCGTTCGGACTCGAACAGCGGGTCGCCGGACATCCTGCTTTCGGCATCGAGAATCACCCCGATGCAGGCGGCGCGGTCGCCCCGGCTGTAATCCGGGCTCAACAGATCCTTCGCGCCGATCCGGACGCTGGGCCAAATCTTGTCGACCGCGCGGGCAACGGTTTCGGGGCGGTACTCTTCAGCACCTTCGACATCGCGCATCGGCGGTTCCGGCACCGATTCCTCAACCGCGGGCATTTCGCCCGGAACCGGGTCCGCATCTCCCTGCGCGGGCAGACGGTGCGCCGCCAAGGCGACGACTTTCGAGGTATCTCTGCGTCCGAAGCTCACGATCCCGCCTCCTACGCCCGACCGCCGAGGATCAGACCGAACAGGGACTTCGACGGAACCGCGTCGCCGTCATCGACCGCCAGATCACGGGCCATCTCGACGATCACCCTGGACGCCTTGGCCCGGGGGGCGATCTGCACCATGGGCTTGCCCGTGGCCTGGGCCTGGGACTGCACCTTGATCTCATCAGGCAATACATAGGCCGGCTTGGGCAGCCCGCCCTTGACCGCATCAGCCTCCGTCAACTCACCCTTCTTCGCCGCCCCGCCTTTGTTGAGGACGATCAGCACCGGCAGGTCGGCGCCGGCCAGGGCCTGGGCGGCGTCCTTCAGACGCAACGCGTCGCGCAGGCCGGCCAGGGTCGGCTCGGTCACCAGGAACAGGCGGTCCAGATGCTTCACGTGATCGCCCAGGCGCCAACGCGGCAGGTCCGCCACCACATGGTCGAAGGCGCCCGCCAAGCGATCAAACAAGACATCGAGGGCACCCTCGGCAACCGCCGGTTCCGCCGACACGTCCTCTTCCCCGGCCAGCAGGGACAGATTGTCCGTGGCGCGCACCATGGCGCGTTCCATGAACAGGCTGTCGATGCGCCCCGGATTATCCAAGGCCTCCTTGAAGCCGCGGCCCGGCTCCAGATCCAGCATCATGGCGGCGGTCCCGAACCGCAGGTCGAGATCGACCAGGGCGCATTTGCCGGGCGCTTCGACCGACAGCGCCCAGGCCAGGTTGACCGCGACCGTGCTGGCCCCTGCCCCGCCACGCGCCGATAGCACACCCGTGACCGTGCCGCGCCCGGCGGCGGAGACCGCCTTGTCGCCCGTATCTGGTTGCGCCTCTGCCCCCAGGCGCACCAGGGCCGCCGTCAATTGCGGCCCGGCCACCGGTTTGACCAGATAGTCGGACACGCCGAGATCGAGCAAGGCACGGTAGACCGCGACGTCGTTCACGGCGCCCAGAACCAGGACCCGGGTGTCCGGTTGGCAGACCTCGGCGAAGGCGTTCACGGCCGCAACCAGGTCCGTGCGGTCGGCAAGATCAAGAACCAGGTGACGGGCAGGCACGACCTCGGCCAGAGTGGCGAGGGCCGCATCCGTGTCGCCCACATAAACGTCGCCGGCAAAGCCTACATCCTCGGCCGCGCGTTCAAGCTGACTGCGGGTGACCTCGTCCATGACGAAGGCCATGAAGGGCTTGGGCTTGCTGGCTGCCGCCGGGGCAAGCTTCTTTTCCGGGGCCGGGGTCATTTGCCGGCTCCTTCGCCGCCGGCGGGCGCACCTGTTCCGGCCGCCGGTGCCTGCGACGTCGCGCCGCCCAGAAGCGGTTTGGTCTCACCCTTGCGGTAGCGCTGGATGCCCAACACCTGGGCCTCGCCGTCGGCGGGCCCGCCGTCACGCCCCCACACCAGATCGCCCGGGTTGGCGACCATCAGGCCGAGATTGACCGCCGTGGCGCAACCCCAGTTTCCCGAAGGCTGGTTGCCATGAGTGATACCGCTGCGGTCCGTCCAATCGGGGCATCCCGGCAGCGCGACCTGATACCGGTGGACGACCAGGCGCACCGTATCGGTCGCCATCTTGGGGTCGTCGTCGATGACCAGACCGGCGGCCAGGCGCTTCAACTTCAGATAGGCCACGACCCGCGCTGCCCGTCCGCGCGCGATTTCGCCGCCACCGACTGGGATGGCGATTTCCAAGGCATCGGCGCGATCGACCTTCTGACGCGCGAGGAAGGCGTCGATGTCGCGGCCCGCCGTGGCGTCCAGAGTCACCATCCCCTGGGGGAAGGCGACCTTATGGGCGATCGCGACAGGCTGCACGCGGGGTTGTCGCGTGGCCGGCGGATCATAGGGCGCGTAGGCCTTGAAATCGGGAATATGGTCGCAGGCGCCGAGCAAAATCAGACACAGAAGCCCGGCCCAGGAACTGCCTGCATGAGCGCCTGCCCGCCAGCCGCAGGACTGACCCTTGCCGCTGCTTCCGCCGCCGACGCCGCGGTCCCAGATGGTGGGCTTGCGCTTCGCGGTGGAAACGAACGCGGCCGGCTTCGTCTTGGCCTTGCTGGGCTTGGTGTAGGTCCGGTTCGGGGTGTTCATGGCAATGCTCCTGGGGTGTGAAGACATTGGGGGGATGTGGGTAACGGGTTCTCACTCCTCGAAGGTGAAGCCGACGGGGCCGATCAGCGCCCGGCCGTCCTTGGTCACGGTCCGGGGTTTGGCCGGGGCGTCGGCGTGGCGGCCCGTCGATCCGCCGATGATGCGTTCGATGTCATGGGGCGCCTGATAGCCGTCCGTGGGGGCGGCCAGTTTGCGCGACGGCGCCGGCTTGACGATGTAGGGGGTGACGATGATGACCAACTCGGATTCCTCGCGCTGGAAGCGGTCGGACTTGAACAGGCTGCCCAACACCGGCACGTCGCCGAGCCCGGGAAATTCGGAAATGCTGTGGGTCACGTTGTTCTGCAGCAACCCGGCGATGGCAAAGCTCTGGCCGCTGCCCAATTCCACCGTGGTTTCCGCCCGGCGCGTGGTCAGCGACGGAATCTGGAAGTTGTTCAAGGTCACGGCGTTGGCGTTGGACAGCTGGCTGACCTCGGGCCGGACATGCAGGTTGATGCGGCTGTCGCCGGAAATCGTCGGCGTGAAGGCCAGCGACACGCCGAATTCCTTGAACTCGATGACCACCCGGTCGTTGCCTTCGGGCACCAGGATCGGGAACTCCCCGCCCGCCAGGAAGCTGGCCGTCTCGCCGGACATGGCCGTCAGGTTGGGTTCGGCCAGCACGGTGACCAGGCCTTCTTCTTCCAACGCGTCGATCACGCCGTTGACGTCGAAGGTGAACTTACCGTTGCCGGCGGAAAACGTCCCCGGATTGGCGGTCAGGGTCTGATTGATAACGTTGGCCGCGAAGGGATTGGCCGTGGCGACGCCGAAGGCGAAGGCGCCGATGGAGCCGACGGCGCTCCAATTGAATCCCAACTGCTTGTCGACGTCACGCGACACCTCGGCGACACGGACCCGCAGATTGACCTGATTGGGGGCATCGACGCCCAGGCGGTTGATGACGTTTTCCGGCGCCCCCGCGAACGACACGGCAAGACGGCGGATGTCCTCGGCCTTGCTTGCGGAAGGCACGATGCCGTCGACGATCAGTGCGCCGTCGATGCTGTCGACCGTGACGTCGTGATCCGGCGCCAGCTTGGCCAGGGCGTCACGCAGGCGTGACAGATTGTGGCCGACGGTGATGTCGACATTGGCCAGCACCCGTTCGGCCTGATCGACGGCATACAGGGTCGTCTCGCCCGATGCCTTGGCGAACAGATAAACCAGCGACGGTGACTTGACCTGTACGTCGGCGATACGCGGATCGGCGATGAACACGGTCGAGGCCGGACGCAACAGGCGCACCAGGCGGCCCTTGTTGACCTCCATCTTGATGTTGGCGCCGGCCGGGCTGATGACTTCGACCCGGCCCGCGTCCAGGCCCTGGGCCGAGGCAAAAGCGGCCAGTGGGGGTGCAAACAGCATCGCCAGGATCAGCGCCAGCAAGACGCCGGCAGCCAGGATCAGGCGGCTCCACCGCTTGATCTCGCGGGGCTTGGGTCGATTGTCGAAGATGTCCATCGCCTGGGGTCGCATGACCGTCCGCCCTTTCAGAAATTGGCCTGTTCGGCCTTGTCGGCGCGGATCACGTTGACCCCGCGCGCCCGCGCGCCCGGGCCGAAACGCTTGTCGCCGAGCATGCTCATGATATCGAATTCAAGGGTGTAGCTGCCGCTCTGGTCCTGCGGTGGCGCATCGCCGTTCAAGGCGCCGACGGTGCGGGCGACTTCGGCGAACCGGTCATCGCCTGACTCTGCCGCATCGTGGCGGGCCAAGGAATGCAGGCTCAGGCTGACGCCGCCCATCTTCAACGCCAGGGCGACCTTTTCCGCCTGCTTGGGCGTGACCTCCAGGGTCGCGGTCTTGGCTACCTTGGCCTGGCCATCGCCGGCCTCGACCTTCTGATCCATGGCGATGACGCGGGCGCCGGACAACAGCGTTTCGGAAAACTCGATCTTCTTCACCTTGCTGCCCTCGGCATCGCCGCGCCGGGTTTCCAAACGCATCTGGCCGATGAAGATGACGTCGACCTGGTCACCCGGAAAGATGAACCCGGCGATCCCCGTGGTCGCGTTGACGGGCACGGAGACGGCGCGCTTGCCGGGCTCCAGCACCGCCGCCAGGAAGCCGCGCTCGCCCGGCTGCACCAGCTTGAGCGCCGTCACCGGCTCACCCGCCGTGATGCGGGCGCGCACGACGGCGCCGTTGAACACGGCCGTGCCGTGGGTATTGGGTTTTCCGCCGTCGGCCGGTGCCGGCTTGATCCCCTTCGGCACCTCACCCTCGACGACATAACCTTCGGCGACGCCATCCTTGGGCCAGGCGGCCCAGCGCAGGTCTTCGGCGCGCACGAAGCGGCCGGCTTCCAGGGTCTGTTTGGCGACCAGGACCCGGCGGGTTTCCGTGGCCGGGGCGGTTTGTGCCGGCCGGGCCTTGAACGCGGCCTGCTGTTGGGCGATCCAGTTGCGGGCGAACAGGGCCGTGCCGGCGGCGGCCGTCAACGCCACGACGATCAGCAGAATTCCGCGTAGGGAGATCGGGGACATATCAGCCTCCTAACCGGCCAGCGCCGGGGTGGCGCCCAGCAGGGGCGGCACGGGCATGGTGACGAAGGTGGCGGCGACAATGGCTACGGCATAGGGCACGTCACGGCCGAGCAAGGTATGGGCGACGTCCGTTTCCCCCCGGTCGGTGAGGACCTTGGCAACGGCCAGACGCCAGTGCGAGATTTGAACCAGGGCGAGTGCGCCCCCGAACAATGCCGTGACGAGGATGAAATCAAGGCATGCCGACGGGCCGACCCAAAGGCTGACGGCGGCCATCAATTTCACGTCGCCGCCGCCGAACGCCCCCAACGCGAACAACGCCGTGCCGCCGACCAAGACCGCGGCGCCAACGGCCAGCGCACCGGCGACATCAACACCGGCGCCCGGCAGCAGGGCATAGACGGGAAACAGGGCCGCAATGGCCAGGGTCACCGAGTTGGGAATTCGGTATTCCTGAAGATCGGTCAGCGCGGCCAGGCCGAGCAGACCGGTGAACAACGCCAGGGGAAATGCATGAATGGCGGCCGTAAGGGACATGGGTTGGGGCCTTTTCCGACTTGGCGGGTGGCTGGGGTGCGGCCACCCGCCCGGGTTCACGTTACGCGCTGCTCTTTCTTCATTTATTCGTTAAGAAAATTGACTAACTAATGAGCTGGTCATATCGGCCTTTCCGGGCCGGGGCTCCGTCCCCTCCCCCTTCGGGCCCTGCGAAACCGGGGGACCGGTTTCGTGGGGAATTGAGGACCCGAAGTTCGAACCCATTGCAGGTTCTGGGGAGGGACATGGAGATCGTGGGGCAGTCTTCCGAAGCTGGATTACGGGGCGACGGCTTCGTTGAGCTTGGTGGAAACGGTGGTGAACATGGTCTCCAGGGACTCCCCCATGGTGGTCAGGGCGCCGATGGCGGCAACCGAAACCAGGGCGGCGATCAGGCCGTATTCGATGGCCGTGGCGCCGGATTCGTCCTGCAGCAGTTTGGTGATGGTGGTCTTCATGGCTTCTCTCCTGAAACAATCTTCGTGGTCCGCTGTGAACCTCGATGCCCAATTTTCTATGCCTAAAGTTATAAGTCAAAATTTTTATTTATATTCAAACAATCTATACTTTATTTATACATTAATATAAAATTTTATCTAATTTTTATTATTTGTTTTATGCAAACGTTTCAATTGACCAGATTGTTTTTCTATAACTATTAGTGCGTCTGCACAGGGAACCCCTGACATGACGCAACTCATTGAAAATGTTTTGAAAATCATAACTCGCCTCGGCACTTGCCGACGCGGCGGCGTCGCCGTTTTCCTTGCGCTGGCCATTATTCCGGTCATCGGTTTCGTCGGCATCGGCACCGATGTGGCCCGTGCCTATCTGGTCAAGTCACGTCTGTCGTCGGCCCTCGACGCTGCGGCACTGGCCGGCGGACGGTCGTTCTTTCTGCCGACCCGCGACGCCGACATCGATATGTTCTTCAATGCCAACTTCCCGGCCGGCTATCTCGGCGCCACGGTAACCGGGCCGCTTAAATTCCCCGACGTCGATAACGAGACCTTGGAGCTGACCGCCTCGGCCGTGGTTCCGACCAGCTTCATGCGTGTTCTGGGATTTGAGGACGTCAGCGTGTCCGCCTCCTCCGAGGTCAAACGCGAGTTGATCGCCCTCGACGTGGTGCTGGCCATCGACATGTCCGGGTCCATGACGTCTGGCGCCATCGGCGGCGGATCGCGCATCGCTGCGGCGCGCGCGGCCGCCCAGACCCTGGTCGGCATCCTGTTCGGCACGGCACCGGACAAGGACCTTTTGGGCATCGGCCTGGTGCCCTGGAATTCCAAGGTCAACGTGACCATCGACGGGACGGCCTACGATCCCGCCATGACGGCCGAGACCGCCGTCGCCGCCTATGCCCATCCGGTGACGGGGGCCGCGCAAAGCAGCGTGTTCACGGTCAACGCCTCGCCCGTACCGTTGCTGAACGATCCTGGCCCCGATTGGACTGGCTGTGTGTTTCAGCGCTATGCCGACGACGGTGACGACGGCAACGACGGCGACGTCCTGCTCGGCATCGGCCAGATCGGCACAAAGGACTGGGTCGCCTGGGAGCCCATCGGCCCGGACGGCGACCCGCAGCCCGGCTGGAGCAACTGCACCATGGCCGTGGGCGGCAACGAATGCGGCCCTTGCCTGAGCCACGGCATCACGCCGCTGCAGCATTCCAAGGCCGTCATCGAAGGCAAGATCGACGCCCTGACCTCGCCCCAGGGGCAGACCAACATTCCCCAGGGCCTGGGCTGGGCCTGGCGCGTGCTGAAACCCACAGCCCCCTTTACCGAAGCGATCCCCGATCCCCCCTACCGCCGCCAGCAGGCGATCGTGCTGTTGACCGACGGCGAGAACGTCGGCGGATCGGGCGACGGTTACAAAGGAACCTGGGGCACCGGCGGCACCGCCCACGACGAAATGAACGGCCGCCTGCTGGCCCTGGCGGGCAACGCCAAGGCCGACGGCGTCATCGTCTACGTCATCCAATTCGCCAACAACGATGAAGACCTGAAGAACATCCTCAAGCAGGTCGCGAGCGGCCCGGACGCCCCCTATTATCACTTGGCGCCGGGGGCGGCGGAACTGCAGACCGTGTTCCGCGAAGTCGCCAATCACCTGACCGAACTGCGACTGTCGAAGTAAACCTGGACGGCGTTTCCGCTGCGCCCGAACGCCCCCAGTTCCACCTCCCTGTTGAATACAATTCGTTACAATTGCCCGCTCGCCAAGAGTTTCGGCTTGTCCTAATATTTTCCGTCATATTTGCATCTACTGAGTACTTTCCTCAGGGGAACGGAACCACCGAAATTCAATGAAGACGTATTCGTCTCGGCGCGTGGCGCTTGGCGCATTGCTGATTGCTGTCGGCACAGGTGCCTATTTCATGCTGGCCGGCGGGCCTGCCGCCGATAAACCCGCGGCCAAGGCGGGCGGCAAACCAGCGACGCCGGTTGTCGTCACCCAGGTGACGACCCGCACCATGCCGGTCACCATCCGCGCCATCGGCACCATCCAGGCGCTGGCCACGGTGTCCGTTCGCTCCCGCGTCGACGGCCAGATCATGGAAACGGCTTTCACCGAAGGCCAGACCGTGGCCAAGGGCGATCCCCTGTTCCACATCGACGCCCGCCCGTTCCAGGCCCGCCTGCGCGAGGCCGAGGCCAATTTGGCCCGCGACCGCGCCAACCTGGAAAAAGCCCAGGGCGATTTTCAACGCTACCAGTCGCTCAGCGGCAAGGGCTTTTCATCGCAGCAGAAGTTCGAGGAAGCACGGGCCGCCGTGAACAGCCTGTCGGCAACCATCCGCGCCGACCAGGCGGCGGTCGACCTTGCCAAATTGAACCTGGAATTCACGACCGTCCGCGCGCCGCTGAGCGGGCGCACGGGCAGCGTCCTGGTCCAGGCCGGCAATCTGGTCAAGGCCGACGACCAGCAGCCCCTGGTCGTCATCAATCAGGTCAACCCCATCCTGGCGGCCCTGTCCGTCCCCGAGGGACATCTGGCCGAAATCAAGCGACGCCTCGCCGAAGGCTCCCTCGCCGTCGAGGCCGCCGTGCCCGACAGCAACCGCCCGCCGAACCGCGGCCGCGTCGTGTTCATCAACAACGCCGTCGATACGCAAACCGGCACGATCCTGCTGAAGGCCGAATTCGACAACGCCGACGGGTTCCTGACCCCGGGGCAGTTCGTGCGCGTCGTCATCGAAATGGACTCGATCGCGAATACGGCCGTGGTGCCCGAACGCGCCGTGCAAAGCGGCCAGAAAGGCAATTACGTCTTCGTCGTCAACCCGGCCGATATGACGGTGCAGCCCCGGCCGGTGGTTCTGGGTCCGTCGATCGACGATTTCGTCGCCATCGGCGACGCCCTGAAACCCGGCGACACGGTCGTCACTGACGGCCAGTTGCGCCTGTTCAAGGGCGCCAAGGTGACGTTCAAGTCGGACGACGCCAAGAAAGCCAAGGGCGAAAAGAAAACGGGCGACGCGCCGCCGGCAGCGGCCGGCGGCGCGGGTAAGGCGGGCGGCTGACCGGGGCCATCGCCCCGCGCAGCGCCCCGGGAAGGAGCGGGCTGAACAGGCCGCGGAACGAACGATGAATTTGTCGGAACTGTGCATCCGCAGGCCGGTCATGACGACCCTCGTCATGCTGGGGCTTGTCTTGTTCGGGGTGTTTGCGTACCGCGTCCTGCCGGTCTCGGAACTGCCCAACGTCGACTATCCGACCATCGAGGTCACGGCCTCCCTGCCCGGGGCCAATCCGGAAACCATGGCCGCCGCCGTGGCGACGACCCTCGAAGGCCAGTTCTCGCGCATCGCCGGGGTCCGCAACATGACCTCGATCAGCGCCTCCGGCACGTCGCGCATCACCCTTGAGTTCGATCTGGACCGCAACATCGACGCGGCGGCGCTGGACGTGCAATCGGCGATTTCGACGGCACTGCGCGCCCTGCCCGACGACATGACCGACCCGCCGTCGTTCCGCAAGATCAACCCCGCCGACTTCGCCATCTTCTATATCGGGCTGTCGTCGGACACGCTGCCGATCTCCATGGTCAACGAATTCGCGGAAACCATGTTGGCGCAGCAGTTGTCGACCATCGGCGGCGTCGCCCAGGTGCAGATCTGGGGTCAGCAGAAATTCGCCGTGCGCGCCCAGGTCGATCCCGATGCCCTGGCCACCCGCGGCATCGCCATCGGCGAGGTCGAACAGGCCATCCGCGGCGGCAACAGCTATCAGCCGACCGGCACCCTGAACGGTCCCGACCGCGCCATCGCCGTGAAGACCACGGGCCAGATGAGCAACGCCGCGGCCTATAACAAGCTGATCGTCGCCTACCGGAACGGCGCCCCTGTGCGCCTGTCGGAAATCGGCAAGGCCATCGACGGGGTCGAGGCGACCCGCGTCGCGACCTATTTCGGCGACCGCCAGGGCATCATGCTGGCGGTCTACCGGCAGCCCGGCTCCAACACTGTGCAGATCGTCAAACAGATCAACGACATCCTGCCCGTGTTCCGTCAGCAATTGCCCGAGTCCGTGAACCTGGAGGTCATGTACGACCGCGCCCAGTCGATCGAGGAATCGATCCTGGACGTGGAATTCACCCTGATGCTGGCCGCAGCCCTGGTCGTGCTGGTGATCTTCCTGTTCCTGCGCAATCTGGCCGCCACGGTGATCGCCAGTGTCGCATTGCCGATCTCGGTGATCGGCACGTTCTCGGTCATGTACGTGATGGGCTTCTCGCTCAACAACCTGAGCCTGCTGGCCCTGACGCTGTCCGTCGGCTTCGTGGTCGACGACGCCATCGTGATGCTGGAAAACATCATCCGCCACAAGGAACGCGGCCTGAGCTCCATGCAGGCGGCGCTGAAGGGGTCGCGCGAAATCGGCTTCACCATCCTGTCCATGACTCTGTCGCTGGTCGCCGTGTTCATCCCCGTGATGTTCATGGGCGGCATGGTCGGGCGCCTGCTGCATGAATTCGCCATGACCATCAGCGCCACCATCATCGTGTCCGGGATCGTGTCGCTGATGCTGACGCCGATGATGTGCAGCCGCTGGCTTTCCGATGCGGCCCACGGCGCGGACAAGCCAAAGCGCGGGTTCATGGCAATGACCGAGCGCGCGTTCGACGCCATGCTGCACGGCTATGACGTCTCCCTGCTCTGGTGTCTGAAGCGCAAGCCGTTCGTGTTGGCCGTGTTCCTGGGCACCCTGGTCGGAACCTGGGGCCTCTATGCCGTAATCCAGAAAGACTTCCTGCCGGCCGAGGACACGGGCCGCCTGATCATCTACACGGAAGGCGGCCAGGACGTGTCGTTCGACGCCATGAAACGCTACCAGAAAGAGGTCGCCGACATCGTCAACAGCGACCCCAACGTCGCCGCGACCATGTCGCGCGTGGGCGCCGCCGGCAGCCGTATCACCAACAACGCGGGCCTGTTGTTCCTGCGCCTGAAGCCGCGCCACGCCCGGCCCGACGCCAACATCAACGACGTGGTGCAGAATCTGCGGCGCAAGTTGAACAAGGTCGCCGGCATCAAGTCCTTCGTGCGCAACCCGCCGGCGATCCGGGTCGGCGGGCGCCTGTCCAACGCGCAATACCAGTACACCCTGCAGGACCTGGACCTGGAATCCCTCTACAAATGGGCCGAGGTCATGGCCGCCGAACTGGGCAAACTGCCCGGGTTCCAGGACGTGACCACGGACCTCAAGATCAGAAGCCCCTCGCTGGTCGTCGACATCGACCGCGACCGCGCCGGCACCCTGGGCATCAAGGCCGAGGAGATCGAGGCCGTGCTGGCCAACGCCTTCGGCGGACGCAAGGTCTCGACCATCTATACCGCCGCCAACCAATACGCGGTGATCCTGGAGGTCGCGCCGGAATTCCAGAAAGACCCGGAAGCGCTCAAGAAGCTATACATTCGGGCCCCCGGCGACCGTCTGGTGCCGCTGGCCGCCGTCGCCTCGCTGACCCGCGGCGTGTCGCCCCTGACCATCAGCCACCAGGGCCAGATCCCCGCCGTGACGATCTCGTTCAACCTGGCGCCCGAGGTCTCCCTCGGCACGGCCATCGACCGGGTCCATGCGCTGGAACGCGAGATGCAGGTGCCGGCGACCCTGACCACCAGCTTCCAGGGCACCGCCAAGGTGTTTCAGGAATCCCTTGCCGGCATGGGCATGCTGTTGGCGCTGGCCATTATCGTCGTCTACATCGTGCTGGGCATTCTCTATGAAAGTTTCATCCACCCGCTGACCATCCTGTCGGGCCTGCCGGCGGCGGGCGTGGGGGCGTTGCTCGCCCTCATGGCCTTCGACATGCCGCTGACGCTCTATGGTTTCGTCGGCATCATCATGCTGGTCGGCATCGTCAAGAAGAACGCGATCATGATGATCGACTTTGCCCTGTCGGCGCAGCGCGAGGACAACCTGAGCCCCGACGAGGCCATCTATCAGGCCTGCCTGATCCGCTTCCGTCCGATCATGATGACGACCATGGCCGCCCTCATGGGCAGCCTGCCCATCGCCGTCGGCTTCGGCCAAGGCGGCGAGGCGCGGGCGCCTTTGGGCCTGACCGTGGTCGGCGGCCTGCTGATGTCGCAGGTCATCACGCTGTACCTGACGCCGGTGGTCTATATCTACCTGGACCGCCTGTTCCCGACCAAGGCGATCCAGGGGGCGTCCGGCGGCGGCGAACCGGGCCGCGCGCCGGCGGAATAGCCGCCCCCCTATTCCGCCGCCGTGAAGTGGCGGCGTGTGCCGTTGGCGAAGGCGACCAGGGACAGCATCACAGGAACCTCGACCAACACCCCCACGACCGTCACCAAGGCGGCACCTGAATTGAGCCCGAACAGGCCGATGGCGACCGCAACGGCCAGCTCGAAGAAATTGGATGTGCCGATCAGGGCGCAGGGCGCCGCCACGTTATGCGGCACACGCCAAGCCCAGGCGGCGCCATAGGCGACGGCGAAGATGCCGTAGGATTGGATCACCAGCGGTACCGCGATCAGGGCGATCAACAGGGGTTGTTCGACGATGACGTTCCCCTGGAACCCGAACAGCAGCACGACCGTGGCGAGAAGACCCAGGATCGAGAACGGCTTGACCGCCCCGGTGAAGCGTTCGACTGCGGCGGCTTCCTGATCCGCCGATTTCCCGCGCCCGAGCGCATGGCGCGTGGCCATGCCCGCCGCCAATGGAATCACCACATAAAGCGCCACGGACAGCAACAGGGTCTGCCACGGCACTTCGATGTCCGTAACACCCAGCAAAAGGGCCACGATGGGCGCGAAGGCGAACACCATGATGACGTCGTTCAGGGAGACCTGGACCAGGGTGTAGTTGGCATCGCCTTTGGTCAGGTACGACCATACGAAAACCATGGCCGTGCAGGGCGCTGCGCCCAGCAAAATCAGCCCCGCGATGTATTGGTCAGCATTGGCCGGGTCGATCAGATCGACGAACAGCCACTTGAAGAACAGCACACCAAGTGCGGCCATGGTGAACGGCTTGACCAGCCAGTTGACCACAATGGTGATGATCAGGCCCTTGGGCCGTCGGTGGATGCCCCGCAGGCTGGCGAAATCGACCGCCACCATCATGGGATAGACCATGGCCCAGATCAGGATCGCGACGGCCAGATTGACCGAGGCATATTCCCAGGAGGCGACCGTCTGGAACAGGCCCGGCGCCAGGTTACCCAAAAGAATGCCCGCGACAATGCAGAGAGCAACCCAGAGCGAGAGATAGCGTTCGAACAGCGTCATTGGTCAGGTCGTTCCTTCACGTTTGGATAGTGAATGACATCGTATCAGCCATCGGCGGATACTTTTTCCGCGGCACAATCGAGCGACGCACCATAGCCGCAAATTTCCGGTCGCCCTTCGCAGCAGTCTTCGGTCAGATAGGCGATCAGGCGCCGCGTGCCCTCAACGTCGATGGCATAAAAGATGCTCTGGCGGCGGCGGGTCGCCTGAAGCAATCCCGCCTGACACAACTGCGCCAGATGAGCGGACAATGTCGATGGCGCGACCGCCAGTCGGCGCGCTATATCGCCCGCCGGCAGGCCGTTCGTCCCCTCGCGCATCAGCAGGCGAAATACTGCAAGACGGTGCTCCTGGGCCAACGCCGCGAACAGGGTCACATAGGTTGCTTCATTCATGTTTCATATATTCCCGAAATAATGAACTTAAGCAAGCTACAAATGAATGACGCGGACCTTCCCTAATGCCTGATGGTCAACGTGCCTGGAACGAAATTCCCCGCACGAATCCTCGGTTCGAGGTGCCCGTATCGTCGCTGTCTGCACCGATCAACACATGCGCCGCACGTAGCGGACGGCGGCCGAACACCCGTTCATGATCCGCCGCCACATCGACCGTTTCCCGCAGCCACATACCCAGGGGGGCACGGCCGGTGCGCGCCACGATCATCACGTTGACGTCACCGAAATAAGGGCTCGCGACAACCGTACCGGGCGCGGTGGCATCACCGCTCCAGACATAGGACAGGGTGCGCGCCGGGGCGTCCTTGCCGCGCGCCAGTTCGACCAAGGGACGCAGCAAAGATTCAGAAAACGTCGCCGTGTCAGGGTCGTAAGGGAAGGTCACGTAAACCGCCAGGGCCCGGTCATCCCGCCCCTTCACGGTCAGGTCCGTCGCGGCCACGGGCAGGTCCACCTTCCATTCCCAGGTCAGCACCGGCATTTGCGCCAAGTCCACCGCCGCAGGCCGCCCGATCAGGGACACGCTGGAATCCGTATCAACTGCGATGCAATGGTCGCCGCAGGCGCTGTACCGGTTGGCGCGTTTGCCGTCGAAGGTCATCTGCTCCCACGACCGCGCGGCAAGATCCGCCGGCAACGCGTCACCCCCCGCAACGGCCAGCGATACGGCACCGGTTGCCAAGAACAGCCCCAGGCACGAAATGAACAGACGTTTCATGGACCCACTATCTCCCACCGCCCCCAATTCGCTCAAATCACGAATTGGTTGGCGGACGGCCCGGGTCAGGGCTTGACGGTGGTCAGACTTCCGAAGCGCGGTCGGAACACGGCGCTGGAATAGAGCTGCCCGGCCTCCAGCACGGCGGTCATCATGATCGGCGCGAAATCGTAATACACCTCGGCGGTGATGACGTTTTCACTGTCGCGGACCTCGAACCCGGCGGGCAATACCGCCGGGTCGCCCATGGCGCCGAACCGGCTGGCCGCCGGCGCCAGGCCGTAGGTCCGCTGCCAGATGATTTCCGGGCCGCCGCCGTCCCGGGCGATCGACGAAATGATGACCCGGCCGCCGACCTGAACGTCATAGGGGGTCATGACCTGGTCCGAGGCGGCGAAGAACGACGTAATGTCGCCTTCGGTCAGTTCCGGCATGCGCGAGATCAAATCGCCCATGGTCGCCGCCGTGCGCTCCAGCTTCTGGTTGATCAGGACATAGCGCGTGACCTCGACCCCCGACATCAAAAGGCCCGTCAGCACCGGAACGGCAATGGCCAGTTCGACGGAGATGGTCCCCCGCCCGTCGCGCCGAAACCGGTTCAGGAACTTGCGGATAACACCCATGACGCCCCTCACCCGCCCGGCGCCGGTGCGCCGATGGCCTGGTCGTAGGGTTCGTTGCGCACGGCGATGGCCGATTTCAAAACGAACTTGCCGTCTTCCCCAATCAAAGGCCCCGCCAACGGGGTGCGCAGCGGCCAGGCGTATTCCATGCGGTAGGCGACGATCGACCCGGCCTCGCCGGCCCCGGCCTCGCCGACATCCGCATCGTGGGCACCGTTGCCGTTCTCGTCGGTGAAGGTCTCGCCCGGATCGTAGGCGCCGTTGCCATTGCCGTCGACGAAGGCTTCGCCCCGCCCGACGTCGCCAAAGGTAGGGTAAACCCGAACCTCGACCTTAGCGTCGGCCATGTCGACCAAACCGATGGTGCGGTCCTCGACGATGGCGATGATTTGTTCCAGACGCGTGCCCCCCTCCGGCTCTTGACCGGTGATGCCGAACCGTGCGGCATCACGCAGCGCACTTTCCATCAACGTGGAGACAAACATGATCATGCCGAACTCGATGATGGCGATGAGCATCAGCACAACCAAGGGGGCTGCGAAGGCGAATTCGACCAGGGACGAGCCCCGCTGGTTTTCAACCAGCGCCGGGCGCCCGAAGGACAAAAAACCGGGTCGACGGAGCACCATGGCGGAAATTCCTTTTCTGCCGCAGCTTAAGCCCCGCCTCAAATTTCGACAAAAACATTAAGTGTTTTCAATGTTCTATAAAACTTTCATAAAATTCCAGGTAACGGTCTTGACCTTCCTCGCCCTGCGAAGCCTAATGCGGCCACCGGTGCGAAAACCGGTCAAAGACGTCTAAAATCCATCCGGGAGTCCCATCCATGAAATTGCTGCGCTATGGCCCCAAGGGCGAGGAACGCCCCGGCCTGCTGGATGCCGCCGGCCGCATCCGCGACCTATCCGACCGTCTGCCCGACATCACGCCGGAAACGCTGGTCAGCGACCGTCTGGCCCGCCTAAGCGCCATGGACCCGGAAGAGTTTCCCGCCGTCGGCGGATCGCCGCGGCTGGCCGCCCCCGTCGCCGGCGTCGGCAAGATCATCGCCATCGGCCTGAACTATGCCGACCACGCGGCGGAGGCCGGCATGGCCCTGCCGGAAGAGCCCATCATCTTCACCAAGGCGATCACCTCGCTCAGCGGCCCGACCGATCCTGTGGTGCTGCCCAAGGGCTCGGAAAAAGGCGATTGGGAAGCGGAACTCGCCGTCGTCATAGGCAAGCGCGCCCAATACGTCGAGGAAGCGGACGCACTCAGCCACATCGCCGGCTACGCGGTCCTGAACGACGTGTCGGAACGCGCCTTCCAGTTGGAAACCACGGGCCAATGGGTGAAGGGCAAAAGCTTCGACACCTTCGCGCCGTTCGGCCCCTGGCTGGTCACGCCTGACGAAGTGCCGGACCCGCAGAACCTGCGCATCTGGTGTGAGGTCTCGGGCCAGATGATGCAGGACGGCAACACCAAGACCATGGTGTTCAACGTCTTCAACCTAGTCTCCGTGGTCAGCCAGTACATGACCCTGATGCCGGGCGACATCATCGCCACCGGCACACCGCCGGGCGTGGGCCTTGGCATGAAGCCGCCGCGGTTCCTGAAACCGGGCGACGTCATGCGCGTCGGCATCGAAGGCCTGGGCGAGCAGAAGACCGAGGTCAAGGCCTGGCCGGAGTAACGCCCTGCCTTATGCCGCCGCCTCGCGGCGGATCACGTCCCAGGTTTCACGCATCCATTCGACGCAGGCGACGGCCTGGTCGAACAGGGAATATTTACAGCCCTCGCCGTAATCCGTGCCGGGAATGAACTCGGTCGAAATCTGACCCAGCTTGCCCGTGGGGTCGGCCGCGTGATGGCGCATCAGCATGCGGATGCATTCCTTCCAGGGCTCCAGCAGCGCCCCGTCCCAGTCGGCATGGTATTCGCCCGGCCCCGGCTGCACGAAGGGATACTGGATCCCCCTGCCGACACTGCCGTCGGGGTGGCGGCCCGTTTCATTGACCGGGTTGTTGGGAATGGCGGCGCGGGCATGGCAATGGCGAACCCAGCCGGCCTCGATCCACTGTTCGACCACGTTGCCCGAGGTATAGGGGTCGAGGATCACCTCGCCCGCCGCGATCTGGCCCACCGTGTCGAAGATCTTCTGTTCCTTGGGGTTGTCGATCTTGAAGATGACGTGGCTGTGGTCGAGGGTGATGTTGAACTCCACGCCCCGCGCCTCGACCATGCGGCCGACCCGGGCGACGCGCGCGAAGTCTTCCGACCACATGTTGACATGGACCTCGAAGCAGGGCGTGACGCCGTACGTTTCGCCCAGTTCCGCCGCCCATAGGTAGGCGTTCAACACTTCCTCGTCCGTCACCACATGGCCCTGGACGTGATGAAGCTTGATCTGGGTGTTGTGGACCAGAGAGCCCAGCCGGCGGCCCGTCTCCAGATTTTTTTCCAGCAGCGCCTCGTCCTGACCCAGAACATAGAACCAGCCGCCCGCCCGCACCGGCAGGCCGTACTTGTCGCGCGCGCGTTCGAAATCGTCGATCTGATCCGGGTCCGGGGTCTTGTCGATGTAGTCGAACACGCCCGCGTCGCGCACCATTCGAAAGCGCGTATCGACATCCGGCATCGGGTCCACATGGGTATGCTTGATGCCGTTAGTCTGAATCCCGAAAAGTAGCTCGTTGGCCATATATCTGTTTCCGTCCCCTGGTAACGCCCCCGCCGCATCGTAGCGCAACGGCCCGCCGACGCAACGACCGGAGATCAGGCACCGATGTTCAGGCGCTCGCGAATGGCGCGGGCGATATCTTCCGCCGGATTAAGGGGCGCGTGCGTCCAATCGTCCCAAACCGTTTCCGCCGTCAGCGGTCGGGCATAGCCTTCGCCGAACAGGTAGTCGTGGAAGCGTTTGTGCTTGGGCGTGATCAGGGGCGGCGGCGCGTAGAGATAGACCGGTCCCGGGCGGGCGCAGGCCTCGGTCGACATGGATACGGAATCCCCGGTCACCACAACCACGTCGGCATGGGCGAGATAGCCCATATACGGATTCCCCGCCGGGTCGCCCCAGCGGTACAGGTGATGCGGCACGTCGGCAATGGCGGCCAGCAGGGCCGGCATGGTGCCCGGGTCTTCCGATTCCTCGACCCGCCGGCTGGTCGAGACCAGCAGGGAGCCCCCTTGTTCACGCGCCATGTTGGCGGCAAGGCCCGCGACCTCAGCCGCCATCTCCGGGCCGAATTCGCGCCGCCGGGTGCTGCCGCCGACCATGAGGGCAACCAGCGGGCGCGGCAGATGGGCGAAAACAGGTCCCCATTCTTCCTTGGCCGCGGCCAGAACATCCGCCGTCACGCCATGGGCGGCAGCTGGAATGGTCAAAGTGTTGACGGCCGTGGGCCGGGCGTCATGGGCGGGCTGGGCGATCAGGTCAAAATCGCCCGCCCCCGCGCCCGGATGCATGACGTGCACCAGCTTGGTGCGGCCACCGGACAGTTTCTTGATCTTGCGCGCGGCGGAGGCCGAGCGCCGCCCGGCACCAATCACCAGGTCCGGCCAGGGCGGTGTCAACAACGCCCGCGAGGCCGGCGTGATGGCCGCGAAGGACGCCCCCAGCAGCGCATTATGCAGACGCACCAGAGGACCATATTTAATGTCCTTCTGCGCGAACGGAAGGCCCAGAACCCGCGCCACGCCCAGGCATTGACTGCGGTTGCCGGGCCGGTCATCAGCCAGGACCCAAACGCGGGGCGATTGGTCGGTTTGTTCCGTTTCGGACATCGCCCGCTTATGGCACGGGTCCCCCGCCCCGGCAACGGAACAGTGCCGTGGCAGGGCCGCCGCCGCATCTAAAAATTGGTCTAACACTTCCGTCCAGGTATCGCCGCACCGCATCTCCCCGTATGACTCCGCGATCATGGCGACCTACGGGACAATCCACGATATCGACAACCACCTGACCGGCCTTCGCGCCCGCCGCGTCTGGGAGTATTGGCGTGGGCAGGCCGGTTCCGCACCGACGCCATCCTGGGATAATTTCAAGCTGATCGACGTCTACCAGGACGCGCCCATCATGCTGGTTCTCGACGTTCTGTTGCGTCCCGACATCACCGATTTCCGCTATCGTTTCGTCGGCACCACCATCGTCCAGAACCGTTGGAAGCTTGAGGTTCCAGACCACACGGGCCTGACCTTTTACGAGGTCAGCCACCAATACGATTTCCAGGAAGTCAAAGAATCTTACGACCGCTGTGTCAGCACCGGCCACCCGATCCTGTTGCAGCGGAACTTTGAAACTTATGATGCCTCGGGAACCCACGAACGCCTGATTTTGCCGCTCCTGGGGCCATCCGGCAACATCGATAAACTGATCGTCGTCGTCGAACGGCTGAAGGAACGGAAAACCTCGCGACCGAGCGACCCGATCCTGTTTTGATCCGCGTTCGCCGAAACGGTGGGCCTACTCGGCCGCGACCGGCAGGCGGAACTGCGTTTCCATTTCCCGGCGGATTTTGACGGCGTCCAGGGTTTCGTCGGCTTCCACGTCCTGCCAGCGCACCGGCTGGTTGGCGGGAATGTCGGCCTTCAGCTTGACCTTATGGGCTAGGCCGATGGGCAGCCCGCCAAGCTTTAGCGATTTTTCCGCCGGGTACAGCTTACCCCAGACAGTGAACCCACCCTCGCCGTCGAGCATTTCGCCCGCCTTCAGGTCGCGCTTGGCCGTCGCCACGACATCGCCGCGGAACCCCAGGGTCGAGCCCGTCGGCTTGTTCAGCAGCGCCGCCGACAGGATCGAGATGTTCAGTTCCAGGCCGATCAGGTGGAACGGCTTGAACATGGCGGAATAGCGCCCGGAGGCATCCGTGTTCATGCCGTACTGACGGAAGCAGGCGGCAGCGTAATCGTTGGGGGCCTCGATGACCACATAGACGCCCCAGCGCAGGTCCTTGAACACCGGACGGCCGTCGCGCTCCAGGGAGGACACGACCTCGACCTGGCCCTTGTGTTCCAGCATCCCGCCGTCGGCGACGGGGCGCAGGACATGGGCAAGGTCGTCCATGCCGGCGGCCGGGAAGTTCAGGCCAGCGGACGGCGGCGTCAGGCCCGTGCCGTTGGCGATCGCCGCCATTTCCAGGGCCGACTTGGTGCCGTCGAGGAAGCTGTTGAACATCTGGCTGTTCATGCCGGCGGCGGCCGCCTGTTCCGGGGTCAGGCCGTAGTGGTCCCAGACCGTGTCCGGGGTCGAGGCGTGATAGGACGGCAGATACTTGGTGCCCTTGCCCGCCGCGATCACCTCGAAGCCCGTGGCCCGCGCCCATTCGACCAACTCACAGGTCAGGGCCGGCTGATCGCCGTAAGCCATGGAATAGACGACGCCCGCCTTGCGGGCTTCTTCGGCCAGCAGACCGCCGGCCAGAACATCGGCCTCGACATTGACCATGACGATATGAATGCCGTTGCGGATGGCTTCCCGCGCATGGACCAGTCCGACGACCGGATTGCCCGTGGCCTCGACGACCACGTCCACACCGCCCGCCTGCATCATGGCCATGGCGTCGTCGACGAATTTGGTCCGGGCGATCAGTTCGTCCGGCCAGCCGACGTTGCGGCAGGCCTTCTTGGCGCCGTCGGGGCTCAGATCGGCGATCACGGCGACCTCCAGGCCCGGCGTCGTCGGCACCTGCGACAGGAACATGGAGCCGAATTTCCCGGCCCCGATCAGGCCGACACGAACGGGCTTGCCCGCCGCGGCGCGGGCCGCGAGTTCTTGATAGATATACAAAATGGATTACTCCGCTGCTTGTTGGCGCTTGGCGACCAGCTCGTCCAGACAATCGTCGCTCAGGGCTTCGATGGGGGTGAAGTCGCGATGCGCGATCCACTCCGCCCGGTTGAAGGCGCGGATGTGGTTGTCGACATGGCACAGCGACAGATAAACGATCGTCCGCCCGAACGGCGAGATGTTGGGCGGACTGGCATGAACCAGCAGGGACGAGAACATCAGCATGCTGCCGGCCGGGCCGGTCGGCGCGACGCAGCCGCCGCGCTCGGCCAGTTCGGACACCTTTTCCCGGTCCAGAGTCCAGAGCGGATAGCTGGTCGTCTCCAGGTCGTGGCCGGCGTCGACCACCCCCTGCTTGTGGCTGCCGGGGATGAACAGCAGCGGCCCGTTGGCCGCCGTCACGTCGTCCAGGAACACGGCGATGTTCATGGCCCGGGGTTCGGGCATCTCGTCGTCGCGCTTCCAGGTGCCGTAATCCTGATGCCACTGCCAGACGGCGCCGTCGAAGGCGGCCTTGGCGTTGACCTTATACTGATGCATGTAGACGGGACCGTCGAGAACCTGGGTCACCGGGTCGATCATGCGCGGATGGGAGCCTAAGCGCCGGAACGCCTCGTTGTACTTGTGCGCGGCGAAGGCCGTGCGGGCGACACCGTTGGACTCCCGCCAGACCTCTTCCCGGTCCAGGGCATAGACGGCCTCGGCCTCGGCCTTGAGGCAGGCCGCTTCCTCCGGCGTGAACTTTCCGGGAAAGAACAGGTAACCGTCCTCGTCGAAGCGTTTCAGTTCTTCTTCGGTCAAGCGCATTGGATCATCCTCCGATTGATGTCTTGCTTGGCGTCTCCGGAGTCTGCTGCTCCGGCGAAATTCTTAAGGCGGCGATACGTCGCCTCGCCCGCCGTTTCCGTATGATGCGTCGCCAGTTCGCCGGCGCGCTCGATATCGCCGGCAATGACGGCCTTGGCGATGGCTTCGTGTTCGTTCCAGGTCATGGCGTGGCGTGCGACATCCGACAAAACCGCGTGCATGGAGCGCACCATATGCGGCCAGGCGACGTCCGCCGCCGCGGCGATCTCGGGATTGCCCGCCAGTTCATAAAGCGTGCGATGAAAGATGACATCGGCATCGACCAGGGCGGCGAAATCCTGACGTGCCGCGGCGTCCCTGCCGGTCACGATCAGCGCACCCAACCGGTCCGCGGCGATGGTCGCGGCGTCCCTGTTCGCCGCCACCAGCCGCGCCGCCAAACGATCCAGCGAACCGCGCACCTGGAAAAGGGCAACCAGCCTGTCCGCGTCAATGGGGGCGACCATCTGGCCTTTGCGCCCGCGGTCGACGATCAACCCCTCGCGCTTGAGCAGCACCAGGGCGCGGCTGACCGGCTGGCGGCTGACACCAAGGCGGTCGGCCATTTCTTCCTGGCCGACAGGCGTGCCGGGCGGAAGCTTGCCGGACAGGATCGCCTCCCGAATGGCGTCAAACGCCTCTTTCGTCAAATCTGTTTTTATCTTAAGTTGTTGCATTTATTGAATTTTTAGATTTGTGAATTCCGAATCCAAAAAGACAATATGACTCCCCTTCGGCCCTGTCAATACAGCTGCTAAGCGCGGCTTGAACAGGCCTGGACACGGACGGCAGCGGTGCCGTCCGTTGCGGAATTCACGAAGCTTGAAAGGTTTGTGGCCTTACGACGGGCCGGCCAGAAACGCCGCATAGGCCTCGGCCCGTCCGACGGCGTTGTTATAGAGCGGCCGGCGGACCTGCCAGTTCGACGCCGTCAGCACCGCGTTGCCTGAGGTGTGGAAATCCAGGCAGGCGGGATCCCAATCCAGGCCCAGGAAGTCGATCAGCGCGCGGCTTTGCCCTTCCTGGTCGGTGATCAGGTCTTCGTAACGAAGTTCATGAATCGGCAGGTCCAAAACATCCCGCCAATGGGCCATGACGCGGTCCTGCGCCGCCTGCATGCGGGCGATCTCGGCAAGGTCCGTGGACCAGGTCAGACCCTGGGTGAAATTGGTGAAGAAGCAGGACAAGGCCGTGTCCTTGGCGTCGCGCACGCAATGGACGATGCGCGCCCCCGGCATCAGCATCTGCGCCAGCCCTAACAGAAAGATGTTGAAGGGCGTCTTGTCGACGATGCGCAGGGCCTCATGCCGCCCCGCCCCCAGGCGTTTCAGGAAGTCCGCCGCCAGGGAGCCCGCCTTGCCGGCATCCAGGCCAGCCACACTCTTGGGATAGTCAGGCAACAGCCGCGACAGGGCGTCCAGTTCCCCGGCCCCGGCCCCCTGCCCGTGGCTGGAAATGATTTGTTCGGCCAGGGTCGTGCCCGAGCGCGGCATCCCGACAACAAGAACCGGTGCCTCCGACGCATCGCCCCAGCCCTTGGATTTGGTTAGTACATCCGTGCCGAAGGTATCGATGATTTCGTCGACCCATTGATCAAAACGGTCCGCGTCGAAGCCCTGCCCGGCTCCGTCCAGCAGACGGCGGCGCATGGCATTCGCCTTGGCGAAGGCGTCGAACGCGCTGTCTTGGTCGCCGCGCCGATCCTTGGCCGCCCCCAGGGCGAACAGAACCTGCGCCGTCTGATCGTTTTCGGGCGCGGTTTCCAACAATTCGGCAAGCTGGGCTTCGTGTTCTTCCGTCAACGCCCCGGCGGCGGCCAGGTTGACCCAGGCATCGCCCAGGCCCTGATGGGCCTCGACGGCGCGCAGGAACGCGTCCTCCGCACCCGCCGTATCGCCCTTGGCCAGCAGCACCGTGCCCAGGCCCGACCAGGCGCCGGCGAAACGGTCGAACCGCGCGACCGTGTCGCGGTAGGCGTCTTCCGCCCGCTCCAGATCGCCGGACTTGAACAACGCCCCCGCCAGATTGGCACGCGCTTCCAGATACCCCTCGCGGTGGGTCAGTGCCGCGCGGAAGGCGTCCTGGGCGCCCAGAATGTCGCCCCGCGCCATCAGCACGTTGCCCAGCGCGTTGAAGCCTTCGGGATAATCGGGCCGCAGCACCAGCGCCTTGCGGCAAAATTCCTCAGCCCCCGCCAAATCGCCCAGACGGCGCAGCACGACGCCGAGGTTCCCCGCCGGCATGGGGTTGGTCGGATCGATCTCGGCGGCGCGGCGGTACATCGCCGCCGCCTCGTCCAGGGCCCCCTTGCGGAAATAGAGGTTTCCCAAGTTGATATGGGCTTCCAGATGCTTGGGATCGAGTTCGACCGCCCGCTTGCCGCAGGCCTCGGCCTCGTCGATGCGGTCCTGCAGTTCCATGGCCACGGCCAGGTTGTTGTAGGCCTCCGCATTGTCGGGGCGCAGTTCCAGGACATGGCGGGACGCCGCCTCGGCCTCGGCACCGCGACCACACAGGTTGAGGACGGCCGCCAGATTGGCGTGGATCGCCGGATCCTCGCCATCGACCATGGAGGCCGCGACCAGATGATCCGCCGCCAATTCCAGGCGGCCCGTGCGGTATTCGATCAATCCCAGAAGATGCAGGGCCTCGGCCTCGCGCGGGCGTTCGGCCAGGACCTTGGTGAAGGCTTCTTCGGCCTCACTGAAGCGGCCCGCGTGGTAGGCCTGAACCCCGGCGGTCAGGCGCGCGCGGCCCTTGGGCGAAAGACGGTCCGCCGTCTCCGCAAGCTTCTTTTGCCGGCGCCGTTCCTGTCGGTTCACTTAAAGGGCCCTCCCGGCCGGTCCGTTCTGCCGCGGACAAAAAGAAACGGGGCCCGGTCGGTGGTCGACCGAGCCCCCAGGATCAGGGAGGGAGAATAGTGATCACAGGTCGCCGTGCCAAGCAGGGAGCAATCCGAAACTGCGAGGTCGCACCCCTGGGAGGACACCATCGGCAGCGGCGTTCAATCAACTGGCATATGGTATACCACAGACCACTTGAGCACAACAAGGATTGTCATCGGCGGCATTTATCCCCCGTCCCGGCCCCCCACGCGCTTGCGGGCCTGGAGCGAACCCGTTAAACGAAAACTCAGACATCGGCCATGAAACCCTGGCCCGAACCATCCGACCGACACAGCCCACCCGCCCCTTGTTCGGCGGGTTTCAGAGCACACGAGGCCCCCATGACCGCTGCCATGACCCCAGCCCAGGAAACCGCGAAACTTCTGCTCGACATCAAGGCCGTGAACTTCCGGCCGCAGGAGCCCTACATGTTCACCTCGGGCTGGGCGAGCCCGGTCTATATCGACTGCCGCTGGGTCATTTCCTTCACCGAGGCACGGCGACGGATCATCGAACTGGGGGTCGAGATGCTGCGCCGCGACGCGGGCCTGGACGCCGTCGACGCCGTCGCCGGCGGCGAGACCGCGGGCATCCCCTATGCCGCCTGGATTTCCGAAGCCGCGTCCAAACCCATGCTCTACGTGCGCAAAAAGCCCAAAGGCTTCGGCCGCGACGCCCAGATTGAAGGCAATCTGGTCGAAGGCTCCAAGGTGCTGCTGGTCGAGGATCTGGCCTCCGACGGGGCGTCCAAGCTGAATTTCGTCCACGCCATCCGCAACGCCGGCGCCGAATGCACCGACGCCTTCGTCGTGTTCTTCTACGGCGTGTTCAAGGGCGCCTTGGAAACTCTGGAAAAAGAGGGCGTGACCCTGCGCTATCTCGCGACATGGAAAGATGTGTTGCAGGTCGCCGAGGATGGCGGATACTTCGATGCGGAAACCATCGCCGGGGTGCGCGCGTTCCTGGACGATCCGGAGAAGTGGTCCCTGGCCCACGGCGGACGCGGCTACGACGACTGACGATCTAGGGAGACTCCATGCGACCGGCCGGCCCTGTCCTGAAATCACTCCTTATCGCTGCCCTTGTTCTGCTTTGCGCGGCATCGCCCGTTCGCGCGGCGGAGCGTGACCAACTCACCATCGGCATCACCCAGTATCCGTCGACCTTCCACCCCAACATCGACAGCATGGTGGCCAAGTCCTACATCCTGGGCTTCACGCGCCGGCCGTTCACCGTGTTCGACCAGAACTGGCAATTGGTCTGCATGCTCTGTACCAAGCTGCCGACCCTCGAAAACGGCCTGGCCGTGCCGGAAACGGCACCGAACGGCAAGAAGGGCATCGCCGTCACCTATACCATCCGCCCGGACGCGGTCTGGGGCGACGGCACGCCGATCACCACCAAGGACGTCGAATTTACCTGGCGCGCGGGCCGTCACGGCAAGACCGGCATCCTGCCGATCGAATTCTATCGCTCCGCCTATAAGCTCGACACCAAGGACGACAAGACCTTCACCCTTCATTTCGACAAGCTGACCTTCGACTACAACGCCATCAATTCCTTCAACCTGATCCCGGCCCATGTCGACGCGGTCACCTTTGACGCCGATCCGGTGAACTACAAGAACAAGACTGCCTTCGACACCCAGACCACCAACGAAGCGCTGTACTTCGGCCCCTATCTGATCACGGAAACCCAGCGCGGCAGCTACATCGTCCTGGAACGCAATCCGAAATGGTGGGGCAAGCCGGGGGCGTTCAAGCGCATCGTGGTCAAGGTCATCCCCAATACGGCGGCGCTCGAAGCCAACCTGCTGTCCGGCAACATCGACATGATCTCGGGCGAACTTGGGTTCACGGTCGATCAGGCCCTGCGCTTCGAAAAACGCCACGGGCGGAACTTCCGCATCCTCTACAAGCCCGGTCTGGTTTACGAACACATCGACCTGAACCAGGACAACCCCCTGCTGCAGAACCGGGACATCCGCCACGCCCTGGTCTACGCCATCGACCGTGAGGCGATTTCCCAGCAGCTGTTCGGCGGCCGCCAGCCGGTCGCCCAGTCATCGGTCAACCCCCTCGACTGGGTCGCCGCCGAGGATATTCCGAAATACACCTATGATCCCAGGAAAGCCCTGGAACTTCTTGTAAAGGCTGGATTTACCAAGCTGGTCCAGGGCGTGCGCCACCATAAGGACACGGGCGAAGCGCTGCGCTTCGAATTCATGACCACGGCCGGGTCCAAGGCCCGCGAGCTGGTCCAGCAGGTCCTGCAAAGCCAGTGGAAGGCCGTCGGCATCGACGTGCGCATCAAGAACGAACCGGCCCGCGTCTATTTCGGCCAGACCGTGACCCAACGCAAGTTCACGGGCCTGGCCATGTATGCCTGGTCGTCGGCGCCGGAAAGCGTGCCGCGCACGAGCCTGCATTCCGCCCATATCCCGACCGAGGCCAACGGCTGGGCCGGACAGAACTATCCGGGCTTCAAGAACGCGGAAATGGACGAACTGATCGAGAAAATCGAGGTCGAACTGGACAAGCCCACGCGCAAGAAGCTTTGGCGCCGGCTGCAGGAAATCTACGTCACCGAACTGCCGGCCATTCCCCTCTACTTCCGGGCCGAGACCTTCATCATGCCGCCCTGGCTGACCGGCGTCGCGCCGACGGGCCACCAATACCCGTCCAGCCTGTGGGTCGAGGACTGGGGCGTTAAATAGGAAACTCTCAGTCGTCCAGCGCCGCGAGGATCGCCGCCAGGACGCCCTGCAAATTCACCATCACATCGTTGTTCCACACGCGGATGACGCGGAACCCGCGGGCCTGCAACGCCCGTGTCCGCACCGCATCGGCTTCCGCCCGCTCGCTGTGTTGGCCGCCATCAACCTCGACGATCAATCCACGTTCCACGCAGGCGAAATCCGCCACATAGGGCGGGATCGGGTGTTGGCGGCGGAACTTATGGCCGGCCAGTTGGCGGTTGCGCAGCGCCCGCCACAGGCGGCGTTCCGCATCGGTCATGGATTTGCGCAGGCGGCGCGACAGTGTCGTCATGAAGGTTCCCCCTCACCCTAACCCTCTCCCCCTTGGGGGAGAGGGAATGATTCTCGGCAGGTCACACTCTCGTCGCAATGAGAAACGCGGTCTTCGGCAAAGACCTCCCTCTCCCCCTTGGGGGGAGAGGGCCGGGGTGAGGGGGACGTCCCACTTTCTCTGGCCCCCCGCTATGCACCGGACTACCCTCCCCCCATGCTTCGTTTCATCAGTGAACGCCTGATCCAATCGGCCGTCGTTTTGGCGGTGATGTCGTTCGTCATCTTCGGGCTGATCGGCCTGATGCCCGGCGATCCGGTCGATCTGATGATTTCCGCCGATCCGGACCTGACCTCCGCCGACGTCGCCAAGCTGCGGGAAATCTACGGCCTCGACCGCCCGGTGGCGGAGCGCTATGGCAGCTGGCTCCTCGCCGTGCTGCAAGGCGATTTCGGGTTTTCCCGCCTGTTCGCCAAGCCCGTGTTCGATATCCTCGGCCCGGCCCTGGGCAATACCCTCATGCTGCTGGGCATCAGCCTGACCCTGGCCCTTTGCATCGGCCTGCCGCTGGGCATCTGGGCCGCCGTCAGGCCCTATTCCCTGCGTGATTATTCGGTCAATCTGTTCGCCTTCGCCGGTATCTCGATCCCGTCGTTCTGGCTCGGCCTGTTGCTGATCATTCTGTTCGCGGTGATCCTGGGCTGGCTGCCGGCGGGCGGCCTGGGCACACCGGGCATGGACGGTTGGTCGGACAAGCTGATCTATCTGGTTCTGCCGGCGGCCAGCCTGACCCTGGCCAGCGTCGGCGGCCATACCCGCTATATGCGGGCCAGCATGCTGGAGACCCTGCGTCAGGACTACATCCGCACGGCCCGCGCCAAAGGACTTTCCGAACGGCGGGTCGTGCTCGGCCATGCGCTCCGCAACGCCCTGATCCCGGTAACCACGATCATCGCCCTGGATTTCGGCACGCTGTTTTCCGGCGCGCTGATCACGGAAACCATCTTCGCCTATCCGGGCATGGGCAAGCTGACCTACGACGCGGTCATGGGCAACGATTTCAACCTGGCCCTGGTCTGCCTGCTGCTGGCCACCTTGGTAACGCTGGTCGGCAATATTCTGGCCGACCTCGCCTATGCCTGGCTCGACCCCCGCATCGGCTTCGAAGGCAAGCGGCAATGATCAATTCAACCGCCGCCGCGACACCGCTTGCTCTCGTTACGCGCCGGTTCCTACGCCACCGCCTCGCCCTGATCAGCGCCGGAGTGCTGGTGGTGCTGGCGGCGGCCAGCCTGCTCGCCCCCGTGGTCGAAGGCTGGCTCAGCCTCGACGCCAACGCGGTTGACCTGTTCAACCGCCTGGCCCGGCCGAGCGCGGCCCATCCACTGGGCACGGACGAGGCCGGGCGCGACGTGCTGCTGCGCCTGCTTTACGGCGGGCGGGTGTCGCTGTTCGTCGGCATCGCGGCGGCCCTGACGGCGGCGGTTCTGGGCACGACCGTGGGGCTGCTATCGGGCTATTTCGGTGGGCGCCTGGATGCGCTGTTCATGCGCGTGACCGACGGGGTCATCGCCCTGCCCCTGCTGCCGCTGTTGATTGTGCTGGCGGCCATTGATCTGCAGAAGCTGGGGTTTTCCGCCGAGGCGGCCCAGGCGGAAAGCATGAGCCTGTATCGCATCGTCGTCATCGTGGCGCTGGTCGGTTGGACCACCGTGGCGCGCCTGGTCCGCGCGACGGCGCTGTCATTGCGCGAACGGCCCTTCGTGCTGGCGGCGCGGGCCCAGGGGGCATCGTCTTTCCGCATCATGACCGTGCACATCCTGCCCAACTTGGCCTCGCCGATCATCGTCGCGACGACGCTGTCCGTCGGCAACGTGATCCTGCTTGAATCGGTCCTCAGCTTCCTCGGTCTCGGCATCCAGCCCCCCCTGCCCAGCTGGGGCAACCTGCTGACCAACGCCCAGGAACTGATTTGGGACGCCCCGGCGTTGGCCGTCTATCCGGGGCTGGCCATCTTCGTCACCGTGATCGCCTTCAACTTCGTCGGCGACGGGCTGCAGGACGCCCTCGATCCCCGCTCGCTGGAGCGCGGCAGGCGCTAACGCGGGCCCGTCTTGCCAAGCGATGCCCGAAACCCGGGTTCGACCATTAGAATTGCCAGCCCGGCGCCGACCCACATGCAGAACAGCGCCACCCAGGCGGTCAACGCCAAGACCGCCCCGCCGGTGATGCCGGCACCAACCGCACAACCGCCGGCCAACATGCCGCCGAACCCCATCAGCACGGCGCCGACCAAGTAACGCACGGTACCGGTCTCGCCGCTGAATGTCTGGACCGCGAACTCACGGAACAGAAATGCCGACAACATGGATCCCAGAAACACACCGGGCACCAACCCGACGCCAAAGTTCAATTCCACCGCTGGTTTGGTGATAAGCACCATCAAGGTATCCGCGGATGGACCGGTGAAGGTGACACTGCCGACGGGAACGATATCGAAAGACGCCCGCGCCAGAGCCGAAGTGAACGCCCAGCCCAGGACCACCGACAAGCCGACCCCGGCCCCCGTCACCCCGGTCAGAAGCGAGACCTTTTTGCGCCGGAAGAACCATATGGCCAACGCCACGAATGCCGCACCGACCACCAGTCCCGTGCCGACGGGCAAATGCAGCATCAGATTGCGGTCAAAGGCGGACACGATCCATAATGCCGACAGCTTGACCCTGAGCGGCGACAGGATGCCTGACAGGCTCGATTGGGCGGCGACGGTCACGACCAGCCCGGTTACCAGAGCCCGCACATTGCCGGTGCCCGCCAGCACCAACACGCGGCTGGCGCAGCCCCGCGCCAGGATCATGCCGATGCCGAACATCAGCCCGCCGATGACCGCGCCGGACAGGGTGCCCGGCGTCTCCAACTGGCGGATGCCCTGGACCGGCAGATTGCCGGTCAACACCAGCGCCTGGACACCGGCAAGCGCTGCACCGAACACCAGCAGCCAGACCGCGAACTTCTCATCCAGAGCGCCGCGCCAGAACTCAATGCAGGCGGACCGCAGACAGAACCGGCTTTTCTGCGCGCAAAACCCGAACAGCAGGCCGACCGCGAAGCCGCCGAGGGCGAGTTTCTGGGCGTCGGTCATCAGATCGCTGGCCAGCCAATCGTTCATGGAACAAACACCCTTGGTTACAGATCGTCGCGGAGTGTCGCGCGGACCGGGGCGGCGCGCGATGACATCGATCAAACGATTTATAATCTTTGAATGTGTTTTCGGCAGGCTTTATCTTGGCCGGAACATCACATGGGAGACTTCCGTCATGCGCCTGTTCCGCCCCCTGGCCCTTTTCATACTCGCTTTTCTGGCTATGGCCCAGCCTGCCGCCGCCGAGGAGGTCCGCATCAAGCCGGGCGACCTGACCCTCAACGCACAATTGGAATTGGCCTCCGGCAAGGCGTTGAAGGACGGCGTGGTGCTGATCGTCCACGGCACCCTGGCCCATAACGACATGGAAACCCTGAAGACCCTGCGCGGCGTGCTCAACGACCGGGGCCTCAACACGCTCGCCATCAACCTGTCCCTGGCCATCGACGACCGCCACGGCATGTACGATTGCAAGACCCCGCACCGTCACCGGCATCTCGATGCGCTCGACGAGATTTCCGCCTGGATGGATTGGCTCAAGGACCAGGGCTCCGGGCCCGTGGTGCTGTTCGGCCATTCGCGGGGCGGTAATCAGGCCGCCCGCTATGTCACCGAACGGGGGAATGGGCTGCTGAGCAAGCTGGTCCTGATGGCTCCCGCCACCTGGAGCGCGGACAAGGCCGCCCAGGGGTTCGAGAAAGCGCACGGTCGGCCCCTGGCACCGGCTCTTGAAGCCGCCGAGACTCTGGCCAAGGCCGGCAAGGAGGATGCTCTTCTGGACAAGCCGGGCCTGCTTTACTGTCCTGCCGCCAAGGTATCGGCGGCCAGTTTCGTCAGCTACTACCGCCCGGACCCGCGTTTCGACACGCCCGCGATCCTGGGCGAAATCAACGTGCCGGTCCTGATCATGGCAGGGTCGAACGACACCGTCGTTGCCGACCTTCCCGCGAAGATGGCGGGCAAGGCGGATGGGACGCGGATCACGTTCAAGGTAATCGACGGTGCCGACCATTTCTTCCTCGACCTCTATGCCGAGGACGTGGCCGACGCCATGGAGGCGTTCATCACCGGAGGGTGAGGCCGGGCAGCCCCCTACCCGGCCCCGCCGCCCCGTTAGTGGGACATCACCACAGGTACTGTCTGATGCGACAGCACCACGTTGGTGACCCCACCCAGGATCAGTTCCGACCAGCGGGCATGGCCATAGGCCCCCATCACCATCATGTCCGCCGACATGTCTGCGGCGCGGGACAGCAACAGATTGCCGACGTCGAGTTCGTCCGAGGTCACATGGCTGGCCTCGACCTTTACACCGTGGCGCGCCAGATGGGCCGCGATATCCGCGCCCGGATCACGTTTCTCTCCAGGTACCTTGGTCGGATTGGCGACCATGACGACGACCTTCTCCGCCGCCTGCAACAACGGCAGGGCATCGTGGATGGCACGGGACGCCAATGGGCCTTCGTCCCAGGCGACCAGAATCCGCTTGCCGGAAAGGTCGCCGGAATAGCCATGGGGCAGCACCATCACCGGCCGTCCGGCGGTCAGGATCAACCGGTCCGGCAGGTCGCGGTCGCCGGGGAACAGGCTTTGTTCCGGGTCCGGCTGGCTGACGATCGTCATATCCGCGTAGCGGCAGTGAAAACCGAGCACCCGGCCCTCGTCACCTTCCTGCTGCCGCCATTCCACGGACAGGCCGGAATTGGCGGTTGCCGCCTTGAAAGCCGCCTCGGCCCGGGACGCGGCCTCTTCGGCCGAAGCGCGTTGGGCTTCTAGCACTTCGGCAGTGATCTGCACTTCGGCATAAGCAGGAATGTAAGGACGCGGCACGGCGTAGACCCCGGCCAGATGGGCGCCGTGCGTCTGAGCCAGGGACATGGCCGCTTTCAGGCGACGCTCCGATTCCGCGTTCAGTTCGATATGGACAACGATATCTTTCAGGGACATTCAATCCTCCCGTGATGAATGGGCATGCCGCTATCAAAGCCGGGAAGACCGGCGCGGGACATGACCTGCATCAAGCGGCGGGAAAGATTTTCCTCTTCACCATTGCTCTGCGCCGCGTGCCTGGACCAAACTGCGCGCGCCGACCTGCTCCACACCATCAATCAGGAACCTACCATGACCGCGTCCCATCCCGCCCCCGGAAACTCCCCCGCCAGCCGCGACATTGCCTACCACCTGCACGGCTACACCAACCTGGCGAAGCACGAGAAAGTCGGGCCGCAGATCGTCAGCCGCGGCAACGGCATTCATATCTACGACGACGCGGGCAAGGAATATATCGAGGGCCTGGCGGGCCTATGGGCGGTGTCGCTGGGCTTCAGCGAACAGCGCCTGGTCGACGCCGCGACGCGCGAACTGTCACGCCTGCCCAACTACCACGGCTTCGCCCACAAGACCCCGGACGTGACCATCGACCTGGCGGAAAAGATCCTGGAACTGGCCCCCGTGCCCATGTCCAAGGTGCTGTTCGCCAATTCAGGCTCGGAAGCCATCGACCTGTCGATCAAGCTGGTGTGGTACGTGAACAACGCCCGCGGCCGGCCGGAAAAGAAAAAGCTGATCGCGCGGCAAAAGGGTTATCACGGCGTCACCGTGGCAAGCGCCAGCCTGACCGGTCTGCCCCACCTGCATGGTGATTTCGACCTGCCGATCGCCCGGGTATTGCACACAGACTGCCCGCACCACTACCGCTTCGCCGAGGACGGCGAGAGCGAAGACGCCTTCGCCACCCGCTGCGCCGAGAATCTGGAAAAGCTGATCCTGGACGAAGGCCCGGAAACGGTCGCTGCCTTCTATGCCGAACCGGTCATGGGGGCCGGCGGCGTGATCGTGCCGCCCAAGGGGTATTTCGAGAAAATCCAGGCGGTCCTGAAGCGCCATGACGTGATGCTGATCGCCGACGAGGTCATTTGCGGCTTCGGGCGCACCGGCAACATGTGGGGCACGACCACGCTAGGCATGAAACCCGACATGATGACCATGGCCAAGGCCCTGACCTCGGGCTACATCCCCATGTCGGCCCTGATGATCTCGGAAGAGATTTACCAAGACCTCGTGAAGCAGAGCGAGGCCTTCGGCGTGTTCGGCCACGGTTCGACCTATGCCGGGCATCCGGTGGCGGCGGCGGTGGCGCTGGAAACCCTTGCGATCTATGCGGAGCGCGACATCGTCGGCCATGTCCGCACCGTGTCCCCCGCGTTGCAACAGGGCCTTCGCGCCTTCCAGGACCGGCCATTGGTCGGCGAGGTCCGGGGCCTCGGCCTGATCGGCGCCATCGAACTGGTCAAGGACAAGACCACCAAGGCGCCCTGGCCTAAGGAAACGGGAATCGGCGCCAAATGCCAGGAATACTGCTATGATGAGGGCTTGGTGCTGCGCGCCGTCGGCGATTCGGTTGCGTTCTGTCCGCCGCTCATCGCCACGACGGCGGATGTGGGCGAAATTCTCACCCGGTTCGACCGTGCCCTGAAGAAGACGGAAACCTGGGCGGCGCAACAGGCCGGATGACGCCGCGACCGCGTCGCCTGTGACCACCGCTGGACAGACTCTCGACTTGTCCATAAATTTGCGACTCATTCGCAACCCATGAAGGTGCCGATACCGTGTACGCCGACAACACTCTGACCCCTCGTGAAGCCGTGCGCCTTTGCGCGCTGGGCACGCTGGCGTCCGGGCCGCGGCGCTACAGCGATCTGGCGGGAGAAATCCGCCACTTCACCAGCCATGTTCTGGGCCCGTCCCTCGACGTCATGGGCACGTCCATCGAACTTCTGAAATACGAAGGCCTGGTCACCGCGACCGAGGGCAAGGGGCTGGAGGACAACGCCGTCCTGACCATTTCCGACGCCGGGCGCGAGGAACTGGCGACCCTTCTGACCGCGCGCATCCGCGCCCAATCCAACGACATGAACAAACTGATCATGGCGTTGAAGTTCCGCTTCCTGCACCTCTTGCCCAAGGACGACCAGTTGGACCAGATCGACCTGTTGCTGGAAGCTGCCGAGGGCGAGGCCGCGCGCCTGCAAAGCCTGCGCGACCATCATGCGGCCGATCCCGGCCTGTTGAATGTGTGGCTCGACCACGACATTGACGCGCTGGAACAACGCATCAAGTGGCTTACGGATATGTCGGATAAGCTGGAGGCCGAGGGCGCCTGACGCCGCAGCCCTTGCCGCTCAGTCGTCTCCGCCGGCGGCCTTGACCTTCTGTGCGACCTTGCCGAGCCCGTCGATCACCATGCGACCTGCGTCGCCGCCGTCGCCGGACAGACGCCCGGTAATCACCGCGCGCATGGACTTGTAGCAAAGCTTCATCAGGTCGATGTCTTCCTGGTTCAGCGGGCCCTTAAGGTTCTCGATATAGCGGCACATCAGGGCGCCGACCTCGGTCATCAACTGATAACCGAAACTGCCGCCCTGGCCCTTGATGTCATGGGACGTGCGGTAGATACGATCAACCCGTTCGTCGCCTTCGGCCGCCCCCGGCTTCAGCGCCGCCAGTTCCGTCTCAAGCTTCTTCAGATCGGCCTCGACCCAATCGAGGTAATTCTCGGTCATCTTTTCGATGACCGCCTCGGCGCGGGCAAGGCGTTCCGGATCGACGGCACCCGGGCCGCCCATCGATACCTTGGACTTCAATTTATTGGGTGGATTGATGATCTGCGGTTTGGCCATCGTCGTCCCAGGGTGGTCATTCGGTAAAACTTCACGTTCTCGCGCAAAATTTCCCTCAATTCGTGTGTAAGCCTACATGGCCCGGACGGCCCAGGGCAAGGTCGCCGTTCCCGCACCGGAACTGCGCGCCCTAAACATCGGGAATTCCGGCGTTTACCGACGGATTACAAACCCAACTAGATCAGACCCAGGCCGCGCAGTTCGTCCGCCAGTTCCGGGGGCAGATCGGTCAGTTGCCCCGCCTCCCCGTCCAGGTCCGGCGGCGCGTCCGCCGCATTCAGATAGCGCCAGCCCTGAAACGCGCGCGATGCGCGGGGACGCACGGGCACGATTTCCGGATCCAGGACCAGACCGCAGGCCGGCTTGCCCTGACCGTTGACGGTCTCGTCGAAGGCCAACAGGCGCTGGCGGCAGCGCACGGCTCGTTTGATCACCCAATAGATGGAGCCGCCGTCAAGAACCTCCGCCTCGCGCCGGGGCCACATGCGGGTGACGTGATACAGGCGCGGCTCCTGCCCAGCGTCGCGGCGGGCCCGCAGGCGGTCACGTTGGATTTGCGCCAGATGCTCGATGCTCTCGACGCCGACGGAAAGCTTGATGAGGTGCAGGGTCATAATCAGGTATGCGGTGGGCAATGAAAAAGGACGGCGTCAGCTTAACCAGGAAACACCGTGCCGAACAGGCCCGCACCGGACAGGTTACCCACAGGGTCCCGCTCAGTCCCCTTCGCCGGAACCCGAGGGCGAGGCTGTGGCTCCCTGGTAGGTATAGGCTGCCCGCCGACGCTCCAGGCCGGGAAAACGCATCTGCCGCCGCCGCCGGTCCGGCCCGTAAAAATCATCGGTTTCGATGAAGGCGCGCGGGTTGTCGATGATGTTCATGAAGCGCTGATAGACCATGCGGGTCGAAATGGGCTTGGCCAGGAACTCGTTCACCCCGGCGTCGCGGGCGCCGATGATCAGATCCTTCGAGGTTTCGCCCGACACCATGATGATCGGGATATGGCGGTCCGCCGGCGTCTTTCCGGCACGCACCATGCGCGTCAAATCGGTTCCGCCAATGGGGTCCATGATGTTGTCGACCAACAACAGATCGGCTTGATAGTCCGCAAGGAAATCTATGGCCTCTTTGCCGCTGGCGACCATCTGGAAGTCGCCGACGTTGAGCTCGAACAGGATTTGCCCGAGAAGCTTGCGCATCGGCGCATAGTCCTCAGCGACCAGGACCTTGATTTGCGAAAGATCGTATTCAGCCATGGCAGACTGCTCCCCGTGCTGTCAGTTGCTGTCGGCTATTTCCTGATCCAACTGGGTTTTCTTTTCTCCAGGAACGCGGCCAGCCCTTCCCGGCCTTCGCCGGAGGCACGGACGCGGGCGATGTGGCCGGCGGTCTGCGCCATCAAGGCCTCGTTGCGTTCATGACCCTGGACGTATCGCACCAGGTTTTTGACCTCGCCCATGGCGCGCGGGCCGTTTTCCATCAGCATGCCGGCGAATTCCTTGGCCCGGGGCAGAACGTTGCCCTGTTCCGTGACCTCGGTGACCAAACCGAGTTCCAGTGCCCGGGCAGCATCGAAACGCTCACCTGTCAGCATGTAGCGCGTGGCTTGGCGCGGCCCTATGGCGGAAACGATGTAGGGCCCGATGGCCGCCGGCAGAATGCCCAATTTGACCTCGGTCAGGGCGAATTCGACCTGTTCGGCGGCGACAGCGATGTCGCAGGCGGCAACCAAGCCGACACCGCCACCGAAGGCCGGCCCTTGAACGGCGGCAATGGTCGGCTTACGCAGGCTGGCCAGGGTAAACATCAAACCGGCCAGCCCCTTGGCATCCTCCAGGTTCTCCTCATGGCCGAATTCCGCCACGCGCTTCATCCAGTTGACGTCGGCACCGGCGCAAAAGCTCTTGCCCGTCGATGCCAGGATCACCACGCGCACGACCGTATCGCGGCTCAGCCCCTGAAACTCACGGGTCAGTCGCGCGACCAGTTCGTCGTCGAAGGCGTTGTGAATTTCCGGTCTCGTGAGGGTAACCGTCGCGATACCGCCCGCGATTTCGGTGATGAAAGGCGCACTCGTGGTCATGTGTGTCTCCAGGGTCGGGACCAATATACCGCCGATCCCGAGCGTCCACCTATGTGGAAATTAACTTTTCCGAATGGTGAGCGACAACCTAGCCAAATGGCTACGCCTTTCGGGACGGTTTTTCCGCGACCGGATGGCCTGCTTCCTTCCAGGCGCGGAACCCGCCTTCGACATGCGCCACCGGTTCAAGCCCCATGTCCCGAAGCGCCTTGGTCGCCAAGGCCGAGCGCCATGCGGATTGACAGTAGAGAACGAATTTCTTGCCCGATGCGAACACGTCCTTGTGGTAGGGGCTGTCCGGGTCGACCCAGAATTCCAGCATCCCGCGGGGCGCATGAAAGGCGCCAGGCACCATGCCTTCGCGTTCCAACTCGCGCACGTCACGGATGTCGACGAATTGCACCTCCGGATCGTCGAGCAGCGCCGCCGCCCCAGCCACCGGCACGGTCTCGATCTCCGCATTGGCCTCGGCGACCAGTTGCTTCACGCCTTTTTTCAGCTTCATGTCTTTTTATCCCTTCCCCAGAAACCGTTCGATCTGCCAAATCCGGTCGGAGCCGAAGAACGGCTCGCCGTCGATCAGGAAATAAGGCGATCCGAATACGCCCAGATCCAGCGCCTCGGCGGTCTTGTCCTTGACCCGCTGCTTGACGTCGTCCCGCGTCACGGCCTCGGCCAGGGCCGCGCCATCGACGCCCAGTTCCTCGGCGATCAGGACGACTTCCTGCATGTCCGAAATGTCGGCGCCTTTTCCGAAGTAGTGGTGATAACAGGCCTTGGCGAAGGGCACGGCCTTGGCCGCATCGTGATCCAAAAGCCAGTAATAGGCCCGTGCCGCCGCCAGGGTGGCGATGGGAAACGGTTCCGGCCAGGTAAACGGCGCGCCCATCATCTTGGCCAGGCGCGGCACATCCATGCGCATGTAGTCGCCCTTCAGCCCGATGTCGGCGTTGGGCATGTTGCCCGTGTGCTTGAAAATGGCGCCCAGCATGATCGGGTGCCAGTTGACGCGGCGTCCGTAGCGTTCACCGATCTGATCGATCTTTTGCGCCGCCAGGTATCCATAGGGCGACGCAAAATCAAAATAGAACTCGATGTCGCTCTTTTGCGCTGGGTTACTCATGCCGTGGGTCTCCGTCTTACCAGGGTATCTCGCGCCCGTCATAGGCGAACAGCCGCCCGCTTTCCGCCATGCCGGCATCCGCCAGAACCTTGCGAATGCCCGTGACGCTGGTCCGGGCGTCAATCGCCGCCGCCGCGCCGCCCATGTCGGTCTGCACCCAACCGGGATGCAGCAAGACCACCGCGACGTTCTGCGCCCGCACTTCCTCGGCGAATACATGCATGGCCATGTTCACCGCCGCCTTCGACGTGCGGTAGGCATAGGAGGCCGAATTGGGCGACGATTCCGCGATCGAAGACAGCACCGACGACACCGTGGCGATCATGCCGCCGCCGTTCGCAGCGACCAGCGGCAGGAACGCGCCGGCAACCTTCAGCGGCGCCATGGTGTTGATGCGGAACGATTGTTCCCAGTCCATGTAGTCGATGTCCTGATAGCCGTAGTTGCGGTCGCCGTAGACCCCGGCATTGTTGATCAGCAGGTCGATCTTGGTGCCCGCCATCTCGCCGGCCAGACGATCGACCTGGCGGTGGTCGGCCACGTCCAGGCCGTGGACCCGGATGTCGCCCTGGATCGTCGCCAGTTCACCCGGTGCGATGGGATTGCGGCAGGTCGCGATGACGGACCAGCCGTCGGCCCCGTATTGGCGCGCCATTTCCAGGCCGATCCCCCGGTTGGCGCCGGTGATGAAGACTGTCGGCATGGTTTCCTCCCCTGGTCGTTATTACGTGGTCAGGTGATGCGTTCGACCGCGACGGCCGTGGCTTCGCCGCCGCCGATGCATAAGGACGCGACGCCCTTGCGCAAATCGTATTTTTCCAGCGCCGCCAGCAAGGTCACCATGATCCTGGCCCCGGACGCCCCGATGGGATGACCCAGCGCGCAGGCGCCGCCGTGCACGTTGACCTTGTCGTGCGGCAGGTCGAGATCGCGCATGGCCGCCATGGTGACGACGGCGAAGGCCTCGTTGATTTCGAACAGATCGACATCCTTGAGGTCCCAGCCGATCTTGTCGGCAAGCTTTTGCATGGCGCCGACCGGTGCCGTGGTGAACCAGCAAGGTTCATGGGCGTGGCTGGCATGGCCGTGGATGACGGCCAGCTGCGTCAATCCGCGCTTTTCGGCTTCGGACCGGCGCATCAGAACCATTGCCGCCGCCCCGTCGGAAATCGACGACGAGTTGGCCGGCGTCACCGTGCCGTCCTTGGCGAAGGCCGGTTTCAGGGTACGGATCTTTTCCGGGGCGGCCTTCAAGGGCTGTTCATCCCGTTCGACCGCAACCTCGCCCTTGCGGGTCTTGACCGTGACGGGCGTGACTTCGGGGTCGAAGGTACCGTCCTCGATCGCCGTCTTGGCCCGGTCCAGGGACGTCAGGGCGAAATCGTCCTGGGCGTCCCGGGTGAACTGGTAATGGGTCGCCGTGTCCTCGGCAAAGGTGCCCATGAGGCGGCCCTTGTCGTAGGCGTCTTCCAGCCCGTCCAGGAACATGTGGTCGAGCACGGCGCCATGGCCCATGCGGTAGCCGCCCCGCGCCTTGTCCAGCAGGTAGGGTGCGTTGGACATGCTTTCCATGCCGCCGGCGACCATCACCGCCCCGGCGCCCGCGAGAATACCGTCGTGGGCCAGCATGGCGGCCTTCATGCCCGAACCGCACATCTTGTTCAGCGTGGTGGCCGGCACGGCGACCGGCAGGCCCGCACCGAGGGCCGCCTGGCGCGCCGGGGCCTGGCCCAGGCCGGCCGGCAGCACGATGCCCATGTAGACCTCGTCGACGGCCTCGGGTGCGATGCCGGCGCGCGTCAGTGCCGCCTTGATCGCCGCCGCGCCCAGGTCCGGTGCACGGGCGCCCGACAGGTCGCCCTGGAACCCGCCCATGGGGGTGCGCGCGGCACCGGCAATGATGATCGGATCCTCATGCATTGGATTGACTCCCCTCTCTTACAGCTTGAGAAGATGCGCGAAATTGTATCCCGCCATGGCCAGGCCAATCCATTCCGCAATCAACCAGCCGCGCATCAGACGGGTCCAGACAGGGTTTTCAACATTGGGCGCACAACGCCACAGACTGACCGTCATCCAGATCAGATAAGGCACCGCCACCGCCGCGCCAAGGGCCATGCCGGTGATCCCACCGACGTAACCGCCCTGGGTATCCTGAGGCGCGAACACCAGGCCGAGCTGCAGACCGATGAAGATCATGGCAAGGACACAGGCGAGAACGACGCCCGTGCCGAACATGCCGTAAGCCCAGAACACGATCCATAGCCTCTCGCGGCCGTGCCAGCAGCGGGAAAGGATCGGCTCCGGCGGCTCGTTGCCGGGCATTCCGCCGCCACCGTGCAGGTTGATGTAAACGGGGGTCTGATCGTTGATCATCGCGACAGCGCCACGAATGCGGAGGCCATGTTGGCGATCACCAACAAGGCCACCATGCCACGCGCCGTGGTCGGCCAAATACCCGGCGTTTCATGGTCGACGGACCGCCACACGCCAATGCACCACCACACGAAGGACGCCATCAGAATCCATTCACACAGCCGGAGCAAACCATCGAGAACGTAAAGTTCGCCCGCGAAATAAGGCGACTGCGGCACCCGGAACAGGTTGACCACCCCACGTTCGAGCGCAAAGCCGATAAACCACACGGCACCGCCGCCCCAGAACATGCGTGTCAGGGGGATATTGCCCTTCCAGCCGTCGATGCACCAACGGGCCATGAACTGGGCCACGCCTTCCCGTTTCTGTTCATTCATCGGATCATTCATCGGACGCCCCTATCCAACCACGTCGGCGCGGCCCTGGACGCGCATCAAGGTTTGCTGCAGGGCGGCGCAGGGCAGCACCTGGCCGTTCTTGACCACCACAACTTCGGCGCGGCTGACGGTCAGGGTCTTGCCCGGCCGCACCACATAGCCGCGGGCGATCAATTCGTCCCCGTCGGCGGGCGCCATCAGGTTCAGCTTGTATTCCACGGTCAGCACGCCGTCACCGGGCCCCATCAGGCTGAAAGCGGCGAACCCGCCGGCGCTGTCGGCAATGGTGCCGACGACACCACCGTGGAAAAACCCGTGCTGCTGTGACACGGCGTCCGAATAGGGCAATTCGATCTCGCAATAGCCGGGCCGAACTTCGCCCAAACGGGCACCGATATGGCCCATGATGCCCTGCTTGTCGAAACTGTCACGCACGCGTTGGGCAAAGGCGTCGTCGAAGGGCTGGAAGTCGGTGGTCATGATGTCCATTGGGTTGCGGCGGCGTATCGCCGCCAGGGGGCCGCGCCCCCATTATCATCATCGAACGCGCCCCCGCCAGACCAATCGGTAGTTAGGTCCCGACCCGCAGCGGGCTGACCAGCCCGCGCAGGGTGGCGATCATGCTGAGCGGCACAATCTTGCCGGTCGCCGGGTTTTCCGCCGTCGGCTCGCCCGCGATGTTCATTTCGACCCGCACGATATCGGATTCAACGGTGATCCAATGGGTGTTGCGGGTGATCGTGGGGTCGGCCCAGACCTCATAGCGCGTTTCGTCGACGCCCAGACCGGCCAAACCCAAGGCGACCGCCACGTTGACGTTGGCGGGGAATTTGTCGGCGGCGTCGCGGACCGAGCCCTCGAACAGCTTTTTCGGGGCGTTCAGCCCCATCAGGTTGATGCCTTGCTCCTGCACCCAGCGGGCCTTCTGAAACCCGGCGGGGGGCTTGTGGGTGCGCATGACGACCGATCGCAGGTTGCCTTCGGCGGCGGCGCGCACCGTGTCCAGGCCGACCAGGGCCCCCGTCGGCACGACGATGGTGGCGCCGGTTTCGCGGGCCCGGTCGACCAGGTCCATGTGATGAAGAAGCTGGCTGACCGAAAGCGGCACCAGGATGCGGCCCTGTTCCACGGCCGGACCGCAGACGTCGAGAAAGTGTTCCGGCGGCGCGCATTCGACGACCACGTCGGCGACGGCGGCCAGCTCGGCCAGTTCCATCACCGGGGGCGGCGTCTTCAGATGGGCCAGGCGGCCGGCCGCCCGTTCCTTGTCGCCGGCCGACACGGCGACCAGTTGCAGGCCCGGCTCTTCGCCGGAATCAAGCCATTCCACCACCGGCAGACCGACGGCGCCCAGGCCGCCCATGGCGACCCGCAGGGGGGTATTCTTGGTATTTTGCAATGATGTATCCTCCGCTCCCTTCCATCTCACAGGGGCGGCCCAAAATCAATCTTGGTCACAAGGGATGGCGGGATCAGCCGGCGGCCTTGGTGCGGACCGACGCCCGTTGGGCCAGAAGGTCCTGCGATTGGGCTTCCAGGCGGTCCAGTTCGGCCAGGGTCTCGGCGATGTCTTCCTGCTGGATACGCAGCTGTTCGCGCCGCAACTGAAGCTTGTCGATGAACAGCTTGAGTTGCGACACCTCGCTGGGGTCGACGTCGTAAAGGTCGATCATTTCGCGAATCTCGTCGAGCGAAAAGCCCAGCCGCTTACCGCGCATGATCAGACGCAGGCGCACATGGTCGCGGGAACCGTAGACGCGGCGCTGACCGTCGCGCGCCGGGGTCAACAGGCCCTTGCCCTCGTAGAACCGGATCGCGCGGGTGGTGATCCCGAACTCGCGGGCCAGTTCGGCGATGCCGAAGGTCGATTGTGTCTGGTCCAGTGCCATGACCGGACTGTAGCTAACGTTTACGTTAACGTAAAGTTCGCCGTGACGCCGCAAGCCGCCCTTCCCCGCCCCGGCCGACAACGGCCTAGAGCAGGAACACCGCCGCCAGCCCGAGGAAGGCGAAGAAGCCGACCACGTCCGTCACCGTGGTCAGGAACACCGACGATGCAATGGCCGGATCGATCCCGAAACGGTCGAGAACGAGTGGAATCGCCGCCCCGGCCAGGCCCGCGACGACCATGTTGATGATCATGGCCAGGCCGATGATCAGGCCGATCTGCGGGGTGTCGAACCAGAACCAGGCGATGGCGCCCGTGATGACGGCGAACAGCACCCCGTTGATGGCGCCGACCAGCACTTCCTTGCCGATCACACGATAGGCGTTGGTCGCGGTCAGTTCGCGCATGGCCATGGCGCGCACGGCCACGGTCAGGGTCTGCGTGCCGGCGTTGCCGCCCATGGAGGCGACGATGGGCATGAGAATGGCCAGGGCCACGATCTGCTCCAGCGTCGTCGCGAACAGGCCGATCACCAGGGACGCCAGGATCGCCGTGAACAGATTGACCAGCAGCCAGCGGAACCGCGCCTTGGTGGTGTCGATGGCGGCGTCGTACAAATCGTCCTCGCCGACCCCGGCCAGCGCCAGCATGTCTTCCTCGTGTTCCTCGTGAATGACGTCGACGACGTCATCAATGGTGATGGCGCCGACCAGGCGCTGCGCCTCGTCGACCACCGGCGCGGATACCAGGTCGCGCTGGCGGAACAGAAAGGCGACATCTTCCTGGTCCATATTGACGGAAATCAGCTTGAGCTCCGTCTCCATGATGTCCGAGACCTTCACGGGCCGCTTGGCGCGCAGCAGGTGGCTCAGATGGATCATGCCGACGGGTTTGTGCGTCGGGTCGACGACGAAGATGTCGTAGAACGAATCCGGCAGGATGTCGTCGTCGCCTTCGGCCGCTTGGCGCATGAAATCAATGGTATGGCCCACGGTCCAATGGGTCGGCACCGTGACGATTTCCCGCTGCATCAGGCGGCCGGCGGATTCCTCCGGGTAGGACAGGCTTTGTTCGATCAACCGCCGGTCCGGCGCCGGCATGGCGTCCAACACCTTTTGCTGCTCGGGGGCCTCCATCTGGTTGACGATTTCGACCGCGTCGTCGGAATCCAGTTCCTGGACGTGGGCGGCGATCTGCTCCGGGGCCATGGCCTCGAAGATTTCCTCGCGCACCGACTCGTCCAGTTCGGCCAGCACGTCGGGCGCCATGTCCGGGCCGATCTCGGTGATCAGCTGTTCGCGGCGGTCAGCACTCAGGCGTTCGACGATGTCGGCGACGTCGGCGTAATGCAGGCCGTCGACCAGTTCCTTGAGGCCCGCGGTATCGCCCGTGTCCAGCGCCGTGATGACCGCGGCGTCGACATCGTCATGGGCGGGCTCAAGGCTTTCCTCCGGCTTGACGGCGGGGTCCACCTCAAGCGTATCGTCCGGGCGCTCGCTCATGGCACGGGTCTCCGATCCAGGGGTCTAGGCTGCCGCAGATGGCGTGTGATTGCGGGCCGTCCGCACAGGGCCCGCGTGGAACCGACAATAGCCCGAATAGGTTACAATTTCGCCCGGAAAAGCAAAAAACCCGAGCCAAGGCCCGGGTTTTTTCATGCAAATACAAGGTTTGGTGCGGTCGAGAAGACTCGAACTTCCACGGGATCTCTCCCACAGCGACCTCAACGCTGCGCGTCTACCAATTCCGCCACGACCGCATTTTTCCTTGCCGCAAGCACGTCACTTGCGAAATACATGGCGGCAGATAGCAAATCGGCGCACCCATATCAAGCGGAAGCGCGACCACGGCGGAGCAAATAGGAAATTGATGACGGACCAAGGCGTCGAATGGCGGATATCGGACACGCCCGTGGCCTATGACGCGGCCGTGGCCGTGATGGAGGATCGCGTGGCCGCGATCCGCGCCGGCACCGCGCCGGAAATGGTCTGGCTGCTGGAGCATCCACCGCTCTACACCGCCGGGACCAGCGCCGATCCGGCGGAACTGACGGACCCGGACCGCTTTCCCGTGCACAAGACCGGGCGCGGCGGGCGCTACACCTACCACGGCCCCGGACAGCGGGTCGGCTATGTGATGCTCGACCTGAAGCGGCGCGGCGAGGATGTGCGCGCCTTCGTCTGCGACCTGGAGAACTGGATGATCAGCACCCTCGCCCGCTTCAACGTGATCGGCGAACGGCGCGACGGACGGGTCGGCATCTGGGTTTCCCGGGGGGCGCCGGGATCGAAGCTGTACCGCGAAGACAAGATCGCCGCCATCGGCGTGCGCCTGCGCAAATGGGTGACCTTCCACGGGGTATCGCTGAACATCGAGCCGGACCTGTCCCATTTCGACGGCATCGTGCCTTGCGGGATCGCTGAACACGGCGTGACGTCCCTGGTCGATCTCGGCATCACCGCATCGACGCCCGAGGTCGACGTGGTCCTGCGCCAGACCTTCGAAGATGTATTCGGCAATCCTCAAGGCTAAGGAGCGGAATTTGCAGGACATCCCCGACAGGGCCGCCGTCGAGGCGGCCGGGCTCGACCTTCTCGACCGCCACATGGCGGCGCTGAACGCCTACGACGCCAAGGCCATGGCCGCGTTGATGCATTTCCCCCATCCGCGCCTGGCCGAAGGCAAGGTCACCGTCTATGACGGCCCCGACAGCAATCCCATGGACCTGTTCGATCGTCTGAAGGCCCAGGACAACTGGCACCACAGCGAATGGAACGAGCGCGAACTGATCCAGTTCAACGCCGACAAGGCCCATTGGCGGCTGGTCTACACTCGCTTCCGCGCCGACGGCAGCGTCATCGGCGTATACGATTCCCTGTACATCCTGACCCGCCTGAACGGCCACTGGGGCATTCAGTCACGGTCCAGCTTCGGCCCCTGAGCGCCGCCTATTCAAATTCCATCTGCACGAACACGCGCCCGGCGTTGCGGGTCGCCAGTTGCTTGAAGGTGTCCAAATGGGCATAGGCCGACTGGTCCACGTAGTAGGCCCCCTTCAGATCGCCGCCGCCCTCCAGATGTTCGCGAATCTGGCCGCGTAGGTAGACCAGATAGTCATGGGTATAGCGCCGCACCTGGGCCATGTTGGTGGGATGACCGTGGCCGGGGATGACGTAGGTCGCCTTCAGCGCCTCGAACGGCCCGGCCCAGGTTTCGACCCAGCCCTTGGTGTCCGTATCGTCGAAGATCGGCGGCATGCGTTCGTGGAACGCCATGTCGCCGGCGATGACCAGGGACTGCTCCGGCAACCAGATCTGGGTGTCGCCGGGGCTATGGGCCGGGCCCAGGTGCAGGACCTCGATACGAAACGCGCCCATCTCGATCACCCGCTTGTCGGTGAAGGTTTCCGTCGGCCCGACAATCCCCGTGCCCTCGGCCCTCTCCTTCAAAACGCGCTGGGCCGAGGCCAGGATCTGCGCGCCCCGGGCCGCGAATTCCTTGGCCGCGTCCACATGGGTCAGGATCGGAACCTTCTGTTCCGCCCAGTATGAATTGCCGAGCATGGCATGGCCCTGGCCGTTTTCGTTGATGACCAGCTTTATCGGCTGCGGGGTGATACGCTTGATCTCGTCGTGCAACGCCTTGGCCAGCAAATAGGCCCCGCCGCCGTTGACCACGATCACGCCGTCGCCGGTGACGATGAAGCTGAGGTTGTTGTTGTGTCCCCAGTTTTCGTAAGTCGGCGGCGCCGTCGCGCCGATCGCCGACCACACATGAGGGATGACCTCGACCGGCTTGGCGTAGAGGGCGGAGGCCGGATACTGGTCGGCGATGGCTTCGCTGGCCCGTGCGTCGGCGGCGGCGGCGACGCCGAGAATGACGCAGATCAATGCGAATAAACGTTTCATGTGGGAGTCCTGTCGTCGTTGCAGGGTGGTGACCCGGTTGGGGATTGCTCAACTATGCGATAACAGTTACAAAAAGTCGAATATGAGATTTAGCGCGGATGCACCTCTGCCCGCCCGCGCGCCAAATGGGAGAACCACCACCATGAAACAGCTGCATGCCGCCCTCGCCGCCGCTCTCACCGTCACGGCCCTCGCCGCCCCGCCCGCACAGGCGGAGGGCGAAATCATCAAGGTCCGCATCATGTCGTCGGACCTGGCGGCCACGATCGCCCAGGGCGCCGTCCACACCTGCCGGGAAAAGGGATATCAGGCCGCGGCTGTTGTGCTTGACCGGGCCGGCAACATGATCGCCGCCCAGCGCGACACCCTGGCCAGCCGCCATACCCTGGAAATCGCCGAACGCAAGGCCGGGCTGGTCGTCATGTCCGGCGTGGATTCCGGTGACATGCGCAAAAACCGCGACGACATCCGCCCCGAATTGAACCAGATGCAAGGCATCATCGTGATGGACGGCGGGGTGCAGATTCGCGTTGCCGGCTCCCTCGTGGGTGCTGTCGGCGTGTCCGGCGCGCCGGGCGGCGACATCGACGCGGAATGTGCCCGCGGCGGTATCGACAAGGTGCGCGATATCCTCGACTTCGCGGATTGAGCGCTTGTCGCGGCGGCTAAAATGACAAAAACCTGACAAAAAATTGCGTTTTATCGTATACAATTTTGTGCCATGCAAAATTAAAAAAATCCGTTAACCATCTGATTTATATAATTTTTTTAATTCACCCGTTCGGTCTTATTTTTAAAGTATGACTAACGGCCAGATTTCTCCGCTTAAATATAACGTGTATTGCCGACCATTGCCGCGGACCGGGCCGGTCCGCGCGGCATCGCGTATGAAGGAGAGTCCGCACCATGTCTTTGTTTCTGTCGTTCATGAACAACACGAAGATCCAAACCAAGATCTTCCTCGGCTTCGGGATCGTCCTGGCCCTGTTGCTGGTCATCAGCGCAACCGGTGGCGTCAGCCTGCAGAGCGGCGAAAGCAACTTCACCCAGTACCGTGAGCAGGCCGCCCTGTCGAACCGGGCAGCCATGGTGCAGGCCACCTTGCAGAAGGCTCAACTGGCGGTCGGTGATTACATCACCCAATCGTCGGAGGACGCCATCGCGGAATTCGAGGATCGTATTTCCGAGACCATGAACTTGATCGAGACTCTGGACAGCCAGATTACCGACCCCAAGCGCAAGAAGACGATCACCAACGCCATCGAAAACCTGGGCACCTACCGATCCGCGTTCGATCAGGTCACGTCCCTGCAGACCAAGCGGAACTCCATCGCCCAAAGCCGGATGGACGTCATCGGCCCGGATATGGAAGGCAAACTGACCGCCCTCATGCAGAAGTCCTATGACGAGACGGACGTGTCCGCCGCCTACCACGCGGCGAAGACCCAACGCTCGCTGCTGCTCATGCGCCTTTACGCGAACAAGTTCATCACGACCAACCAGCTCGACGATTTCGACAAGGCCATGGAAGCCGCCGCCGTAATGAAGGAAAACATCGCCGAACTTCAGAACGAACTGTTTGACGAGGAACGCAAGGCCACCACCGCCGAGATCGCCACGATGCAGGAACAGTACGAAACCGCGCTTACGGAAGTAAGCGAGGTCATGGCCCAGCGCGACGAGGTCGTGCTCGGCACTATCGGCTTTGTCGGCCCCAATATCGCGGCCTTGATGAACGACCTGCGAAACGATCTGAAGACCGTTCAGGAAACCCTCGGGCCGGCCACCAGCAAGGCCATGAAGACGGCGATGATCGTGACCCTGGTGGTCGCCGGGGTCAGCGTCCTGCTCGGCGTCCTGGCGGCGCTGTTGATCGGTAACGGCATCGCGCGGCCCGTGACCGCCCTGACGGCCGCCATGACGGCGCTGGCCGGCGGTGACAAGACCGTCGACATTCCCAGCCAGAAAAACGGCGACGAAGTCGGCGACATGGCGCGCGCCGTTCTGGTGTTCAAGGAAAGCATGATCAAGGCCGACGACCTTGCCGCCCGCGAACGGGAGGCCCAGAAACGGCGCGAGGAACGAGGCCGCCAGATCGAGGCCTTGACCGGATCGTTCGATTCCGACGTCTCGGCACTGCTGCAATCCCTAAGCACATCGGCGGCCGAGATGACCTCAACGGCGTCAACCATGTCCAAGATCGCCGACGGCACCAACGAACGAGCGGCCACGGTCGCCGGGGCTGCCGAACAGGCTTCGGCCAATGTCCAGACCGTCGCCACGGCGACGGAGGAGCTGTCCAGTTCGATCCAGGAAATCTCCCGGCAAGTCGCCCAATCGTCCAGCGTCGCCCAGCGCGCGGTCACCGAGGCCAACCACACGGATGAGCAGATCCAAGGCCTGGCCCGCGCCGCTCATCGCATCGGCGAGGTCGTCAATTTGATCACCGACATCGCCGAACAGACCAACCTGTTGGCGCTGAACGCCACCATCGAAGCGGCCCGCGCCGGTGACGCCGGTAAGGGCTTTGCCGTGGTTGCCTCGGAAGTCAAGAATCTGGCCAACCAGACCGCCAAGGCAACCGACGAGATCGGCCAGCAGATCGCCGATATTCAGGCGGAAACCAACGATGCCGTGCGGGCAATCAAGTCCATCACCTCGACCATCAGTGAGATGAGCGAAATCGCCAGCACCATCGCCTCCGCCGTCGAAGAACAGGGGGCGGCGACCAGCGAGATCGCACGTAACGTGGAACAGGCCTCGACCGGCACCCAGGAAGTCACCTCCAACATCATCGAGGTGACCCATTCGGCCGGCGAAACGGGCACGGCCGCGACCCAGGTCACCAGCGTCGCCAGTTCCCTGAACACCCAGGCCGACCACCTGAAACACCAGGTCGAGAAGTTCCTGGAAGGCGTGCGGGCGGCTTAGACCGTCGGTAGGGCGTCGAACCCGGCCGAGCCGGGGTCGGCTGCCGGCGCGCGGGTGACGTTATCGACCCGCGCCGCCGGCGGGCCCTGATGGCAGTGTTCGATCATCCTGTGGACGGTATCGGGGCTGCCTGAAAACACGGCCTCGACCGTGCCGTCGCGGCGGTTGCGGACCCAGCCGGTCAGGCCGAGCGCCCTCGCCTGCTCACAGGTCCAGCCGCGGAACCACACGCCCTGGACCCGGCCGGAAATGACGACATGAACGGTTTCGACGGCGTCAGCCATGGCGGCGTGTCACCCCTGCGGGATGGTCACTCGAACTCCAGAATGATCTGGTCGACCATCAGGCTGTCGCCGGGGGCGGCCTTGATCTCCTTGACCACGGCGTCCTTTTCGGCGCGCATGACGTTTTCCATCTTCATGGCTTCGAGAACACAAAGCTCCTCGCCGGCCTTGACCTCCTGCCCGACCGCAACGGCAAGCGAGACCAGCAGACCCGGCATCGGCGACATCAGGAACTTCGACGTATCGGGCGGCTGTTTTTCCGGGATATGGCGATACAACTCGGCCGTCCCGGGGTTGAGCACCAGAGCCCGCGATTCCGTGCCCGCATGGATGATGCTATAGGCCACATCGGCACGCCCGACCTGGACGCTCTGTGGTTTGCCGTCCAGCGTGAGCTCCATCAAGCTATCGCCGAGCTGCCAATCCGTCCTTAATTTCAAGGCCTTGCCACCATAAGTGACGTCATAACCGCCGTCCGCGGGATCGACGCTGACCGGGTGCGGATCGCGGCCCAGGACAACCACCCAGTCGGCGGAAACGGCACGGGAATGACCCTCGACCTGGCCGCTGATATCGGCGGCGCGGTCCTGATAGGCACGGTGCATGGCGGCGGCGACGGCGACGATCAGGGTCGGGTCGTCCTGCACGGCGTCCTTGGGGTTGAAGCCGTCGGGGTATTCCTCGGCGATGAAGTTGGTCGAGAACTCACCCGAACGCACCCGTTCATGTGCCATCAGGGCCGACAGGAAGGCGATGTTGTTGGCGATGCCGGTGATCTGGAAACGGTCCAGGGCGCGGGCCATCTCGTCCATGGCGGCGTTCCGGTCCTTGCCGTAGGTCACCAGCTTGGCGACCATGGGGTCATAGAACATGGAAATCTCGCCGCCTTCGAACACGCCGGTGTCGACACGCACGGTCTCCGTCTCGGCCGGCGGGCGGTAGCGCACCAAACGGCCCGTCGACGGCAGGAAGTTGCGGAACGGGTCTTCGGCATAGATGCGGGCCTCGACGGACCAGCCATTCAGCGGCACGTCTTTCTGCGCGAACGGCAGCTTTTCCCCCGCCGCGACGCGGATCATCAGTTCCACCAGGTCCAGGCCGGTAATGAATTCGGTCACCGGATGTTCGACCTGCAGCCGCGTGTTCATTTCCAGGAAGAAGAAATTCTTGTCTTTGTCGACGATGAATTCCACGGTCCCGGCGGAGCAATAATCCACCGCCTGGGCCAGGGCCACGGCCTGTTCGCCCATGGCCTTGCGGGTCTTGGCGTCGAGGAACGGCGACGGGGCTTCTTCCAGCACCTTCTGGTGGCGGCGCTGGATGGAACATTCGCGCTCGTTCAGATAGACGCAGTTGCCGTGCTTGTCGGCCAGAACCTGAATTTCGATGTGGCGGGGCTGGACGATGTATTTCTCGACGAACACCCTGTCGTCGCCAAAGCTGGACGCGGCCTCGGACCGCGCACGTTCCAGGCCGTCGCGGCATTCTTCGTCGTTATGCGCGATGCGCATGCCTTTGCCGCCGCCGCCGGCCGAGGCCTTCAGCATCACCGGATAGCCGATCTTGTTGGCGATCTCGACCGCCATGTCCGGGTCCGCAACGGCTTCCGTATGGCCGGGGACGACACTGACGTTGGCCTTTTCCGCCAGCTTCTTGGATTCTATCTTGTCGCCCATGGCGTTGATCGCGCCTACGGGCGGGCCGATAAAGGCGACCCCCTTCTTGGCCAAAGCCTCGGCGAACTTGGCGTTTTCCGACAGGAAGCCATAACCCGGATGGACGGCGTCCGCCCCCGTCTGATCAATGGCGTCGAGAATCTTGTCGATCACCAGATAGCTGTCCGATGACGCGGAGGCGCCGATGTGCACGGCCTCGTCAGCCATTTCCGTATGCAGGGCGAGCTTGTCCGCGTCGGAATAGACGGCGACGGTCTTGATCCCCATCTTCTTCGCCGTCTTCATGACGCGACAGGCGATTTCACCTCGGTTGGCGATGAGAATTTTTTTGAACATTATTCGGACGGCCCTGTTTGTTATTTCCGTGTTTGAACCTGCGACGGTTCGTCTTTCTGGCCTGAAACGGCCAACCCAGCCCCGCCAATGGTGTAACCGAATTCACACGCTATTGCAGCGCAAAATTCGGCTTCCCGCGTTGATTCTACTAGTAGAATTGGCCGTTCCGGACCTGTTCGCGGCTTTCGCCGCCTAGTTCCTTCGGGTCAAGCCGTCGAACAGCCCCATCACCCAGGCCGCATGCAACGCCAGCGGCGCCCCCCAAGCAACCATCGGATAGATGAACCACAATTGATCCGGCGTCTTGAGGTAGTTCAAGGCGGCGCAGCCGGCGATGGTGGTAAAATATACCATCAAATGCAGGGCAAAGCCCTTGAGGCGTCGGCGGATGTGCGCATCATCGGCGGAGTCGTGATCGTTCATGGCGTGTCCTTCATCAGACCCTTAATCTAGGCCCGCCCCGCCGCCACCGCCAGCACAGGAAGCCGTGATGACCTTAGATCCCAGCCCTCCCCCCGGCCCTGTAGGTGCCCGCCCTGCCGCGCCGCTCGTCGGGTTGGTGGCGGGACCGGCTCTGTGCTTGGCCCTGGCTGCCCTGCCGGCACCCGAGGGCCTGGAGCAGGAAGCCTGGCTGACCGCCGGCGTCGCGATCTGGATGGCCGTGTGGTGGCTGACCCAGGCCGTGCCGCTGGCCGTCACCGCCTTGCTGCCGGTTCTGCTGTTTCCCGTGTTGGGCGTCGCTAAGGCCGCCGACGCGGCCCAGGCATACGCCCATCCCCTGGTGTTCCTGTTCCTCGGCGGCTTCGTCATCGCACTGACCATCGAACGCTGGAACCTACATCGCCGTGTCGCCATCACCATCGTTTCCCTGGCCGGGGTCCGTCCGGACCGCCTGATCGGCGGTTTCATGCTGGCCACGGCGGGGCTCAGCATGTGGGTCTCCAACACGGCGACGACCCTGATGATGGTGCCGATCGGGCTTAGCGTCGTCGCCTTCATCGAAGGCCATCGCCAGGACGGTGTGCCGCCGACTCCGGCGCAGGATCGCTTTGCCCGCGGCCTGTTGCTCGCCATCGCCTATGCCGCCAGCATCGGTGGCACGGCAACCCTGATCGGCACGCCACCCAATGCCTTTCTGGCGGGATACCTGGCCCAGAACCATGGGGTAGACCTCGGCTTCGCGCGCTGGATGCTGCTCGGCATTCCCCTGGCAACCGTCATGCTGCTGGCGGCCTGGCTGCTGCTGACGCGGGTCCTCTACCCGGCGGAAGGCCTGGATCTGGCCCGTGTCGCCGCCGGCATCGCGGCTGAAAAGGCCCGCCTCGCCCCACCCACCCGCGGCGAGGCAATGACCGCCATTCTGTTCGCTGCCGTGGCTCTGGCCTGGATGTTCCAACCCCTGATCGCGGATGTTGTTCCGGTCAGCGACACCGCCATCGCCCTGACCGGGGCCGTCGCCGCCTTCGCCATCCCCGTGGACCTGAAAAAGCGGGAATTCCTGATGGATTGGGACCACGCCATCCATCTGCCCTGGGGAATCCTGATATTGCTCGGCGGCGGATTTTCACTGGCCGAGGCCATTCAGACGACGGGCCTCGCGGCTTGGCTCGGCCATCTTGTCACCGGCGGCAGCCATCTGCCGCTGGTCCTGCTGCTGCTGGTGATCACCGGGCTGGTCGTGTTCCTGACCGAGATCACCTCGAACACGGCGACCGCCGCCGTGTTCATCCCCGTCGCCGCGACCCTCGCCGTCAGCATGGGGTTCGATGCCGTGACCTTCGCCGTGCCCGTGGCCCTGGCGGCCAGTTGCGCCTTCATGATGCCCGTGGCAACCCCGCCCAACGCCATCGTGTTCGCCGCCGGGCGGCTCGACGTCATGCACATGTGCGCGGCCGGAATCTTCCTGAACCTGATCGCCACGGCGATGATCGCCGGGGCGGCGCTGGTTCTCGTCCCTCTGGTGTTCGGCTAGCCCCCCTTGTCCCGGTTGTCGATGCTCCCGTAATCTGCGCGGGTCTGTTCAACAAATTCAAGAAACGGAAACATCCATGACCCGCATCGTCCGCGTCGCCGCTGCCCAACAAGGACCCAACCTGGAAACCGATCGCCGCGAAGTCATCGTCACCCGCCTGCTCGACATGATGAAGCAGGCCAAATCCAAGGGCGCCGATCTGGTCGTCTATACGGAAACGGCGTTGACCACCTTCTTTCCCCGCTTCTATGCGGAAGACCGCGCCGAGATGGACCTGTGGTTCGAGCGCGAGATGCCCAACGACGCAACACGCCCGCTGTTCGACTACGCCGCCGACAACAAGATCGGCTTTTCCCTAGGCTTTGCGGAGCTGACGCCCGACGGCCATCACTTCAACACCCAGATTTTGGTCGACAAGGACGGCAAGACCATCGGCAAGTACCGCAAGGTCCACCTGCCGGGCCACGTGGAGCTGGAGCCCGAGCGGCGCTTCCAGCACCTGGAAAAGCGCTATTTCGAGCCGGGCAACCTGGGCTTTCCCGTGTGGCGCACCATGGGTGGGATCATGGGCATGTGCATCTGCAACGACCGGCGCTGGCCGGAAACCTACCGGGTCATGGGCCTGCAGGGGGTCGAACTTGTCATGCTCGGCTACAACACGCCCAGTTGGAACGGCCTCGGCGGCCCGGACACCCCGGAACTGCGCCACCATCATTCGCGCCTTTCCATGCAGGCCGGGGCCTATCAGAACGCGACCTGGGTGGTCGGCGTCGCCAAGGCCGGCGAGGAAGCGCCCGGCTATCACCTGATGGGCGGGTCCTGCATCATCAACCCGGACGGCCAGGTGGTCGCCGAGGCCCAGACCGAGGACGACGAGGTTATCGTCCACGACTGCGATCTCGATGCCTGCGCGTTCCTGAAAAACTCCACCTTCAACTTCGACGCCCACCGGCGCACCGAACATTACGGCCTGATCACCGAGCGCACCGGCGCCGTGCCGCCGCCAGAATGACGGATGCCATGAACGTCCTCATCGTCCACGCCCATCCGGAACCGAGGTCGTTCAACACGGCGCTGCGCGATCATTCCGTCAAAATTTTTGACGATCTTGGCCATGCGGTAAAGGTCTCAGACCTTTACCGCATGGGCTTCAACCCGGTCGCGGGACCGGCGGATTTCGGGGACCGCGCCGATCCGGATTACCTAGTCTATGCCCTGGAACAGCGCCACGGCCATGAGACGGAGACCCTCGCCGCCGATATCACGGCCGAGATCGACAAGCTCATGTGGTGCGACCTGCTGATCCTGCACTTCCCGCTCTACTGGTTTTCCGTGCCGGCGATCCTCAAGGGCTGGATCGACCGGGTGCTGATCTCGGGTCTGACCTACGGCGGGCGGCGGTTCTATGACCGGGGCGGTCTCAAGGGCAAGCGCGCCATGCTGACCCTGACGCTCGGCGGGCGGGAACACATGCTGGACAGCGACGCCGCCATCCATGGCCGCCTGGACGGCATGCTGAAACCGCTGTTGCAGGGCACCCTGGCCTATACGGGGATGACGGTGCTGCCGCCCTTCGTCGCCTGGCATGTGCCTTATGTGGATGACGCGACGCGGGCGGGATATCTTGATGCTTATGGCGAACGCCTGCGGGCCTTGGACGCCCTCGCGCCCCTCACCTTTCCCTCGCTCGACACCTTCGACGACGCCATGCGGCCCAAGTAGTGCTGGATAACGGCTGGTCCCCCGGCCAGCGCTGGGCTAAACCTTTGGTTATCTTCATGCCGTTTGTTCGAGAGCGCCCAACGTGAATTTACTGCAAGAGGCATTCGCCGCGCATCAATCCGGCAGACTTCAGGATGCCCAGCGCCTGTACCGCGAATTCATCCGCGCCAACCCCGACCATGCGGAAGCCCATCATCTGCTCGGCGTCGCCTGCATGCAGATGGGCAACCTGCCGGGCGCCATCGAGGCATTGACCCAGGCGACCCGGCTGAATGACAAAAACCCGAATTATTTTAACAACCTGGGTCTAGCGCAGTTCTACCGAAACGACGCTGCGTCGGCGCTAGAAAATTACCGGCACGCCCTTACCCTAGCGCCGAACAATCCGGACACCCTGAACAACCTGGGCATGGCGTTGCAGCGGCTGGAAGACCTGAAGGGTGCCGTCGACAGCTTCGAAGCCGCCCTAAGGATCAATCCGGACGAACCTGAAATCCTCCACAACTACGGCATCGCACTGCGCGACGGCGGCCGGCACAATGCCGCCATGGCGGCCCTGATAAAGGCGATCGAGGTCAGCGGCGGCATCCCCGACACTCATGCCGCCCTAGCGTCCCTGCAGTTTGTATTCGATCAGTACGACGACGCCATCGCGTCCTGCTGGGCGGCGGTCAAGCTGGATCCCCTGCATATTGATGCCCATAAGACCTTCAAGGGTCTGAAAAACGCCATGAACCGCGAGAGCGAGCGATACGATACGTTCCGCTGGGCGCTGGAGGCGACATCGCAGAGCCCAAAAGCTTATGAGCAATACGGCTGGGAACTGGCCCAGGACGAAAAATTCGCCGACGCCGAACCGATCCTGCGCCGGGCGATTGAGATTGATCCCGATCTGCCCATCGCCCTGACCTGCCTGGGTTGGTCCCTGTCCATGCAGGGACGGCACGACGAAGCCCTGCCCTACCATGCCCGGGCGGTGGAATTGGCACCGGATGATCCGCAAATCCTGGAAAGCTATGGTCAAACCCAGATCCGCGCCGGCCACGCCGGCGATGCGGTGGGTGTGCTCATGAAGGCCCATCGGATCGTCCCGCGCCTGAGTTCGGTCATCGGCACCATGACCATCGCCATGACCGAAGCCGACGACCCGGCGGTGAACGCCATCATCGACTATGATGCTGACGTGGTCACGCAGACGCTGCCAACGCCCCCCGGGTTTTCGGACATCGCCGCCTTCAATGATGCGCTGCATGCGGAGCTTGAGAAGCACCACCACAAGGGCTCGCTGCCCCTGGACCAGACAATGCGCGGCGGCACACAAATTCCCAACAACCTGTTCCGCAATGCGTCGGGACATGTGCTGACCGTCCGCACCCTGATCCTTGATGCCATCCACAACTATGTCGACGGCCTGGAGGACGATCCCGATCATCCATTCCTACGCTACATCAACCGGGATTTCAGGTTCACAGGCGCTTGGTCGACGATCCTTTACGGTGCCGGATACGACGCCAGCCACATTCATAACGAAGGCTGGTTGTCCGGCGTCTATTACGTGAAGGTCCCGGACCTGGACGAAGACCGCTGGGCGTCCGGCGAGGGATGTATTCAATTCGGCGCCCCGCCCGATGCCTTCGTCAGCGAACGCAACCGGACCCGCCGCCTGGTCCGCCCACAGCCGGGCCTGTTGGTGCTGTTCCCATCCTACGTCTGGCACGGGGTCAAGCCGTTCACCCAGGAAGGCCTGCGCCATTCCATCGCCTTCGATATCAAGTAGCCTCCGGCCCTAAACCACCTCGCCGCAGGCATGGCCCGAGGCCCAGGCCCATTGGAAGTTGAAGCCGCCCAGGTGACCGGTCACGTCCACCCCCTCGCCGATGAAGTAGAGGCCCGGCACGTCCCGGGCTTCCATGGTCTTTGACGACAAGTCCCGCGTATCGACCCCGCCGACGGTGACTTCCGCCGTGCGTTCGCCCTCGCTGCCGGCCGGCGTGACAGCCCAAGCGTTGACCTGCGTGGCGAGCGTCCGCAACCGCTTGTCCGGCTGATCCGCCAGGCGCCCGAGGCAGCCCGTCCATTCGCACAGCCGCTGCGCCAGGCTTTTCGGCAGAACCTGGGCCAGCGCCGTCGGCACTTCCTTCTTCGGCTGGTCCTGCTTCATGTCCTTCAGCATCCCGAATAGGTCCGTGCCCGGCAGCAGATCAAACAGGATCGTGTCGCCGGGCCGCCAGTAGGACGAGATTTGCAGCACCACCGGACCGCTGAGCCCGCGATGGGTGAACAGCAGCGCCTCGGCGAATCGCACCTTGCCCAAGATCGCCGTCGCCGCGACCGAGACCCCGGAAAGCCCGTCGAGCGTCGCCAGCATGTCGCGGTCGAAAGTCAGCGGCACCAGGCCCGGGCGCGGCGTGACGACGCGCAACCCGAACTGCTTGGCGACGTCATAGGCGAAGCGGCTGGCCCCCATCTTGGGGATCGACGGGCCGCCCGTGGCGATAACCAGGGACGAACCCGAAAACATCCCCTTGTCCGTGTACACGCGAAACCGCTCACCGTCCCGGGCGACCGTGGTCACGCTGACCGCCGTACGGATATCAGCACCACATGCCTCGGCCAGCAGCATGTCGATGATCTGCTGCGCGCTGTCGTCGCAGAACAATTGGCCCAGGGTCTTTTCGTGATAGGCGATGCCGTGTTTTTCCACGAGGGCGATGAAATCGCGCTGGGTATAGCGCTTGAGCGCCGACACGCAGAAATGCGGGTTGTCCGACAGGAAGTTGGCGGGCGACGCATGCAGGTTGGTGAAATTGGCGCGGCCGCCACCGGAAATACGCACCTTCTGCGCGACCTGGGCGTTGCGTTCCAGAACCAGCACGCGACGGCCGCGCTTAACCGCCCCGGCGGCGCACATCAGCCCCGCCGCGCCGGCGCCGATGATGATGACGTCAACATCCTCCATCCGCGTCCTATAGCCGACTGCAGGACCTTTCCCAAGCCTGGGTTATCGCAATGTCTTGAGGCCCGCCACTTATCTCCGGCCAAACTGTCCCGGTGCAGCGCTAACTGTTGTCGCCCCCCCTTCCCGTCAACGCGGCAAAAACCCGCCCCACGGCCTTATGGAACGCAAGCGCACGCAGCACACGGGCATTCCTCAACCCGGCATCGATCGCATCCTGGGTGACGGTGGGACGCAACCGTCCAAGCGGAGAATGCAGGCCGATCTCGTCGATCTGCTGCAGGACGTTGTTTGAAAGAATGTTCATGGCGGCGTCTCCGGTTCCGAACGTCAGCGCATTATAACTTGCTAAAAACAAGTTAATTCGTTTTATGTAATTCACTTGTATTTTGCAAGCTAATTTTTTATGCTGTGCGGGTGAAGAACGAGACAAAAAAACACGACAGCAACTGTCTGGTCGCCTACGGCATCGACACCTTCGGCGATCGCTGGTCGTTCCTGGTGTTGCGCGACATGATGCTCTACGGCAAGCGCCGCTATGGCGAGTTTCTCTGCTGCGAGGAACAGATCGCGACCAACGTCCTTGCCCAGCGCCTCAAGCACCTGGAACGCGAAGGAATCATTTCCAAGGCGCGTGATCCGGAAAATCGCCGCAGCTATATCTACAGCCTCACGGACAAGGGCCTGGACCTGGCCCCCGTCCTGCTTGAAATCATCCGCTGGAGCAGCCGCCACCTTGAAATGAACGCCCGCCGACGCCGCCTGCTGAAACGCATCGAAACGGACCGCGACGGCATCCTGGCGGACATCCACGCCGGCCGGGCGATTCTGACCGCGCCCTGACGCCCCCACCGAAAACCAAAATCCCCCGCAACGGCCGGGCCGATGCGAGGGATCACTGGAACGGCGGCCGATTACCCGGCCGTCCAAAACCTCAGGCGATCAGATCGCCCCCTCTTCCTTAAGCTTAGCGAGCTCTTCCTTGGAAATTCCCAACTCACCGCACAGGATTTCCTCATTGCTCTGACCCTTGCGCTGACCGGGATGGCGGACCTTCGCCGGGGTCTCGGACATGAACGGAAACGCATTGGTCATGCGAAGCTTGCCCAAATCTTCATCCTCGATTTCGATGATGTCGTTGCGTGCCTGGTACTGCGGATCCTGGTAGATCTGGTCAATGGTATAGGCCGGACCGATGGCGGCCTCAGCCTTCTCGAATTCGTCCAACACGGTCTTGAGATCGTGCCTGGAGATCCACCCGGCAACGATGCCGTCGATCTCGTCGATATGCTTGACCCGATCCTGCGGTGTCTGGAACCGGGGATCGGCCGCGACTTCCGGCCCGCCGCACAGCGTCAGCACCCGCGTCACGATGGCCGGCGAGTTGGTCGAAATGGCAACCCAATGCCCGTCCTTGGACTGGTAGGTGTTGCGCGGCGCGTTGTTCTTCGACCGGTTGCCCCAGCGCTGCTGAACCACGCCCAACTGGTCATACTCCATGGGCTGCGGACCCATGACCTGGAACAGAGGCTCGTAGATGGACAGGTCGATGTACTGCCCTTCCCCCGACCCCTGGGCGTCGCGGTGGTACAACGCGAACATGGCGGCGAAGGTGCCGTAGGCCGCCGCCACGCCGTCGGCCAGGCCGAAGTTCGGCAGGGTCGGCGGACCTTCGGGCACGCCGGTGATGCTGGCGAAACCGGAGAACGCTTCCGCGATGGTGCCGAACCCGGGCCGGTTCTTGTAAGGACCGGTCTGGCCGAAGCCGGTGACCCGCACCATCACCAGACGCGGGTTGATCTTCTTCAGGTCCTCCCACCCCAGGCCCCATTTCTCCATGGTGCCGGTGCGGAAGTTTTCGATCAGCACATCCGCCGTCTTGACCAGTTCCTTGAACAGGGCCTGGCCCTTTTCGTGGCTGAAGTTCAGGGTGACGCACCGTTTGTTGCGGTTGGCCATCTTGAACCACAGGCCGACGCCGTCCTTCTTCTGGCCCGTTTCCCGCAGCACATCACCGCGTGGATGTTCGACCTTGATGACGTCGGCGCCGAAATCACCCATCAGCATGCCGATGGTCGGCCCGGCGATGACCGTGGCGGCATCAATGACCCGCAGCCCCTGCAATGGGGACGTTTTCTGTTCTGTCACGATGATATCCTTCAGGCGGCGTTCGGTTCGGGAACGGCGAAGTCTTCGGGCCGCAGGAAGATGGTCGTGCGCCGGGCGAACCGCGGCTTCGTCAGATCGAAGGCTTCGCGGCGGTGCCACAGGCGGGCGTTGTCCCACATCACCACGTCACCGTTGCGCCAGGTATGGGTGTAGACGAACTTGTCCTGCAGCATGTGCTGGGTCAGGGCCTCAAGCAGTTCCTTGCTTTCCGCTTCCTCCAGCCCGTCGATCCCGACGGTCTTGTTGGGATCGATGTACACCGACTTCTGACCCGTCGCCGGATTTTCCAGGACGATGTCGTGGGTCGCCGCCGGGGTTCGTTCGTGGATTTTCTTCATCTCCTCAGGATTGTTGCCGAGGTCCAGGATCGTCGTTGAATCCTTGCGGTCGGCGTACTTGGCCGTGGCGCGGCGGCCTTCGATCGCCTTGCGCAGATTGTCCGGCAGGGTTTCGTAGCCGAGCCGGGTGTTGCAATAGGACGTGCGGCCCTCGTTCTCTGGCATTTCGGCGGCATAGAAAATCGAGCCAGAGGCCGGACGCAGGCGATAAATCTGGTCGTGGTGCCAATAAACCTCGTAGTTCCCAAGCCCGCCGAGCGGCGTGCCGTCGGGGCGTTTCAGGTTGGTGATGTAGATAATCTCCGGATTATCGGGTGACAGCATGTCATCGCGCACGATGATGTCCATCTCGCCGAACCGCCGCGAATATTCGACCTGCTGTTTTTCACTCAGGCTTTGGCGGCGCAACAACAACAGTGGTTCCTGCTGCCATAACTTGTAGATCGCATCGAAGGTTTCATCGGTCAACTCGGACAGATCGACGTCCAGGATTTCCAAGCCGAAAGTGTCCGTCAGGGGTCGGGTGCGCAGTTGCATTTGGGGGGTTCCTCGGGTTTTTTGAACGGGCACATTGTATACAATCCAAAACATCCATCAACCGGCAAATCCCGGCATTCCGCGATTTTTCCAAATTCCGGTTGGAAATACAGCCCCGTCTTACTTTGCCCCGGCCAACCCCCTGATATCGAAATTCCGCAATTCGGCCTGGATTGCCTGGCCGATATTGCCGGTCAGGTTGACCGTCAGGTCCACAGGTCGGCCTTCCTGGATCTTCGGATTCCTGCCCTGGACGTGAACCTGAACCTGCACGTCCTTTTGCGCGTCGCCATCCAATGTCAGCGTCATCCCGTCAAATCGCAGGTCTTCCAGGATGTCGAGAACCATGTCCATGCGGCCACCTTCGGGAGCCTGGCCGGGCATTGGCCGGGTCGGCGATTTGAACGCGAGCAGCCCCTTACCCTGAGATGTTAAAAGGCCGCCCCGGATCGCCACCTCCCCGCCCTCGCCCAACTTGACGGGAATGCGACCGGACAATTTTCCTTCAGCCTTGAGACCTAGAATGTTCATCTGCGCCGCCAAGTCGCCGAGGCCCAACCCGTCCACGTGCAGGGTCATGCGCTCAGGTGGCACACCGTCCCGGATGGCCATATCCTCTGCCCAGATCCGCCCGCCGATGCCGGCCAACTCCGCCCGTTCCACCTTTATGGAAGACGGCCCCAGGATCTGGAACCGCAAGCGCCCGTCGGCGGCCGGCAATGCCGCGACCACCTGCTCGATCACGACTTCCTGGCCCGGCGGAGACACGGGTGGCCAGAGATGTTCCAGTTGAACGCGTCCCGATATCCCCGTCGCCTGGGTTGGACCTAATTGCAGGTTACCGCCGGTGACGGCGAAGGTGCCCGTGCCCGCTGCCGGATCACCCGGCGGCAGGGAAAATTCCGCGACCAGACTGGAAAACCCCGCGACAAATCCTTTGGCTGCCGGCGGTAACAGCGCAGGTGCGGGCGTGATGCCGGCACCGCGCAGGCTGCCCGTGACTTGGATGGGGCGGAGGCCGGTCTTGTCCCACTCCGTTATCGCCGAGGCCTGAACCGTACCGGTGATGCTTTTGATGAAGGGGGTCAGCAGCGGCGTGATCGCGTGTACTCCGCCGTCGATCCCGGCCAGATTAAGCGGCACCATATCGACGCGCCCGCTGCCGGCTTTCGTGCGTGTGGTCTCGTTCGCAGCGAAGCTCGCGATCAAGCCGGAGCGGGCCTGCCGCAACGTGCCCTCGACATCCCACTTGCGCGGGCTCCAACGCCCCTTGGCGGTCACGGCAAAGGGGGCCGCCGCCGTATGGCGCAGGGTCTTTGCCGCCGCCTGAAGGTTCCAGGTGGCATTCGCCGCACCTCGGCCGGTGGCTGTCAGGCTCAGGCCTTCGGCTTCGACATCCAGGTCCGGCAGATGGGCGTCCAGCCCCGCAAGGTTGAGCCGCACGCCCGGCGGGCCCGCTGGCGGGACCGTAACGGTCACCCCACCCGTGACCCGCGCCGTGCGCAGCACCGCCGTGCGTCCGCCGCTGCGCAGGCCCAGGGACGGGCTTTCGACCTTGAAGCCGAAATCAGCCTTCCCCAGCTTTCCATCCGGCGCAAAGGCCATGCCGTCCTTGCGCGGTGACAACAGCACAACCAACGGCCCGGCAACCGACGCACCGCCCGCATTGAACTTGTCGATGCTGACACGGACAGGCATCAGATCGGCCCTGGTGATCTTGAATGGATCAAGCGCCAGAGTTACCTGCCCCGGCACCGTCGCCGTCACATCGCCCCCCAGGATGCGGCCCGCGACCGCCAGCGGTTCCGTGATCGTCACGGTCGCCGAGCCGGCGTTCAGCACAATGCCGGCTTTGGTCCGCACGGACCATGTGCCCGGCGCGGCGGGATGGGTGACTTCGGGAAGGATCAATGATGCCTCCACGGGCGGCAGGCGCGCGAGGTCGCCCGACAACAAATCGGCCAACGGCCCCGCCGTTCGCAGATCAATTGTTCCCTTGCCCGTCACGCCGTCCGGTATCGGCAAACGCGACAGGTCCGCCGCCGTGGCCTGCAGGCTGACCTCGGCGCTTGATGTCAGATCGAAGGGCGCTCCTCCAGCCTTGCCGGAAAGGATCAGCCCCAGGCCGTCATCGGTCAGATCTGCGGACAGCATCGCCTGCCCATCCGCAAGACGCGCCGAAAGGGTGCCTTCGGTCAGCAGCCCCCCGGGCAAAGCCAGGCCGGATACCTCGACAATCCCCTCCCCGGTCAGGCCATCCAAACGCGCGGGAGCACCGGCCAGACGCAGGCTGCCTTTGGCGCCGGATAAGGAGACAGGCCCCACGGCACCCTCTGCATCCTCGATGATCAGGTCGAGGGCCAATCTGCCCGCCGCGTCCCGGCTGCCCATCGCCTGAACCGTGGCTTGGCCGAGAGGATGCACAAAATCGATCGACGCCTGTTTCAACACCAGGCCGCCGCCCGCCTGCGGCGCCAAGGCCACATCCATCAGGGACAGGGTCGTCGGCCCGCCCCCATGGGCGATGTCGATGAGGGTGTCGGTCAGGGTGATCTCGGGCAGGGCCAATGCGCCGCCGCCCGTGCCGCCATCGGCAAACAGGGGCATCAGATCGCCCCAATCAACGGCCCCACCTTTGATCGCCAAGGAAAGCTGTACCCCTTCCAGCGACAGCGCGCCGACCTTGGGCGCGGTCCAGCTGGGCCAGGTCAAATCCATACCAAGGCGAGCGATGCGCGCCGTGCCGGCAGGCCCGGTCGCCAGATTGCGGACCTCGACCCGCCAAGGGGTCAGACGGGTGATCTCCAGGTTGCTGCCGCCGAGCCCCATCTCTGCCAATTGGTCCTGCACGAGTTTCTCGGCGATGGGTGCCCGGTTGACCGCGACCACGGCAATGCCAGCGGCCAATACCGCGATGACGGCCGCAGCCCACAAGGACCTGCGCCGCCATTTCGGCGCGGATGTGTCAGAAGGAATGGTTTCCGGTTGGTCCGCCACGTGATCCGATCCCCGTTGCCTGGGGGATCATAGCAAAGATCGCCCCTAAAGCGGGATGTTCCCGTGCTTCTTCCAAGGATTCTTCAAGTCCTTGTTCTTCAACATGCGGAGCGCTCGGCAAATCCGAGTCCGTGTGCCGTGGGGCATGATGACGTCGTCGATGAAGCCGCGACTGCCGGCGATGAAGGGATTGGCGAAACGGGTGCGGTATTCCTCGGTCCGGGCGGCGATTTTTTCCTCATCACCCAGGTCGCCGCGGAAGATGATCTCGACTGCGCCCTTGGGCCCCATGACGGCGATTTCCGCCGTCGGCCAGGCATAATTGGCGTCGCCGCGCAGATGCTTGGACGACATCACATCGTACGCCCCGCCATAGGCCTTGCGGGTGATGACCGTGACCTTGGGCACGGTGGCCTCCGCATAGGCGTACAGCAATTTCGCCCCATGCTTGATGATGCCGCCGTATTCCTGCGCCGTACCGGGCAGGAAGCCGGGTACGTCGACGAAGGTGACAAGCGGGATGTTGAAACTGTCGCAGAACCGCACGAACCGCCCCGCTTTGGTTGCCGAGGCGATATCCAAACAGCCGGCCAGCACCATGGGCTGGTTGGCGACGATGCCGACGGTCGAGCCCTCCATGCGGGCGAAGCCGATCACGATGTTGCCCGCGTAATCAGGCTGCAGTTCGAAGAAATCGCCTTCGTCCACGACCTTCTCGATCAGCTCCTTCATGTCGTAGGGCTTGTTCGGATTGTCGGGGATCAAGGTATCCAAGGACATTTCGACCCGGTCGTGGGGATCGGGCGTCGGCCGCGCGGGCGGCTTTTCCTTGTTGTTGGCGGGCAGAAAATCGATGAAGCGGCGCAGGTACAACAGCGCCTGCAGATCGTCCGTGAAGGCCTTATCGGCGACACCGGACTTGGTCGTATGGGTCGAAGCCCCGCCCAGTTCCTCCTGGGTCACTTCCTCATGGGTCACCGTCTTGACCACGTCGGGGCCGGTGACGAACATGTATGAACTGTCCTGAACCATGAAGATGAAATCGGTCATGGCCGGGGAATAGACGGCGCCGCCCGCGCAGGGGCCCATAATGCAGGAAATCTGCGGCACCACGCCAGACGCCAGGACGTTGCGCTGGAACACTTCGGCATAACCGGCCAGTGAATCGACGCCTTCCTGGATGCGCGCCCCGCCGGAATCGTTGAGCCCGATCACCGGGGCTCCCACCTTCATGGCCTGGTCCATGATCTTGCAGATCTTTTCCGCATGGCTTTCCGACAGGGAGCCGCCGAACACGGTGAAATCTTGGCTGAACACGAAAATCAGGCGGCCGTTGACCGTGCCGTAACCGGTGACCACGCCGTCGCCCGGGGTCGACTGCTCGGCCATGCCGAAATCCGTGCAGCGGTGTTCAACGAACATGTCCCATTCCTCGAAAGAACCGGGGTCCAACAGAACCTCGATGCGTTCGCGGGCGGTCAGCTTGCCCTTGCCGTGCTGGGCGTCGATGCGCCGTTCGCCGCCGCCCATGCGGGCGCGTTCGCGTTTTTCTTCAAGCTGCCGGATGATGTCGTACATGGAATCGCGTCTCGCTGATGGTCGTTTCGCCGCGGGGTTCGGGAGGGGCCAAAGGATACTGTCGGGCCTTATGTTGCGCCAGCGAAAATGCCGCCCCCTTCCATAACCATCATAACAGATGAATCATTATTAATTTATCTGCATGGCCCGTTGTTAACCATCATGATATAAGCATTCCGCACCGTTCGACGGGAACGTGTACGCGAATGGTTAATCAATAAATTCCGGGCCGAAAGAGCCCACTCATCAGGGTGTGTCGCGCGGTCGGGCTTAGTTTAAGGGAGCCTCGGGGACGCATGCCCGATTACAATCTTTCACGCCTGAACGTACTGGTCGTCGAGCAACATGCACCGATGCGGCATCTGATCCGCAACATCCTGCACGAGTTCGGAATCGAAAACGTGCGCGATGCCGGCGACGAGAAGACCGCCTTCGAGCTGTTCCAGGAATTTCCCGCCGATCTGGTGTTGACCGACTGGTCCCCGGGCCTCAACGGCATGTCGTTCCTCGACCGAATCCGCAAACACGCGGAAAGCCGCGACATGTTCGCGCCGGTCGTCATGATCACCGCCTTCACGGAACTGCATCAGGTGTGCAAGGCACGCGATGCCGGGATCAACGAATTCCTGGCCAAACCGTTTTCCGCCCATCTGATCTATTCCCGCATCAAATCGCTGATTGAAAATCCCCGCCTGTATGTCCGCGCCGACAGCTATTTCGGCCCTGACCGCCGCCGCCGGGCGCTGAATTACCGCGGCCGCGAACGCCGCGACGAGGCACCGACGGAACTGCCGACCCAACGCGGACGAGCCGCCGCACCGCTGAACACCAGCGGCCCGGCACCGGGCAGCAACCCGATCTACAACTGATCCTGATTTGACGGGCTAGAGAAGGCTCAGGAAGGTTTCCGCCTGGGCGATTTCCGCCTGCAGGGCACGCAGGCGGTCGAGGGATTCCTTGTCTTCCCCCCATTTTTCACTCTGATAGCTTTCGTCCAGCTGTGACGCGGCGACCGCCGCCATGGCATCCAGCCGCCCCTGCACCAGCGCCAGACCGATTACCAAGGACCCCGCCGCCTGAGTGGCGGCAGCAAGCGCCGTCAGCCGGTAGGCATCCAGGTCGGAGACCGCACGGGCAAGGGCACCAATAGCCGCCTTGGGCTGATCCACGGGCACGATGCCCTCGGTCACCACAAGTACTGCCCCCAGGTCATCCGCCGCCCAGGCCAGCAAAGGATCCCAATGATCGGCCTGAAGCTGCACTAGATCCGCCGGCGCCGTGGCCCGATAGCACAACAGATCCGTCTCACCGTATCGGACGATGCGGTCCGCGACCTCGGCCTGCTGCGGTGCGATGCGGTCGATGGCGGTGAATGCCAGTTGGGTCAGCGGCATGGATGCAGGCAGAATTTTTTCCGACTGGGCATCCCATTCCGCCGCCACGGCCTCGGCCAGGGGGCGGCTCGGCACCGCAAGCGCGCGGGCAACCGGTGACTTCACCCGCCGGCCATCGAGCAATATCTGAAACGCCTCCCCTACCCCAACTACGTCGGCATCATCGACCGCAACCGGGGCGACCGTGACGTCGCGGTAGAACCGTTTCATATCGGGTTTCAGCATGGCATGGATGATCCGGAGTGTTGAGCGGCGGTTACTTGCCGAGCAGGCCCTTGAGACCGCCCAAACCCTTTTCCAGGTTCTGCAAGGCGCCGCCGACGCCGGACTTGGGCTGTTCCTTTGGCTGCTGTTGGGCGGGTGCCGGTTTGGCCGCACCCTTCGACGGCGCCACCTGCTTGCCCGCCAGGGCCAGGGCGCAATAGTCCGTGTCGTCCGTGCTGGTCGCGCGGTTGAAGGCACTTTGCGCCAGGGCTGACAGGCCGAAGGTCATGATGGCGGCCGCACCGCTGGCGACGTTGGACGCCACCCCCGTCACCAGGTCCGCCGGATTGACCTTGGGCGCAGGCTTGGCCAGGGTGCCGCGCACCGCGACGGGCACAATGGCCGCCGACAGCAGGCTGGTCTTCTTGGCCCGGGGCTCAAGCACCAGATTCAAGGTTTCGTCCCGCAGGTTGATGCCGCCGACGCCGACCACGGAAAGTCCCCCCGTCTCGAGCACCAATGCCTTGGCGTTGGCGATGCCTTTCACAACATCGAAGTCAACGACGGCACAGCGCAGGTCCTTGTCGCCCTTGCTGTCGACCAACGGCAAGGCCGACAGGATATCGGCCGACGCCACGTTCAGCAGCGTGCTGTCGATACGCCCCTTTTCCGAAACCACGCGCAGCTTGCCGTCCAGCCCGGCCATGAGCTGGCGGACACTTGTCCCCGCCCCCGTGACCTTGAGCGTGACGTCGGCGGTGCCCTCGGCCACGGGCTTCTGGCCCATGGCGGCGGCCAGCTTGCCGTAGTCCAATTTGGCGATGTTCAGATTGATGCCGAGCGGCGGCACGGCTTGGTCCGCCCCCAGGGTGATCTCGCCGGAAATCACACCGTCGGCGACCGTCGCCTGCAACGGTTTCACGGTCAGGCGCCCGCCCTGCAACAGCACGCCCAGGCGCAGGCCGGTCACGTCCATGTTGTTCACGCGCAGGCGGGCGGCAGCCAGATTGATATCCGCATCAGCAGCCTTAAGCCCGCCCAACGGCAATGGGTCGGCCGGGAACAGGCGGCCGTCGGCAGCCGGCGGCGCCGGTTTGTCGTCGCCCTTGGGCAAAAGTTCGTCCAGATCCAATTGCGTCGATTGCAGATCCGCCGTAATTCGCGGCCGCGCCCCACCCAGGTAAAGTGCAGCGGTGCCCTTAAGGTCGCTCGCGCCGATCTTCACGTCCACGTCCTGAAGGCGGTATCCGCCGTCCTTGTCGGCAACCCGCGCCGAGGCGGTCACGGCCGGCAGCGGCGGCATCTCCACGCCCAGGCCCTTGGCCAGTCCAGCGGGGTCCTTGGCCGTCGCCGCGACCTGCAGGTCGATGCCCTGAGCCTTGATGGCGTCGGCGATCGATCCGGCGGCGGTCAGCGCCGTTTCCCCGGGCCGTCCCAGGGTGACTTTCAGGTTGCTGACGCTGGGCTTGGCCGACGATCCTGTGACCGTCAGCGACACATCATAGGGGCCAAGGTCAGGCACCTTCAGCGACGCCAATTGAGGAGCGAGCTTGGCCGCCGTCGCCAGGGTTTCGGAAAGGGAGCCCCCCTTGAGCGACAGGGTCACGGCCAAGCCGGTCATCGCCCTGGGATCGGCGATGGCGCCGCGCACTGTCATGTCGGCCCCCAGGGCCTGCGCCTTGAGGTCCAACGGCATCTCGCCACCCGCCGTCAATTGCCGGATCGAGGCAATCGTGCCGGCGGCGGAAAAGTCCTCGCCGTTCACGTCCCCTTGCAAGGCGATGCGCAGCGGCGCATCGATCCCATCGGCCCCCAGGTCGAGGGACGGCAGAGTCAGGCGCGTCTGTTCGCCCGTGCGGCCGTCGCGGTAAGTGACACGCAGATCCTTGATGCGAACCTTGCGAACGAGCGGCAGATTACCGCCGCCGGAGGAGGTTTCCGCAGAGGCGGCCGGTTTACCGTCCGCCGCGCCGAACTGCCAGTTGCCCCGCCCCTGCTTGTCCGTTTCGGCCAACAGGTCGAGCCCGATCAGAACCACACGCTTCACGTCCACTTTACTGGACAACAAGGGCAGCAAGGCGACCTCGGCCTCCAGACGCTTCAAGGTCACCATGTCGGGCCGCGACCCCCAGGGTGCGTTGGCGAAGGTCACGCCATCGACATAGAGCGACGGGGTCAGGGAAATATTGAGCTTCAGATCGCCTGAGATTTTCAGGTCGCGCCCCGTCGCCTTCTTCGCCTCTTCGGCGATGACGCCCTTGTAATCGTTGAAATCGAGGGAACTGAGCACCGCCACAGCGGCGACGACCACCGCGATCAGCAGCACGCCCAGGATCGAAATGGTCTTGAACAGCCGCTTCACGTCGACGCCTCCATAAGTTCATCCAGGCTGGGAACGAGGGCTTCAAAGCCGGGGATCACCCGGCGCGCGCCCGCCACCGTCAGCTCCTCCGCCTCATGATACCCCCAGGCGACCCCAATGGCGAGGACACCTGCATTATTCGACATCTCCACATCGAACGTGGTGTCGCCGATCATCACCGTGTTGCCGGGGTCGGCCCCGGCATCCGCCATGGCATTCAGAAGCATGCCCGGCGCCGGTTTTCCGGGCGCGCTGTCGGCGGTCTGCAGGCTCACGAAGCGGTTCTTCAGGCCATGGCGGTCCAAGGTCAGATCCAACCCCCGCCGCCCCTTGCCCGTGGCAATACCGAGGAGCCAACCCGCCGCATCCAACGCATCGACAACGTCATGGACGCCAGGGAACAAGGGATCATCGACCTGCCCGTTTCGGCGCAGGTCGGAAAAGGTGTCGCGGTAGGCATCCGCCAGTTTTTTTGCCATGCCGGGGTCCGTGCCCTCAGGGGCCAGAACCATCGCCGCCGTGGCCAGCGGCAGGCCGACCACGCGCCGGATATCACGAGGTTCGGGCAGCATCAGACCGCAGGCCCGGAACGCCGCCTGCATGGAGCGCACGATGCTATCTTGTGAATCGACGAGCGTACCGTCGCAATCGAAAACGCAAAGCTTGATATTCATGACGCCGTTCTATGCCACGGGATTATGACGCTGCAAGGACGCCTTTTTTGCCGATCTCATACACCATGATGTAAAGGCCGGATATCCGGGCGATAAATCGCTTTTCACGATTGCACTGCTTGCTTCGCACGACATTATAGTCAATTCTGCACCCGACTGTTGACGAGGAGCACAAGCGGACGGACCGGTGAGTTCGGTACGAAGGTATTTGTATGTACAGAACTCGATACACTGGAACGGACCGTCGGGGGGCATGGCGCGCCTAAGCAACAACAATCAACCCTCAATTTCATTGGAAGGAAATACGACTATGAACATCCTGAACAGATTTGCTGTTTTGGGACTTACCGGTGCGTTGGTCGCTGCTTGCGCCAGCATGGACGGCGACACCGCGACAACGACCAAGGCCGATGCCAAGCCCGCCGCGGCCAAGGCTGCTGAAAAGAAGACCAAACCGGATCAGAAGTACGTGATATACTTCGACTTCGGCAAAGCAAGCATGAATGAAGAGGGGACGACGGTTGCCTACAAGCTGATGGCTGACAGCATAAGCGGCTACAAGGCCATTCTGCTGACAGGGCATACCGATACGGCCGGTGATAAAAACTACAACCGGAAACTGTCGGAAAAGCGTGTCGAAAACGTGAAGCAGGTCTTCTCGGAAATCGGCATTGATCCGAACAAGATCATCACTCAGTTCTTTGGTGAAGACGAGCCCGCCGAAAAGACGGCGGACGGCGTCAAGAACGACAAGAACCGTCGGGTTGAAGTCGTTCTGAAGTTTTAGGTCGTCGGTTCAAGTAGCCGCCGGCCGGGGGGAGTGAGGTCCACGCCTATGCAATATGAACCCAACTCTCAACCTTGGAAGGAAATACCGAAATGAAATTCCTGAACAGATTGGCTGTTCTGGGACTGACCGGCGCATTGGTCGCCGCCTGTTCCAGCATCGACCTGGACGCCACGAAGATGATGTCGCTTTCGGGCGACAACTTCCAAAAGGCGTTGTTCAAGGAGTATGTCGACCTTGCGCGTTCTGAAGACGAGCAAGCCGACAGCCGGTCGGCGGTCTACTACAATACTCGGGCCAAGATGGCGGCCGCTGGTAAGGACACGGGTCCGCAGGACCTGAAGGATCGCAAGATCCCCGCCGGCGCAATCGCCGATCTTACGGCTGCCCGTAAAAAACTGACCGACGCCCTTGCCGCCGGTGCCGGGAAAACGGCGCCGGAAAAGGCGGCACGGGCCCAGGCCATGTTTGACTGCTGGATGGAACAGCAGGAAGAAAACGACCAACCCAAAGACATCGCGGCCTGCCGCAGCGCCTTTGAGGAAGCCATGAAGGGTCTGGGCGGCGCCAAGACTGCCAAGAAACCCATGCCCGGTAAGGAATTCATCATCTACTTCGACTTCAACAAGGCGACGTTGAACGAAGCGGCGACCGCGGTCGCCTATCAGGTGATGGCGGAATCCATTTCCGGCTACAAGTCGATCATGCTGACCGGCCATGCCGATACGGCAGGCGACAAGAACTACAATCGCAAACTGTCGGAAAAGCGGGTCAATGCCGTGAAGAACGCCTTCACGGAAATCGGCCTGGATCCGGCGAAAACCGTCGTCCAATTCTTCGGTGAGGATGCACCGGCCGAAAAGACGGCTGACGGCGTCAAGAATGAGAAAAATCGCCGGGTAACGATCGTCCTGATGCAATAGGACCGGCGTTCCTCGGAACCATCGCAAGGGGCGGCACCGCAAGGCGCCGCCCTTTCTCTTTGGGAACAACCAACGCCCTCCCCCGGGTCGGCGGCGGACAAAAAAAAGCCGCTCAACGGAGCGGCTTTAAGTTTCGAGGGTGAGCCGCCGCAAATCGATTTGATCTGCGACGGTACGGTGAATTCCTAAGCGCAGCAGGCCTGCCCAACCTATCCCAGGCCCGCCACATCCAGGGTGGAACCGCCAGTGGCCGTCACCCCGGATGTTTAAATCCATAACGAAGTTTCGGCGATCAAGCTGACCGCTACCTGACAAATCGATACATTATTGAGAATCTTGAGGCAGACGTCCTAACGGGCAGGGAATTTGACGCAGAAATCCGTGCCGCCGCCGGGCGGATCACCGATTTCGACCTTGGCGCCATGGGCGTCGACAATCCGCTTAACGATGGCCAACCCCAGGCCGGCCCCGTCCCCACGCCGATCCGCACGGTCGAATCGGTCGAAGATCGTCGCCCGGCGTTCCTTCGGCACGCCCGACCCCCGGTCAATCACGTGGATCGCCGGCTCGTCGGTGATGCGCACCGTGATCGTGGATCGCGGCGGGGCGTAGCGCATGGCGTTTTCCACCAGATTGCGTACCGCCTGTTCCAGGGCGGGGGAAGAACCACGCACGATCACCGGCGCATCGGCCAGAACTTCGATCAGGCGATCTTCGAGAATCGCGATGGGCGCCAAATGGGTCGCCACATTTGTGCAGACGTCGCGCAGGTCCGCCTCTTCCTCTGACCCCGGGCGAAACAGCTCGTAGCGCGCGAAAGAAAGCATCTGAGAGACCAGACGGGTCATGCCATCCACCTCGTCACGCAGCACAGCAGCCGCCGCCTCGTCTTTCAAGGTATCCAGCTTCGTGCGCAAGACCGCAAGCGGGGTCCTGAGTTCATGAGCAACATCGGCGACGAACGCACGCTGGCGTTCTTCCTGTTCGGCGCGGATACGCTCGGCGCGGTAAATTTCCGTCACATCGCGGGCGGTGCCCCGAATCCCCGAAAAGCGGCCGCTGTCCGGATCGAAAAACGGCAAACCGCTGGTCAGAAGGCGCCTTTGTTGGCCTTCGGCATCCTTGGCCACAAAGGCCACGTCACGGAACGGCTTGCGGATGTCGAGGGCAATATGATTGCCTGCGTCATCGACGAATTCGCCCAGTTCCTCGAACCGCTTGCCTTCAAGCTGAAGCGGCACATATCCCATGACTTCAAAGGCATGTTCGGACACATAGGCCAGGCGGAAATCCGCATCCGTCTCCCACACCAGGTCAGATACCAGGCGGGTGACGTCTTCCAATCGCGTCAGGGCTTCTGCCGCACGCGTTTCTGGATCAGCGGATAGAGAGGGCCAGCTGCGCGGTTTACGCTCACGCATTTCGCCGGGTAGCCGACTGAATCTGGCGGATCGCCGCCAAATAGCCCGTGTTCCGGCGCCAAGTCTTCAGCACGGCTGCGGCGGCCTCGCGGCTCATGTCCTCGTAAATCCAGATCACGTCCGCCAGGGCTTCATCAATGCGGTCACTGCGACGTGCGCGAACCAATTGCGAGTAGCGGAAAATCTGGGCGAACTCGTCCTTGGTCAGCCCCACCGCCTTGCAGCAGATCGCCATGCCCTCGCCGCCCGGCTCGAACAGAATGCGCTTGGCCAGATACTCGCGGATGCCCGTGAGACGCGAGAACAGGGCCAGGAACAGCGACACCTCGCCCTGGCTCAACGCGGTGATCAGCGTCTCCGGCGTGACCAGCCCCTCACGATCCAGATTGGCCGCCAATTCATTGGCCTTCAACCCGTTTGCCTGATCGGGCTGCACCCCCCCTTCCTGTGAGGCGATCTGTTCCAGAAGATCATCGATCACCGACTGATCAAGTTTGAAATTCTTCAAGATGAATTCGCGCAGCGCCGCCGTCACCCACAAGAACATGCGCTGCGCCAGTTCAGGGCGCAGTTCCTCGCGATGCAGGATGGGTTCCTGGAAGGTATCGACGCGCTTCGACTGTTCCACCAGGTATTCCATGGTGCTTTGCGAAATCTTTGCGTTCTCGTTCTTGAGCAAGGTCACGACCACGCGCTCGTTACCTGTCTCGACCAATGCCTGGGACACGGCCTCGCTGATGTTCTGGCGAATGGCGACGGCAAGCTGATGTTCCAGCGTGCGATGGCGGATGATCTCGATCAGATCGGAATCCTTGAGCAGGCCGGATTCCGTGAGCACCGGATAGGCGACCTCGATCTCGTCATTGGCGAGAATGCGGATCAGGTCCTCGGGCACGTCACCCAATCCCGCCAACTGTTGGGCTACGCCCCGGCGCACGGACATCTCAATCTCACGCACGACGCTGCGCAGAATGCCGAACATCAGGGCCCGTTCACGGTCCGTCAGGGCATCACCCTTGTTTTCGAACAGATCCATGATCGTTTCGGTCAGCTTTGCACGTCCCATGGTCGACTTTTCGCGCGCGAGGTTCAGAAGAAACTCGTGGTCTACCGTCGGTTCGCCGTTTTCTTTGTTTTCGTTCATTTCACGATCAGATCGTCAGTTGTTAAGTGAGCCTTCGGACAGCAGGTAGCCCACACCGCGAAGGGTATGAACACTGACACTGGCCCCGTTTTTTGTAAGTCTCTTGCGCAGCCTGGAAACATGAACCTCCACAGAATTCGACGATACCTCCTCGTCAAAACCGTAAATCTTGTCTTCCAGAACCGATTTGGGCACAACGCGCCCATACCGCCGCATAAGTTGTTCTAGCACGCCCATCTCGCGTCGAGAAATGGATATGGGTTGGTCATTGACCCTCACTTCCCGGGCCGTGGTGTCGAATGACACGTTACCCGCCGTCATGACCAGCCCCAGAACCCCGCCGGGACGGCGCAGAAGGGCGCGGATACGCGCAACCAGTTCCTCCATTTCGAAGGGTTTCAGCAGATAGTCGTCGGCGCCGGTGTTCAAGCCTTTGACGCGGTCGTCCAGGCCGTCGCGGGCAGTCAAAATCAAGACCGGAACCACATTACCCTGTTCCCGCCACTGCTTAAGCAGGGTCAGGCCATCCGTATCCGGAAGCCCGAGATCAAGAATGATCGCATCGTATTGGACGCTCGCCACGGCGGCGTCGGCGCCGGCCCCGGAATCCACCATATCAACGGCAAATGCCTGATTTTCCAGGCCGACTTTGATGGACTCGGCAAACCTGTTGTGATCTTCGACTAGGAGTAGGCGCATGTTCCTCAGGTCTCTTTTACGGAGGGCATTTGGCCCCGACCGTCTTGTTTCGGCAACCATGCATCCCCCGTGCCAAGCCGCCATTCCGGAAACGTCAAACACACCCCAAGTGATATGCAATTTTGCATACAATGCAATGTTTGATTGTCGTGCGGCATGAAACTCACCTAAGAATCCTCAGTTGTCCCAGAGAAACGGCAACGGACAGAAAAATCCCGCACGAAGCGATTGAAGGCGCACCTCCCCGACCGGGCCGCCTGGGAGACAGTTTAAGACTATTCCTCAAAGAGTTCATCCGCCGATTGATCCTTGGTGAAGCCAAGCGCCTTCCAGGTCTCGGCCATATGCGGCGGTAACGGCGCCACGACGTCGATCATGCGACCAGAGGGATGCTTGATGACGATTCGCCGGGCGTGCAGATGCAGCATACGGATTTTCACCGGCAAGTCTGGAAAAGCTTCCGCGCCCCCATACTTGCCGTCACCCAGGATCGGCGTTTCCATGGCCAGGGCATGGGCGCGAAGCTGGTGCGTGCGCCCGGTCACCGGCTCCATCGCAAGCCAAGCCGCCGCCTTGCGGCCGACCCGGTCGATGATGCGGTAGAGCGTTTCCGCGCGTTTGGCGTCCTCGGCCTCGGCATCCATCTTTTCCTGCCCACCGGCGCCGCGCTTCTTGCCCAGCTTCAGGCGGATTCGTCCCTGGGCGATTTCCGGCACCCCCGCGACAGCCGCCCAATAGAGCTTGCGGATGGTCTTGCGGCGGAACCCTTCGGTCACCCAGCGCGCGGCGGCCCGGGTGCGCGCCAGAACCAGAACGCCCGAGGTATCCTTGTCCAGACGATGGGTCAGGCGTGGCCGTTCCGCCGCATCAAAGCGGAGCCCGTCGAGCATGGCATCCAGATGGTTGCTGAGCCCCGATCCGCCCTGCACGGCCAGGCCGGCCGGTTTATCCAATACCAGAATTTCATCATCACGATAGATCACACGGGCCTGCAGGTCCTTGATCTCGCCGGCTGAAATCTTGGGAGCGGGCTTCGGCGCCGGTTTCGTCGCGGTCGACGCGCGATTTCTGACCCCCTCGCCACCCGGCCGCAGGCTTGGCGGCAGGCGAACCTCCTGGCCGGCCTCCAGGCGCGTACCCGTCTTGGCGCGGTGGCCGTCAATTCTGATTTGCCCGGTGCGCAACAGCTTCTGGACCTGCCCGAACGGCAGGTCGGGGAGATGCTGTTTCAGCCAGCGATCGAGACGCAGGCCGTCCTCATCGGCTGAGACGGTCTGCCCCTTGGCATCAGGTGGCGGCGTATCGGCCATCACAGAACCTGACGCAACATGGCCATCCCGGCCCAGAAGCCGAAAATGCAGAGCACGACCGAACCGCCGATATAGATGGCCGCAGCCCCGATTTGCCCACGATCGATCAAGGTATAGGAATCCAGCGAGAATGTGGAAAAGGTCGTGAAGGCCCCCAACATGCCGACCACCAGGAAGGCCCGCATTTCCGGCGGCGGCGACCAGTACAGGGCACTGATTTCGATCAGCGCGCCCAGCACGAAAGACCCCACGAGGTTAACCGTGAAGGTTCCCCAGGGAAACCCATGGCCCAACTGGCTGCCCACGGCGTTCATCACCAGGAACCGCCCGACAGCGCCCACGGCGCCGCCCATCGCCACGGCAAACAGCATCTTCATCGCAGGTTCCCTGTCATTACTCCGGTCCTTGCCCCCGTTCGGCGCTCAATCTACTCCGAAGACGAACCGCCGTCGTCCCCCTTGGTTCGCTGGCGGCGTAATTTGTCCCAATAAGCCAAGCGCTTGGTGATCTCGCGCTCGAACCCCAGGTCGCGTGGCGAATACAACCGTGCGCGCGCCATGCCGTCGGGAAAATAGTTCTGGCCGGAAAACCCATCCTCGGCATCGTGGTCATAGGCGTAGTCCTTGCCGTAGTCCAGGTCCTTCATCAGCTTGGTCGGGGCGTTGAGAATGTGTTTCGGCGGCATCAGGGAGCCGGTTTCCCGCGCCATGCGGCGGGCGGCTTTCTCGGCCTTGTAGAGGGCGTTGGATTTCGGCGCGGTGGCCAGATAGGCGACCGCCTGAACCAGGGCCAGTTCGCCCTCGGGCGAGCCCAGGCGCTCATAGGTGTCCCAGGCGGCCAAGGCTTGCGGCAGAGCCTGCGGATCGGCCAAACCGATGTCCTCGGACGCGAAGCGAACCAACCGGCGGGCGACGTAAAGCGGGTCCTCCCCTCCTTCGAGCATGCGCGCGAACCAGTACAGTGCCGCATCGACGTCCGAGCCGCGCAGCGACTTGTGCAGCGCCGAGATCAGGTTGTAATGGCTTTCCTGCCCCTTGTCATAAAGCGGCATGCGCTTCTGCACGGCAGCTGCCAGACCGGCGGGATCGAGCGGCGCCGTCAGCCCCATGGCGTCCAGGTTCTCGACCATGTTCAGCAGATAACGCCCGTCACCGTCGGCCATGGCGGCAAGGGCCTGACGGGCGTCGGCATCCAGCGGCAGCGGATGGCCCAATTCGACCTCGGCCCGGGCCATCAATTCCTCAAGCGCGCCTGCATCCAGACGATTGAGCACCAACACCTGGGCGCGCGACAGCAAGGCCGGGTTCAGTTCGAACGACGGGTTTTCCGTCGTCGCCCCGATCAGGACCACTGTGCCGTCCTCGACATAGGGCAGGAAACCGTCCTGTTGGGCCCGGTTGAAGCGGTGGATCTCGTCGATGAACAGCAGGGTCCCCTGCCCCATCCGGCGGCGTTCCTTGGCCCGGTCGAACACCTTACGCAGGTCGGCGACACCGGAAAACACCGCCGACAGGGGCTCGAAATGCAAGGAGACATGATCGGCCAGAAGCCGCGCCAGGGTCGTCTTCCCCGTGCCGGGCGGCCCCCAGAACACGATGGAGGTCAGCTTACCGGCCTTGACCGCACGGCCGATGAAACCGTCTGGACCGGTCAGATGGGTCTGGCCGACGACCTCGGCGATGGTTTTTGGCCGCAGGCGATCGGCCAGCGGGCGCGGTGATTGGCTTTCGAAAAGCGTGCTCACCCTTCGAACCGCTCGGTGATCTCGCGGCCCTGGCGTTCGATCGTGATTTCCCAGGCCGGCGCTTGCTTCGAGAACACGGTCAACAGGTCACTTACCAACCCGATATCGGAGCCGTTGACCCGTTTCACGAAATCGCCAGGGCGCAGGCCGATCTTGTCGGCCGGCGCACCACGCCGGATCTGCAGCACCATGACCCCTCGCTTGAAGGTATCAACGCCCAATTCGTCACCCAGCGCCGGCGACATATTGACGACTACGGCTCCCGTGAGCGGATGACGGCCGGCCAATTCGGATTTGTTGCGGGCGGGGAATTCCACCGGCGCCTCGATTTCCAGTTTGAGCGCCTCCAGGCGGCCCTGACGCCAGATGCGCAGCGGCACGGTCTCGCCCAGCGGCGTCGTCGCGACACGGAACTTGAGCGCCGTCGTGTCCCGCACCTCATGGCCGTTGACGGCCAGGATGATATCGCCGCGCTTGATCCCCGCGCGGTCGGCGGCGGAGGCCGGATAGACGTCCTCGATAATGACCCCGCCGGGCCGGTCGAGACCCAAAGAGTTGGCGATATCCGTCGTCACCGGCCGACCCGCGGCGCCGATCCACGGGCGCACCAGCCGGCCGCCCTTGACCACGCCGTTGACCACGGCGCGCACCATGTTGGACGGAATGGCGAAACCGATACCCAGGGAGCCCCCGGTCTTGGAATAGATCGCCGTGTTGATGCCGAGCAGACGGCCGTCGAGCCCGACCAGCGCCCCACCCGAGTTGCCCGGGTTGATGGCCGCGTCCGTCTGAATGAAGAAGTTCAAATCCGTTCCGGCATTGGCCATCTGGGTCCGCGCCAGGGCCGAGACGATGCCGCTGGTCACCGTTTGCCCGACGCCGAAGGGATTGCCGATGGCCAGCACGAGATCACCGACCTTGATCGAATCGGAGTCGGCAAGATCCAGGACAGGCAGGCCAGCCGGCGCCCCTTCCAGCCGCAGAACCGCCAGGTCCGTGCGCTCGTCAGTACCGATGATCTTGGCTTCGAACTCGCGCCGGTCGTGCAGCACGACCTTGATCTCATCCGCCCCTTCGATGACGTGATTGTTGGTGACGATCAGGCCGTCGGCGCGCACGATGACGCCGGAGCCCAGGGAATTCTGCACCCGCTCACGCGGCTGCTGCCCGAATTTATCGCCCAGGTTGGGGCCGAGAAAACGCTGGAAAAAGGGGTCGTCGAACAAGGTCGTGCGACGGCGCTGTACCGTCTTGGCCGTGAAGATGTTGACCACCGCGGGAGCGGCCTGCTCAACCACCGGGGCATAAGACAACATGACCTGGTCACGGTTGTCCGGGACCTCGCGCCCCGCGGATTGGGCATGGGCCTCCGGCGCAGCCAAGGCAATACCCAGACTGAGAACGACACCAAGAACGGACGGACGGGCCAGGATCGACATCATCGGCAAGAGAGACTCCAGGATCGGGTGTGCGGGACGGCCGAAACCGTGTTCATAGCAGGATTTAGCCCATTTGTGGCGTGGTCAAGGCCTGCCCGCGCGCACGAGAGGCCGCAAAACGAAAAAGCGCGGCCGAAGCCGCGCTTTCCCAAATTCTCGGCTGAGCCGACGACATCCCTATTCCAGGGCGTCCGCCGCTTCCATTTCCGCAGCGTGACGGGCCTTGTCTTCGGCGCCCTTGGCGTCCGGGTCGCGGTCGACAAGTTCAATCACAGCCATCGGGGCCGCGTCGCCGTGGCGGAAACCCGCCTTCAGCACGCGGGTATAGCCACCCGGGCGATCCTTGTAGCGCTCAGCCAGCGTGCCGAATAGCTTGGCCACGGCGGCATCGTCCTGCAGGAAGGACACAGCCTGACGCCGCTGATGCAGCGAACCCTTCTTGCCCAGGGAGATCATGCGGTCGGCAAACCGGCGCAGTTCCTTGGCCTTGGGCAGGGTCGTGGTGATCTGTTCGTGGATGATCAGCGACGCCGCCATGTTGGAGAACATGGCCTTGCGATGGCTGGCGGTGCGGTTGAGTTTGCGGTATCCGCTGCGGTGTCTCATGTCAGGCTCCTTTTTTCAGTTATTCGCCCGGGCGTGCCATTTTACCCCCTGGGGCGCCCGGCCAGCCGATGATCGGATGACCGGGGTGGTTCTTTAAGTCGGAACGGCGCGCCGGGGTTACCGACGCGCCGCCGGATCAAAAGGGATCTTCCAGTTTCTTGGCCAGTTCCTCGATGTTCTCGGGCGGCCAGGCGGCAATTTCCATGCCCAGATGCAGACCCATGGAGGCCAGAACTTCCTTGATTTCGTTCAAGGACTTGCGGCCGAAGTTGGGCGTGCGCAGCATGTCGGCTTCGGTCTTCTGAACCAGGTCGCCGATGTAAATGATGTTGTCGTTCTTCAGGCAGTTGGCCGAACGCACGGACAGTTCCAGTTCGTCGACCTTGCGCAGAAGGTTCTTGTTGAACGGCAGGTCTTCCTGCTGCGCTTCCTCGCGGGCGTGTTCCGGCTCGTCGAAGTTGATGAACAACTGCAACTGGTCCTGCAGAATGCGGGCGGCGAGCGCCACCGCGTCTTCCGGCGTGACGGAACCGTTGGTCGTGACAACCAAGGACAGCTTGTCATGGTCGGTGACCTGGCCGACGCGGGTATTGTCGACCTTGTAGGCGACCTTGCGGACCGGCGAATAAACGGCATCGATGGGGATCAGGCCGATCGGGCTGTCTTCGGCGCGGTGCTGGCTGGCCGGCACGTAGCCCTTCCCTGTTTCCACGGTCAGTTCCATGTTCAGCTTGCCGTCACGGTCCAGGTGGCACAGCACCAGGTCCGGATCCATGACTTCGATGTCCGCACCCGTATCAATCATACCGGCGGTCACGATGCAGGGCCCATCAGCCTTCAGCGTCATCCGTTTCGGCCCCTGTGCCTGCATACGCAGGCCCAAGGACTTGATGTTGAGAACGATATCGGTCACGTCTTCGCGCACGCCGGGAATCGACGAGAATTCATGCAGCACGCCGTCGATCTGGATCGACGTGACCGCGGCACCCTGCAGCGACGACAGCAGGATACGCCGCAGCGCATTGCCCAGGGTCAGGCCGAAACCGCGTTCCAGCGGTTCAGCGACGATGGTCGCCTGGCGCAGCGGGTCGACGCCCGGGTTGATGTCGAGCTTGTTCGGTTTAATAAGTTCTTGCCAATTTTTCTGAATCACGTCAGTGACCTCGCGTTCACTTGAACCATCGTCAGGGACCGTTGCCGGGCGGTCCCCATTTCATTGTGTTCCCAAGCGGCATAAGCGGCCTGCGGCCGGGAACCCGGGCAGCGGCCGATCGGAGCCCCTGACGGCCGTTTGCCCGCAGGAGGAACTAAACCCGGCGGCGTTTCCGCGGACGGCAGCCGTTGTGCGGGATCGGCGTCACGTCACGAATGGCGGTGATGGTGAACCCGATCGCCTGCAAAGCCCGCAGGGCGGATTCACGACCGGAACCCGGCCCCTTGACCTCGACATCGAGGGTCTTCATGCCGTGTTCCTGCGCCTTCTTGCCGGCGTCTTCACCAGCGACCTGCGCCGCATAGGGGGTCGATTTACGCGACCCTTTGAACCCCATGGAACCGGCCGACGACCAGGCAATGGCGTTGCCCTGAGCATCGGAGATGGTGATCATGGTGTTGTTGAACGTGGAATTGATATGCGCCACGCCGGAGGCGATGTTCTTACGCTCGCGGCGCCGCGGGCGGGCTGTTGCTGCCTTAGCCATAACTTAAAATCCTTGCCCTAGCCGTTATTTCTTCTTACCCGCGATGGCCTTTGCCGGGCCTTTGCGGGTGCGCGCGTTGGTATGAGTACGCTGTCCGCGCACGGGCAGGCCGCGACGATGGCGGAGACCGCGGTAACAGCCCAGATCCATCAGACGTTTGATGTTCATGGCCGTATCGCGGCGGAGGTCGCCTTCGACCTGGAAGTCACGGTCGATGGTCTCGCGAACCCGCGCGACCTCGTCTTCCGTCAGTTCATTGACGCGCCGGTCCAGGGGGATTCCGACACTGTCACAAATCTTCCGTGCTGACGTGCGGCCAATGCCATGAATATAGGTCAAGGCAATCACCACCCGTTTCGCCGTCGGAATATTAACACCCGCAATACGCGCCAAGGCTTTCGCTCCTCACGTTCGACAAAAAACTCAAGAGCAAGTCCCCGCTCCGTAGAATCACCGGACTTGCTCTAACTCGTTGTATTCAAGGCAAAAACGTCGCAACGAACGGTTCCGTGCGTTCGAATTCGCCTGGAAATTTTCAAAATCCGCCGGGCCTGAAAAGAGGCGCGATTATAGGCACTTGCGCCCCCAAGTCAACCTGGGGGAAAGGCCTTTTTCACACCCCTCACGCCTGACCGATTACTCCTTTCAACTGGGCCGTCACAGCGTCGATGTCGGCCATGCCGTCAACGTCGTGCAGAAGCCCTTGGTCCTTGTAGTAAGCCAGGATCGGCGCGGTCTGGGCATGATAGGCGTCCAGACGGTTCCGCACCGTCCCCTCGTTGTCGTCGGCACGGCGGGTAAACTCCGTCGCACCGCATTTGTCGCACACGCCGTCCTTGGCGGGCTTTTCGAATTCGTCGTGGTACCCCTTGCCGCATTTGGCGCAGGTGTAGCGACCGGTGATTCGCTTGACCATGGCGTCGTCGTCAACGGCCAGCTCGATCACGTGGTCGAGGTTCAATCCCTTGTCGGCGAGCATGGCGGCCAGGGCTTCGGCCTGAGGCACGGTGCGCGGAAAGCCGTCCAGAATGAACCCCTTCGCGCAATCAGCCTGCTCGATCCGTGCTGCGATCATGTCGATGATCAGGTCGTCGGGGACCAGGTCACCGCGGGCCATGATCTCTTTCGCCTTGTTGCCGAGGTCGCTGCCAGAGGCAACGGCGGCACGCAGCATGTCACCGGTCGACAATTGAACAAGCCCGTAAGCCTCTTCAAGTCGCTTCGACTGCGTCCCCTTGCCCGCACCCGGCGGTCCCATCAGCAACAGAATCATTAACGCCTCCCCCGCAGCCGCTGCTTCTTGATCAGGCCTTCGTACTGATGCGCGATCAGGTGCGACTGAATCTGGGTCACCGTGTCCATGGTCACAGTGACCACGATCAGCAGCGATGTTCCACCGAAGTAGAAAGGAACCGAGAAGTTGGAGATCAACAGTTCCGGAATGGCGCAGATAATGGCCAGGTACAGGGCACCGACGCAGGTCAGGCGGGTCAGCACACGGTCCAGATACTCGGCCGTGTTCTTGCCCGGACGAATGCCGGGAACGAAGCCGCCGTACTTCTTCAGGTTTTCGGCCGTGTCGTTCACGTTGAACACGACGGCCGTATAGAAGAAGGCGAAGAACACGATCAGGCCGATATAGATGGACATATAGACGGGGGAACCACGGCCCAGATAGGCCGCCGCTTCCGTCATCCATTCCGGTCCCTGCCCGGCCGACAGCGTGATGACGGTGATCGGCATCAGCAGCAGCGAGGACGCGAAGATCGGCGGAATGACGCCCGCGGTATTGAGCTTGAGCGGCAGATGGGAGGATTCACCGCCCATCATCTTGTTGCCGCGCTGGCGCTTGGGATACTGGATCAGGATCCGGCGCTGCGCGCGTTCGACGAACACGCAGAGCGCGATCGTCGCAACGGCCATCACCATGATGCCGATGATCAGACCTGTCGGCAGCGCACCCGTGCGGCCCATTTCGAAGGTCCCGGCAAGGGCCACCGGCAATTCGGCCACAATACCGGCAAAGATGATCAGCGAAATGCCGTTTCCGACGCCGCGCGCGGTGATCTGTTCGCCCAGCCACATCAGGAACATGGTGCCGCCGGTCAACGTCACGACCACGGAGAACCGGAAGAAATAGCCCGGTTCGTGAACCGCCGGCCCCTGGTTGCCTGACATGCCCTCAATACCCACGGCAATGCCGTAGGCCTGCAGAAGACAGATCAGCACCGTGAGATAGCGCGTGTACTGGTTGATCCGCTTGCGGCCGGATTCGCCTTCCTTCTTCATCTGCTCCAACGACGGCGAAATCGACGTCATCAGCTGCATGATGATGGAGGCAGAGATGTACGGCATGATGTTGAGCGCGAAGATCGTCATGCGGCCCAACGCACCGCCCGCGAACATGTTGAACATGCCCAGAACACCGCTCTGATTGGCGCGGAATATCTCTTCCAACACTACCGGATCGATGCCCGGCAGCGGGATGAACGTGCCCAGCCTGTAAACGATGAGCGCACCCAGCGTGAACCAGATGCGCTTCTTCAACTCAGTCGCCTTCGAGAAGGCGCCCAGGTTTACGTTGGCGGCAAGTTGTTCGGCGGCAGAGGCCATTCAGTCTTCTCCGGCGGCGGGGGCGGATGCCCTCACCGATCTGTTATTCGGCGGATTCCCCGGCGGCGGCCTTGTCCTGGGCGCGGCGCTTGTTTTTGCCGCGGATCCCCTTGGTTTCGCTCGCTTCGTCCTTCGCGACGGTCGGCGCCGACACGGTCACCTTACCGCCGGCCTTTTCGACCGCGGCGATGGCACCCTTGGTGGCGCTTTCGATTTCAAGCGTGACCTTGGACTTCAATTCACCGTGGCCAAGGAGACGCACGCCGTCTTTCCGCTTCTTCGCGACACCGGCTTCGACCAGCATGGCCGTCGTCAGCGTCTTGGAGCCGTCGATGCGCTTGGCATCAATCGCTTCCTGCAGCAGGCCGACGTTCAGTTCGGCGAAGTCCTTGGAGAACGGGTTCGTGAAGCCGCGCTTGGGCAGACGCCGGTAAATCGGCATCTGGCCGCCTTCAAAGCCCAGCAGGCTGACGCCCGAGCGGGACTTCTGGCCCTTCATCCCCTTGCCGGACGTCTTGCCGGTGCCGGACGCAATGCCGCGGCCGACGCGCTTACGCGGACGGGTCGCACCCAGATTGTCACTGATTTCGTTCAAACGCATGGCGGTATTCCTTCGTTAAGTATTTAGTCGCCTTGCTCGACCCGCACCAGGTGGCTGACTTTATTTATCATGCCACGCACGGCCGGAGTGTCTTCCAGCACGCGCGAGCGGTGCAATTTATTCAGGCCCAGGCCCTTGAGGGTTGCGCGCTGGTCCGCCGGACGGCCGATGTGGCTGCCGGTCTGCGTGACTTTGACGGTCTTCTTGTCTGCCATCTTCAGGGTTCCAATCAGGCCTGTTCGGTCGTGGCGGAAACGTCGTCGCGACGCTGCACGATATCGCCGACCTTTTTCGAGCGGCGGGCCGCCACGGTGCGCGGCGACTGAATTTCCTGCAATGCGGCGAAGGTCGCCTTGACCATGTTGTAGGGGTTGGCGCTGCCCATGGACTTGGCAACGACGTCCTGGACGCCCATGGTTTCGAACACGGCGCGCATGGGGCCGCCCGAAATAATACCCGTGCCCGGAGGGGCGGAGCGCATGATCACCCGGCCGGCGCCGAAGCGCCCGGCAACGTCATGGTGCAGCGTACGGCCTTCGCGCAGCGGCACGCGGATCATGTTGCGCTTGGCGGAGTCCGTGGCCTTGCGGATGGCTTCCGGCACTTCGCGCGCCTTGCCCGATCCGTAACCGACCCGGCCCTTGCCGTCGCCAACAACCACCAGGGCCGCGAACGAGAACCGCCGCCCACCCTTGACCACTTTGGCCACGCGGTTGATGTAGACCAGCTTGTCGGTCAGTTCAGAATCTTCCCGCTGCTCGGGAGAGCGATCCCGGTCACGCCGTCCGCGCGGACCCCGTCCCTGACCTTGTTCGTTGCGTTGCTCTGCCATGAGGCTGTTCCTGATTTCCTAGAATGCGTTGATTTAGAACGACAAGCCGGCTTCACGCGCGGCATCGGCGAGCGCCTTGACCCGCCCATGGTACTTGTAGCCACCACGGTCGAAGATCACTTCCTTGATGCCTTCCTTGACGGCGCGGGTGGCAATCAGCTTGCCCACCTCACCAGCGGCGGCAACGTTGCAGCCCTTGGCCAACTTGCCTTTGAGTTCCTTGTCCAGGGACGATGCGGCGGCAACGGTCTTGCCGGCGCGGTCGTCGATAACCTGGGCATAGATGTGCAGGCCGGAGCGGAACACAGCCAGGCGCAAGCGGCCGCCGGCGGCCTTGCGGACCTGGCGCCGAACGCGCGACTGGCGCTTTTCGAATTTTTCGCGAGCGTTGGCCATGACTTACTTCTTCTTCCCTTCCTTGCGGAGAATGAATTCACCGGCATAGCGGACACCTTTGCCCTTGTAGGGCTCGGGCGGACGATACGCGCGGATTTCCGCCGCGACCTGGCCGACAAGCTGCTTGTCGATGCCTTCAATAACGACCTGCGTCTGTTCCGGGCAGGCGATCTTGATGCCGGCCGGGACCGGATATTCGACGTCGTGGCTGAAGCCGAGCTGCAGAACCAGCTTGTTGCCCTGCATGGCGGCACGGTAGCCCACGCCGGAAATATCCAACTGCTTCTTGAACCCCTGGCTGACGCCTTCCACCAGGTTATTCACCTTGGTGCGGCTCATGCCCCACATCTGTCGGGCGCGCTGGGTGTCGTTCGCAGGCGCGAACTTGATCAGATTGTCTTCCATGGTGACGATAACATCGTCGACCAGGGTCTCGCTCAGCTCGCCCAGCTTGCCCTTGGCCTTGACCGTCATGCCGTCGATTTCGACGGTGACGCCATCAGGCACCTGGACCGGGTTTTTTCCAATACGCGACATAATGAACCGCCTTCTCGTTCGTTCGCCGGGTGTTCTTAGAACACCTGGCAGAGAATTTCGCCGCCGACGTTGTGTTCGCGGCATTCATGATCGGACAGCACGCCCCGCGGGGTCGACAGGATGGAGATGCCCAGCCCGTTGTAGACCCGCGGCAGGTCGCCGATGCCCGAATAGACACGCCGGCCCGGCGTCGACACGCGCTGGATCTCGCGGATCACGGGCTGGCCTTCGTGGTACTTCAGTTCGATTTCCAGTTCCGCCATGCCGGGCTTTTCTTCGCGCTTTTGAAAGCCACGGATGTAGCCTTCGCGCTTCAGAACCTCGAGCACGTTGGCCCGAAGATTCGAAGACGGCGACAGAACCACGGCTTTGCGCGCCTGTTGTCCGTTGCGGATGCGGGTGAGCATATCACCCAGGGGATCGGTCATAGACATGCCAGTATCTTTCCCTTCCTACCAGCTCGACTTGACCATGCCGGGAATCATCCCGTCAGAGGCCAAATCCCGCATAGCAATGCGGGAAATCTTGAATTTGCGATAATTCCCGCGTGACCGGCCCGACAATTCGCACCGCAGGCGGTACCTGGTGGGCGAGGAGTTGCGGGGCAGTGCCGCCAGTTTGAGGTGCGCATTGAAGCGGTCTTCCGGCGACGCCGTTTCGTCTTTCGTAATCGCCTTAAGACGTGCCCGTTTCACGGCATAGCTCTTCGCCATGCGGGCCCGCTTGTTGTTTTTCTCAATCGCGCTTTTCTTCGCCATTACTCGATCTCCATCCGCCGCTGGGCTTACTTCGTGGCCAGCGGCATGTTGAAAGCTTTCAACAAAGCCTTCGCTTCATCATCGGTTACGGCCGAGGTGCAGATCACGATGTCCATACCCCGGACCTTGTCGACCTGGTCATAGTCGATTTCCGGGAACACGATCTGTTCCTTCAACCCCATGGCGAAGTTGCCATGTCCGTCGAAACACTTGCCCTGGATGCCGCGGAAGTCGCGAACACGCGGCAGCGCGATGTTCACCAAGCGGTCCAGGAATTCGTACATGCGGTCTTTGCGCAGGGTGACCTTGGCGCCGATGACCATGCCTTCGCGCAGCTTAAAGCCGGCGATGGACTTCTTGGCCCGGGTCGCCACCGGCTTCTGGCCGGTGATGCGGGTCAGGTCCACAAGTGCGCCATCGACGCGTTTGCGATCCTCGGTGGCGTCGCCGACACCCATGTTGAGAACGATCTTCTCAAGCTTGGGAACCTGATAAGTGTTCGCGTAACCGAACTCCTCCATCAAGGCCGGCTTGATTTCCTTCTCGTAGACTTCTTTGAGCCGTGTAGCCATCGTCAGAGGCCCTCGCTTAATCAATCTGCTCGCCGGACCGCTTGGCAAAGCGGACCTTGCGGCCGTCATTCAGGATCTTGGTACCGACGCGGGTCGGCTTGCCGTCCTTGGGGTCCAGATGGGCCAAATTCGACATGTGGATGGGGGCTTCACGTTCGATGATGCCACCCGTGGACGTCTGCGTCGCACGCTGGTGCCGCTTCATGCGGTTGACACCTTGGACAACGGCGCGGTCGGCGGTGGGAAGCACCTTAAGCACTTCACCTTCCTTGCCCTTGTCGCGGCCGGTCAGAACGACGACCTTATCGCCCTTTTTGATTCTCGCTACCATTTCTGCGGTTCCTCGTCAGATCACTTCCGGCGCCAGGGACACGATCTTCATGTAGGCCTTGGCCCGAAGTTCGCGGGTCACCGGGCCGAAGATACGTGTGCCGATGGGCTCGCCGGCGCTATTGATCAGCACGGCGGCATTGCTGTCGAAGCGGATCGTCGTGCCGTCCGCGCGGCGAATGTCTTTCGCCGTGCGCACGACGACAGCCTTCACGACCTCGCCCTTCTTCACGCGGCCCCGCGGGATCGCTTCCTTGACGGAGCAAACGATCACGTCGCCCACGGAAGCGTACTTGCGCTTCGAACCGCCCAGCACCTTGATGCACTGGACCCGACGGGCGCCGGAGTTATCGGCAACGTCCAAGTTTGTTTCGGACTGGATCATTGTTCTTGTCCTTGATTAAAGAGCATCTACCACTGGGCCATTGGACCCGGTTCGGCGTCAGCCCGCCTCGCTAATCACTTCCCAGGTCTTCCGCTTAGAAATCGGGCGGGTTTCCCGGATCTGAACCTGGTCGCCAACCTTGCACGCGTTGTTTTCGTCGTGCGCGGCGTACTTCTTGGTCCGCTTGATGAACTTCTTGTAGAGCGGATGCTTGAACCGGCGTTCAACCTGAACGGTCACGGTCTTGTCCATCTTGTCGCTGACGACGACGCCCTGCAGAGTACGTTTCGGCATCTTTCGCTACCTCTTTGTCAGGACGCCGCGGCGACGGTGCCGCGCTCGCCCAGAATGGTTTTGATGCGCGCGATGTCGCGGCGAACCGCCCGCACCTGCGCCGTGTTTTCCAATGCACCCGACGCCTGCTGGAAGCGCAGATTGAAGGCTTCCTTTTTCAGGCCCATGAGCTGGTCCTTCAATTCGTCGTCGGACTTGGTCTTGAGATCAATAGCCTTCGTCATGGCTTAGTGCTCCTCGCCCAGGCGGGTGACGAACCGCGTTTCGATGGGCAGCTTGGCGGCCGCAAGTTCCATGGCTTCTTTCGCCACTTCGTACGAAACGCCGTCGATTTCGAACATGATCCGGCCCGGCTTCACGCGGGCGGCCCAGAATTCCGGCGTACCCTTACCTTTACCCTGGCGGACTTCGGCCGGCTTCTTCGACACCGGCACGTCCGGGAAGATGCGGATCCACACACGCCCGGCGCGCTTCATGTGGCGCGTCATGGCACGGCGCGCGGCTTCAATCTGACGCGACGTGATGCGGTTCGGCGAGATCGCCTTCAGGCCAAAGGCACCGAAGTTGAGCGTCGTTCCACCCTTGGCATTGCCATGGATGCGGCCTTTGAAGGCCTTCCGGTATTTCATTCTTTTCGGGGCCAGCATGTTCCGTCGCCTATCCCAGTTTTGCTTCTATCCGACCGATACCGCTTAGCGGACCGGCTGTTGTTCCTGCGCGAGCTTGTCCAGCGCCATCGGATCGTGGGCAAGAATTTCGCCCTTGTAGATCCAGACCTTGACGCCGCAGGCGCCGTAGGTCGTGTTGGCAGTGGCTTCGCCATAGTCGATGTTGGCGCGCAGCGTGTGCAGGGGCACGCGGCCCTCGCGGTACCACTGCATGCGCGCGATTTCCGCACCACCCAGACGGCCCGCACAGTTGATGCGAATACCTTCGGCCCCGAGACGCAGTGCCGACTGCACGGCGCGCTTCATGGCCCGACGGATCGACACACGGCGTTCCATCTGCTGGGCGACGTTTTCTGCGACCAGCTGGGCGTCGATTTCCGGCTTGCGGATTTCGACGATATTCAGGTGCACTTCCGAAGAGGTCATGGCGGCGACTTCACGACGCAGCTTTTCGATATCCGCGCCCTTCTTGCCGATGACCACGCCAGGGCGGGCCGTGTGGATCGTCACGCGGGCCTTCTTGGCGGGACGCTCGATGATGATCTTAGACACGCCGGCCTGGTGCAGGCGGTCCTTCAGCATCTTGCGGATCTTGATGTCCTCGTGCAGCAGGGTCGCGTAATCGCCGTCGTTGGCGAACCACCGGGAATCCCAAGTGCGGTTGATGCCGAGGCGGAGCCCGACCGGATTGACTTTCTGACCCATTTAGGCGGTCTCCTCACGTTCGCGCACGATGACCCGAAGGTTCGAGAACGGTTTCTCGATGCGCCCCACGCGCCCGCGGGCACGTGCTTTCCATCGTTTCATGACCAGGCTGCGGCCAACGGTGGCCTCCGACACGACCAAGCGGTCGACATCGAGCTGGTGGTTGTTTTCCGCGTTGGCAATCGCGCTTTCCAGGACCTTCTTCACTTCGATCGCGATGCGACGCTTGGAGAAGGTAAGCTGCGCCAGCGCCCGTTCACAGGGCAGACCGCGGATGCTTTCAGCAACCAGGTTCAGCTTGCGAGCGCTGGTCCGGATGTGCCGGGAATAGGCCATCGCTTCGTTGTCCTTGAGGGGACGTTCTGCAGAAGACTTACCCATGATTAGCCCCTCTTCGCCTTCTTGTCGGCAGCGTGGCCGTGATAGGTCCGGCTCGGCGAGAATTCGCCGAACTTGTGGCCGATCATTTCCTCGGTCACCAGGACGGGGATGAACTTCTGGCCGTTGTAGACGCCGAAATTCAGACCCACGAACTGGGGTAGAATGGTCGACCGGCGAGACCAGGTCTTGATCACCGAATTACGTCCGGACGCCCGAGTTTCTTCTGCCTTCTTCAGCAGATAACCGTCGACGAAAGGACCTTTCCAAACGGAACGTGACATCGATCGCTCCTTTACCGCTTCTTACGGACGTGACGCGACCGCATGATCAGCTTGTCCGTTTTCTTGTTGTTCCGGGTCTTCTTACCCTTCGTGGGCTTGCCCCACGGGGTCACCGGATGGCGGCCGCCCGAGGTGCGGCCTTCGCCGCCGCCATGCGGGTGGTCGATCGGGTTCATCGCAACACCGCGAACCGACGGGCGCTTGCCAAGCCAACGCTTACGGCCGGCCTTGCCGATCTTGGTGTTCTGCTGATCCGGGTTGGACACGGCGCCGATGGTGGCCATGCACTCACCGCGGACCATGCGCAGCTCACCGGACGACAGGCGGATCTGGGCGTAGCCCTGATCCTTACCGATGATCTGGGCGTAGGTACCGGCGGAACGAGCCAGCTGGCCGCCCTTGCCCTGCTTCATCTCCACGTTGTGGACGATGGTGCCGACCGGGATGTTCTTCATGGGCATGGCATTGCCCGGCTTGATGTCCGCATACTCGCCGGAAACGACCTTGTCGCCGGGGCGCACGCGCTGCGGCGCCAGGATGTAGGCGATCTCGCCGTCTTCGTACTTCACCAGGGCAATGAACGCCGTACGGTTAGGATCGTATTCCAACCGTTCGATGGTCGCCTCGACGTCGTACTTTTGACGCTTGAAGTCGATGACGCGGTAGCGCTGCTTGTGCCCGCCGCCAATCCGGCGCGCAGTGATGCGTCCCGTATTGTTGCGGCCGCCCTTCTTACGCAGGCCTTCGGTCAGCGTCTTTTCGGGCTTGCCCTTATAAAGATCGCTGCGGTCCACCAGAATAAGGCCCCGGCGGCCGGGCGTTGTCGGTTTAAATTGTGTCAGAGCCATTGGTCTCTGCCCTTTTTCTTCTCAAATCCCGTAGGGAACCCCGAAAGGCCCCTAGATACCCGTGGTCACGTCGATGGAGTTGCCTTCGGCCAGCGTAACAACGGCCTTCTTGGCATCGGCACGCTTGCCGGGGCGACCGCGGAAACGTTTCGCTTTACCCTTGGAGATCAGCGTGTTGACCGAAGTCACCTTCACTTTGAACAATTCTTCGACGGCGGCCTTAACTTCGAACTTGTCGGCGTCCATGGGCACGAAGAAGCTGACCTGATTGTGTTCGGCCATCAGGGTGGCTTTTTCGGTGATCACCGGACGGCGCAGGATTTCCATCATGCGCTCTTTCGAAATCGTCGCGTTGTTGGGGCTGTAGCGGCTCATTTCAAGCGCTCCGTCAGCTTGTCCACGCCGGCCTGGGTAATCACCAGGGTATCGCGACGCAGGATGTCGTAAACGTTGGCCCCGCCGGACGGCAGCACGTCGATGCCGATCAGGTTGGCGGCCGCCTTGGCGAAGTTCGTATCGACCTGTTCACCGTCGATGACCAAAGCACGGCCCCAACCCAACTTTTCCAGTTGCTTGGCCAGCTCACTGGTCTTCGGCGCCTTCATGGCGGCGCTGTCGATGATGACCAGCTTGCCTTCCTTCTGTTTCGCGCTGATGGCCGACTTAAGGGCCAGGCGGCGAACCTTCTTCGGCAGGTCATGGCTGTGGTCGCGGACGACCGGACCGAACACGATGCCACCGCCGCGCATCTGGGTCACATACTTGGACCCCTGGCGGGCGCGGCCCGTCCCCTTCTGCTTGAAGGGTTTGGCCCCCGTGCCGTTGATTTCGGAACGGCCCTTGGTCTTGTGCGTGCCGGCACGGCGCTTGGCGAGCTGCCAATTGACCGTGCGCGCCATCAGGTCGCCGCGGACGTCGATCCCAAAGATCGCTTCGTCCAGGTCGATGTCACCGACCTTCTTGTTGGCGAGCGAGATAATGTCCAGCTTCATCGCCCTTATTCCTTGCTCTCGCCGTCGGCGTCGCCCGCCGCAGCGTTTTCAGCGCCGGTATCCTCGGCAACGGCCTGTTCGGCCGGCGCTTCGGCTTCCGCCTGCTGCGTCGCGATGTCCTCTTCAGACGGCGCCGCCGCATCTTCGCTCACATCCTGGCCACCCTTCAGCGCCGCCGGGAACGGCAGACCTTCAGGCTGCGCCTTCTTCACCGCGTCGCTGATCAGCACGAAGCCCCCCTTCGAACCCGGCACGGCACCCCGCACCAGGATCAGGCCCCGCGCTTCGTCGGTCGCGACGATCGGCAGGTTCTGAACGGTGCAGCGCTTGTTGCCCAGCTGGCCGGCCATCTTCTTGCCCTTGAACACGCGGCCCGGATCCTGACAGTGACCCGTGGAACCGTGCGAACGGTGCGAGATGGACACGCCGTGGGAGGCCCGCAGACCACCGAAGCCATGACGCTTCATGGCACCGGCAAAACCCTTACCGACCGAAGTACCGACCACGTCGACCATCTGGCCGTCGATGAAGTGGGCCGCCGACAGTTCGGCGCCGACGTCGATCAGGTTGTCTTCCGACACCCGGAACTCACGCAGCCGCTTGCCCGGCTCCACCTTGGCCTTCGCGTAATGTCCGCGCAGCGCCTTCGGCATGTTTTTCGGTTTACCCTTGCCCCAGGAAAGCTGAACCGCCGAATAGCCGTCCTTTTCCATGGTGCGCTGGGCCACGACATGAACACTGTCCACCTTCAGAACAGTCACCGGCAGGTGCCGGCCGTCTTCCTGGAAGACGCGGGTCATGCCCAATTTCTGTGCGATCAATCCGGTCCGCATAATCGTACCCTTTAGAGCTTGATCTCGACGTCGACGCCGGCCGCAAGGTCGAGCTTCATCAGCGCGTCCACGGTCTGCGGCGTCGGATCGACGATATCGAGCACCCGCTTATGGGTGCGGATTTCAAACTGTTCCCGGGACTTCTTATCCACGTGCGGCGACCGCAGCACCGTGTACTTTTCAATCCGGGTCGGCAAAGGAATGGGGCCGCGCACCGAGGCGCCGGTCCGCTGGGCCGTATTGACGATCTCGCGCGCGGACTGGTCCAGCACACGATGGTCAAACGCCTTCAGCCGAATTCTTATGTTTTGTTGGTCCATGGCTCTTGCCCCAAAAGTTCGCCGACCCCTTTCAAGGGGGGCCGGCTGAACGGTTACCCTATTCGATGATCTTGGAAACGACGCCGGCACCGACGGTGCGGCCGCCTTCGCGGATGGCGAAGCGCAGACCTTCGTCCATGGCGATCGG